>QFCE01001913.1_pt1:0-482500 | contig 579675 bp, 500 predicted proteins | sample 5346091 | NCBI WGS metagenome assembly QFCE01 (sample SAMN09062252, study PRJNA434731) | Human gut metagenome, whole genome shotgun sequencing project. | isolation source: stool timepoint A chromium assembly | host: Homo sapiens | collected 2015 | reverse complement strand
CCCTCCGTCAGCATGTACTGAATACATAGGTGCATGTGGGGAACCCGGGGAACTGAAACATCTAAGTACCCGGAGGAAAAGAAAGAAAACTCGATTTCCAAAGTAGCGGCGAGCGAAATGGAAAGAGCCTAAACCAGAGTGCGTGCATTCTGGGGTTATGGACTGCGATAAGTGACTGGAATGATAGAAGAACGGTTTTGGGAAAGCCGGCCATAGAGGGTGAAAGCCCCGTAATCGAAATCAGGAAGGAGCGAGCAGGATCCGAAGTACCGCGAGACACGTGGAACCTTGCGGGAAGTCGGGGGGACCACCCCCCAAGGCTAAATACTACTTAGTGACCGATAGCGCATAGTACTGTGAAGGAAAGGTGAAAAGGACCCCGGGAGGGGAGTGAAAGAGAACCTGAAACCCTGTGTTTACAAACTGTGGAACCGCTTTACATGCGGAACCGCGTACTTTTTGTAGAACGGTCCGGCGAGTTACATGATCTGGCGAGGTTAAGCACTTAAGGTGTGGAGCCGAAGGGATACCAAGTCTTAATAGGGCGTCAAGTCAGATCAAGTAGACCCGAAACCGGGTGATCTATCCATGTCCAGGCTGAAGTTGCCGTAAAAGGCAATGGAGGGCCGAACCCACATCCGTTGAAAAGGGTGGGGATGAGGTGTGGATAGGGGAGAAATTCCAATCGAACCCGGAGATAGCTGGTTCTCCTCGAAATAGCTTTAGGGCTAGCCTCATACAAGTCTTGCGGAGGTAGAGCACTGAATTTCCTAGGGGGCGTCAAAGCTTACCGAAGAATATCAAACTCCGAATGCCGTAAAGATGGTGTATGGGAGTCAGACTGCACGAGATAAGTTGGGTAGTCAAAAGGGAAAGAGCCCAGACCTCCAGCTAAGGTCCCAAAGTGCGTGTTAAGTGGAAAAGGATGTGGGATTTCAAAGACAACCAGGATGTTGGCTTAGAAGCAGCCATACATTAAAAGAGTGCGTAATAGCTCACTGGTCGAGAGGTCCTGCGCCGAAAATGTCCGGGGCTAAAACACGACACCGAAGCTGAGGAATGATACGTAAGTATGATTGGTAGAGGAGCATTGCATGCGAGACGAAGCAGTACCGTAAGGAGCTGTGGATTGCATGGAAGAGAGAATGCCGGAATGAGTAGCGAGAAGAAGGTGAGAATCCTTCTGGCCGAATATCTAAGGTTTCCAGAGTAAAGCTGATCTGCTCTGGGTAAGTCGGGGCCTAAGGCGAGGTCGAAAGACGTAGTCGATGGATAACAGGTTGAAATTCCTGTACCTCATAATAACAGAACTGTGGGGACGCAGAAAGAGAGCACGAGCCGGGGATGGAAGAACCGGTACAAGCGAGGTAGGAGGTTTGTTGGCAAATCCGCAAACCAATCCGAAGGCGTGATGTGGACCGAAATCTAGTAGGGAAGCGTGTGAGCTGGCTGCCAAGAAAAGCCGCTATTGTTTATTATGAGCCCGTACCGTAAACCGACACAGGTGGATGAGGAGAGAATCCTAAGGCCGACGGGAGAAGCATTGTTAAGGAACTCGGCAAAATGACCCCGTAACTTCGGGAGAAGGGGTGCCTCTGTAACAGGAGGCCGCAGAGAATTGGCCCAAGCAACTGTTTAGCAAAAACACAGGTCTATGCAAAACCGCAAGGTGAAGTATATGGGCTGACGCCTGCCCGGTGCTGGAAGGTTAAGGGGAGGGCTTAGCGTAAGCGAAGGTCCGAACTTAAGCCCCAGTAAACGGCGGCCGTAACTATAACGGTCCTAAGGTAGCGAAATTCCTTGTCGGGTAAGTTCCGACCCGCACGAAAGGCGTAATGATTTGGGCACTGTCTCAACAATGGACCCGGTGAAATTGAAGTACCAGTGAAGATGCTGGTTACCCGCGCCAGGACGGAAAGACCCCATGGAGCTTTACTCTAGCTTGATACTGGGATTCGGTATTGCATGTACAGGATAGGTGGGAGGCTATGAAAGAAGGACGCCAGTCTTTCTGGAGCCGCTGTTGGGATACCACCCTTGTGGTACTGGGTTTCTAACCTGCCGCCATGAACTGGCGGAGGGACAATGTCAGGTGGGGAGTTTGACTGGGGCGGTCGCCTCCGAAAGGGTATCGGAGGCGCTCAAAGGTTCCCTCAGAATGGTTGGAAACCATTCGTAGAGTGCAAAGGCAGAAGGGAGCTTGACTGTGACACCGACGGGTGGAGCAGGTACGAAAGTAGGACTTAGTGATCCGGTGGTATAAAGTGGGATTGCCATCGCTCAACGGATAAAAGCTACCCTGGGGATAACAGGCTTATCACTCCCAAGAGTTCACATCGACGGAGTGGTTTGGCACCTCGATGTCGGCTCATCGCATCCTGGGGCTGTAGTAGGTCCCAAGGGTTGGGCTGTTCGCCCATTAAAGCGGTACGCGAGCTGGGTTCAGAACGTCGTGAGACAGTTCGGTCCCTATCCGGCGTGGGCGTAGGATATTTGAGAGGAGCTGTCCTTAGTACGAGAGGACCGGGATGGACTGACCTCTGGTGCATCGGTTGTTCACCAAGAGCATGGCCGAGTAGCCAAGTCGGGACGGGATAAACGCTGAAGGCATCTAAGCGTGAAGCCCCCCTCAAGATGAGATATCCCAGCGAAAGCTGTAAGACCCCTTGAAGACGACAAGGTAGATAGGGCAGAGGTGGAAGTGCGGTAACGCATGGAGCTGACTGTCACTAATAGGTCGAGGGCTTGACCAAAAGCACTTAGGAGCAGCGGATACGGGAGCAGAACTGGAGGCGGAGAAGAATGAACGACTTCGAGACGCTGAAGAATGGACATAATTGCGAAGCGAAAGGCAGCGAGAAGAAGCGAAGCGGATTCGAGCTGACCGCCGCGGAGTGTTCAAAGAGTGCGTTGGTCGTTCGAACGAATGAAGATGAGTTCGAACTTCTGACAGTGGTTCAGGAAAACAAACAATTCGGATGTAATACAATATGTGGTTTTGAAGGTACATGCCTTTTTATATTCCTCGATAGCTCAATGGTAGAGCATTCGGCTGTTAACCGAAGGGTTGTTGGTTCGAGCCCAACTCGGGGAGCTGAAAATCCGGTATGAAATCAGTACTGGATTTTTTTATACAAATACTTGCAAATCCTTGTGAGATATGATAGTATTTATTGTGCCGCGAAGAGAGCAGGACAATTTTGTTCTTACTTCAAACAGGCGGACGAAATGTACGGCTCCATGGTCAAGCGGTTAAGACACCGCCCTTTCACGGCGGTAACAGGGGTTCAAATCCCCTTGGAGTCATTTCAGTAGAACAGCATATGTGCCGATGTGGCTCAATTGGCAGAGCAGCTGATTTGTAATCAGCAGGTTATCGGTTCGAGTCCGATCATCGGCTTCTTAAGAGATTTGGACCTTTAGCTCAGTTGGTTAGAGCAACCGGCTCATAACCGGTCGGTCCTGGGTTCGAGTCCCCGAAGGTCCATTAAGCTGTTTTATTGGAAGAATGTAAGAATATGGCCCAGTGGCTCAGTTGGTTAGAGCGTCGCCCTGTCACGGCGAAGGTCGTCGGTTCGAGTCCGATCTGGGTCGTTGATGAATGAAAGTTCATCGGCGTTAGTCGCCATGGGATCTTAGCTCAGCTGGGAGAGCATCTGCCTTACAAGCAGAGGGTCATAGGTTCGAGCCCTATAGGTCCCACTTTGAGGATTATCCTCGAATGCCGGCGTGGCGGAACTGGCAGACGCACAGGACTTAAAATCCTGCGGGACTTACCTCCCGTACCGGTTCGATTCCGGTCGCCGGCATGACAAGAGAGTCTATTTGGTAGGCTCTCTTTTTTTCTACTATATATAACATCTGTGATCGCCATATAACAATCTTTATCTTTACAACCCCATTTTATTCAGACGGCTCCATGTCTTTTCAATCAACAAAGAAAACGGAAGGATTTCCTGCTTTCTTTTATTCCCCGACAAATAGTACAGGAATAGTCGATATTAGCCATACTTATACCCTGAAATAGGTAAAAATGCCAAAAATATCACTTAATAGAGTATAAGAATATACGAAGTAGGCAAAAAATGTTGACAGGGCAAAATATAGCAAATATAATAGAAAGGAGGTTCTTGCACTGAAAACATACAAGCTGCCTGATTTTGGCTTATAAAATTTCTGAAAATGAACCGTAAGATAACCAAAGGAGAGGAACGAATGAAAAAGAGATTAGTAAGTCTTGCACTTGCGCTCGCTGTGACAGCCGGCTGTCTGACAGGCTGCGGCGGCTCCAAGGATGAGAGCAAGACGGATGCAACCGCAACCACCGACACTGCATCCTCCGAAGCAAGCGGAGAGAAGATTCTTCGTGTGGCATCTGAGGATCCCCAGGTTCCGCTGGATATGCAGCTGAACACCTACAGCATCATCATGAAGGTGACCGATAACGTGACCGAGTCTCTGATGCTGACCAACGATGCTGGTGAGCTGGAGCCCACACTGCTGGCAGAGATGCCCACACTGTCTGAGGACAAGCTGACATACTCCTTCACTCTGAAGGATGGTGTTACTTTCCACAACGGCGCACCGCTGACAAGTAATGACGTAAAGTATTCTCTTGAGAGAATGGTAAGCAAGTATAAGATGTCCAGCTTACTGGAGAAGGTAGCAGGATATCAGGAGTTCTTTGATGAGCAGGCTGATGAGATCACCGGTATTGAGATCGTTGACGATACACACTTCAACATCCATATGTCCGAGATCTACACCCCTCTGTTATCCGCTCTTTCCACACCTTACTGCGCAATCTATCCGGCAGAGGCATGTGAAGAGGCTGGTGATGACTGGGGTATGAGTGTTCTGTACGGCACAGGCCCCTTCAAGCTGGTGAGCTACCAGACAGGCGTTGGCGTTGAGCTGGCGAAGAACGAGAACTACCACGGCGGCGATGTGAAGCTGGACGGCATCAAGTACACCTTCATCGACGATCCGAATACAGGCGTTCTGGAGTACCAGAAGGGCAACATTGACGTGGTTTACCTGGATGCTTCCCTGTACCCGACCTACGCAAACGGAGATCTGAAGGATGAGCTTTACACCTTCAATCCGGTAGGCGGTTATTATCTGTCCATCAATGCAAAGGATATCCCGGAGGTAAAGGTTCGTGAGGCTATGACCTATGCCATCGACAGAGATGCGATCTGCAACAGCGTGCTGTTCGGAACCGCTACCCCGAACTCCAACTTCCTGCAGGATGGCCTGATCGGTGCAGACGACAGCGCAGAGCAGTTTGCATATGATCCGGAGAAGGCGAAATCCTTACTGGCAGAGGCCGGATATCCGGATGGTTATGATTTAAGAATCACTGTAAATACAAAATATCCGACTTCCCTGACCATTGCTACCGCAGTACAGGCACAGATGGCAGAGGCAGGTATCCGCGTGGAGATCGAACAGGTTGACAGTGCTGCATGGACAGATATGAAGAAAAGCGGCGGCGTGACCTGCGGTATCGGTAACTGGTATGTGGACTACAACGATCCCGACAGCATGCTGTATCCGGTAAGTGATGGTCGTGTGGATCTGAATTCCATCTTCTGGCACAATGACGAGTTCAAGCAGCTGATGATCGACGGTGTGCAGACAGAGGATACCGCTGAGAGACAGCAGATCTATGCAAAAGCTGACCACATTCTGACTCATGAGGAATTTGCAGTGGCAATGATCTATAACGAGACCATGTTCTATTTGAAGAAACCTTATGTAAAAGACTTCGCAGTTACCTTTACATATCGTACTATGTTTAACAACACAGATATTGAATACTAGTTTGCAAAACGAATAGACAGATAGGATATAGCTACGGCTGGGCTCATGACTTTGGCCGTAGCTATATTCTTTGATTAAGGAGGGACTTCCTTGTTTCAATACACATTAAAACGACTGGGACAAACGTTTCTGGTTCTGATCGGAATTACGCTGATCACCTTTTTGCTCTTAAATGTCGTGCCGGGCGATCCGGTAGCGATGATGCTGGATAAGCGTGCGGATGAAGCTACCATTGAGAAAGTCCGTCACGAGATGGGACTGGATGTTCCTCTTCATGAGCAGTATATTGATTTTGTCAAAGGCGCGGTAAAGCTGGACTTCGGTACTTCCTACTTTACCAAAGAGGTGGTGACAGATGCCATCGTGCGCTGTTTTAAAGTAACGGTAAAACTGGCTGCCATGTCGTTTCTGTTCGCCGTGGTGCTCGGCATCACCTGCGGCATGATCGCCGCGGTGTACCGGGGCAGGTGGATTGATTCGGCACTCATGACGTTGTCTGTGGTAGGTGTGTCTGCGCCGTCCTTCTGGATCGCCATCATCTTACAGATCGTCATTGGACTGAAGCTGGATCTTCTGCCGATCTCCGGTTTTGACGGACCGCTGAACTACATTCTGCCGAGTATCGCGCTGGGCACCCGTTATGCGGGCAGCATTGCGCGTATCACAAGAACGAGTATGCTGGATGTCATCAAGCAGGATTACATCCGCACGGCCCGTTCCAAAGGCGTGAAGGAATCTGTGGTCATCATGAAGCATGCGCTGAAAAATGCCATGATCCCCATTGTCACCCTGGTTGGTACAGAGCTTGGCAACATGCTCACCGGCTCCATGCTCATCGAGAAGGTATTCTCCATTCCGGGCATCGGCAAGCTGGCCGTGGATGCCATGAGCAACCGCGACCTTCCGCTTTTGCAGGGAACGGTGGTATACATTGCCCTTGTATTCGTTATCGTCAATCTGGTCGTTGACCTTTCTTATGCCCTGATTGACCCGAGAATCCGTTACGGGAAAGGAGAGGGCTGATGAAGACAAATATATTTAATAAACAGAAAAAATTTGAACAGGAAGTCCTGTCCGGCGAGTATGCCGTTGGCGATATGGAATATTCCAGTTACTATAAAGACAGCTTCAAGCGTCTGAAAAAGAACAAGATGTCCATGTTCTGCCTGATCGTCATTGTTCTGCTGATCCTGATCGCGATTTTTGCGCCGCTCATCGCGCCCTGCGATCCGAACCTGCAGGATTACACCGCGATTTTACAGGCGCCGTCCAAACTGCATCTGCTTGGCACCGACGAGTATGGACGCGACATTTTATCGAGAATCATTTACGGAACAAGAGTTTCCTTAAGCGTTGGTATTCTGGCACAGGTCATTGCCACAATCATCGGTGTGACCATGGGATCTCTGGCTGCTTACTACGGCGGCTGGGTGGATACGGTGATCTCCCGTATCATGGAGATCTTCGCGGCGTTCCCGGATCTGATCTTCGCCATGGCGATCATGTACGTGCTGGGGCCGGGCATGAAGAATATCTTCGTGGCACTGGGCCTTCTGACCTGGGTGCGCACGGCGCGTATGATCCGCGGCTCCATTTTGCAGTTAAAGGAAAAGGAGTACGTGGAGGCTGCCAAGGCAAGCGGTGCGACACCGTTCTACATTATTACGAGACATCTGATTCCCAACTGTATTTCCACGATCATCGTGCTTGTAACGTTAGGCATCCCGAATGCTATCATGTATGAGGCATCCTTAAGCTTCCTCGGCATGGGTATCCAGCCGCCGACACCGAGCTGGGGTTCCATGATCAGCTTTGCACAGTCCTATATCAGTTACAGGCCGACCTACAGCATCTTCCCGGGTATCGCCATCATGATCACCGTTATCGCCTTCAATATTTTCGGCGACGGTCTTCGTGACGCACTGGACCCCAAGATGAAGAATCAGTAAGGGGGAAGACAAATGTCAGAAAAACTGCTTGAAGTAAAAAACTTAAAGACCTATTTTTACACCGATGACGGTGTAGTGAAGTCGGTAGATGATGTTTCCTTTTCTGTAGAAAAAGGAAAGACGCTTGGTATCGTAGGAGAATCCGGTTGTGGAAAAAGTATCACCTCTCTTTCCATCATGCAGCTGGTAGAGACGCCGCCGGGAAAAATCGTGGGCGGCGAGATCCTGTACCAGGGGGAAAATCTGCTGGAGAAAAATAAAGATCAGATGCGAAAGATCCGCGGCGGAGAGATCGCCATGATCTTCCAGGAGCCCATGACTTCCCTGAACCCGGTATTTACCGTGGGTAAACAGATCATGGAAGCACTGATGCTACACACGGATCTGGACAAGGCCCAGGCGAAAGAGCGTGCCATTGAGATGCTGAAGCTGGTAAAGATCCCGCTGCCGGAGAAACGGTTCAACGAGTATCCCCATCAGCTGTCCGGCGGTATGCGCCAGCGTGTCATGATCGCCATGGCGCTGTCCTGTAATCCGAAGCTGCTCATCTGTGATGAGCCGACGACGGCGCTGGACGTGACGATCCAGGCGCAGATCCTGGATCTGATCAACGAGCTGAAAGAGAAGCTGGGCACCTCTGTCATGATGATCACCCATGATCTGGGCGTTATCGCAGAGGTGGCCGATGATGTGATGGTCATGTATGCCGGAAAAGTGGTGGAGTACGGCTCGGCGGATGATATTTTCGAATCCCCGAAGCACCCGTATACGGTGGGCCTGATGAACTGTATCCCGAAGCTGACGGATGAGGATCATACTCATCTGGCGGTGATCAAGGGCATGGTTCCAAGCTTTGACCAGATGCCCAAGGGCTGTGCGTTCTGCCCGCGCTGTGCGGAGGCCAGAGACATCTGCCGGGAGCGGATGCCGGAGCTGACCGAAGTGGATGGCCAGAAGGTACGCTGTTTTAAATATTCCAAGGAATGGGAGGACGCCAGATGAGTGAAGAAAGCAAAACACCATTGTTAGAGGTGAAAGATCTGAAAAAATGGTTTCCTGCGAAAAGCTCTGCGTTTTCCCGGGAAAAAGCATTTATCAAGGCGGTGGACGGCGTCAGCTTTACGTTAAACGCCGGGGAGACGCTGGGCGTGGTGGGAGAGTCCGGCTGCGGCAAATCCACCATGGGACGCTCGGTGCTGCGCCTGCTGGAACCCACCAGCGGTCAGGTGCTGTTTGAGGGTAAAGACTACACGGCGCTCAAAAGCGCGGATCTGAGAAAATCCCGTACCGATCTGCAGATCATTTTCCAGGATCCGTACGCATCCCTGGATCCGAGAATGACCATCGGCGACATCATCGGAGAGCCGCTGGACATCCAGTTAAAGCTGCCCGCCAAGGAGCGGATGCAGCGGGTGCTGAAAACCATGGAGCGCGTGGGACTGAACACCCGGTATATCAACCGGTATCCCCATGAGTTTTCCGGCGGACAGAGACAGAGGATCGGCATTGCCAGAGCCATTGTGCTGGAGCCGAAGCTGATGGTATGTGACGAGCCGGTATCCGCGCTGGACGTATCCATTCAGGCGCAGGTGCTGAACCTGCTTATGGATCTGCAGAAGGAAATGGGCATGGCGTACATTTTCATTTCCCATGATCTGAGCGTCATCAAACATATTTCCGACCGGATCATGGTCATGTATCTGGGCCATGTGGTGGAGCTGGCCAACAAAGAGGATCTGTATAAGCGGACGATGCATCCGTACACCACGGCGCTGCTGTCTGCGATCCCGGTACCGGACCGGAAGCACAAGAAAGAGAAAATCGTGCTGGAGGGCGATCTGCCAAGCCCGGCCAATCCGCCGGCAGGCTGCGTGTTCCACACCAGATGCTACAAAGCCCAGGAGATCTGCAAGACCCAGGTGCCCGAGCTTCGGGACTGCGGAAACGGCCACTGCTGTGCCTGCCATTTCCCGGAACAGCCCCAGGCTTAGTTTCAGACAATCCAAAGATATCAATAAAATTTTATTTTACGGGGGAATAGACCAATGAAAATTACAGGAATCAAAGTTCGTCAGGTGGAAGTACCGTTAAAGGAGCCTTTTCGCATTTCTCTGGGTGTGATCACACACTCCCGCAGTGCCATCGTATCTGTGGAGACCGACGAGGGTCTGGTGGGCTACGGCGAGGGCGCACCGGCCATCCTCATCACCGGTGAGAGCCTTTCCGGCACCAACGATGTGATCAAAGCCATGGAGCGTGACCTCATCGGCGTGGATCCCACCGATCTGGAAAAGGTATACTGGATCATGGACCGGGCAGCAGCCCATTCCGGCAGCGCCAAGAATGCCATTGATATGGCCTGCTACGACCTGCTGGGCAAGAAAGCCGGTATGCCGGTATACAAGCTGCTGGGCGGACAGAACAATTACATCGAGACCGATATGACCGTGGGCATCGACGAGCCAGAGATCATGGCTGCCAAGGCAAAGAAGCACGTGGAGGCCGGGTTTGACACCATCAAGACCAAGGTCGGCACTTCCTTTGACGAGGATATCGCCAGAGTAAAAGCCATTCGTGAGGCTGTGGGCGATGACATTAAGATCCGTGTGGATGCCAACCAGGCATGGACAGCGAAAGAAGCTGTTCGTCTCATCGAGCGTCTGAACGAGTACAATCTGGAGCTGGTGGAGCAGCCGGTGGCTTACCACGATATTGCCGGTCTGGAATATGTCACCAAGCATTCCATCGTGCCCATCATGTCCGACGAGAGCTGCTTCAATTCCAAGGATGCCCTTCGTCTGGTGGAGCGCCGTGCCATTGACTACCTGAACATCAAACTGATGAAGTGCGGCGGTATCCGTGAGGCGCTGAAGATCAACGCCATCTGTGAGGCAGCAGGCATCGAGGTGATGCTGGGTTGTATGGCAGAGGAGAGCAATCTGGGCATCACCGCAGCTGCCAGCCTGGGCGCTGCAACAAAGAACATCACCCGTGCCGATCTGGATGCAACCTTCTCTCTGTCCGAGCTGGCATTTGAGGGCGGCATGTATGTAGAAGACACGAAGAAGCTGGTACTTCCGGAAGTGCCCGGTTTCGGCTTCATCGGTTTTAAGGACGAGCAGTAACAATATACAGATGAGTGGAGGTGCAATTCATGTATCAGGATTTATCTTTTATGAAGGTTCCCCTTCCGGAGGACGTTCTGAAATTAAAAACATATGGTGATTATGCGGGAGCCCAGAAAATGATCCGTTATTTTCTGGAGCACAAGGATATTCCTCAGGCGCTGCGCAGACGTCTGGAGATCGAGCAGGAAGTTATCGGCGTTATGGGCGCAGATGAATATCCTTATAATTATGCAGAGGCACTGGATATTATGACCAGCCATCTGCGTGATTTTAAAGAAGAGGAGCTCCGGTATCTGAAAGAGATCAGTGCAGCTGACTGGATCTACATTGACGGAGAGGTGCATTTCCAGCGCCGTTTCTATGAGAACCTGATCAAGACCCGTCCGGATCTGGCCGCCCGGGTTATGGTAGAGGATGTGGACGATGCCAGAGGCAACGCCCTGAAACAGAAGCTGCTCAACGACAACGTGCGCTACATGAAGGAGCACGGCGGAAGAACGGTACATACCCGCATCCGTGCCGCCATCAAAGCGAAGAAGGAATTCGAGGAAGTGGGCCGCAAGGTGCGCGTCCATCTGCCCATCCCGAAAGTGTATGAGCAGGTTTCCAACGTACAGATTCATGCGTCCAGCCCGGAGATCACCTACACGGCGCCGGAGGATGCCCCGCAGCGTACCGTCTATTTTGAGACAGCGCTGCAGCCGGATCAGGAATTCATGGTGGAATATTCCTTTGACTATCATGTGAACTATGTGGAGCTGGATCCGGCCAAAGTGTCCAAAGAGCAGCCGGATTTCTGCCTGGAAGAGCAGGCACCCCACATCATGTTTACCCCGTATCTGCGGGAGCTGCGGGATGAGCTGGCAGGGGAGGAGACCAACCCGGTGATCCTGGCCCGCCGGTTCTATGATTTCGTGACAACGAAGGTGATGTATTCCTATATGAGAGAATATTTCACCATCGAGTGTATCCCAGAGTACTGTGCGGTCAATCTGAAGGGAGACTGCGGCGTACAGGCGCTGCTGTTCATCACTCTCTGCCGCATGTCCGGTATCCCGGCACGCTGGCAGTCCGGCCTCTATGCCACCGAGTACTACACCGGCTGTCATGACTGGGCACAGTTCTATGTGGCACCCTATGGCTGGGTATTTGCAGATCCGTCCTTCGGCGGCAGTGCATGGCGGGCAGGAGAGAAGGAGCGCTGGAATTATTACTTCGGCAATCTGGACATCTTCCGTATGCCGGCCAACTCCGAGATCCAGAAGGAGTTCATGCCGGAGAAGAAATGGCTCCGCATCGACCCCATCGACAACCAGAGAGGCGAGTTTGAGTACGAGGATCACGGGCTTCGGTTCTCCCAGATCGAGGTATCCCAGGAGCTGCTTTCCATGGAAGATATCGAAAAATAAACAGGCAGTAGCCATCATGGCGGCTGTTGAAAAGAAAGGCTTCGAATTGCAGAAATGTGGTTCGGAGCCTTTCCTGAAATAAATATGCACCTATTGTTTTTTGCACACTGTTATAGTATATGGCGCACAGGAGTTGACAGCACAGAAGTTCCATGATACGCTGAACAAGGTGTAAAAACGAAAGGGGATGTGGCAATATGAAGAAAGCAGTTGTATTTCTTGCAGACGGCCTGGAGGAGATCGAGGGCCTTACCGTGGTGGATCTGCTGCGCAGAGCGGGCGTGCAGGTGACGATGGTTTCGATTAAGGAAAAAGAGCGGATGGTCACCGGTGCACACGATATTGTGATCCAGGCGGACTGCTGTTTTGAGGATGTGGATTTTGCAGACAAGGATCTGCTGGTGCTGCCGGGCGGCATGCCGGGAACGACCAACCTGGGCAATCACGCCGGTGTGACCGGACAGATCCGGAAATTTTACGAAGAGGGCAAAATGATCGCAGCCATCTGTGCGGCGCCCACCGTATTCGGACAGATGGGCCTTCTGGAAGGACGGGAAGCGACCTGCTATCCGGGCCTGGAAGAAAAGCTGACCGGCGCAAAGGTGGTATATACAGAGGTGGCAGTTTCTGACAACGTGACCACCGGCAGAGGCCCGGGAAAATCCATTCCCTTTGCATTGTCTCTCGTTTCCCAGCTGCTGGGACAGGAGACAGCGGACGATCTGGCGAAGACACTGGTGTACGCATAAAAAAAGCTGGTAATTTCGGGACGTTTATGCTATACTGTTAAAATGACTGTAAGTATGAATAAATATTGTTTGCGGGTGGTGTCAAACTGGCTGCAGACGTTGTATTTCAGGGATGATCCCTTGAGTCAAAAAGTAATTTTAAGGAGGAAGACACTAAAATGAGTGTACAGGTGGAAAATTTAGAGAAGAATATGGCGAAGCTTACCATTGAGGTATCCGCAGATGATCTGGAGAAAGCACTCCAGGCTGCTTATCTGAAAGAGAAGAATAAGATCAGCGTTCCGGGATTCCGTAAGGGAAAAGTTCCGCGTGCCATGATCGAGAAGATGTACGGACCGGAGATCTTCTATGATGATGCGGCTAACCGCCTGATCCCTGATGCATATGCCGAGGCAGCAGACGAGAGCAAGCTGGAGATCGCTTCCCAGCCGAAGATCGACGTTGTTCAGTTAGAGAAGGGCAAACCGTTCATCTTTACCGCTGAGGTAGCTGTAAAGCCTGAGGTAACACTTGGCGAGTACAAAGGACTGGAAGTAGAGAAGACAGATACCGCTGTGACAGACGAGGAAGTAGACGCACAGGTTGAGAAAGAGAGAGACAGCAACGCACGTACCATCACCGTTGAGGACCGTCCGGTACAGAAGGGTGACCAGACCATCATCGACTTCGAGGGATTTGTTGACGGCGTTGCCTTCGAGGGCGGCAAAGGCGAGGACTATCCGCTGACCATCGGTTCCGATGCATTCATCCCCGGTTTTGAGGATCAGCTCATCGGCGCAGAGAAAGGTGCAGAGGTTGAGGTAAAGGTGCAGTTCCCTGCTGAGTATCATGCAGAGGATCTGGCTGGCAAGCCGGCAGTGTTCAAGGTAACCGTGAAGGAGATCAAGGCAAAGGAGCTTCCGGCTCTGGACGATGATTTCGCACAGGACGTTTCCGAGTTCAACACACTGGAAGAGTACAAGGCTGATGTCCGCAAGAAACTCGAGGAGAAGAAAGAGGCAGCAGCAAAAGAGGCCAAGGAAGAGGCAGCTATCGCCAAAGCCATCGAGAACGCACAGATGGACATTCCGGAAGCCATGATCGATACACAGACAAGACAGATGATGGATGAGTTCGCAAGCCGTCTGCAGCAGCAGGGTCTGGCACTGCAGCAGTACTATCAGTTCACCGGCATGGACAACGACAAGCTGGCTGAGCAGATGAAGCCCAACGCCCTGAAGAGAATCCAGACAAGACTGGTACTGGAGGCTGTTGTGAAGGCTGAGGATATCAAGGCTACCGAGGAAGAGTACAAGGCTGAGGTAGAGAAGATGGCAAAGATGTACCAGATGGAGACAGAGAAATTAGAGCAGCTCATCGGCGAGGCTGAGGCTGAGACAATGAAAGAGGACATTGCTGTCCAGAAAGCAGCAGATCTGATCAGAGATACTGCAAAGGAAGTATAGACAGCCGTGTCGTAAGACAGGAGGAAGTCATATGAGTTTAGTACCTTACGTCATTGAGCAGACAAGCAGAGGAGAGAGATCCTACGATATTTATTCCCGCCTGCTGAAGGACCGGATCATTTTTCTCGGTGAGGAAGTGACCGACGTGTCTGCAAGCCTGATCGTGGCACAGATGCTTTTCCTGGAATCTGAGGATCCGGGAAAGGATATCCAGCTGTACATCAACAGCCCGGGCGGATCTGTGACAGCAGGTATGGCGATCTACGATACGATGAAATACATCAAGTGCGATGTGGCAACGACCTGCATCGGTATGGCAGCCAGCATGGGTGCGTTCCTGCTTGCAGGCGGAACCAAGGGCAAGCGTTTTGCCCTGCCCAACGCAGAAGTGATGATTCATCAGCCGCTGGGCGGCGCACAGGGACAGGCAACGGAGATTCAGATTGCTGCCGAGCACATCCTCAAGACCAAGAAGAAGCTGAATTCTATCCTGGCTGAGAACTGCGGCAAGCCTCTGGATGTTGTCATGGCAGATACCGAGAGAGATAACTGGATGTCTGCTGAGGAAGCAAAAGCATATGGCCTGATCGATCATGTGATCGAGAAGCATGCATAAGAGAATGAGCCGAGGGGACAGGGTGGTTTAATCGCCGTGTCCCTTCTAAGGTCAAGGCAGAATTCTTTTGCGGGATTCTTTTTAGGAAAAGGAAAAACAGGAGTATAGAAGATGGCAGGAAAAAATAGTGAAGACAAGGTGCGCTGCTCCTTCTGCAACAAGACGCAGGATCAGGTCCGCAAGCTCATTGCTGGCCCCAACGGAGCATACATCTGTGACGAGTGTGTGGACATTTGCTCGGAGATCATTGAGGAGGAATTTCAGGATCACCCGGAGCCGGATGAATTTGAGATCAACCTTCTGAAGCCGCAGGAGATCAAGGAGTTCCTGGATGATTATGTCATCGGACAGGACGAGGCGAAGAAAGCACTGTCTGTTGCGGTTTACAATCATTACAAGCGTGTCACCTCCGGCAGAGATCTGGACGTGGAACTGCAGAAGAGCAACATTCTCATGCTGGGCCCCACCGGTTCCGGTAAGACCCTTCTGGCACAGACGCTGGCCCGCCTTCTGAACGTGCCGTTTGCGATCGCCGATGCAACTGCGCTGACAGAGGCCGGTTACGTGGGAGAAGATGTTGAAAATATTCTTTTGAAATTAATTCAGGCCGCAGACTACGATATCGAGCGTGCGGAGTATGGAATTATATATATTGACGAGATCGACAAGATCACCCGGAAGGGCGAGAATGTGTCCATCACAAGAGACGTTTCCGGTGAGGGCGTGCAGCAGGCACTGCTGAAGATCATCGAGGGAACCGAAGCCTCCGTTCCGCCCCAGGGCGGCCGGAAGCACCCGCATCAGGAGCTGATCCAGATCAACACCACCAATATCCTTTTTATCTGTGGCGGTGCATTTGAGGGGATCGAGAAGCTCATTGAGGCGCGGATGGATCAGAAGTCCATCGGATTTAACGCAGAGATTACCCATAAGAGTGAAGAAAATATCGGAGAGGTTCTGAAGAAGATCCTGCCCCAGGATCTGGTAAAATTCGGCCTGATTCCGGAGTTTGTCGGCCGTGTGCCCATGGTGGTATCTCTGGATCAGCTGGATGAGACCGCGCTGGAGCGGATTCTGACAGAGCCGAAGAACGCCATTGTCAAGCAGTATGAGAAGCTGTTTGAACTGGATGATGTGCAGCTGACCTTTGAGCCGGAGGCACTGAAGGAAGTGGCAAAGAAGTCCCTGGAGCGCAAAACCGGTGCCAGAGGTCTTCGGGCCATTATGGAGCAGTCCATGCTGGATCTGATGTATCAGATCCCCTCGGATGAGAGCATCGAGTCCTGTGTGGTGACGAAGGACGTCATCGACGGAACCGGCGAGCCCATCATCACGAGACGGGAGTCCCGGGCCGGACGGCGCAGAGCAATATAAAATAAGTAACTGAACAACAGCATAGCCGCGGGGGCCGGGGGTTCCCGCGGCTTTTGAAAAACAAAGAAGAGATGAGAAACATGAGTGAAATAACGAAGGTATTACCGGCGGTTGCCCTGCGGGGCATGACGATCCTTCCGGGCATGGTCGTTCATTTTGATGTGAGCAGGGAACGCTCCATCAAAGCCATTGAGCGGGCCATGCTGCAGGATGAGAAGGTATTTCTCGTCACCCAGAAGGATCCGGACGCGGAGGAACCCACCGGGGAAGATTTGTATAATATCGGTCTGGTGGCAGTGATCAAACAGGTCATCAAGCTGCCCAACAATATTCTGCGTATTCTTGTGGAAGGACAGGATCGGGCCGAACTGCTTCTGCTGGAGGAGAACACCGATTATCTGGAAGCAGAGATTGCTGTTTTTGATCCGGCGGAGCTGGAGCATCCGTCTCCGCTGACGGAAGAGGCCATGGTACGCACGCTGAAGGAGCTGCTGTATGATTACTGCAGTGAGAACAGCAAGCTGGCAAAGGCGTTCCAGAATGTACTGCAGTCCACAGAGGAACTGGCACCGCTGATGGATGAGATCGCCAACAGCCTGCCTTTATATTATGAAGAAAAACAGAAGATTCTGGAGACGGTGGATCTGGAGGGACGATTCCGGGAACTGAGCCAGATGCTGGCCAACGAGACGAATATCATGCGGATCAAGCGGGATATCCAGGCCAAGGTCAAAGAGAGGGTGGACAAGAACCAGCGGGAATACCTGCTGCGGGAGCAGTTAAAATACATCCGGGAGGAGTTGGGGGAGGACAACACTTTTTCTGATGCGGAGCATTTTGAAGAGCAGCTGGCCGGCCTGGAAGCGGATGAGGATATCAAGGAGAAGATCGCCAAGGAGATTTCCCGTTTTAAAAACGTGGGACAGAACAATTCCGAGGGTGCGGTGGTCCGCGGCTATATTGAGACGCTGCTGTCTCTGCCCTGGAACCATATGTCCCAGGACAACACCGATATCGGCAATGCCAGAAAGGTGCTGGACGAGGATCACTATGGCCTGGAGAAGGTGAAGGAGCGGGTGCTGGAATTCCTGGCTGTGCGGACGCTGACCAGCAAGGGCGACAGCCCCATCATCTGTCTGGTGGGCCCGCCGGGAACCGGTAAGACGTCCATTGCCCAGTCTGTGGCCCGGGCATTGAATAAGAAATATGTCCGCATCTGTCTGGGTGGTGTCCGGGACGAGGCGGAGATCCGGGGACACAGAAGAACATACGTGGGCGCCATGCCGGGCCGGATCATCACAGGCCTGAAAAGCGCCGGTGTGAAAAATCCGCTGATGCTGCTGGATGAGATCGACAAAGTGAGCAGCGATTACAAGGGAGATACGGCATCCGCCCTGCTGGAGGTGCTGGATTCGGAGCAGAATGACAAGTTCTGTGATCACTACGTGGAGCTGCCGGTGGATCTGTCCGAGGTGCTGTTTATTGCCACCGCCAACGATGTGCAGACCATTCCCCGGCCCCTGCTGGACCGGATGGAGCTCATCGAGGTGGGCAGCTATACGGCCAATGAGAAGATGCACATTGCCAAGGAACATCTGATCCCGAAGCAGATCACGAAAAACGGCCTGGAGCAGGCACAGATCACCATCAGTGACAAAGCGCTGGAGAAAATGATCCGTTCCTATACAAGAGAGGCCGGTGTCCGTGGGCTGGAGCGGAAGATCGGTGCCATCTGCCGGAAAGCGGCCCGGGAAATCCTGGAGGATGGAAAAAAGCACATCCGGGTAACGGAGAACAGCCTGGAAAAATATCTGGGCAGAGCCCGCTATTCCTATAGTATGGCAAACAAAGAAAATGACATCGGTATTGTCCGCGGCCTGGCCTGGACCAGCGCCGGCGGCGATACGCTGGAGATCGAGGTCAACGTCATGCCGGGCAAGGGCGAGTTTGCCCTCACCGGAAAACTGGGCGATGTGATGAAGGAGTCGGCTAAGGCCGGCATCAGCTACATCCGTTCCATCGGGCCGGCGTATCACATTGAGGATGATTTTTTCAAAAAGAATGATATCCATATCCATATTCCCGAGGGTGCGGTGCCAAAGGACGGCCCCTCTGCCGGAATCACCATGGCGACGGCCATGCTGTCGGCCATCATCAAACGACCGGTGCGGGCGGATCTTGCCATGACCGGAGAGATCACCCTGCGGGGACGGGTGCTGCCCATCGGCGGTCTGAAGGAAAAGCTGCTGGCAGCCAAGAGTGCGGGCATCCGCACGGTACTCGTACCGAAGAAAAACGAGGATGATGTGGCGGAGATCTCCGCGGAGATCAAGAAAGGTCTGGAGATCATTCCGGTGGAAAACATGAGCCAGGTGCTGGAGCAGGCGCTGGTGGCAGAGTAAACGAAATGGAATGTCTGGCGATTGAGAGAGAAGGGAAGAACATGGTAATTAAAAGTGTAAATCTGGAAACGGTATGCGGCATCACCAGTGTGCTGCCGAAAAATGACAAGCCGGAGGCGGCTTTTGCGGGAAAATCCAACGTGGGAAAATCCTCCCTCATCAATGCGCTGATGAACCGCAAGTCTCTGGCTCGGACATCGGCACAGCCGGGCAAGACCCAGACCATTAATTTTTACAATATCAATGATGAACGGTATCTGGTGGATCTGCCGGGATACGGCTATGCCAAAGTATCCCAGGAGGCCAAGGAGCAGTGGGGCAAGATGATCGAGCGGTATCTGCACACATCGAAGCAGCTCCAGTATGTGTTCCTGCTCATCGATATCCGGCATGAGCCCTCGGCCAACGATAAGATGATGTATGAGTGGATCGTCAGCAACGGGTTTGCGCCCATCATCATTGCCACCAAGCTGGATAAGATCAAACGGAGCCAGCGGGACAAACAGTTGAAGCTGGTGCGCACCGGCCTGGGCGTCCTGCCCGGCACGAAGATCATTCCGTTTTCTGCGGAGACCAAGGAAGGCCGGGAGGAGATCTGGGATCTGATCTGTGCGGAACCGGAGCATGATGGGGAGTAAACTGTCCGGAAATACAGCTGTCAGGCAGTCGTCAGATGTATGCAAGGACAGATATGAAATGTATGAATAGAAGGGGATGGTCAGAGGGCTGTCCCTTTTTCAGAAGAATGATGAAAACTGGTAATTTCTGGGAAAGAAATTTTGCAAGACAGAAAAGAGGAACCGGAAATGAAACGAAAATATATATTTACAGCTGTCCTGCTGGCGGCGCTGACCGCGGCGGGCTTTGGAATCACGGTGTTATGCGGTTCCGGAGGGAGCGGCAGCCATGGCAAAAGCAGCGGCAGCACCCAGACAGAGGGTAAGACAGACGACAGCGATGCCCGGACAGAGGACGCAGCGGTGGGAAACAGAGAGGATGGCGATGCTGCAATCTCCAGCAAAACCGATGGCAACGATACATTTAACGTGGTGACTTCCTTCTACCCCGTCTACATTGCGGCAAAAAATGTCATCGGTGATGTGGAGGGCGTGGAGCTTCATAATCTGACGGAACCCCAGACCGGGTGTCTCCATGACTACCAGCTGACGCCCCAGGACATGATCTCCCTCTCCCATGCAGATCTGTTTCTGGTCAATGGCGGCGGCATCGAAAGCTTTTTGAGCGATGTGTTCACCAGCTATCCCGAACTGCCGGTGGCCGAGGCCAGTGAGGGGATCGACTTTCTGGAGACCGTAGACGGACAGGTGTATGATGCGCACGATGCAGGCAACGGGACAACAGCAGGATCGGCGCACGAATATGATGTGCATGATGAAGGAGACACAGAGGGACACGATCATGCGGAGGATACAGACGTTCACGAAAGTGAGGATGGCCATGTACACGATCATACACACGATCACGGGGATGTGAACGCCCACGTGTGGATGGATGTGGGACGGTATGAGGTTTACGTGGAAAACATTGCCCAGGCGCTCTCGGACAACGACCCTGCTCACAGGGAGACTTACGAGGCCAATGCCGCCGCCTATGAGGCGCGGCTGGAAACGCTGCATCAGGAGCTGGAGACGCTGCGGGGAAGGGCAGACGGGGAGAAGATCATTTTGTTCCACGATGCCTTTGCCTATTTTGCGGACATGACGGGCATGGAGATTTCCTATGTCATTGACATGGACGAGAATACAAGCCTGAGTGCAAGAGAAGTGTCGGAAATTGTAGATCTGGTGAAGCAGGAAAACATCGACCTTCTGTTTACGGAAGAGCAGTATGGCACGAAGCTGGCAGATGCGGTTTCCCGGGAGACGGATGCCCGGGTGTACGTGCTGGATTCCCTTGTCAGTGGCAACTATGACGCGGACAGCTACATCACAGGGATGGAAAAGAATCTGGAGACATTGCAGCAAGCTTTTCAGGAAATAGAAACGGGAAAGGAGGAATCGAAATGACACACAGTGGACCATGCGGCCTTCACTGCATCAAGGTCAATCATCTGGGCGTGGAGATCGAGGGACAGGTGATCCTGGAGGACATCAACCTCCACATTCACTGCGGCAAACTGAACGTGATCATCGGCAAGAACGGCGCCGGGAAATCCACACTGGTGCGGGCCATCCTGAATGAGATTCCCCACACGGGCACCATTGAGCTGAAAACCCACGAAAACGGCAATCTGCAGAAAATGAAGATCGGCTATGTGCCCCAGAAGGTGAACATCGACCGGGATACGCCCATGAGCGTGTACGATATGATCGCCAGCTATCACTCCAATTTTCCGGTATTTCTCCATAAGAAAAAATCAGAATATGCGGCGATCCGGGAGCACCTGGAGGTATTTGAGGCGACGGATCTCATCGACAAGCAGGTGGGCAAGCTGTCCGGCGGCGAGCTGCAGCGGGTGCTGCTGACCATGGCGGTGATGGATGCCCCGAATCTGCTCATCATGGACGAGCCGGTGGCCGGTATCGACAAAAACGGCATGGATCTGTTTTACCGGATCATGGTACGACTGAAAAAAGAGTACGACATGGCCATCATCCTCATTTCTCATGATCTGGATTATGTGGAAAAATATGCGGATGAGGTGATCTTGCTGGATACGAAGATCGTGGCCCGGGGCACCCCGGCGGAGGTATACGCCAGCGAAAGCTTTCACCGGATTTTCGGCAAAGTGGAATTTGAGACGAGAGAGGAGGCGGCAGAGGGATGCAAGTAATTTACAGCTGGATGGAAACGCTGCTGCCCTTTTCCTGGGTTTCCTTTGATTTTATGAAAAATGCACTGCTGGCCATCCTGATCATCACGCCGCTGTTCGGCATCCTGGGTACCATGATCGTCAGCAACAAGATGGCGTTTTTTTCCGATGCGCTGGGGCATTCGGCGCTGACCGGCATTGCCATCGGCGTGGTGCTGGGCGTGGCGGATACGAACCTGACCATGATCGCCTTTGCCATTGTTTTTGCGCTGGTGTTAAACCGGCTGAAGGCGAAGCAGACCCAGAACACGGACACCATCATTTCCGTGTGCTCCTCTTTAAGCGTGGCGCTGGGCCTGGCGATCCTGTCCCAGGGCGGCAATTTCAGCAAATATTCCGGCCTGCTGGTGGGCGATATTTTGAGCATTTCCGGCAAAGAGCTGGGCTATCTGCTGCTGATTTTTGTGGTGACGCTGGTGTTCTGGCTGGCGGCGTTCAATCGGTTAAATGCGGTGAGCATCAACCGTTCCGTGGCGTCCAGCCGGGGCATTCCGGTGGCGCTGATGGACAATCTGTTCGCCATCCTGACGGCGTGCATCGTCATGCTTTCTATCAAATGGGTGGGGCTTATGATCATCAACGCCCTGCTGATCCTGCCGGTGGCATCGGCCCGCAATCTTTCCGTCAACATCCGGGAATATCACTTCTTTTCGGTGCTGTTTTCCATGTTTTCCGGCATTCTGGGGCTGATCGTTTCTTTTTACGTGAACGTGGCCACCGGCCCCACCATCGTCATCATCTCGGCCATCATTTATTTTGCAACCTATCTTTATCGAAAAGTGTGCCCGTAGGCCTTTACGGGCGGCGGCGGGCAGGGTAGAATAAGGGCAGAGGGGATGATCCGATGAAAGAAAAATATGCGAAGCTGCTGGTGAATCTGCTTTTGTGGGCAGCGGGCATTGTCCTGCTGTTTACGGTGGTGCCGCGGTTACTGTTGTTCTTCCTGCCGCTGGTCATTGGCTGGATCCTGGCGATCCTGGCCAATCCGCTGGTGCGGCTGATGGAAAAACGGTTCCGGATCGTGCGCAGGCACGGTTCCATGCTCATTATCATTACGGCCATTGCGCTGGTGGTGCTGGTGCTCTATCTCATCATCGCCAGACTGGGCGGGGAGATCGTGGGCTTCATTTATGCGTTTCCGGAGACCTATGCCCGGATGGGGGAGGAGTTTACCCAGATCGGCAAAAATCTGAGCGGTGTGTATGCGCAGCTGCCGGACGGCCTGCAGGCAGGGCTGGCATCCCTGGGCACCCAGTTTGATTCGTACATGGGCACCATTGTGGAAGAAATCGGGAGGCCCACCGTGACGGCGGCGGGCAATTTTGCCAAAAATCTGCCCTCCTATCTGCTGGGTGTGGTGTTCGTCATTCTGTCTGCCTATTTTTTCATTGCAGACCGGGAGCGGATCATGAAATTTTTCCGGGAAAATGTGCCGGAAAACGTACAGAAAACGTTTCTCATCGCCACGGACAGCATCAAAAATGCCGTGGGCGGGTATTTCAAAGCCCAGTTTAAGATCATGGGCGTGGTGTTTCTCATTTTGCTGGTGGGATTTGCCGTGCTGGGTATCCGTTTTGCGGTGCTTATCGCCTTTCTCACGGCTTTTCTGGATTTTCTGCCATTTCTGGGCACGGGCACGGTGCTGCTGCCTTGGGCGCTGTTCCAGTTTCTGGCCCATGATTACCGGATGGCGGTGGGACTGCTGGTCATCTACGCGGTGAGCCAGACCGTGCGGCAGCTTATCCAGCCGAAGATCGTGGGTGACACGGTGGGCTTAAGTCCCCTGGCCACGCTGATCTGGATTTACATCGGGTACAAGCTGTACGGCGTGGTGGGCATGATCGTCGCCGTACCCGTGGGCGTGCTGGTGCAGACCTTTTACCGGATCGGCATGTTTCAGCCGCTGTTTGCGGCCATCGGCGATGTGGCAAGGGATATCAACCGATTCCGCAAAATGGAGAAACAGAATGAGGAACAGAGGAAGATAAGATGAAGAAAAGAATGCGTACAGAGCAGAAATCCAATGTGAAAAACAGCATCCGACGGCTGGCGTTTGTGGCGATCAGTGTGCTCATTCAGCTGGTGTGGATCCTGGAGCAGTTTATCCGGCTGAACCGGTATTCCACGGCCATCTCCCTGATCAGCAGTCTGCTGGCCCTGTTGCTGGTGCTGCGCATTTACGGCAAACAGCAGAATTCGGCATTTAAAATGTCCTGGACGGTGCTGATCCTTGTGTTTCCGGTGATGGGGCTGTGCTTCTATGCGCTGGCGGCCAATAAGGATGCCACAAAACCCATGCGCCGCCGTTACGAAGCCATTGATGGGAAGCTGTTTGGCAGGCTGCGCCAGGATCCGGCGGTGATGCACCACCTGGAGCAGACGGATTTTGCCGCGGCAAACCAGTGCCGTTATATATACAACTACGGAAAATTTCCTGTGTATGAAAATACGGAGGTGGAATTTTACAGCGAGGCCGCGGAGGGTTTCGAGGAACAGCTGCGTCAGATGCGGGAAGCGAAAGAATTTATTTTTCTGGAATATCATGCCATCGAGGAAGCGGAGTCCTTCGGGCGGATGCGGGATGTGCTGGCAGAACGGGCGGCGACCGGTGTGGAAGTGCGGATCCTGTATGACGATGTGGGAAGTATCGGGTTTATCGGCCTGGATTTCATTCACCGGATGGAAGCGCTGGGCATTGCCTGCCGGGTGTTCAACCCGGTATTGCCGGTGATCAAGGTGTTCATGAACAACCGGGATCATCGGAAGATCACCGTCATCGACGGGAAGGTGGGCTTCACCGGTGGCTACAATCTGGCGGACGAGTATTTTAACATCACCCACCCCTATGGGCGTTGGAAGGATACCGGCGTCAAGCTCACCGGCGGGGCGGTGCAGACGCTGACCGCACTGTTCCTGGAAATGTGGAACGCCTCTGTCAGAGGACAGCAGGAGGAGAGCGGCTGGGAGAAATATCTGGAGGCTGCCGGAGCAGGGCGGCTCCTGGCAGCGGCGCAGTTTTCAGACGAGAAGGTGTCCGCAGCCCGAGAAAGGGCAGATGAGGCAGCTGTCGCGCAGGATGAGCAGAAGTTGGATGCCTTGGAGACTGGTTTCGTCCAGCCCTATGCGGACAGCCCGCTGGATGACGAGTACATGGGAGAAAATGTGTACCTGAACCTGATCAAAAGCGCGAAGCACCGGTTCTATGCGGCAACGCCCTATCTGATCATCAGCGATGAGATGACCCGGGAGCTGGGGCTGGCGGCCAAGCGGGGCGTGGATGTGCGGATCATCACCCCGGGTATCCCGGACAAAAAGCTGATCTACAAGGTGACCCGCTCCTACTATGCGGGACTTGCCATGCAGGGGGTGCGGATCTACGAATACACGCCGGGCTTCATCCATGCCAAGCAGACGTTCTGTGACGGCGTGGCGGCCACGGTGGGAACCATCAACATGGATTACCGCAGCCTGTATCATCATTTTGAAAACGGGGTATTTCTGTACGGCTGCCCGGCGGTGGAACAGATCGGGGAAGATTTTGCACAGCTGTTCCCGGTGTGCCGGGAGGTGACCGAGCAATACCGGAGCGGACGCTCCACCGTGCTGCGGATCGCCCAGTGTGTGCTGCGGCTGTTTGCACCGCTCTTATAGCATCGGCAATCAGGAGAAAACCGGTTTCTCATCGGGAACAGATCAGACAGAAGAAGTAGAAAAAATACGAAGGGCCGGGAGGCCTGGACAGGGGAAGAGACAATGAATACTTTTACAGGTTATGAACTTTTGTGGCTGTTTTTCCTGTATTCCTTCGGCGGATGGGTACTGGAAACCGTGACAGCTGCGCTGAAACAGAAACGGTTCGTGAACCGTGGCCTGGTCAACGGGCCGTTCTGCGTGATCTATGGTATCACGGCGGTTGTCATGACCGTGGGCCTGCAGGAGCTGACCGGCGGCTGGCTCTATCTTTTTGCAGTCGTCTATGCAACGGCGGCGGAGTGGATCAGCGGCCATCTCATTGAAAAAATATTCCGGGAGCGCTGGTGGGACTACTCTGATGTCCGCTGGAACCTGGACGGCTATATCTGCCTGCCGGCATCCCTGATCTTTGGCGCGCTGGGCTTCTGTACCGTTCGTTTCGGCAACCGCCTGCTGCTGCAGCTTTTGAAATTCCTGCCGGGCGTGGTGATGCGGATGGTTTTGCTGGCGCTGGTGGCTGTGCTGCTGGTGGATATTCTGGCGTCCTGCATCCTGCTGTTCGGACACAGCAAGCATGCAGCCCGCTGGGCAGAAACGGATGAACGCATCGACGAAGTCAGCGAAGAGCTGGGCTCCTGGATCTCCCGGCGTGTGGAGCGGCGTATCCGAAAAGCCTACCCGAAGATTCAGGCCGTGGAAGCCCGCCTGGCCAATGAGAAGGTATTTGCGGCGGGCTGCGGTTTCTATAAGGTTGTCATGCTGTTTTTCATCGGCGCTTTTCTCGGCGACATCACGGAAACCATCTTCTGCCGGGTCACCGCCGGTGTGTGGATGAGCCGCAGCAGCGTGGTGTGGGGCCCCTTCAGCATCGTCTGGGGACTGGCCATCGCGTTGGCCACCGCCCTTCTGTACAAGTATAAGAACCGGAGTGACCGGTTCCTTTTCCTCATCGGCACCCTGCTGGGCGGTGCCTACGAGTACCTGTGCAGCGTCTTCACCGAGCTGGTGTTCGGTAAAGTATTCTGGGATTACAGCAAGATCCCCTTCAACCTGGGCGGCAGAATCAACCTGCTGTACTGCTTCTTCTGGGGCATCGCGGCGGTGGTGTGGCTCAAACTCCTCTGCCCGCTTATGGAAAAATGGATCGAAAAGCTTCCTGTCGTGGGCGGCAAGCTTCTGACCTGGGCGCTGATCGTTTTCATGTGCTGCAATGTGGCCGTGTCCTGCGTGGCACTGGTGCGGCACGACCAGAGAAGCAAAGGCGTGGAAGCCACCAGTGGCTGGCAGAAATGGGCCGATGCGCATTACGACGATGCAAAGATGGCGAAGATTTATCCAAATGCTATCGAGACGGAATAGACAGGGAAAAATTTCACAGGAATTTTCAGAAGAGTGGCCGGATGCGTTCTGGCCATTCTTTTTTAGTGAAAATCCCGAATAATTTGTGCTTTCCTTTAAAATGTAGGAATGTTATGATATAATAAAGCAAGAAAAGGAATTAGACGATCAATCACCGGAGGGGAAAAGAATGGAGAAGAAATATCTTTTGGGAATTGATATCGGAACGAGCGCCTGTAAGGTGGCACTTTTTACTCTGGATGGACAGGTAAAGGCCGCGGCCTCGGGAGACTATGCCGTATATTATCCGAAACCGGGATGGGCAGAGCAGAACCCGGATGAGTGGTGGGATGCGGTGTGCCAGGCAACGAAGAAATGTCTGGAGAAAGGTGCGGTGGCGCCTGAGGAGATCGCAGGGATTGGCATTGACGGACAGGGCTGGTCAGCCATTGCCATTGACAGGGAAGGTCATGTGCTGACGAACACGCCCATCTGGATGGATACCCGGGCGCAGGACATCTGTGACCGTCTGAATGCGCAGATCGGTGCAGATCGGATATTTGAGGTGTCCGGCAATATGCTCCGGCCATCTTACACGACGGCCAAGATCATCTGGTATAAGGAAAATCTGCCGGAGGTTTATACAAAGATCGACAAGATCCTGCAGGCCAACAGCTTTATTGCATACCGGCTGACCGGCGCCGTGACACAGGATATCTGCCAGAGTTATGGCTTCCACTGCTTCAACATGCGCACCGGACAGTGGGATATGGATATGTGTGACGAGCTGGGCATCCCTCGGCATTTTTTACCCAAGATCGTGCCCTGTCATCAGGTGGTGGGAACCGTTACCGAAGAAGCAGCGGTACAGATTGGTCTGGTCAGCGGCATTCCCGTGGTGGCAGGCGGTCTGGATGCAGCCTGCGGGGCACTGGGAGCCGGTGTCATTCATGCGGGCGAGACCCAGGAGCAGGGCGGACAGGCAGGCGGCATGAGCATCTGTATGGATAGCTATACCGCGGATCCCCGTCTCATCCTCGGCTATCATGTGGTGCCGGGCAAATGGCTGCTGCAGGGCGGAAGCACCGGCGGCGGGGGTGTGATGAAATGGATGGAACGGGAATTTGGCGCCTATGAGCGCAGCATTGCGAAAGAGACCGGCAAATCTTCCCTGGATCAGTATAATGAACAGGCGGCAGCGATACCGCCGGGAAGCGAGGGCGTGGTCTTTCTGCCCTATATGTCCGGAGAGCGTTCTCCCATCTGGGATCCCAACGCGAAAGGGGTATTTTACGGGTTGGATTTCGGCAAGACGAAGGCCCACATGATCCGGGCGGCTATGGAGGGCGTGGCATTTTCCCTGAAACACAATCTGGATATCGCAGAAAGTGTGGGGGCGCATGTAGAGGTTCTCCGCGCCATGGGCGGTTCTGCCAACTCTCTTTTGTGGACGCAGATCAAGACAGATATCACCGGGAAAAAGGTGATCGTTCCGTTTTCGGACGCGGCAACCACGCTGGGGGCAGTGCTCCTGGCCGGTGTGGGGGTAGGCATTTATCGGGATTTCGACGATGCGGTGAACCGGACGGTACATATCACGAGAGAGCATACACCGGATGACAGCACCCATGATGCTTATATGAGAAACTATGAGATCTATTTGGATCTTTACAAAGATCTGAAAAATATAATGAATCAATAAAACAGGAGGAGAAGAAGCATGAAAGCAGGAGTTGTACACGCAAGAGAGGATATTCGGTACGAGGAGATTGAGAAGCCCAAAGCAACAGCGGGCCATGTGCTGATCAAGGTAAAGTATACGGGAATCTGTGGTTCTGATATTCCGCGGGTAAACGGAAATGCCTGCCATTTCTTCCCGAATGTACTCGGACATGAGTTTTCGGGAGTGGTAGAGGAGATCGGAGAAGGTGTGACAAGCCTCAAGCCCGGAGACAGAGTGGCCGGTGTTCCGCTGGTGCCCTGCATGAAATGTGAGGACTGCCAGAAGGGCAACTATTCTCTGTGCAAGCACTACAGCTTTATTGGTTCCAGAGAGTTCGGCAGCTTCGCAGAATATGTGGCAGTGCCGGAGAAAAATGCGGTAAAATTTGACGACAGCGTTTCCTTTGAGCAGGGTGCATTTTTCGAGCCTGCAACAGTGGCGTTGCACGGTCTGCTGCGGGTGCCTTATGAAGGCGGAAAGACGGTGGCCATCCTGGGCGGCGGCACCATCGGTATGTTTACCGCACAGTGGGCAAAGATTTTCGGCGCAAAAGAGGTTGTGATCTTTGATATCGCCAAAGAGCGTCTGGACATGGGCATGCGCCTGGGTGCAACGGCAGGCATCAATACGAAGGATGCGGATTTCATGGAGCAGGCAATGGCACTGACCGGCGGCAGAGGCTTTGACTATGTATACGAGACCGCAGGCAATACCATCACCATGAAGATGGCCTTTGAACTGGCTGCCAACAAAGCCAATGTATGCTTCATCGGCACGCCCACGAAAGAACTGACCTTTACCGTAGCCGAGTGGGAGAACATCAACCGTAAAGAATTCAACCTGACCGGTTCCTGGATGTCCTACAGCGCACCGTTCCCGGGAAAATAGTGGGATCTGGCAGCACATTACTTCAAGACCGGAGATCTGAAGTTTGACGATTCCTTTATTTTCAGAAAAATGCCGCTGAGCCAGATTGCAGATGCCTTCGAGATGTACAAGACACCGGGCACCGTAAAGGGCAAGATCCTGATCGACAGTGAAAAGTAGGAGAAGCATATGATAACGACAGTTACAATGAATGCGGCGCTGGATAAGGCGTATTTTATGACAGATGAGATCAAGAACGGCACGGTGATGCGGGTATCCAAAAGCCGCACCACCGCAGGCGGCAAGGGACTGAATGTGGCCCGGGTCATTGCCCTGTGCGGGGCAAAGGTGCAGGCCACCGGCCTGGTGGGCGGTTACAACGGGCAGCAGCTGGAGCATCTGCTGGAGCAGGACGGGATTCCCCACAGCTTTGGCTATGTAAATGGAGAGACCCGCTGCTGTATCAACATTCTGGATCCGGGCTACGGTTCCACAGAATATCTGGAGCCGGGCTTTACCGTCAGCCCGGAAGAGGAGAAACAGTTTATGGATCGGCTGCCGCAGATCATACAGGACAGTGATGTGGTGACGATTTCCGGCAGCATTCCCCGGGGTGTGAGCAGCGATGTGTACGGAAAGATCATTTCTCTTGCAAAAGGCATGGGAAAGAAAGTGATCCTGGATTCCAGCGGAGATACGCTGAAAGCCGGTCTTCGGGCCTGCCCGGACATGGTGAAGCCCAACCGGGATGAGATGGAGCAGCTGTTCGGAGAAAAACTGGACAGTATGGAGGCCGTGATCGCCTGCGCGGAGAAGATTCAGGCCATGGGCATTCCTCATGTGGTCGTTTCCCTGGGCGGGGACGGCGCCCTGCTTGTGTGCAGGGAAGGTTGCTACCGTGCCGTGATCCCCAGGCTGGAAGTGGTGAAAACCGTGGGCTGCGGTGACTCCATGGTGGGCGCCTTTGCCGTTGCTCTGGAGAAAAACTATCCGCCGGAAAAAGCGCTGAAATATGCGGCGTCTGTTGCCACGGCCAATGCATTGTCTCCCAATACCGGGGATTTTGAGCCGAAGATGGCAGGCATCCTGATGGAACAGATCACAGTAGAGAAACTGAAATAAAAAATAACAGGAAAGAAGGAGATAACGATGGCACTGGTTACAACGAGAGAACTTTTTGCAGATGCGCAGAAAAACGGCTATGCGATCGGCGCATTTAATGTGGAAAATATGGAAATGGTACAGGCAGTGGCAGCAGCAGCGGAGGAGCTGAAAGCTCCTGTGATCATGCAGACAACCCCCTCTACCGTAAAATATGCAGATCTGAAATATTTTTACGCCAATGCAAAGGCAGCGGCAGAGATGGCGTCGGTACCGATCGTCATGCATCTGGATCACGGCAACAGTTTTGATCTGGCCATGCGTGCCCTGCGGGTAGGCTATACGTCCATCATGATCGACGGTTCCCATGAGAGCTTTGAGGATAATATCGCAGTCAGCAAGGCCGTGGCAGATGCGTGCCATCCGTCCGGTGTGCCGGTGGAGGCAGAGCTTGGAAAAGTAGGCGGCAAAGAGGATGATCTGGAAGCCGGGGATGAGAATCCTTACACCGATCCGCAGCAGGCAAGGGAATTTGTTGAGAGAACCGGCGTAGATTCTCTGGCGGTTGCCATCGGCACCGCCCATGGCGTATACAAGGGAATCCCGAAGATAGACGTAGACCGCTTAAGCGCCATCCGTGAGGTAGTAACCATTCCTCTCGTTCTGCATGGAACTTCCGGTGTGCCGGATGATATTGTAAGAGAGTGTGTCCGCAGAGGTATCTGCAAGGTAAACTATGCGACAGACTTAAGAATCGCATTTTCCAAGGGCGTGAAAGCGTATATGCAGGAAGATCCCGATGTGTTTGACCCGAAGAAATACAATGCCCGGGGAAGAGAAGAAGTGAAACAGTACGTCATGAGCAAGATCCTTGTGTGCGGCAGTGACGGACGGGCCTGATCAGACAGGAATTCAGAAATATTGATACAAATTTATGAAAAAAATCGATTTTGAAAACGGAACTGTAACCAATCACATTTTAAGTGCTGCGCTGCCGATGCTGGTGGCGCAGCTTTTGAACCTTCTGTACAACATTGTGGACCGGATCTATATTGCCCGGATCCCGGATGTGGGGACGGTGGCGCTGGGGGCGGTGGGCTTATGCTTTCCGATCATTGTGATCATCACGGCGCTCAGCAACCTGTTCGGCACCGGCGGGGCGCCGCTGTTTGCCATCAGCCAGGGACAGGGGGATGCGAAAAAGGCGGATCAGATCATGAACACGGCGTTTACCATGGTGTGCGGGGCGGCGCTGCTTCTGATGGTGATCGGAATGCTGTTTGCCAGACCGCTGCTGTTTCTGTTTGGCGCGTCCGCGGACGGCATCCAGTATGCGTACCCGTATCTGATGATCTATCTGCTGGGCACGCTGCCGGCCATGATCGCCACGGGCATGAATCCTTTCATCAACGCCCAGGGCTATGCCACCATTGGCATGCTGTCGGTGGCAGTGGGGGCGGGCACCAATCTGTTGCTGGACCCGGTGCTGATGTTCGGTCTGCATCTGGGCATCCAGGGGGCGGCCATTGCCACGGTGCTGTCTCAGATTCTGTCGGCGGTCTTTGTGTTTACCTTTCTGCACGGGAAAGCGGAGCTGAAGGTGCGGCTGCTGCGAAAGGACGAACTGGCGGAAAGTCTGCCGCTGGCGGCCAATATCATCAGTCTGGGAACGGCGGGCTTTATCATGCAGCTGACCAACAGTCTGGTGAGTATTTCCTGCAACCATGTGCTGTCGGTGACCGGCGGGGATCTGTACATCTCTATCATGACGATCATTTCCAGCGTCCGGCAGCTGGTGGAGACACCCATCCATGCCATGAGCGAGGGCGCTTCCCCGGTGCTGAGCTATAATTACGGGGCCAGACGGCCTGCCCGGGTACGGAAGTCCATCCGGGTGGTGGCGACGCTGGTGCTGCTGTACACGGCACTGACGTGGAGTGTGATCCTGCTGGCGCCGGAGGCGCTGATCCGTATTTTCAGCTCAGATGCCACGCTGGTCAGCCATGCGGTCCGGCCGCTGAATTTGTATTTCGCGGCGTTTGTGTTCATGGATCTGCAGTACATCGGACAGATGGTGTTCAAATCATTAAATAAGAAAAAGCAGGCCATCTTTTTCTCTATTTTGAGAAAAGTGGTGATCGTGGTGCCGCTGACGTATTTTCTGCCCTTTGGGCTTTCCATGGGGACGGATGGCGTGTTCCTGGCGGAGCCGGTGTCCAACGTCATCGGCGGGGGCCTGTGCTTTGTGACGATGCTGGCGACCGTGCTGCCGGAGCTTCGGAAGATAGAGGAAGCACAGCAGTAAGCCAAGCAGATGATTCATGAAGCCGGACGTTGCGAGGAGCGGACGCAGCTGCCGCCTCTGCCCGTCTCCTTACTTCCTCCAGAAACAGCCCAGCGGCCTTTCCAAAGACACTGTCCCGTTTCCACACGAGATGATAGTGGATCTCCAGCGGCATCTGCAGCAGCTCTTCTCGGCGGATGACAGGAAGCCGGGCAAAGGCATCCTTCCGGGGCATGAGCACGCCCCAGGCGGAGGTGTCGGGCAGCGCGAGACTTTCATAGCGGGACGTGTGGGGCGGCTGCAGCAGAACGGAGAAATCCAGGCTGCCGTGATCCAGCCGCTCGGTGATGTCCGTGGCATCGGCGCTGTAGAAATGAAACCGGATGTCCGGATACTGCTTTTGCAGGGCGGAAGCCGCTGCCAGAAGGGTGTGCGTGGGATTGCCGCCCAGCACGATTTCCCCGGAAATCTCCCGGGAATCAGAAGAAATGTCCCGCTCGGTCTTTTCCACCAGGGATACGATATCCTCGGCCCGTTTGCGCAGCAGGATCCCCTCCTCGGTCAGCGTGATCTTGCGTTTTCCCCGGATGAGCAGCTGCTTCCCCAGCTCCTGTTCCAGCTCCATGAGCTGCTTGGACAGGGAGGGCTGGGCGATGTGCAGGCTTTCCGCCGCTCTTGTAATATTCTCTTCTCTTGCAACTGCCAGAAAATAGCGCAGGATGCGAATGTCCATACAGATTCCCCTACTATCATTTTTCTCTTATTTTAATCCAAAATATCATTCCTGTAAACTATGGTAAATGATAGCTAATATATATTTGCTATGAAAAGAACAACTGCGTATAATGAACAGAATAAAGGAAGATATCCTATCAAGTATGACAGCAATATCAAGTGTGACAGCGATATCACGGAAAATCTGTCAGACATTTGTATAAATGAAGTCAAAATGCAGACGGACATCAACGGAAACAAAAACAATAGAAGAGACAAAGAATAGAAATCGAGGGGAAACTATGAGCGGACAAACGAAAAAGCGGAGTATGGATATGCTGCATGGCTCCATCTGGAACAAACTCATCCTGTACGCATTGCCGGTGGCGGCCACGGGCATTCTGGAGCAGCTGTTTAACGCCTCTGACGTGGCCATTGTGGGCAATTTTACCGGCGAGATGCGGACGGTGGCGGTGGCGGCCGTGGGCGCCAACAGCCCCATCGTGGGCCTGCTGCTGAACCTATTCATCGGCATTGCCTTGGGCGCCAATGTGGTCATCGCCCATGCAGTGGGCCAGGGGGATGAGAAAACCATTCACCACGCGGTACATACGGCGGTGATCATGGCTGTGGCGGGCGGCGCCCTGGTGGCGGTCATCGGCGAGCTGGGTGTGGGCAGCCTGCTGCGGATGCTGAACGTGCCGGAGGACGTATTTCCTCAGGCGTTGCTGTATATCCGCATTTACCTGCTGGGGTTGCCGGTCATTCTCTTATACAATTTTGAGGCGGCGATCTTCCGGAGTGTCGGCGAGACAAGGATGCCGCTGGAGGCGCTGGCCATCTCCGGTGTCTTGAACGTCTGTCTCAATCTGTTTTTCGTGGTGGTGCTGCATATGACGGTCAACGGCGTTGCCATTGCCACGGTACTTTCCAACGCGGTGAGTTCCCTGATCCTGCTGGTGAAGCTGCTGCGGACGGATCAGGCCATCCGCATCCGGCTGGACGAGCTTCGTTTCCACAAGGATGTGTTTGTGAAGATTCTGCGCATCGGCCTGCCTGCGGGCATCCAGAGCGCCGTGTTTGCTGTTGCCAACATCGTGATCCAGTCGGCCATCAACAGCCTGGGTACGGTGGTCATCGCCGCTTCCAGCGCGGCCTTCAATCTGGAAATATTTGCCTACGATGTGCTGAACGCTTTCAGCCAGGCGTGCACCACCTTCACCGGCCAGAATTTCGGCGCCGGGCAGATCAAGCGCTGCCGGAAGGTGCTGCTTTTGTGCCTGCTGGAGGACACCATCGCCACGGCAGCCACCATTTTTATCGTATTGTTTTTTGGAAAAAATCTGCTGGCGATCTTCAACAGCGATCCGGCGGTCATCGAGATTGGCTATACCAGACTGCTGCTGATCTTCTCGGCATATACGTTTACCATGCTGTATGAGAATTTCTCCGGCTACCTGCGGGGCTTCGGTATATCCGTGGTACCGGCGGTACTCACCATCATCGGCGTGTGCGGCGTCCGCCTGCTGTGGATCTTCACCGCATTCCCCAGAAGCCAGACCTTCCGCACCATCATGATGGCGTACCCCATCAGCCTGTCCACCACGGCGCTACTCATGTTCCTGGCGCTCATGTGGTACCGCCCGGCGCGGAAGCACCTGCAGCAATCGTAAAACCCGAGGGAAGATTTCTGTGATGTGAATGATCTGCCCCGCAGCGTCATGACAGAGCATATGGAAAATAAAAGATGTCTGCTTTTTGCCGAATGATCGGCAGAAGGTTCAGGCATCTTTTTTCATGATAACAGGTGCTCCTTTCGTTGATTTGAAAACATAAACGTAGTAAAATACAGATAACAATACCTGTCGAAAAGAGGAGGCCTGGCGTGCTATGGCTTACAACGATAAAGAGGCGTCGCGGTTCGTGACGGAGATGTCGGAGCGGCAGATTTCCGCCCGGGAATTTTTCAGTGTAGGGTTGCTGGACGCGCTGCAGCGGGATTTCGGCCTGGAGCGGGCAGCGATCTTCATTTATAACACCGAAGGGCAGTTCCTTTCCTGGATCCGGAAAAACGGAATGGAAGTGGCCGGGGCAGATCACGCCTATTCGCGGATCCTGCGCTACGATAAGATGCGAAAAACCATGTATGAGGAGGCAGTTGCCGACGGATTGACCTATTTTAATCAAAATCCGCGGATGTACCGGGCCTCTGATTTTTATGCAAAAAATACCTACGACAAATCCAGCTTTGTGCGGCTCATCGAGAAGGAGTTCGGTGCCCACTACTGTCTTTCTCTGGCGTTTGGCATCAACGCCTACATCCAGATCGCTTTTTTCAAAACAAAAGAGGAGGGGGATTTCTCCGACGCGGAGGTGGAGAGCTTCCAGGAGATTTACCGCTATATCGCTACCTCCTACGTGGGCTTCAAGAAGCATGAGCAGGCGAAGATCATTTCCAATATCCAGGACGAGATCATTTCCTCCGGGGAGCATGCCTACCTGATCACCGACGATTTCATGCACATCATCGGTTACAACCGGGAGGCGGTCCGGCTGCTGGTGAGCGTTCTGGGCCAGTCGGCGGCGGAGGAGATCGAGCACCATGCCCGGTGCCTGTGGCTGCCGTTTCTGCTGGAAGGAAAGGCTGGCCAGGTGGAGGGCGACCGGGTAGTGATCAAGGAGATCAAAAACTGTGTGTTCAAGATCTATACGTACGACCAGAGCTACAGCCATGGCATTGTTGACCGGTATCACTGGATCACCATTTCCCGGAAAGATCCGGTGGAGGAGAAGAACCACAAGGAGGAGATTGCCCTGACGCCTGCCGAGCAGAAGGTGGCAGAGCTTCTGTGCAAAGGCTTTACCTATCAGAAGGTGGCGGATGAGCTGTGCATCAGCTATCATACGGTAAAAAATCACGTGCAGAATATTTTTTCCAAATACCATGTAAACAACCGGTACGAGCTGTATGAGGTGCTAAAATAGGGAGACCTTCCTATTGTTTTTGGGGCAGGTGCAACCTATAATATGATTGACTGATAAAAATATAACAATAACAAACGAAACAGGATAAGAGGGGTCATTTTGGAAAAGGGAATTATTTTTAATATCCAGCAGTTTACCATCAATGATGGACCCGGCATCCGGACAGAGATTTTCATGAAGGGATGTCCCATGCGGTGCAAATGGTGCAGCAATCCGGAGAGTCAGAAGCTGGCGTCCGAGCCGGGCGTGTACCCGTCCAAATGCATTTCCGAGCAGAAATGCGGGCTTTGCACGAAGGTCTGTAAGCAGCAGGCGCTGCTTTTCGGTGAAGAGAAGATCTGGGGCATTGACAGGAGCAAATGCATCGGCTGTACTCAGTGCGTGGAGGCCTGTCCCTCGGAGGCCATCAAGCGCTGGGGCGAGCACATGACTGTGGAAGAGGTTATGAAGGTCATTGAGAAGGATCGAAAATACTACGAGCGTTCCGGTGGCGGGATGACCGTATCCGGCGGCGATCCGCTGGTGCAGCACGAATTTACGAGAGAGCTTCTGAAGGCCAGCCGGGAGGCCGGCATCCATACATGTCTGGAATCCACCTTTTATGCAGACTGGGATATCGTTGCGGATACGGTACAGTACGCGGATCTGCTCATTTCCGATGTGAAGCACATGGACAGCGAGATCCATAAGAAATACACCGGCATGGGCTGTGAACAGATTCTGGACAATCTGGCACACCTGGCGCGGGAAGGACATGAGATGATCCTCCGTATTCCCGTCATTCCAGGCATCAACGATGACATGGAAAATATCACCAGAACGGCGGATTTCCTGGAGAGCCAGATCGGCAGCAGCCTGCGTACCCTGCAGCTCTTAAGCTTCATGCGGATGGGCGAGGAGAAATGTGCTTCCCTGGGAAGACCATACGAGATGAAGGATCTGGAGTTTGACCGGGAAGAGTTCCAGAAAAAGGTAGAAGGCATCGCAGACTATTTCAACAGCCGCGGCATCCACTGTGTCGTGGGCACCAAGGAAAAAGAATAAAAACAAATAACCATTCATCATATTTTTTTAGAAGGAGAGAGAACGATGAGCGAAGTACACACCACAGCACGCGGCGTAGATCCGTATGACAAAAACTACTGTATCGGATATCAGGTTGGCCACAAGGACTGGTCCCCGTATCCCCGTGTCAACCATCTGAGAAAAGCATTCCTGGATCGGGAGTACCTGATTGACGTGGAGCGTTTCCGCAACGTGACAGAGGCTTATCAGGAAAATGAGAGAGCAACGACCAAGATCAAATGTGCGAAAGCCTTTGAGAAGATCCTGCTGAACGCAACTCTTCGAATCTACGATGAGGAGCTGATCCTGGGCGAGATCTGTGCACCGGCAAAGGCATCCCCCCAGTACCCGGAGTTTTCCATCGACTGGATGCTCTACGAGGCACTGTATGAGCCCTTCGAGAAGCGGGAACATGACCAGCACTATTTTGCAAATGAAGAGGACAGACAGGAGTTCATCAAGCTGTGTGCTTACTGGAAGGGCAAGACCGTTGAGGATCTGGCCAACGAGTACATGGATGAGGAAATGAAGAAGGGCTCCGAGGTGGGCAAGAAGATTTTCCAGACAAACCTGTACCACTACGGCGGCATCGGCCATCTGGTCATGGATTATGAGCGTCTCATGAAGGAAGGCTTCGACGGCATGATCAGAAGAGCCGAGGAAGGCCTTACAAAGCTCACCAAGAAGGATCCTGATTTTGCAGTAAAGAGAGAGTTCTACGACGCTGTTCTCATCTGCCATAAAGCAGCAAAGAAATACATCGCAAGATACGAGGCACTGGCCCGGGAGAAGGCAGCAGAAGAAGCTGACCCGAAGAGAAAAGAAGAGCTTCTTGCCATGGCTGACAACTGTCACCAGATCGCAGGCGGCCCGGCACAGAGCTTCTGGCAGGCACTGCAGCTGTTCAACTTTGCCACAACCATGACCCAGATTGAGAGCAACGGACATTCCATCTCCTACGGCAGAATGGATCAGTGGCTGTATCCTTACTATGAGAAAGACATCAAGGAAGGCAAGATCACCAAGGAGTTTGCACAGGAGCTTCTGGAGGTTACCTTCGTAAAGATGAACAACCCCACCAAGGTCAGAGACGGCGGCACTGCAAAGGTGCGTCAGGGGCGTGGCTTTGGCGGCGAATGTCTGACCATCGGCGGCATGGACAAGGATGGAAACGACCTGACCAATGACCTGACCATGATGATGCTGGATGCATCTGTCCATACAAGGATGATGTGTCCGTGGCTGCTTGTGAGAATGCATAAAGGAACCCCTTATGAGGTAAAGGTAAAGGCCATCGAGTGTATCCGTGCCGGATATGGCCATCCGAAGATCTTCAACGATGCGCCTACGATCAAGGCATTTGCAAGAAAGGGCGTGCCGGCAGAGGAGGCAGCAGATTATGCAATCGTTGGCTGTGTTGAGCCTTCTATCCCCGGTAAAGAGTATGGCTGGCATGACGCTGCTTACATCAATACCGCAAAATTCATGGAAATGGTATTAAACGGCGGCAGATGTCTGGATTGCGGAGAGCAGTGTCCGAGATGGGAGAAATGCGGCAAGCTGGGCAAGCATCTTGGCCCGGATACCGGCAACCTGGCAGATTATAAGAACATGGATGAACTGCTGGAGAGCGTGAAGAAGCAGTTTGAGTACTGGCTGGATCAGATGTGTGCATGTCTGAATGTCATTGACCGGGCACACAGAGAGAGAAAGCCGCTGCCGTATGTATCCGCATTTTTCGAAGACTGTCTGGAGAAGGGCGTAGACCTTTCCGCAGGCGGTGCAAAATACAACGGCATTGGACCCCAGGCACTGGGTGTGGCTACCTGCGCAGACTCCCTTGTCTCGATCAAGCAGCTGGTATTTGATGAGAAGAAATACACCGGTGCAGAGCTTCTCCAGGCGATCAAAGATAACTGGGAAGGCCATGAGGTACTTCATCAGCTCATCAACAGCTCCAAGGTACACCACTACGGCAACGATGATGATTACGCAGATGATCTGTTCAAATTCATCTTCGAGTGCTACTGTAAGACACTGATCGGCAGACCGACCATCCGCGGCGGCCAGTTCAACCCGGGCGTTTACTCCGTAAGCGGCAACGTTTCCATGGGTCTTGGTACCAATGCTTCCCTGGATGGAAGAAAGAAGGGAGAGGCCATCTCTGATAACATGGGACCTGTACATACCGAGGCTGGCTCTCATGACACCAAGGGGCCGACCGCTTTGGCAAACTCCGTAGGCAAGGTGGACCACAGCCTGGCACCCAACGGTACGCTGCTGAACGTTCGTTTCCCGGAGAACGCAGTTACCGGTGTGGAAGGAAGAGACAACCTGTTAAGCTTTGTGGATGGATATCTGGCCAATGACCCGATGCATGTGCAGTTCAACATCATGAGCGCAGACACGATGCGGGCTGCCCAGAAAGATCCCGACAGCTACCGTGATATGCTCGTTCGAGTGGCCGGATACAGCGCATACTTCGTAGAGCTGGGAGATGCATTGCAGAAAGACCTGATCCAGAGAACAGAACTGCATTTCTGATCCCGGTATTTGAAACACCAGGATAACAAATGTAACATATAAATGAAAACCTTCAGACAGAGAAGTAACAGAGGCTTACCCTGCCTGGAGGTTTTTCTGCTTATCCGGCAGATCCGGAAAATATTCAAAAGGAGAAAAAGAATGTTAGGAAATTTTTCATATTGTAATCCGACAAAATTATATTTTGGAGAAAAGGCGCTGGGCAAGCTGGGTACAGAGCTGAAGAAATACGGCTCCAATGTGGTACTCGTCTATGGCGGCGGTTCCATTAAGAAAAACGGCATCTATGATGAAGTCATGGACATACTGAAAGCAGAGGGCAAGCAGGTGGCGGAAATTTCCGGTGTCATGCCCAATCCCACATCTGACAAGCTACGGGAGGGTGTTGCCATTGCCAGAGCGCACAGGGCAGATTTTCTGCTGGCTGTGGGCGGAGGCTCCGTGTGTGATTACACAAAGGCTGTGTCTGTCGCTGTCAACTGCGATGAGGATCCGTGGGAAAAATATTATGTGAAGTTTGAAGAACCCAGCTGTGAGACGTTGCCGGTGGGATGTGTACTGACGATGGTAGGAACAGGTTCTGAGATGAATGCCGGTGCGGTCATCACCGACCATGCCAGCAAGATGAAGATCTGCCATGTATTCCGGGATGAGAAGATCATGCCCCGGTTTGCCATCTTAAATCCCCGGTACACCATGACCCTTCCTCACCGTCAGATGGTGGCAGGCTGTTTTGACATTTTCAGCCATATCTGTGAACAGTATTTTTCAGGGGAGGATGACAACACCAGTGATTACATCAGCGAGGGACTGATGCGTTCTCTCATTCATTCCAGCCGGATTGCCAATGAAAATCCGGAGGATTATGAGGCAAGAAGCAATATCATGTGGACGGCAACCTGGGCGCTGAACACGCTGGTGGCAAAGGGCAAAAAGACAGATTGGATGGTGCATATGATCGGTCAGGCAGCCGGGGCTGTCACAGATGCGACCCATGGCATGACCCTTTCGGCTGTGTCCCTTCCCTACTATCGGTTCATCCTGGATGCGGGCCTGCCCAAATTTACCCGCTTTGCCAAGAATGTCTGGGAAGTAAGCGCCGACGGTAAATCTGACCGGGAAGTAGCAGAGGAAGGGCTCAGAGCCATGGAAGCCTGGATGCGGGAGCTGGGACTTGCCATGTCTCTTTCTGAGATTGGCGCGACAGAAGATATGATCGAGGATATCGTGAAGGGTACGATCATCCTGAAGGGTGGTTATCGGGTGCTGACGAAGGAGGAAATCCGGGAAATTGTAAAAATGTCCATGTAATTCTTTGGACTTTCCATAAAACATTTTGAATCATATGCAAATATTCATGCTTCCCGGCGTTCATAAAAGCTTCACAAAAATAGAAAAGTAAGTTATGCAGAAAGGCGTGAGTCATAGAAATGTGGCTTGCGTCTTTTTCTGTCTGGAAAGGAAGTATCATTTCAAGAACAGAGATTTGTCATTAAAGGCAAAGGGACTTTTATCTCTGATGTTAAGTCTGTCAGAGGACTGGAATGACAATATAAAATAACCAGTTAATAAAATATCTATCTTATCAATACAGTGCACAGGAAAATCAAAAGGCATCTTCCGGCAACGCGGCATATGGATATATCAATGTGGCATGTGGAAATCGTGGCAAGCAGAGTACGGCAACGGACGAGAATGGAGAGGAATATTATACCGGTGATGCGCCTCTCTGCCTGGTAGACCAGAAAAATGCAATCCGTTTCGTGAAATATAATATCATCCTTGGAAACCTTCCGGGAAATACAGAATATTTCGTATCTACGGGAGGTTCCGGCGGTGGAGCACATGCTGCGATGGTAGCGGCAACTTCTGACAATTCGGATTATTTCCCGTATGAAGCAGAGGCAGGTGCAGTTGGCGTTTATCAGAATGAAGACGGAACTTATTCTGAGACAATAGGAACAGAAGATACCGAAATTTCAGATGGTGTATGGGGATGCGTTGCATACAGTGCAATCACTTCTTTGCAGGAAGCTGACATGGCGATGGCATTTGAATATTATCTTGATACAGATTATGGGTAAGAGCAGCCAATCAGCACAGAGCGATTGCGGAAGAGATTATTCTCAAGGAATTGATTTGTGTTTAAATGAAGGTGATGAGGTCGTGGAATGCGAGCTCATTATTGTGTGAGAACATGAAATAGCAGTAGGCATAATGAGTAAAATAGGGTAATATAACAGTAAGCAGTTGGTATGGTTTTGAAATGCCAATTTGGCATTTCAAGTTATTGAGGAGGATTCATAATGAGTGAAAAAACAGAGATTACTTTCATGCAGACAAGATTAATCCGGCTTGCTTCAGAAGAGTGGCATTTACCTGTTGAGCAGATCATCTGTTTATTTAAAAAAGCCGATGTTCTTGGATATATAGAAAAATGCTATGGGATTTTTCATTGCGAAGGCGATGAAGCTGTACTTGAAGATATTATGGAGTTTCTGGAAGGAAAGGGGATAGAGATTAGTGCTTGAGTTAAAAAATGGATTTATTCTCTATCATGGAAGTTATTGTGAAGTAAAAGATCCAAATCTTGCCAAATGTGCAAAGAGAAAAGATTTTGGTCAGGGATTTTATTTAACCACCTCAAAGGAGCAGGCAGAAAGTTTTCTGAGAACTTCAATAGCCAAAGCAATTGCAACCGGAACAATTGAAGAGGGACAGAACTTTGGATATATTTCAACTTTTGAATTCAAACTCTCTGGGAAACTTGAAATGCATATTTTTGAAAATGCAGACGTGAACTGGTTACGTTGCATTGCTGCTCATCGAAAGAAAAAAATGTTCATCGAAGTTGAATGTGAAATGGCAAAATATGATATCATTGCAGGAAAGATTGCGGATGATGCAACAAACGCGACTCTTACCGCTTATCTTGCCGGAGCTTTTGGGACTGCAGGTGATAAGGTAGCAGACGATTTCTGTATCAGACAGTTGTTGCCCAATAAATTAAAAGATCAATATTGCTTCAAAACAGAAGCCGCTATTAATTGTCTGAAATTTGTGAAAGGTGAGAAGATATGGCTGAAGTAACAATTTCAAAAGAAAAAATGAATTATACAATCGATCTTCTTATTACCATGGTGACAGAAGAAATTGCAGAAGAGACGGGAAAGGACAGAAAAGAGGTATTGACCGATTTTCTGTGTTCCAAGACAGGCAAAGCACTCTATGATGAAAAAACAAAGCTGTGGTGCAATGGCCCAGCATATATAGCTGAACTTTATATGGAGGAATTAAAGAAATCCTGATATAGATGTGAGTTTAGATTTATATCATAGTGATGAAGAAAACTTTCAATTCGTATGACGATAATTGAATATTTTAAATAAACTGAGGTCAGATTTGTCGTAAATGTCGTAAATTTGTGGTCAAAAAATGATGAGAAATGGAGAGTGCACAAAGTATTGCGTATGCAGCTGTCGATACAATTCTGGTTGCCTTCCATCAGAAGAACAGCTTCGAGAAAGCATGGACGTCCGATCATGCCGGCGGGAGTGAACAGCTTTCTGAAAAATATTGTCAATGCCTATAATAAGAAAGAAAGCAAACTGGCAGAAGAAGAGAAGCGAGAGCCGGAGCTGATGCCTCCTATTTCATCGCATACCCTTCGTCATACGGGATGTACCAGACTGGGTGAGAACAATGTCAATCCTAAAGTTATGCAGTATGTCATGGGCCATTCGGATGCACAGATCACAATGAATGTCTACAATCATATTGCAGAGAAGTCTCATGTGGAGAACGAGATGTCTAAAATGAACCTGCCAGAAACCGTACCTGCTGTGGTATAAACCATAAGTCGTTGTCGTAAAATGTGGTAAGAAAATCAGACGAATATATTTTTCCAAGAATTTGTCGTAAAAATGTGGTCAAATCAAGAAAATCGAGTGCGAAAGCAAGTGAAAAACCTCTGTGAAGCCCATAAAATCAAGGCTTCACAAAGTCTTCACAAAATAATTAGCACTCACCTCTTGACAGTGCTAACAACAGGTGCTATATTGAATTTCAGATGAAGTGTTATAGCTTCACTAGAACAAAACGGATAACAGGAGGGATTTGCATGAACATTTCCAAATTTACCCAGAAATCCGTAGAAGCGGTGCAGGGCTGCGAGAAGCTCGCATACGAATACGGAAATCAGGAAATCGAGCAGGAACATTTGTTGTACAGCCTTCTGACCATAGAGGACAGCCTCATTTTGAAGCTGATTGAAAAAATGGAAATTCAGAAGGAGCATTTTGTGGAACGCAGCAGGCAGGCGCTGACAAAGCGCGTGAAGGTGCAGGGCGGTCAGGTTTATATTGGAAAGGACTTAAATCAGGCGCTGATCCACGCGGAGGACGAGGCGAAGCAGATGGGGGACGAATATGTGTCCGTCGAGCATCTGTTTTTGGCGATGCTGCAGTATCCGAATCCGGAGATCAAGCAGATCTGCAAGGAATATGGCATCACGCGGGAGCGTTTTCTGCAGGCGCTGTCCACGGTGCGGGGCAATCAGCGGGTGACGAGCGACAACCCGGAGGCAACCTATGATACGCTGGCAAAATACGGTCAGGATCTGGTGGAAAAGGCGCGGGAGCAAAAGCTTGACCCGGTCATCGGCAGGGACAATGAGATCCGCAACGTCGTCCGGATTTTGTCCAGAAAGACGAAAAATAATCCGGTTTTAATCGGTGAGCCGGGCGTCGGCAAGACCGCCGTTGTGGAAGGCTTGGCGCAGCGGATCGTGCAGGGCGACGTGCCGCAGGGGCTGAAGGACAAGAAGATTTTTTCGCTGGATATGGGCGCGCTTGTGGCGGGCGCAAAGTACCGGGGCGAGTTTGAGGAACGCTTAAAGGCGGTTCTGGAGGATGTGAAAAAGAGCGAGGGACAGATCATTTTGTTCATCGATGAGCTGCACACCATCGTGGGCGCGGGCAAGACGGACGGCGCGATGGACGCCGGAAATATGTTAAAGCCCATGCTGGCGAGGGGCGAGCTGCACTGTATCGGCGCGACGACGCTGGACGAGTACCGCAAATATATCGAAAAGGACGCGGCGCTGGAACGCCGTTTCCAGCCGGTTATGGTGGATGAGCCGACGGTGGAGGACACGATTTCCATTTTAAGAGGCTTAAAGGAGCGCTATGAGGTGTATCATGGCGTGAAGATCCTCGACAATGCGCTGGTAAGCGCGGCGGTGCTGTCCAACCGCTATATTTCAGACCGTTTTCTGCCGGACAAGGCGATCGACCTTGTGGACGAGGCGTGCGCGCTCATCAAGACGGAGATGGATTCCATGCCTGCGGAGCTGGACGAGCTTCGGCGCAGGGTAATGCAGATGGAGATCGAAGAGGCGGCGCTGAAAAAAGAGGACGACAATTTAAGCCGTGAGCGTCTGGAAGCCTTGCAGAAGGAGCTGGCGGAGCAGAAGGCGGAGTTCAACAACCGCAAGGCGCAGTGGGACAATGAAAAAAAGAGCGTGGAAACCCTTTCCAAGCTGCGGGAGGAGATCGAGGCGGTCAGCAACGAGATTCAGATCGCGCAGCGCGAGGGCAATCTGGAAAAGGCGGCGGAGCTTTCCTACGGGAAGCTGCCCGACCTGAAAAAGAAGCTGGAGCAGGAAGAGGAGCGCGTGAAAAAAGACGATCTTTCGCTGGTGCATGAGGCGGTAACGGAGGATGAGATCGCCCGGATCATTTCCCGGTGGACGGGCATTCCGGTGGCGAAGCTGACGGAGAGTGAGAGAAACAAGACGCTGCATTTAGACGACGAGCTGCACCGCCGCGTGGTCGGGCAGGACGAAGCTGTGACAAAAGTGACAGAGGCGATCATCCGCTCCAAGGCGGGGATCAAAGACCCCACAAAGCCTATCGGTTCCTTCTTGTTCTTAGGGCCTACGGGCGTCGGCAAAACGGAGCTTGCCAAAGCGCTTGCGTCGTCGCTTTTTGACGATGAAAACAACATGGTGCGTATTGATATGAGCGAGTACATGGAAAAATATTCCGTGTCCCGTCTGATCGGAGCGCCTCCCGGATATGTGGGCTATGAGGAAGGCGGGCAGCTGACGGAGGCGGTGCGCAGAAAGCCCTATTCCGTCGTTTTGTTTGACGAGATCGAAAAGGCGCATCCCGACGTGTTCAATGTGCTTTTGCAGGTGCTGGATGACGGGCGCATTACCGATTCCCAGGGCAGGACGGTGGATTTTAAAAACACGATCCTGATCATGACCTCGAATATCGGCGCAAATTATCTGCTGGACGGCATTCAGGAGGACGGCACGATCCGCGCAGAGGCGCAGGAGCTTGTGACAAACGATCTGCGGGCGCATTTCAGACCGGAATTTCTGAACCGTCTGGACGAGACTATCATGTTTAAGCCGCTTACCAAAGACAATATCGGCGGCATTATCCGCCTGATCGTCGCAGATCTAAACCGCAGGCTGGAAGATAAGCAGCTGACGGTGGAGCTGACGCCGGAGGCGGAGCGGTTTGTGGTGGATAACGCCTATGATCCGGTTTACGGCGCGCGTCCGTTAAAGCGCTATATCCAGAAATATGTGGAGACGCTGTCTGCGAAGCTGATCCTTGCAGATCAGGTGGAGATGGGCGATACGATCCTGATCGACGTGAAGGACGGGGCGCTTTTTGCGGGGAAAAAATAAGAAAATACGCATGATCTTTGCGGAAAAATAACGGATGCAAAAAAAGGCTGCAGCTTTTGGGAAAATCCTAGAGGCTGCGGCCTTTTTGCGTGGAAAAATCTGCATGGAAAAATGCTGTATGGGGAGATTCGGGCAGCCTTACAGCCCCTTTAGCTGCTCCCTGTATTCCCGCGGGCTTTTTTCCAGCTGCTCCCGGAACGCGCGGTTGAAGGTGCGCAGGCTTTCAAAACCGCATTCAAAGGCGGCTTCGGAAATGCTTAGATCAGGATTTGCCAGCAGGTGCTGCGCGAAGCCGACGCGGAGGGAATTGACGTAGTGATTGAGCCCGCAGCCCATTTTGTCGGAAAAGGTGCGGGACAGGTAATATTTGCTGACGCCTGTTTTGCGGGCGATTTCGTCTAAGGAGAGCGGTTCCCGGAAATGCTCCGTCACATACAAAAGCACCCGGTGGAGCAAATCAAAATCCTTGCCAAGGTCAAGCGGTTCTAAAGCAAGCTGTCCGAAAATCCGGGAAAGAAGAACCAGAAGATAGCCCCGGATGAGGTTTAAGTTTTCCGGGGAGGCTTCAATGTCGGTCAGATTCCGGATGCAATAGGGAATGTCGGAAGGCATCTGTTTCTGCGATAAAAGGGGGCGGCGGCAGGAAAAATGGGTCAGCTTATAGTGAAATTCCGCCACAAGCTCCGGGCTGAATACCGTCAGGATCCCGCTGCTTTTTTGGACGGAGTCGTAGCTGTGGATGGTATTTGGAAGCATAACGAGCAGGTCGCCGGGAGAAAGGAAATAGGGGATGCCGTCCAGCGTGGCGGTCACTTCGCCCTCCTGTACATAAAGAAGCTCGATCTCTTTGTGGAGGTGGGCACTGAAGGTTAAGTCGGCAAAGGGAAAGGAGCGCATGGGCATTTTGTTGTTTTCATAAAAAGCAGGCATAAAAATCCCCCTTCCGGGAACAGCGATATAAAACCGCAATTTTTGGCTGATAAATCCCTTGTTATGACCAGAATTGTACTACGGAATATGCTATGATGCAATCAGAAGGAAGATATTTTCAAAATATATTTTACAGTGAAAATCCAAGGGATACGGAGGTATGGTTATGGGACACAAACTGGCGGTCATCGGCTATGGGGGCATGGGCGGCTGGCATCATCAGAGCATTCAGGAATTTGTGGACGGCATCGAGGTAACGGGAGCGTATGACGTGCGCCCCGAGGTGGAGGAAAAGGCAGTTCAAAACGGGCTGCATTTTTATCCTACGTTGGAGGAGCTTTTAAACGATCCGGAAATTGATATGGTTACCGTAGCGACGCCCAACAATTTCCACAAGGAGCTGGTCATCGCCTGTCTGGAGCATGGCAAGAACGTGATCTGCGAAAAGCCGGTGGCAATGAACGCAGGGGAGCTGGAAGAGATGATGGCGGCGGCGCAAAGGTCGGGGAAGCTTTTTTCCGTCCATCAGAACAGGCGCTGGGATAAGGATTATGCGACGATCCGGCAGATCTTAAAGGACGGGACGATCGGAACGCCTTATTTTATCGAAAGCAGGGTGCAGGGCTCAAGGAGAAGTCTGGACGGCTGGCGGGGATATAAAGTAAACGGAGGCGGCATGGTGTACGACTGGGGCGTGCATCTGGCGGATCAGCTGCTGGATCTGATCGATTCGCCCGTGGTATCCGTGGACGCGCATCTGTTCAACGTGTTTTCGGAAGAGGTGGACGACAATTTTAAGGCGTTTTTGCGGTTTGAAAACGGGATCTCGGCGCTGATCGAGATTGCCACGAACTGCTTTATCAACCAGCCCAGATGGCATATGTCCTGCACCGACGGCACGGCGGTGATCGAGGACTGGGAATGCAATGGGAAAATCGTAAAGTTAAACAGCGATGAAAAAATGGAATGGGCAAACGACATCGTCTATACGGCGGCAGGCCCTACCAGAACGATGGCGCCCAGACCGGTGCATACGGTAGCAGAGCTGGCGCTTCCCAAGGTCCATACGGAGTGGGCGGATTACTACAAAAATATCGTGGACGTGATCGACAACGGCGCAGAGCTGATCGTAAAGCCGCAGCAGGTACTGCGCGTGATGAAAGTGATCGACGCGATGTTTGAATCGGAAAAAACGGGGCGCAGCATTTCATGCAGGATTTAAGGGCTGCATAAAAACGAAAAGCAGATAAAAAGGAAAGCAGTATAAAACGAAAAGCAGTATAAAAACGAAAGCGGGGGATTTTGGAATGAAAAAGGCGCTTATTTTTCAGGGCGGCTGGGACGGACACGAGCCGCAGCTTACTTCAAGGCGTTTTGCGCGCCTGCTGGCGGAAGAGGGCTATGAAACGGAAATCACGGACAGCCTGGATACGCTGGATGATCTGGAAAAGTTGATGGGGCTTGACCTGATCGTGGCATGCTGGACGATGGGGGAGATCGACCACAAATATGTGGAAAATATTTCAAAGGCGGTTGCCGGCGGCGTAGGGCTTGCGGGCTGCCACGGCGGAATGTGCGACTCCTTCCGGCAGGATACGGAATGGCAATTTATGACCGGAGGACAGTGGGTAAGCCATCCCGGCGGCGACGGCATCGACTACATGGTAAATATCCGTCACGGTTCCAGTCCGATCGTGGAGGGGCTGGAGGATTTCCCGGTGTGCAGCGAGCACTATTATCTGCATATCGACCCTTCGATCGAGGTGCTGGCGACGACGCGCTTCCCGCTGGTGCATTATTACCATATTTCCAATAAGCCTGTGGATATGCCGGTGGCGTGGACGAAATTCTGGGGAAACGGCAGAGTGTTTTATACCTCTCTGGGACATCACGACGATGTGTTTGACAAATCCCCCAACGCAGAAGTGCTGATGAAGCGCGGCATGTGCTGGGCGGGGGACGGAAAGCAGTATGCAAAGGAGCATCATCTGACGACAGAACGGTTTGAAAATACCGCAAAAATGTATTGAGGAAAACTGTTCAGAACCGGGGCTTGTACGGAAAAAGAGAACAGAAAGGGGCAGGAGCATGGAAAAAACGAGGATTGGTATTGTCGGCGTCGGGGACATCAGCGGGATTTATCTGGAAAACATCACGAAGCTGTTTCAGGAGATCGAGGTCATCGGCGTATGTGACCTTGTGCGGGAAAAAGCGGAAAGAGCGGTGGAAAAATATAAGATCCCGAAGCTTTACAACGATATGTATGAGCTGTTTGCAGACGATGAGGTGGATCTGGTGCTGAACCTGACGCGTCCCTACGAGCACTTCGGGGTGTCCAGCGAGGCGTTAAAGGCAGGCAAGCCGGTTTATTCCGAAAAGCCGCTGGCGGCGACGCTGGAGGAAGGAAAAGAGCTGGTGCGCCTTGCCGAAGAAAAGGGGCTGTTTTTGGGCGGCGCGCCGGATACGTTTCTTGGCGCGGGCATCCAGACGTGCCGGAAGCTGATCGACGGCGGCTTTATCGGGGAGCCTGTGGGCGCGGCGGCGTTTATGATCTGCCGCGGGCATGAGAGCTGGCATCCGGATCCGGCGTTTTATTATAAACACGGCGGCGGCCCGATGATGGATATGGGGCCTTACTATATCACGGCGCTGATCAATCTGCTGGGCGGCGTCAAAACCGTGGCGGGCATGACGAAGGCGTCCTTCCCGACGCGCACGATCACCAGCGAGCCGTTAAACGGGACGCTGGTGGACGTAGAGGTTCCGACCTATGTGACGGGGCTGATGCAGTTTGAAAACGGCGCGACCGGAACGATCTTTACGACCTTTGACGTGCATTATGACACGCAGGCAAGGCTGGAAATCTATGGTTCAAAGGGCACGCTGATCGTACCCGATCCGAACTGCTTTGGCGGCCCGATCCGGCTGCTGCGCCCGGAGCAGGGGGAATATAAGGAAATGCCGCTGCTTTTCCCCTATCAGGAAAATTCCCGCGGGCTTGGGCTGGCGGATGCGGCAAAAGCAATCGCGGAGGGAAGAGATCCCAGGGCAGGCTATCAGCAGACCTATCATGTGCTGGAGGTCATGCAGAGCTTCCAGAAAAGCTCGGAAGAAGGGCGGTTTGTGGAGATCGAGTCGAAGTTTGAACGGAAAGCCCCGATGCGGGACGATCTGTTAAAGGGCGTGCTGGACTGAAAAAAACGTTATCCGTAGGTTTTCAGGATACGTTCCGCCACGATTTTTTTGGAGATGCACTGGTTCATCGCCTGCTTCTCAATATAGTGATGGGCGTCCGGCTCGGTCATATTCAGCTCGCGGATCAGAAGCCATTTCGCTTTGTTGATCAGACGGATCTCAGCCATTTTTTCTTCGATGGACAGGGATTTTTTCTCAAAGAGCCGGAGGTGTTCCCGGGCGCTTTCCATCCAGCCTAAGGCATAGAGGAGGGTGGATTTTGAAATCGGTTTGGGAAGGGTAAAAACCCCGTATTCTGCAACCTTATCATGAAGCGTAGCGTGGACGTCGCTTTTAACGATGAGAAGCACGGCAGACTGCCGTGACATACTGGCATCCATGGCGAAGCGGACGCCTGTCTCGTCAGAAAGCGGGGAATTGACGATAATAAAGTCAAAGGAGGTTTCCGCCAGAAGGCGCTTTGCGGCGCTTACGCTTGTTACCGTATGGACGGGGGCGTAGCGGGAGGGGACCAGAAGGCCGGAGAAAGCAGAGGAGAAGCTGCCGGGAGAGGACAGGATCAGAATGCTGTAAACGCGCTCTTTCAGACTCATAGGTTACTTCTCCTTTCTGTTTTGGTTACGGGCGGCAGTAAAGATCGATAATAGAGGACGGAAGATGGGCGCGGATAAAGTCGCTGGCGGCGGCTTCTTTTTGCGCCTCTTCCAGTGTTGCAGGCAGACGGCGGAAGCGCGCAAGCGTCTGGGGATCTGCCCGGTAGAAATTGATGTCTGCTGCCGGCGGGGGCACGAGTCGGCGGCGGATGCCGTAGAGCCCGGCGTAGATCATCAGGGTAAAGGCAAGGTAGCTGTTTGCCAGCGGGTCGGGGGAGCGCAGTTCAACGCGGCGATATTCCCCGGCGGCGGCAGGAACGCGGACGAGCTGGGAGCGGTTCTGGGCAGACCAGGAAATATAGGCGGGAGCCTTTTGTTGACCGAACCGGAGATAGGAATTCTCGCTGGGGTTCAAAAAAACTGTCATTTCTGAAATTTTTGCAAGAATACCCGCGATCAAGGAATCCATTTGACCGCTTTGGCAGGCAGAGCGGACGGAGGTATTGATATGAAAGCCGTTTCCGGGTTTGTCCCGGAGGGGCTTGGGATCAAAATCGGCATACAGGCCGTTCCGGTATGAGATGGTCCGCACCACGGTCTGGAAGGTCATGGCATGATCGGCGGCGGTCAGGGGATCGGAATAACGGAAATCGATTTCATTCTGACCGGGCCCCTGTTCGTGATGGGAGCTTTCCGGGTGGATTCCCATTTGCTCCAGAGTCAGGCAGATTTCACGCCGGATGTTTTCCCCTTTGTCCTCTGGCGCGAGATCCATATAACCCGCGCTGTCATAGGGCTGTTTGGTGGGACAGCCGTTCTCATCCAGCGAGAACAGGTAAAATTCCTGCTCAGTGCCGAAGAAAAAGTGCAGCCCCTCCTGTTCGGCTTCGGAAACCGCACGCTTTAACAGGGAGCGGGTATCGGCTTCAAAGCTTGTGCCATCGGGATAGGTAATGCTGCAGAACATACGGACAACGCTGCCCTGCTCCGGCCGCCAGGGCAGCGGGGCGAGGGTATCCGGTTCCGGGTGGAGCAGCAGATCGGAGTGCATTTCATCGCCGAAGCCGTCGATGGCAGAGGCGTCGATGGCGATTCCGTAATCAAAGGCACGGAAAAGCTCGTCGGGCATGATGGAAATATTTTTTTGTCTGCCGAATACGTCGCAGAAGGCAAGGCGGATGAATTTGACATCTTCCTCCTGCACATACTGTATGACCTCTTGCTTGGAATATTTCATAGGCGTCTCCTTTTTAATTGGCAACATACATTTGTCGGTAGGGATTGGCGCTGTCAGGCATGACTGCGGTAAATGGGGAGGACAGCACTTCGGCGGCATCCAGATCAAAATCCGAGCAGTATTCGGTCAGACAGCCGCTGAGCTTTTTTAAATCCTCTGCGGAAGCAGGCCCGGATGTGACTTGGGGAGGAAAATGGATCCGGCTGCAGTCTCCCCGTATCAGTACCATGCCGCCATGCATACCGGTGCAGGGAAAGCTGCCGGCGGCAGGGGAGCAGGAGTTCTCAAGATTGAGGACGATGATGATCCCTCCTGCCTGATATTCCCCCAGAAAGCTTCCTGCGCAGCCGCCGATGATCATAATGGGAACCTTGTCCTGATAGGCTTTCATATGGATTCCGGCGCGGTAGCCCGCATTGCCGCGGATATAGAGCTTTCCGCCGCGCATGGCATAGCCGGCGGCGTCCCCTGCATTGCCCCGGATCAGGATCTTGCCGTCATTCATGGTATCGCCGGCCGCGTCCTGGGCATTGCCGTTGACACAGATGGAAGCGTTATTCAGATAAGCGCCGAGGGCGTTGCCGGGAATCCCGTTGATGGTAATGGATTTGTCCGACATGCCGGCGGCGATAAAGCGCTGACCGCAGCAGCCGTTGATTATGCAGTCATGCTCTGAGCAGCGCAGCGCTTCGTTCAGGGCACGGTGATCCAGTGGGGCAGCATTGATGACTTTCATATTATAGCACACCTTTCCGTCTGTTTTTCTTTTTTTTATGTGACCGGAGAAATTTATTCGCCCGCGTGGGAAATGCCGAGAATCTCAAGCTCCTTGTCGCTTAGGCCGATGCCGCGGAGCATGAGACGGTTGCCGCGCAGGGCTTCGATGGAGTTGATCCCCATGCCGCCCATCATCTCTTTGATCTCATGATTCCATGCGGTCAGCAGATTGACGAGGCGCTGCCTGCCGGTTTCCGGATCAAGGCGGGCTGTCAGCTCCGGCTGCTGGGTGGCAATGCCCCAGTTGCATTTTCCGGTCTGGCAGGAGCGGCACAGATGGCAGCCAATAGCCAGCAGGGCAGCTGTCGCAATATAGCAGGCATCTGCGCCGAGGGCAACGGCCTTGACTACATCAGCGGCGCTGCGGATGCTTCCTCCTGCGATAAGGGATACGCTGTTGCGGATGCCCTCGTCCCGCAGCCGCTGATCTACGGCAGCCAGAGCCAGCTCCACCGGAATGCCCACGTTATCGCGGATTCTTGTGGGAGCGGCTCCGGTACCTCCCCGGAAACCGTCGATTGCGATGATGTCGGCGCCGCTTCGGGCGATTCCGCTGGCAATCGCGGCGATATTATGGACGGCGGCGACCTTGACGATGATCGGCTTTTGGTATCGGGTTGCTTCTTTTAAAGAAAAGACGAGCTGCCGCAGATCCTCAATGGAATAAATATCATGGTGGGGAGCGGGGGAGATCGCGTCGGAGCCTTCGGGAATCATCCGGGTGCGGGAAACGTCCCCGACGATCTTTGCGCCGGGCAGATGCCCCCCAATGCCGGGCTTTGCCCCCTGTCCCATTTTGATCTCAATGGCGGCGCCGGCGTTGAGATAGGCTTCATGGACGCCGAAACGTCCGGAGGCAACCTGCACGATGGTGTGTTCCCCATAACAGTAAAAATCCTCATGAAGTCCACCCTCCCCGGTGTTGTAACAAATACCGGCGTCCTGGGCGGCAAGGGCAAGCGCTTTGTGGGCGTTATAGCTGATAGAGCCGTAGCTCATGGCGGAAAACAAAACCGGCATGGAAAGCGCCAGTTGCGGCGCAAGGCGGCAGGAGAGCGCCCCGTTTTCCAGCCGTTGGACGCGCTGCGGTTTTTTTCCGAGATAAACGCGGGTTTCCATCGGCTCCCGGAGAGGATCGATGGACGGATTGGTGACCTGGGAGGCGTTGAGGAGGATCCGGTCCCAGTAAACGGGATAGGGATTTGGGCTTCCCATGGAGGAGAGCAGGACGCCGCCGCTGTTTGCCTGCTTGAAAATTTCCTTCATTAAAGAGGCTTCCCAGTTATTATTATCCCGGTAAACATTGTCACTTTTTCTGATTTTGAGCGCACGGGTCGGACAGAAGGAAACGCAGCGCTGGCAGTTGACGCATTTGCTGTCGTCGCAGGTCATACGCTGTAAGTTTTCGTCATATCCATGTACGCCGTTGGCGCACTGTTTTTCGCAGATCCGGCAGCTGATGCATCTGGCCGGGTCACGCATGACTTCAAATTCCGGATATAAAAATTCAATTCCCATCAGAACATCCCTTCCTTTACTGTTACGATGACCGGTTCGCCGCCGCCGGGGGACCAGACTGCTTCGGGCTCCGGCTCCATGACGCGGATAGCGGCTTCCTCGCTTGCAATATAAACCTTGTCCTGTTTCTGGCCGACTACCATGGAGCGCAGCTTGAGCCGGTCGTTTAAAGCCATGAGACCGCCGGAGAATCCGAAAACAATGGAAAATGGCCCCGTGATCAGAAGGCTGGAAAACATCGTACGGAGAAAGGTAAGCTTTTGCTGCTCCTCTAAATCCGGGTTCGCTGCAATGTCGCTCCAGAACGGGGCGGCAATCACGCTGGCGGCTTCCGCAAGGGTAAGTCCCTGTACGCGGAGCAGATAATCGAGCAGGTAGGTAATGACCTCCGTATCGGTCTGGAGGGTGCAGCGGTAGCCGGACATTTCAATAAAACGGCGGTTGGCGTCATAGGAGGAGATTTCCCCGTTGTGTACAACTGAATAATCCAGCAGGGTAAAGGGATGCGCGCCGCCCCACCATCCGGGGGTATTGGTAGGGTATCTGCCGTGGGCGGTCCAGGAATAGCCCTCGTATTCCTCCAGCCGGTAAAATTCCCCTACATCCTCCGGATAGCCCACGGCCTTGAAGGCGCCCATGTTCTTCCCGCTGGAAAATACATAGGCTCCGGGGAGGTCGGCGTTGATGCGGATCACGGTTTTTGCCACAAATTCCTTTTCGTCCGTCTGCAGTGCTGCAAGAACGGAGCGCAGGGGAGCCACAAAGTATCTCCAGATAATAGGTTCCTCTGTAATGGAAGGAATCTTTCTGGTCGGAATGACCTCGGAACGGACAATTTCAAAACGCTCCTTTAAAAAAGCCTCGCAGCTTTTCCGGGTGTCCCGGCTGTCAAAAAACAGATGCAGTGCGTAGAAGTCTTTGTATTCGGGATAGATCCCGTAGCCGGCAAAGCCGCCGCCCAGTCCGTTGGAGCGGTCGTGCATCGGTTTCATGGATTCGGTGATCATTTTGCCGGACATTTTGTTTCCCTCTTTGGAAATGACGGCGGAGATCGCGCATCCGGAAGGAATTCTCATCTGGCCTTCAATTTTCATGGCGCTGATACCATCCTTTCTGCTGATAAGCCGGACAACGAAGGGACACTGTCCGGGAATGCTTCGTAAAATGCGCTGCGCACGCATTTTTATGGATAAAAAAAAGCAAAGGGGATCACTTGAAAAGCAGGAAATCCTGCTGTCAAAATGAACGCCTTTGCTCACTTGGAAATATTTATACAACCAAAATCCGTTTTTGTCAATGCGGTTTTTAAATTTTGCGTTTGTTATTTTAGGCACTTGTTTTCGATTCAAAAAAGCGGCGAAAAAAATAAAAAAACCGGTTGACAAATGAATTTCACGGGTGTATGATTCAGCCCATGAAGGCAAAGGCGTCTTTGGGAAATGGTTTCTCGAAGACGCTTTTTTCCGTCAGTACACAATTTTTCATCAGAAAAAGGCAAAGGCGTCTTTTGTGCAGAAAAGCAGAAAAGACGCCTTTTTTGGCGGGATGCCGGAACAGAAAGAGAGGAGAAGAGTATGGAAAAAGTACCGGAATATTTTGGCTGTATGGTATTTGACGACAGGGAAATGAAAGCCAGGCTTTCCAAAAAGGTATACCAGTCTCTGCGGAAAACCATTGATGAAGGCGCAAAGCTGGACAGCACCGTGGCCGACGCTGTGGCAGAGGCAATGAAGGACTGGGCGGTGGAAAAAGGGGCGACTCATTATACCCACTGGTTTCAGCCGCTGACAGGGATTACGGCGGAGAAGCATGACAGCTTTATTTCCCCTTCGCCGGACGGAGGCGTTAGGATGGAGTTTTCCGGGAAAGAGCTGATCAAGGGTGAGCCGGATGCCTCCTCCTTTCCTTCCGGGGGTTTAAGGGCCACTTTTGAGGCCAGGGGCTACACGGCATGGGATCCGACCTCCTATGCCTTTATAAAAGGAAAGACGCTTTGCATTCCCACCGCTTTTTGCTCCTACGGCGGGGAGGCGCTTGACAAAAAGACGCCGCTGCTGCGGTCGATGAAGGCGCTGAGCCGTCAGGCGATGCGGATCCTGCGGCTGTTCGGGAACAAGGATGTGAAATATGTTTATACCTCCGTGGGGCCGGAGCAGGAATATTTCCTGATCACAAAGGAAATGTATGATCAGCGGAAGGATCTGCAGTATACGGGACGGACGCTGTTTGGGGCAAGGCCGCCCAAGGGACAGGAGATGGACGATCATTATTTCGGCGTGATCAAGCCGCGTGTGGCAGCTTATATGGAGGAGCTCAACCGGGAGCTGTGGAAGCTCGGCATCCTTGCAAAGACGGAGCACAATGAGGTGGCTCCGGCACAGCACGAGCTGGCGCCGATTTATTCCACGACAAACGTGGCGACGGATCACAATCAGCTGACGATGGAAATCATGCAGAAGGTTGCCGAAAAGCACGGTCTGGTCTGCCTGCTCCACGAAAAGCCCTTTGCAGGCGTCAACGGAAGCGGGAAGCATAATAACTGGTCGATTTCCACCGATACGGGGATCAACCTGCTTTCCCCGGGAGAGACCCCGTATGAAAACGCCCAGTTTCTGCTGTTTTTATGTGCGGTAATCAAGGCGGTGGACGATTATCAGGATCTGCTCCGGCTTTCCGTGGCAACGGCGGGCAATGATCACAGACTGGGTGCAAACGAAGCGCCTCCGGCAGTGATTTCCATGTTTCTGGGAGAAGAGCTGAATGCGGTTTTGGAGGCGATCGAGCAGGATGTGCCTTATGCGGGAACGCAGAAAACCCAGATGAAGCTGGGAGTGGATGTGCTTCCGAAGTTTAACCGCGATACCACGGACCGGAACCGGACCTCCCCGTTTGCCTTTACCGGGAATAAGTTTGAATTCCGGATGCTGGGCTCCTCCAACAGCATCGCCTGCGCCAATATGATGCTCAACAGCGCGGTAGCGGAGAGCCTGAAAATTTATGCGGACCGTCTGGAGCAGGCGGAGGATTTTGGAACAGCCCTGCATGAGATGATCCGAAAGACGATCCGGGATCATAAAAAGATCATTTTTAACGGAAACGGCTATGACGAGGCGTGGATCCGGGAGGCAACGCAGGAGAGAGGGCTTTTGAATTACCGCACAACAGCGGACTGTATGCCGCATCTTCTGGACCCTAAAAATGTGCGGATGCTGACGGGGCACAAGGTGTTTTCCGAGGCAGAGCTCAGGTCCAGATGCGAGATCATGCTGGATAATTACTGCAAGACCGTGGTAATCGAGGCAAACACGATGCTGGATATGGCCCGGACGCAGATCGCCCCTGCTGTGGCGGCATATACGAAGGAACTGTGCGAAACGCTGGCGCTGAAAAGGGCATCGGATGCCGCACTGGCCTGCAGCTGGGAGAACAGGATGATCCGCAGGCTTTCTGCGCTGACCGATCAGATATCCGCAAGGCAGGAGGCGCTGGAGGAGGCGCTGTCAGGGCTGGGGGATGCAGAAAATGCAGAAGCGGAGGCCTGCGCGATCCGGGATGTTGTCCTTGTCAGAATGAGCGAGCTGCGGATGGCCTGTGACGAGGCGGAAACGCTGACGGCAAAGAAGTATTGGCCGTTCCCGACCTATGGGGAGCTGCTTTTTGGCATCAGATAGGGACAGGGCTGCAGCAGCGTCGTTGAAACGGCGAAAAAAGCTTTGTCGCGCTGCAGGATATGGAATAAAACAAAAGGGACGGAGGCAGATTCCTATGTGTTCGATTATGGCTTACTGCGGCAAAAGCGCCGCCTTTGATTGGGAACGGTTTCAGGAGGGCTTTGAGCGGACGGTCTCCAGAGGGCCGGACGACAGCAGGATTGTGGATACGGGAAACGGATTTCTGGGATTTCACCGGCTGGCGATCATGGGGCTTACCCCGGAAGGGATGCAGCCCTTTGAACGGGATGGCAGCTATGTGGTCTGCAACGGGGAGATTTACGGATTTGAACGGATCAGGGAGAAGCTTTCCGAAAAATATTATTTTGAAAGCGATTCGGACTGTGAGGTGCTGCTGCCGCTGTATGAAACGTACGGCACGGAGATGTTTTCCATGCTGGATGCGGAATTTGCCTGTGTTTTTTATGACGGAAAAACCGGGGAATATGTGGCGGCGCGGGATCCGATCGGGATCCGCCCGCTCTATTACGGCTATGATCCCTGCGGGGTGATCCTGTTTGCCAGTGAACCGAAAAATCTGCTGGGGCTGACGGACAGGATCTGTCCCTTCCCGCCCGGGCATTATTACAGGAACGGACGGTTTGTACGCTATTGTCAGATCGAAAAGCCGCAGGGAAGATGTACGGACGATCTGGAAACGGTGTGCGGACGGATCCATGACCTGCTGACCGCAGGCGTGAAAAAACGTCTGGTATCGGATGCAAAGGTTGGCTTTTTGCTTTCCGGCGGGCTGGATTCTTCCCTGGTCTGCGCCATTGCGGCAAAAGAGAGCAGGGAGCCGATACAGACCTTCGCCATCGGAATGAGCAGGGATGCGATCGATTTGAAATATGCCCGGCAGGCTGCGGAGTATATCGGGAGTAAGCATACGGAAATATATATGACGCGGGAGGATGTTTTAGCGGCTCTGGAGACGGTCATCCGGCTGCTGGGGACTTATGATATTACGACGATCCGCGCGTCGGTCGGAATGTATCTGGTGTGCAGGGCGATTCATGAGCGGACAGAGCTCAGGGTGCTTTTGACCGGGGAAATCTCCGACGAGCTGTTCGGCTACAAATATACGGATTTTGCGCCGGATGCGGAGGCATTTCAGGCAGAGTCAGAAAAGCGTATCCGGGAGCTGCATATGTATGATGTGCTGCGGGCGGACCGGTGTATTTCCGTCAATTCCCTGGAGGCGCGGGTCCCGTTCGGGGATCTGGAGCTTGTAAGGTATGTGATGGCGGTAGATCCGGAGCTAAAAAGAAATACCTATGGGAAGGGAAAATATCTGCTGCGTCATGCTTTTGAAAAGGATAAGATCCTGCCGGAGGAAATCCTGTGGCGGGAAAAGGCGGCATTCTCCGATGCGGTGGGACATTCTATGGTGGATGATTTAAAGGAGTATGCGGAGCAGAAATATACGGATGAAGCGTTTGAGGAAAGGCGGAAACGCTTTTTGCACGCGACTCCGTTTACAAAGGAGTCCCTGCTGTACAGGGAAATTTTTGAAGCCTGTTATCCGGGACAGTCCGAAATGGTAACAGATTTCTGGATGCCCAATCCGGACTGGGAGGGCTGCAGAGTCAGCGACCCGTCCGCACGGGTGCTCTCCAATTACGGAGACAGCGGAAAATAAAAAAGCGGAGGAAGCAAAATGACGAAATATATTTTTGTGACCGGAGGAGTGGTGTCGGGTCTTGGAAAAGGGATCACGGCGGCTTCTCTGGGCCGCCTTTTGAAGGCGAGAGGCTTCCGGGTTGCAGCCCAGAAGCTGGATCCGTATATCAACGTGGATCCCGGGACGATGAGCCCGTATCAGCACGGCGAAGTATATGTGACGGAGGACGGGGCGGAAACGGATCTGGACCTTGGTCATTATGAACGGTTTATCGATGAAGATCTGAACCGCTACTCCAATCTGACCGCAGGACGGGTATATTGGAACGTCCTGAATAAGGAGCGGAGAGGGGAGTATCTGGGATCGACAGTTCAGGTAATTCCCCACATTACGGATGAAATAAAGGAATTTGTATATCGGGTAGGAAAGCAGACGGATGCGGACGTGGTCATCACGGAAATCGGAGGTACCATCGGCGACATCGAATCGCAGCCGTTTCTGGAGGCTGTACGTCAGATTTCATTGGAGGTCGGAAGGCAGAACAGCCTCTTTCTTCATGTCACGCTGGTGCCATATCTTGGAGGCTCCGGGGAACACAAATCCAAGCCGACCCAGCACTCGGTCAAGGAACTTCAGGGAATGGGAATCAGCCCGGATCTGATCGTGCTGCGCGCCGACCGGCCGCTGGAGCCGGAAATTTTCCGGAAAATTTCAATGTTCTGCAATGTGAAGCAGGATTGCGTGATCGAAAACAGTACCGTAAAAAATCTGTATGAAGCGCCGCTGATGCTGGAGCGGCAGAATTTTTCGGCGGTGGTATGCAGGGAACTGGGGCTTTCGGGAAAGCAGCCGGATTTAAGCGGGTGGGAGCAGCTTGTAGAGAGGATCCAAAACAGATCCCGCAAGGTGCGCATTGGCTTGGTTGGAAAATATGTGAAGCTGCATGACGCCTACCTGTCTGTGGCGGAAGCGCTTAACCATGCGGGCTATGCGGAGGACGCTTATGTAGATATCGACTGGATTGATTCAGAACAGCTAACAAAGGAAGGGACGGCAAATCAGTTGGCAGGATTGGACGGGATTCTTGTTCCCGGAGGCTTCGGGGACCGGGGGATCGAAGGGATGATCCGTGCGGCAGAGTACGCCCGCCAAAATAAGGTGCCGTATTTGGGCATTTGTCTGGGCATGCAGATTGCGGTCATCGAATACGCCAGGAATAAAGCGGGACTGCCGGATGCAGACTCAGGGGAGTTTGACGAGCTGTGTCCCCATAAGGTCATTGATTTTATGCCGGGGCAGAGCGGCAGCATTGAAAAAGGCGGTACCCTGCGTCTGGGAAGCTGTCCCTGCCGGATTCAGGAGAATACGCTGCTGGCGCGCTGTTACGGGAAAACACAGATCAATGAGAGACATCGTCACCGGTATGAGTTCAATAATGCGTACCGGGAGCTTTTGACGCAAGCGGGGCTGATCTTAAGCGGAACCTCTCCGGACGGACGTCTGGTCGAGGCGGTGGAGCTGGCGGATCATCCGTTTTATATAGGCGTGCAGTTTCATCCGGAATTTAAGAGCCGGCCCAACCAGCCTCATCCGCTGTTCCTTGGCCTGGTTCGGGCAGCGCTGGGAGCGGCACAGGAAAGGGAGGCTGCGGAAGGGGGAACAGAAACGTGAAACCTTTTGACAGAAAACTGATTTTGGAGGATGGAAGCCAGTATTTTGGCTACGGCTTCGGCAGCAGGCAGGAGCGGATAACGGAGCTGGTATTTAATACGTCTCCGGTGGGCTATCAGGAAATTGTTTCCGACCCGTCCTATGCGGGGCAGACGGTAGTGATGGCATATCCGATGATCGGATGCTACGGCATTGCGGCAGAGGATTTTGAAACGCAAAGACCGGTCATCGGAGGGCTGGCGGTAAGGGAGTATCAGGACAGCCCATCCAATTTCCGGTGTATCTGCACGCTGGGAGAGCTGATGGAAAACTATGAAATTCCGGGTATTTCGGGAATTGATACGCGCAGGCTTGTCCGCGCAATACGGACAAAGGGAAGCGGGAAGGTGCTGATGACTGCGGCAGATACCCCGCTGGAAGAAGGGCTGGAACGGCTGGGGCGCGGAACGCTGCTTCAAAATCCGGTTGCCCGGATCGGCAGAAAAATCCCGGAATGCTTTCCAGCGGCGCAGGAAAGGTTCCGGGTGGCGGCCATAGACTGTGGAATGAAGCAGAATATTGTCCGGTGCCTGAACAGGAGAGGATGCAGCGTAACGGCGCTGCCTTGGAATACGACGGCAAAAGAGGTGGAAGCGCTTTGTCCGGACGGAATCCTTTTGTCAAACGGCCCGGGTAATCCGGAGGAGGCGGAACCGGTAATCCGTCTGGTGCAGGCGCTGCGGGGAAAGTATCCGATGTTCGGGATCTGTCTGGGGCATCAGATTTTATGCCTTGCCTGCGGCGCGAGGACATATCCTTTAAAATTCGGACATCGGGGCGGCAATCATCCGGTCAAAAACCTGAAAACGGGGAAAATAGAGATCACCTCCCAGAACCATTCCTATGCGGTGGATGCCGGAAGCCTGGCAGGGACGGGATTAAAGCTGACCCACATCAACCTGCTGGATCATACTGTAGAGGGAGCAGCCTGCGCAGCAGACGGTCTGTTTGGAGTGCAGTACCACCCGGAAAGTGCGCCCGGCCCACAGGACAGCGCTTATCTGTTCGATCTGTTTATCCGGAGGATGGAGGAAAAAAAGAATGCCGAAAAGAACTGATCTAAAAAAAATACTTGTGATCGGCTCGGGACCGATCGTCATCGGGCAGGCGGCGGAGTTTGATTATGCGGGTACGCAGGCGTGCCTTGCCCTAAAAGAAGAGGGCTATGAGGTCATTTTGTGCAATTCCAATCCTGCCACGATTATGACGGATCCTGCCATTGCAGATAAGGTATATATGGAGCCGCTGACGCTGGAATATATGGCGAAGGTCATCAGGCGGGAGCGTCCGGACGCCCTTGTGCCGGGAATCGGTGGGCAGACGGGACTAAATCTTGCCATGCAGCTGGAAAAAGAAGGGATTTTAAAGGAGTGTCAGGTAGAGCTTCTGGGAACGGACAGCGAAAGCATCGCCCGCGCTGAGGACAGGGAGTTGTTTCGCAGGCTTTGTCAGGAGCTGGGAGAACCGGTGCTTCCTTCTGCGTCGGCAGCCACAGTGGAGGAGGGGCTGGCTGTGGCAGAAAAGATCGGGTATCCGGTAGTGATCCGCCCCGCTTTTACGTTGGGTGGAACCGGCGGAGGCTTTGCGGAAAGCCGGGAAGAATTTAGAAGGCGGATCAGACATGCGCTGGAGGTTTCCCCGGTACATGAGGCGCTGATCGAAAAAAGCGTCCGGGGGTATAAGGAAATCGAATATGAGGTGATCCGGGATGCCAACGATACGGCGATTACTGTCTGCAACATGGAAAATGTGGATCCGGTTGGTATCCATACGGGAGATTCCATCGTAGTCTGCCCCTCCCAGACGCTGACGAACCGGGAATATCAGATGCTGCGCGACAGCGCGCTTAAAATAATCCGGGCGCTGAAAGTGGAGGGAGGTTGCAACGTGCAGTTTGCCTTGGATCCGGATTCCTTTCAGTATTATCTGATCGAGGTCAATCCCAGAGTGTCCCGGTCTTCGGCGCTGGCGTCCAAGGCAAGCGGCTATCCGATCGCGCGGGTATCCGCAAAGATCAGTGTGGGAATGACGCTGGATGAAATCCAGCTGGTAAATACCCCCGCCTCCTTTGAACCGGCGCTGGATTATGTGGTAACCAAAATGCCGCGCTTTCCCTTTGACAAATTTACCGACGCAAGCCGGGAGCTGGGAACCCAGATGAAAGCCACCGGGGAGGCGATGGGAATCGGGCGGACATTCGGGGAAAGCCTGCTGAAGGCGGTGCGGTCGCTGGAAACGGGAAAGTTTCACCTGTATAGCCCCGAATTTGACAAAAGTACCCGGGAGGAGCTGCTTTCCGCTGTCAAAACGGGAACTGAAGACCGGATCTATGCGGTGGCGCAGCTTGTGCGGCTGGGCTGTCCGACAGAGCAGATCGCGCAGGCAAGCGGGATCGACCGGTTTTTTCTGGAAAAAATACGGAATATCGTGGAAACAGAGCGGCAGACTGCGCAACATAAGGGAGAGAGGGACGCTTTGTATGAAGCGAAGAAAAACGGCTTTTCCGACCGGGCGGTCGCCTGGCTGTGGGAAACGGATGAGGAGGAAATTTACGCCCTGCGCAAAAAGTGGGGGATCTTCCCGGTCTATAAGATGATCGACACCTGCGCGTCGGAATTTGAAAGCGACGTTCCATATTTTTATTCGACTTATGAAGAGGAAGATGAGAGAAAGCCGGATCCGAGAAAAAAGATCGTGGTGCTCGGCTCGGGACCGATCAGGATAGGACAGGGCGTGGAATTTGATTACTCCGCGGTGCATGCTGCCATGACGATCCGGAAAGAGGGATATGCGGCGATTCTGATCAACAATAACCCGGAAACGGTTTCCACAGATTATACGACCTCGGACAGGCTGTATTTTGAACCGCTGGATCCGGAGGCAGTAATGAATGTGCTTGAGGCAGAGCAGCCGGACGGGGTAATCGTTTCCCTGGGAGGGCAGACTGCCGTGAATCTGGCGGAGCCGTTGGCAAAACGGGGTGTGCGGGTCATCGGTACGGACTGCTGCGCGATTGAAAGGGCGGAAAACCGGGAGGCGTTTGAGAAGCTTCTGGAAAGCCTTTCCATCCCTCAGCCGAAGGGACAGGCGGTAACGGAGGTGGAAGAGGGCGTACGGGCAGCGGAAAAAATCGGCTTTCCGGTGTTGGTGCGTCCCAGCTTTGTGCTGGGCGGACGGGCAATGCAGATCGTGGCGGATAAAGAACAGCTGAGGCAGTACCTGAAAAATGCGGTGGAACTGGATGCAGGCCGACCGGTACTGGTGGATCATTACATCTGCGGCAGGGAGGTGGAGGTGGACGCAGTCTGTGATGGAGAGGAAGTATGGATTCCGGGGATCATGGAGCTGGTGGAACGGACGGGGGTGCATTCCGGCGATTCCATCAGCGTTTATCCGGCGCTGGGGCTGTCGGAACGCGTCCGGGAAACGATTCTGGACGATACCCGGCGGCTGGGTCTGGGAATCGGGATCCGCGGACTGTTCAATGTGCAGTTTATTGTGGACAGCAGCGGGCAGGTGTGGATCATTGAGGTCAATCCGCGTTCCTCCAGGACCGTCCCCTTTTTGTCCAAAGCAACGGGATATCCGATCGCAGATATTGCCGTCCGGGTAATGCTCGGAAAAAGTCTGAGGGAGCAGAAAATCCATGTGAAATATACGGAGGAAAAGAAGCGATTTTATGTGAAAGCGCCGGTTTTTTCCTTTGAAAAGCTGAGCGGGATGGACGTTTTTCTTTCTCCGGAAATGAAGTCTACCGGAGAGGCAATCGGATACGATGCAAAGCTGTCCCGCGCCATGTATAAGGCGCTCGTCGCTTCCGGCATAAAAATGCAGAATTATGGGACGGTGCTGGTAACGCTGGCAGACGAGGATAAAAAAGAGGCCCTGCCGCTGATCCGCCGTTTTTATGGGATGGGCTTTTCCATTGAGGCAACGGCAGGGACAGGAGCGTTTTTAAAGGAGCATGGAATCCGGGCGCGAATCCGCAGAAAGCTGAGTGAAAACAGCACAGAGGTTCTGGATTCGATCCGGGCGGGACATGTGAGCTATGTGATCAATACCAGGGCGGTGCTGTCCGGGATCCATGATAAGGACGGGGCTGTCATCCGGCGGACCGCGATAGAAAACCATGTGACAATGTTTACCTCCTTGGATACGGTGCGGGTGCTTCTGGATGTATTGGAGGAAATTACCATCGGCGTTGCGCCGGTGAACGGCTGAGGGGAAAAATAGATGATACCGAATACAAATTACGAAAATTTAAAGGATTCTTATTTGTTTTATCATATTTCACAGAAAACGAAGGCATATCTGGAAGCCCATCCCGGCGCAAAGCTGTACCGGATGGGGATTGGAGACGTTTCGCTGCCGCTTTGCAGCGCAGTGATCCGCGCACTGCACGAGGCGGTGGAGGATCAGGCGGCTGCCGAGACCTTTCACGGCTATATGCCGGAATGCGGTGATCCCCAGCTGCGCAGCGCCATTGCCGGATATTACCGGAGCAGAGGCGTTGCGCTGGAGGACGGGGAGGTTTTTGTATCCAGCGGGGCAAGCGACGAGCTGGGAGATCTTCTGGATTTGTTTGGCAATAACAAAACCGTGCTGATTCTGGAGCCGGCGTATCCGGCATATGTGGATGCGAATGTGATGGCGGGCAACCGCATCGTGACGCTGGCGGCAGGGATGGAAAACGGGTTTCTGCCGATGCCGGACGAGACAGTATGTGCGGATGTAATTTACCTGTGCTCGCCCAATAACCCGACGGGAGCGGCCTATAACAGGAGCCAGCTGAAGGAATGGGTGGACTATGCCCGCCGGACCGATGCGGTGATCCTGTTTGACGCCGCCTACGAGGCGTTTATCGAGGAGGATCAGATCCCTCACAGTATTTTTGAGATCGAGGGGGCAAAGGAATGCGCGATCGAGGTATGCTCCCTTTCCAAGACCGCGGGCTTTACAGGAACCCGCTGCGGCTATACGGTAATTCCAAAGGCGCTGGAGCGGGGAGGCCGGAACCTGAACCAGATGTGGGTCAGAAACCGGACGACCAAAACAAACGGCGTATCCTATCTGATCCAGAAGGGGGCGGCTGCGGTGTTCACGAAGGAGGGGCAAAGCCAGATCCGGAAGAATATCCGGATTTATAAGCAGAATGCGGCCTGCCTGATGAAGGCGTTGGACGAGCTGGGCATTTGGTACTGCGGCGGCAAAAATGCGCCCTATGTGTGGCTGAAATGTCCGGACGGCATGGGAAGCTGGAAATTTTTTGATCTGCTGCTGGAAAAAATCCAAGTGGTCGGGACGCCCGGAGAAGGATTTGGCGCCTGCGGGGAAGGGTATTTCAGATTTTCTACCTTCGGTTCAGCAGAGGATACGAAAGAGGCGGCAAGGCGGCTGAAAAAGATGTATCAGGAAAGCTGAAAAAGGATAGGCTTGCCCCGGATTTGCACCCGGAGTATAATATCCTCATCATGTACGAGGAGGATTTTGCAATGAAGCTTGTGATCATGGAGCCTTTGGGCGTGGAAAAAGAGGCGCTTTTGGCGCTGGCAGAAGAAAAGCTGGAAGGACGCGTTGAAATCGAATATTACGATACCCGTGTGACAGATACAGACACGCTGATCAGCAGGGCAAAAGACGCAGAGCTTCTGGCGTTTTCCAATCTGCCCTTTCCGGGGGAGGTGCTGGAAGCCTGCCCGAAGTTAAAAATGATTTCCGTTGCGTTTACGGGCGTGGATCATGTGGATATGGCGGTGTGCCGTAAAAATAACGTGCTCGTGAGCAACTGCGCGGGCTATTCCAACACGGCGGTGTCCGAGCTTGTGTTTGGAATGGCACTTTCTTTATACCGAAAGATCGCAGAGTGCAATAAAGCGGTCCGGGAGGAAAAGGACAAGACCGGGCTGGTAGGGCTGGAGCTTGAGGGCAAGAAATTCGGCGTTGTCGGTCTGGGCGCGATCGGGACGCGCACGGCGAAGCTGGCGCAGGCGTTTGGCTGTGAGGTATACGGGTTTAACAGAAGCAAAAAGCAGATAGAGGGTGTGAAAATGACGGATCTGGACACCCTTTTATCGGAATGCGACATTGTTTCCCTGCACGTTCCGCTGACAGAGGAAACGAGGGGGCTGATCGGCAGGCGGGAGCTTTCCCTGATGAAAAAAAGCGCCGTACTGATCAATACGGCGCGCGGCCCGGTTGTGGACAGCGTTTCGCTTGCGGAGGCGCTGACAGAGGGCAGGCTTGCGGGGGCTGCGGTTGATGTATTTGAAACGGAGCCTCCGGTTGCAGCTTCCCACCCGCTGTTTTCCTGTCCGAACCTGATCGCAACGCCCCATGTGGCGTTTGCCACAAAGGAGGCGCTTTACAAAAGGGCGGTCATCGTGTTTGAAAATATCGCGGCATATCTGGATGGGAAGCCGCAGAATGTGATGTGATGAAAAAAGGATGGGCAGGAGGGAATATTTGGTCATGAATGTGTAAATGAATTGATCGTAAGCCGTGTCATGAATGTTTTGGGGATTCCTCACGTGGTATATAAACTGATACATGCACAGATTATGGTGGACGGGAAGGAATTGGAAACGTGGATTTCTGTTTCGGAAAATTTCCGCAGGGAGAATGAGGAAAAGATGCCATATGATCTGTATTACGATCTGCAAAAAGAAGAAAATGAATCCCCACTGGAATTTGCGGTAAGAAATGGCTGGGGATTGTATATGTACCAGATGTTTTGCATTGATTATCTGACGGCTAATAGAGATCGGCACGGAAGCAATCTGGAGGTTTTGCGAAATGACGAAGACGACAGTGTAAGGATGGCTCCGTTGTTTGATCAGGGGGTATCTCTGCTGTTTTCAACATATGGCGATGAAAAGCTTATTGAAAATACAGATGTAATGAGGGACTTTCCTGTAAATAATTATATTGGAGCAAGGTCTTTGGAGTATAATTTATCGTTGATACCAAAAGGATATGATTTACAGCTCCGTGCGTTGGAAGAGGCTGACAGGAATTATATTTTTGAGGGGATCGATCAAATTTTATCGGAGAACCATATCAATAGAATTTGGGAAATGATTTGGAACAGGTGGTGTTATTTTGAGCAGATACGCAATAAAAAGAGTGAATGTTAATAAGACGGTTGGAATATTAAATTATGATGAGCAGACAAGGCAATATACGATAGACATTCCGGAAGATGTTTCTTTTAGGGAAACTCCGTTCATGCTTTCCCTTTTTTTAAAAAAAGGCATTCGTTCTGTGGATTCCAAGTGGAGTATGAGATGGGTACAAAGCAGGATTATTCCAAGCAGCCGGCAGAATATTGGCGAAATCCTCCGGGCAAACGGAATGCGTTCCTATGATGAACACAAGCTGTTATTAAAAAATGAGGGGCGGAGCTGTCAGGACGATTTTTATATTGAAGATATGTAAATACGTTAGGACACTTTTCAGGGATAGGAGAATGCTGAAAAGTGTCCTTTTTTAAAAAGGTTTATTTCTTTTTCTTATGCACGTTCCGGATCGTCTTTTTCTTGCGGGGCGCATTTTTCTTCTGTTCCTGCTGCTGTTTTGACACAAGGCTCATCGTCTTTTTGTCGTTCTGGCGCGGGCGGATGAGGCATTTTTCGCCGTAGCCGATCAGATCCGTCCGCTTTGCGAGGGTCAGGGCTTCCACCACAAGGTCATAATTTTTCGGGTTCCGGTACTGGATCAGCGCGCGCTGCATGGCTTTTTCATGGGGATTTTTTGCCACATAGACAGGCTGCATCGTGCGGGGATCCACTCCGGTGTAGTACATGCAGGTGGAAATGGTGGACGGCGTCGGATAAAAATCCTGTACCTGCTGGGGCATGTAGCCCAGATCCCGCAGAAATTCCGAAAGCTCCACGGCTTCCTTTAAGGTAGAGCCGGGATGGGAGGACATGAGATAGGGAACCAGATACTGTTTTTTCTGCAGCTTGGCGTTCATATCCTCATATTCCTTGACAAAGCGTTTATACACCGATACGCGGGGCTTTCCCATTTTTTCGAGTACCGCATCGGAAATATGCTCCGGAGCCACCTTGAGCTGGCCGCTGACATGGTGTTCGCACAGCTCCTGCAAAAAGGTTTTGTCCGGATCGTTGACCAGGTAATCAAACCGCAGCCCGGAGCGGATAAAGACTTTTTTTACGCCGGGGAGCGCCCGCAGCTTCCGAAGAAGGGCAAGATAGTCGGAGTGGTCGATTTTTAAATTTTTGCAGGGCGTCGGGAAGAGGCACTGTCTGTCCGGGCAGACGCCGGCTTTCATCTGCTTTTCGCAGGCGGGGGCGCGGAAATTGGCGGTCGGGCCGCCTACGTCGTGGATATAGCCCTTAAAATCAGGCTCCTTGATAAAGTGCTCCGCTTCCTCCACGATGGATTCATGGCTTCTGGTCTGGATGATCCGCCCCTGATGGAAGGTCAGGGCGCAGAAGCTGCAGCCGCCGTAGCAGCCCCGGTTGCTGACGAGGCTGTATTTGACTTCCTCGATGGCGGGAACACCGCCCAGCGCCTCGTAGGAGGGATGGTAGGTGCGCATATAGGGCAGGGCGTATACGCTGTCCATTTCGTTTGTGCTCAAAGGCTTGGAGGCGGGATTCTGCACGACCAAAACGCCGTTGTCATATTCCTCCGTCAGGCGTTTCCCGCGGAAGGGATCGGTGTTCTGATATTGGATATAAAAGCTTTTTGCATAATTTAGCTTGTCTGCCAAAAGCTCCCGGTAGGAGGGCAGGGACAGCGCGTCGTAGACGTCCTCTTTTTTCGTTGTTTTGTAAACGGTTCCCGGAATAAAGGTCACATCCCTGATGTCCAGACCGCTGTTGAGCGCTTCCGCGATTTCCACAATACTCCGTTCGCCCATGCCGTACATCAGAAGGTCTGCGCCGGATTCGATCAAAATAGAAGGCTTTAGCTTATCCGACCAGTAGTCGTAATGGGCAAGCCGCCGCAGGCTGGCTTCAATCCCGCCGATCATAATGGGAACGTCGGGATATGCCCTGCGGATCAGCTTACAGTAAACGGTAGTGGCATAATCGGGGCGTTTTCCCATGACGCCGCCGGGAGTAAAGGCGTCTTTTTCCCTGCGCCGTTTGGAAACGGAGTAATGGTTTACCATGGAGTCCATATTTCCGCCGGTGACTAAAAAGCCGAGGCGGGGCGCTCCGTAAATTTTGATGCTGGAAGGATCCTTCCAGTCAGGCTGGGAGATAATCCCGACAGAAAAGCCGTTGGCGGTCAGCACGCGGCTGATGATGGCGTGCCCGAAAGAGGGGTGATCCACATAGGCGTCCCCGATCACATAGACGAAATCAAACTGTTCGATCTGCCGGTCGTCCATATCCTTCCGGCAGATGGGTAAAAATCCTGTATCCATAAAAACCTCATTTCCGATGAAAATATCATAGTCTGCATAGATAGTTTAAAGAAAATCCGGAGTAAATGCAATAAAAATCGCCGCGGATGCAGCAGATGTGCCCGACACGGGCATCCGGCTGCAAATTCTCCTTCGCTCGCCAGTCGGCTTGCGGAAAACCCCTGCCGCCCGCAGACAGCGCCAAGCCGGAGGATAGCGGCGGGCAAAACGATTCCCTATGGACATCTGCGCAGCGGTAAAATATAATAAACCCGTAGGCTGCTTGAAAACGACGGGATTTCAAAGGAAAAGAGCAGAAACAGAAAGAGGGATACGATGATACACGAAAAAATTGATGTGAGAAACGGGGGCTCCATGGAATATGCCGCCCTGTATACGTACATACTGGACGATTCGCCGGAGATCGGGATTTCCAAAAGACCGGCGGTGATCGTCTGTCCGGGCGGCGGCTATGGAATGACCTCCGACCGGGAAGCGGAGATCATAGCGATGCAGTTTTGCGCAATGGGCTATCACGCGGCGGTGCTGCGGTATTCGGTGGCTCCGGCGCGGTTCCCGGCGGCGTTTTTAGAGCTTGGGAAAGCGGTGCAGACGATGCGCCAGAACGCGGAGAAATGGCATGTTGACCCGGAACGGATCGTGATCTGCGGCTTTTCCGCAGGCGGGCATATGGCGGGAAGCTACGGCACATTCTGGGCGGAGGACTGGGCAGGGCAGGCGCTTGGGGCAGATCGGGAACAGCTGCGTCCAAACGGCATGATTTTGTGCTATCCGGTCATCACGTCGGGCAGCTATGCCCATGCGGATTCCTTCAAAAACCTTCTGGGGGATGAATATGAGGCGAAAAAGGAATCGCTTTCGCTGGAAAAGCATGTGAATGAAAATGTGCCCCGCACCTTTTTGTGGCATACGGCGGAGGATGACTGCGTCCCGGTGCAGAATTCGCTTTTGTATGCGGCTGAGCTGGCGGCGCATCACATTCCGGTGGAGCTGCATATTTTTGAAAAGGGCGGGCACGGGCTGTCGTTGGGCAGCAGGCTGACGTGCAATAAGGACGGCTATGGGCTGAATCCCGCCTGCGGAAAGTGGCTGGATCTGGTGCACACATGGATGGAGAACTGGCTTTTGGAGGGATGAGTGATGATCGCCCATGAGCTGAGCCTTTATGAGCAGAAAATATTGAGCGACCGGGAATTTCCGGTGCAGGTATTTATGAACCGGCCGCAGGGGAAGTGCCAGTATTTTGACATGCACTGGCACGAGCACATCGAGCTGCATTATGTATTGGAGGGGGAAACGAAGATCCAGTTAAATCAGGAGATCGTTTCGGCGCGAAAGGGCAGCCTTGTGATCGCAAACAGCAACGTGCTGCACGCGGGCTTTTCAGAGGAAACCGGCGGCGCGATGCTCGTGATGATCTTTGAAATGGGCGCGCTTTCCGGGGAGCTGGCGGAAAAAAATATCATTTTCCAGCCGATCATCCGGGATGATGAGCGGATCGGCGAGCTGATGCGGCAGATTTATGAGGAGCAGGAAAAGCGGGAAACGGGCTGGAAGCTGGCGTGCAAGGGAGCGCTTCTTTCACTGGTCTGCTATCTGGCGCGCCACTATGCGCAGGAAGAGCTGACAGACCGGGAGAGTATGCGGCGGCGCAAAAATCTGGAGCGGCTAAATACTGCCCTCCAATATATCGAGGCGAATTATCCGCAGAACATCAGCAACGGGGAGCTGGCGGAGCTGGTGCATTTGAGCAGCGACCGGTTTAACCATCTGTTCCGAGAAAGCGTGGGAACCGCGCCGCTTCATTATATCAACGAGGTGCGCCTGAAAAAAGCGATGAACCTGCTGAAAAACGGGGAATACACGGCGGCGCAGGTGGCGGACGCGGTGGGCTTTTCAGATTATAATAATTTCGGGCGGCTGTTCCGGCGCTATTTCGGGTGCACGCCGATGGAAGCGCGGAAAACACAAAATTAAAAACAGCAGAATTGTATGAGGATACAGCAGGGAAAGGCTATCTTTTCCCTGCTGTTTTATTTATAGTAAATGTGAACAGGGAAAAAAGAAAAAAATAAGTAAAATCATAAAATATCACAATAAAAGCAGGAGGATTCAAGAATGAAACTGGGCGTATTTACAGTTGTTTTGGGAGATCTGCCGTTGGACGAGGCGTGCAGCTTTCTGGCGGAAAACGGCGTGCAGATGGTGGAGATCGGCTGCGGCGGATTTCCGGGGAAGGCGCACTGCGATGCGGCAGAGCTTCTGGCAGACGATGAAAAGTGCAGAAAATTTGCGGACACGATCAAAAAACACGGGCTGGAGATCAGCGCCCTGAGCAGCCACGGCAATATGGTGCATCCGGACAAGGCGATCGCGAAAGCCTTTGACGACGATCTGACAAACGCCATCCTTTTGGCGGAAAAGCTGGGCGTTCCGGTGGTAAACACCTTTTCCGGCTGTCCGGGAGGAAGCCCGGAGGACAAAACGCCGAACTGGGTGACCTGCCCGTGGCCGGATGATTTTTCACATATTCTGGATTATCAGTGGAACGAGGTGCTGATCCCTTACTGGAAGGAAAAGGCAGCGTTTGCAAGGGCGCACGGCGTTCATAAGATCGCGCTGGAGCTGCATCCGGGCTTTTGCGTTTACAATACAAAGACGCTGCTTCGCCTGCGCGAGGCGGTAGGGCCGGAGATCGGCGCAAACTTTGATCCCAGCCATCTGATCTGGCAGGGCATGGATCCCGTGACCTGCATCCGCGAGCTTGGAAAGGCGGGGGCGCTGTTCCATTTCCATGCAAAGGATACGAAGGTGGATGCGGCAAATACCGCGTTAAACGGTGTTTTGGATACCGTGCACTACGGGAAGGAGCTGGAACGCTCGTGGATTTTCCGTTCCGTAGGATACGGACACGGGGAGGAATACTGGAAGGCGATCGCCTCCGAACTGCGGCTTGCAGGCTATGATTACGCGATCAGCATCGAGCATGAGGACAGCCTGATGTCCGGCAGAGAAGGACTGTTAAAGGCGATCCAGTGCCTGAAAAATTCCCTGATCTTCGAGGACAGGGGCAGCATGTTCTGGGCATAAGGCGCAAAAGCTACTTTGTCAGGGGTCTGCCTGCCCGCCAGAGCAGCCACAGACTGTGCGGCGGGCAGGCTCCCTGACAAGGAGGCGGTATGATGAAAAGAATGGAGAGAGATATGAAACATAGAATTGCAATGGTCGGGTTCGGCGGGATGGCGAACTGGCATTATGATCTGATCCAGACGATCGAAGGTCTGGAGGTGGCGGGAATCTGGGATATTAAGGAGGAACGCCGGGAGTATGCGCGTAGGAAGGGCGTGCACGTTTATGAGAGCATGGACGATCTGCTGGCGGATGAAAGCACGGATCTTGTCCTTGCGGCAACGCCGAACGACGTTCATAAGGAGATCGCGGTGCGCGCGATGGAGGCGGGCAAAAACGTGGTTTCCGAAAAGCCCGTAACCCTCTGTTCTGCGGATCTTGCGGTAATGCGGGAAGCGGCGGAGCGGACGGGGAAATTTTTTACGGTGCATCAGAACAGACGCTGGGACGAGGATTTTCTGACGGTAAAAAATGTTCTGGCGCAGGGAAAGCTGGGCGAGATATTCCGGATCGAATCGAGGGTACACGGTTCCCGCGGGATCCCGGGCGACTGGCGGCAGGAGCCGGAGCACGGCGGCGGGATGGTGCTGGACTGGGGCGTGCACCTTTTGGATCAGGCGCTTTTATTTTTCCCCGGCAAGAAGCTGAAAACGGTTTACGCGACGCTGACGAATGTGACAAACCAGCTGGTAGATGACGGATTTTCGGCGGATCTGGGCTTTGAAAACGGCGTGCATGTGCTGGTTGAGGTAGGAACGAGCAACTTTATCTCCCTGCCCCGCTGGTATGTGCTGGGCGCAGACGGAAGCGCGGTTATCGAAGATTTTGGACGGGACGGCAAAATCGTGTGCGCGACGGGCGCAGACGAGGGCGACGTGGTTCCGGTGATCACGGCGGCAGGGCTTACCAAGACGATGGCGCCCCGCAGGGACGATACGATCCGCACAGAAGAGATGCCGTGGGCAGACAGTGACATCCGCGACTTCTACAAAAACGTGATGGCGGTGATCGAAGGAAAAGAGGAGCCGAGGATCAAGCTGGACGAGGTGGCAAGGGTTATGCGCCTGATGGAAGCAATTTTTGAATCCGCAAGGACAGAGCAGGTCGTGAGATTCGAGGGATAAAAAGGAGAGAGGGCTATGGGACGGATACCGGTTGCGGCGCAGGTATATTCGGTGCGCGATGAAGCGGAGGCTGATTTTGAGAAAACGATGCACCGCCTTGCACAGATGGGCTATGACGGGGTGGAGCTGGCAGGAATGTATGGAAAAAGCGTAGAAGAGATCGGTGCGGTTTTAAAGAAAGAAGGGCTTGCAGCGATCAGCGCGCACGTTCCCGTTGAGGAATTTGAAAAGGACATGGAGGGCACGCTGGACGCCTATGCGTCGCTGGGATGCAGATGGCTGGCGATCCCGTGGCTTTCCGAAGAAAGGCGGTTTGGCGCAGGGCGCTATCAGGAGACGCTTGCGCTGATCCGGGCGGTTTCGGAGGGCTGCAGACAGCGGGGAATGCGGCTTTTATACCACAATCATGATTTTGAGTTTCAAAAGACGCCGGAGGGCGTATATCATCTGGATCAGCTGTATGCAGACGTGCCGGAAGAGGTGCTGGGCGCAGAGCCGGATCTGTGCTGGGTAAAGGTAGGCGGGGAGGATCCCTGCGCCTTTTTAAAGCGGTATGCGGGGCGCTGCCCGGTGCTCCACATGAAAGATTTTCGCAGGACGGACGCGGGCGCAGAGCTGGTATGCTTAGGCGACGGCGAGCTTGGCGTAAAAGAGGTTCTGGAAGCCGGGATTGCAGGCGGCGCGCAGTGGATCGTGATCGAACAGGACGACCACCCTTACGGGGAGCCGATGGCAGATATGGAAAAGAGCCTCCGATTTTTGGAGCGCTGTGAAAAGGACTGAGTACGGAAAGTTATTATTTGTGCAGGAGCGTCGCAAATAGCCGGAAGGGCAGACGGGAAAGCGCGTCCGCGTTTTCCGTTCACCTTGCCGCTTACGCTCCGGAATGGAGGTTAACATGGAAAAAAAATTAAGAGCGGGAATCGTAGGCTGCGGCGGCATTGCAAACGGCAAACATCTGCCTGCGATCAAAAGAAACGGGAAGTTTGAGCTGGTGGCGTTCTGCGACCTGATCCGGGAGCGCGCGGAAAAAGCAAAGGAAGAATACGGCACGCCGGACGCGCGGGTTTATACCGATTATAACGAGCTTGTAAAGGAGGATCTGGACGCGGTCTATGTTTTGACGCCCAACAGCGCCCACGCCCCGGTAAGCATCGCGGCGATGGAGGCGGGCAAAAACGTGATGTGCGAAAAGCCCATGGCAAAGACATATGCGGAAGCAAAGGCGATGCTGGATACGGCAAAAAAGACCGGGAAGATCCTGACGATCGGCTATCAGAACCGCTACCGCGCAGATTCCCAGTATTTGAAAAAAGCCTGTGAAAACGGCGATCTGGGCGAGGTTTATTTTGCGAAGGCGCACGCGCTGCGCAGACGCGCGGTTCCGACATGGGGCGTATTTCTGGATGCCGAAAAGCAGGGCGGCGGCCCTTTGATCGACATCGGGACCCATGCGCTTGACTTGACGCTTTGGACGATGGACAACTATGAGCCGGAGAGTGTGACAGGCTCCGTATTCCGCAAGCTGGCAGATCAGAAGGATACCGGAAACGCATGGGGCGATTGGGATCCCGAGGAATTTACGGTGGAGGATTCCGCCTTTGGCTTTATTAAAATGAAAAACGGCGCGACGATCGAGCTGGAAGCCTCATGGGCGCTGAATACGCTGGAAGTGGACGAGGCAAAGACGAGCCTTTGCGGCACAAAGGCGGGCGCGGATATGAAGGACGGACTGCGCATCAACCGGGTGCAGTACGGCAGGCAGTGTGTGGAAAAGCCGGACCTGAACGCGGGCGGCGTGGCATTTTTTGACGGCGTGGAAGAAAAACCGGATGACGTGGAGCAGCGGGTGTTTTATAATGCTGTTATGAACGGCGGGGAGCTGACGGTAAAGCCGGAGCAGGCGCTCGTGGTAACGCGGATTCTGGAAGCGGTTTATGAGTCGGCAAAAACCGGGAAAACCGTGTATTTTGATTAAAATGGAGGATATGATGGAACTTGGAATGATCAGCTGGATCCGGGAAGAGGATTTTGCACATGTGAAGGAAAAAGGGCTTTCCTTTGTGGAATTGGACGTCAACGACCGGGCGCAGGAATTTCTGGACAATCTGGAAAAAATCGCGGAAAGGAGCAGCCGCTTTGAGCTGCCTGTGGGCGCGGTAGGACGCTGGGGAAGCGACAGGATCGACGAAAACGGCATCCGTCAGGAGGAGCTGGAGCTGGAGTACCGCCTGATCGACGCGACGGCGTATCTGGGCTGCGACGTTTATATCACGGGCTGCAATTATGTGGAAAGCCTTTCTTATTATGAAAACTGCACCCACGCGATCGCTTACTTTGAAAAGCTGATCGCCTACGGCAAGGAAAAGGGCGTAAAGATCGCCACCTACAACTGCCGCTGGAACAATTTTGTATGCGATCCGACGGCGTTCCGGGTGATCCACGGCTATCTGAAGGATCTTTATATCAAATACGATCCGTCCCACTGCATTTATGACGGCGGCGACTATCTGAAAGAGGCAAGGGACTGGGGAAAACGGTTTGCGCACGTGCATTTGAAGGGCTCCCTTTTGATCGGCGGCGAGCGCTATGACGATCCCCCGGCAGGGCTGGATCAGACAAACTGGGGCGCATTTCTGGCGATCCTCTGCGCGCAGGGCTACGAGGGGCGTCTGAGCATCGAGCCGCATTCTGCGAACTGGCAGGGCGAGCTGGGCGAAAAAGGGCTGGACTATACGATCCGGTATTTCCGGGCGCTGGAGCTGTGAGCATGAAATGGATGATCGCTTCGGATCTTCACGGATCCGCTTACTATTGTGAGAAGCTTCTGGAAGCTATAAAGCGGGAAAAGCCCGGACGGATCCTGCTTCTGGGGGACATTTTGTACCACGGGCCGAGAAACGACCTGCCAAAGGGCTATGATCCGAAAGCGGTGACCGCAGCCCTGAACCCTTTGAAAAACCAGATCCTGTGCGTACGCGGCAACTGCGATACGGAGGTGGATCAGATGGTGCTGGACTTCCCGATCCTGGCAGATTACTGCGTGCTGGATCTGGGAGAGCGGGCTGCGATCGCAGCCCACGGGCATCATTACAGCATGGAAAGCCTGCCGCCGATGAAGGCAGGCGACCTGTTTTTGCAGGGGCACACCCATGTGCCGGGGCATTGGGTAAAAGACGGGATCCTCTGCTTGAATCCCGGATCGGTTTCGATCCCGAAGGAGCAAAGCTGGCACGGCTATCTGATGCTGGATCAAAAGGAGGCGGTCTGGAAGGATCTGGACGGGATAGTAAAGGATCAGATCGGATTGGAAAGCTATACTGATTGAAGCAGCACGGCTTAAGGCAAAACAAAAAAGCGGCTGGCAGGAAAACCTGCTCACCGCTTTTTCGTTATATGAGGGGGGAGATAGTGAGTAATTCATCTATCCGTAAAATAGAATACCCAATAAATGTGTCCAGAGTATGACCACTTCCTAAAAAAGTCATAAATTTTATGAAACGGGGATAAATTTTGCGAAATTCATGATTTTCTCATACTTTTGTATTATACTGAAAACGGACCGGCGGGGGATGCCGGTCTTAAAAAAGAGCTGTTTTCAGGGGATTACAAAGAGGAAGGTTTATGAACGACGAACAATATTATGATTTTGTGCGGCCCTACGAGGACGCCATGCAGATGCTGCTGACCCGGCTGGACGTGCTGAACCACAGCCTGTACGGCACGTCGGACAGCCAGCCGATTCATTACATACAGGACAGGATCAAGCAAAAGAAGAGCCTTGAAGAAAAGCTTGCCCGCAAAGGCAAGGAACCGACCGTGGACAACGCCAAGGATTATCTGCAGGACATCGCGGGCGTGCGGGTCATCTGTTATTTTGTGGACGATATTTATAATCTGGTCAAAAGCTTAAAGCGCCAGACGGATCTGATCGCTGTGCGGGAGCAGGATTATATCAAAAATCCAAAGCCAAACGGCTACCGCAGCTATCATCTGATCGTGGGCGTTCCGGTCTACTGCATGGACGGGATGGAATATTTCCCGGTGGAAGTACAGCTTCGGACGCTTTCGATGGATTTCTGGGCGAGCATGGAGCACCGCATTTCCTATAAAAAAGAGCGCGAGGATAAGGAAGCGCTGACGGAGGAGCTGCGCAGCTATGCCAACGTGCTGGTAGAGATCGAAAGAAGCTTCGAGCGGCACAACGAGATCGGCAAGCTGGAAAAATAAAAACAGCTGTTTCGGCACAGCGTCCTTTGATTGGGCGCCGCAAAACGGATATAGGAGAAGGAGAGTCTTTCAAATGGAAAAAAGAACAATGGATAAACTGGGAATCGACGTTTCGCTGCTGGGCTTTGGCTGTATGCGTTTTCCGACCACGCCGGACGGGAAGATCGACGAGCCGCGCGCCGAGGCGCTTTTGGACCGCGCGATCGCAGAGGGCGTCAATTATATCGACACGGCGTACCCTTACCACAACGGGGAAAGCGAGCCTTTTGTGGGAAAGGTGCTGTCCAAATATGACAGGGATTCGTTTTTCTTAGCGTCCAAGCTGCCGCTGTGGGCGGTGGAGACGCTGGACGACGCAAAGCGCATTTTTGCAGAGCAGCTGGAGCGTTTGCGGACGGATCACATTGATTTTTACCTGCTTCATGCGGTCAACAAGGAAAAGTGGGACAAAATGAAAGAGCTGGGCGTGGTAGACTACTGCGCGCAGTTAAAGGCGGAGGGCAAGATCCGCTATTACGGCTTTTCCTTCCATGACAGCTATGAGGTGTTTGAAGAAATTTTGCGCTACCGGGACTGGGATTTCTGCCAGATCCAGTATAACTACATGGATACACAGGAGCAGGCGGGCGATAGGGGCTATGCGCTGGCGGAAGAGCTGGGTGTGCCGCTTGTGATCATGGAGCCGGTAAAGGGCGGAAGCCTTGCGAATTTTTCCGAGGACATCAACGCAAAATTCCATGCGATGGATCCGGATGCAAGCATCGCGTCATGGGCGCTTCGCTGGGTGGGAAGCCATTCCAATGTAAAGGTCATTTTAAGCGGCATGTCCACGGAAGGGCAGGTGGAGGACAACCTGCACACGTTTAACAGCTTTGCCCCTTTGGATGAAAAAGAGCAGGCGGTGATCGCAGAGATCGTAAAAGAATTAAAAAGCCGCGTCCAGAACGGCTGTACGGGCTGCCGCTACTGTATGCCCTGCCCGGTTGGCATCGACATTCCGAAAAATTTTGCGCTCTGGAACAAGTACCATATTTACGGAACCTACGACCATGTAAAAAATGCGTGGGAGAACGAGTTAAAAGAGGGCGAGAAGGCGCAGAACTGCGTGCACTGCGGCCGCTGCGAGGGGCTTTGCCCGCAGAAGCTTTCCATCCGGGCGGATCTGGAACGGGTGTATGAGGACATGAAGCGGGCGCAGGAGAATGGGGATTAAGGTGCGGAAACTGGAAAAACGGGTGGCGCTGGTAACGGGAGCCACAAGAGGAATCGGGAAAGGAATCGCTCTGGCGCTGGCAAAAGAAGGGGCGGTTGTCTATTTTACGGGAAGGACACAGGAAGAATATCAGGGAACGGTTCCGTTGGAAGGTTCCCTGTCTGCCACGGAGGAACTGATCCGGCAGGCAGGGGGAACCGGATATGGGATAAGGTGTGACCACACAAAAGATGATGAGACAAAAGCGGTGATCGACCGGATCATATCAGAACATAAAAAAATAGACATATTGGTCAACAGCGTCTGGGGCGGATATGAATATTTTACGGACGGCACGGAATTTTGGAAAGAAAAGGGGTTCTGGGATGCTCCGGCAGAGCGGTTTGACAAGATGTTTGACGCAGGAGTGCGCGCGCAGTATATGACAAGCCTGTTTGCCGTCCCGCATATGATAGAAGCGGGGAAAGGGCTGATTGTGAACCTGTCTTTCTGGGCGGCGGAACGCTGCGACAAGGGGACTGCCTACTGCATGGCGAAGGCGGCGACGAATAAAATGACGGAAGCGATGGCGTTTGAACTGAAAGATTATAATGTCAGCGTGATTACGATTTATCCGGGGCTTGTGAGAACGGAATCCGTTATGAGGTCGAAGGATTTTTTTGATCTCTCCAATTCCGAATCGCCGGAGTTTATCGGAAGGGTGGTGGCAGCGCTGGCGGCGGATGAAACGGTCATGGAAAAGAGCGGGACGGTGCAGATTGCCGCACAGGTGGCGCTGGATTATCACTTTCAGGATATTGACGGGAAGCAGCCGATACCGCTGACGGGGGAGGAATAGGAAATGCTGAATAGTAAAACTGTAAAAGAAATTGCTGTATGCGTTCCGATTCCTACAAATGAGAGCCGGTGGGATAAAAACACCGGAAGATGGCGTTCGATCGTTTCCCAAAAGCATATTGCGCAGGCGGCAGGATTAGGGACGATCGGGAGACATTCGCTGCTGATAACGCCGGAATTTGGAAGCATGGTCTGGCTGGGGGCGGTGCTGTGTGATCAGGAATTGGAGCCGGATGAAATGAAGGAACCGGTTTGTGATCACTGCAATTTATGTGTGGATATTTGCCCGGTAAATGCGCTGGAAAATCCGGAGATAAAACAGCAGACATGCTGGGATTTTGCATTTGGGGATGATGAAGAAGAGCGCACATGGAAAATTTCATGCCACAGGTGCAGGGATATTTGCCCGTATAATCTGGGAAGTCAAAATGCGATATTGGGGGAAAGAAAGTGGCAGCATTTATGAAGGAACGCTGTTGGAAAACAATAGACTTTTAAACAGCATCTATATTGGGGAATATTTTTGATTGAGATTAATATCATTTGCTCCCCAATATTACAAGAACTCGAAATTACAGACAAATAAAAAGTTCCGGTATTTCACATTTGAGTGTTTTTCCAACGATGAGGAAACGTTGCTGGCTATGAGAAAAAAATTAGAGAAGATGAAAGAAGATTTCTGCAGTCCAGCAGTCACAAAGAAAATAGGACATTACCGGTGGAACAGACAGAGCCTTTGCCATACTTTGTATTGTGAGAGATATTCTTCAGAGATTGGAGCTTGAAACAGAGAAGTAAAAAGCACTTATTTTATGGTTAAGGAGCAGGAAGGTAAAGAGGCAGGAAAATGCTGCAAATCAGATATGTTCAATTAGAAGATAAAGCGTTTTGGTATTGTCTTGATAAGCATTTGCCGGAACAGGAATTTGAGCGTAAAGTCAGAGAAAAAAGGGGATACGTTTTATTAGATGATAATAAACCGATCGGATTGCTGAGATATAATCTTTTTTGGGACAATACGCCATTTTGTACCATGTTATTTGTTGATCGGAATGATCAGAAAAAAGGCTATGGCAAAAAGCTGATGGAGCATTGGGAAGCTGATATGAAATCCCAGGGATACGGTATGCTTCTGACCTCTACACAGGTTGATGAAAAAGCGCAGCATTTTTATAGAAAATTGGGATATAGGGATTGCGGCGGTTTTGTTATAGATATTCCCGGATATGAGCAGCCGATGGAACTGTTTTTGATTAAGGATATTCAGTAAATTCGGATGGAACAGAAACTTTGGATTGACAGAGCAAAGCGAGTAAGGATTCTTGTCTGCAAGGGCAAGAAAATGGGAATGGAAAAAACTTGAATTTGGAGGATAGTAAGATGTTAGAATTTAAATATGATACTCAACTTTTAATAGAAGGCGAAAATCTTGACGAAGATAAAATTAGCGAATATTTCACAAACAATTTTAACGGAGATTGTTTGTTAGCAGTTGGAGATGAAGAACTTATAAAAATTCATTTTCATACAAATGAACCATGGAAAGTATTAGAATACTGTTCACAGCTTGGAGAAATTTACGACATTGTTATTGAGGATATGGACAGGCAAGCGAAAGGTTTAAAAGGCTGAATCCCCGCTTGTTCCGTTCCCCTTTATCAGCACGGCGGCAAATAACCCCAGAGCCGGAGGTCAGCGTTCCTCCGGCTCGTTTTTTAGCATTTTTGCATCATCCACAAATATCCTGTAAAAATCATGGTAAGCGTCCCGCCCTGAAAAATGGGGGCGAGTGTTTTTTCAAACCATTTCCGGACGTCGGAGGGATTTTTGGAACCATTTTCGATCCGGACATTTACGTTGGACTGGATCATCATAAACTCGATAAAGGAGTCCAGATCAAAGGAATAGGTCAGTTTCAGCGTTTCCCGGCAGAGAAACTGAAATCCAAAAGGCTTTACATCGGCGTCGCTCCATTCCTGCTCGTTGCGGAAGGGCTTTGGAAATTCCGGCAGATATGCTTCGTGCCACCATTTGGCGTAAGCATTTTGCGGCACAGCGCTGTCGGAAACGGCAGGATCAGGCGCAAAAGAGGCTGGAACTGCCCGGTCAGATACCGCAAAATCATAAACTGCCAGAAGGCCGTGATCAGACAGGAGCGGGAATAGGTTTTTCAAAAAAGCCTCGCGGTCGATCCACTGGATCGCTCCGGCAGCAGTGACAATATCTACAGGAGCGTCCAGCCGCACCTTTTCGGCGCTGCTGACAAAAAAGGAAAGCTCTGGGCCTGCGCCGCAGATTTCATTGGCGGCGTGGATCATTTCCGGGGAAATATCCGTGCCGATAACGCTCCGGCAGATGGCTTTGAGCGCCTTTGCGGACAGACCTGCGCCGCAGCCGACGTCCAGACCGCGCAAAAAGGAATCCGTGCCGGCAAGCTGCGCGATTTTTTCAATGACCTGCGGATGAAGCCAGGGACGTTTTTTGTAGCCGTCGGCGATTCTTTGCGCGTCGAAAGAATGGGAATCCATGGAAAGCCCTCCTTTTGTCAGTCTTGTTTTTGGTCGGATAAAAGCTGTTCCTTCTGATATTTGTAATGAAGCGTTTCCAGCGCTTCGTTTGCGGCGGTTCTGTTGATGATGGATTTGACAAGAAGATCCAGATCCGAATTTTCCGTGTAGTCTGCCGGGACAAAATAGCGGATCCGCCCGTCGCGCATCATTTTGTAAACCTTATTTTTGTCCATTGTGGAGTTGTTGTAAACGCCGATGGAATGCCCGCCGTTGGCATGGACGAGCTTCATGCACGGGATGTCGGTGTCGCTGTCTCCGATATAGACCATATTGCGGAAAGGAACCCTCATCTGATCGGGAGAAAAGAAGTCGTTTACCGCAGGATCGTTAATGTCCAGCGTGCCTTTTTCGATACGGAACAAAAACTGCGTTTTGCTCGTATAATTGATGACCTGGGCGGGCCATACCGCGACGCCGTTTTCATTATAATAAAAAGAGCTGGCATAAATCTTTTCAAACGCTCCGGCGCGGGCGACGCAGGTTCCCTCGATCATTTCCTTTAAGCCGGAGGAAATGATATAGTGCTCGACGATAACTCCTTTTTGCATCCCGTATTCGCGGATTCGTTCAAACCACTTTTCCACGCCGGGAAATAACTGGACTTTTGAACCGTATTCTTCCAGCTTCTCCCTTGTAAAAAGGACTTTTCCCTCGGATTTGAGCTTCATCATGTACATGTAGGCAAGATTCTGATCCATTTCATTTTTGGTGGAGAGCTCGTTTGTTTTCTGCCAGAAATCCGGCACGTCATAGCCGACGGACTGAATGTAGCCCTGCGCCTGCATATCGTCGGGGGACAGCGTTTTGTCGAAATCGTAGCAGATGGCGATAACGGGTCTGGTTTCCTTGTGTTTCCGGTTGTATTCTTTGTCAGCCATGCAATGCCTCCTTTGTCTGGGTGTTACTATGATTTTACAATGATTATCGGAGGGATACAATGATTTTTGAAAGTTTTATCAACGGAAACGGGAGAAATCCGGTAATGAAGGAGTTAATGGAAGTTGGGAGGAAATCCGGTCTGAAAGATAGTATCGCTTCCCGGCGTTGCCCCCCTGCTGCAGGTCGGCGCGGCAGGGAGGTTCTGACTGCTTTTGGGGAAGGTTCATTTTTTAGGAAATTTATTTTTCTTTGCATTTGATCCCGTAATTTCCGCGGCTGCCGTTTTCGTAACCACGGTATATTTCGTAAGCCTTGCCGTCGATTTCCACTTCGTCATCAGAGATAAAAGTGCAGGAAAGCCCGTTTTCTTCACAGTAGCGGGAGATAGAGTCCATTGTTTCAGAGAGGGACGGATAAACGGAACCGTTGTTATAGGGAACCCAGAATGATTTTTTAAACATGGTAAATCCTCCTAAAATATAAAAAGTTTTTGAACAGGGAAAGCGCCGCGCTATCCGCGGAAATTTTTCCCATAGCTGTAATAGATAAAGAACAGGTCGCTGACAAATAAAACGCCGATAAAGAGGAGCATGAGCCAAACGGACGGCTCGCTGAAATCCAGATCCCGGAAAAGATACAGGTTGGAGATCAGAAATATCAGCAGGGGCAGGGCGGCAACGGAAATGATCCGGTAAAGCTTATATTTTTTTGAGGACATTTCTTTGGGGACGTAATCTGTAGGATGCTTCATCTCACAGTGGACAACGATGCCCCAGCGTCCCGAGGTACGGTAGGCGTGGTATTCGACGCCGTCCAGAAAAAAGTCAGGCGACATACCCCTTCGGGAAATGGAGATGTTCCGGTTGTTTTCAGCGGCGTATTTTAAGAGCGCTTCTTCAAACTCCTCCGGCGTATCACAGCGGGTGTCCGGCATGAAAGAAAATTCCCGGACAGCCTCCGAGCGCACAACGTCCCGATAGTCGTTGACAAACTGGATGAATACGGAGCCGCCCCGTTCCGCTTCGTCCATTTTTTGCAGATACTGATCCACGCCCAGATCTGCAAGCTGGGATTCGTGGATTTTTTTACAGAAATCCAGAGCGGCATTCAATTCATTTTTTTGCGATTCCAGCCGTTTTTCCTGTATTTCCATGGCGCTTTTCAAATCTGTTTCTCCGTTTAACAGCCGCCGCAGATCTTCGATCGGCATTCCGAGCTTCCGAAAAAGGCGGATCAGCTTTAAGCGCTCGATGTCATCCTCAGAGTATTCCCGATAGGAATTTTCTTCATTCCGGGAGGGGCAGATCAGCCCCTGCTTTTCGTAGTAGCGGATGTTCTGGCTGGAAATTTTCGTAAGCTGTTCTACTTCCTTGATATTTTTCATAAAATGCACTCCCTTCTGCGCATATGACCGGGTTGCTCCGGTTGTCTATGGGGTGATTATAAGGGTTATAGCGGGTATAAGGTCAAGGGTTTTGGTAAATTTTTCTTTGATTGTGAGCCGGTTGGCAAAGAATTCATGCCGGACAGTGGCTCGCAGGGGGCTGGAATGCCGGATTTTGACACAAGTACAGTATGAGTGCCTTTTATGAAAACGAAATATAGACAGAGGAAGGGAACGCTCATAATGCGGCATAATAAAACCGGAGTATATCATAAACTGCAGCAAGGTACTGTTGATTGAAAATGCGTTGACGCTGAAAAAAATGGACAGTATAATAAAATCAAAAGGAGGTACAGCGGATGGATGTAAATGCAATAAATGAATTGGTTGATGGAATTCTTACCATATTTAATACTCAGGTTGTTCGGATTGTGCTGTATGGTTCTTATGCAAGAGGGACAAATACCTCTGAATCAGATGTGGACATTGCGTTATTATTAAAGGGAAACCTGAATGAAAGTACAGAAGATAAGCTTTCAGATCTGGTTGTAGATTTAAACTTAAAATACGATAAAGTGTTTTCGGTTATTGATATTGATTATGCGGTTTTCCAGAAATGGGAAAAGATTACACCGTTTTATAAAAATATGAATGAGGAAGGGATTGTTTTATGGAAGGCGGCATGATTGATTTATCCAAATATCGCTTTCAGTCAGCAAATGAGGATTTGGAAACAGCATATCTGCTTATGGAGAGCGGAAAATTTAAAGCTTCCGTTAACCGTTCGTATTATGCTATTTTTCATGGGCTTCGTGCAGTTACAGCCTTGGCAGAATTTGATTCCAGCAAACATTCCGGGGTGATTGCTTTTTTTAACAGAATGTATGTAAAAGAGGGGATTTTTGATAAAGGTGTTTCAAAGCTGATTGATACAGCATATCGTTTAAGGGAAAAAGCGGATTATCAGGATTTTATCATTATATCAAAAGATCAGGCAATCGAGCAGATTGAAAAAGCAGAACAAGTGCTTAAAATAATAAAACCTTATCTGGAGGAATGCTGGAATAAATAATTTGAATGTGCAAAACCTCCCGCCGGTTCAGAAGTGACATTTTTCTTCTGATCCGCCGGGAGGTTTTGAAATGCACACAATTTTAACGGCTGTGGTGCATTTGCCAAAAGAATTTTACATCAGCGACGCATACTGCGACATATACAGGTGGTAATATTCGCCCTTTAACGCCATCAGCTCGTCGTGGGTTCCTCTTTCCAGAATCGTGCCCTTGTCCACATACATGATGCAGGAGGCGTTTTTGATCGTGGAAAGGCGGTGGGCGATGATGAAGGAGGTACGCCCTTTCAAAAGCTCATTTAAGCCCTTTTGCAGCACGATCTCGGTTTCTGTGTCGATGCTGGACGTCGCTTCGTCGAGGATCAGGATCTTCGGGTCTGCGAGCAGGGCGCGGGCAAAGGAGATGAGCTGGCGCTGGCCTGCGGACAGGCGGCTGCCGCGTTCGTTTACCTGCGTCTGGTAGCCGTTTTCCATTTCCATGATGAAGTCGTGCGCACATACCGTTTTGGCGGCGCGGATCACCTCTTCATCGGTGGCGGTAAAGTTGCCGTAACGGATATTGTCCATGATCGTGCCGGAGAAAATAAAGCTGTCCTGCATCATAACGCCCATCTGCTTGCGCAGGGAGTGGATCGTCACGCCGGAAATATCCGTGCCGTCTATGAGGATCCGTCCGGAATCCACGTTGTAGAAACGGCTCAAAAGGTTGACAAGCGTGGTTTTTCCGGCTCCGGTAGGGCCGACGACCGCGAAGGATTCGCCCTGCTTTGCGGTAAAGCTTACATCCTTTAAAATGGGCTGTCCCGGTTCATAGCTAAAGGTCACATGGTCAAAGGCAACATCGCCGTGGATAGGGGGCATTTCGGTTGCACCCTCTGCGTCCTTGACAAGAACCGGCTCGTCGATCGTTTCAAAAATACGTTCCAGATAGGAGATCGCCGTCAGCAGCGAGTTGTAAAAGCCGGCAAGCGTATTGATCGGCGCCCAGAAGCGTCCGATGTATGCGGTAAAGGCGATCAGTACGCCGACGGTAATATCCGCCTCCCCGGTCAGCATCCAGTTGACGCCGAGCACATAGATAGCGGCTGTGGTAAGCGCGGAAATGATGTCTACGCTGGGCCCCATCGTGAAATTGTACATCACGGCGCGCATCCAGGACTGGCGGTAGCCGGAGCTGAGCTTATTGAAAATGCCGCTGTTGACCTCCTCCCGGACAAACGACTGGGTCACGCGGATGCCGTTGATGCTCTCTGCGATATAGGCGTTTAAGTTGGACTGCTTGTTGCTCTGAATTTGCCATGCCTTGCGCTGTTTGCGCTTGATAAAAATGATGACGGCGGCAAGGATGGGCAGGCCGCAGAGGCACACGAGGGTAAGCTGCACGTTTAACATCAGCATGAACAGGATGATGAACACGAGGTTGCACAGGTCTGTGATCGTATTCAGGATACCGTTGGAAAGCAGGTCGCTGATGCTGTTGACATAGTTGACGACGCGCACCTGGATCTTGCCGTGCGGCCGGTCGTCATAGTAGGAAAAGGGCAGCTCCTGCAGGTGTTCAAAAATATCATAACGGATGTCGTGGATGATCTTTTGCCCGATCAGGTTGGTATGCTTGATCTTGTAGCGCAGGCTGACGGCGGAATACAGCGCCGCAAGCAGCGTCAGGAAGCTGTAAAAAAGGATGCCTTTCATATCCTTCTGCGGAATGCAGACGTCCATGACCTTTTGAAAAAACTGCGGGATCAGCATCGTAAAGGCGGACGCCGAAAGCATCATGAAGCCGACGCTGAAAAAGCGTTTCCGATAGGGTTTTAAATAACCGAGCAGCCGCTTAAGCTGTCCGACGTCAAAGCTGTCCTCTAAAATCTCGTCCACATCGTATTTATTGCGTGCCATTTCCGGTTAATCCCTCCTCTCTGCCGCGCGTTTGCGGTATTCTTCCTGTTCCTCTTCGGAAGGCAGCTCGCCGTACTGATGATAAAATGCGCTGGCATAATAGCCTTTATGGGCAAGAAGCTCCTGATGTGTGCCGTGCTCGATGATCCGCCCGTTGTCCATGACAAGGATCTGATCCGCATCCTTAATGGAAGAAATGCGGTATGCGATGACGAAAATTGTGCACTGGCCGTCCAGCTTTTTGAGCTGATCCTGAATATAGCTTTCCGTCTCCATGTCCACGGCGGAGGTAGTGTCGTCGAGAATCAGGATGGAAGGCTTTTTCAGCAGGGCGCGGGCAAGGGAAATCCGCTGCTTTTGTCCGCCGGATAGGCCGACGCCGCGTTCGCCCACGATCGTATCGTAGCCGTCGGGCATTTTTTTGATGAAATGGTTGGCGTCCGCCATGATGGCAGCCTGCCGGATCTCTTCAAAGGAGCAGTCCGGACGCCCGTATGCAATATTTCCTTCGATCGTATCAGAAAAAAGAAATATATCCTGCATTGCCATTCCGATGTTGTCGCGCAGATCGTAAAGGTTCCAGTCCTTTACATTGACGCCGTCTACCAAAACCTCGCCGGAGGTAGCGTCCACAAAGCGGCACAGCAGGTTCATGATCGTGGATTTGCCGGCCCCGGTGGAGCCTAAAATGCCGACGGTCTGACCTTTTTTGACGGAGAAGGAAATGTTTTTCACGATATCCTCGTCGTCTGCCGTATAGGAAACGTCCTTAAATTCCACGTTGCCGTCCATATGCTGGCGGTTTTTTGGAACGGGGGGCATTTTGACAACGGGCTCCTCCACATAGGTGGTGTAGATCTTTTCGACGGAGGTAATGAAGCGGTGGATGTCGTTGACCCACCATCCCGCCATTCTTAAGGGGGCGTTTAACATCCACAGATAGCCGTTGACCGTAACCAGATTGCCGATGGTCATTTCGCCCTGAATGACCATCCAGCCGCCGTAAAGCAGCAGGACGACGTTTAACACATAGGAGAGCACTTCAAAAATGGGAAGATATTTCATCCAGATGTCGGAGGACGCAAGCTGGGCGTCCATGTAGGCGTCGTTTTCTTTATTAAATTTTTCGATTTCAAAATCTTCCTTCGCGAATGCCTTTACGACCCGGTTTCCGCTGACATTTTCCTGAACGAAGGCGTTCAGGGAGGAGAAGCGGTCGCGGATGCGCTGGAAGGTGGGACGCACCGCCTTGGACTGGCGGTAGGTCGTCAGCGCCGTAAAGGGCAGTACGACGAGCATGCACAGCGCCAGCTTTACGTTGACGGTAAAGATCATAAACAGCGCGAAGCCAAACAACAGCAGGTTTTCATAGACCGCGTAAATGATGTAGGCGACAAAGTGCCGGATCGCGTCCATATCGCCGGTCTGGCGGCTCATTAGGTCGCCCGTCTTTTTTTTGCTGTAAAATGAAAAGTCTTCCGTCAGAAGCCGTCTGTAAACGCTGTCGCGCATATCGTAGAGCACGCCCTGGGAACAGACCTCAAAAATGACCTGATAAAAAAAGCGCAGCACGCCGCGCACCGCCGTTACCAGAAGCAGGATGACGACGAGCTTTGTCAGAAGACCAAGCTGTCCGCCCTGGATGACGTCGTCTACGATCAGCCCGGAAACATACGGGTTGACGATCGCCAGAATGGAAATAACGGTGGTCATGATCAGGCCGAGCAGCAGCTTGAAGCGGTATTTCCGCAAAAAGCCCCAGAACCATTTCATCGGTGTCATAACGATTCTTTTTCCTCCTTTTCTGCCGCACAGGCGGCAGTCCTATTATTAAAAAAATACTCAATTTTCTCGCTGATTTGAATGTACTTTCTTGCAGGTTTCATGTAAAATGTTGTCAAGCAGACAAAAGGAATGACAAGGCAGGAATGCTGCGGTCAGGATGAGAGGGAGATGTGTTATGGAGCGCGAAGGCGCGGTGTTTGAGGAAAAATTTGATCCGACTTTTTTGTTTACATGGAAAGGGATCCGCACGGAGGATGAAGAGAGCTTTCACAGCCACGAGCATCTGGAGCTTTGCTATATCCAGTCGGGAAACGGCAGGCACAGGATCGGCGAGACGGTTTATGATGTGCGGGAAGGGGATCTTTTAGTGATCAACGCGGGAACCTATCATCAGGCGCTGATGGGGCCGGAGCGGCGTCCGATAGTGGAATTTTATGTGGGGCTGACGGATTTAAAGCTTGGCGGGGCGGAAAAAAACAGGTTCCCGCTGTGGGACGGCAGCCCGGTTTTTCACACGCAGGGAGAGTTAAAGCTCAAATTGAGCAAGCTGTGCGTCGCCATGGAGGCAGAGCAGGAGCGCTGCAGGAACGGCAGATATTATATGATGAAAACCTATGCCATGCAGATGATTATTTTGCTTTTGCGGGAGCAGGAAGCGCCGGAACGGGAGGAAAAGCAGTGGCAGTATTCCTTTGAATCGGTCAGCCGGAAATATCTGGTCGAAAAGATTATGGATTATTTTGAGGATCATTATGAGGAGAAGATTTCCTTAGACCAGATCGCCAGCAATATGTATTTGAGCCCGTTTTATGTGTCGCGGATTTTTAAGGCGGAGACGGGGAACACGCCGATCCACTATCTGATTGAGGTGCGTCTGACAAAGGCGTACCGGCTTCTGGAAGAGGAGCCGGAGCGGAGCATTCAGGAAGTGGCGGCGAAGGTAGGCTATGACGACGCCTATCATTTCAGCAAGCTTTTTAAGAAAAAATACGGGATCGCGCCGTCGGTAGTCAGGCGCGGGGAAAGAGGAAATAATGGATAATCCGATCATATTGACGGCGGAGATCATCGGGACGGTAGCGTTTGCGTCCTCCGGCGCCATGCTGGCGATCCGGAAAAATATGGATTTGTTCGGCGTACTTGTTTTGGGGCTGTGCGTTGCTGTGGGCGGCGGCATTTTGCGGGACATCATTTTGGGGCAGACGCCTCCGGGGGCGTTCCGTGATCCGGTCTATGCGATGGTCGCGATGGGGACGTCCTTTCTTTTGTTCGTTGTCGTCTATTTAAAAAAGGAAATTTTAAACAGCAAATATCTGACCTTGTATGAGCAGGTAATGAACTACTGCGACGCGGTGGGGCTTGGGATTTTTACGGTGGTCGGAGTGTATACGGCGCACAGCCTTGATTATCACAACAAATTTTTCCTGATCTTTCTGGGAATGCTGACCGGTGTGGGCGGCGGCATGATCCGCGACGTGCTGGCGGATTCGATGCCCTTTATCCTGCGCAAGCATGTGTATGCGGTGGCGGCGCTTGCGGGCGCCCTCGTGTGCGTCAACCTGATCGACCAAAACCTGTATTTGTCGCTTGCGGCGGGCACGACGGTGATCATCGTGATCCGGGTGCTGGCGACGAAGTTCTGCTGGGATCTGCCGCGGCCGCTGCCGAAGGAGAAAAAGGAGGGATGAACAGATGAAGTTACTGATTAAACAGCGTGTATTTTCGTGGACGGACACCTATGATGTGTACGATGAATGGGAGCAGCCGAAATATTTTGTCAAAGCGGATTTTTTCTCATTGGGACATCAGATCCGCGTATATGACAGGAATGACCGTGAGGTGGGCTGTATCCGGGAAAAGCTTCTGTCCTTTCTGCCTGCATTTGAGGTGGAGGAAAACGGTGTGACAGCCGGCACAGTCCAGAAGCAGTTTTCTTTTTTTAAGCCGCGTTATGAGGTGGATTATAAGGGCTGGCGCGTGGAGGGGGATTATCTGGGCTGGGATTATGATGTATATGACGGCTGCAGCGCGGTGGCGCATATCAGCCAGAAGCCGCTTCACTGGGGAGACACTTATGTGATTGAGTGTGCAGACAGGACGGATGAGCTGGCATGCCTGCTTCTGGTTGTCGCGATCGATGCGGCGAACTGTCAGGATGATTAAAGAAGCCGGTTGGGATAAAAAATCCGGGTACAGATAAGGAGGAAACCGGGGTGGGATTTTGGCAGGAATATGACAGGTTCTGGGACGAATTTGGAACACATAAAAAGATGGTTTTGTCCACAGCGCTTCACGATATTGTGACTTCAAGGATGATGAGCCTGGTTGTATTGAATAAGAATTTATATTTTCAAACAGACAGGACCTTCCGAAAGTACGCTCAGCTAAAAGGCAATAAAAATGTTGCCCTCTGCATCGATAATATCCAGATAGAGGGGCAGTGCATGGAATTAGGAATACCTGCTCAAAACAGGGAATTTTCCGACGCATACAGGGAATATTTCCCGGGATCTTACGACAGATATACGTTGCTTGAAAATGAAAGACTGTTTGCGGTAAAACCGACATTTATAGAGCGGTGGATTTATGTGGAAGGAATCCCGTATCTGGAGATATTTGACATTCTAAATGAAAAATACGCATTGGAAAGATATGAAGGAGACGGAAGTGTTTAAAAGATTAAACTCATAATTTCCACAGAGAAATATCTGATAAAAGAGGAAAGCAGGACAAAAGAGAGATGCAGGAATGGGAAAAACAGTTTGACGAGATTGCCTTAGAGAAGGGAAGAAAGCTGTATCACTCAAGCAAAGTAAGGGATTTTAAGCAGGAGGGCGAAAAGCTCAGCGCTGTCTTTGCAGGGGTGCAGGTTTATCGGGTGGAAATGGCGCTGGAGAAAAATCTGCCTGTACGGATGCACTGTCAGTGCCCGAAAGCCAGAGGCGGAAGCAAATGCGAGCATATGGCGGCGATTTTGTTTTATCTGTTTGGAGACCGGGAGGCGGAGCAGGAAAAGGCGCGGGAAGGGACACCGCGCCAAAAGCCGGAAAAAGAGGCACTCCAAAAGAAAAAAATGCAGGAAGAACTGGAACGGAAACGGCTGGAGGAAGAGGTGCTTCAAAAGAAGCTGGAAGAGGAAGAATGTCAGAAAAAAGCGGAAGAAGAGCGGCAGAAAAGGGAAGAGGAACGAAAGAAAAAGGAGCGGCAGATGCAGGAAACAGGGCAAAATTTTGAGCAGAAGTATCAGTATTTTGACATGAAAAAGATCCGGGCAGAACTGAATATTTCTGCAAGAGACAAGAGCAAGGGCAGTCAGCTTCTTCAAAATGGAAAAATCGGAGGAATAGAGGTCAGTACGGGATATTATGACGGCGACGAGGAGCTGGTAGGAAGCGTGGAGGCGACCGGGACAGAGAATGGCAATCGCTTTGGCATACGGATCATTTTTAACCGGGACAGCGTGCTCGAATGCAGATGCGGCTGCAAAGCGTGCAGAAGAGGCGGCAGTTATTACTGGTATTATGAAAAAGCAAAGTGCGCCTATGTATCCGCAGTACTGGATTATACGGAGCAGTTTCTGGAGGAGCATCAGCTCGGGGATGCGACAACCAAAAAGGCAGCTTATATACTGGGCGCTTTTTCAAAAAAGAGGGAAAACAGCATCGTGGCAAAGGCTACGGGAGCCGTTGAAAGCTTGGGATTGGAGCCGCGGTTAAAAAAGCAGGACAGGGAACTCATACTGTCTTTTCGGATTACCACACCAAAAAAATTTGTGATCAAAGATCTGTTTGAATTCTGCAGGCTGGTCAGAGAGTCGCAGTCGGGAAACTATGGCAGCAATACGAAAGTCAATCATCAGATTGGGAATTTTGACGAACGTGCACGGGAATGGATCGCTTACATCAACAGGGTGGTTCTGGAAGAGGAGCGAAAGGAAGAGCGGATTGAGCAGACGCTGCGCTATCATTACCGGGATAGTAAATGCAGCGGGCTGGAACTTTACGGCTGGCGGCTGGAACAGTTTTATGAACTTTTGGGGACAGAAGGGATCGAATATGAGGAAAATTCGTTTGATGGAAAAATAAAAAAGATGCTGTATTGTGCAGAGGAATCCCCAAAGATAGGAATGGAGATCATGCCGTTTCTTGACGGAAGGAAAAAGGCGTTTGAAGGAATTCGGGTTTCGTGCACAATGCCTCAGTTTTATTTCGGGGACGATCATTATTATTATGTAAAGGATAACTGTCTGTGCAGAGTAAAGCAGGATGTCCTAAACTGTGCAGAGCCGCTGATCAACAGGGCAAAAGAGGATACCCTGCAGTTTCGGATCGGGAGGAATAATCTTTCTGATTTTTATTATTCGGTGCTGCCGCAGATGGAGCAGGTGCTCACACTGACAGAAAAAAATGCGGATCTGATCCGGAAATATCTTCCTCCGGAAGTTGCTTTCCGTTTTTATCTGGACGTGAGGGATGGCGACATTGTCTGCAGGGCGCACGCTTTGTATGGGGAAAAGGAGGTGTCGCTGGCAGACTGGCTTTTGGAAGAAAAGGTTCCGGAAGGTTTTCGGAGCATGGATCGGGAAAATGAAGTTCTTTGCCGGATTGGTTATTTATTTCCGGAAGCGTTTCCGCAGGAAGACGAATTTATGTGCGGAAAGGATGAGGAGCGGATCTATCAGGTTTTGGATCATGGCGTGGACGAGCTGGCAGAAATCGGCGAGGTGGAGTGTACCAGACGGTTCCGCGACATGAACGTGGTAAAAAATGTAAAGGTTTCCGTAGGGGTTTCGGTGTCCGGAGGTCTGCTGGATCTGGAAATCGATACGCAGGAGATTTCCAGGCAGGAACTTTTGGATGCACTGAAAAGCTATCGGGTAAAGGCAAAATACTTCCGCTTGAAAAACGGCGGCTTTTTAAAACTTGAGAATGAAAATATGCAGATGCTGAGCGAAATGATGGATACGCTGCAGATTTCTTCCAAGGATTTTCTGAGAGAGAATATCCATCTTCCGGTTTATCGGACGCTGTATTTAAACAGGCTTCTGGAAGAAAACGAGACAGTCTATCATACGCGCGACAGCCATTTCAGAGAGATGGTCAAAAGCTTTAAAACAGTGCAGGATGCGGATTTTGAAGTGCCGGAGAGCTTAAGGGGCGTGCTCAGAGGGTATCAGGAAAATGGATACAAGTGGCTTCGGACGCTGGAAAGCTATGGCTTTGGCGGCATTCTGGCAGATGAAATGGGACTTGGCAAAACGCTGCAGACGATTGCTTTTTTACTTGCACAGAAAGAAGAGGGAAAGCCGGAAACTTCCCTGATCGTTGCACCCGCCTCCCTTGTATATAACTGGAAGGAGGAACTGGGGAAATTTGCCCCGTCGCTGAAGGCTTTGCAGATTACGGGGACGCAGGAGGAGCGCAGACAGCTTTTGGAGGAGTGGGAAAAATATGATGTGCTCATTACGTCGTATGATCTTTTGAAACGGGATATTGCTTTGTATGAAGAAAAAAACTTCCTGACAGAGATTATCGACGAGGCGCAGTATATCAAGACGCATACGACAGCGGCAGCAAAAGCGGTAAAGGTGGTGCGGGCAAAAACAAAGCTGGCGCTGACCGGAACGCCTGTAGAAAACCGCCTGAGCGAGCTGTGGAGTATTTTTGATTACCTGATGCCGGGCTTCTTATACCAGTATGAGACGTTCAAAAAACAGATGGAAACGCCGATCGTTAAAAATGACGATAAAGACGCGATGGGACGGCTGCAGAAAATGACCTCTCCGTTTATTCTGCGCCGTCTGAAAAAGGATGTATTAAAAGAGCTTCCGGAAAAGCTGGAAGAAAACTATTTTGTACGTCTGGAAGGGGAACAGAGAAAACTGTACGATGCGCAGGTTGTCAAGATGCAGCAGCGTCTGGCGACCCAAAGCGGTGAGGAGTTCCAGAAAAATAAAATGCAGATTCTGGCGGAGCTGACGAGAATTCGGCAGATCTGCTGCGATCCATCTTTATGTTTGGAAGGGTATCGACACGGTTCAGCAAAGCTGGAAGCGTGTATGGAACTGATCCGGAGTGCGATAGACGGCGGACATAAGTTGCTTTTGTTTTCACAGTTTACTTCGATGCTGGAAATTCTGGAAGGGCGGCTGAAAGAAAGCGGCATTTTTTTCTATTGTATCACGGGGGCAACTCCCAAGGAAAAACGGCTGCAGATGGTCAAGGAATTTAATGAAAATGATGTGCCGGTATTTTTGATCTCGCTGAAAGCGGGTGGCGTCGGTTTAAATCTGACTGGAGCAGATGTGGTGATCCATTACGACCCGTGGTGGAATCTTGCCGTACAGAATCAGGCGACAGACCGGGCGCACAGGATCGGGCAGAAGAATAAGGTCACGGTATATAAGCTGATCGCGAGCAATTCAATCGAGGAAAAGATCCAAAAGCTGCAGGAAACGAAAAAGGATCTGGCAGAGCAGATTTTAAGCGGCGGCGAAGGACAGCTTGGAACGATGAGCAGGGAAGAGCTGATGGAGCTGTTGGAATGCTGAGGGCAGAGGAGAAGAACGCATGAAATATATTTTTCTTCATGGTCTGGGGCAGACTGCCCAAAGCTGGCAGGAAGTGATCTGTCAGCTGGATCCGGAATGGGATGTTTTATGTACCGATCTGGCGGAATGGCTTTTGGGAAAAGAAGCCTGTTACCGCACATTATATCAGAAATTGGAAAAGTACTGCGGGCAGCTTGAAGAGTCTTTGTGCCTGTGTGGGCTTTCGCTGGGAGGAATTCTGGCGCTGGATTTTGCAGCCAATCATCCGGATCGGGTTTGCCGTCTTGTGCTGATGGGCACGCCCTATAAAATGCCGCGAAAGCTGTTAAAGCTGCAGGATGTCCTGTTTCATTTTATGCCGGAGCGGGCGTTTTTGGACATCGGATTTGAGAAGAAAGCGTTTATCGGTCTGTGCCGTTCCATGGCAGCGCTGGACTTTGAAAAACGCTTAAACCGGATTGCGGCAGCGATCTGCGATGAGCTGGAACGGACGGTAAAAGGAAAAATTGTGACGCATGCCTCTATTACGGCAAGACCGTTTTTTGAGAAAAGGGGCTATACTGTGGTCAGGGAGCAGCAGGTGGAGCGGAAGGGCGTTTTGCTGACAAATTTAGTGATGGAAAAGGAAAGGTAACAGAATGCCGCAGCATCCGACAAAAAACCCCTACCCCGCGGCAGGATTTTATGATATGATAAAACAAGACAGCCGCAAAAAAGCTTTCAATGCGGCGCAAAACTTCTATCATTACTTTTACGAAAATGCCGCCTGCGCGGCAGAATGAGAGGAATCATGGGAAACGTAAAACGGATTTATGTGGAAAAGAAGGCCGGATATGCGGTCAAAGCACAGGAACTGAAAGAGGATCTTGTCGGTTATCTGAACATGACAAAGATTGAGGATGTGCGGATGTTCATCCGTTACGATGTGGAAAATATCAGCGACGATGTTTTTGAACAGGCGTGCAGAACCGTATTTTCCGAGCCTCCGGTCGATATTTTATACCGGGAAAGCATTGAAGTGCCTGCAAACGGGCGCGTGTTCAGCGTGGAATTTCTGCCGGGTCAGTTCGACCAGCGCGCGGATTCCGCGGTACAGTGCGTGCAGTTTTTAAAGGCGGAGGAGACTCCCGTTATCCGCACCGCCGTGACCTATCTGATCACAGGCGACTTAACGGACGAGGAATTTGACAGGATCAAGGCTTACTGCATCAACCCCGTGGATTCCCGGGAGACGGATATGGCAAAGCCGGAGACGCTTGTGACGGAGTTTGCGGAGCCTGCCGATGTGAAGGTGCTGGACGGCTTTACCGCTCTGGATGAGGCAGCGCTGACAGAGCTGTACAATTCTCTGGGGCTTGCGATGACCCTGCAGGATTTTAAGCATATCCAGAATTATTTTGCGAATGAGGAAAAGCGCGATCCTTCCATGACGGAGATCCGTGTGCTGGATACTTACTGGTCAGACCACTGCCGTCATACGACGTTTTCCACCGAATTAAAAAATGTGGAGTTCGGCGAAGGCTATTACCGCGCCCCGATGGAAAAGACATATCAGGACTATTTGGAAACCCGTAAGGAGCTGTATCAGGACCGTCCGGACAAGTTTGTCTGCCTGATGGATCTGGCGCTTGCGGCGATGAAGAAGCTGAAAAAGGACGGGAAGCTTGAGGATATGGAGCAGTCCGACGAGATCAACGCCTGCTCCGTGATCGTTCCGGTGGAGATGGATTACGGCGAAGGGCCTGTGACTGAGGAATGGCTCGTATTTTTCAAAAACGAGACGCACAACCATCCGACAGAGATCGAGCCCTTCGGCGGCGCGGCAACCTGTCTTGGCGGCGCGATCCGCGATCCGCTTTCCGGGCGCGGCTATGTGTATCAGGCGATGCGCGTGACCGGTGCGGCTGATCCGACAGTTCCGGTTGCGGATACGTTAAAGGGCAAGCTTTCCCAGAAAAAGCTGGTGCGCGGTGCGGCTTCCGGCTACTCCTCCTACGGCAACCAGATCGGTCTGGCGACGGGCTATGTCAAAGAGGTTTACCATCCGAACTATGTGGCAAAGCGCATGGAGATCGGCGCGGTAATGGGCGCGGCTCCGAGACGCAACGTGATCCGTGAAAACTCCGATCCGGACGACATCATCATCCTTTTAGGCGGACGCACGGGACGCGACGGCTGCGGCGGCGCGACGGGCTCTTCCAAGGTTCATACGGAGAAGAGTATTGAAACGTGCGGCGCAGAGGTTCAGAAGGGCAACGCTCCCACAGAGAGAAAGATCCAGCGCCTGTTCCGCAGGGAAGAGGTGTCGAAGCTGATCAAGAAGTGCAACGACTTCGGCGCAGGCGGCGTTTCCGTTGCGATCGGCGAGCTGGCGGACGGCCTGGAAGTGGATCTGGACAAGGTTCCGAAGAAATATGCGGGTCTGGACGGCACGGAGCTTGCGATCTCCGAATCTCAGGAGCGTATGGCGGTCGTGGTTGCCCCGGCTGACGTGGACAAATTCCTTGGTTATGCGGAGGAAGAGAATCTGGAGGCGGTTGCGGTCGCAGTCGTGACAAAAGAGCCCCGTCTCGTATTAAAATGGCGCGGCAAAAAGATCGTGGACGTTGCGAGGGCGTTCCTCGACACCAACGGCGCGCATCAGGAGACGGATGTTTTTGTGGACATCCCTTCCGAAAAGGACAACTATTTCCGTCAGTATGCGGTTCCGGCAGTTGAGGAAGCGGTAAAGGCAGGCGATTATAAAAAAGCATGGAAAGCCCTGCTGGCAGATTTGAACGTCTGCTCCCAGAAGGGGCTTGTGGAGATGTTTGACTCCTCCATCGGCGCAGGCAGCGTTCTGATGCCTTACGGCGGTAAGTACCAGCTGACAGAGACGCAGGCGATGGTTGCAAAGCTCCCCGTCCTGAAAGGAAAAACGGATACCGTGACGATGATGGCGTATGGCTTCGATCCTTACCTGTCCTCATGGAGCCCTTACCACGGCGCGGTTTATGCGGTTGTGGAGTCGATGGCAAGGATCGTTGCGGCAGGCGGCGATTTCTCGAAGATCCGTTTTACATTTCAGGAGTATTTCCGCCGCATGACGTCTGATCCGGAGCGCTGGAGCCAGCCGTTTGCCGCTCTTTTGGGCGCTTACGACGCGCAGATGGGCTTTGGGCTCCCTTCCATCGGCGGCAAGGATTCCATGTCCGGAACCTTCAACGACATCGACGTTCCCCCGACGCTCGTTTCCTTTGCGGTTGATGTGGCAAAAGAGAAGAACATCGTGACGCCCGAGCTGAAAAAAGCGGGCAGCAGGCTGGTGCGCTTCTCCATTGAGAAGAATGAATACGATCTGCCGGATTACGAAAAGGTAATGGCGCTTTATGCGGGCATTACAAAGCTGATGGCAGACGGCGTGATCCTTTCCGCGTATGCGCTGGACAGCTACGGCGCAGCGGCAGCCCTTTCCCGCATGGCGTTCGGCAACGGTCTGGGCTTTGAGCTGGAAAAGGACGTGACGGCAGAGGCGCTGTTTGCGAACGGCCTTGGCGATCTGGTTGTAGAAGTGGAGGCAGATCGGCTGGATCAGATCGGCGTGCCTTATACGCTTCTGGGAACCGTTACCGAAAAGCCTGCGTTTGTATGGGGCGATACGGAGCTTTCCGAAAAAGAAGCGGTTGAGACATGGAAGAAGCCGCTGGAAAAAGTATTCCCGACAAAGGCGGTCAAGGGCGCAGAGAAGGTGGAAACCGGACTGTACCGTGCGGACAGCATTTATGTGTGCAAAAATAAAGTGGCGAAGCCTACCGTGTTCATTCCGGTATTCCCCGGCACGAACTGCGAATACGACAGCACGAAGGCATTTGAGCGCGCCGGCGCCAACGTTGTGACGCGCGTGTTTAAGAACCTGAGCGCAGAGGACATCCGCTCCTCCGTAGACGCGTTTGAAAAGGAGATCGGCAACGCCCAGATCATCATGTTCCCCGGCGGATTTTCCGCAGGCGACGAACCGGACGGCTCCGCGAAGTTTTTTGCGACGGCGTTCCAGAATGAGAAGATCAAAGAGGCTGTGACAAAGCTTTTACAGGAAAGGGACGGCCTGTGCCTCGGCGTGTGCAACGGTTTTCAGGCGCTGATCAAGTTAGGGCTTGTGCCTTACGGCGAGATCGTCGGTCAGAAGGAGGATTCCCCGACGCTGACGTTCAACACGATCAACCGCCACATTTCCAAGATGGTATACACGAAGGTCGTTTCCAACAAATCCCCGTGGCTGCAGGGAGCAGAGGTCGGCAGGGTCTATGTCAATCCGGCGTCCCACGGCGAAGGCCGTTTCGTAGCGCCGAAGGAATGGATCGACAGACTGTTTGAAAACGGTCAGGTTGCGACCCAGTATTCCGATCCGGATGGCAGCGTTTCCATGGATGAGGAGTGGAACGTCAACGGTTCCTATGCGGCGATCGAAGGCATTACCTCTCCCGACGGACGTATTCTGGGCAAGATGGCGCATTCCGAGCGCCGCGACAGAAGCGTTGCGGTAAATATTTACGGCGAGCAGGATTTAAAGATCTTCGAGTCCGGCGTTTCTTATTTCAAATAATCAGACTGGGGCTGCGCTGTTACAGGCGCAGCCTCTTGCAGTCCGGACCATAAACCGTGCCGGCGTTTGGTGTGACGGATATGGAGGTCCGTCTGAGGAGGACTATGAACAAGATCAATTATCAATCAGAGCTGGAAAAGCTGATCAAAAGGCTTCCCCATTTCCATAAAAAGCTGTTTCTGCACAGCTGCTGCGCCCCCTGTTCCAGCTATTGTCTGGAATATCTGCGGCAGTATTTTGACGTGACGGTTTTTTATTATAATCCGAATATCAGCTTTGGGGAGGAATATCGCCACCGGGCAGAGGAGCTTCGGCGGCTGGTAAAGGAATTAAATGAAGAGGCTGCCGGATCGGAAACGCTCAATCAGATCAGGCTGGAGGAAGGCGCTTACGAGCCGGAGAAGTTTTTTGAGGCGACAAAGGGGATGGAGGACTGCCCGGAGGGCGGCGAGCGGTGCTTGGTCTGTTATGAGCTGCGGCTTCGGGAGGCGGCAGAAAAGGCGGCTGAGGGCGGCTATGACTTTTTTACGACGACGCTTACGATCAGCCCGATGAAGGATGCGCAGCGGTTAAACGAGATCGCACAGCGTCTGGGGGCAGAATACGGCGTGGCGTGCCTTCCGTCCGATTTTAAGAAAAAGGGCGGGTATTTAAGATCCATCGAGCTGAGTCGGGAGCACGGGCTGTACCGTCAGGATTACTGCGGCTGCGTTTTTTCAAAGGCGGAGCGGAACCGGCGGGAGAAGGAAAAGGGGAAACCGGATTACGGGAATAATTGATCTGAATCACGTAAAAAATGGGCAGAATTGATTTATGTCAATGACGGATCGAAAAAAAAGGGGTATAATATCGCGGTATACAGATGAGGAGAGATGTTGTAATGGATATGAGCGTGAGAGATTTTTTTAGGGAAAGATACGGCATAAAAGGGGAAGAGGCGCTGGATGGGCTGGAGGCGATCACCGAGGTTATCCAGATGAAGCGGGGAGATATTCTGTTAAAGCAGGGAGAGATTGCGGAGAAGGTCTTTTTTCAGGTAGATGGGATCATGCGCGGTTTTTTTCTGGATGAAGAGGGCAGGGACCATACGGAGTGCTTTTCATGGCAGTTCGACCTCCCGGCAATGCCCAGCGGTGATCTTGAGGCGCCGTCTCCGCTGACGATGGAAGTGCTGATGGAGGGGACCTTGTATGCGGTTCCGATCCCGCAGCTGTTTGAGCTGCTGCACCGCAATGAAGAACTGATGGAAACCTACCACCGAATGCTGATCGCTTCGATGGAGCTTCATTATAAGATCAAGCGGGTTCTTTACCAGTATGATACGAAACAGCGCTATGAGTGGTTTGAGAAAAATTTTCCGAATATTCTCGGAAAGGTAGAGCTTCGGTATATCGCTTCCTTTTTGAATATGACGCCGGAAACGCTCAGCCGCGTAAGGAAAGACTTAAGGAAGAGGGCGTGAGCCGTTTGAAAGGAAGAGCTGAGAGGCTGCCGCACTAAGGAATTAGTGCGCGGTCTCTTTTTTTGCCCGGCAGCCGTTAAGGAAACAGCGTGGCAGCGTCGGTAAGTTCGTTGTCTTTTACATCAAACTGCCAGACGCTGTGTCCGGGGATCCGGTGTTCGGTCAGGTAGAAATGCCCGTCAAAGCCGGTGATGTAGTAGGGCGTTCCGCCGCCGATAAAATTGCTGTAAATATCTTCCCAATGTCCGTCGGCAAGGTCGTTTAAATCCCTGACGCGCAGTATCGTGGCATAATCCTGATTTCCGGCAGCGTCGGTGGAAACTGTAATATAAAACCAGTCCTGAATGCGGGCAAGCTGCACCATTCCGGCAATTTCGGGAGGGACGGGGAAGCGTTCCAGCACCTTTAAGTCCTTTTTGCGGGCGCGGATGATGGCGCTGTTTCCGGATACGAAATAGACGTCATCGCCGTCGATCATAAAGGAACGGACATAGACGCCGCTCAGTTCAGGAATGGAGAGGATTTTTTCGAGGGCAACCTGCGGAGAGGAGGGATCGGGGCGGAAAAACACATAGAGCTCCCCGGTCATGGAGCTGAGCGCAAAAAAGCGTTCGCTGTCCTCATCGTAGCATACATAGTGGGGACGGACGCCGACGTTGGAAAACATCTGCGTCATGACAAAGGTATCGTCCTTTTTTTCAAAAATGAGGATCCGGTTATTTTCCGTATCGTCGGCAAGATAAACGACGCCGTCCCCTGCGATCGTGTGCCCCCGGTCGATCTGGGAGGTAAGCACATACCATTCGGAAAGCGGCGCGTTTAAGTCGGCAGAGGTTAAAATCTGGTTATGGTAGCAGTCAACCAGAAAATAGTCTTCGCCGATCTTGGTAAGCTGCGTCGGGACGCTTAAGGATGGCTGCGCATTTTTGGCAAGGGGAGCGGGAATAGACGTCATTGCTTCGGAAAAAGCGAGCACGGACGGTTCCCTTTGCGCCAGCCGGACGGCGACGGCAGCCGCGCCTATAAGCAGAAGGATCAATATGAAAATGGAAGCCTTTAAGGAGAGAAATTTCTTTTTCATAAGGCGAGTATAGCACAAAGGCAGCGGGAAAACCAGAGGTGGACGGAAGCAAACCGCATGGAAACCAGAGGCGGACGGAAGCTACTTCCTGCCGGAGCGTTCGTTGGGGATCTGCGTGCCGTCTGCGTCCATATGATAGTCGCTTTGGAGGATAAGATCGGATACGGGGACGACCTGATAGCCCTTGTCCTGAAGCCCCTCGATCATGGGGGAAAGGGCGTCCGGGGTGCAGCGCGCGCCGTTGTGGCAGAGGATGATCGCCCCGTTTTTTAACCGGCTGCTGTCCAGTACGCGGCTGACGATGTCCTCCGTCCCGTAATCCTTCCAGTCCATCGAATTGACGGTCCACTGCACCGGGAAATAGCCGTATTCCCGTATGGTACGAATCGTTTCATTGTCATAGTCTCCGTAGGGGAGGCGGAACAGGTTCATTTCATAGCCGGTCAGCTCTTTGACGCGGCGGTGCAGGTTTTCAAGCTCTGCCTGCTTCTGGGGGACAGAAAGGGCGCTCATGGAGGTGTAGCTTTCGCCGTAGCTGCCAAGGTCATGTCCGGCGGCGAGAATGTCTTTGACCGCATCGGGATAGGATCTGACCCAGCTTCCGGTCACAAAAAAGGTGGCGTGCACGTTTTTTTCACGAAGCGTATCGAGGATTTTTTGCGTATCCGTATTCCCGAAGGCGCAGTCAAAGCTCAGCGCGACCTTTTTCTGGGGCGTCTGCACGCTGCATACGGGCAGCTCGATGCCGTTTACGACATTGGAGGAGGAAGCGGTGACCGATTCGGGGGCGAGCATCAGACATGCCTGCAAAAAGGCGAGGATGCCGAGCAGGAACAGGGCGTTTTGAAATGCCGGCGTATGTACGAGCGACCGGATCGACGGCAGGATGGCGTAATGCTTCATTTTGTTCTGGACGAGTCTGAAAAAATCTTTTATCATGGAAATACCCGGCGTTGTTATTGCTAAAGTGTATGCGGAGGAGAGGGAAAAGATGCGCTGCAGGGAAAAAGGAGTATGAGAGCTTTTTTAAACTTTATATTTTCACAAAATTTTCATGACCGCGCGGGCGATTTTCTGGTAATATGATAGTAACCCGAAACGGGAAAGAGAAGCAAAGGAGACGAAAGATAATGTTTTCCTATATTTTATTTGATCTGGACGGGACGCTCAGCGACCCGAAGCAGGGGATCTGCGGGAGCGTGCAGTATGCGTTAAAGAGCTTTGGGATCGACGAGCCGGATTTGGACCGGCTGGAGCCTTTTATCGGCCCGCCGCTGCGCGACAGCTTCATGAGATATTATGATTTTACGCCGGAGCAGGCGGAAGCGGCGGTGGCGAAATACCGGGAGCGGTTTTCGGTGACCGGAAAATATGAGAATACGCTCTATCCGGGCATTACGGTGCTTTTGCACGATCTGGAGCAGGCGGGGGCGAAGCTGGCGGTGGCGTCCAGCAAGCCGACCGTATATGTGGAGGATATTCTGGTTCATTTCGGCATCCGGCAGTATTTTGACATCGTTGTTGGAAGCGAGCTGGACGGGACGCGCGACCGTAAGGAAGAGGTTGTGCTGGAGGCACTGCGGCAGCTTGCGCAGCGCTATGGGGCAAAACCGTGGGAGGTCGTGATGGTCGGCGACCGGAGCTTTGACATTGAGGGCGCGAAGGCGGCAGGGACGCATAATATCGCGGTAGCCTATGGATATGCGCAGCCGGGCGAGCTGGAACAGGCGGGAGCAGAGATCATCGTGCGCGACGTGCAGGGGCTTCGGCAGGTGCTTTTGGGCGGCGCGGGGCATTTTGCGCGGCAGGGCGCCGGACAAAATGGGCGGCAGGACGGCTGGCAGACGGCAGGGCAGAACGTCTGGCAGAATGCAGGGCAAAATGAGCGGCAAAATGGCTGGCAGAATGCCCGCCAGCCCGGCAGAGGCGCCGGACAGGAGCCGCCGGTAGGAAGCAGCAGGCGCTACCGGAGCAGCACATGGCAGAGCACCGGACAGGGAAGCGCGGCAGGCACATGGCAGAACGCCGGACAAGGAAGCGCGGCAGGCACATGGCAGAACGCCGGACAGGGAAGCACGGCAGGCGCATGGCAAAATGCCGGACAGAATGCCGCAGCGCCCGGCGGAAGGAAGCTGTCTGACAAAGCGCGGAATTTCTGGAAGGCGGTCGGCATGAGCGCGCTGGCGATGGGTACTTATTATATGGTAAGCATCGGGATCAGCATGGGAGTGCTGCTGCTTGCGATTTTGCTGTCGCCGGTGCTGGAAGTATTCGGGATCGGAGTTGGGGAAGAGAGCTATAATCTGTGGATGAATCTGGCGAATGCGGCGGCAACGCTTGGCGCTTTTGCGGCATGCTTCGGGATCTGGCACAAACAGATGGCTTTCAAGCCCCAAAAAAGCATCGACGGCCTGTCCGTTGTTCCGATGGTAATTCTGGCGGCAGCGTCTGCGGTGGGGATGAACGGGCTTTTGAACGTGATCGAGCTGTACCGGTATTCCCCGACGTTTCAGGAAATTTCCCAGATCCAGTTTGATACGCCGATCTGGCTTGGGATCCTGTCTTACGGCATTTTGGCGCCGCTGGGGGAGGAAGTCGTATTCCGCGGCGTCGTGTACGGCCAGCTGAAAAAAGTGATGAAGGTTCCGGCTGCGATCGTCCTTTCGGGTCTGGCGTTTGGCTTATTCCACGGCAATCTGGTTCAGGCGGTGTACGCAACGGTGATCGGCGTCCTGCTGGCGCTCGTATATGAGCTGTACGGAACGCTGGCAGCCCCGATGGTATTCCACAGCGTAGCGAACCTGTTTGTGTATATCGTGCTGGATCTGACAAGCTTTGGGGATGCGTTTTTGACTCCCGCAGCATGTATCTTTTTCCTCGTAATTTCGGCGGTCAGCGTTATCATGATGTATAAGCTGCAGAAAAAACAGGCGTAGGAAAACGGGGGGCGGCGCTTTGGAAGGGAGATTTATATGAGGGAAATTCAGGTTTTGCACAATCAGAAAAAGCCGAAGGATTTTTTGCTGAAAGGGCTTACGATCCCGGTTGTGGTCATCATTATTGTCATGGTGTGCAGCTTTATCGTGATCGGGAAGCTGGGGCAGGATTATCGGGAATATAAGGGGTATCTGACGGACAGCGTCGTATATGCGGTGGATCACAGAAGCGCTTCTGCCGAGGGCGAGGGCGTGGCGAATTTCATTTTGGAGGAAAATCTGAACCGGATATGGAATTATATCACGATCCGCGACATGGGAAAAAGAAAGGGCGAAATGCCCGGCGCGCAGGCAGAGTATGTGCTGGATTTCGGGGACGGCTCTCGGATCATGTTCTGGGGCGTCCCGCCGGAGAAGAAAGGGAAAGTCGGATCCCTGATCGTGGCGTACGAAAAGACGGGCGGCTATCTTTACATTTATGAAAGCCCGGATATGCAGATCGACGCGATACAGAAATATTTGAGCGCAGACTGGAATGCGCCGAAAAAAAGCAGGCTGTGAGCCTGCTTTTTTTTGCGGTGTGCACACCTTTTCAACTGCTGACCGGAACGGGAAAGCGCGCCGGTATGCCGCTTAAAAGCTGTCCAGAATACGGATGACCGTTTTTAACTCTTCCTTGGAGAGGATGGAAACCGGCTCGTCCTTTAACACGCAGTCAGCAAAATAGCGGATCTCGTTGTAGTAAGCGTCGCTGGAGGGCAGGTTGATGCCGTTTTCCAGACCGCCCTGCGGGGAAAATTCCAGAATGTTTCCGTCCTCCTCGTACACGGTTAAAACATCGCGCTCATAGGTGATAAGGGCGTGCTCAAACTGGAAGCGGTAGCCTGCCGCAAAGGGCGAGGAACCTTTGAACCATGCGGCTTCTGCGGAAATGAAGAAACCGTCGTATTCGTAGACGGCATGGATGTAGTCCTGACCCTCGGAGCGGCCCTCGTGGCGGATGATGTTTTTCGGCTCTCCAAACGTATAGATCAGGAAATCAAGATCGTGGATATGCAGGTCATAGGGGACAAGCCCGCTTCGGCTCTCGTCGGTCATCCAGTTGTCCCAGCTCCATTTGGGCGTGCTGCCAAGGCGGGACATGGAGCCGCTTAAAAGCCGTCCGTACGTCTGTTTCTGATACAGACCGCGCAGATAGGTATACTGATACCAGAAACGGATCACATGGGCGACCATGAATTTGGCATGATGCTTCTGCGCAGTTTCATAGATCAGATCCACGTCGTCTTTGCAGAGGGAAATGGGCTTTTCCACAAGGACATGGATGCCGCGTTCCAGCGCCCTGACTGCATAGGAGGCGTGCAGGAAGGTGGGCAGGCAGATGTCGATAACGTCCAGTTCCTCCTTTTTGAGCATTTCTTCAAAATTGGTATAGCAGGCTGCTTTTGTTTTTTCGGCGGGGGCGGTCATCTGCTCCGGGCGGATGTCGCAGAGCGCAGTGATTTTTGCTTCGGGGATATTGAGCCAGCCGTTAATATGTGCGCCGCTGATCCCGCCGACGCCGAGGATTCCAACTTTCAGCATAATTTTGACCTCCTTATAAAGCGGAAATGATGTCGTTTAAGTAGACGATGGACTCCCGGATGTCGATCATCTGCTGTTCTCCGGAAATCTCCCGTTCGATGGTAACGGGGCCGTCATAGCCGAGGGCTTTGAGCTTTTTGAAAAAGGCGGGAAAATCCACCTTTCCGGTTCCGAGCTTTACCTCCTTGCCAAGATCGTGGCCGTTTGTCGGATAGAGCCCGTCCTTTGCGTGGATGTTGCGCACAAAGCGCCCGAACACGTCGAGGGCGTCCACGGGATTTGCCTTGCCGTAGAGGATGAGGTTGGCGGTATCGAGGTTGACGCCAAGATTATCAGTACCGATGTCCTCGAAGGCGCGCAGCATGGCAACAGGAGTCTCCTGACCGGTTTCAAAGAGCAGATACTGCCCGTTTTGCTGTAAATGCCCGGCAACGGTGCGGAGCGCCGAAATGAAGCCGGGATAGTTGGGATCGTGCGGATTTTCCGGGATAAAGCCCATGTGGCTGACAACGTCCGCAACACCCAGAAGCTTCGCAAAATCAGCCCCGTCCATGAGGTTTTGCATCCGCTCAAAGCGGTAGGTAACGGGGACGAGCCCGAGCGTTTCCTGCCCGTCGTAAAAATCCCACACGCGCGGCCCGATCCAGCCGCACCAGAAGGCGCTGATCGTAACGTCATACTGCTGTGCAGCGCTTCGGATCACCTCTGCGTCCTCTTTTGTCCAGAGGGCAGGATTCCAGGAAACGAGCTGGCAGGAATGGATCTTTTCCGCAGCGAGCCGGGCAAACTGCTCCGGCATTTTTTCTTTTTCGATATGGCCGACACAAATTCCGATCTGCATGATTCCCTCCATTCAGGAGCGTCGCTGACGTTCCTATTGAAAACTTTTTTGGTTACCCTTATGATAAGGGAAAGAGGAGAAAAAGACATCATGCAAATTTGCTTCAAAATCGCATGATTTTGACTTTTGGGGGAATTGGAATGAACGAGCTGTTTGAACCTGCGGCGGTGGAATATGAGGATCTGCCGGTGAAGATACTGACGACCCGCTTCGGGGCGCAGGAGGTGTGCTTTGGCGCGCACTGGCACGACCGGATCGAGATTTTGTATGTGGAGGAGGGAAGCCTGGAGGTTGTCTGCGCAAATAAAAAGGTGCGGGCAGAGCGGGGGGAGGCGGTGTTTGTCCATCCGCGCCAGCCCCATGCCGCGGCGGCGGGCAGGGAGGGCGTTTTATACCGGGCGGTAATGTTTGAGCCGTCCGGCTGGGAAGGACAGACGGCGGCGGGAGAAGATGTGGCGGCGCTTTTGCTTTCCGGGAATCTGCGCTTTGAAAACCGGATCAGAAAAAAAGAGCTGTCCAGCCTTCTGCGGCGCATCTGCGGGGAATATGACTGCCGCAGGGCAGGGAGCGCCCTGATTTTAAGGGGGATGGTCTATGAGCTTTTGGGCAGCCTGCTTCGGTGGCAGCAGGATACGTCGTATGTGCCGGAGACGGTGGACGACCGGTTTGAGCAGGCGCTTGACTATTTGAACAACCATTATACGGAGGCGCTTTCCACAAGGGAGATCGCACGGAAGTTTTCCTACGAGGAATCGTATTTCTGCCGGAAATTCAGGAAGCGGCTGGGACTGTCCGTGGTGGAATATATCCGGATTTTGCGGCTGGAGATGGCGTGCATGCTTTTGAATGCGAAAAAAGACAGCGTTTCCGAAATCGGGGAACGGTGCGGGTATCCGGATGCGAATTATTTTATCCGATGCTTTAAGGAGCGCTACGGGGTAACGCCGGCGGCGTTTCGGAAAAAGAAAAATAAGCGGACGGAACCGCTGAAAAGAGAAGGAATCGCCGACAGGGCGGGAAAGAGGGCAGAAAATGGGGTATGAAATCAGCCGGGAGGACCAAAAAATCCTGCGGGAGCTGGCAAAAAAGCAGCTGGAATATGCCAACATGCCGGAAAATGTAAAGCGCAGGGAGGAATGGTACCTGCATAACGATCTGAAAGGGGAGCGTCCCATGATCCATTTGGAGATGGCAACCTTTGAGCAGGAGATTTTGACGGACAGGATGCGCTGTAGCGGGGCGTTTGCCCGTCAGGTGGAAAAGCAGCTTTACGGGAATTTTTTAAATCAGGAATTATTTGACGACGACAGGGTGACGCCGGATCATTTCGGGATGGGGTATGATACGTATTTTACGCTGTTTGGCATCCCGATCCATGTGCAGGAGACGACGGATGCATCCGGCAATAAGAGCGTCGGACACCAGTTCGAGCATGTGGTAAACGATCTGGAAGAGGACTGGGACAAGCTTGGGAAAACGGAGTTTGGAGTGGATGTGGAAGCCACGCTTGCAAAAAAGCAGGCGATCGAAGAGGTGATCGGAGACATCCTTCCGGTAAAGCTGGAGGGCGGCTGCCTTTACAGCGTGCCTACGCAGATGGTTGTGCATTTTATGGGAATGGAAAATATGATGTACAACATGATGGACTATCCGGAGCTGTTCCAGGAGATGATGGACCGGATCGCCGACGATACGATCTCCTATTACAGGCTGATGGAGGAGAAGGGGATACTGCTTCCGACGACGGGCAGCGGCGGGCTCGGTCAGGGAAGCTGGTGCTATAACAGGACGCTGCCCGATCAGAAGGAGCCGGGAACGTACACGACGAAGGATCTGTGGGGATTTATGGATTCGCAGGAGACGGTCAGCATATCGCCGGAGATGTATGAGGAATTTATTTTCCCATGCTATAAAAAGATTTCGGAGCAGTACGGGCTTTTGTCCTACGGCTGCTGCGAGCCGGTGGATCCGATCTGGGAAAGCTGTATTTCCAAATTGAAAAATTTGAGAAAGGTTTCCATTTCGCCCTGGTGTAAGGAAGAATATATGGGAGAGCGCCTGCGCGGCAGCAATGTGATCTTCCACAGAAAGCCGAGCCCGCTGTATTTAGGCACGGGCACGGCTTTGGATGAGGAGGGCTTCCGCAGCCATATCCGGGCAAGCCTGCACGCGGCGCGGGGCTGCAAGATGGAGATCGCGCAGCGGGATGTATACACGATCAACCATGATATTGCGAAAGCAAAACGCTATGTGGAGATCATCCGGGAGGAGATCGAAAACTGCTGGCAGGGATGATCCGGAGTAGATTTACAGCATCCGCACGCCCTGTTCCAGCGCTGCCCGGCGGGTTTTGTCCGGCCAGATAGAGCACTGCACTTCGCCGATATGGGCTTTGCGCAAAAAGAACATACAGATACGGGACTGCCCGATACCGCCGCCGATGGTATAGGGCAGTTCTTCGTTTAGGATGGATTTCTGGAACGGAAGGCAGGCGCGCTCGGGGCAGCCCGCTTTTTCAAGCTGATACATAAGCGCCTTTTTATCCACGCGGATGCCCATGGAGGACAGCTCCAGCGCGATGTCCAGCACCGGATAATATACGAGGATGTCGGCGTTTAACGCCCAGTCGTCGTAGTCGGGGGCGCGCCCATCGTGCGGCTTTCCGTTTGAGAGCGTATCGCCGATCTGCATCAGGCAGACAGCGCCCTTTTCCTTTGTGATCAGATATTCGCGTTCCTTCGGCGTTTTGTCCGGATAAAGGTCGAGCAGCTCCTGCGTGGTAATAAAAAAGATTTCACGGGGCAGGATTTCTTCGATATAGTCGTACTGGATCGCCATGTACATTTCCGTTTTGCGCAGCGCCTTGTAAACGTCGCGCACCGTGTCCATGAGCGTTTCCAGATTCCGGTCGTTTTTGCCGATGACCTTTTCCCAGTCCCACTGATCCACAAAAATGGAATGGATATTGTCGGTGATTTCATCCCGGCGGATCGCGTTCATGTCGGTATAGAGCCCTTCCCCGATGGAAAAGCCGTATTCCTTTAAGGCATAGCGCTTCCATTTGGCAAGCGACTGGACGACTTCGGCGCGGTAGTCGTCCTGCTCCTTGATGCCGAAGGATACCGGGCGCTCATAGCCGTTTAGGTTATCGTTCATGCCGGAAGCAGGATCGACAAACAGCGGCGCGGAGACGCGCAGCAGATTCAAGTGCTTGATCAGAAGGCTCTGGAAAAAATCCTTTACCGTCTTAATGCCGATCTGGGTGTCATGCAGGTTCAGGGCGGAAGCGTATCCGTCCGGGATGAATAAATGTTCCATAAATTCCTCCATTCAGGAGCGTTTCAGACGCTCCGGGCTCTATGGGGTCAACGGGGTAACGAAGCTGCCTTTTTGCGGCGCAGCCAGAAGCGGATCGCAAGGAAAAGCGCGATGCTGATGAGGCTGACTGCGATGCCTGCGGTAAGGCCTGCAGGGCGGTAGCTTAATTCTATGGTATGGCTTCCCTCCGTCAGGGAAACGGAAAGGAAAGTGCCGTCATAGGCTTCATGTTCGGCAGTCTGTCCGTCCACCTTAAGCGTCCAGCCCGGTTCGTCCGGAATGGAAAGCACAAGCTGTCCGGCGTCTGACACGTCGATCGTGCCGTTTACATGCTCGGAATCCCAGGAATCCACGACAAAGGGCTGCGCAGAAAGGGTATCCAGCACCTGTGCGAGCACGGCTTCATCCAGCATGACGACTGTGGCATCCAGCGCCTGCCCTTCCTCGTCGGAGAGGGTAACGGTTTCGCCGGCGTTATGCCTGCCGAGATCTAAAATGTAGTCGTATTTTACCTTTTTAAAGGTTTTTGTCAGGCTCTCCGAATCCATTTCGATCGTGTCTGCCTTGCGGTTTTTGGTGTAGGCGTAGTAATGTCCTTCTTTTTCTGCCGTAAACGAAGTGGCGTCGTCCGTTTCAGAGGAAACGACGGGGGCAAACAGCGGGGAGGCTGCGCCAAGGGAATACGCCATCTGGTTTTGCAGCTCCAGCGGATCGGAGGAGGAAGTCTCCAGCTCCGAAGAGGAGAGGTTTTGTCCGTCTGTCAGTACAAAGCCCGCAGGCAGGGTGTAGTTGCACTTGTATAAATAGACGCCGTCCTGCTCGCCGATCAGGGTATAGAGATTTGGATCCTCGCTGTCTGTCCGGGAGAACATATAGCGGACGTTTAACAGGGCGGAGGTAAAGGGCGTCTGCCCGTCAAAGCAGTAAAATACCTTGCTTTCGCTCATGCCCATCCGGTCATACCAGCCTTCCACGGCGGCGTTTGCCGTAGAGGAAAACAGGGATGCGGTAGGATAGCCCGCCAGCGCGCCGTCGTTTTTGGTGACGCGGCTGAATTTTTCAAAGCGGTAAAAATCCGGATCCTCCTGCATCGTGCGCTCTGCCAGCGCCTGATAGGCGGGAAGCGGATCCAAATAGCTGGAGCGGCTCGTGGTCGATACGCTCGTATACGCCATGTTGAAGGTGGCTTCAAAGGCAACGCACGCCAGCGTAAGGACAGAGATGAGCTTCATTGCAGAAGCGTTTGCCCGGTATTTTTCCCGGCAGTACAAAAGCAGCGCGTAGAGGGCGACGAGCGCTCCCGTGAGCAGGAATACGCCGGTGGAAAAAGCGTCGTTGTCCACAAGCTTCTGCGCCAGAAGCAGATAAAAAAGCCCGAAGCCGGCGCAGGAGAGCAGCTGCTTTGCGGTAAAGCCTTTATAACGGTATACCGCCTCAAAGCACATGGTCAGCACAAGCAGGATGTACAAAAAGGACTGGCGCGCCGGAAGGGAATCCGGATAGTTTAAGCCGTGCCAGATGAAATTCAAGTTGTTCACCGAAAAGCTGACGATGAGAAAAGCGCACAAAAGGAGCTTTCCGACCTTTTCCTTTATCTGGATCCGGCAGTTTGTGACATAGAGCGGGATCAAAAAGAACACGGCGCTGGAACAAAAAATATTGGGCCAGTGGTCGAGTCCGGTTTCCCGCTGTACGCCTGCAGCATGGCGCGCGAGTACGTCAAAAAAGGAGAAATACCACGTCACCTTTTTCGGAAAGTTCACGTCGGAAAATTCGGTCGCAGTCAGTGCCGCGGCTTCGGGAATGAGGATCACGGAAGCCATGCCGGCGGCGAGCAGGGAATAAAGCGCGAAGCGTCCCACCGCGCCCCCAAGCCGTTTCCAGAACGCCTTCCAGCCGTCTGCGCCGTACAGCTCCGGTACGAGAACCAGCGCGTACAGGCACAAAAAGAGGCAGACCATGATGGAAAGATAGTAGTTGGACAGGATGCACAGCCCGAGGGTAACGCAGTAAAGCCCGCCCTTTTTCTCCCGGACAAGGCGCTCTAAGCCCAGCACGATGAGCGGCGCAAGCACCAGCGTATCCATCCACATCACATTCCAGTTATAGGCGGCAACGAAGCCGCTCATAGCATAAAAGGTTGCAAAAAAGAGGATGGAAAGCTGTCTGGTCTGAAATTTTTCCTTCAGGTACCAGGCGAAGGTAAAGCCGCACAGCCCGATCTTGAACACCACCATGTAGCTCATAAATTCGATCAGGAACTGCTGGGGGACAAGGAGCATCAGCCAGTTGAAGGGGCTGGCGCTGTAATAGCCGTAGAGGGCAAGGTAGTTGGAGCCCATGCCGATGCGCCAGGAATGGTAAAGGGGCTCGCCGTCTTTGACTTTTCGCAGGAATTCCTCCAGAAAGGGAACGTACTGATGGTACATATCGGAGTGCATGAAGCTGCCGTCGCCGAAGGGATAGATGCCGTTGCCGATAAAGATCGCCAGCATGGCAAGAAAGGGCAGCAGGAACGAATAAAAGCAGATCTTGTTGTCTGCAAAAAAGCTGCGCACCCGCCCCGTGCAGGGGCGGGCAGAATGCGGTTTGCTCAAAAATTGTTTCATCGGATGGATACTCCTTTTCGGGGTCATTCAAAAAGCTGGTAATATTGGAAGGTTCTGTACTCGTTCAACAGACCGTCCTGCTCGTCGGCGGCAGAAAACGTGCCGTCGGATAAGGAAACGTGGTTGGCGGAGATGACGGGAACCTGTTTTTCAAGCTCGGTTAGGAAGCTGAAATAGCCGGGCTTTGGAAGCCCCGCAGCGTCCAGCGTTCTGGAAGCCAGATAGTTGGCGCTGATGTTTAAGCCGCTTTCCTCTTCAATATCATAGTTTGCCCAGATAAAGAACGGAACCTGATACCGGCCTGCTTCTTCTTCGGGAGAAAGGGCGGAGGAGGTCGTGCCGTTTAATTTCAGGATCGGATTGATCACGGAATCGGTAGGCTGGTGGTCGCCGAAAAAGACGATGACCGTATCCTCTTCTTCCTCTGAAAAATATTGAACCAGCTCTTCGATCGCCTGATCGGACAGCTTCATCAGGGACAGATAGGCGGACAGGACGTCGGAATCGATGCCGTCTGCCGTGATGTCGGGGGTAAAGTTGTCATAATCCGCCCAGTCGTTATAGGAGGAATGGTTCTGCATCGTGACGTTGAACAAAAACAGCGGCTCGCCGGGTTCTTTCTGCTCATAGATCTGGATGAGCTTTTCATAATCCGCCTCGTCGCTTACATATTTGCGGACGAGGGCGGAATCCTCATAAAATTCCTCGAAATACATCTCGTCAAAGCCCATCAGCGGATACACCTTGTTGCGGTCCCAGCCGGCGGCGCGGTAAGGGTGCATTGCGACGGTGCGGTATCCAAAATCAGACAGCCAGGACGCCATGGAAGGCGTTTCGTCCTTGATATACTGCTGATAGGGGATGCTGCCGTAGGGCAGGAACGCCATGGAGCTTCCGGTCAGATATTCAAATTCGGTGTTCGCCGTGTTGCCGCCCTTGACGGATACGTTCAAAAGCCCGGAAACGGTATCCTCAGCGCCGTCTAAAAGGCTGTGGACGAAAGGCATGTAATCCTCGTTTGTCGAAAACTGCTCCAGAACCGCGGGATCGGAAAATGCCTCGTTCATGATGACGATGATGTTTGGGGTACGCTCGGGTACATCTGCCGTTTCATAGGAAGCAAGCGCTTCTTTGGCGCTGTCCTCGCTGTAGCCGGCAGGCTTTTCCACGGACATATACTGAAGCTCCATCAAAAATGCGGTAACGGTCCCGTTTTTGAACTGGATCGTGGTCGGGGTAAACAGCTTGTCGTAAAGGCGCAGCTTTTTCTGGACGAAATCCTCGTTGTGGAGCATCTTCGTATAGCCAAAGCAGAGCAGCCCGGTCACGAGACAGAGCGCCGTGCGCGCAATCCAGACGCGGCGCTTTTTGCCGGAACGGGGAAAGCCTGCCCGCAGGAAAAATTCCATGACGAGCAAAGCAAGCAGTCCGATCAGCGCGGTAAGCGCGTCTTTGTCCAGTTTGTATTCATAGTTGTCTGCGACGCTGGCAGCCGTGCCGATGGAAAGAATATCCCAGGGCTGGATGGGCGCGCCGCGAAATTCGAGTACGAAATAGTTTGCCAGGCCGTAAATGATGCAGAATACGGTCTGGATGCCAAGAGCCCGGCTGACCCGCCCGGTGAGGCCGAATAAAAAAAGCGCCGAAAACCAGAACAGCGCGACGTTCATCCACTGTACATAGGGCTTCATTGTTTCAAAGGGATTGTGGGTAAACCATTCCAGCAGCCAGAAATTGAGAACCGGAATGATAATAAGGAAGAGATAGGGCACGCATTTTTTTGCCCTGTCGGTCCATTTTTGCATAAAAAACCTTCTTTCTTTCGCATTTAAGGCAATTTTTAGCCGGATTGCGGCGGATAGCCTTGTTTCATAATAATAGTCATGAGTTTCAGGGATGTCAAGGGAGGATTCGGCATATATATGAAAAAAGGATCAGCCTTTCGTTTTTCTTAATAAAGTTTATATGGGAAAAGACGGAAGCCTATGATACAATAAAAAAACTGGAGGAGATGAGTACATGGAGGATAAAAAGAAAGATCTGATCCCGGTTGCGGCGATCGCCCTGTTTTTAGTCATTATCATCATTTTATGCGTGGTGCGCCTGCAGGAGAAGAAGGCGGACGTAAACGGCGGCGCAGAGGCGGTGCAGGGCATGGAGACTGTCACGGCAGTACAGGAAACTGCGTCAGAAAGCAAAGAGACGGAAGAAGGCTACAAGACAGAGGACGGGACGCAGGCAAAACCGGAGGAATCTGCCGAAGCAGCGCAGGACGCAGCAGAGACGGAGAGCGAAAGCATTGCAAACCAGCTTCCGTCGGGCAAGCCGAAGGAAAATAAGACCGCAGGCGCATCCATGCGCACGATCAGCGGCAACGACCCCTTTGCGGGAGCGGACAGCGCCAACAAGAGCAATGAGCAGATGCTTCTGGAAATGGCTGCCTACTGGGAGCAGGACAACATGGAGGCGGTGGAGGATCTGGCAATGCTGGCATGGTATATGAAGATGTCTGCAAGCATTGCCGATGAGGACACGTTCTATTATTATGGGGAGCGCAACGACGAGGGCCAGCCGCAGGGCAAGGGCATCGCCTGCTATGCGGACAACGCCTACTATTACGGCGAATGGGAAGGCGGCAGGCGCTCCGGCCAGGGGGAGTGGATTCATTATTATGTCTATTATGACGACGACACTGCTTCGGATAGGGCGTACCGGATGCATATGTACATGGGCGAATGGGCAAGCGACATGCCAAACGGCGAAGGGCAGGAGCACTATGAGCTGGACATGGCGCATGCGGCAAAGAAGGACCGCTACATCCAGAACGTGATCGGGACGTTTCAGGACGGCCGCTACAGCGGCGAGATGTATCTGACCACCTTAAACTGGGACGGTAATCAGGAGGAGTGGAACGGCGTGGCTGACAGCGGCGTATGGAGCCCTTACGGGGCGGGGACGAACGCGAAGGAGGTGCCGATCTGCCGCGATGTGGACGACGACAACAATTATTTGTGGATTTCCGTGCGCGACAACAAGGAGCAGGGCATCGGGGAGCTGATGCCCTGACAGCCTTCAGAAGTTTTCAGAAGTTCCCGGCTTTCAGAAGTTCCCGGTTGAACAGATCCGGCGGGTATGGTACAATGCAGAAAGATACCGACCGGCAAGGTCAATACATACGGGGATGAGAAGTACATGAATGACAAGTTTTTTGATTTGAAACAGGAAAAGCAGGACCGGATGATCAACGCAGCCCTCAAGATATTTTCCCGCAAAGGCTACAAGCACGCCAGCACGGACGATATTGTGAAGGAGGCGGGGATCAGCAAGGGGCTGCTTTTTCATTATTTCGGGAGTAAGATCGGGCTGTATAATTTCCTGTTTGATTACAGCGCCCGTTTTATGCTGCTGGAGCTGTCCCGGGAGGTAAGGCGCTCCGAGACGGATTATTTTGCGCTGGTCAAGCAGATGGAGCGGGCGAGGATGCAGGTGATGAAGCTGTATCCGTATATGCAGAAGTTTTTAAACGGGGCGATGCGCGAGGAATGTCTGGAGGCGGTGACGCAGATCGCGGACAAGCGCAACGATTACATGGAAAAAATGCGCGCCTACAACATGCAGGCGGACTACAGCCGCTTTGCGCCCTACGGGGATGCAGACCACATGGTGCGGCTGGTGCGCTATACGATCGACGGGATCACAGAGGACATGACGAGCCGCTATGATTTTACGCCGGAGCGGCTGTATCATGAGATCTGCGTCTATGTGGATATGCTGCAGAAAATGACGGAAAGGTGAGGAGATTATCATGAAGGAGAAGCTGTATACGATCCCTTTAAACGACGCGGTAAATGCGGACGATGAGTGCCCGTTCTGCTATATTGAACGGAATGTGGAGCAGGATCTGATGGATTTTGTGCTCGGCTCCTGCGCCTCCTATATGGAGAGCGATGTGCGGGAGGATACGGACAAGGAGGGCTTCTGCCGCGTCCACATGAAAAAAATGTTTGATTACGGCAATACGCTGGGAAACGGCTGGATCTTAAAAACCTACTATAAGAAGCTGTTAAAGGAGATGGAGGGCGAATTTGCGCGCTTTAAGCCCGGAAAGCAGTCCATGGCGGACAGGCTGCGCCGTGTGACAAGCCGGAATGCCATCGGCGTGTGGGCTGCCCAGAAGGAGGAGAGCTGCTATATCTGCGACCGCTTCAAAAAGGAATATCCGCGCTATCTGGACACGTTTTTTTACCTGTATGAAAATGATCCCGCCTTTGCGGAAAAGATCCGGAAGGGAAAAGGATTTTGCCTGCACCATTTCGGGGAGCTGTGCAGCCATGCGGACGGAAAGCTTTCCGATAAGGAAAAGGAGACGTTTTTCCCGGAGATTTTTGAGGTCATGCAAAGAAACATGGAGCGCATGAGCGCGGATGTGGACTGGCTGATCGAAAAGTTTGACTATCTGAACAAGGACGCAGACTGGAAAAATTCCAAGGATGCGGTACAGCGGGGCATGCAGAAGCTGCGCGGCGGCTATCCTGCCGATCCCGTTTACAAAATGAACAAATAAACACCGGAGGAGATTATGGGTAATTCAAAAGAAACAAAAGTGGTGGATCACGATTATTCGCTGATGCCTGTGCCGAAGTTTGCGAGGCGGCGTTTTCTGACCATGTTTATGATCATGCTCGGATTTACGTTTTTTTCCGCGAGCATGTGGACGGGGCAGCAGCTGGGTGACAGCATGGATCTGCCCGGATTTATCGGGGCGCTGGCGTTGGGCGGCGCGATCCTGGCAGTCTATACCGGGGCGCTTGCCTATGTGGGCGCAAAGACGGGGCTTTCGCTGGATCTTCTGGCGCAGCATTCCTTTGGCGCAAAGGGTTCCTATTTGCCGTCGGTGCTCATCAGCTTTACCCAGATCGGCTGGTTTGGCGTGGGCGTGGCAATGTTTGCCATCCCCGTCGCGAAGCTGATCGATCCGGAAAACCAGTGGCTTCCCTATGTGCTCGTGCTGATCGCGGGCGCGTGTATGATGGGATCGGCGTTTTTCGGGATTAAGGCGATGACGGTTGTAAGCTACATTTCGGTTCCCCTCATCGCAATCCTGGGCATCACGGCAATGGTAATGGCGGTACAGACGGGCGACGTGCCGCTGGCGGAGAAGTTTGCGGAAAGCCAGGGCATGAGCGTGATCACAGGCGCGGGGCTGGTGATCGGATCTTTTGTCAGCGGCGGCACGGCGACGCCGAACTTTGCCCGTTTTTCCAAAAATGCGGTGCAGTCCGTTGTCGTAACGGTGATCGCCTTTCTGATCGGAAACAGCCTGATGTTCTGCTTTGGGGCGTTCAGCGGCGTGTATGTGGGCGGCAATGATATTTTCGAGGTGATGGTCGCCTTAAACCTGACGTTTTTTGCGATCATCGTTCTGGGCTTAAACATCTGGACGACCAACGACAACGCCCTTTATACGGCAGGGCTTGGGCTTTCCAACATTACGAAGATCAGAAAGCGCCCGATGGTCATGATCTCCGGCGTGCTGGGGACGGTGAGCGCCATCTGGCTGTACAACAATTTTGTGGGCTGGCTGAACATTTTAAACTGCACCCTGCCCCCGGTCGGCATGATCATCGTGATCGACTACTTTTTCCATAAAAAAGAGTACGAGCAGTGGGATGTGATCAAAAAGCAGGTGAACTGGTTTGCCATCGCAGGTGTTGTAATCGGCGCGGTCGTGGCAAATCTGGTGCATGTGGGCATCGCGTCCATCAACGGCATGGCTGCCGCGGCGGTGTGCTATCTGATCGGAGAGGCTGCCGCGCGGAAGAAAAAATAATGCTTCGGGCTGCAGGGATAGGGGCAGAGGAAGCTGAAAGATAACAGAAAAATAGAAAAAACGGAAAAAGAGGATGCGCTGTGAAATTTTTGCAGCGCATCCTCTATGAGGAGATTTATGGGATTTTTAAGAAACAAAAGATCGTCTATCGTGGATGATGATAATTTCAGGAGCAGGGTGATTGCCCTTGTCGTGCCGATGGCGCTGCAGAATCTGATCAACGTCGGCGTCAATGCGACGGACGTGATTATGCTGGGCAGGGTCGGGGAAAAGGCGCTGTCCGGGGCTTCGCTGGCTGGACAGGTACTTTTTGTCCTGAATTTATTCCTTTTCGGCATGACCTCGGGAGCCTGCGTGCTTACCGCCCAGTACTGGGGAAAGGGCGATAAGGATTCCATCGAAAAGATACTTGGCATCGTGATCCGTCTGGCGGAGACGGCGGGCATCGCGTTTATGGCAGTGACCCTTCTTATGCCGGAGCCGATCATGCGGATCTTTACGAACGATCCGGAGGTGATCGCAGAGGGCTGCAAATATCTGCGGATCGTGGCGCTGACCTATCCGGTGACGGTATATACGATGGGCTATCTCAACGTGATGAAGTCCGTGGAAAAAGTGGTGATCTCCACGATCGTGTATGCAAGCTCGCTGGCGCTGAATTTTGTGATCAATGCAATTTTGATCTTCGGACTTTTGGGCGCGCCGAAGCTGGGGATCGTGGGCGCTGCGGTCGGGACGTTCTGCGCCCGTATGCTGGAGCTTTTGATCGTGCTGATTTATGCAAAACGCTGCAACCATGATGTAAAGGTACGGCTTAAATATGTGCTGCATATGGATCCGGTGCTGTTTCGGGATTTTATGCATTACTCCGGGCCTGTTATTTTAAACGAGCTGTTCTGGGGGCTTGGCTATTCCGCAAATGCGGCGATCGTCGGCCATCTGGGAAGCAGTGCGGTGGCGGCAAATTCCGTCGCCCATGTATGCAGGCAGCTGGCGCAGGTCGTGGTATTTGGTCTGGGCAATGCGACCGCGATCATGATCGGCAAGGTGATCGGGGAGGGCAGGACTGCGCTTGCGGAGGAATACGGAAGAAGATTTGTCCGCCTGTCCCTGATCGGCGGAGTGATCGGCGGGGCGCTGCTTTTGCTCATCCGTCCGCTGGTTATTTCCGGGCTTGCCTTTGAGGGACAGACTGCGGCTTATATGAATGCGTTTCTGGGCGTCATGTCCTATTATGTGGTGGCGCAGGCGCTCAACACGGATCTGGTCGTCGGCGTATTCCGCGCGGGCGGCGATACGCGCTTTGGCATGATTCTGGACATCGCCTCCATGTGGGGCGGGTCGATCCTGATCGGCTGGCTGGCGGCGTTTGTCTTTAAATGGCCGGTCGTCGTAGTTTATGTGATCCTTTTGTCGGACGAGATCATCAAGCTGCCGATCTGTCTGTGGAGATATAAGCAGAAGAAATGGCTTAAAAATGTGACGAGATAAAAATATGGGGAAATGAAGCCTGCGGGAGGGCGGATTAGGGAAGGAGGCAGACCTTATGTGCAATCTGTCCGGATATGTTGAAAAAAGAGCGATTGAACGGGGGATGGAGTGCGGGATTAAGCAGGGAATTGAACAAGGACTGGAACAAGGACTGGAACAGGGACTGGCAGCGCTGGTACAGACGCTGAAACCCATTTATGAGTTTGAGAAACTGTATCAGGCAGTAATCCAAAATCCGGTTTATGCGAATGTGACAAGAGAAGAGGTTTATCGCCTGTATGAGAAGTAAGGAGGATTGACAGAAGCTGCCGGAGCGATTTTTATGATGGCGTTTTACGATAACGGTCAGGAAATTTGTTTTCCTGACCGTTATTTTAAAGTACAGAATTTCCCTGGATGCCGGAGGGGACATATGCTGTAATACGGGGTACAGCTTTTTTGACAGAAGATCACGTTTTTTTGGCCGCTGGCAAAGTGCGGCAGAGATGCTGTGGACGGGCGCCGGAGATTTTGTGAAATAGGAGCAATTTTTGCTTGTCAAAATCCCGGTTGTAGCATACAATGAACCTATGCGGTGTGATATGGGGTCCTTTTCATGGAATGACTGAAAAGGAGATAAAAAATGCCGATATTTCATTTGATGAAAAAAGCGCCCGGAACAGCTTTGTTTTTGGTGCTTTTGTTTGTTACTGTTTTTTTGCCGGGCTGCGGGAAAGACGAAGGGGATCTGTTTTCATCGTCAGGCGGCGCAGCGGAAACGGCGGCTTTTTTTGATGTTGCGGACAGCGGGAGCGCGGACGGGGAAGCGGAAAAAAGCAGTTCTCCGGCAGAAGCGGAGGAAGGCTTAAAAGACGATGGGACAGCACCGGTAGACGCTTTGCGGGAAACCGCAGAGGAGATGGAAGCGGTTATCGTCCATATCTGCGGGGCAGTGGCGGAACCGGGCGTTTATGAGCTGGAAGTGGGCAGCCGCGTGATGGACGCGGTAAAAGCCGGCGGCGGTTTTTTGCCGGAGGCGGATCAGGACAGCTGCAATCTGGCAGAGCCTGTGGCGGATGGCTGTCAGATTTATATTATGACAAAAGAAGAGAGTCTTGAAGCAAAGGCAGCAGGAAGGACGGCGGGGATACAGCGGGCCGGACAGGCGGGCACAGGACAGGCGGGCGGCGCTTTTGCAGGCGGTCAGGCAGAAGGCGCAGGCAGAGTCAACCTGAATACTGCGGACAAGGCGGCGCTGATGACGCTGCCGGGCATCGGGGAGAGCCGCGCGGACGATATTCTGGAATGGCGCAGCAAAAACGGCCGTTTTGAGAAGCCGGAGGATATTATGAAGGTCAGCGGCATTAAGGAAGGCGCTTTTGAAAAAATAAAAGATAAGATCACAGTATAGAGATGCCGGAAGGCAGAATGGGAGAAGAAATGGGAAGAAAAGTTTTGGTTGTGGACGACGAGAAGCTGATCGTGAAAGGGATCCGGTTCAGTCTGGAGCAGGACGGCATGGAAGTGACCTGCGCTTACGACGGGGAAGAGGCGCTTCAGTATGCAAAGGAGCAGCAGTTTGACATTATTTTGCTGGACATCATGCTGCCGAAGCTGAGCGGGACGGAGGTATGCCAGCAGATCCGCGAATTTTCCAACGTCCCGATCGTGATGCTCACAGCCAAAAGCGACGACATGGATAAGATCATGGGGCTGGAATACGGCGCGGACGATTATATCACAAAGCCCTTCAATATTTTGGAGGTAAAGGCGCGGATCAAGGCGATCATGCGGCGCACGGCGGTAAGGGAGACGCCAAAGGCGCAGGAAAATATGCTGGAAAGCGGGGATATGCGGATGGACTGCGACAGCCGCCGCGTCAGCATTGCCGGGCGGGAAGTAAATCTGACGGCAAAGGAATTTGACGTTCTGGAGCTGCTGATCCGCAATCCAAACAAGGTTTACAGCCGGGAGAAGCTGCTGAACCTGGTCTGGGGCGCGGATTATCCGGGGGATGCGCGCACGGTGGACGTCCATATCCGCCGTCTCCGCGAAAAGATCGAGATAAACCCAAGCGAGCCCAGATATGTTCATACAAAGTGGGGCGTGGGATATTTTTTCCATGCGTAAAAGCAAACCTGTTTCTGATTCCGGAGCCTTGTATTTATGAATTTTCACTTAAAAAAAGACGGATTTATCCAAAAACTTCTTTATAAGATCCCGGTGCTGCGAAGCCTTAAGGCATATATTTTTGTGCTCATGCTGATCATCGGGATCGTTCCAAGCGACATCATGCGGGTGGGCATTCTGGAAAATTATGAGGAACGGGCGGTGAGCCTGCGGGCTTCCGATGTTTCTTCGCAGTACCGGATCATCGCGGATCACCTGCTCAATTACAATTACCTGCAGGACAATACGTCGGAGGTAATAAACGCAGAGCTGGAACAGATGTCTAATCTGTATGACGGGCGGGTGCTTATCATCAACGGGAATTTCCGGATCGTCAAGGACACCTACGGCATGAGCGAGGGAAAGACAATGATCTCCGAAGAGGTGATCCGGTGCTTTAAGGGAGAGAGCGCGGTGCGCTACGACAAGAAAAACGGCTACATCGAAACGACTGTTCCGATCGTGGAAAAAACAGACGGCGACGGCAGCGGGGGGTTAAGGGTGCGCGGCGTGATTCTGGCGAGCGCGTCTACGGACAGCATCGTATCGACGATGGATATTTTGAGGCGGAAGGCGCTGATTTTGGAGATCGTGATGGGAATCGTGATCGTGGGGATCGTATTTTTCTTTTCCCATATTTTGTTAAAGCCGTTCAAGCGGGTGACGCAGGCGATCAGCGAGGTCAAGGACGGCTTTACGGACGAGCCGATCTCGGTTCCCGATTATCTGGAAACGGAGCATATCGTGGACGCGTTCAATCAGCTTCTGGGGCGGATGAAGGTCATCAACGATTCCAGGCAGGAGTTTGTTTCAAACGTCTCCCACGAGCTGAAGACGCCGATGACGTCTGTTAAGGTGCTGGCGGATTCCCTGAATCAGCAGCCGGACGCGCCGGTGGAGCTGTACCGTGAATTTATGGCGGACATCACAGAGGAGATCGAGCGGGAGAATAAGATCATCAACGACCTGCTTTCTCTTGTGAAAATGGACAAGACCGAGGGCGTTATGAACATTTCGACCGTGGACATCAACAGCCTTTTGGAAACGACGTTAAAAAGGCTCCGCCCGATCGCGCGCAAGAGAGACATCGAGGTGGTGCTGGAAAGCCTCCGTCCCGTGACGGCAGAGGTAGACGAAGTCAAGATGTCCCAGATTTTTACGAATCTGGTGGAAAATGCGATCAAGTACAACCGGGAGCACGGATGGGTCAAGGTGCTTCTGGACGCGGACCATCAGTTTTTTACCGTGGAAATCTCGGATTCGGGCATCGGCATCCCGCAGGAGGATTACGAGCATATCTATGAGCGGTTTTTCAGGGTGGACAAGTCCCATTCGAGGGAGATCGGCGGGACGGGCTTAGGGCTTGCAATCACAAGAAACGCAGTGCTGCTGCACCGCGGCTCGATCAAGGTCAGCAGCGTGGAAGGTCAGGGAACCTGTTTTATCGTAAAAATTCCGCTGACCTATATCAGATAGGAGGAGACGGCATGAAGCTGAGAAAAACGATGCGGGGCTTCCGGCGGGCGGCTCTCTGCGCAGCGCTGTGCCTGTCCGTTCTGGTAGGCTGCGGCGGGAAGCCGGAGGAGGAAGCGGCATCCATATCCGTTTATTATATCAACAAAGAAGAGACGAGGATCACGGCGGTGGAGAAGCCGCTGGAAGGCGATACACTGGAACAGCAGACGCAGAATGTGCTGGAAATGCTGGCGGAAAATCCTGTGGAGCTTTCCCTGCGCACAACGGTAAACGGCTTTTCAATCAAGAGCTGGGAGGTAAAGGACGCCCAGCTTGTGCTGGACATGAGCACGGAATATAAAAAGCTTTCGGCAACTGCGGAGGTGCTCATCCGCGCGGCGATCGTGCGGACGATGACGCAGCTGGAAGGGATTGAAAACGTCTCGTTTACGGTAGGCGGGGAGGCGCTGACGGACAGCCTTGGCAGCATTGTAGGGCCGATGACGGCGGATATGTTTATCGACAATGCGGGCAAGGAGATCAACGCCTATGAAAAGACGCGGCTGAAGCTTTATTTTGCGGACGGGACGGGGGAGAGGCTCGTGGAGGTTATCTCCCAGCCGATCGTTTACAGCAGCAATATTTCCATGGAAAAGCTGGTTTTGGAGCAGCTGATCGCAGGACCGTCCGCAGAGGACGGCGAGGCTTACGCGGTGCTCAGCTCTGCGACGAAGGTGCTGGGCGTGACGGTCAAGGACGGCGTATGCTATGTCAACTTCGACGAAAACGCGCTGACACCGGTGGGGAATGCGACGGCGCAGGTGCAGATCTATGCGATCGTCAATTCGCTGGCGGAGCTGCCGAACATCAACCGGGTGCAGATTGCCGTGGGCGGAAAGACGGACGTCCTGTTTGGCGAAAAAATACAGCTTTCCACCGTGTTTGACCGGAATCTGGATCTGGTGTACGGAACGGAGGAAAAATAAAGGTTTCATTCAGAAGACCATTGTGCGCAGCGCTTCTGGTTTTCCTGATAGTCCGGACGGCGTTTGCAGGGCTGTCGGGAGAACCGTTCCCGGAGTATAGCGGGCGGGAAGGGGAGCGGCTGCGCGTAACAGGAATTGTCTCAGCGCCATATGAGCCGGCGGACGGTTCGATGGAGGGGGCTTCTTTTTATCTGTCCCAAATCGAAGGATTTTCAGAAAAATCTCAAAAAATCATTTGTTATCCGGAAAAAAATATAAAAACCATGCCGAGGGCAGGCAGCCGCGTGCAGGTGGAAGGAAAGGCAAAGCCCTTTCGGAAGGCTTCCAATCCCGGCGAATTTGACGCGGCGGCATATTATGGCAGAAAGGGAATCCTGTTTTCCCTGCAGGATACGGAGATTTTGCGGGAAAGCAGCTCCTACAGCCGGGCAGGGGAGCTGTTGGCAAGGCTGCGCCATTGGGCGGACGCCTGTTTTTTGCGCGTGCTTGGGAAAAAGGACGGGGCGACGGCGTCCGCCATGGTTCTGGGCGTTAAAAGGCAGATGGACGAGGAGGTAAAGGCGCTGTATGCGGGGGCCGGGATCAGCCATCTGCTGAGCATTTCCGGGCTGCATCTGTCCCTGATCGGGATGGGGCTGTTTGGGCTGCTGCACCGGCTGTTTCGGCGGCTGCCGCGCCGGATCCTGCGCGGGCATGCCATAGCGCTGTGGACAGCCTCCGGCGCTTCGGCGCTTGTTTTGTATGCTTATGCGCAGATGACGGGCATGAGCGTTTCCACAAGCCGCGCGCTGGCGATGTTTGTCCTGCTTCTGGGTGCGCGGCTTGCAGGCAGGACGACGGATCTGGCGACGTCCCTGACGGTGGCTGCGGCGCTTATCCTGACTCAAAATCCGCAGAATATTTACGACGCAGGCTTTCAGCTGTCTTTTTCGGCAGTGGCAGGGATCGCGGCGGCAGTGCCGGTGATGCAGGAAGGATGGGAGAGCCGGCGGCTGGGAAGGGCGCAGGATTTTTCGGGAAGGCTGCGCCGCTTCGGGGCAGGGCTTTGGAAAAATGCGCTGGCAAGCTTTGGGATCACGCTTGTGATGCTGCCCTTTCTTCTGGCGCACTATTATGCATGGAGCCCATGGTCGGCGGCAGCGAATCTGGCGGTCATCCCGCTGATGGGGATTTTGCTGCCGTGCCTGTTTGGGATTCTGGCGGCAGGCGGGATCGGGGAGCTGGCGGCAGCGCTGGGGACAGGCGTTATTTCAGAGCTGGTTTTGGGGCTTTCCGACGCAGCGGCAGCCGGAACCGTCCTGTTTGCAAAAGGGATTTTGGGGTGCTATGAAGCAATCTGCCGCATCCTGCTTAAGCTGCCCTTTTCGGTGGTGCATACCGGAGCGCCCAAGGCTGCCGCGCTGATCGTATTTTTTGCAGGGCTGGCGCTGCTTTTATGGAAAGGAAAGGAGCAAAAGCCCGTATGGCGGCTTTTGTGCGCGGCAGGGCTGACCTGTGTGTTTTTGATCCGCTTTCCGGAAGGGCTGCGGATCACGATGCTGGACGTGGGGCAGGGAGCGTGTGTCTGTGTGGAGACGCCCTCCCGGGAGGTGTATCTGCTGGATGCAGGCAGCACCTCAAAAAATGATACCGGGAACGGACAGATTGTGCCCTATCTGAAATACAGGGGTGTAAAATCGTTGGACGGGATCTTTGTGAGTCACTGGGATGCGGATCATATCAATGGAATTGAAGCGGTACTGGACTGGTCAACGCTTGAAAATGTGCCGGTAAAACGGCTTTTGCTGCCGGATACGGGGTTAAAGGATGAAGCGCTGGCAGAGCTTTTGGCACTTGCCGGAAAGCATGGGGTGCCGGTGGAATATGTGTCTGCGGGCAGCGTGACAAAGTCCGGGAAGGTAAGGCTTTTTTGTTTTCATCCGCCGGCAGGCAAAACAGAGGAGGACAGGAATGCGGTTTCGATGGTTCTGCGGCTGGAATATGGGGGATTTTCCGCGCTGTTTACCGGGGATCTGGAAGAGGAGGGAGAGGAATGGATGGTGCAGCGCTATGGGAGCGCGCTGGAAAGCACGGTTCTGGACGCGGGACACCACGGAAGCGGGAATGCGACAAAAGACGGCTTTCTGGATGCGGTAAAGCCCAAGGCAGTGCTGATCTCCTGCGGAAAGGACAATTCCTATGGACATCCGGCAAAAGAGATGATCGCCCGGGTGGAAAAAAGGCGGATCCCTTGGTATGTGACGGCGCGGGACGGAGCGTTGACCATAAAAGTCAATAGGAATGGGGAACGCTTTTTCATCGTTCCGTTTACGGAGCGCAGGCAGGGGAAGGAACCGTGAGTTATGGCCCGCCGGATTGCCGGTGAACCGCAGCAGCCGTGACGGCGGCGTTTCTCCCCTTGCCTTGGCAGGAAAGATGCGGTATAATTTGAAATACACTTGGACGGCTGGAGGTACGAGATGAAGAAATTTTTGGAACTGATCTCCGAGGAGATGGGAAAAGGCTTCGCGGAAGCAGGCTATGAAAAGGAACTGGGACGGGTAACGGTATCCAACCGTCCGGATCTGTGTGAATATCAGTGCAACGGCGCGATGGCGGGCGCGAAGAAATATCACAAGGCTCCGCTGATGATCGCAAACGACGTGGCAGAGAAGCTGGCGGACAGCAGCGTATTTGCGGAGGTGTCGGCGGTTGCGCCCGGATTTTTGAATTTAAAATTAAGGGACAGCTTTGTCCGCAGCTATGTGGAGGAGATGGACAAGGCAGATAAATTTGGTCTGGAAGCGCCCGAAAAGGCAAAGACGATCGTGATCGATTACGGCGGGCCGAACGTGGCAAAGCCCCTGCATGTGGGACATCTGCGTTCTGCCGTCATCGGCGAGAGCATCAAGCGGATCTGCCGCTACAAGGGACATCAGGTGATTGGCGACGTGCATCTGGGCGACTGGGGGCTGCAGATGGGGCTGATCATTACGGAGTTGAAGCTGCGCAAGCCTGAGCTGCCCTATTTTGACGAGAGCTTTGCAGGCGAATATCCGGCAGAGGCTCCTTTTACCGTATCCGAGCTGGAGGAGATTTACCCTACCGCAAGCGGCAAATCCAAAGAGGATCCCGCTTACAAAGAGGCGGCGCTTGAGGCGACGCTTCGCCTGCAGAGCGGCGACAGGGGATACCGCGCGCTGTGGAAGCACATCATCGCGGTTTCGGTGGAAGACTTAAAGAAGAATTACAGTAACTTAAACGTGGAATTTGATCTCTGGAAGGGCGAGTCCGACGCGGATCCCATCATTCCGGGCATGGTTCAGCGGTTAAAGGATTCCGGGCTGGCGCATGAAAGCCAGGGCGCGCTCGTTGTGGACGTGAAGGAAGAGACGGATACGAAGGAAATCCCGCCGTGCATTATTTTGAAATCCGACGGGGCGGCGCTGTATGCGACCACCGATCTTGCGACGATCGAGGACCGCATGGAAAACCTTCATGCGGACAGCCTTATCTATCTGACAGATAAGCGTCAGGAGATGCACTTTGTTCAGGTATTCCGCGTGGCAAAGAAGGCGGGGCTTGTAAAACCGGAGACGGAGTTAAAGCACATCGGCTTCGGCACGATGAACGGCAAGGACGGCAAGCCGTTTAAGACAAGGGAAGGCGGCGTGATGCGTCTGGAGTATCTGATCCGCGACATCAATGAGGAAATGTACCGCAAGGTGCGCGAGAGCAGGCAGGAGCTTCCCGAAGAAGAAGCAAGGCAGATCGCGCAGGTGATCGGGCTTTCCGCGATCAAATACGGCGACCTTTCCAATCAGGCGGCAAAGGACTACATCTTTGACATCGACCGGTTTACCTCTTTTGAAGGGGATACCGGCCCGTATATCCTGTATACGATCGTCCGCATCAAGTCCATCCTTTCCAAATATCAGGAGCAGGGAAAGAGCCTTGAAAATCTGGTATTTGGCGAGCCGTGCAGCGACGCCGAGAAGGATCTGATGCGCCAGCTGTGCAGCTTTAACGCCATGATGGACAGCGCCTGTGAGGAGACTGCGCCCCATAAGGTATGCGCATATATTTATGACCTGGCAAACGCCTTCAACAAGTTCTATCATGAGACGCGGATACTTGCGGAGGAGGATGACAAAAAGCAGGCGGGCTGGATCGCTCTGCTGCTTCTGACAAAGCGTGTGCTGGAGACATGTATCGACGTGCTGGGATTTGAAGCGCCGGATCGGATGTAATCAGAAAAACAACATAAATGGAGCAGCAAAAACACCGGAATGTGGTATAAAGCCACCCGGTGTTTTTTTGCTGCCTTGCAGGAGGCAGCTGTATTTGATTCGATAAAATTCAGATCATCGGACGTCCTGTGGAGCGGCAGATTTCAAGGCGGGGAGAAATGACCTTATGACAAACCTGAAAATCGGAAGCTTCCATCTGCTGTTTTAAAATCAGTCCGGCTTCCCGTCCCATGATATATTCGGACTGGTCGATATGGGTAAAAAAGTCCGGACGCTGGCTGTTTACAAGCGGCTTATCAAAGGAAATGAGGGATACGTCCTCCGGGATCCTGATATGCAGGGAGGAGAGCAGGTCGTGCAGATAAGCGCAAGTATTGGATTCAGCGGTAATGAATGCAGTGAACTTCTCCTGAAGGATGAGCCGGGAGAAAAGCTCCTGATAGTGGCTGAATTTTTTTGCCTTATCAAGATATTCGATAACTCTCATGGACGTTTCGGAAAGCCCGCATGCTTCAAGCTCTGACATGGCGCCTGAGATCCTGTATTTAACGGAGAAGGTATCCCTTCCCGTGGAGGAAACAAAACAGAATCTGCGGTGTCCCAGATCATGAAGATGCTTTAAGCACATTGCGCCGCCGGTTTTATTGTCTCCGATCACATAGCTGGTATTGAGACGGGGCAGATAGCGGTCAAGCAGGACAAGCGGATACTTTTTGAGCTGCATGAGCATGAGCTGGTCGCTGAAAAACGGCTGATCCCGGGGGAAAAGGACGATCCCGGAAATATTCGTATCCAGACAAAGCTGTAAAAGGTAGTTTTCAGTTTCCGGAGTCCTGCTCTGGAAAATATGGCAGATATAAGCGTCTCCGGGAAATACCGATAAAATACCGTTTACGAGAGACAGGGCAAACTGATCCGAAATGGTCGGAAGGATGCACGCGATCTCGGGACGGGAAATGCCTGCTGTGCCGGAAGCAGAAACGGGGACAGCAGGAGAAGAGAAAGCATGGGACTGAGATACAAAGCTGCCCTTGTTTGGGAAGCGGGTAATGATCCCGTTCGCTTTTAGCTCATTGAGCGCCTTGGAAACCGTGATCCTGCTGACCTGATATTTCTGTATCAATTCGTGTTCTGTAGGAATCTTGTCGCCCGGATGCAGAATTCCCTGATTGATCTGGGCCAAAAGATCTTCTTTGATCTGCTGATAAAGAGGCAGACTGCTTTCGTTCATAAATAAAATCCCCCTTGTGTTATTGAAAACATCTGTTTCCCTGTCAATCAGACACTGTCGGAAACAGCGTATCTGCAGGGAAATAAAATTCCTATACCCGTAAAAATGGAAAAAATATAACTTTATTATAGAAATAAGGATAGCATATGGCATTATGAATGTCAACAAGACAAATAATGCAAAATGAATGTTTATAATGACAAAATATGAAAAAATAGAATTGGCAATATTTAATAAAAATGGCAAAATTAGAAAGAAAAGCATTGCAAAATGCACATGAAGAGATATAATAAACTTAAATTAAGCAATGCAAAACAGAAATCAAACCATAAAAAAGGAATACAATATGTTTTGCTATAATATTGTATTGATATGTTTGTATTGTGAATGAATTACGCGGCGTCAGATCAAAAGGGACTGCGGGAAAAAGGAGAGGATCGTATGGGAAAAGCAAAAGCGGTATCTGCCATGAGCGCAGAGCAGAAAAAGAAAAATAGTCATGATCTATGGATACAGGTAAAACGACACAGGATTTTGTACCTGTTTTTAGTTCCTCTGGTCGTATGGCTGCTCACGTTCTGTTACGTCCCGATGGCAGGTATTGTGCTGGCTTTTAAAAATTACCGGTTTGATCTTGGAATTTTCGGGAGCGAATGGGCGGGTTTTAAGCACTTTGAAAAGTTCCTGACGTCGCCGGAGTTCTGGATCACACTTAAAAGTACATTGGTAATTACCGGATTAAAGCTGGTCATCTGCTTCCCGGCACCGATCATTCTGGCGCTTTTGCTAAATGAAGTAAAAGCGCCGAGATTTAAAAAGGGAATCCAGACATTATCCTATCTTCCAAACTTTGTATCATGGGTAGTAGTTGTTCAGCTGATGACGGCGATCTTTACACCGTATGGCGGTATTTTCAATGAGATCCGCGAGATGATGGGCTTGGAACCGCTTTTCGTAATGGGCGAAAAAAATGCTTTTCTTCCGCTGGTTATCTTTTCAGATCTCTGGAAGAACGTGGGCTGGGGCTCCATCGTATATCTGGCGGCGATCACGGGAGTGGATCAGGAGTTATATGAAGCCGCAGCAATCGACGGGGCGGGACGCTGGAAATGTACATGGCATATTACCCTGCCCGGCATTGCGATGACGGTGGGAATCATGTTTATCATGGCGGTGGGAGGCATCCTGAATGCAGGCTACGATCAGATCCTTTTGCTGCAGCAGCCCGCTAATATGGAGATTTCGCAGGTACTTGATACATACATTATCCAGACCGGTATCCGGTACGGAAAGTTTGAATACGCGACGGCGATCGGGCTGTTCAAATCGGTATTCTCACTGCTGCTGGTAGCAGGAACGAATTATCTGACGAATAAATATGCAGAGATCGGTCTGTGGTAAGGAGGACGGTATGAAGATTAAAGAATCCAGAGGACGCAAAATATTCAAAGTGTTTAACTATACCTTTCTGGCGCTGCTGGGGGCGGCAACCTTTTATCCCTTCTGGTATGTGCTGATCGCCTCCTTTAACACGGGGCGGGATTTCATGCGGGGCGGTGTCTGGCTGTTCCCGAGAGAGTTTACTTTGGAAAATTACCAGTTGGCGTTTGAAGATCCTTCCATTGTAAATGCGCTTGTGATTTCCGTTTTATCAACGGTACTGAGCGTTGCATTTGGACTGGTGTGCACGGCGCTTGCGGCATATGCGATGAGCATAAAAACGCTGCCGGGACGTACCTTTATCAATTTTTTCTGGTACTTCACAACAATTTTCGGCGGCGGCATGGTTCCGTATTACATGGTTTTAAGGGATCTGCATCTGACAAGCAGCTTCTGGCTGTATGTAATACCGTCACTGTATAGCTTTTACAACTTTGTACTTTTGAGGACAAACTTTGCGGCAATCCCGACAGAGCTGCGGGAATCGGCGCAGCTGGACGGGGCAAGCGAGCTGACGATCATGAGCAGGATCTACATTCCGCTCTCCAAACCGATTCTTGCAACGCTGGCGCTGTTTATCGGAGTCGGGAAATGGAACGACTGGTTTACAGGCGCTTATTACCAGAGCAAAACGGCGCTGTATCCGGCGGCGACCCTGCTGCAGAAAATCCTGAGCGAAGCGTCCGCGACAAACCAGATCAAGCTTGGACAGGAGACACAGATCGGGGCGGTAACAAGCTATACTTCCCAGTCCCTGCAGATGGCGTTCGTAATGATCCTTACGATGCCGATTGTCATTATTTATCCGTTCCTGCAAAAGTATTATGTAAAAGGCGTGATGGTTGGATCTGTAAAGGGCTGAAAACAAAAAACATGCGGTTTATGGATGGAATAAGCCGCCTGTATATAAAAGAAGGAGGAAAACAGTATGAAGAAAAAAGCGATGGCGCTGCTGATGGCGGCGGCGATGGCGGCAGGGATGCTGACAGGCTGCGGAGGAACGCAGACCGCATCGGAAGGAGGATCAGGGGAAGCACTGGTCGATGAAAATGGGGAGGCAGAGTATTACACGGATGAAGACGGCAACAAGTATCAGAAATTCGATGATGTAAAACTGAAAATGCTTGTCTGCTGGAACGGCGATTTCCCTCATGCGACAGACCAGTACAACAACGACGTTGCCAAAGCGATCCGCGACAAGATCGGCGTTACGGTGGAATTTGAAGGCATTATGATGAGCGAAGCGGAAAAGCTGAATATGATGTTTGCCTCCGGGGATATGCCCGATATGGTAAACGCTCCGTACTGGGGCGGTACGGCGGGAGAAACGGCGATCATCAAAAAAGCCGGGGCAGAAGGCAGGCTGATCGATATTAAGGATAAGGTTCCCAACTATCCGAACATTTCAGACTGCTGGGATGTGGGCGTGATCAGCCAGAAATATCTGGAAAATGATATTGATGATCCGATGTTTAACGGCGCAAGATATGTGATCCCGACCGAGGTTGCCGGAAGCGTGGAAGATATTGCGCTGTGGGCATACGGCGTATTTGTAAGAGGCGATGTGCCGGAAGCGCTTGGTATTGACCCCAAGTCCATCAAGACGACAGAGCAGCTCGTGGACTTTATGAAAAAGGCGCAGGAATACGGATTTAAGGACATCAATGGAAATGACTGTATCGTAGCGACAACCTATCATGACGGCTGGTCTTATGACGATTATTTACAGAGCTACAAGCAGAAGAAGCTGACCCAGTATACAACGGATGAAAACGGAAACGTGACGCTGGATAAGCTGACCCAGAACTGGATCGATCAGTATATGGTAATCTGGGAGCTGGTGCATGAAGGAATTCTGGATAAAGAATGTTTCACAACCTCCGACGATATGGCAAAGGAAAAAGTCGGAAGCGGCACGGCGCTGTTTACCTGCGCGCAGTATGGCGTGACGATCGACGCGACAAAGCAGAGCGGCCTGTATGACTCCAATCCCGAGATGCGTTATACATGGGTCGGCCCCCTGGATTATCAGGATGGTTCGGCACTGACACAGATCGAGGCGGATGGCAGAACAGGATCTCCGGTAATTTTCTTCCCGACAACCTGTTCCAATATTGATGCAGCGCTGACATGGCTGGATTATGTAAACAGCAAGGAAGGCATGAGACTGATCAGCTACGGCTTTGAAGGCGATACCTATGAATTAAATGAAGAGGGACAGCCCCGTATGACGGCAGAGCTGACGGAGCGTTACGCAAAAGAGCCTGAAAATGTAAAGAAGGAGCTGCGCGAAAGAGGAATTAACTATATGGCGTCAAGAACCTATGTGGCAAAGAAGAACACAAAATGGTTTGGCGAGTCGGCTCCGTTTGATTCCGATGCGCTGGATCCGTATCTGGAAGAGTACAGGAAAGAGCGTCCGGTCGAGATCTTAAAGGGGTATCCGATCGATGCGCTGGCTCCCAACTATGAAGGGTATCAGGAGTTTGCGGAATGGGCGTTTGATGACGTGAAGGAAAAAGAATACAAGGAACGCGCATTCTTTGCGGAAACGGAAGAAGAGGCAAGACAGATCCTGGAAGAGTATCAGGAATATCTGATGACAAATGAGGATGGACAGATGCAGGAGTTCTTGGACTTTATGACAGAACAGTCCAAGACAAGGGACGATATTGTATATTGATTTTTGACTGACGAGAGGGCAGGAGCACAAACTTAATGCAAACGATTGGGTTAAGGGTGTTTCCTGCCCTCTTTCTATTCAATTTTATGCAGTCGGAGCGGCGAAGGGAGAGAAAAATGGCTTATATCAGGGATAAAAAAGAGGAGCTGACCGGTTATCAGGCAGGCGACCCGTATCGGGAGTCGGTGGATCTGCAGTGCGATTTTGTAATGGTATACGGCATCGATCCGACGATGCCGGAACGGATCCGGCAATACCGGGAAAAAGGGTATGTAGTGCATCTTATGACGGGGATCGCGTGGGGAGAATATCAGGAATATCTGGACGGGAAATGGGATGGCAGAAAGCACTGGGACGAGGGGCAGGTGGACCGTTATGGAAATGACGTGATCCATAATCCGACGGTTCCCTATATGGTGCCGACGGTTTCCTTTGCGGAGTATCTGACGGAACGGATGAAGGCAGCAGTGGATGCGGGAGTGGAGGCAATCCATGTGGAGGAGCCGGAATTCTGGGACAGAAGCGGATATTCGGAAGCGTTTAAAAGAGAGTATGAGATCTTTTACAAAGAACCGTGGCAGCCGCAGCATGAAAGCCTGGATGCCCAGTATAAATGCGCAAGGCTGAAAGCCTACCTGTATAAGCGCACGATCGACAGGGTCAGCGCGGCATTAAAAGAGTATGCAAAAGTAACTTACGGCAAGGATCTGAGATTTTATGTGCCGACGCACAGCCTGTTAAACTACACGCAGTGGAAAATCATGAGCCCGGAGGCGGAGCTGATCGGGATTCCGACCGTGGACGGGTATATTGCCCAGATCTGGACGGGTACGAGCCGGGAGGCAAATGTATATGAGGGCGTATATCGGGAGAGGACGTTTGAAACAGCATATCTGGAATACGGCGTAATGCAGGAGCTGGTCAAAGGCACGGGGCGCAGGATGTGGTTTTTAAATGATCCGATCGAGGATCTGCCCTCCTATACATGGGAAAATTATGAATACAATTACCGGCGTACGGCGGTTGCGTCGCTTCTTCATCCCCATATCTGGCATTATGAGATCTGTCCGTGGCCGCACCGCGTTTTCGACGGACGCTATCCGAGGTTCCAGCCAAGGATTGAGGAAAAAATCGAAACCAGCTTTGAAACGGATCAGTCCAGGCCGATCCCGCAGAGCTATTCCACGCTTTTATCGGGGATGTTCCAGCTGTTTGGGGATATGGAGCAGAAGGAGTTTTATTTTGAAGGAAAAGCGGACGGCGTAGGTGTCTTTATGTCGGACAGCGGGCTGTTCCAGCGCACTTTCCCGGATGGGATCGTGAACGGGGAAAAGCTGGGAGACAGATTCCGGGCGGCGATGCACAAAAACTCCGGCAATCCGGTGGATGAAAAGGCTGCGGAGGAGCTGATGAAGGAAATCGGGGAAAAGGATTCCCTGATGCTTGATTTTATCCAGAGCGCAGCGTTCCCGAACTTTTTCGGAATGGCGATGCCGCTTGTAAAATACGGTCTGCCGGTGCATCCGGTACAGCTGGACAATGTGCGGCGTTTTGCGGGCTATCTGGAAGATTATAAGTGCCTGATCTTAAGCTATGAGTATATCAAGCCGGAAGCCCCGGACGTGAATGCGGCGGTCGTTTCGTGGATCCAGGAAGGAAATACGCTGATCTATGTGGGCGATGGAAGCGATCCGTTCCATCAGATCGATTCCTGGTGGAGAAAGAGCGGATATTCAGATCCGGCGCAGCATCTGTTTGAGCTGGCAGGCATTGGAAGAAATCCGGAGGAAGGGGAGCACCGCGTCGGAGAAGGAAGCATCGTGATCTGGAAAAAGGCGCCTGCGCGGATCTGTCTGACAAAGGAGCTTGCGGATGAGTACCGGGAGGCCGTAAAGACCGCGCTTGCAGACAGAAAAATCGAGTGGGAGTACAGAAACGACCTGACATTGCATCGCGGCCCTTATGTGATCAGTTCGGTAATGGCGGAAAGCGTAAGCGACAGCCCGAAGGTGTTTGAGGGCGTTTATGCGGATCTTCTGACCAATGAGTATCAGATCGTCCATGAAAAGAGAGTGAAGCCGGATGAGGTGGCGCTGCTGTTTGATTTAAAAAAGATCGATGGGGAAGCGTTCCGCATCGTCGGGACGTCAGCACGGGTTCTGGAAGCAAAATGCGCTGAAGACGGTCTGACGATGAGAGTAAAGACTGCCGACAAAATCAGGGCGTTTATACGCGTGCGGCTGCCGGAAGCGGTAAAAAATGTGCGCGCGGCAGAGGAAACGGGAGAAGCGGTGGATCTGGAAAGCGCGTGGGATGAGGAGACGCGCACGCTTCTGGTATCCTATGACAGTAAGGCAAAAGAGGTTATCATCATGGGAGAGTGGGGATAAGAGGAGAAAACAATGGGGCGGCAGGCGAATATTTTTAATATCCAGCATTTCAGCGTCCATGACGGACCGGGAGTGAGAACGGTTATTTTTTTCAAAGGCTGTAATCTGCATTGTAAGTGGTGCCACAATCCGGAATCCATTCATCCGGAAAAGGAAATCCTTCTGTATCCGGACCGCTGTATCGGCTGTATGGCATGCCGGGATCTGTGCCCGGCGGGAGCCCATCTTTTTACGGAGCAGGGGCATCTGATCGACCGGAAAAAGTGCGGACACTGTTTTTTATGCTGCAGGGAGTGTTATGCGGACGCGCTTGTGAGCGTGGGGGAGCTGCGGGATACGGACAGGATTCTGGAGGAAATCTGCAGAAATAAAGCGTATTTCGACCAGTCAAAGGGGGGCGTGACATTTTCCGGCGGGGAATGTATGCTGCAGAAGGATGCGCTGATGGAGCTGCTTGAAGGATGCAAAAAAGCAGGGATCCATACGGCGGTGGATACGGCAGGAAATGTGCCGTGGAGCTTTTTTGAAGAAATTTTGCCGTGGACGGATCTGTTCCTCTACGATATTAAGACGTTTGATCCGCAGGTACATAAAGAATGCACCGGCGTGACAAACGAAAGGATACTGGATAATTTTGCGCGTCTGGCAGAGCGCAGGGCAAACCTTCTTATACGGATTCCGTATATTCAGGAGTTAAACGGCGGCGAGCTGGAAAAAATAGCAGCTTTTTTAAAGAAATGGGAAGTGCCGGCGGAGCTTCTTGCGTATCATAAGCTCGGAAACGCCAAGTACCGGGCGCTTGAGAGAGAGGACGTATTTGAAGGGGTTGTGCCGGATAAAAAGAAAGTGGCAGAGCTGAAAGAAAAATATCATTTTATCTGACAGGGGTTATCAGGAGGTATGGCATGAACACAGAAAAAGTAAAGGTTTCCCCTCTGTATCTGGGGCTGATCGAGGGGATGCACAGCGATAAGCTGAAAATCAACGATGAAAAAATTGCGCGGCATGGTTCGATCGATATTGACGACCACGGATTTATCGACTTCCCGGAGTTTCATTTTGAACCGGAGACGTGTGAGGACGGTCTGGTACACGGCTGCGCCTGCATCGGACGCAATCTGCGCAGATTTTTGAATGAAATGCCCAAATACATCAATCCAAACAGCGCGCTGGCATGCTGCTGGGTGGGGACGTTTGACCGGTTTGCGCCGTTGGAAACGGCAGACGCCGATAAACCGCATGAGCTGGACGGGCTGATCCAAAAGTACCGGATCACGCAGGCGGGCTTTGGAGGGATGAACCATCTTTGCCCGGATATGGAGATCGGTTTAAAGGAAGGCTGGCGGGGGCTTCTGGAAAAGGTAAGATATTACCGGAAGAAAAACCGTCCCGCAGACCCGGATTTTTACGAGGGCGAGGAGCAGCTGCTTGTGGGGATTCTGGAATGGGTAAAAGCCCATCAGGAGCTGGCAGAACAGCGGGCGGCTTCCGAACCGGATCCGTTTCGGAAGGAAAACTATCTGGAAATTGCAAAGATCAACGGCGCATTGTGTGAGCGGGAACCCCGGACATTCAGGGAGGCGGTACAGTTTCTGGCGCATTTTCAGGCGGTGGACAGAACCTTTTGTGCAGGAGGCGCGCTGGGGGCTTTGGATACGCTGCTGGAAGAATATTTTGAAGCAGACGTGCAAAACGGGATCCTGACAGAGGAAGAGGCGGTGTGGATCATTGCCAGCCTGTTTTTTAACGACACCCATTATGCCCAGATCGGAGGGCTTACTCCGGCGGGAGACCGGGAAGTGACGAGCAGGCTTTCCTTTGTAATTCTGGATGCGATGCACTTACTGCATATCCCTACGAATCTCGGAATCAGGGTGCATGCCCCTGTCAGCGGGCAGGGACCGGAGCCGGAAATTCTGTTAAAGCGCGCGGTGGAATATACGATTGAAGACGGATATGGAGTGTGCTATTCTCTGGATAAGGGGATCGCGGAAGGCTTTGCCCGCAACGGGTTTGCGGTGGAGCTGGGACGGATGCGGGTAAAATGCGGCTGTAACTGGGTGGCAATCCCGGGAAGGGAATATCCGCTGCAGGACGTAACCCGCGTCAATATGGCGGTGGCGCTTCATTATGCGCTGAAAGATCTGCAGGAGGAGAAAGAGCGCTCTATGGAGCGTTTGTGGGAGCGCTTCTGCTTCCATTTGGAAGCGATGGTGGACTGCGTGAAAGCAGGCTATGACAGGCACTATGAGGTGATCGGCAAAAACAAGCCGGAGATCGTGCTGAACCTGTTTATGCACGGCCCCATTGAAAGAGGGTTAAACTGTGCAAACGGCGGCGTGGACATCATGGATCTGAATATTGACGGAATCGCGTTGGCAACAGTCGCAGATTCCTTCGCGGCAGTAGAGCAGCGTGTGGAACAGGAAAAAAAGCTTTCATGGGAAAGGTTGTTTGAGCTTCTGGATATGAATTACGAAGGGGCGGAGCGGGAGCGGCTGATGCTCAAAAACATCCGCAGATTCGGCTCTCCGGATTCCAGGGCGGAGGAATGGGCAAAGAAGATCCGGGATTATTATGTGGGATTATGCAAGGGATCGCTGACGCCGAAACATCATCTGATGATCGTGCCGGGGCTGTTTTCCCATGGGGATGTGTATGCCTATGGAAAAACACTGGAAGCAACGCCGAACGGGCGGTTCGCGGGAGAACCCATTTCCCATTCCTCGGAGCCGGATCCGGGATTTGCGAGAGGCGTGGACACATTTTCTCCTGTCTTAAAAGCAAATGCGGTAGCAGTTTCGCAGGCAGGCTACGGCAATTCCGCGCCGCTGCATCTGGATATTGATACGGGGCTTCTGGAAAATGCGGGCGGCGCAGACGCGCTGGTAGCCCTGATCCATGCCCATGAGCAGGCGGGCGGTACGTTGATCAACATGAACTGCGTGTCGAAGGAAAAGCTGTTAAAGGCTCACGAAGACCCGAAGGCTTATCCGGATCTGGTGGTAAGGGTAACGGGATATTCGGCGTTTTTCGCATCCTTGTCAAAGGAGTACAGACAGCAGATCGTAGATCGTTTTCTGGCATAAAAAGAAAACGGGGCGAAAGAAAACAGGAAAGGCGGGAATTTAAAATGACATTGGCAGAAAAATTTACGCGTCTGAAGACGGGAGTAGGGGGCAACCGGGAAAAATTCCATTTTGAGGATACGTTCGGTATGCCGAAGGAAGAACAGGCGCATATCACACGGCCGAACCGGGCGAATACGAGAATTTTGAGCGAGCTGGAATTTGTACTCCATCTTTCGGAAGAAAAGGAGGGCAAATACGACGGCATCCTGACAGATGCGCTGGATTATCTTCTGGAAAAGCAGAGGACGGAAGGCGTGCTGACAGACTGCGCATGCGAGGAGGCGGAAGAAATATTGGCTCCGGCGGCAGAGGAGGCAAAGTCGTATGAGCTGATCCTTGCAGCCCATGCCCATATTGACATGAACTGGATGTGGAGCTTTACGGAAACGGTTTCCATCGTGCTTGCGACGTTTCGCTCCATCCTGAATGTGATGGACGAATATCCGGATTTCTGTTTTTCACAGTCTCAGGCGGCAGTTTACAAAATCGTAGAGGATTATGACCCGGAGCTGATGGAACGGATCAAAGAAAGGATCGCGGAAGGAAGATGGGAGGTTACGGCGTCGGCGTGGGTGGAGACCGATAAAAATATGCCGTCGGGGGAGTCGCTTTTGCGCCACATCCAGTGTTCGAGGGAATATCTGGAAAAGGTGTGGGGCGTAAAGGAATTTGATGTGGACTTTTCCCCGGACACCTTTGGGCACAGCGCGAATGTGCCGGAAATTGATGCGTTCGGCGGCGTGAAATATTTTTATCATTGCAGGGGAAATGCGAGAAAAGACGTGCTGTACCGGTATCAGGCGCCGTCGGGCAGGGAGGTGCTGGCTTATCGGGAGCCGAACTGGTATAACGGGGCGATCACGCCGCAGATCGGAGCCGGATTTTTGGAGATCGTGCGCAGAAGCAGCGGGCTGAAAACAGGGCTGGTCATTTACGGTGTAGGCGATCATGGCGGCGGGCCGACAAGACGGGACGTAGAACGCGCGCAGGAGATGATGACTTGGAAAATTTATCCGAAGATCCGCTTTGGCACAATACGGGAATATTTTCATGAGGCGGAAAGCGTGAGGGACAGACTTCCGGTTGTCAGTGAGGAGCTGAATTATTTTGCGCCGGGCTGCTATACGACCCAGAGCAGGATCAAGCGGGGAAATAAGAGGCTGGAAGCGGCGCTTTACGACGCTGAGGCGATGAGCGCGCTGGCAGGGGAAAAGGCAGGATTTCCGTTTGCCAAGGAAAAGCTTACAAAGGCATGGCAGGACGTGCTGTTTACCCATTTTCATGATATATTGACAGGCTCCTGCGTGCAGGATTCCAGAGAGCATGCCATGGGGCTGTTCCAGACTTCCATGGCGGCAGCGAATACGCAGATTTCCAATGCAATGCGGGTAATCGCGGAAAAAATTGATACATCGTCTATTCCTGTGGATATTGACGCTTATAACAGCCAGTCGGAAGGCGCGGGAGCCGGATACGGGATTGAGAATTTTGTGGGCGTCCCGAGCACGGAGAGAGGGAGCGGAAGGACGAGGATCTTTCATATTTTTAACAGCCTGACGTATCCCAGAAAAGAGGTGATGGAGCTGACGGTATGGGACTGGACCGGGGATTTGAGGCGTCTTGCGGTACGGGATGCGCAGGGACAGGACATTGCGTTTCAGCTTGTTGACCAAGAGCTGCAGCAGTATTGGGATCATAAATATGTCCGGGTGCTTGTCGAAAAGGAGGTTCCGGCGCTGGGCTATACAACCGTTGTGGTCTATCAGAAGGAGGCGGAACGCTACCCGGTATATCTGCAGGAAAATGAGCAGGTATCCCGTTTTTATGACGATATGGTTCTGGAAAATGAAAAAACTGCCGTGCGGATCAGCGCAGAGAGCGGAAGGATCGTTTCCATGACAGATAAAGCGACAGGGCAGGAACTGATCGGGGAAGGACAGGAAGCAGGGCTTGTTTATCAGGAAACAGAGTGTGCCACATCAAGCGCATGGAACATCGGCAGGACATTGAAAAATGAGGCGATGGACAGATGCCTGCGGCTTGAAAAAACAGAAAGCGGAAGCCTAAGAAGCAGCGTGAAGGCGTTTTTTGCGATCGGGGATTCGACGGCGGAAGTGACGTATGTGCTGGAAAAGGATCAGCCCCTTGTGCGGGTTGAGTTAAAGATCGACTGGAAGGAAACCGGTAAGGAAACGATTCCGGTGCTGATCTGGAAAATTCCGCTGGCGTATCAGACGGATGCTTTTTGCTATGATATTCCGGCAGGAAGCACGGTGCGGAGGGCGCTGAATAATGATGTGCCGGGGCTGCGCTATGGGATGGCGCTGCGGATGGACGGCAGCAGCGCGATTCTTGTTTCGGACAGCAAATATGGCTATCGCGGAGGAAAGGACAGTATAGCGCTGTCGCTGATCAACAGCTCTGTAAGCCCGGATCCGTATCCGGAGCGCGGCATCCATACGGTCACGCTATGGATGGGCGCAGGAAGCGGCAATGCAAAAGAGGCAGAGGAAATGGCATTGGCATGCAGCCACAGGCTGTTTTACCAGCCGTCCAACTGTCACTGCGGGACGCTTCCGTTAGAAAGCGGTCTGGTATGCGTACGGTCGGAGAACGCGGTGATCACGTCAGTACAGCCGGCAGAAGACGGCGGCATTCTGGTGCGGGGCTGCAATCTGGCGGCAGAAGATGCGGAAGTATGTGTGGAAGCTGCATCGAAGGTCAGTGAGGCGGAAGCTGTCAGCCTGTTCGGAAAAAGAACGGATGCAGAAATAAGAATTGACGGAAAAAGCGTTGTTGTGCAGGCAGATGGCAAAGCGCTGTTTGCGGTAAAAATGAAATTGTAATGGAGACAGATGGCATATGGTATAAAGAAGCAGCCCGGCATTTTTGTGCAGGGCTGCTTCTTTATAAAAAGTGCGGATTATTCCTCCATCATATATTCCAGAAATTTCAGTGCATTTTCCGGATGGGGTGCGTTGCTTACGACAGTAAACCATGCGGGCAGCTGGTCGGAAAGCATATATTTGGAATCGCGGACGTCGATGCCGATCGGGATTTCTTCCTCCGTATCGTCATCCCCGAGGTCTTTCCAGAGGATCTTTTCCTGACTGTCCCACTCTGCGATCTGTTCTTCGGAAAAATAATCCCGCAGATCCGCGAACAGCCCGGCATCAAGGGCGTGGTCGATATAGGCGTCGTCTGCGATGATCGTATCGACCGTGCGTGCACTGACCATTGCCATGACCTTCTGGATGTTGGCATAGGACATTTCGTCGGCGCTCTCATAGCTGATCGTCATGGCGTCGATGACCGCCAGCTCCTTTTCGGTGTCGATGCCCGCGTAGGCTGCAAAATCCTGCGCCATCACCTCGTTGTCGGGGGCAAGCTCCGTTTCGGTAGTCAGATAGGTGTTTAAAAATATGGCGTCCATGACGGGATCTTTCTGCGTAACGATGGAGTAGACCAGACTGCCGCCGAAAATGAGGACTAAAACGGTAACGAGTACATGTACCTTATAATATTCCCAGAAATAGGCAAACTGCTCCTTCTTGCTCCTGCCTTTCATCTTCTGATGCTGTTCTTTGATTTCGTCGTTGACGGAATTGCCTGCTGCCATGCTGCGTGCCTCCTTGGTAATGAAATGAGTATTCTTTTTTTATCATAAAATGAGTATTCTTCCTAATGATAAGCGGTTCAATGTATAAAGTCAATGGAAGGTAAAAGTGAAAATTTTCTAAACAGCGCCAAAGCGCGCCGGAAAGCCTTGAAAAAGGGAAAAAACTGTACTATGATAGGAAAAGAACCATTGCAGTGACCGGAAGGATGGCTGCGAATAATTTACGAAGGTGGTAAGCGACATGAATGAAAGCTACGTGGAATGTCTGGTGGCAAAGAAGCCGTCGGGGATGATGAATGCGCTCAAGATCTTTTTATGGGTAGTTGCCGGGATCGGAGTGGTCGGGGGAATGATCTTTTTCCCGTTGTTGTTTGTAGGCCTGGCAGCGGCGGCAGGGGCTTATTTTGCAGGACAGTACGCGAACATGGAATTTGAGTATCTGTACGTGGACAGGGAGATTTCCGTGGACAAGATCTTTAACAAGACGAGACGCAAGCGGGCGGAGAAGTTTGAGTTAGACCGCATCGAGATCTTTGCGCCCATCAATTCGTGGCATCTGGACGGCGTAAAGAACCGCGACTTAAAGACGACGGATTATTCCAGCGGCGTGGCAGGGCAGCCTGACAGACGCTATCTGATGATTTATAACGGAGACAGAAAGGTAATCATGGAGCCGAACGCCGCAATGGTAAAAGCGATGCAGTCGGTTGCCCCGAGAAAAGTATTTTCGGATTGACAGAGAAGTTTAATTCTGTTACACTTTCTTCAAACAAAAACTGTCAGTAGATTTTTACTGGCAGTTTTACATTACTTTTTTCAAAATACACAGGAGGAGAGAAGATGGGTCAGATTATTGGCGAAGGCATTACCTTTGACGACGTGCTGCTTGTTCCGGCATACTCTCAGGTAATCCCCAATCAGGTAGACGTGACTACATGGTTGACGAAGAAGATCAAACTGAACATTCCGCTGATGAGTGCCGGAATGGATACTGTCACAGAGCACAGAATGGCGATCGCAATGGCCAGACAGGGCGGTATCGGTATTATTCACAAGAACATGTCCATTGAAGCGCAGGCGGATGAGGTGGACAAGGTTAAGCGTTCTGAGAACGGCGTCATCACAGATCCCTTTTCTTTATCTCCGGAGCATACGCTTGCCGACGCGAACGAGCTGATGGCGAAGTTCCGTATCTCCGGCGTCCCGATCACGGAAGGCAGAAAACTGGTGGGCATCATCACCAACCGTGACCTGAAGTTCGAAACAGATTTTTCCAAAAAGATCAAAGAATCCATGACAAGCGAAGGCCTGATCACCGCTCCCGAAGGCATCACGCTGGAAGAGGCGAAGAAGATCCTGGCAAAGGCGAGAAAAGAGAAGCTTCCTCTTGTTGACAAGGATTTCAACTTAAAAGGCCTGATCACGATCAAGGACATCGAGAAGACGATCAAATACCCTCTGGCGGCAAAGGACGATCAGGGACGGCTTCTGTGCGGCGCCGGCGTCGGCATTACGGCAAACGTACTGGACCGCGTGGCGGCTTTGGTTGAAGCAAAGGTTGACGTGATCGTTCTGGATTCCGCACATGGACACTCTGAGAACGTTCTGCACTGCCTGCGCATGATCAAGAAGGAATATCCGGATCTGCAGGTAATCGCAGGAAACGTGGCGACCGGCGAGGCGACAAGGGCGCTGATCGAGGCGGGAGCAGATGCGGTTAAGGTCGGAATCGGTCCTGGTTCCATCTGTACGACCCGTGTGGTTGCAGGTATCGGCGTTCCGCAGGTAACGGCGATCATGGACTGCTATGCAGTGGCAAGAGAGTACGGCATCCCGATCATCGCAGATGGCGGCATCAAGTACTCCGGCGAGATCACCAAGGCGATCGCAGCCGGCGGCAACGTATGTATGCTCGGCTCCATGTTCGCAGGCTGCGACGAGAGCCCCGGCGACTTCGAGCTGTATCAGGGACGTAAGTACAAGGTTTACCGCGGCATGGGCTCCATCGCAGCGATGGAGAACGGCAGCAAGGACCGCTATTTCCAGAGCGACGCAAAGAAGCTTGTTCCCGAAGGCGTGGAAGGCCGTGTGGCATACAAGGGACTTCTGGAAGACACCGTATTCCAGCTGATGGGCGGCCTGCGCGCAGGTATGGGATACTGCGGCGCACAGACGATCGACGAGCTTAAGGAAAACGGCAAATTTGTAAAGATTTCGGCGGCGGCGCTGCGCGAGAGCCATCCTCATGATATTCATATCACGAAGGAAGCTCCCAACTACAGCTCCGCAGACTGATAACGGCGCGCACGGACGTGCGGGCAACGGCAAATAACTGAATAGCAGGGCGCGCAACTGGCGGATTAGTGGAGTTTACCACGGGGAGCGCGCTCTGTATGAGGATCGGCCGCCTGGGTACTGACAGCATGAAAAAGAAGGTTCCCGGGCGGCTTTTGCTATTTTTTATTCGATAAGAAAGTTCCTTTCCTATCGAATAAAAAACACGATTATGCGCACTCGCGCGAAGGGATCCTATTGCCTGACGGCAAAGGCGCTCGGCGCGGGTGTGCGCCAAGGCACACACTTTTTTAATACAGAAAGAGAGGAAAAGATGGAAGTACGTAAGCTTGCAGAAGAATTAAAGAACAACGCCTATCCCGGCAGAGGGATCGTGATCGGCACGACGCCGGACGGCAAAAAGGCAGTAACGGCATATTTTATCATGGGCAGAAGCTCCAATTCCCGCAACCGCATTTTTGTAACGGACGGCGAAGGGATCCGCACACAGGCATTTGATCCGTCCAAGCTGGAGGATCCCAGCCTGATCATTTATGCGCCGGTGCGCGTTCTGGGCAACAAAACGATCGTGACAAACGGGGATCAGACCGATACGATCTACGAGGGAATGGACAAACAGCTTACCTTTGAGCAGAGCCTCCGGAGCCGTGAGTTTGAGCCGGACGGTCCCAATTACACACCCCGTATTTCCGGTATCATGCACATTGAAAACGGGACCTACAACTATGCGATGTCGATTTTAAAAAGCGACGACGGGGATCCGTCCTCCTGCCAGCGTTTTACCTTTGCTTACGAAAGCCCCAAGGCAGGCGAGGGATGCTTCATCCATACTTATATGCACGACGGCAATCCGCTTCCGAGTTTTTCCGGCGAGCCCAAAAAGGTGGAGATCGCAGGGGACATCGACGAGTTTACGCAGATGCTCTGGGACAGCCTGAATGAAGAGAACAAGGTTTCCCTGTTCGTGCGCTATATCGACATTGCATCCGGCAGCTATGAAACAAGAATCGTAAATAAAAATAAATAATCATCGTCAAAAAATACACAGGCGGATCGACGATCTGCGGAAAGGAACCACATGAACGAAATTCAGTTAAAATACGGCTGTAACCCGAATCAGAAGCCTTCGAGGATCTTTATGGAGGACGGCAGCGAGCTTCCCGTTACCGTATTGAACGGCAAGCCCGGATATATCAACTTTTTGGACGCTTTTAACGGCTGGCAGCTTGTTTCGGAGCTGAAAAAAGCGACGGGGCTTCCGGCGGCAACGTCCTTTAAGCACGTTTCCCCTGCCGGAGCGGCGGTAGGGCTGCCGCTGACAGATACCCTTGCCAAAATCTACTGGGTAGACGATCTGGGAGAGCTTTCCCCGCTGGCATGCGCGTATGCGAGGGCGAGAGGGGCGGACAGAATGTCCTCCTTCGGCGATTTTATCGCCCTGTCCGATGTGTGTGATGCGGATACCGCAAAGCTGATCAAAAGAGAGGTTTCCGACGGCGTGATCGCGCCCGGCTATACGGACGAGGCGCTGGCGATCTTAAAGGAAAAAAAGAAGGGCGGCTACAATGTGATCCAGATCGATCCGTCCTACAAGCCTGCCGAGATCGAGAGAAAGCAGGTATTCGGCATTACCTTTGAGCAGGGACGCAACGAGCTTGACATTGACGAGGAGCTGCTGTCCAACTTTGTGACAAAGAACAGGGAAGTGCCCGAAAAAGCGCTGATCGACATGAAGATCGCGCTGATCACTTTAAAATATACCCAGTCCAATTCCGTCTGCTATGTAAAAGACGGTCAGGCGATCGGAATCGGCGCAGGGCAGCAGTCCCGTATCCACTGCACGAGGCTTGCAGGTCAGAAGGCTGACAACTGGTGGCTGCGCCAGTCTCCGCAGGTGCTCGGCTTACAGTTTGTAGACGGTCTGGGAAGAGCGGACCGGGATAACGCCATCGACGTTTACATGGGCGACGAATACGAGGATGTTTTGGCGGAAGGCGTATGGCAGACCCGCTTTAAGGTAAAGCCCCCTGTATTTACAAGGGAAGAAAAGCGCGCGTGGCTGGATCAGCTTTCCGGCGTGACGCTTGGCTCCGACGCATTCTTCCCGTTCTCCGACAACATCGAGAGAGCGCATAAGAGCGGCGTTTCCTACATTGCCCAGCCCGGCGGTTCCGTGCGCGACGACGCGGTGATTGAGTGCTGTGATAAGTACAAAATGGCGATGGTATTTACCGGGATCAGGCTGTTCCACCACTAAGCGGCGCTGTTTGCAGATGCTCCTTCTGCGTCAGGGCAGAGGCAGACCAAAGACTGCGTTTAGGCAGATTAGGCAGAAGAAATCACTTTTTGACTTTAAAGTGATTGACGGGTTGAAGTGTAAAAGTGTATAATGAATCCCGACAGAACCCGGCATGGCTGTTTTACAGGACTGTGCCGGGTTATTGTTTCATATGATAAGCAGGTTCGTTTCCTGCCGTATTGAAACAACAGGCTGATGCGCACTGGCGCAAAAGGGAGGATTTATGAACGGCAAAAATCACAAAAACGGTAATTTTTCATCCACGATAGGCTTTATCATCGCCTGCGTGGGTTCGGCGGTGGGGCTTGGGAATATCTGGATGTTTCCGTACCGCCTCGGGGAGTACGGCGGTGCGGCGTTTCTGATCCCGTATCTGTTGTTCGTCTTTTTATTCGGATGGGTAGGGCTGTCTGCGGAATTTGCCATTGGTAGGCGAGCGGGGACGGGGACGGTCGGGGCGTACCGTTACTGCTTTGCATCCAGAGGAAAGGAAAAGGCAGGAAAGGTCTTGGGATGGCTTCCTCTGCTTGGCTCTCTCGGGATCGCGATCGGCTATTCCATCGTTTTGGGCTGGGTGCTCCGGACGCTGTTCGGTGCGGTGCGGGGAACGCTGTTTGAAGCAGACCCGGCGGCGTTTTTTGCGGAGGCGGCGGGAGCGTTTGGAAGCGTGCCATGGCATCTGCTCATCGTGGCAGGCGTGACGGTCATTCTGGTCACGGGCGTGACAAAAGGGATCGAAAAGGCGAGCAAGGTAATGATGCCGCTGTTTTTTGTATTGTTTGTGGTCGTGGCGGTGCGCGTGGCGTTTCTGCCGGGGGCGGCAGAGGGCTATGAATTTTTGTTTGTCCCCAAATGGGAAAAGCTTTTGCAGGCGGATACGTGGGTAATGGCGATGGGGCAGGCATTTTTCTCCCTGTCGATCACAGGCTCCGGAATGATCGTATACGGGGCGTATCTGGGAGAGGATGCGGATATTCCGAAGGCGTCTGTGCGGACGGCTGTTTTTGACACGCTGGCGGCGCTTCTTTCGGGGCTGGCGATCATGCCGGCGGTATTTGCCTTCGGCATCGATGCGGGGAGCGGCCCGTCCCTGATCTTTGTGACGCTTCCGGAGGTATTCCGGCAGATGCCGGGCGGGCGGCTGATCGCAGTATTTTTCTTCATTTCCGTGATCTTTGCGGGCGTGACGTCCCTGATCAATATGTTTGAGGCGGTGATCGAAAGCTGGCAGACCCAGTTTGGGGCGTCCAGAAAAAAAGCGGCGCTTCTGTGCGGCGGGATCACGTTTTTAGCCGGCCTGTTTTTGGAAAAGGAGAGCAGCGCGGGCGCATGGCTGGATATGGTATCCATCGGCATCGTTCCGGCGGGCGCGGTGCTCGGGGCGGTTTCCGTTTATTATGTGCTGGGTTATCCCAAAATCCGGGAGGAGCTGGAAAAGGGACACGGCAAAAAGCTGAACCGGGCGTTTGGGATCGCGGCGAAATATGTTTATGTGCCGGTGACGGTGCTCGTTTTAGTGCTGGGATTTTTGTACGGCGGAATCGGGTGAGAAAAAATGAAGCTTACGGTTTTAACGGAAAATACGGCGAATAAAAGAGGCGTGCTGGGAGAGCACGGGCTTTCGGTGCTGATCGAGGCGCAGGGGAAAAGGCTGTTGTTCGATACCGGCCAGAGCGGCGTCTATGCGCACAATGCAAAGCGGCTGGGCGTGCGGCTGGACGATATTGACGCGGTGATATTGAGCCACGGGCATTACGACCATGCGGGCGGTCTGGAGGAATTTCCGGATACCCTGCCGCCCGTATATGTGCGCCGGGAGGCGTTGGAGGACAAGCTCTGCAAAAATGCAGACCGGGTCAGCTTCCGGCAGATCGGGATCCCGTGGGTCAGCCATGAAAACGGGGAGCCAAAGGCGCCGGGACGGATCGGGGACAGGCTGCATTTTACCGGGGAAAAGGAAGAGATCTTTCCGGACATTTTCGTGCTGGGGAAGATCCCGGCGGGAAGGGAGCTTTCGCTGTTCTGGAAGCAGACGGCAAAGGGGCTTGTGCCGGACCGGATGGAGGATGAACAGCTTTTGGTCGTGCGGGAAAAGGCGGGGCTTTCCGTATTTGCAGGCTGCGCCCATGCGGGCATCCTAAACTGCCTGTCTTATGTGGAAGCAAATTTCCCGGGGGAGCATATCCGGTTTTTACTGGCGGGGATGCACCTGCGGGGCTGCGGAAAAAAGGAGATCGAAGAGACGGTCAGCAGGATCGGGGAGTATGGGATCGAACGGATCGTCCCGCTGCACTGCACGGGGCTGAAAGCCATTTCCATGATGCAGGAAGCCTTTGGAAGCGCCTGCCTTGCCGGGGAAGCAGGGCTTACATGGCGGGAGGAGCCGTGACCGGTTCCTGTAAAATGAGTGCGTATAAAAAAAGAAGGAATCAGGCGTCTGCCCCGGTTCCTTCTTTTTTTACTGCTTATTTTTTACTTTTTACTGTGCGCCTTGCGGCATACACTTTTTATGGACGGTTTGGAAGCGTTTATCAGAAGGAATTCTGATTGCCGTCAAAGCCGCCGGTCTGCGTATAGGAAGCGTTCGTATAAGGATCCTCCGGCTTTAAGCTCAAATAGTAGCCCGCGTTTGTGATGGTCATATAAGGCGTCACATACAGGTTTGCAATGCCGCAGGTCACTGCGCCAAGAAGCGTCCAGAGGATGAAGGAGAGCTGCAGGACGAAATACTCCCAGAGACGTCCGCTCATCATCATTTTGCTCTCGTTGACGCACTGGCGGATGCCCTTGTCAGGATTCTCGGCGAGGATGTAAAACGCCTGCGAATAGCGCAGCGCCGCGATGATGCCGGGAATGTAGCAGAGGCATGACCACAGGAAGATGAACAGCCCCATCCACAGGGACAGCCCGAACACCTTAAAGATCATCGAAAAGTGGGAGAACAATTCGTTTACACCGGTCTCTTCGCCCTTGAATACCTTCAGGCTGTAGGCGGTATAGCCGAACTGGACAACGCCCAGAACGAGGGAAAGCAGGACGGCAACAACGAGATAGATGAGGATTCCTGCTGTGCTGACGGTGTTGGCAGCGGAATAATCGGAATAATATCCGCCGGATTCCATCATGATCCCCATTGTGAGGGAGCTGGCAACGCCGAAAATGGTGGATACGAGGTAGAGCACCACCTGGGCGGCAACCTGAATCGCCATGAAGGCGAGGGTCGTGAGCACGGGATGGGGATTTGCCATGCTCATCGCGTTTTTGGCATCCTGTTTGAGTAATGCACGGTTCATAAGTAAGTCCTCCTGAAATAAGGGATATTGCAGCACAAAACGGCATTGCCTGCTGTACTGGTCTATTTTTGATTCTAGCACAAACCCGGTCAGATAGCTATCAGTTTTTTAGAAGAAATGTCTGAATCGGCATTTCCCTTATTGTATTTTGACGTTCAGTTTGTTAATATAGAGTAACAATTATAATATAGAAATCGCAAGCGAGAGGAGACAGGAGATTATGAGCAACGAGAATCCTGTTATGGAAGAAAACAAAGAGCCGGTTTCCAGAAACTTTATCGAGCAGATGATCGACAAGGATCTGGCGGATGGCGTTTACGAGACGGTGCATACCAGATTCCCGCCGGAGCCCAACGGCTATCTGCATATCGGCCATGCCAAGAGCATTCTGTTAAATTATGGGCTGGCGCAGCAGTATCATGGAAAGTTCAACCTGCGTTTTGACGATACAAACCCGACCAAGGAGAAGATCGAGTTTGTGGAGTCCATCAAGGCGGACGTGAAGTGGCTGGGCGCAGACTGGGAGGACAGGCTGTTTTTTGCCTCCGATTATTTTGACCAGATGTACGAGGGCGCGGTAAAGCTGATCAAAAAGGGAAAGGCGTATGTGTCCGACCTTTCCGCAGACCAGATCCGGGAATACCGCGGCACGCTGACAGAGGCGGGCAAGGAGGATCCCGGCAGGGAAAGAAGCGTGGAAGAGAACTTAAAGCTGTTTGAAGAGATGAAAAACGGCGTTTATGAGGACGGCACGAAGGTGCTGCGCGCAAGGATCGACATGGCAAGCCCCAACATGAACATGCGCGATCCGGTCATTTACCGCGTGGCGCACATGACCCATCACAATACGGGCGACAAATGGTGCATTTATCCGATGTATGATTTCGCGCATCCGATTGAGGACGCGATCGAGGGCATTACCCATTCCATCTGTACGCTGGAGTTTGAGGATCACCGTCCGCTCTACGACTGGGTTGTGCGCGAGCTGGATTATAAGCCCTTCCCGCCCCGTCAGATCGAGTTTGCAAAGCTGTATCTGACAAATGTGGTAACGGGCAAGCGTTATATCAAGAGGCTGGTAGAAGAAGGCATCGTGGACGGCTGGGACGATCCCCGTCTGGTTTCCATCGCGGCGCTCAGAAGAAGAGGCTTTACGCCGGAATCCATCAAGCTGTTCGTGGATCTGTGCGGCGTTTCCAAGAGCAACTCCTCCGTGGACTATGCGATGCTGGAATACTGCATCCGCGAGGATCTGAAATTAAAGCGCGCCCGCGTGATGGCGGTCATCGATCCGGTCAAGCTTGTGATCGACAACTATCCGGAAGGGCAGATCGAGTATCTGGACGCACCGAACAACCTTGAAAACGAGGCGCTGGGAAGCCGTCAGATCCCGTTTGGCAGAGAGCTTTACATCGAGAGGGAGGACTTTATGGAAGAACCTCCGAAGAAATATTTCCGCCTCTTCCCCGGCAACGAGGTGCGCCTGATGAACGCGTATTTTGTAAAGTGCACCGGCTTTGAGAAGGACGAGAACGGAAACGTGACGGTCGTTCACTGCACCTACGATCCGGAGACGAAGTCCGGCAGCGGCTTTGAGGGCAGAAAGGTCAAGGGCACGATCCACTGGGTTGCCTGCGAGACGGCGAAGAAGGCGACCGTGCGTCTGTATGAGAACATCATTGACGAGGAGAAGGGCGTTTACAACGAGGACGGTTCCCTGAACTTAAATCCCAACTCCCTGACTGTAAAAGAGGCATGGATCGAGCCTTCCTTACAGGATGCGAAGCCTTACGAGAGCTTCCAGTTTGTAAGACAGGGATTTTTCTGTGTGGACTACAAGGATTCCAAGCCCGGCGAGCCGGTATTTAACCGGATCGTGTCGCTGAAGAGCTCGTTTAAGCTCCCCAAAAAGGACTGAGCGCCGGGACAAAAAGCGTTGGAGCGGCAAGATGCAGGATCTGATGATCGAATGGAAGGATGACAAAAGTCATCTGTATGAACAGATTTACAGCTATATAAAAGAAGAAATCAGAAAGGGGAAGCTTCTCTATCGGGAGAAGCTTCCCTCAACGCGTTCTCTGGCACAATATCTGCAGGTGTCGCGGAGTACGGTAGAGGTCGCCTACGAGCAGCTTTTGTCGGAGGGGTATATTGAGGCGGTTCCCTATAAAGGCTATTTTGTGGCAAAGGTGGAGGAGCTTTACCGGCTCAGGGAGGTCATGGCAGATAAGACGGATCGGGAAAAAACGGACGGTCAGGCGGGCGGCGCGGCAGGCTGCATGGCAGAGGAAAACGACGGCTGGGTGGATTTTTCCCCGAACGCCATCGAGATGCGCAGCTTCCCCTTCGGCACATGGCGGCGGATCAACAAAAATGTGCTCAATCAGGATAACAGGGAGCTGTTTTTGCCGGGCGACCCGAAGGGGGATTTCGGGCTTCGGGAGACGATCGCCCGCTATCTGCACGCCTCCCGGGGCGTAAATTGCAACGCCGCCCAGATCATTGTCGGCGCGGGAAACGATTATCTGCTTTTGCTTCTTCGGTATGTGCTGGGGGAGGACTGCCGCGCGGCGTTTGAAAACCCGACCTATCCGAGGGCGCGGCAGATTTTCGGGCTTTTTTCAAAAGAGGTAACGTCGGCAGCGGCAGACGAGAATGGAATCATCGTGGACGAGCTGGAAAAAAGCGGCGCAAACGTCGTATATGTAATGCCGTCGCACCAGTACCCAACAGGCCGCGTCATGCCGATCGGGCGGCGGGCAGAGCTTTTAAACTGGGCGGCGGCAGACGATCACCGCTATGTGATCGAGGACGATTACGACAGCGAATTCCGTTACAGGGGCAAACCGATCCCGTCGCTGCAGGCATCGGATACGGCGGAAAAGGTCATTTATATCGGAACCTTTTCCAAGTCCATCGCACCCGCCATCCGGGTCAGCTTTCTGGTGCTCCCCAAAGGGCTGATGGAGCGGTATGAAGAGCGGTGCTCCTGCTTTTCCTCGACGGTGTCGCGCATCGATCAGGCGGTGCTGGAGGAGTTTTTAAAAAGCGGCGCCTTTGAACGGCATTTGAACCGGATGCGGAAGGAATACAGCAAAAAGCATGAAATCCTGCTGGAAGGGTTAAAGCCTTTTTTAAAAAATTTCAGGGTAAGCGGGGAAAACGCGGGGCTGCATGTGCTTTTGACAAGCTGCAGGGGACGCAGCGAGGAGTGGATGAAGGAGCGGGCGCGGCAAAACGGCGTGAAGGTGTACGGGCTGTCCGAGGCGATGACGGGAACGGATGGGCAGAAAAGGGATCAGGCTGTGCGGGCAGGGCTTTTTTCAGACGCAGATGCAGGCAGGTACGGCAGCCTGCGTACCATGGGCGGGACGGTGCTTTTAGGCTTCGGAGGGCTGACGGAGGAAGCGATTGAGGACGGTCTGGAACGGCTGAAAAAAGCATGGCTGTAGCATTGTATGGAAAAAAGAACAAAGATGGGACGGCGGTCTGGAACCGCCGTTTTCCGCGGTATTTCCGTGCCCGAGCACGTCGCCGATAAAAGTATGTGATTTTTTAGAGGGTAAGTATGACAGAATAGGGATTGACGAACCGCCCTTTAGACGGTATAAAGAAGGTAATAACAGTCCGTTTTTCTGTCGCCGTCCGGCGCTGCGCTGTCTCTGTCTGGGCTGACTGCCGGCGGCGGACGACTGGCGAGCGAAGGGGAATTTGCAAATGATGCAGGCTGTCCGGTATTATGTCCGGGGTTTGTCTGAGCCCGGCATAAGCCGGGCGAGTTTGCCCGGGCATAATACGTTCCGGACCGCCTGCGGCATTTGGCTCAAATTCTCTGTGAGCGAGATTGGAGACCGCCGCCGGCAGTCAGCCCAGACAGAGGCAGCACAGCGCCGGACGGCGGCAGAAAAACGGACTGTTATGAAAAACCTGTACGGAAAAGGCAGGGGAAACGGAGGATACGAGATGGGTATTATGAGCGCTGAGTGGTGCGGCAGACTGAATCACTGGATGCGCACGCTCAAACAGGATTTTTACAAACCCCTCGGGGAAATTTCGTGGGAGGCGTTCCGAACGATGGAGCATCTTTCCAAAGAAGAGGCGATGGCAGGCCCCTTTGAGCCGGTGGAGCCCGGATTTACATGGGGAAAAACATGGGAATACTGCTGGTTCCGCGGTAAGATCGTGCTGCCGAAGGAGGCGCAGGGCAAGCGGATCGTCATGGACTTAAAGCCGGACGGCGAATCGACGCTGTTTGTAAACGGGCAGGAATTTGGAACCTACCGTGCTTCGTGGGTAACATATCCGCATCATTTTATCGAGGATAACGTGCTGGCAAAGGAAGGGGAAGCCGGGACGGAATATGAGATCCTGATGGAAACCTATGCGGGACATTATTATCCCGACGACGGCTGCTGTGCGACCGGACCGGTGCTGCCCGGCTCTTACACAGACCCTCTCACGGAAGGAAAGAGAAGGACGCTCGGAACCTGTACGTTCGGCGTATGGAACGAGGACGCTTACCAGCTCTGGATGGACGCGGACACGCTCGTTCAGGTGCTGGACGGTGTGGATGAAAATTCCCTGCGCGCGGCAAAGATCGCGGAGGCGCTGGAGAATTTCACGCTGGCAGTTGATTTTGAGCAGGAAGAAGAGGGACGCATCGCATCCTACCGCGCAGGCAGGGAGGCACTCCGTCCGGCGCTGGAAGCGACAAACGGCTCTTCTGCGCCTGTTTTTTATGCGGTCGGGAACGCGCACATCGATCTGGCATGGCTGTGGCCGATGGCAGAGACGCACAGAAAGACGGAGAGGACCTTTGCGGCGCAGCTGCGTCTTTTGGAGGAATATCCGGAATATAAGTATATCCAGAGCCAGCCCGCGGCTTACGAAATGTGCCGCAAATATTATCCCGAGCTGTTTGAACGCATCAAGGAGGCGGTAAAGAACGGCCAGTGGATCGCAGAGGGCGCGATGTGGGTGGAGCCGGATACGAACATGGCTTCCGGCGAGGCGCTGATCCGTCAGGTTTTATACGGTAAAAAATATTATAAAGAAGAGTTCGGCGTGGACAGCCAGATGCTGTGGCTCCCGGATACGTTCGGCTACACGGCGGCGCTGCCCCAGATTTTAAAAAGCTGCGGCGTGAAATATCTGGTAACCCAGAAGATTTTCTGGTCCTATAACGACGGCGAGCAGTTCCCGTATCACTATTTTTACTGGGAAGGCATGGACGGCAGCAGGATCACATCCTTCCTGCCCACAAGCTACACATACCGCACCGATCCCAAGGAAGTGATGAACGTCTGGAAAAACCGCAGCCAGAAGCGCGATCTGGACGCGTTCCTTTTGCCCTTTGGCTACGGAGACGGCGGCGGCGGCCCGGCAAGGGATTATCTGGAATATGCAAAGCGCGAAAAGGATCTGGAAGGCTGCCCGAAGGTGAAGCTGGAAGGCCCGGTTGAATTTTTCGAGGAAATGGAAAAAGAGGGCGGCCCGAAGCATACCTACACCGGCGAGCTGTATTTCAGCGCCCACCGCGGAACCTACACCTCTCAGGCGATGGTAAAGCACAACAACAGAAGAAGCGAGCTTGCCATGCGCGATCTGGAGCTGTGGGGCGCGCTGGCGTCTTATAAGGGACACGCTTATCCGGCTGAGGCGGCAGAGCGTCTGTGGAAGGAAGTGCTTTTGCATCAGTTCCATGACATCCTGCCCGGTTCCTCCATCGCAAGGGTATACGAAGAGGCGGAAGAGGCGTACGGAAAGCTGCTTGCAGAGAGCGCAGAGCTGACAAGGGACGCGGCGGAGGCGCTGGTGGAAAGCGGGGACGGCGTGACTGTTGCAAACTCCCTTGGTTTTGGCTATAAGACGTTGACGGAGCTTCCGGAACGCTTTGGGGCAGGCGCAAAGACAAAAGAAGGCGCGGCAGTTCCGGTTCAGACGGCGGACGGCAAGGTATACGGCCTGGTAGAGCTTCCGGCATACGGCATGGTTTCCATCGTTCCCGCTGCAGAAAATACCAAAGCGGCGGACGAGGCTTTTGCAGCGCAGACGGCAGACGGCTTCGTGCTGGAAAACGGTCAGGTAAAAGCGGTTATAAACGGCTGCGGCGAAGTTGTTTCCTTTGTGTTAAAGGAGAGCGGCAGGGAATTTGCGGCAGAGCCGATGAACCGTTTCCATCTGTACAAGGACGTTCCCCGTTTCTTTGACGCGTGGGACATTGATTCCAATTATATTGAGCAGGAGATCACGGCGGCAGAGGATGTAAAGGCAGAGATTATTGAGGACGGCGGCCTGCGCGCAGCGCTGAAGGTAACGGGGCGCATCAGCAATTCTGCTTTTACCCAGATCATCCGTCTGGATGCGGACAGCAGACGGCTCGAGTTTGAAACAGACATCGATTGGAAAGAGCTTCACCGTCTGTTAAAGGTCGGCTTCCCGGTAAACGTCCATGCGGAAAACGGCATCAACGAGATGCAGTTCGGCTATGTGGAGCGCCCGACACGCCGTTCCAGAGCCTACGACAAGGACCGCTTCGAGGTATGCAACCACCGTTACAGCGCGCTCTGCGATCAGGCGCACGGCGCGGCGGTATTAAACGAGAACAAATACGGCATCAGCATGAACGGGAATGCGCTGGAGCTGACGCTTCTGCGGGCTGCGGGAGCGCCTGAAATGCGCGCGGACAACAGGGAGCATCACTTTACCTATGCCTTTACCGCATGGGAAGGTAGCTTTGCAGACTGTGACGTTGTCCGTCAGGGCTACGAGCTGAACGTGAAGCCGCTGGTAATTTCCGGCGTGACAGATACTTTCAGCGCGTTTAACGTAGAAAAGGACAACGTGATCCTGGAATCCGTGAAGCTTGCCGAGGACGGCAGCAGCGACCTGATCCTGCGCCTGTACGAGTCCAAAAAGGCGGCGGTTTCCACGAAGGTAAGCTGCAGTCTGGGCATCGAAGAGGCATATCTGTGCGATATGCTGGAAAATATCACAGAGGCTGTTGCGGTAAACGGCGACAGCGCAGAGCTGACCTTCGGCGCATTTGAGATCAAGACGCTGAGAGTGAAGGTTCAGAAATAAGAAGAATGTCTTTTGAGGGAAAAGAGAGACAGTGATAAGCAAATAAAAAAAGGCTTCGCCGCGCCGGAAGGTACGGCGGGGTCTTTTTTGCGTGATAGGGAATGGAAGCTGCCATACAAAAAGATATGGCAATCCGCATACTTTTGAAAGTGGATAAACAGATCCGGAAAGCGCGTTCAATTTGTTCATGCGAATTTTAATTTAGTCAAAATGTGCGAAAATGACTAAATTAAAACATTGACGACTAAATTAAATAGAAGTATAATAATTACGCAAAATAGGTAAATCAGAGTGTTTCATATTGGGAGGATTGCTTGAGAAATTATTGCTATGAGGATAAATGGAAGGATTTGCTGACGCCTGAGATTGTGAGCCTGCTGACAAGTATCCATGAATTTAAGGGGGAGCAGAGGCTCTTTATTGAAGCGCACCGGGATGAGCTGGCGGAGCTGGTAGAGGTTGCAAAAATACAGAGCACAGAGGCGTCTAACCGGATTGAAGGGATTTTTACATCAGAAGACAGACTGAGAAATCTTGTTTTGGAGAAAACGACGCCGCATGGAAGAAATGAATCAGAAATTGCAGGATACAGGGATGTTTTGAATACGATCCATCAAAGTTATGAGTTTATACCGGTTACGCCGAACTATTTGCTGCAGCTTCACCGGGATCTATATAAATTTTCAGGAAGCGGGGACGGCGGCAGGTTTAAGACAGCCGATAATGTGATTCAGGAAATTGATACTGACGGAAAGGAACGGATCAGGTTCCGGCCGGTTCCGGCATGGGAAACGCCGGAAGCGCTGGAAAAGCTTTGTCAGGCATATAAAAAGGTTCAGAATGAAGGCAGTGTTGATATGCTGATCGTGAATGCGATGTTTATTTTGGATTTTTTGTGTATCCATCCTTACAACGACGGGAATGGCAGGATGAGCAGGCTTTTGACCCTGCTTTTACTATATCAGTCTGGATATATTGTGGGAAAATATATCAGTCTGGAAAAACTGATCGAGCAGTCAAAGGAAACTTATTATGAAGCGCTGCGGGCAAGCTCGTATGGATGGTATGAAAATGAGAATGATTACAGGCCATTTGTACAATATATGCTTGGAGTGATCGTGAGCGCATATAAGGAATTTGAAGCGAGGGTCTATCTGATGACCGATTCAAAGCTCACAAAATCAGACCGGATCCGGGAAATGATAAAGCAGCATATCGGGACGGTCACAAAGGCTGAGCTGTTAAAATTGTGCCCGGATGTCAGCGATACGACGGTACAAAGAACTCTGGCTGAGCTTTTAAAGGCAGGAGAAATCAAAAAAATAGGCGGAGGACGTTACACACAGTATGTGTGGAATCAGGAGGACAGATGATCACAGGAGAATTAAAAAATAAGATTGATGCGTTATGGGATATTTTTGCGGCAGGAGGACTGGTAAATCCGCTGGAGGTAATCGAGCAGATTACTTATCTGATGTTTATCCATGATCTGGATGATTCGGATAACAGAAGGGCAAAAGAAAGCGCGGTGCTTGGCTTGCCGTATCAGAGCATTTTTGCGGACGAGGTAAAAATCGGAGAAAAGATGGTTGACGGTACGCAGTTGAAGTGGTCGGTATTCCGTGATTTTCCGGCAGGAAGAATGTATTCGGTCATGCAGGAAATGGTATTTCCGTTTATCAAAAATCTGCACAGTGATAAAAACAGCGCCTATTCCAAATATATGGATGATGCGATTTTTAAACTGCCGACCCCGCTGCTTTTGTCCAAAGTTGTAGATTCGCTGGATGAAATTTATAAAATGATGGATGCCGCCCAGAATGTAGATGTGAGGGGCGATGTATACGAATATCTTTTATCTAAGATTGCACAGTCCGGCAGAAACGGACAGTTCCGGACGCCGAGACATATTATCCGCATGATGGTAGAGCTGATGGATCCTGCGACGGATGAATTGATCTGCGATGATGCAGTTGCGTAAATGATACGGTGTGCTTTTCGGCACTCCGTTAAGGTGTATCAAAAACAAAGTCTTCACTTGCCTTCTGACACCGAGGGGTGTGCAGAGGGTTTTTATTTTTTACCCGCAGACTGCCGTGCTGCCTATGGAAACGGCATCAAAGGGTGTGCATCCTATAAATTTTGCATACGCTCATAACGAAAAGCCTTGTCCCGTAACGATTGACAGAATACTTCGTTATGAGGGTGTGCAGATTGTCGATTGTATCAAATATCGCCGAATCCCCTTGACTTTTCTGCCTTTCAGAGTGATGTATGGACACTACAACTCGGAGGGAGGAATTGCAGTTGTTTGAAACTGAAGTTGAGTACCGACTGGCGAAATGGATTCTCGCCAATATGTTGCAGGAAAGCATCATCAGCGAAAGCGAGATGCAGAAAGCCTGGGAAAAAATAGCCGAACACTATAAACCACCATTCTTGGAGGTTGAGGTTGTCGGTGGAACTATCGGAGACGGGGTGACTGTAGATGGAAGATAGAATCGTTACAGAAATCGCTCCATTGCCAAAGCCTGCGACCTTCAAGGATACAACCAAGGCAATCCTGCGTGTGGCAGCTTACGCCAGGGTTTCCACCGACCATGAGGATCAGCAGTCGAGTCTCGCAGCACAGACTGAGTATTACACGAAGAAGATTTCAGAACATCCTGGCTGGCAGTTTGTCCAAGTATATGTGGATGAAGGAATCTCTGGCTTGCGGACAGAGCGCAGGGAGGGATTCAATCGGATGATTGAGGACTGCCTTGCCGGAGCCGTTGACTTAGTGCTGACAAAATCTATATCGAGGTTTGCCCGAAACACGGTTGATTCTGTCTCAACAATCAGAAAACTGAAAGAGAGAGGCATAGCTGTCTATTTTGAGAAGGAGAATATCTACACGATGGACTCCAAGGGCGAATTCCTGCTGACTATCATGAGCAGTCTTGCACAGGAGGAATCGAGGTCGATTTCCGAGAATGTCACATGGGGGCAGCGCAAACGTCTCGCTGACGGAAAGACCAGTCTTGCATATAGCCGCTTTCTTGGATATGACAAGGGTAAGGAAAAATATGAGATGGTCGTGAACGAGAAACAGGCGATAACTGTCCGCAGGATATTCTTCATGTTTTTGCAAGGCTACACTGCCCACTCCATATCCAAGATATTGACCGATGAGGGGGTTCCTACTCCGTGTGGATGCGATGTGTGGTATGCGAGGACGATTCAAAGCATCCTTCAAAACGAGAAGTACAAAGGCGATGCTCTGTTACAGAAAGAATTTACCGTAGATTTCCTGACAAGGAAGCTGAAGAAAAATGAGGGAGAACTTCCTCGATACTATGTCAAAGAAGACCACGAGCCGATTATCAGCCCGTGGCTTTTTGATTATGTGCAGAAACGGCTGAAGGAACGAGGTGATGTTCCGGGACGCTATAGTGGCGTGACCGTATTGAGTAGCAAACTCGAATGCGGAGTATGCAGCTCCATGTACACGCCGCGACCGTGGCATTCAACCAGTTACAACAACCTGGTATGGCAATGCCGCAATCGGACAAAGAAGGGACCCAAATGCCCTACGCTCAATGTCTATGACAGGTCGCTCCATTTCGTTATTCACGATGCCGCGAGAGCCGCCGCAATCAAAAGATGTGTTCCGCAGACGGTGGCGGACATTGTAACTAAGATTATTGGCGAAGATAGAGAGAATACAGTGCAGCAGTGGGTACGCACTTTTCAAAAAAGAAGCGCTTGGGGGATGCTGTCGGATGAGGATGATCTGGCGGTGGTTCTTCAACGCATTACTGTAATGCCCGACAGGACATTACAGATATGGTGGCTTGACAGCAAAAAGTCCATGTCCCATTTGCCAAAATACTGTCCAAAGAAAGGAATCGAATATGATGACAAATAACGAAAAAGAAATGATCCGGGAACTGAGAATGCAAGGATTGGGCTATGGGAAGGTAGCCGAGCGGACGGGTATAAAGTTGGAAACGGTTAAATCCTTCTGCCGCCGCCACGGTCTTCGGGGAGAGGGCAAAACGCTGGCGGGAATCCCTGACGAAAAATACAAATATGTGCTATGCAAGAACTGCGGTACGGAAATCAAGCAGGAGCCAAAGCGTAAGAAAAAGCTGTTCTGCTGCGATGCCTGCCGCAATCACTGGTGGAAGGAGCATAAGTACATGGTAGATCGGAAAGCTTACTACGATTTCACCTGCCCTAACTGCGGTAAAGAATTCCGGGCGTATCGAGACAGTAAACGGAAGTACTGCTGCCACGAATGCTACATTGAGCATCGGTTTGGAAGTAAAATCTAATTGTTAATTGTAATTACTTTTACAATCCTTAAATAAATTGTGATAAAATTTGCGAAAGGGATTGTAATTACAACTTCTTTGTGCTATAATTGAAACTGTATGATTCCAGCAGTTGAGTACAAGGAGGTCTGTAGGTTTGGATAAAAAAGGGAAAGTTCCTATGGAACACTACAATATAGGCGAATTTAACAGAGGACAGTCCTCCAAGCTGATTAGAGGACTGTCTGAAAAAGATAAAACGGCTTTTATTCTAAAAAATGGGAAACCTATCGCGGTGGTACTCTCTTATGAGAGATATGAAAGGCTTCTTGCTGCAGGTGTAGACATCAACGAATACTAAGCTCGGCAAAGGAGAACGCAGATGATTAAGCAAAAATATGGAGTGGTATATACGCCGAAGTCTTTGTCAGACTTTGTGGCGGAGCTGCTAAAACGAGCTTCAAGTGATGAGCAGATTAAGGTTATTCTTGATCCGGCAAGTGGCGAATGCGCCTTGTTGAGTGCGGTCAAGGCTGTTTTCGGGGACGAAGATGAATATATAGGAATAGATGTTGATAAGGAAGCGGTTCATAACACCAAGGACAAGTTTCGTATTATTCACAACGATGCGATCATGCCGCAAAACGTGAAAAAGAAAACGGCTGATTACTGGCGTGATAAATTACCCGTGGTGGATGCCGTAATCGCTAATCCTCCGTGGAGTTCTGAGAAAATATATGAGAGAGCAGATTTGACTTCTGCGGGTTTTTCGCTTGTATCAGGTCAGTATGATAGTTATGTTCTTTTCATGGAGTTGGCGTTTAACATTCTACGCGATGGCGGGTTGATGGCATTTATTATCCCGGACTCATTGTTCGATGCACAGAATGAGAACCTGCGCAAATTCTTGCTGGAAAAAACTCAGATCAAGGTGATTGCCAGACTCGGAGAGAAAATCTTTGAGGAAGTTAATAGAGCCGCAACGGTTATTATTTGCAAGAAGGCATTTCCGGAGGCAAACAGTGAAACTACTTGTTTCCGCTTGTCAACCGAAGACAGAAAAGAGTATCTTGCTGGGCAAGGGACACTATTGACGTATTTCGACAGAAAAAAGCACACTGTTTATCAAAGGAGATTTTTGAGCAACAGCGGATATAATTTCGACATTGATACGCATAGCAACGAAGAAGCGTTGATTGATAAAATTACAGCAAAAACCGTAGATTGGGAACAGCTGTTCATTTTTGGTAGAGGCGTTGAAATTTCAAAAGCTGGGAAGGTTGTATATTGCCCGCACTGTAATTATGCTCAAGGATACAAGAAAAAACAGCTTGAGGCTGGTAAAAAGACTTGTACTAATTGTGGAGGAGAAATTTCCGTTACGACCCAAACTGTTCGGAATGTTGTTACCCAAGAACCGGACGAGAACAGCGTTCTGATTTATGTGGGTGAGAATGTTCGCAGATATGGCGTTTCTGGAGAATGCTATATCAGACCTGACATAGAAGGGATCAACTACAAAAACAGGGAATTATATAATCCTCCCAAATTGCTTATTAGAAAGACTGGATTGGGAATTTACAGTGCTATAGATTATTCGGGGAGCATGACAAGTCAAACCGTTTATATCCTGAAATATGCGGATGGGAATAATCGGACACCTTTGGAATACTACTTGGCTCTGATTAATTCGCGGGTGGTTTACTACTATTACCTAAAGGTTTATGGTGAAAATGAGTGGAAATCGCATCCATATCTTACTAAACAGATCATTTTCACTCTTCCAATTAGACCATATAACGGGAGCAAAATTGATCTGGAAATAATCGAGATAGCGACAAAACTAATGCAGCATTATGACCATAACTTGGATGTCAAACTTGAGGCACTTATAATGAAAAAATACGGGCTGACAAAAGAAGAATGCAAGCTGGTCGTAAACGAGATGAACAGACTTCCTGACCTTAGTGCTGTAAATAATATGAAAATGGAGGCATAAGCGATTGTATAGATACATTGGAAACAAAACAAAGCTTTTACCTTATATTACCGAGCGCATCCATGAGATGATTGGAGATACGGGAACGGTAGCAGATATAATGGCAGGTACAGGCTCAGTGGCCCTGGAATTAAGGAAATGCGGGTATACTGTGGTTGCGTCAGATGTTATGACTTATTCATACCATCACCTTGTAACCAACCTACAGATCGGAGAATATCCAACCTTTCCTGGGCTTGTTGCTGATGGGATAATAGCATCAGACAGCGCACATCCTTACCAGGATGTCCTAACATATTTAAATGGGCTCAAAGCAAAGCAAAGTTTCTTTTATAGAGAGTTTTCTCCCGATGGGAAACCCTTAAATGGCTGTCCGGCGAGGAAGTATTTCACCTCGGAAAATGCAGCTAAGATTGATGCAATCAGAGAAACCATAAATGAGTGGATTGAAGAAAAAGCGATTACTCCTGTCGAAGAATCCCTTCTTAAACATACGCTTATAATGTCTGTTAATGAGGTTGCAAATATTTCCGGTACTTATGGATACTTTCTTTCTGACTTTAAGAAAAACGCTAACGATGCCATTGTTCTGCGACCTGCTGAAATATATAACGAAAATGCAACAGGACACACTGTTCGCCTTGGATTTGCGGAAAACTTAGCAGGATTGATAACGGCCGATCTGTGTTATATTGATCCGCCGTATATGAAAAGGCAGTACGCAGCCAACTATCATATTTTGGAAACAATTGCGAGAGGCGATTTCCCAGAGGCTATCGGAAAAAGCGGATTGCGTGATTGGTGGGATCAGCATTCAAAACTTTGCACCAAAACGCGCGGGCTTCAATCGTTCGAAAAAATAATGAATGATATGCATTGCGATAAGTTTTTGGTTAGTTATAGTGAGGATGGACTTTTTACGCTTGAACAACTGAGGGAATGCTTTGGTAAGTTCGGAACCGTAGAAGTTCAACTAATTGATTATAATCGGTTTAGAAGCAACGATAGTAAGTTGCCGCCGAAACTAAAAGAATATCTGATTTCAGTAGAAAGGTAAGGTGGGAATATGGAATACATTGATCGCATTTTTTACAGAAAGATAAACCCGTCCGACTTTAAAAAGCTTTATGATATAGACAGACCAGATGGCGGCGGTGGACAAACATATTTGGAGGCGGCAGGTATCCCCAATGACGATATCGTTGATTTTTTGGAGTATGCGGAAATATCCGACAGTCCATTAAGAGATGAAACACGCTCTATCTATACATTTAATGCTTACGTCCTCGGAAACTCATCCGAGAAAGCGTTCATTGAATTTGCTCCGCGTGGTGGCAGAAATAATTATCGCATTAGCAGGCAGAATATGAGGTATAAACATCCTGCATGGAGTCTTGAGAACGGTTTCCCGGAGCCGAATCGAAATGCCGATGGAGAATATACTTCTGACGGCAACTTCGAAGGAATCATTGACAACCTTGTGATTATGATTCTTAGAACGACTCATAAGAAGTACTATGCAGGTTTTATTAATTCTGCAGGGATGCCGACTGAATGGCCTGTTGGTATTGGACTTGAAAGAATGTTTGAAGGCGAACGCCGAGGAGTTATTAAGCTGACTACAGTCAATGTTGCCTTTATTGACTCGCTTGCTTGCCCGTTCGGAGAATATGATGTCGTAACACGTGTTCAAGGTGGGACGAATATCATTCTTTACGGAGTTCCTGGTTCTGGAAAGAGTTGGACTATTGAACATGAATACTGTGCTGATGAGGACAGAATGGAACGGTTGGTTTTTCATCCTGACTATATGTATTCGGATTTTATAGGTCAGATTCTTCCGGTTGTGCGGGACGACAAAGTAAGATATGAATTTGCGCCGGGCCCGTTTACCAAGCTGTTGAAGAAGGCTTATGAAAACCCCGATAAAAATTTCTATCTCATCGTAGAAGAAATTAATAGAGGCAATGCTCCAGCTATATTCGGTGAGGTGTTTCAATTACTGGACAGAATTGATGATGAAGAAAGCGAGTATCCTGTGGGAACAAGCGAGTATGCTATAACCAACTCTAATATTGCTCAAATTGTGTATGGAGATGAGAAAAGAAAAGTTCGTCTTCCGTCAAACTTCTCTATCATTGGTACCATGAATACATCTGACCAGAATGTATTTACGTTGGACACAGCTTTTCAGAGACGCTGGATCATGAGAATGATTCCGAATACATTTGATGGGCATAAGTTTGCTAATAAACCTATTCTTGATACTACTGTCAGTTGGAGAGCTTTTTGCTCTGCAATCAATGATGAAATCCTTCGAAGAAACAATGTTACTTCTTCCGAAGATAAGCGTCTGGGTGCTTATTTTATTACCGCTGCAGATTTGGTATGGCATGAAGAGGAAGACCAAGTAGAGAAAGGCTCAAAAGAGTGGATTATAGCAAGACATAGCAATGCTCGTTTTTCGGAGAAGGTTTTGAAATACTTGTGGGACGATGCATTCAAATTTGCGCATCCTGAGACCTTCGACACCAAAGCCTATGCGAGTTTAGAGTTAGTGATTGAGACTTTCTGCAATGAAAGAGCCAATGATCGTTTTAAGGTTTACAATGAAAATCTCCGAAAAGCAATATTGGATGCAGCAGAGCGATATCCAATTGAGAACAGCAATAATATGCAGGAAGGAACTACCGAAGGTGTGACAGTCAACGCTGATACCGAATCGGAGTAATAAGGTGACGCTATGGATCTTGGCTTAAATCTCAAACTTCGGTGCCACATCAACGAAAATGGCGATGGTGACAGGTTTGTCGGAATCAAGGCTGATTCCGAGAATGCCATGGTCTACTTTCCGATGGGGTATCAACTTCCCGAAAGCGAGGAGGATATTCGCCAGGACATCCTGCAGCTGATTGCGGTGCTTTCGGAATTCACGGAATCAAAAGACAAGGTGCTTCATATGCAAAAATTCGAGGCACCTCAGTCTGTCAATTTTCCTGTGAATGCATATATGAATATAATACGTTATTACCTCGACCAACAGGATTACTATAAAGAAAAGGATCTTGTCAGAAAGCGTGGAGACAGAGGAAGAAAAGACTGGGCGGCATCATTGAAAAATAATGTAGCATTCTTTCAGGAAGATGGTACGCCATTCTTTAATGACTATACAATAGTCGGCTCTACACCTAATGAGAAGAATTTGATTACACAAATTCATAAATATTGTGTCTACAAGAGCTTCAAGCAACTCGGTTGGCTTTTCACGCCTCACTTACCTGCCGATCCGCATATTGAAGAACAACATGAAATGTTTCTTTATACTCTGCGGAGAAAACTTGCGGTCACACATAACGATAAGGACAAGGCGCTGTTCCAGTCTATGATTGCCATGATTGAGTATCTGGATGAGCAGACGAATGATAAACAGTTCTACTTTGGAACTGACCGCTTTGAGTATGTATGGGAGAAATTAATCGACACGGTTTTTGGCATTCCAGATAAAACGGACTACTTTCCGAGGACGAAGTGGACATTACGTCATGGCGATCAACGCGATAATTATGCACTTGAGCCGGATACAATTATGTTGTACGGCGATAAGATTTATGTACTGGACGCAAAATACTATCGCTATGGCATAACTGGAAAGCCGAAACATTTGCCGGAATCTACTTCTATTAACAAACAGATCACCTATGGTGAGTACATATATACTCAGCAACGATTCAAAGATAAATACGGCGATGATGTTCCGGTTTTTAATGCGTTTCTGATGCCGTTCAACAGGGAGTCCAACGACTTTGAAACTAACGATTTCTTTGCGAACATTGGAGAAGCTACCAGTGACTGGAAAGTTAACGAGCATCCGTATGAACGCGTCCAAGGAATTGTCATAGATACTCGCTTTCTGATGTACAATTATTATGGATCACACACCAGCAAGATATTGAAAATGGCAGAGACAATTGACCGTGCATTAATAGAAAACGGCGGACAATTACCCGCCGATATAACAGAAGATGAGAATTGATTGTATCCCGCTGACCAAGGAGGTTAGCAGGATTTTTTTACTTTCAGTCGATGCGTCCTTTGGTTATTCGCATTTCGGCATTCTCCGCAACAGTAACGTTTTCTCTCGTTAGTAACACTGACAAGAAAATAGTTGTGGCATGAAGGATTGGCACATTTCCTATAAATCTTAACTCCAGGATTACGATAAAAAATAGAAAAATATAGTGCAGTAAGGAGGCTCGGTGCTTTCCAGGTGCCTTCTAACTGGACAGGGCTATAATATGGACGCATCTTCCCGACATTATAATTAATCTCAAGAGCCAGGACGATGCGGGCAACATTCAATAGTGCCTTCTTTAGGTTTTCATCAAAATTGTCAATTGCGGGTTCTCCGTAGTACTTTATTCCATTTATGTAATCAACTTTCTCTATCACTCCTACAGTGTTCATGTAGTGAAAGAGAAATTCAATAATCAATCTATTGTTCCGCGATTCCGTATGAGAGTTTTTGTATAACGAGGTGAGTTTTCTGTAGCGATTATCTTTGATGCCAGGGTAATTATATGTAAATGGTTCGGCACTAACGATGTCTCCATATTCCTCTGCATTTAATTCAAACGATGGCGGGTATATGCTATCTGTGACTGTATAACTATTCTTTTGAGCGGCTTCTTCGGAATCATCGCTATTTACTACCGTTAGCACAGTGTCATTGAGCAAATCGTTTATTCTATAATTACAGGTTGTATATGAGGCTTTATCTCCAATTGATAAGGTAACTCTATCTGATAAAAGCAGGTATAGTGTGAGATGGAGGATCTTTACGTAATCGGAATCGATTTCTCCAAGAAGGCTTTGAAGGAGCATTGTGGCTTTTATACGATATAGAATATCAACAAAAGATTTCAAATCCAAAATTATATCTTTGTCATGAGGTAAAGGAAACAAAAAGCCGTTCTCTTCAAAGAAGGTTAGTGTTTTTTTAGCATCATTATCCGGAAGGGATGCTACTTTGCCCAAGAGGTCAGGTGTGCGTACCGATCCAAATGGAGTGGTGAGACATAATCCTTTTTCCGAATTGAAAGCATAATGCAACTGTTCAGAGGCATCAAGTCCTACAGTAAGAGACGATGTACCATCATCATTGGTTTGTACTCCAAACTTACATTGATAACCCGTTAGGGCAAAATTCTCATTGCCGAGGCTATAGAAGTTTTCTTGTTCCATATGGATATTTCTCCTTTATCTCCAAGACCTCTTACATGAGGTCTTATTTTTTTGCCTTAAATTAGTAAGGGATAAAATAAGTGTTTACGAAAATTATAGCATTTTTAATGTCGAAATACAAGCCGCCCGAAGAAATTTCGCAGAAAAGTAAGGGATAATATCAGAAATTTACTTACTATATTTTGGCGGCTAAAATGAGAATATCGGGAGACAACTCTCGAAATTTTACCGCTTTGTGAAGTACTCGAGTTAAGCAGAGCGGTGGACGAATAGGAACCATTTTGAACAAGGGATAACCATACCCTTTTTCAAAATTCTGAAGTCCACCGTTTTGTTGTCATGCCTTCACGAGGCTGTGGCCGGTGTTCTTCGGAGCATCGGCTTTCTTCGTATCCACCGTTCTGCGCAAAGCAGAAAGGATACGAAGATGTCAAAGAGCAAAGAAACAAAGAAACGAAAAAGTGGGTTCAATCCCAACCGTACCTGTTATCTCACGGCGGACGGCAAGTATTACTGCTATGAACGCTGGGACGATGACGCAAAGTGCGTGGTCACGCAGAGACTTGAAGTCGGAAAAGACCTGTCGGTCGAACTGACCATCATGCTCGATGAGTCTGACCACGACATGGATCTGCAGGATCGTTACGAGGGCGAACTGCGCGATCCCCTGTTTGACGCAAAGGTGAACAGCTATAAGGCCGATCCCGACAACGAGGATGCGGTCGATCCCTGGGACACGCTTGCCGACAAGAGCGGCAGCCCGGAAGACGCACTGTTCGCCGAGCCAGAGCCGGAGAATCCCCAGGCGGAGCAGGCGCGCCGCGTCATTAATGAGGAATGCACGGAGTCCCAGCAGGACTTCTTCTTCGAGCATTTCGGCAAGGGCACTCCGCTTGAGGAGATGCGCCAGGATGAAGCCGAGCAGACGGGAAAGCTGCCTTCCTCCGCGGCGATGACGAACCGCAAGAACAAGATTATCGACAAGGTGGCTAAGTCTTTCGGGGTAGAGCGTGTGAAGCGCCACAAGTACCCGAAGAAGGACTGAGCCGTGAGCGGCGGCAGATACGGCGGTCGGAGTCCTCCCCGGCCGCACCTCTTCGGAGGGTTGAATTTCACGGTAGTGAGTGAGGAAGGAAATACATCCATCCTCCGCAGCAATGCAGATCAGGAACAGGAGGACATATCTATGAGATTAAAACACAAGGTACGAATCAATATCGCCGACAAAAGCGGCAACAAGCAGGAAGTCCTGCAGAGCGAACACAGGAGCATTCCGAAAAGGCTGCTCACCTTTCTCTTCGGAGATTTCTGTGAGGTTCTCGTGCTGACGCCGGGCGAATCCGTGCAGGGCATCGAAATCAAGGAAATGCGGGGTGATGGCAATGAATGAGAACATCGAATTGATGATGCCGATCAAGGCAACTCCGTATGACCATCAGAAAAAGGCGTTTGCCTTTGCCTGCGACAAGTTCGGTGTATTTGATGAGCGTCTCAAGAGCCGCGGCACGGCTTTATTGATGGAGATGGGCACCGGAAAAACGATAGTGAGCATCGCCGTTGCCGGATGTATGTACCAATACGGAAAGGTCAACCGCGTACTGGTGGTCGCTCCGCTTTCCATCCTTGGCGTCTGGGAAGAGGAATTTGAAAAGTTCGCCGACTTCCCTTATTCGTTGACGATCCTCAAAGGCACATCGGTAAAGAAAAAGGAGCAGCTGACCAAGCTGCCGGACGAGGGCTTACAGGTCGTGGTCGTGAATTACGAGAGCGCATGGCGGCTTGAGAAGGAACTCCTGGCATATAACGCCGACCTGGTGATTGCGGACGAGGCGCACAAGCTGAAGGAGAACCGCACCTCTCAGAGCAAGGGAATGCACCACATCGGCGATAAGGCGAGATACAAGCTGCTCCTTACGGGAACGGTCATTACGAACAGAGAACTGGACGTGTTCTCGCAGTACCGTTTCCTTAATCCGCAGATATTCGGCACATCGTTCTACGCCTTCCGCAACCAGTATTTTGACATGGGCGGCTACGGCAACCACACGCCGATCTTCCGTAAATGGATGACCGATGATTTCCTGCGGAAGCTCCACTCGGTGGCGTTCCGCGTGACGAAAGCGGAGTGCCTTGACCTTCCGGCGATCACCGAGGAAGTCCGTACCGTGGACTTGGAGAAGGACGCCATAAAACTGTACGACAGCATCGAGAACGAAAGCTATGCGGAACTGGACGAGTCGGAGGTGACCACGGCAAACATCCTCACAAGGCTTCTGCGCCTGTCACAGATCACGGGCGGCCATCTTACCGATGACGATGGCGCGGTCAATACTGTGAGCCGCGCCAAGCTGGACGCTCTTTCCGACATCATCGATTCCGCTATGGCTGAAGATAAGAAACTCGTCATCATGGCTCGTTTCGTGCCGGAACTGGACGATATCCAGGAGCTTCTCGAAAAGAAAAAGATCGGCTACGCCGTTGTGCGCGGCGGCGTGAAGGACCGCGACAGCGAAATCCATCGCTTCCAGTATGACGATAGGTGCCGCGTGTTCGTGGGGCAGATTGCGGCGGCGGGTCTGGGCATCACGCTCACGGCGGCAAGCACGATGGTCTTTTATTCCCTTGATTACAGTATGAGCAATTTCGAGCAGGCGAAGGCGCGCATCCACAGGGCGGGTCAGAAAGAGAACTGCCACTACATCTACCTCGTGTGCAGGGGGACGGTCGACCGCAAGGTACTATACGCTCTCCGGCAGAAGCTGAACCTCGCAAAGATGCTCGTTGACGATTACCGCAAGGGCAGGAATCCCTTTAAGAACTGACCTTTCACACAGGGGGGTGAATTTCTCGGTAGTAAGTGAAAGGAGGTAGTCACCGATGGAGAACACAAAAATCTTTGAAATGGCTGACAGGCTCAAGACTCTGCAGGAACAAAAGAAGGACCTCGAAGCGCAGACCAAGGCTCTCGGTGCGGAGATCGCCGAATTGGACGAGCAGCTCTCCGATGCCATGACAGAAGCCGAACTTGACCGCTTCTCCCGTAACGGCAGCACAGATGAGCGAACACATGAAACAATTACGGAAGGAGCGTGGTAAAACATGGCGCAAAGAAAAGTAACTGCGATTCCGGCTACCATCAGCCGATACACGGCCACGCCGATCAACAGCACGAAAAAACGCCGCGTTGCCGGATATGCCCGCGTTTCGACCGACCACGAAGACCAGACCACGAGCTACGAGGCGCAAGTCGATTACTATACCAACTACATCAAGAGCCGGGACGATTGGGAGTTTGTCGCCATATACACGGACGAAGGAATCTCAGCAACGAACACCAAAAAGCGCGAGGGCTTCAAAACAATGATCGCCGATGCCCTTGCCGGGAAAATCGACCTCATCGTTACCAAGAGCGTGAGCCGTTTCGCAAGGAACACGGTAGACAGCCTTACCACGGTGCGGAAACTAAAGGACGAGGGCATTGAGATTTATTTCGAGAAGGAAAACATATGGACGCTGGATTCCAAGGGCGAACTGCTCATCACCATTATGTCGAGCCTTGCGCAGGAAGAAAGCCGCTCCATTTCCGAAAACGTCACCTGGGGGCAGCGCAAGCGCATGGCAGACGGAAAGGTCAGCTTTGCTTACAGTCGCTTCCTTGGGCTGGACAAGGATAAAGAAACCGGCAAAATTGTGGTCAATCCCGAACAGGCAGAAACCGTGCGGCTGATCTTCCACCTGTTCCTTGAGGGCATGACGCCGCACTCCATCGCTACGGAACTTACGAGCCGGGGCATCAAGACGCCTGCGGGCAAGGATGTGTGGAACCAACAGACGGTGCGCCGGATGCTCTCGAATGAGAAGTACAAGGGCGACGCCCTTTTGCAGAAGGAGTTCACGGTAGACTTCCTGCAGAAAAAGATGAAGAAGAACGAGGGCGAAGTTCCGCAATACTATGTGGAGGGCAACCACGAGGCAATCATCAGCCCGGCGGTGTTCGACTTGGTGCAGGCGGAGCTTGCCAAGCGCACGAAGGGCGGTTCACGCTACAGCGGCGTGAGCATTTTCTCAAACAAAATCAAATGTGCCGACTGCGGCGGATGGTTCGGCTCGAAGGTCTGGCATTCCACAGACCGCTACCGCAAGGTAATCTACCGCTGCAACCGCAAGTACAACGGAGACAAATGCGAGACTCCCCATGTTACGGAGAACGAGGTTAAGGCGGCATTTGTGTCGGCATACAACCAACTCGTGACGGAGAAAAAAGAGATCATTGCCAATGCAGAGATCATCCGCAAAACGCTCTGTGTCACCGATGCCCTGCAGGAAGAAAAGGGCAAGCTGGAGGAAGAGATGGCGGTGCTGGTGGAAATGACGCAGAACATCGTGGCGGAGAATGCCCGTGTCGCACAGGACCAGGACGAGTACCAGAAACGCTACGATGGGCTTGTCCAGCGATACGATACGGCGAAGGCTCGGTACGATGAGGTGGTAGCCGCCATCTCCGCCAAGGAAGCGCAGAGCGAACGGCTGGCAAACTTCATCAAGGTGCTGAAAGCCCAGGACGGCACCATCAGCGAGTTTGACGGCAGCCTTTGGGGCAGTATGGTCGAGTTCGTCACGGTGGGCAGGGGCAAGGAGATCACGGTCACTTTCCGGGACGGTACGGAGATACAGGCATAACAGATACACAGACAGGAACGGCACTCGGCTACGGTCGGGTGCTTTTTTGTTATGGGGTAGAAATGTTCATAAATATGTGATATAATAAATAACACTTTGAGTGCAATAAACCAACAAAATTATCGTTAGAAACAACAGAGGGATTGAAATATGGTCAAGAACAATTTTGAAGTCGATGTCAAAGTAAAGTGCATCGAAGCTGATATGACACAGGCGAAACTCGGAGAGGAAGTCGGTACAACGGGTCAGTATGTGAATCGGCTCATCAAGAAAGGCGATTCCATCGTGAATAAAACCTTTGTTCAGATGCTCGAAGTTCTGGGCTATGATATTCAGCTTACCTATGTAAAGCGCGAGGAGGAGTAAGACAATGGTGAACTTGAGCAGACTTGAAGAAATAAAAGATCTGCGGACGGTGTGGCCGCATGAAGCCTTGGACTTTACTCCGTGGCTTTCACAGGACGATAACATCGCTCTCCTTGCAGATGCAGTGGGGCTTGATATTACCGTTGATGAGACAGAGTCTTCCGTGGGAGATTTCAATGTCGATATCTTTGCGTCTGAGACGGGGACGGATCGGAAAATCATCATAGAGAATCAACTGGAGGATACCAACCACGACCACCTCGGCAAGCTGATAACCTATGCGTCTGGTAAATCTGCGGATGTGATTATATGGGTCGTGAAACACGCTCGTGAGGAACACAAGGCGGCTATCGAATGGCTGAACAACCATACCGATGAGAAAATTGGATTCTTCCTCTGTGAGATAAAACTGTATCGCATCGGTACTTCCGAGCCTGCCGTGAAGTTTGAGGTCATTGAAAAACCTAACGACTGGACAAAGGAAGTAAAAAAGAGCGAGTCTGCAAATGGGACTCAGCAGCAGAGATACGATTATTGGGTGGCGTTCCAGGACTACGCTTTCCAAAACGCACAGTTTGCAAAGAACTTCAATCGCAGGAAGCCGTCTATGGATCATTGGATGAACTTCAGCGTGGGTTCTTCTGCCTGCCACATCGCCGTGTCGCAGATTCAGAAGCGGAACGAACTGGACGTGGAACTGTATATCAGCGAGGATAAAGACCTGTTCCACTCACTCTTTGATAATAAAGACGATATCGAATCCGACGCTGAATTAACCTTTGACTGGCGAGAACTGCCGGAGCGTAAGGCAAGCCGTATCGTTATCGAGAAGAGCGTAACTTTCGGTGACAAGAATCAATGGAACGCACAGTTCGACTGGATAATTGATGTCATGCTCAAGATGAAGAAGGCGTTCAAAAAGTATCTGTGATTGAAGAATGCGGAGGGCTGCTATGAAGCAGATTAAGAATTCGGAGTACGAGGAGTTTCAGAAGTATCTCCATGATAAGAATAACGGTCGCATACTGACGCCGGACGGCTTGCGATTTATCTGTCAGGCGAATGGTTACGATCCGGAGAGAATCGGTAAGCATATGCTTGAAGTAATGGCGCGGCAGCAGAGCCAACAATAAAACAGAATGAGGAGGATTACACAGCTATGGAATATACGCCAATTGAAAAACAGGCACTTGATATGATGAAAAGGACAGACTTTAAGAATCTGTCAAAAACGGATGTTTTGAGTATAGCATCAAAATTAAGTGAACTGCGTCCAGATGTTGCAAAAGACGTCATTGCACAGTTCCCTGAATTTGTAAAATTGATTCAGTCATCCATGTCTGAGTACAAGGATATCTTGGGAACTATAATTTCAAGCGATGATGAAAGCATAAAACAGGTTTATGCAACAGCCGATAAAGAACTGGATATCTCGGCAGACAGCAGAAAACAATTCTATGATTTTGCTGAAAAAGTGCACGCCGATCTAAGTAAATGCTTGGATAATCTACAGTTGAGCGCGGAAGAACGAGATGCCATTCTTGAGAAAGAAATGGAAATTCTGAAAACTGTAAGCGAAAAGGATACTGAGATTCGTTTACAGGAAACAGAAACGGTTCAGATGGTTGATAAGAAGGATTCGGAGAAGCGTCAGTTTAATTGGGGCATCGTAAAGGTCGCAAGTTCTGTTCTTGTGGCTGGATTGGTGATCGGAGTAAGTGTTCTTGGCGGCAATGTGAATATTAAACTGCCGAAGAAGATATAGGAGCGAACTAATGATATTGAAAACCGAGCGTCTTATTCTGCGCCGCTGGGAAGAAAGCGATGCAGAGGATTTATACAAATACGCCAGCAATCCCGATGTAGGGCCGATTGCTGGGTGGCCTGCTCATCAGAGTTTAGATGAAAGTAGGAAAGTGATTAATAATGTCTTCAATAGCAAAGAGGCGTATGCTATCTGCCTAAAAGAAGACGGCAAGGCTATCGGTGCTATTGAACTGAAACTAAATGGCCATACCGATATGACAGAAAGAGATGATGAATGCGAACTTGGCTACTGGCTTGGAAAACCGTTCTGGGGTCAAGGACTGATGCCGGAAGCTGCAAGAGAAATCCTGCGCCACGCTTTTGAGGATATCGGCATGAGCAAGGTGTGGTGTGGATATTATGAAGGCAACACCAAATCGAAACGTGTCCAGGAGAAGGTCGGCTTTAAGTATCAGTGGACTACCGAGGGTGTTGATGTTCCGCTGATGCACGAGAAACGGACAGGTCATGTAAATTCCATGACTGCATTTGAGATATGTGGATCTGTATTCAGATGAGAAAAATTATGACCGTTTATCGTTTGAGGATACGGTTATTGTCAGGGAAGAGGTGGCGCCGCTTATTTTGCCGGATCAGGATGAGGCGAGTGCGGTCAGGTTTGACGCGCTTCTTTATGGGATGGAGCTGGCGCAGCTTTCCGGGCGCGGCTATGGAAAGCTGAAAAGCGATCTGATAAAAAAGGTCAGCGGAGTTGCCGGGGTTGCGAATATTCCGGAAATCCAGACGCAAAAGGAGCTGATCGGAAAAATCCTTCAAACCGATTATGTGGATCGGGCGGGCATAGAAGATCTGGAGCATATCCGGGAGAGCATCAGGAATCTGATCAAATATATTCCGAAGAAAAAAATGAGATATGATACGGATTTTGCAGACGATATTCTTTCGACGGAATGGAATGAAGCGGAGCTTGAAAATGATGATTTGAAAAATTACAAGGCGAAAGCGGAGTATTATATCCGTCAGCATCAGGATCATATTGCGATTGCAAAATTAAAGATGAATAAGCCGTTGAGCCAGACGGATGTGAAAGCGTTAGAGCAGATTTTATGGGAAGAGGTCGGAACCCAGAAGGACTATGAGCAGGAGTACGGGAAGAAGCCGCTTGGAGAATTTGTAAGGAGCATTGTAGGTCTGGACATGAATGCCGCAAAAGAAGCCTTTTCGGCATATCTGGATGAAAGCTATATGGACAGCAGGCAGATTTATTTTGTGAATCAGATTGTGGAGTATGTTGTCCAGAATGGAATGCTGACGGATTTTTCGGTGCTGCAGGAGGCTCCTTTTACGGATCGCGGAAGCATTGTGGATATTTTTGAAGATTTGTCAGTCTGGAAGGGAATCCGGAAGGTGATCGATCAGATCAATGCAAATGCGGCGGCATAAAGTCAGCGTTACGTCTCATTTTGCCCCCCTGAATTTCCGCCCTTGTTCCCGCCCCCCATCTATGGTAAAATATACCCATATGCGGCGGCAGGAAAATCCCGCATTCCCGTCTCAATCGAATACGGGGACGCATGCCGCAGCCAGAAAAAACGGGGGAAGGAATTTTTGATATGGGCAGGATTCAGATTTTTACCGGCGGCGGTTACGGCAAGACGCCGGCTGCGCTGGGGGAAGCGCTGCTTGCGGCGTCGAAGGGCCAGCGCGTTGTGATCATCCAGTTTTTAAAAGGAAGAGGGCTGGATGACAACGGATTTGAGAGAAAGCTGGAGCCGGAGATCAAGATTTTCCGCTTTGAAAAGTCGGACAGCGATTATTTTTCGCTTCCGAAGGAGAGGCAGCAGGAGGAGGTCCGCAATATCCGGAACGGTTTAAACTTTGCCAAAAAGGTGCTGACGACGGGAGAATGCGATCTGCTTGTGTTGGACGAGGTGCTTGAGCTTGTACAAAAGGACATTATCGAAGAGGAAGAGCTGGAAAGCGTTCTGGAGGTAAGAAGCGAGGATACGGATGTGACGCTGACGGGGCGGCATCTGGGAGAACGGTTAAAAGCCGTAGCCGACAGGATTTCCCGCATCGAAAAGCTCAAGTAAGGCGCAGCGGACGGGCGAGTGTTTCGTTGACAGCAAACGCCCCGGGTGCTATGATATTTTTGTGGATTTTTGAAGCATTCTGCCGAGGGCAGCGGTGCATATATTTTTGACGGGAGTATCAGGAGGTTGATATGGCAATATTTGAAGGCGCGGGCGTAGCGATCATTACGCCTTTTCATGAGGATGGTTCCGTAGACTACGAGCGTTTCGGAGAGATCATCGAGCATCAGATCGCGAACCATACGGATGCGATCATCGTGTGCGGGACCACAGGCGAGTCCGCGACGATGACGCACGAGGAGCATCTGGATGTGATCCGTTACTGCGTAGAGAAGGTGGCGCACCGGATCCCGGTCATTGCAGGGACCGGCTCCAACTGCACGGAGACTGCGGTATATCTGTCGAAGGAGGCGGAAAAGATCGGCGCGGACGGGCTGCTCGTAGTAACGCCTTATTATAACAAGGCGACCCAGAACGGTCTGTATGTGCATTTTAAGACGGTAGCGGATGCGGTAAAGCTTCCTGTCCTTTTGTACAACGTGCCTTCCAGAACGGGCACGACGATCCTGCCGGAGACGGTTGTGCGTCTGTGCAGGGAGGTTGAAAATATCGTGGGCGTAAAGGATGCAACCGGCAATATGAGCCAGACGGCGCATCTGATGAGCATTGCGGACGGCTGCGTGGATCTGTATTCCGGGGAAGACGCGCTGATCGTGCCGATCCTTTCTCTTGGCGGCAAGGGCGTGATCTCGGTGCTTTCCGATGTCGCGCCTCAGCAGACACACGACATCTGCAGCCTGTATTTTGAAGGGAAGGTGCAGGAGAGCCGCGATCTGCAGTTAAAGGCAGTTCCGCTGGTGGAAGCGCTGTTTTGCGAGGTAAACCCGATCCCTGTAAAAAAGGCGATGGAGCTGATGGGGCTTTGTAGCGGCACGCTGCGGCTTCCGCTGACAGAGATGGAGCCGGAGAATGCACAGCGTCTGGAACGCGAGATGAAGAAATTCGGTATTTTATAAAAACACGACCCTTCGGGGATGCGCTGGGCGCACACGGTTTTAGGGCATGGCTTCAGGCTGGGACAAAAGGATGCCCCGGCCTGTTTTTGTGCTGAGGAAAGGATGCGTCCGGCAGATTGAAAAATATGCCGCACAGGCGGCGGAATAGAGGAAAAAATGGTCAGAGTGATTATGAGCGGCTGCGGCGGGAAGATGGGAAAGGTGATCACGGAGCTTGTCGCAGGAGAAAAAGAGATGGAGATCGTAGCGGGGATCGATGTGGCGGACTGCGCGTCAGCTCCCTATCCGGTATTTAAAAGCCTGAAGGAGTGCAGCGTGGACGCCGACGTGGTGATTGATTTTTCCAATGCGAAGGGGACGGACGCCCTTCTGGACAGCTGCGTGGAAAAAAAGCTTCCCTGCGTGCTGTGCACAACGGGGCTTTCGGCAGAGCAGATCGCCCATGTGGAACGGGCTTCCGAAAAGACGGCGATCCTGCGTTCCGGAAATATGTCTGTGGGGATCAACCTTTTGCTGAAGCTTTTGCGGCAGGCGGCGCCGGTGCTTGCAGAGGCGGGCTTTGACATGGAGATTGTAGAAAAACACCACAATCAGAAGGTGGACGCGCCCAGCGGGACGGCGCTGATGCTGGCGGACGCGGTAAACGAGGCGGCAGGCGGCGGCTACGAATATGTATATGACAGGTCGGGACGCAGGGAAAAACGCCCGGAAAAAGAGATCGGGATTTCTGCCGTGCGGGGCGGCACGATCGTGGGCGACCATGACGTGATCTTTGCGGGGACAGACGAGGTGATCACAATTTCACACCGCGCCTATTCGAGAAATGTGTTTGCCAAGGGGGCAGTCGAGGCAGCGAAGTTTCTGGCGGGGAAAGAGGCAGGGCTGTACGACATGGGCAGCGTGATCGACGCCGGATAACAGAGGGCATGGCGGGAGCACTTTAGAAGAGGCAGCGGAAAAAGAGGCTGAAACGGAGGGGCATTTTTATGGACGATCTTGAGTATACGATTTATCTGAAAAGTCTGTCAAAGCAGTTTCCGACGATCGCGGACGCGGCGACGGAGATCATCAATCTGCAGGCGATTTTGAGCCTGCCGAAGGGGACGGAGCATTTTTTGACGGACATCCACGGGGAGTACGAGCAGTTTAACCATGTGCTCAAAAACGGTTCCGGCTCCGTGAAGCGCAAAATCGACGAGGAATTCGGGAACACGCTGAGCGCAAAGGATAAGCGCAGCCTTGCGACGCTGATCTATTATCCGGAGGAAAAGCTGGAAATGGTGGCGCACGAGGAGGAAGATCAGGAGACGCTGGAGGACTGGTATAAGATCACGATCCACAGGCTTGTGCAGATGACAAAGCGGGTATCGTCCAAATATACCCGTTCCAAAGTAAGAAAGGCGCTGCCGAAGGACTTTTCCTATGTGATCGAGGAGCTGATCACGGAGAAGGAGGAGATTCAGGACAAGGAGCTTTATTACAACGAGATCATCAACACGATCATCCGCATCGGGCGCGCACCGGAGTGTATTACGGCGCTCTGCAACCTGATCCAGCGGCTCGTGATCGACCATCTGCATATCGTGGGGGATATTTACGACAGGGGCAGGGGTCCCCATATCATTATGGATACGCTGAGCGAGTATCATTCCGTGGACATCCAGTGGGGAAACCATGACATTGTGTGGATGGGGGCTGCCAGCGGGCAGACCGCGTGCATTGCGACGGTGCTCCGGATTTCCGCGCGTTACGGCAATCTGGACGCGCTGGAGGAAGGCTACGGCATCAATCTGATCCCGCTGGCGACCTTTGCGATGAACGCTTATGAAAATGCGGACTGCAGCGCGTTTTCGATCAAATACGGGGAAGATTATGACGTCCGCGACCTTCCGCTGGATATGCGGATGCATAAGGCGATCGCGGTGATCCAGTTTAAGCTGGAGGGACAGCTGATCTTAAAGCATCCGGAATTCGAGATGGAGGACAGGCTTCTTCTGGACAAGATCGATTTTGAAAAGGGAACGGTGCGCATCGGGGAAAAAGAGTATGCCATGAAGGATATGGATTTCCCGACGATCGACCCAAAAGACCCGTACCGGCTTACGCCGGAGGAGGAGGCGGTGGTGGAGCGGCTGCGCCATGCGTTTGTGCACTGTGAAAAGCTGCAGCGCCATGTGCGTTTCCTGTTTGCCAAAGGAAGCCTTTATAAAGTGTTCAATTCCAACCTGCTCTATCACGGATGCGTGCCGATGGATGCGGACGGGAACTTTGAACAGGTAAATGTTTACGGGAAAACGTACTGTGGAAAGAAGCTGTACGACGTGCTGGAAACCTATGCCCGGAAAGGCTATTATTCCCAGGACAGGGAGGAACGCCGCAAGGGGCGCGACATCATCTGGTATATCTGGGCGGGACCCAAATCCCCGGTGTTCGGGAAAGATAAGATGGCGACCTTTGAGCGGTATTTTATAGAGGATAAGGAGACGCACAAGGAAGTTAAGAATGCGTATTACCGTTTGTATGATAACGAGGAAGTCATTAACCGGATCCTGCGGGAGTTCGGGCTGGACGAGCAGCACTCCCATATCATCAACGGTCACGTTCCGGTGGAGATCAAAAAAGGGGAGACGCCGATCAAGTGCGGCGGCAAGCTTTTGATCATCGACGGCGGATTTTCCAAGGCTTATCAGGGAAAAACAGGCATCGCAGGCTATACGCTCGTGGCAAATTCCCACGGGATGAACCTTGTGGCGCACCGCCCCTTTGAATCGGCGGAGGCGGCTGTGCGGGACGAGACGGACATGGTTTCCGATTCGATCCTTGTGGAAACGGCGTCGCGCAGGATTCTGGTGGCGGATACGGACATCGGCAGGGAGCTTCGGGAGAGCATCGGCCATCTGGAAAAGCTTCTGGACGCGTACCGGGACGGCGTGCTGATCGAAAAAGGAATTTAAAGGGCGCGCTGCTGGCCGCCATGTCAGGGGTTGCCCTGTACATAGCGGACGGCTTCGTCAAAGGGCAGGCTTCCGCCGTAAAGATCCAGCGCGCTGCCGATCGTAATATGGATGCGCCCGTTTCCGGCATTCCGGATGCGGTCAATATCGTCAAAAGAGCGGATCCCGCCCGCATAGGTGACCGGGATCTGCTTCCAGCGGGACAGAAGGCAGATCAGCTCGTCTTCTATCCCGCTTTGTTTTCCTTCGGAATCGACGCCGTGAATGAGAAATTCGTCGCAGAAGGAGGCGAGCATGTCCAGAATATCTTCCGAAAGGGCGACCTTTGTATAGGTCTGCCAGCGGTCGGTGACGATATAGTAAAGCCCGTCTTTTTTGCGGCAGCTCAAATCGAGCACGAGCTTGTCTTTGCCGACGGCTTCTGTGAGGCGGGAGAGGTTTTCAAAGGAAATCGTCCCGTTCCGGAAAACGTAGGAGGTAACGATCACATGGGATGCACCGGCGTCCAGATATTCGGCGGCGTTTTCTGCGGTGATGCCGCCGCCGATCTGAAGCCCGCCGGGATAGGCGCGCAGCGCTGCCAGCGCCTGCTGCTTTGTTTTTTCAAAAAAAGGGCTGTCCTTTTTGTTTAGAAGGACGACGTGACCGTTTTTTAAACCTTTTTGGCGGAAACATTCCGCATACCAGGCGGCGTCGTGGGAAGAAACATAATTTTCACAGGCAAAATCCCCCTGATCGCGCACCGTTCCTCCGACGAGCTGTTTTACCTTTCCGTTATGAATGTCAATACAGGGACGCAGCTGCATGGCAGCCTCCTTTCCGGCTCCTTTTTGGAATCGTTGAAAACAGGTTTTGAATTGTTACGCTCATTTTATCTGATGAATGTATTTTATGCAATGAAAAAACCATACTAATACAGGAACGCCTCATATCGGATGCTGCTGTTTGCCGGCAAGCCGGAAAACGGCAGCCGCACCGGTTCAGCTGCGGCTGCAGATAAAGGAGCGTTCTGAAAGGAGGAATGAGAGAATGAAAAAGTCTGGAAAACGGCTCTCCATCATGCTTCTTCTGGGGATGCTGACCTTTGCCGCAGCCTGCGGCACGGACAGAAAGGACAAAAATGAAGCGGATATGGCGGGAAGCTCTGCGGCAGAGAGCCTCCCCCAGCGGGAAACGGGCGGCGAAAATACCGCAGCGGATACGGAGGCATTTGACGGGGACGAAACAAACGACAGGAACAATTCCGTGACGGATTCAAACGCAACAGATCCAAACGGAATGGATTCCAATGGGACGGACAGCGTGGCGGACGATGTGATGGATGCCGGGAAGGATGTGATCGACGGCGCGGGAAATATCGTTGAGGACGCAGTGGATGGGGCTGCGGACGCGGCAAAGGACCTGACCGACGGCGCAGCCAATGCCGGAAAGGACGCCGCAAACGCGGTTTCCGACGCGGCAGGGAGATAAAAAAATTTTGCAAAAAAGGGATTGACTTTTCTGCTTTATTAGAGTACAGTATAGAAAACAAAGAGAAACCGATGAGAAAGAGGAGTACTCAGACAGCGAACATTTCAGAGAGCTGCGGGCGGTGTGATCGCAGCATGGGAGCATTTGAGGAATGGACTTTCGAGGCTGGCTCCGAACCAACAGTAGGCGCCGGCGGGAACCGGACCCGTTATCCATCCGGCGTGTATGATAGTACATGAAACGAGTGGACTTTTCAGTCAATTTGAGTGGCACCGCGATAAGAAATATTACCGCCTCAAGCATAACATAGCTTGGGGCGGTTTTTTTCGAATATGAGCAGAGCCCTGCCGGATCTGTTTTTCAAAAAACGGATCGGAAAGCTTGCTTTCCAGGCCGTTTTTGGAAAACAGATCCGATAGGGCGAGCAACGCGAGCCCGCGGCGGCGAAGCCGCCGCAGGGCGCCCTTTACCGGAAACCGCGTTATGAAACTTCCGGCAAGTCACCCTACCCCAATCCACTCCCCACCCTTCCTTTTCTTCTTTGTTTTATCACAGTATTTTTTCAGAAAAGGAGAACAGATATGAAAAAGAAAGCAATGGCGGTTATGATGGCAGTTTTCACGGCGGCAGCCCTGATGGCAGGCTGTGGGCAAAAGGCGGAGGATGCCTCTGCACAGGGGGCTGCGGCGCAGCCCGGGAGCGCAGAAGCGTCGGAGGCAGCGTCCGGGGAAACGGATACTTATGTGATCGGCGTTACCCAGTTTGCGGAGCACGGCTCTCTGGATAACTGCCGGGAAGGATTTCTGGCAGGGCTTGCGGAGGCGGGCATTGAGGAGGGCGTGAACCTGACGGTGCAGTTTGACAATGCGCAGGCGGATACCGCGACGGCGGGGCTGATCGCAGACAGCTATGTATCTGAGGGCGTGGATCTGATCTGCGCGATCGCGACGCCTTCCGCGATGAGTGCGTACAATGCGGCGATGGAAACAGAGATCCCGGTGATCTATACGGCAATATCCGATCCAATAAGTGCCGGGATCGCGGGAGAGGACAAAATGCCTGCGGGCAATATTACCGGCACGGCGGACACCCTCCCGGTAAAGGAGCAGCTGGAAATGATCCGGGAGATTTTGCCGGATGCAAAAACAATCGGCATTTTATATACGACCAGCGAAGAAAATTCCCTCAGCACGATCGAAACCTACAAGGAGCTGGCAGGCAGCTACGGCTTTGAGATCGAGGCTTTGGGCATCAATACGCTGGCGGATGTGGATCTGGCGGCAGCGGAGCTGGCTGGAAAGGCAGACTGCATTTCCAACCTGACAGACAACACGGTAGTACAGGGGCTGCAGACCGTTCTGGCAAAGGCGGAGGCGGCGGGGATCCCGGTATTTGGTTCCGAAGTGGAACAGGTCAAAAACGGCTGTCTGGCGGCGCAGGGCATCGATTATACAGAGCTTGGAAAGCAGACCGGCAAAATGGCTGCAAAGGTGCTTAAGGGAGAGGCAAAGGCGTCGGAAATGCCCTTTGAAACGTGCGAGGGCGCAAAGCTGTATCTCAATACAAAGACCGCGTCGGATCTGGGCATTGGATTTCCGGAAGGATATGCCGAAAAGGCGGCGGAGGTTTTTGATACGATCGGAGAATAAAAAGAAAATCTGCGCGGCGGCACAGAGGAATGAGAGGGAGAAATGGAACTGCTTATCAGCACGCTGGAACAGGGCATGATCTACGGCATCATGGCGCTGGGCGTATACATTACTTACAAAATACTGGACTTTCCGGACCTGACGGTGGACGGGAGCTTTCCGCTGGGAGCGGCGGTCACGGCGGTGATGATCACAAACGGGATTCCGGCGGCGCTTGCGTTGCCTGCAAGCTTTCTGGCGGGAGCCGCAGCGGGGGCGCTTACCGGTCTGATCCATGTAAAGCTGAAAGTAAAGGATCTGCTGAGCGGCATCATCATGATGACGGCGCTCTATACGGTCAATCTGCGCATCGCAGGACGGGCGAACCTCCCTTTTTACAAAAAGCCGACCGTATTTGACAACGGCGTGGTAAACGGCATATTGGGGCAGATGGGCGTGTGGCAGACCGCAGCGGTAATGCTTGTCATCGTACTGGCGGTAAAGCTCGTGCTGGACTGGTATTTAAAAACCGGCTCCGGATTTTTGCTCCGGGCGGTGGGCGATAACCCGTCCATCGTGACGGCGATGGGACAGGACCGGGGGAAAATAAAGATCCTCGGGCTTTCGGCGGCGAACGGTCTGGTGGCGCTGTCGGGCAGCCTGTTTGCACAGCAGCAGCAGTTTTTCGAGATCTCTTCGGGAACCGGGGCGGTTGTGATCGGGCTTGCCAGCGTCATCATCGGCACAAGCCTTTATCAGAAGCTGGAAAGCATCGGGAAAATGTCAAAGTGCCTGTACCGGGTCAGGATCGAAATGCTGACGCTGAGCGTGCTGGCAGGCTCGGTTTTATATAAGGGCTGTATTTCGCTGGCGCTGCGTTTCAGCGACCCGCGCGACCTAAAACTGATCACGGCGGTATTGCTGCTGGTTGCGCTGGTCGTAAGCCGGGAGAGAAAGGGGAAGAACAATGCTTGAGCTTTCACATATCGAGAAATATTACAATCCGGGTTCGGTCAACGAAATGTGCCTGTTTCAGGATTTTAACCTGAGTATCCCGAAGGGGCAGTTCGTTTCCGTGGTGGGAAGCAACGGCTCGGGCAAAACGTCCATGTTAAACCTGATCTGCGGCAGCATCGAAGCGGATGGGGGAAAAATCTGCGTCAACGACACGGACATCACTTCCCGGAAGGAATATGTGCGCCACAAAAAGATCGGGCGGGTGTACCAGAATCCGGCGGCGGGGACGTGCCCGGGCATGACGGTGCTGGAAAATCTTTCGATCGCGGACAAAAAGAAAACGGGCTACGGGCTCGGGCGCTGCGTCAGGAAGGAGCGGCGGGAGGCGTACCGCAGCATGCTGGCGGATCTGGGGCTTGGGCTGGAAGAAAAGCTGGAAACGAGAGTGGGCGCGCTGTCGGGCGGACAGCGTCAGGTGCTGGCGCTTTTGATGGCGACGATGACGCCGATCGATTTTCTCATTCTGGATGAGCACACGGCGGCGCTGGATCCTAGGACGGCGGAGATCGTGATGGAGCTGACGGACAGGATCGTGCGCGAAAAAAAGATGACGACGATCATGGTCACGCACAACCTGCGCTACGCGCTGGAATACGGCGACCGGCTTCTTATGATGCATCAGGGGAAGGCGGTGCTGGACAAGGACGGCGAAGAAAAAAAGCGTTTGAAGGTAGAGGAGATCATGGGGATTTTTAACCGCATCAGCGTTGAATGCGGGAATTAAAGGAAAAGGATCCCGATGGATAAAAATGGGAGTACGGCTGTTGCTTTGGCGGCTGTACTCCCATATTGTGTTGTATTGACCTTTCGGCAAAGCGGGGGTATAATCAGAATATCCTCATTCACAGAGGAATGGATTCATGCGGATCGCATCCGGCAGTCGTGCCGGAGGGCGCGGATCTTCTGTCCGTGCCGGTTTACAGGATTTGACAGAGACAGGATTTGGTTGCAGAAATGCCGTCCGGGCGGCAGAAAGAGAGGGAAAATGGCATATACGGCGTCCTGGTATTGGGACAAAGGGCGTTTCCGGGAAAAAAACGAGGATTCCTTTTCGCTTCAGCGGATGATGAGAAACGGGACGGAGCTTGTTTTTGCGGCAGTGTGCGACGGGATCGGCGGGCTGCCGGAGGGGGAATGCGCCAGCGGGCTGGCAGCAGAGCAGCTTACCGACTGGTTTTACAGGGAAGCAGGCGCCTGCATGGAGGGGATTTTCTGGCGCAGGAGGCTGGAAAGGCTTGTGCGGAAGATCCTTTTGGAGATTCAGGAAAAATTGGAGCGGTGCGAGCGGGAAGAGGATGTCTGTTGCGGAACGACGTGTACGATGGCGTTTATGAGGGACGGGGCGTTTCTGGTGGCGCATGTGGGAGACAGCCGGGCGTATCGCATTGGCGCATCCTGCCAGGGTAAAACGGCGCGCCGGGCTGGCGGGGCGCAAAACGGCGTCCGGACCGGAGGCGCGAAAGCAGTACACTGTAGCAGGGCAGGAGAGGAACGGCTGACGAGGGATCACCGGGAAGGGGCTGCCCTCAGGCGCTGTCTGGGCGCGTTTGGGGCAGATGAGGCAGAATTTGTGAGGGGATCCTTAAAAAAAGGGGAGAGCCTGCTTTTGTGTACGGACGGCTTTTGCCGCCTTGCGCCGGAAGGGCTTTTGCAGAGCTGTTTTGCCGGAAGCAGCGGGGCAGGGGACTGCTACCGCCGTTTAAAGGGGATCGGCAGCTTTGTGGCAGCCCAGGGGGAAAAGGACAATATGACGGCGGTTTTTATGCGCTATGAAGGGAGGCGCAAGGGCGATGGGTAAACGGATGATCGGCGAAAAATACGAGGTTTTGGAACAGCTCGGGCAGGGTGGGACGGCGTGCGTTTACCGGGTGCGCGATTTGCGGCTGGGAAAGGTATGGGCGGCAAAGCGGCTGAAAAAGGACAGCGCCGTGACAGAGGAGCTGATGCTGGGACGGCTGGAATGCGAGCTTTTCCCGCGGATCGTGGATGTGGTCGAGCAGGGGGAGAGCCGTTATCTGATCATGGACTGGATCGATGGGGAGACATTGGAAAAAAAGATGCAGAGGGACGGGGCGTTTGAAGAACGGCAGGCAGCGCAGATCGGGCTTTTGCTGTGCAGGGCGGTGGGCAGCCTGCACCGCCTTCAGCCGCCGCTTCTTTATCTGGACTGCAAGCCTTCCAATCTGATGCTGGACAGCGCCGGGAAGCTTCGGATCATTGATTTTGGGAGCGCGGCGCTGATGGAATCGCCGGAGGCGGAGGCAGTTTCGGCAAGTCCCGGGTTTGCCGCGCCGGAGCAGATGAGAAGAAGCCGGGAGGAGCGGCGCGTGGATGTGCGGACGGATGTGTTTGGGGCAGGGCGCACCCTCTATGCCCTGCTTGCCGGGGCGGATCTGTCCCGGCCGCCCTATGCGGCGTGCAGGCTGCGGGAGCGCTGCGTCCATGTGAGCTGCGAGATGGAGGCGATCGTGGAAAAGTGCACGGCGCAGGATCCGGACAGGCGGTATCAGACGATGGACGGGCTGGCGGCGGCGCTGGAAGAATTTTTAAAGGGGAGAAAAAGCGGGGGACTGGGAAGGCTGGAACGGTTTTGGGGAAAGGGGCTGGACAGGCGCGCATGGACAGCGCTTTTGGCAGAGGTTTTTCCGGCGGCGACGCTGGCGGCGGGAGCAGCGTTTTTGGGCGCGGCAGGAAAGGAGGGCAATGCAGCAGGAAGCCTGCTTTTGCTTTTTATGACAGCCCTTTTGGGATTGCTTGCGGAGCTTTGCCGGCGCAGAAAGCGCGGCCCGGGCTGTCCGGTGTGCGAGCCGCTCCAGAGCGTGATGCGTACAGAAAAAAGCCCCGGGAAGTGGATGCTGTAGCGCGGCGCGCCTGCTTCCGTCAGCATCCCGCGTCCCTGTGCACCTGTTTCCTGCGCCTGCTTCCTGCGGTTGCGCAGCCGGGGGCAAAGTGTTAAAATGGCGGTAGGCAATTTTGCGGAAAACAGGGCAAAGGCGCAAGGACGAGCGTTTTTGGCTGCCCGAGAAAAGGAAAAGGGAGGAAGCTTTTATGTACAGAGATAAGACGAGAGTTGTAAAGATCGGAAACCGGGTGATCGGCGGGGGCAATCCGATCCTGATCCAGTCCATGACCAACACGCCCACAGAGGATGTGGCGGCAACGGTAGCGCAGATCCATCGTCTGGAAGAGGTGGGCTGCGAGATCGTGCGCTGCACCGTCCCGACACCGGAAGCGGCAAAGGCGCTTGCAGAGATTAAAAAGCAGGTATCCATCCCGATCGTGGCAGACATTCATTTTGACTATAAAATGGCGATCGCGGCGATCGAAAACGGCGCGGACAAGATCCGGATCAATCCCGGAAATATCGGCGGCCCCGAACGGGTGGCAGAGGTGGTAAAGGCGGCAAAGGAGCGCATGATCCCGATCCGCGTGGGCGTAAACAGCGGTTCCCTCGAAAAAAATCTGGTGGAGAAATACGGCGGCGTGACGGCGGAGGGCATCGTGGAGAGCGCGCTGGACAAGGTGCGCATGATCGAGGATCTGGACTATCACGAGCTTGTTATCAGCATCAAATCCTCCGACGTGATGATGTGCGTAAAGGCGCACGAGCTTTTGGCGGGCAAAACCGAATATCCGCTGCATGTGGGCATTACGGAATCGGGCACGGTTCTGTCCGGCAACATCAAATCCGCGATCGGGCTGGGACTGATCCTGAATCAGGGCATCGGCGATACGATCCGCGTATCCCTCACGGGGGACGTGGTGGAGGAGATCAAGTCCGCGAAGCTGATCCTGCGCACGCTCGGGCTTAGAAAAGGCGGGATCGAAGTCGTAAGCTGCCCGACCTGCGGACGCACAAAGATCGACCAGATCAGGCTGGCAAACGAGGTGGAGACGATGGCGGCAGAGTTTCCGGACTTAAATATCAAGGTGGCTGTGATGGGCTGCGTGGTAAACGGCCCCGGCGAGGCAAAGGAAGCGGATCTTGGCATCGCGGGCGGGATCGGAGAAGGGCTTTTGATCAAGAAAGGGCAGATCATCCGCAAGGTGTCGGAGGCAGAATTTGTTTCCACCCTGCGGTATGAGCTGGAACATTGGAACGAACAGGAGTAACAGGGACAATATGGCAAAGGGTTTCATGGAGGTTTTTCCGGGATTAAAGCTTGAGGGCAGCGTCCGGGGATTATTTGAAAAGGTAACGGTGGAGCGGGTCACGGCGACAAGGCAGAAGGATCTGATCCGGGTTTATATCAGCTGCGACAGGCTGATTCCGAAGCAGACAGTATTTGCGATGGAGGAAGAGATCCGAAAGCAGCTTTTTCCCGACTGCAATATTACGGTCAAGATTCAGGAAAAATTCCATCTGTCCGCGCAATATAACCCGAGGACGCTTCTGGAAGCCTACCATGAGAGCATTCTGCTGGAGCTAAAGGAATGCAGCCCGGTGGAATACAGCCTGTTCCGGTCGGCGAAGCTTTCCTTTGAAGAAGAGGGCAAAACGCTGCGCATGGAAGTGCCGGATACGGTGATCGCCCACGAGCGGAGCACGGAGCTTGCGCGGATTCTGGAAAAGATCTGCTGCGAGCGCTGCGGCGTGCCGATGGGCGTCAGCCTGTATTTTGTGGAGCCGAAGGAGAATCCGCGCAAAGCGGAGGAGGAGATCGCGATGGCGCGCAAGGTGGCGGTTATCGCGGCAAAGGCGGGTGCGCGCCCTGCGGCTTCCGATTACGGCTTGAGCGCGGATCAGTTAAACAGCGTGATGGGCGGCGGCTATCGCGCAGAATACGATGCAGGCAGGGCAGGCGATGCAGATAGGGCAGACAGGGCGGCAGCTTTGGGCAGTACGGCGGACAGAGCGGCGGGCGCAGGGCAGTACGGCGGGATGGACGCAGGGTACGAGGCTTATCTGGCGGCGGCTGCACAGACGGCGGCGCAGGAAGCCCCTTTCGAGGGCGGGACGGTCATCCCGGCAGACGCAGCGGCGGCAGCAGCTGCAATGGGCGGCAGCTCAAAGGAGGGCGTTTCGGGATCCGGCGGCACGCCGTCTGCGGAAAGAGGCGACAAGGCAGGCTCAGGCGGCAAATACGGCAAGGGCAAATTCAACCGCGAAGGCAGGGGAGACTTCAGGCGCAGCTTTAAAAAGAGCGACAATCCGGACGTGCTTTACGGCAGGGACTTTGACGAAGACGCAATCCCGATCGAAGAGATCATCGGGGAGATGGGCGAGGTCGTGATCCGCGGCAAAATCATCGCCATGGATCAGCGGGAGATCCGCAACGAGCGCACGATCCTGATTTTTGACGTGACGGATTTTACGGACACGATGACGATCAAGATCTTTACGCTGAACGAGCAGCTGGCGGAGATCAAAGAGGGGATCAAGCCGGGGGCGTTTGTCAAGATCAAGGGTCTGACGATGGTGGACAAATTTGACGGCGAGCTGACCGTTGGCTCCATCGTTGGCGTCAAAAAGATTTTGGATTTTACGAGTTCCAGAGTGGATACGTCGGTGCGCAAGCGGGTGGAGCTTCACTGTCATACGAAGATGAGCGATATGGACGGCGTTTCCGAGGCGAAGGATCTGGTAAAGCGCGCCTATCAGTGGGGGCATCCGGCGATCGCCATTACCGATCACGGCGTGGTGCAGTCCTTTCCGGACGCCAATCATCTGCTGGACGATCTGTGGAAGGCAGAGAAAAACCGCCGTAAGGAGGCGGGGGAGGAAAATCCCGACCGGAACGACTTTTTTAAGGTGATCTACGGCTGCGAGGCATATCTGGTGGACGATTTAAAGGAAATCGTCACGGGGGATAAGGGGCAGCCGCTGCGGGATTCCTATGTGGTATTCGATATTGAGACGACAGGCTTTTCCCCGGTCAAAAACAGGATCATCGAGATCGGCGCGGTAAAGGTGACGGATGGAAAGATCGTGGATAAATTTTCAGCGTTTGTCAATCCGGAAACGCCGATCCCGTTTCGGATCGAGCAGCTGACAGGCATCAGCGACGAAATGGTAATGGACGCGCCGAAGATTGAAGAGGTGCTGCCGGAATTTTTGAAGTTCTGCGAGGGCACGATCTTTGTCGCGCACAACGCAAGCTTTGATATGAGCTTTATTTTGGAAAACGCGGCGCGCCAGAATATCCCGATGGATCCGACCTATGTGGATACGGTAGGCATCGCCCGCGTGCTTTTGCCGCATCAGGCGAAGCATACGCTGGACGCGGTGGCAAAGACGCTGGGCGTTTCGTTGGAAAACCATCACCGGGCGGTGGACGACGCGGGAGCGACGGCGGAGATTTTTGTGAAATTCATCCCGATGCTGGAGCAGAGAAACTGCCGCACGCTGTCGGACGTCAACCATCTGGGCGATTCCAGCCCGGATATTGTAAAACGCCTGTTTCCTTATCATGCGATCCTTCTGGCAAAAAATGACGTGGGGCGTGTGAACCTGTACCGTCTCGTGTCGGAGTCGCATCTGACCTATTTCCATAAAACGCCCAGAATCCCCAAAAGCCTTTTGATGAAGCACCGGGAGGGGCTGATCCTTGGAAGCGCGTGCGAGGCGGGCGAATTATACCGAGCCCTTCTGGATGAAAAATCCGACGCGGAGATTGCCCGGATCGTGAATTTTTACGATTATCTGGAAATCCAGCCTACGGGCAACAACATGTTCATGATCCATTCCGAAAAGATGGAAAATATCAATTCGGTGGAGGATATTCAGAACATGAACCGCCGTATCGTAAAGCTGGGCGAGCAGTTCAACAAGCCTGTCGTGGCGACCTGCGACGTGCATTTCCTTGATCCGGCAGACGAGGTATACCGCCGCATCATCATGGCGGGCAAGGGCTTTAAGGACGCGGACGAGCAGGCGCCCCTGTATCTGCGGACGACGGAGGAGATGCTGGAAGAGTTTCAGTATTTGGGAAGCGGGAAGGCGGAGGAGGTCGTGATCACGAACACCAACCTGATCGCGGATCAGATCGAGACGATTTCCCCGGTGCGCCCGGATAAATGTCCGCCGGTCATTCCGGACAGCGACAAGACGCTGACGGAGATCTGCTACCGCAAGGCGCACGAGCTTTACGGGGAGGAGCTTCCCAAAATCGTGGTGGACCGTCTGGAAAAGGAGCTTCACTCCATTATCAGCAACGGTTTTGCCGTGATGTATATTATCGCGCAGAAGCTCGTGTGGAAATCAGTAGAGGACGGCTATCTGGTCGGTTCGCGAGGCTCCGTCGGCTCGTCTCTGGTGGCGTTTATGGCGGGCATCACGGAGGTAAACTCGTTAAGCGCCCATTACCGCTGTCCGAAGTGCCATTATTATGATTTTGATTCGCCGGAGGTAAAGGCGTTTTCCGGAAACGCGGGCTGCGATATGCCGGATAAGGCGTGTCCGGTGTGCGGGGAGCCGCTTGTAAAGGACGGCTTTGACATCCCGTTTGAGACGTTCCTGGGCTTTAAGGGCGACAAGGAGCCGGATATTGACCTGAACTTTTCCGGCGAATACCAGAGTAAGGCGCACAAATATACGGAGGTTATTTTCGGGGCGGGGCAGACGTTCCGCGCCGGGACGATCGGCACGCTGGCGGATAAGACGGCGTTTGGCTATGTGAAAAACTATTTTGAGGAACGGGGCAGCAAGAAGAGAAACTGCGAGATCAACCGGATCGTGCAGGGCTGTACGGGTGTGCGCCGCAGTACGGGACAGCATCCGGGCGGTATTGTGGTGCTTCCGGTAGGGGAGGACATCAACTCCTTTACGCCGGTGCAGCATCCGGCAAACGATATGACGACGGATACGGTAACGACGCATTTTGACTACCATTCAATCGACCACAACCTGTTAAAGCTGGATATTCTGGGACACGATGATCCGACGATGATCCGGATGCTGGAGGATCTGACGGGCATTGACGCGACGAAGATCCCGCTGGACGATCCGCAGGTCATGAGCCTGTTCCAGAATACGTCGGCGCTTGGCATCACGCCGGATCAGATCGACGGCTGCCCATTGGGATCGCTGGGAATCCCGGAGTTTGGAACGGAATTTGTCATTCAGATGCTTCTGGATACGAAGCCCAAGTGCTTTTCCGACCTGATCCGGATTTCCGGTCTGGGACATGGGACGGATGTGTGGCTGGGAAACGCCCAGACGCTTATTCAGGAGGGCAAGGCGACGATTTCCAACGCGATCTGCTGCCGTGACGATATTATGATCTATCTGATCAATCAGGGAATGGATCCGAGCCTTTCGTTTACGACGATGGAAAGCGTGCGTAAGGGCAAGGGCTTAAAACCGGAGATGGAAGCCGCCATGACGGAGGCAGGCGTGCCGGATTGGTATATCTGGTCCTGCAAAAAGATCAAATACATGTTCCCGAAGGCACACGCGGCAGCATATGTTATGATGGCGTGGCGTATTGCCTACTGCAAGGTAAATTATCCGCTGGCGTATTACGCGGCATTTTTCTCCATCCGCGCGTCGGCTTTTTCCTATGAGATCATGTGTCAGGGGCGGCAGCATCTGGAAGCGGTAATGGCGGATTACAAGAAGCGTTCGGACAGCTTGAGCCAGAAGGAGCAGGCGTCCCTTAAGGATATGAAGGTCGTGCAGGAAATGTATGCGCGGGGCTTTGAATTTGAGCCGATCGATCTTTTTAAGGCGCATTCCAGAAACTTTCAGGTAATGGACGGGAAGATTATGCCTTCCTTAAACAGCATCGACGGACTGGGAGAGAAGGCGGCGGACTCGATCGTGGAAGCGGCAAAGAACGGCGCATTTTTAAGTAAGGACGATTTCCGGGAGCGCTCCAAGGCAAGTAAGACGATCGTGGAGCTTTTGGACAGTCTCGGTATTTTAGGAGATCTGCCGGAATCCAACCAGATCAGCCTGTTTGACTTTATGATGGGCTGATTGGGAGAAGCGGAAAAATCAAAAAGGAAACAGGTAAGATGAAGGATCGTTACGGGGAAGCGCGCAGGCGCTGCGAGGCATATATCAAAAAATACAGGGCGGCAGGCTGGATCTGGCTTTTTGCGGCGGCAGCAGCTTTTGCAGCAGGAAGGAAGGGGCGGCATTTTTGTCTTCTGCCGTCCTGCTGTCAGCATGGGGGCTTCGTGTGTACGGATACCCTGCCCAGTATTTTCGGACTTCAGGGAAGGATACAGAGGGGGCAGACGGAAAACGGTTTTATTTTGTGCCGGAAATCTCTGTGCTCCTTGCGGCAATGTGGGCGATCCTTCTGGTTTTCCCCTATGAGTTTGAAACAACGGATTTTCTTGGTTATGCGCTGGTAACGGCAGTGCTTGTGGAGTTTCCCTTGCTTTTAAAGGTCAGAAAAATCAAAAAGACAAGCCCCTTACCCTGTCTGGGGCGTTTGGCGGCAGAGGGCATTGCGGCAGCGCTTTTGGTCACGTTTCCAGTGCAGTATGCGCTGACATTTGAAGAAGCGCGGACAGAAACAGGGATCGTGTCCGAAAAAAACAGTGTCAGCAGAAGCACCGGAGGGCGGGATTATATTCTGGAAGCAGACTGGCGGGATCAGACCGGGCAGCGCTTTTTAGTGCCGCAGGAGATATATGACGCGGCAGAAACAGGGGATATGATAGAAATACATGTCTGGGAAAGCCTGTTTGGAATGGAGTACAGCAGGATCGGGCGTTGAAAATCCCCGCCGGACAGGCGGCTGCGCAGCGCTTAAAAAGCCGTTTCAAAAACGCTTCAAAAAAAATTCAAAAAAATTTTTAAAAAATTTCAAAAAAGTACTTGCAATCTGTCGGAGAATGTTGTATAGTAATCAAGCGTCAGGCAAACAAGCCCGACAAAATGAACAGATGGCCAGTTGGTCAAGCGGTTAAGACGCCGCCCTCTCACGGCGGAAACAGGGGTTCGATTCCCCTACTGGCTGTTCATCAGATTGCTGATGAGAAGTACACATTGCCCTGTCGGCTGTACGATACGGCAATAGACAAATTGCAGATGGCCAGTTGGTCAAGCGGTTAAGACGCCGCCCTCTCACGGCGGAAACAGGGGTTCGATTCCCCTACTGGCTGTTAAGATGTCCGAGAACACTGTGTTTTCGGATATTTTTTTATTCGACAGGAAAGGAACTTTCCTGTCGAATAAAAAATACGATTATGCGCATTTGCGCGCAGGAGAAACTGCGTTTCTCCGGAAATCGATTGCCTGACGGCAAACGCGCGCAGCGCGGGCGTGCGCCAAGGCGCATACTTTTTTAACTATTTACGAAATTCCCTTGCATTTTATGCGGGTTCGTGCTATGGTTACAGAGATGACAGAAGTTACGAATGTAAGAGTGGGCGGCAAGCCCACTCTTATTTGCTGAGAAGGGCAGAAAATGCGCCGGGCGCATCGGGCTGCGCTTTTTGGCAGAGGACAACTGAATAAGGAAGGTGATAGAATGTCAAGAAGAGAGACATACGAAGCCAGAACGGAAGAGCTGCTTGTTCCGATCGCAGAGGCAAACGGCGTGGAGATCTACGACGTGGAATATGTGAAGGAAGGCAGCGACTGGTATCTGCGTGCCTACATTGACAAGCAGGAGGGCGTCAATATCGGGGACTGCGAGGCGGTAAGCCGCGCGCTGTCGGACAGACTGGATGAAGCGGATTTTATCGAGGACGCTTACATTCTGGAGGTCAGCTCGCCGGGGCTTGGAAGGACGCTTAAGAAAGATAAGCATCTGGAAAAGAGCATCGGGCAGGAGGTTGAAGTGCGGCTGTATAAGCCGGTGGAGAAGTGCCGGGAATTTACTGGGAGCTTAAAGGGCTTTGACGCAGATAATATTACGATTGAAACAGCGGAAAAAGAGATGACATTTGCCAGAAAAGAGATCGCGCTGATCCGGCTGGCGTTGGATTTTTAAAACGATAACGGGCACACCGCCCGCCTGAAGGCAAAATGGAGGATGAAATGAACAAGGAATTAAAGGAAGCATTGGATGTACTGGAGAAGGAAAAAGAGATCAGCAAGGAGACTCTTTTTGAAGCCATCGAGAACTCCCTGATCACCGCCTGCAAGCAGCATTTTGGCAAAGCGGACAATGTGAGGGTAGAGATCGACCGCGATACCTGTGATTTCCTTTGCTATGCGGAAAAAGAGATCGTTCCGACGGAGGATGATGTGGAGGACGACTGCCTGCAGATCAGCCTGGACAAAGCGAGGGAGATCTCCAGACGCGCGGAAGTGGGCGGCATCATCCATGTGGAGATCAAATCCAAGGAATTTGGCCGTATCGCAACCCAGAACGCGAAAAACGTGATCCTGCAGAAGATCCGCGAGGAAGAAAGAAGCGTTGTTTACAATCAGTACTTTGAAAAGGAAAAGGACGTTGTGACAGGCGTTGTGCAGCGCTATCTGGGACGCAACATCAGCATCAACCTGGGCAAGGCGGATGCGATCTTAAATGAGAGCGAGCAGGTAAAGGGCGAGGTATTCAAGCCTACCGAGCGCATTAAGGTTTATATTCTGGAAGTGAAAAATACCCCCAAGGGTCCCCGTATTCTCGTAAGCCGCACCCATCCGGAGCTGGTAAAGCGTCTGTTTGAGGCGGAGGTAACAGAGATCAGGGACGGCGTTGTAGAGATCAAGAGCATCGCCAGGGAAGCCGGAAGCCGTACCAAGATCGCGGTATGGTCCAACAACCCGAACGTGGACGCGGTGGGCGCGTGCGTCGGCATGAACGGTTCCCGCGTCAACGCCATCGTAGACGAGCTGCGCGGCGAAAAGATCGACATCGTCAACTGGGATGAAAACCCCGGAAACCTCATCCAGAACGCGCTGTCCCCGGCAAAGATCGTGGCAGTTTTTGCAGATCCCGACGAGCGTACCGCAAAGGTTGTGGTTCCGGATTACCAGCTTTCCTTAGCAATCGGTAAGGAAGGCCAGAACGCCCGTCTGGCGGCGCGCCTGACCGGATATAAGATCGACATCAAGAGCGAGACGCAGGCGAAGGACGCGCCGGGCTTCCGTTATGAGGATTATCTCGAGGACGATTACGACGAAGAGGAAGAGGATTACGGAAACGGCGAAGAATATGCAGAGGATGAGACTGCAGAGGAATACGCAGAGGATTCCGAAGCCTGTGAGGAGGCATGCCCCGAGGCGGAAGAGCTGACAGAAGAAGCGGCAGATCCGGCAGAGGATGACAGCGAGGGCAGCGATGAATAAAAAGATTCCCATGAGGCAATGTGTGGGCTGCGGCGAGATGAAGGAAAAGCGCGATATGATGCGCGTTTTAAAGACGCCGGAGCAGACCTTTGTCCTGGATGCGACAGGCAGGAAAAACGGGAGAGGCGCCTATGTGTGCAAGAGTCTGGATTGCCTGAAAATGGCGAGAAAGAACAGGGGTCTTGAGCGTTCTTTCCGAATGAGTATTCCGGATGAGGTCTATGACAGTCTGGAAAAGGAGTTTGGTGAGAGTGAGACCGAATAAGGTATTTTCCCTGTTGGGACTTTCCACGAGGGCGGGACGGTGCGTGAGCGGCGAGTTTATGACGGAGAAATCCGTCAAGGACGGCAGTGCGCGTCTGGTGATCGTGGGAACGGACGCTTCCGCGAACACGAAGAAGAATTTCCGCGACATGTGCAGCTTTTACAAGGTCCCGTATTTTGAATACGGCACGAAGGAAGAGCTGGGGCATGCGATGGGAAAGGAAATGCGCGCTTCGCTGGCGGTAATTGACGATGGATTTGCCGGAACTCTGAAAAAGCATCTGGAAACAGCGGTGAATGAAACGGAGGGAACGGAATGTCAAAAATAAAGGTGCATGAGCTCGCAAAAGAGCTGAATATAAAAAGCAAGGACATCATCGGCTTTCTTCAGGAGAAGGGCGTTGACGTAAAGGTTGCCCAGAGCACGGTCGAGGGCGACGCAGTGGAATTGGTGAAAAAGAAGTTCGGTGCTGCCAAGGATGCGGCAGCCGGACAGCCGGCGGCAAAAGGGGCGCAGAATGCAGGCAATGCAGAGAAAGCGGATCAGCCGGCAAAAAAGGCGGAAGATCCTGCGGCAGCGTCCGCAGGAAAAGCAGCTCAGGAGGAAAGGATGGCGCAGGTGGAGAAGACGGAAACAGCAGAAAAGACGGCGCAGACTGTGGATACGCAGGCTGCAAAAGATACACAGGCAGCGGAGAAGGACGCAAAGTCCCATAAGAAAGCAAAGACGATTATCGTAGTGAACAACCCTCAGAACAGCCGCATGAAAAACGGCGGAAACGGCGGCAGCGGAAATGAGAGAAGAGGGAACGGAAACGGCGGAAACGGGAATAACGGCCGCAGAAACGACCAGAATAAAAACGGAGGCAAGCGTCAGAACGGCGGCAGAAACGGAAACGGCATGCGCATGGAGAGCCGTCCTTTGATCAAGCCCCTCACAAAGCCTTCCCAGCCGGTCATGCCCGATGAGAAGCTTTTAAGCATCGAGCGCGCGGCAAAGGAAGCGGCGGCAAAGGCTGCGGCAGAGGCAGAACGCGCGGCGAAGGCTGCGGAGATCGAAGCGCAGAAGAAGGCGGAAAGCGCCGCAAGGGAGCGCCTTGAAAAGTCTGACAGGGCAGCGCGCAGCGAAAGAAGCGGCGACCGCGATAACAGAAGCGGCGACAGAAACAACGACAGAAACGGCGCAAACCGCGGCGACAGAGGCGGTTTCCAGAACCGTGACAGCAGAGGCGACAGAGGCAATGACAGAAACGGCGCAAACCGCAGCGACAGAGGCGGTTTCCAGAACCGTGACAGCAGAGGCGACAGAAGCAATGACAGAAATAACGCAAACCGTAACGAAAGAGGCGGTCAGGGACCGAGACGGGATGGCCGTCCGGGCAATAACGGCGCTGCAAGGGATGGTCAGGGCTTTAATCGTCCTGCAGGCGCTGGCAGGAACGGTGCGGGCAATAACCGCCCTGGCGCAAATGGCGGACGCCCTCAGAACGGCGACGGAAGGCAGGACAATCGATTCAGAAAGCCGGCGGCGTCTAAAGGCTTTGCACCGGAAGCTCCGGCAAAGGATACGGATAAACGCCGTGACAACAGAAGCCTGAACCAGCAGGAGCGCGATAAGAAGTCCAGAAGAGACGCGATGTACGAGGACGACAACGCAGCAAAGCTGAAAAACAGCAAGCGGGCAGGACGCTTTATCAAGCCGGAACCCAAGCCTGCAGAGCCGGAAGAGACGATCAAGGTGATCACGGTTCCCGATACGATCACGATCAAGGAGCTGGCTGAAAAAATGAAGATCCAGGCGGCGGCGATCATCAAGAAGCTGTTCCTGGAGGGCAAGATCGTGACCGTAAATCAGGAGATTTCCTACGAGGATGCGGAAAATATCGCGATCGAGTACGACATCATCTGTGAAAAAGAAGTAAAGGTCGATGTGATCGAAGAGCTGCTGAAGGAAGAGGACGAGGACGAAAAGGACATGGTTTCCAGAGCGCCCGTCATCTGCGTTATGGGTCACGTTGACCACGGTAAGACGTCCCTTCTGGATGCGATCAGAAAGACGAATGTGACCGACCGCGAGGCGGGCGGCATCACGCAGCATATCGGCGCGTACACCGTACAGATCAACGGACAGCCGATTACCTTTTTGGATACGCCCGGACACGAGGCGTTTACGGCGATGCGTATGCGCGGCGCCAATGCGACAGACATCGCAGTTTTGGTCGTTGCGGCTGACGACGGCGTAATGCCCCAGACGGTTGAGGCGATCAACCACGCAAAGGCTGCGGGCATCGAGATCATCGTTGCGGTAAACAAGATGGATAAGCCCAGCGCAAACATCGACCGCGTAAAGCAGGAGCTGACAGAGTACGAGCTGATCGCGGAAGACTGGGGCGGCAGCACGGTATTCGTGCCCGTTTCCGCAAAAACCGGCGACGGCATCCAGCAGCTTCTGGAAATGATCCTTCTGACCGCAGAGGTTCAGGAATTAAAGGCAAACCCGAACAGAAACGCGAGAGGTATCGTGCTGGAGGCGCAGCTTGACAAGGGACGCGGTCCTGTGGCGAGCGTCCTTGTACAGAAGGGTACGCTCCATGTGGGCGATTTTGTTTCCGCAGGCTCCTGCAGCGGTAAGGTCCGCGCGATGATCGACGACAAGGGACGCCGCGTAAAACAGGCAGGCCCTTCCGTTCCGGTAGAGATCCTGGGTCTTTCCGACGTTCCCGAGGCGGGCGATGTATTCCTTGCCCATGAGAGCGATAAGGAAGCGAAGTCCTATGCGGCTGCGTTCATCGAGCAGAACAAGGAGAAGAAGCTGGAAGAAACCAAGTCCCGCATGTCCCTGGACGATCTGTTCAACCAGATCAAGGAAGGCAATTTAAAGGAGCTCAACCTGATCGTCAAGGCGGACGTACAGGGAAGCGTAGAGGCGGTAAAGCAGAGTCTGACAAAGCTCTCCAACGAGGAAGTCGTTGTAAAATGTATCCACGGCGGCGTAGGTGCTATCAACGAGTCCGACGTAACGCTGGCGGGCGCGTCCAACGCGATCATTATCGGCTTCAACGTGCGTCCTGACGCAACCGCAAAGGCGATCGCGGAGACAGAGGGCGTTGACATCCGTCTGTACAAGGTCATCTATCAGGCGATTGAGGACGTGGAAGCTGCCATGAAGGGCATGCTGGATCCGGTATTCGAGGAAAAGGTGATCGGTCATGCGGAGGTGCGCCAGATCTTCAAGGCGTCCGCAATCGGCAATATCGCCGGCTCCTATGTGCTGGACGGCGTATTTACAAGAGGCTGCAAGGTGCGCATTTCCAGAGAGGGAGAGCAGATCTTCGAGGGCAATCTTGCTTCCTTGAAGCGGTTTAAGGACGACGTAAAGGAAGTAAAGGCAGGCTTCGAGTGCGGTCTTGTATTTGAAGGCTTTGACAAAATGCAGGAGTTTGATATTGTGGAGGCTTACACGATGGTGGAAGTGCCCCGCTAAAGTTTCAGAAACGGCATTTTTAGGGGAGCGCCCTTTTTCCGCAGGGAGAAGGGCGCTTCAGAAATAGAGGTTGGAATGAGAAAAAACAGTGTAAAAAACAGCAGGATCAACGGCGAAGTGCAGCGCGTCCTGGCTGAGGTGATCCGCGGGGAGATCAAGGATCCGAGGATCGCGCCCATGACGAGTGTGGTTTCCGTAGAGGTGGCTCCGGATTTAAAAACCTGCCGCGCCTACATCAGCGTTCTGGGCACGCCCGAAGAGGTAACGGATACGCTGGAAGGATTAAAGAGCGCGGAAAAATTTATCCGCGGCCGTCTGGCAAAGGAAATTAACCTGCGCAATACGCCGGAGATCCATTTTATCATGGACCAGTCCATCGCTTACGGCGTGGACATGTCGCATAAGATCGATCTTGTCATGGCGGATCAGCGCGCGAAGAAAGGGGAGGATGAGGATGCAGAAAATTCTGGAGGAAGTGAAGAATAACAGCCTCATCGCGATCAGCGGGCATGTGCGCCCGGACGGAGACTGCATCGGTTCCAGTATGGGGCTGTATCTGTATCTGAAAAAAGCGCTGCCCGAAGCGGTAATCGACGTTTATCTGGAAAGCCCTGCGCCGGTATTTTCGTGCATCAGGGGCGTTGACGAGATCAAAACGGACTGCGGCAAAGAGATCGTTTACGACGTGTGCATCGCGCTGGATACGGAGAGCAGCCGTCTGGGCGATGCGGAAAAATATTTTAAAACGGCGAAAAAGACGATCAATATCGACCATCATATCAGCAACGCTGCCGGCTGCGGCAAGGTCAACTACTGTAAGCCCGACGCCAGCTCCACCTCGGAGCTTGTTTATGAGCTTATGGATGAGAGCCTGATCGATGCAGACATCGCAAAGGCGATTTACATGGGGATCGTCCACGATACGGGCGTGTTCCAGTACAGCAATACGACGCCGCACACGATGGAGATCGGCGCGAAGCTTCTGTCCTACGGCTTTGACCATTCAAAGCTGATCGACGAGACATTTTTTGAAAAAACATACCGCCAGCTTCAGGTAACGGGCAGGGCGTTTTTAGAGAGCATCGTGTTTATGGGCGGAAAATGCATCGTCAGCGGGATCGACGCAAAGATGATGAATTTTTACGGCGTAACGCCGAAGGATCTGGAAGGCATCGTCAGCCAGTTAAGATCGGTCAAGGGCGTGGAGTGCGCGATCTTTTTATATGAAACGGGCACGCTGGAATACAAGGTGAGCCTGCGCTCCAACGGGGCGGTAAACGTGGCGGAGGTTGCGGCGTTTTTCGGCGGCGGCGGACATGTGCGCGCGGCGGGCTGCACGATGCGCGGGACGTTCCACGACTGTGTGAACAATCTGTCGGCACATATCGAGAAACAGTTGGAAGGATGAGCAAGGAGGCTGCATGAACGGCATTCTCAATGTCTATAAGGAACCGGGCTTTACGTCCCACGATGTGGTGGCGAAGCTTCGGGGCATTTGCAAACAGAAAAAAATCGGCCACACAGGTACCCTGGACCCGGAAGCGTCCGGGGTATTGCCCGTTTGTCTGGGCAGCGCCACAAAGCTGTGTGAGCTTTTGACACAAAAGGATAAGGAATACCGCGCGGTAATGCTTTTGGGCTGCGAAACGGATACGCAGGATACGACCGGGACCGTGCTTTCCGAACACGAGGTGACGGCTTCTGAGGAGGAAGTCCGGGAGGCAGTGCTTTCTTTTACAGGACATTACGACCAGGTCCCGCCCATGTATTCGGCGTTAAAGGTAAACGGTCAGAAGCTGTGCGATCTGGCGCGCGCCGGAAAAGTGGTGGAAAGAAAGAGCCGTCCTGTCACGATCCATTCCATTGAGATCGAAGAGGTCAGCCTGCCCCGGGTAACGATGACGGTGTCCTGTTCGAGAGGGACTTATATCCGGACGCTGTGCCATGATATTGGTCAGAAGCTGGGCTGCGGCGCGGCGATGGAAAAGCTCGTCCGCACAAAATCGGGGCGGTTCGGGCTGGATCAGGCATACAGGCTTTCGGAGATCCAGCAGCTTTCTGACGAAGGAAGGCTTGCAGAGATTTTGATGCCGGTGGAGGCTGTATTTGAAGGGCTTTTGGCGCTGCAGGTGACGGAGGGCGGGCAGAAGCTTTTGGAAAACGGCAATCCGCTGGAATGCAGGCATGTGAGGGCGATAGAAACAGCCTCAGACGGTTTGATGGATGCGGAAAAAAGAAGCGCGGATACAGATCCGGAGGGCGTTTTTGAGGACGGGATGCAGGCGCGCGTTTACGATAAAAGCGGGAATTTTACAGGCGTATACGAATGGCGGAAGGCAGAAATGCGCTTCAAGCCGGTAAAGATGTTTTTGGAAAAGCAGTAGGAAAGGAAACGGACAAAAGAATGCAGATCATTTCCGGGACGGTTGATTTTGAATTGCAGGGCGCTTCGGCGGTGGCGATCGGAAAATTTGACGGGATGCACAGAGGGCATAAGGCGCTTTTGGAAGAAATCCTTCGCGCAAAAAAGGAAGGGCTTTTGGCGGCGGTGTTTACGTTCGAGCCTTCTCCGGCGGCATTTTTTTCGGGGAAAACGGTAAAAGGGCTTACCACGAAGGAAGAAAAGCGCCGGATGCTGCGCCAGCTGGGAATCGACGTGCTCGTGGAGTTCCCGCTCAACGAAAAAACGGCGGCAATGCCTCCGGAGGAGTTTATCCGGGACATTTTGTGCAGGAATATGAAAGCGGCGTTTATCGCAGCGGGGACGGATCTTTCCTACGGAGATCAGGGAAAGGGCGATTACCGGCTGCTAGAATCGCTTTCCGGCGCGCATGGATACCGGGTAAAAATTATCGAAAAGGTACAGGAGGGCGGGGCAGAGATCAGCTCCACCCGCGTCCGGGACTGCGTGGAGGAAGGCAGGATGGAGGAAGCGTCTCAGCTTCTTGGGGAGCCCTATGCGGTAATGGGAACGGTCGTGCACGGCAATCAGATCGGGCGCACGATCGGGTTTCCGACCGTGAACCTGACGCCGCCTGCGGACAAGCTTCTGCCGCCCAAGGGCGTGTACCGCTCCGAGGTGGAATGCTGCAGGGGCATTTTCCGCGGGCTGACGAACGTGGGCACAAAGCCTACGGTAGAGCAGGGACAAAATCCGCCAATGGGCGTGGAAACATACCTTTATGGCTTCGACGGGGATATTTACGATACGTTCATCACGGTGCGGCTGGAATCCTTCGTGCGCCCAGAGCGGAAGTTTTCGGGGCTTTCAGAGCTGCAGGAGCAGCTCAAAAAGGACATTGTGGCGTGCGCAGGCAGCCTCAAACGCCCGCCGTTTGAGGCGTGAGAACGTGATACAGGGGTGAGCGGGTCATTTTGCGAAGCAAAATTAAAAATAGACCCGCGAATTACCAGTATGCAGCCTTACATTTTGTGTTTCTTTTTGATACTTATAAATTTTTCCCGCTTTTGTCAGTATTTTCTCCTTAATGGTTAAGCAAAAAGAATATATCATTGAACGATGATGACAAATTCTTTATAAAAGGAGTTTATAAATGCTTTATCCGATTGTTTTTATCATAGGATTTTTATTAAGTGGAATATGGTTTTCCTTCCACATATATGTATCCCAGAAATTGAAGAATACAAAGAAGGCACTGATGTTTTCGCCCTTGCTTACCGCAATCATACCGGCAATCATTATATGGTTGCTGATGGGGGATCATCCGTTTCATTTTGAAAAGTTGATGGATTACAAAGTTTTGCTTATTGCCGCTGTTACGTTAGTGGCAACATGTGTCATCATAATGTTCAGATCACGAACAAAAGAAGCTTATAAACCGACTGAGCTGATGGAAATGTGTATTGAAGCTGCCTGCATGGAAATACCGCAAAGAGCCATGATGCAGACGATCGTCTTATGGTTACTGCTGAAGTGGAACCTTAATCCGCTGAGCTGCATTCTGATCAATGCATTGATATGGTGCGGAGACATCATTTTTCAAGCAGTTGTCATTCAAAAGCAGGTTTCTGCAAAGAAACTGCTGATTGAGGTAATATCATCCTTTGTGTTTTCCATAGGAATCGGGTATGTTTTTTATACAACAAGATGCATCATTCTTTCAATGGCATTGCATTCATTAGAAAGGTTTGTGACAAACTATTACAGAATGGCAGCTTTCAGTTCACCGGCCTGCCGGTAAACTGGAACATTTTGTCGGCGAAAGGGTGTTGACAATCCGGCGGGAGTCTGCATATAATGAAATTGTTACGGAAATATTACGAATCATTACATTTCTCCGAAAACCGGAGAAAACGCTTTGAAGAAAAAGGAGAGAAAGAATGCACAAAATCGGAAAACTTGGACTGACTGTTGTGGTCTGCGTTATGTTCGCGGGGATGACAGTGAATGCAGGTTCAGCCGGAAAAACGATTCATTCTGCGGTGCAGTCTGCAGGCGTGGGAAAGCTTCTGGACAGCACGGTAGACGCCGGAAAATGTCTGGCGGCAGCCGAGGATGCCAAAGAAGAGCGCAAGAAAATATATGGGTATGAAAATCTGGGCGTTGCCAAGGTAAACGACTATTTAAACATCCGCAAGGAGCCGTCCGAAAGCGGGGAGCTTGTGGGCAAGCTTCCGAAAAATGCCGGCGCGGAGGTGCTTTCCGAACAGGACGGCTGGTATCAGATCAAATCCGGCAAGGTAACGGGATATGTGCGTGCCGATTATATGCTGACAGGATCCGAGGCGGCAAAGCTTGCGGACAAGGAAGCGGCGGACATGGCGGTGTGCAATTCCGGCGGGCTGCGCGTGCGCGAGGAAGCCAGCCTCGACGCGCCGGTGATCACGCAGGTGGCGGAAGGCGAGGAGCTGGAAGTCGTGGAAGTGCAGGACGAGTGGGTTAAGATCATGCTGGACGATGAAGAGGCGTTTGTTTCCAAGGAATATGTGGATATTTCCAAAAAGCTGGAAAAAGCCGTAAGCATGACCGAATTAAAATATGGACAGGGCGTTTCCGACGTGCGCGTTGATCTGGTCAACTATGCGAAGCAGTTTTTAGGCAATCCTTATGTCTGGGGCGGAACGAGCCTGACAAACGGCGCGGACTGTTCCGGCTTTGTCATGAGCATCATGAAAAAGTACGGCGTGAGCCTGCCGCATCATTCCGGCAGTCAGGCGCAGTACGGCACGACGGTCAGCCTTTCCGAAGCGCTGCCGGGCGATCTGATTTTTTATGCGAAAAACGGAACGATCAACCATGTGGCGATCTATATCGGAAACGGTCAGGTCATCCATGCCAGCAACCCGAGGACGGGAATTAAGATCTCCAATGCGACCTACCGCACGCCGCATGTGGTAAAGCGGGTGCTGTCGTAAGGGGCGGAAAACAGGAACAATTTATTTCAGGGCAAGAATCTCCCCGCAAGGCGGCAATGATCCGCGGCGGGGAGATTTTTGTGTATCTGGAAATTGATATAAAATCAGGATGTGTATTTGCAATGTACTTGTAGAATAAATATTGTTTGAATATAATATAGATATAAGTTTAAGCACCGGGAAAGGAGAGGATGATATGCCAATCTTGAAGCCTCAGCTGGAACAATATGTGGATTTTGTAAAAAAGATATATGGAAAGCATCTGAAAGCGGTAATTTTATATGGTTCTTATGCAAGGGGAGATTTCAGGGCAGATTCTGACGTAGATATTATGATCTTGGTTGACCTTACAGACGCAGAGTTAAAAGCGTATCGTCACCAGTTGTCAGACATGACATATGATTTTAACGAGAAATATGATTTGGATGTCAAACCGATTGCAAAGAATGATGATCATTTCCACAGATGGGTAATTGCATATCCATTTTATAAGAATGTAAAAGAGGAGGGGGTTATTCTTTATGGAGCAGCATGAGTTTGGAAGTGAAAATGATCTGGCAATTTACCGGCTGGAGCGGGCAAAGACGGACTTGCAGTCTGCAAGGGTGCTGTTTGATGTCGCCGAATATAGAGGTGCAAATAATCGGGCATATTATGCCATCTATCATGCAATAACGGCAGTCCATGCACTGGATGGAAGAGCCTATAAACGTCATAAAGATGCGCTTGCAAATTTTAATAAGGACTATATCAGAACAGAAATATTTCCTAAAGTTATGGGAAGAAAGATTTCAGAGGCACAGGAAATACGGCACGCAAGCGACTATGATGACTTTTATATTGCAACAAAGGCAGAGGCTTTGGAGCAGATAGAAACAGCAGAAAAATTGATTTTTTTGATTGATCGTTATTGCAGACAGAGGATAGGAGCAGAGTTCTAAGATGAATACATTCAAATCTGAATGGGTAAAGAGAAAGTAAGATGTTGGGGGCTGGTACTTTAACGATCGATTCCTAAATCGTGAAGCGGCAGTCCCTATATGAACACTGCGGTTTTGCCGTTCTCTTTTGAAAGATCTTTTTTTCTTTGCCGTCATCCGGCAGAAATAATACCCTCAGTGTACAAGGGGACGTATGCCCCCTTGTACACTGAGGGTCAATATAGTTCCGGTACCTTCTTTTTAAAGACATACAAAGCAGCCCCGAAAGTAACGGCAGCAACCAAAAGAATTTGCAGTAGGGACTCTTGATTGGCTGTGTTTTTGCTGATAATAACTTGCCGGAACACAATGACAACCAAAGAGGCAATGATTGCTGCGGGAACAGACTTTCGGATCATGCCGATGATGAACGGCCATAACGACAGCACTGTGCATACAGCCACGGCAGTTACCGCCATTGGTATCCATGCTTGAAGCATGGAGGGGCAGAAGGTTCCCTCAAACATATCAAAAAAACGATCCGCCAATATAATATAACCGCTGCAGCAGACATATCCGACTGTCATTGAAATTGCCGTATAAGTCATGATGATAATCAATTTGCTGACAATCAGTTTGGTTCGGTTCAAAGGATAGGAAAACATAATCGTAATGGTTCTCTGATTATATTCTCCAATAACCAGCTTTGCGGTTAAGACCGACGAGTACACAAGAAAAATAAATGACATCAGTAAGCCGATAACAAGGTATGTGCTTTCAAACGTGTCTTTGACCTGTTCCGGGTCTGTCATGCTATCCCATAAAGAGATTGTGATGAAAAGGATGCTGAAAAGGATCGCGGCAAGCATAAAGATAATATTTCGCGCAATACCAAATTTTTTCAGTTCCAGTTTAATCAGGTGTGCCATCTTAATTTTCCCCCTCTGTAAGCTGAAAAAAGAAATCTTCCAGTGTGTCTTGCCTGCGCCCCATGCTCTCCAAGCCAATACCATTCCCGATGATGGCTTTTGACAGGGCTTTGCCTGAAATATCAGGATCATAAATGTGGATAAATTCTTTATCTAACACACGAAAAGCCTTAATTCCCATATTTTCAAGCAGTGCAGCAGCACGGGGCACATCATCAACCTGCAGGCTGATATAATCCGTTTGATGCTTATGAATTTCTTCGATAGGCAATTCCGTTAAGAGCTTCCCGTGTTGAATAATCCCAATCGTATCGGCAAGAAGGTCTACTTCGGACAGAATATGGCTGGAAATAAAAATGGTTGTTCCATCTTCCCGGTTTAGCCGTTGAAAAAGGTTTCGCATTTCACGGATACCCTCGGGGTCTAACGCATTGATCGGTTCGTCCAAAATCAAAAATTCCGGTCTTGCCAGAATAGCCCTTGCAATAGCAAGTCGCTGCTTCATGCCCAACGAGTAATAACGGACTTGCTTTCCCTCAGCATTCTGCAAATCCACGAAACGCAAAACCTCATCAATCCGTTCCTTGTTGGGAAATCCCATATACTCACAGTGCAGTTCCAAGTTTTGCCGGGCTGTCATTTTATCGTAAAAGTATGGGTTTTCAATAATAGAGCCAACCTTTTTGAATATTTCGGAGCTGTGATTGCTGATTTTTTCGCCTAAAAGCTGAACCTCTCCGTCGTCTGGCTGGATAAGGTTCAAAATCATTTTCATGACCGTGCTTTTTCCCGCACCGTTTGGACCGACAAAGCCATAGATTGCCCCTTTGGGTATGTGGATATTTACATCGTCTACAACAATATTACCCTTGTAAGCTTTTCGCAGGCCTGAAGTTTCCATGATATAATCCATTTTGTGTGCCTCCTTTATGGCTGCCATTATACAAAATGGACTTCGCTTTTCTCTGTCATAAATCTAACGATTTTCTAACTTTTCAAGATGATTGTGAAAATAGTCCGCTCATTTTGTACACTGTAAACTTTTAGTTCTGCCCCGATTTGTTCAGCAAGATGCTTTGAAATCGCAAGACCTAAACCGCTGCCGGAAGATTTTCGGGCTGTTGTATAATTTCTTGCAAAAATCTGTTTTTGCTGCTGTGGTGACATCCCATTTCCGTGATCTTCTATTTCAATTATGCTTTTTTGGTTTGATGCCGTAAGCCGTAGAGAAATATATTTGCCGTCACCGCCGTGCCGGATTGCATTTTCGATCAGATTTTTCAGAATGCGCTGCAGCGCCTCAGCGTCTATGCAGGCAAAAATCGGTGTATCCGGTATCTGAATATCGACTTCAAATTGTTTCTGCTCAAGCAGATCATAATAGTCTAAAATTGTCTCCTGGCAAAGTCTTGAAACATTTTCCTTTTGCACTTTAACGGAAAGATCGCCGGAGGTTATTTTAGACATTGTAAAATAGTCGTTGATTGTCGAGATTAAATCATCAGCCTTGCGATCTATTTTAGCAGCCATGGCATGAATATTTTCAGGCATAGACGGGACAGCTGTCATGTTGGAAAGTATTTCGCTGTTTCCTTTTAGGACAGTAAGCGGAGTGCGTATGTCGTGAGAAATATTTGTAAGAACCTGCGCCATTGCCCTGCTGCTTTGCTCAAATTCAGACCTTTTTGTATAAAAATCCTGAAGTAAAATGTTAAGTACAGCACTTAATTTTTTGATATTATCATGATCCGTAGGTATAAGCACAAAGCCATTTTCAGAAGTAATTGAAAGAGAAGTAAGCCTGTCGGTAATATAGCTGATCTCCCGTTCTAGCTTTTTGTACTGCATCTGCTGCCAAATCAGGATAAGAAACAGAACAAATGAAAGAATCGAAAATATAATCCACATCTACTTATCCTCCATCTTGTAGCCGATCCCCCATAAGGTTTTAATATAGACTGCAGTATCTTCCGCATTATTTTTCAATTTCAAGCGCAGGCGGTTGATATGGGTGTTCAGCACATTTTCATTTCTAAAGTACGGCTCTTTCCAAATGAATTTCTTGCAAAAATCTGTTTTTGCTGCTGTGGTGACATCCCATTTCCGTGATCTTCTATTTCAATTATGCTTTTTTGGTTTGATGCCGTAAGCCGTAGAGAAATATATTTGCCGTCACCGCCGTGCCGGATTGCATTTTCGATCAGATTTTTCAGAATGCGCTGCAGCGCCTCAGCGTCTATGCAGGCAAAAATCGGTGTATCCGGTATCTGAATATCGACTTCAAATTGTTTCTGCTCAAGCAGATCATAATAGTCTAAAATTGTCTCCTGGCAAAGTCTTGAAACATTTTCCTTTTGCACTTTAACGGAAAGATCGCCGGAGGTTATTTTAGACATTGTAAAATAGTCGTTGATTGTCGAGATTAAATCATCAGCCTTGCGATCTATTTTAGCAGCCATGGCATGAATATTTTCAGGCATAGACGGGACAGCTGTCATGTTGGAAAGTATTTCGCTGTTTCCTTTTAGGACAGTAAGCGGAGTGCGTATGTCGTGAGAAATATTTGTAAGAACCTGCGCCATTGCCCTGCTGCTTTGCTCAAATTCAGACCTTTTTGTATAAAAATCCTGAAGTAAAATGTTAAGTACAGCACTTAATTTTTTGATATTATCATGATCCGTAGGTATAAGCACAAAGCCATTTTCAGAAGTAATTGAAAGAGAAGTAAGCCTGTCGGTAATATAGCTGATCTCCCGTTCTAGCTTTTTGTACTGCATCTGCTGCCAAATCAGGATAAGAAACAGAACAAATGAAAGAATCGAAAATATAATCCACATCTACTTATCCTCCATCTTGTAGCCGATCCCCCATAAGGTTTTAATATAGACTGCAGTATCTTCCGCATTATTTTTCAATTTCAAGCGCAGGCGGTTGATATGGGTGTTCAGCACATTTTCATTTCTAAAGTACGGCTCTTTCCAAATGAGTTCATATAGCCGTTCCTTTGAATATGCCTGTCCCGGATGGCTGGCAAGAAGGTACAAAAGCTCAAATTCGATAGGTGTTAAGTCTATGGATACCCCTTTGCGCGTAACCATGTGGCTTTGGGGGTCAATTTCCAGATCTTTGATTTTGACAATCGAATTATTCGGCAATACCGGACCGGTTCTGGCACGTCTGATATTCGCCTTTATCCTTGCAGCGAGTTCAATGAAAGAAAAAGGCTTTACCACATAATCGTCAGCACCCAAATTCAATCCGAATGATTTATCGGTGTCATTATCTTTTGCTGTAATAATGATGATAGGAATATTGCTGACCTGCCGGATGATCTTGATAATTTCCATGCCGCTCATGTCCGGCAGCATAAGATCAATAAGGGCAAGCGAGTATTCATCATAGCTTGTGACTGTCCGAACAGCTGTTGTGCCATCAGGAAAAGGCAGCACTTCAAATTCTCCTGATAAATAGTCTTTTATCATTCCGCTGATTTCTTCATCATCTTCAATCAAGATTATCTTATTTTCCATCACGATTGCTCCTTGCTGTGCACGTCCGATTTACCGCTTGCTTCATCCCCACATTATAACAGCTCCATATATTCACCACAACAAAAATTACCCCACCCTGCTATTTTCCGAATCTTCCGAATCTTAAAAAAATCCTGTTAAAAGCCTTGCATCCATCGTCCTGCCTGCGCCCCAAAATCCACTCTATCAAATTCCCGAATTTTATGATATAATAAACTTTTACCGCGAAAATAGACATCATAAAGTGATAACGAGAAGGACACAGGCAAATACATGATTCTCAAAAAAAAGATACCAAAGGATTTTTATAAATTATTCCGGACCCAGAACATGGATTATTATATGCAGCTTTTGACAGACCTGTACCGCACGAGCCGGGAAGCGTATGCCCTTTCGCAGCTGACGGATGCAGAATGCAAAAGCATTCTGGCGGAGACGATAGCAAAGGTGAATCTGGTCTGGTGGGAGGATGAAACGGAGAGGGCGGATGAGAGCGGGTTTTTAGGGCTTACGCCGTCGGCGGTGCTGGACAGGCTTGTGAAGTGGGGCTGGCTGTCGAGCGATTTTGATGAGAGGTTAAACTGCTACATCATTTCCTTTCCGGAGTACAGCCGGATGTATGTGGAGCTGTTTGAACGGCTGGGACAGGAGGACGAGAGCCGGGAACGGGAGAGCATCCTGTCGGTATACAGCGCGCTGTATACTTATCATTCCGACCCGGAGAAAAATAACAGCATCTTAAAAAGCGCGGTGCAGACGTCCAAAAATCTCGGGCAGATGCTTTCCGATATGCAGGACGGGATGCGTGCATGGTTTGATGAGCTTTCCGCCCGGAAGGATTTTATCGGGATACAGGAAGTGCTCGTCAGCGAGTTAAATAACAGCGATAGTAAAAAATATGCGATACTGACGACAACGGACAGCTTTTACCGCTACAAAGAGGCGGTAAAGGAGCTGATAAGCGATATTTTGAATGAAAATGAGCAGCGCCGGGAGGAGCTTTGCCGGACGCTGGAAAGGCAGCTGACAGCAGCAGAGCAGCCAACAACATCAGCGCAGCCAACAGCATCAGCGCAGCCAACGGCAGCAGAGCAGCCGATGGAATCAGGACAGCCGGGCACGGAATCCCCTCAGGTAAAACGCCTCCGCCGGAGCATTGCCTTCTGCGAGGAGGCGGCGCAGCTTGTGGTACAGGCTGAAAGAGAATTTGACCTTATTGAGAAAAAATATAACCGTCTGATAGAATTGAAAACGGTGTTTGCAAGACGGGCGCTGGCGCGTATCCATTATATTCTGCAGGAAGGCTCTGCGCAGGAGGACCAGACACTGGTGCTCATAAACCTTTTGACACGGAGCCGGAAAAAAGACGAGATTCTGGAAAAACTGAGGGAATGTATGCACGTTACAGCTCCGTTTACCGTTTTGTCGGATTCCAGCCTCTACAGCAGGAGGACGCGGCAGGAAAGCAGCTTTTGTCCTGTAAAGCCGACGAAGGCAGAGCCGCTGGAGATGAATGATTTTGTGCCAAGACCGCTGTATACAGGATATGAGCTGGAGGAATTCAGAGAAAAAAACAGCCTTGGAGGAGCATTCTGTGTATCGGAGGAAACTGTTTCTTCTGTAGAAGACCTGGAAAAGCTTCTATTTGTATGGCAGGAGGCGACCAAGGACAGACTGGAGGAGGACCGGATAGAGTTAAAGGATGAGATACGTCAGAAGGACGGCTTTACCTATACGGGCTTTACCCTGAACGGATAAGGAGAGAAGATGTTTTCATATTTGGAAGGATTATCGCCGGCAGAGGCGGAAAATGTAAAAAAGACGATACAGGATCTGTTCCGGCAGACCTGTATCCTTCAGGTAAAATATGACCCGGTAACGCTGACTGCAAAGGATAATGCCCGTTATCAGGTATGTGCAAGGCATCGGGAATTTATTTCCGATTACTTTGCGGTGTTGGGATGCGACCTGATACACGACCCGCAGGACAGGATATTCCGTATCGCGGGGGAGGGCGTGCCCGTTGAAAAAATGAGCCTTACAACAACGCGCCTTCTGCTTTTGATGAAAATGATATACCGGGATAAGATAATGGGAGAGGGGCTGCATGCGACTGTCACAAATCTTTCGGAAATCCGGGAATACGGCAGAAATACGAACCTGATCCCCGGAAAGCTGACCGGGCAGGAATGGCAGGCGGCTTTAAATCTGATGAAAACTCATCAAATGATAGACCTGCCGGGTGCGATACTGAATGTGGAGGATGAAACTCCAATCTATATTTACAGCACAGTCAATATTTTCTGCTCATCGGCAGATATCAGCGCACTTGTGGAGCGTTACCGCAGTGAGACAGAAGAAATGCTGGAGGAAGGAGAGGACGACAGTGAAGCAGGCGAAGAAGATATTTACGCGGATGTGTCTGAATAACTGGGGAGGAATCGATCATAAGATACTCGAGTTTAATGAATATGTAAATCTTTTTTCCGGAAAGAGCGGATCGGGAAAATCCACGGTGATGGACGCGATACAGGTCGTTTTGTACGGAAGCTTTTCTCCAAGCTTTTTGAATAAGGCGGCGGATGACGCCAAAAACAGAAGAAGCGTTTTGAGCTATTTGAGAGGAGAGCAAAAGGACGGCTCCGCAAACCGGGAAGGGCAGGATTTTTGTTCGGAACTGGCGCTTGAGATTCTGGATACGGGAACGAAGCAGACGATGTGTATCGGAATCGCCTTTGAGGTAAGGAGTACCGATTCCGAGATACGGAAATTTTTATATTTCAGCCATTCCGGAAGGATGCCGGAGGGAGGCTATCTGACAGATGAAGGATATCCCTATTCCAATCAGGATATCCGCAGGCTGGTCGCAGAGCGGGCAAAGGAAACGGGCGCACGGGCTGAGCTGAACCGCATCTATCCTTCCAAGGAAGCATATCTGAGCACACTGTATGATGCAATTTTGGGCTACATCGACGGGAATCGTTTTATTACGATGGAAAAGAGCGCAATAGCCCTGAAAATGTCCAACGGGACGGGGCAGTTCATAAGGGATTATATGTTCCCCAAGAGCGAGAGCTCTACGATAGAGACCATCAGTGAGCAGCTGGGCGCATATCGTGATATCAAGGAAAAGATAGATGTTCTGGAAAAAAAGATCGATATGCTGACCGATATCCGGGAGGCCGGGCACAGGCTTACGCTGACTCGTGCAGATATTGTGGGAAGCCGTCTGGCAGTACGCTGCATTGATATTGAAGATGCAAAAAAAAGGATAGAGAGCCTGAAGGAAGACTGCAGTCGTATTGAAAAAGAAATTGAGGAGAAACGCGTCAAAAAGGCGGAGCTGGACAGGGCTGCGCAGAAGGCGGAAAACGAGCTTATCGTTGTGAGCGCCGATTTAAAGAGCAGTGACCTGGGAAGTAAAAAGGAGCATCTGGAAGAGTTGAAAAAACGGAGCAGGATGCTGGCGGACAATGCGGAGCATTGGCGCAGGATCGTGCAGGGGCTTTCGGCATGGGAGACGGACGAGATTGTTACAGATTATGTGAGCAACCGGCTCCTTCAGATGGTGGAGACGTTCCGGACGGGTCCGGTAACGGCGCAGCAGTGTATTTTGCTGCATGAGCGTATCGAAGAGGCGCGGCAGAATATTGAAGAGGAATATGAAACATATCGCGAGGAGCAGAGAGCTGTCGCCAGAGAGTTAAAGGAAAAACAGCGGCTCATCGACGATATGAAGCATAACAGAAAATCCTATCCCGAGCAGCTCATCAAGGCGAGAAACGCGCTGGAAAAGCGGCTTTCCGCGGTATACGGCAGGACGGTGAAGGTATTTATCTTCGCAGACCTGTTTGACGTTGAGGACGAAGAGTGGAAAAATGCGGTAGAGGGGCGGCTGGGGAGGCTCAAGCTCTCCCTTGTCACAGAGCCGAACGTATCGGCAGACGCCGCAAAGCTTTTCCGGGAGATGAAGCAGTTTGAGGATGCAGAGCTGATCGATTCGGCGGCGGTCATAAAAAATGAGCCTGTCGTACTGGAAGACTCTTTATATGAAGCCGTACACGCTTCGGAGGAATGGGTGGACAGCTGCCTGAAGCGTTATCTGGGGCGCATCGTGAAATGCCGTTCTGTAGAGGAGCTGGAGCAGGTAAGGGACGGCGTGACGCCGGATTGCTATTCCTACAGCAATTTTATTTTCAGACATTTGAAAAAGAAGGATTATACGCTCGGCGCATGCATCGGCGGCAAGGTTTCCCGCGCACGTCTTGCAGAATATGAGGAAGACGTGGCAAAGCTTTCCAAAGAGCTGGAGGAAAGCGAGCGTGTAAGCTGCGGCTTAAAGACTGCCCGTGAAATGGAGAGCCTAAAGGACGATCCCGAGTATCTTGAGCGTTTGTCCTCATCAGCACGGGAGCTGGAAGAGGTGCTCACAGAAAAGGATGCGCTTGAGCAGGAGATAGCGCGTCTTAGGGAAGGTCGCTTTAAAGAACTGGAGGAACGGGAAAAAGAGCTCCGCAGCCGGCGGGACAGCCTGAAAAATGAAGCAATGCTCATGCAAAATGAGATGACCCGTCAGGTAGGGACAAAGGAGCGTATCCGGGGCGAAATAGATGTTAAGAGACAGTCTCTTGAGGAAATGAAGCTCGGTTATACGCCGGATAAGAGCATAGAAGCGGAAATAAAGGAGTCTCTGAAAAAGCGCTCAGCCCAATCCTTAAAAATGCAGAAAAATGCGGGGATAGATGCTCTTTTAAAGAGGGAGGAAGAGCAGGCAGAAGCGCTGGGACGGGCGCGCAGCGCCTATATCGTGCAGTTTCCGTCCAGCGGTTTTTCAGGTACGGAAAAGAGCAATGAAGCCTACGAGCGGCTGTTGGAGCAGTACCGGACGGATTTTGAGCCGAAATACCGCATCGAGTTTGAAAAGCAGTGTGATCTTATATACAGAAGCCTCCGGGAAAATGTGATAGCTACGATACACGGAGATATCAAGGCAGCAAAACGCCATGCCTTTGAAATCAACAGGCTGCTGAAGAAAACAAACTTTTCGGACAGCACCTATCAGATAAAGATAGAGCCCGCCCGTAATGAAAACGGACAGTTCTATGAAATGCTGATGGCACAGGAGCTGGACAGCAAAAATCTGGACAATGACGGATTTGAAGGACAGCTTTCCCTTGGAGAGGATAGCTTTTATCAGAAATATGAAGAAAAGATAAAGCTTCTGACGGATAAGTTCATGCCTGCAAAGAGCGGCGATGAGCAGGCATTGGAGCAGCACCGCAGGGAGATGGAGCAGTATGCGGATTACCGGAATTATCTTTCCTTTTCCATGTACGAGCAGGTGACGGATGAAGAGGGAAATGTGATACGGGAAAATTTTGTAGACGACATGGCAGGACGGGATTCCGGCGGTGAGGGACAGAACCCCAAATATGTAGCTCTACTGGCAGGTTTTGCGATGCTTTATATGCAGCAGACGAACCGGGACAGCCGCATACGGCTTGTGCTTCTGGACGAGGCATTTTCCAAGATGGATCAGGAGCGGAGCGCGGTGTGCTTAAAGTATGCGCGGCAGATGGAGCTGCAGCTCATCGTCTGTGTACCGGATGAGCGTCTTCAGTCACTCATACGGAATGTGGATTGTGTATATGGCTTCCGGCGTCACCAGAATCAGATAACGATGATGCATATCGATAAAGGGAATTACCTGAAGCTGATGGAAGGCGGCGAACAGACGGGAACGCCGGAACACAAAAATCTTACATAAATTTTAAGAAAGTGATATTGACGGAAAACGTTTTCTAAACTATGATGTTCTTGTGCTTAGAAAACGTTTTCCTTTTAGTTTGCGGAAAACCTTGTTACATGCGCGTTAAGAGAAAGGGGGAGTGGTGTGGCTTCCATCAAGGATGTGGCAAAGCGCGCGGACGTAGCCATTTCTACAGTCTCAAAGGTTTTAAACGGCTATGCCGGCGTCAGCGAAGAAACAAAGCGCCGTGTAAACCGTGCCATTCGGGAACTGAACTATACGCCGAACGCGGTGGCGGCGGCGCTGTCGTCAAAGCAGTCCGGCAGGATAGCCCTGCTTTTGAATCTGAAAGGCCCGGGGCAGGCGGTGGATGAAGTGAATCTGCAGTATCTGTCGGGGGCCATACAGAGGGCAAAGGAGAAAAAACTGGATGCGGTAACGCTGTTTTTCTCGATGCTGGAGGATAAGAGCCTGACAGATGCCATTGGCTATCTGAAGGCGCAGAGTATCGAGGGAATCATTGTTTACGGGATGAGCAGACGGGACATATTGTTAAAGGAGCTTATCGATTCGGGTGTTTTTAAAACCGTCGCGGTGGATACGCCGTTTTGTGATGAAAATACGTCGTCGGTATGGATAGACCAGAAAAAAGCGCAGTATGATATTGCGAAAAAGACGGTGCTCGGCAATAAAGACTGCCGCCGGGTACTGTATATCGCGGGGCAAAAGGATGCCTTTGTGACCGGCGAAAGGATAGAGGGGATGAAGGAGCTGGCAGAGGAGCTCGGGCTGGAGCTGACCGTGGAATACGGGGATTTCAGCGAAAAAAAGGCGAGGGAGCTGACTTTTGCCTATGAAGACAGGACAGACGTATTCGTGTGCGCGTCCGACCTGATGGCGATAGGGGCGATGCGCGCGCTGATGGAGCTGGACGTATTTCACCCGGTATGTGGATTTGACGGGATACCGCTCATGAGCTATGCGGGAAAGCAAATGAACACGGTGAAACAGGATTTTGCAAAAATCTCCGCCGTCGCTGTGGATGAGATGGAGCGGCTGCTTCACGGAGATACGGGAAGGAATACCGTACTTGGCTATGAGCTTGTGCGGATGCGCTATGAAGATATGATGATATGAGCCGCAGGACGGCAGAAACGGAGGATATTATGAAGCTTGAGGAAACGATACAGAGAGAGATTATGGAGCAGAGGATAGAAGCAGGGCTGGAAGACCTGTCACAGAGGCTCTTCGGGAAAACGCTGGAAGAGACGACGGATGAAGAAACCTATGTGGTATTGCTCAGTCTTGTAAAAGGGATGGAAAGGGCGACGATACCGAACGACGGAGACAAAAAAATCTACTATATTTCGGCGGAATTCCTGATAGGAAAGCTGCTGTCCAACAACCTTATCAATCTGGGCATTTATGACAAGGTGGAGGAAATTTTGAAAAACAGGGGAAAAGAGCTTTCCAGGATAGAAGAAATAGAACCTGAACCGTCCCTTGGAAACGGCGGTCTCGGACGTCTTGCAGCGTGCTTTATGGATTCTATCGCGACGCTGGGGCTTCCCGGCGAGGGCATCGGCCTCAACTATCATTTCGGACTGTTTAAGCAGGTATTTGAAAACAGGCTTCAGACGGAGGAAAAGAACGACTGGATTCAGAATGATTCCTGGCTGAACCGGACGGATGTGTCGTTCGACGTCTTTTTCGGGGATAAAAAAGTGACATCCAGACTGTATGATATCGATGTGATAGGTTATGAAAACGGGATAAATAAGCTTCGCCTGTTCGATGTGGAGAGCGTGGACGAAAGCATTGTGAAGGACGGGATTTCCTTCGATAAAGAAGAGATAGAAAAGAACCTGACGCTGTTTTTATATCCCGATGATTCGGATGAGGCGGGAAATCTGCTGCGTATCTATCAGCAGTATTTCATGGTGAGCAATGCGGCGCAGCTCATTTTGATGGAGATGAAGGAGAAGCATCATGATTTAAGAAGGCTGTATGAGCATGCGGTCATTCAGATAAATGATACGCATCCGTCCATGATAATCCCGGAGCTGATAAGGATTCTTGTAAATGACAAGGCGTTTACGATGGATGAGGCGATAGACGTGGTGAGCCGCACCTGCGCCTATACGAACCATACGATACTGGCGGAAGCGCTGGAAAAATGGCCGCTTTCCTATCTGGAAAAGGTCGTTCCCCAGCTCGTCCCCATTATCAAAGAGCTGTCCGCGCGCGTGGCGAGAAAATACAGCGACCCGCGCGTGCAGATAATCGACAAAGACGGACGCGTCCATATGGCGCATATGGATATCCACTACGGCTTTTCTGTAAACGGCGTGGCTGCCATCCATACGGAAATCTTAAAAGAGACAGAGCTGCATCCTTTTTATGAGATTTATCCGGAAAAGTTCAACAATAAGACAAATGGGATTACCTTCCGCAGATGGCTGTTATCCTGCAACAGGGAGCTGACGGCGCTGATAGATGAGACGATAGGAACGGATTATAAAAAGGACGCCGGAAAACTGGAAAAGCTGATGGAATATGTGGACGACGAAGCGTTTACGGACCGTCTGCTCGAGATAAAGAAAGAGAAAAAGCGCATTCTGGCAGAGTATATCCTGGAAAAAGAGGGAGAAACGCTCAATCCGGATTCCATATTCGACGTCCAGATAAAACGTCTGCATGAGTACAAGAGGCAGCAGATGAATGCGCTCTATATCATCCACAAATATCTGGAGATAAAAAAAGGGAAAAGGCCGGCGCGTCCGCTCACCTTTTTATTCGGCGCAAAGGCTGCCCCGGCATATGTCATCGCGAAGGATATCATCCATCTGCTCCTCGTGCTGCAGCAGATCGTAAATAACGATCCTGATGTAAAAGACTTCATGAAGGTCGTGATGGTAGAAAACTATAATGTAAGCTATGCGGAAAAGCTCATTCCGGCAGCTGATATTTCCGAGCAGATATCGCTGGCATCCAAGGAGGCATCCGGCACGGGAAATATGAAGATGATGCTCAACGGCGCGGTAACGCTCGGAACGGCTGACGGCGCAAATGTGGAGATACACGAGCTGGTCGGGGACGATAATATTTATATTTTCGGTGCGGACAGCGAAGCGGTCATCAGCCATTACGAAAAGGCGGATTATGTGTCAAAAGAGTACTATGAAAAGAGCCCGGTCATCAGGGAAGCGGTGGATTTCATCGTCGGAGAACAGGCGATGGCGGCAGGAAGCAGGGAAAATCTGGAACGGCTTTACAATGAGCTGTTGAATAAGGACTGGTTTATGACGCTTCTGGATTTGGAAGATTATATCAAGGTCAAGGACCGGATGTTTGCCGATTATGAAGACCGCGCAAAGTGGAAACGCATGATGGCGGTAAATATCGCAAAGGCAGGATTTTTCTCCTCCGACAGAACGATCGCAGAGTATAACAGAGATATCTGGAAGCTGGATTAAGGAAACATTGTATTGAAAAGGACAGGCTGAATATCAGCCTGTCCTTTTGCTGAGATTGGAGTTTTGATATGCCGGGTCGTGCGTCACATCCCGGTCGAACCATTCCGGAGGGACAAAGGCGTTCGCTTCCTCCACGGAAGGAAATTCCACTTCGGCGATGATGAGCGGGGCAAACGGTTCTGCGAAAATGTCCAGCTCTATCGTATAGGGCGGGCACGGGATAAGATACCGTTTTTTGGAGATGCAGGATCCGTCCGCTTTCGGGAGCAGGTGCTCATAGGAAGCCCTGTCGAGAGGGAGATTATATTCCTCCCGCGCCATCAGACCTTTGCCTTTGTAGGTCAGGTAAAAGGAATCGTCTTCCCGGCGGATGCGTATGACGGGGGCGGTATTCAGATATGCCTGTTCGATAATGCGGAATGGATAGGAATCCAGGTCGGCAGGCAGCGATTTGACGGTAAATTTGCGTTCGATTTCCATAAAATATCAGACCCTTTCTGTTGATGTTTGTGACTATTGTAGCATAATCCGAAAGTTTTTTCCAAATATTCAGAAAATATTCATATTTAAAACCTTTTACCGCATCGGTTTATCTGGTAAAATAAGAGTGGGACTGCAGGACGGCAGTTTCAGAAGGGAGTAAAGAATGGCAAGAGCAGGGATTTTTTTTGCAAAAGGCTATGAGGAAATAGAAGCATTGACCGTGGTGGACATATGCCGACGGGCAGGGGTGGAGGCTGTGATGGTTTCTGTAGACGAAACGCCCTCGGTGGAAAGTTCCCACGGCGTTGAGGTAAAGATGGACGCCATGCTTTCGGAGGTGGATTTTGATTCTTTCGATATTCTGGTCCTTCCTGGCGGAATGCCTGGAACGCTGAATCTGGAGGCGTGCGGGCCATTGATGGAGCAGCTTGACCGGTTTTATGAGAGCGGCAGATGGGTGGCTGCGATATGCGCGGCGCCGCAGATATTCGGACACCGCGGATACTTAAAGGGCAGAAGGGCGACTTCCTTCCCCGCTATGGAGAAGGAGCTTGACGGCGCGGTCGTGACGCACGGCGCGGCGGAAGCGGATGGAAATGTCATCACGGGCAGAGGGATGGGCTGCGCCATCGATTTTTCCCTGAAGATAATAGAGAAGCTGATTTCGGGGGAAGCCGCTGCAGAAGTGGCGGAGAAAATCGTTTACGACAGATAAAGGGAGAGGTTGAAAACAGGACTTATGAATATCTTATTTTTTTTGACGCCAAAGAGCGAGGTTGCCTATGTGGAAGAAGATGACACCCTGCGTCAGGCGCTGGAGAAGATGGAGCATCACGGGTATGCGGCTGTTCCGCTTTTGTCCACGGAAGGCAGATATATCGGTACGCTGACGGACGGCGATGTGCTCTGGGGACTGAAGGAAAAGGAATTTCCCAGTCTTCGGGAGATGGAGGACATTTCCGTGATGGAGATAAAAAGGACACGGGACAATAAGCCTGTACATGTGAATGTAGACATGGAGGGACTTCTGGAAAAGGTGAGTGTGCAGAATTTTGTTCCGGTCGTTGATGATGAGAAGGTGTTTATCGGGATCGTGACAAGGCGGGATGTCATTCATTATCTTGCGGGACAGCATCAGAGAATGTGAACTCTAAAAGGAAAGTAAGGGCGGGAGTTTGAAGAGTAAAATTTTCTGTTATGTTATAGGTCATGAAGAGATAAAGGCGATGGTTTTCTGAGAAAAGAAAGAAAATCATCGCTTTTTTAAATGACTTTTTAGAATTGCACATGTGAAGCAGTTGTATGAAAAAGAGAGATATGATATATTCCCGTCTTTGACACTTAATAGAATCAAAAACAGCCATAATCTCAGTGTTTATCAGAGATGTGGCTGTTTTCTTTTTTGCATCGATATGTACTATTTTTGAGTTTGTGCTATTTTTTCTGTTTTGTTTTTTTGATGATTGTCCGCATATCTGCCTTTGATATGAACTCATAGTCTGTTCTAAAATCAAAGGCGTTGTGTAAGGCATCTGTCAGTTTCGTGCGTTTGTAGGAAGGAATGTAGCCGCTGTCTTTGGACAGCAGAGTTACATTCATTTCCCGGAGGGTTTTCAAAATTTCGCTGCAGGTAAATCCTTCCCCCAGTTTCTTTTCCAGCAGGCGGTAAACCAGAAGACTAATGTAACAGGTTATAAAGTGGGCTTTTATGCTGTCTTCCCGTCTTACGAAAACAGGTCTTGCTTCGAATTCTGTTTTCATGATCCTGAAGTTTTCTTCAATCTCCCAGCGGCGTTTGTTGATGTTGATAATCTCCCGAACATCACCGTTCAGGTTTGTTACAACAGCATAGAAACCATCATATCTGGCTTCTTCACGGATGCGTTCCTCATCCAACTGGAAAACCTGCTTTTGGGCGATCTCACCATCGGCGGTAACTGCTGTTTTCTGAATGAAGCGGGAGGGATCGTTTGGATTTTTCCCTTTTCTGGCTTTATCCGGAGACTGCATGATCTTTATGGCACGGTCGATCTGCCCTGTCCGGATCTTTTGCTGGTATGCCTTGTATTTCGGTGAGTATGTGATGATAACGGTTTCATCCATGTCTCCCGTGACAAGAGGGTATTCTTTGTAATAAACGGTGTTATACACTTCAGGATCGCTCTCATCCAGAGCGGAAATGTCTATGAACTTATCCGCCCCCGGAACTCTGAACTGTGTTGGCAGGAGTGCCCGCTCACGTTCTTCTTTTTTCATCTTTTTCAAAGAGTACGTAATCACATAAGACCGGTTTCCAAAGCTGTTAAAAAAGCGGTTGCCTTTACTGCCGAGACCTGCATCAGAGCAGAAGATAAACTCACTGCAGTTAAAATCCCGTATTACTTTGGTTTCTAGAGGTTTGAGGGTGAGCTGTTCATTTTGGTTCCCGGGATACAGGTCAAAGGAAAGGGGGATCCCATCGGCATCCATGAAAAGTCCCATAGTCACGATGGGATTGGGTCTGTGTTCCTTGCTTTTACCATACTTTTTCATGCCGTCTTCTGATTCGATCTCGAAATAGTAGTTGGTACAGTCATAGTAAAGGATCTTTGAGTTACGCGGATGAACAAAGTTGGAATTCCGGTAAAGTTCTTCCTGAATGTAATCCGATTCCTGCGCGAGAACAGAAAGGGAACGGTAAAGATTCTTCAGGGAATACTTAGGCGGCTCCAACAGGGACTGACAGTAGGAAAAACTGCTGAGTTTGCTGGAAGGAGAAAGTATCCTTGCATAGATCAGATCCGTAAGGATAGCGTGGAAATCGTAGGTAAACTTATGGTGATTGCGGATATTTCTACAAATATTGTCCAGCCTTAATTCGGTGCAGAGCTGCTGCAGGAACAGATAGCCGACATTAAAAAGGCGTTCTTCGTCTAAAGGAATACGTGCGAGAGGGGAAAAGGAGACAGTAATTTTTTCTTTTCGCTGGTTATAGAGTATGGTTTCTTTTTCTGCTTCCTCTTTTGCCCAGTTCATCAATTTGGTTTCATCACCAGAGAACTGTGTTAAAAGATCATTGTACTTGCCAAGCTTCTTATGGATACGGGAAGAGGTTTTGCCGTTATCTTTACGATAAGACTGTTTGATATATACATCCTGATTGCCTTTGTTTCCAGTAATGGATACATACATAATATTTTTCTCCTGAAATAGAATTCGTTTTCTTAATTATAACACAAAGCATACAAAATAGCACGTATAAAAACATATAATTTGACAAAAAAATAAGCCGTAAATGGCTTAAACAAGGGATTTGCATTAAAACAGAGAAAAAGGAAGTGTCAAAGACCCGATTCTACCAAACGGCTATAGACCATGTCTATTTTTATAAAATTGAATTTGCGAAATTAATTATACGTTATCTTTTAATAGAAAGAAATTGATATTTTTAATTTTAGGGATGAAATTATTAAAATGAAATGATATAATTATCATAATGAGTAATAAGGAGGGTATGCTAATGAAAAGAGGAAAAAAGATACTTAGCATGGCGCTGGCAGCGCTTCTTTTGGCGGCGGCTCCGGGAGCATCCGCACTGGCAGCTCCGGTATCGGCGGCGCCTGCCGGTCAGGTGAGCTATCTGACAGGACAGCCGGTAGCGGCAGGGCAGCAGAGTCAGAGACCGATAGCAGTAATGCTGAACAATATCAAATCAGGCTGCCCTCAGTCGGGGATAGCGGAGGCGTCGGTAGTTTATGAGGCTCCGGTAGAAGGAAGGATAACCCGTCTCATGGGGCTTTATGAAAACTGGCCCGCTATCGAGAACATCGGCTATGTAAGGAGCAGCAGGGACTATTTTGTATACTGCGCATTGGAGCATGACGCTATATACTGCCATTACGGGCAGGCTACTCCTTATGTGGGCGACCTGTTAAACAGCCCTCGGGTAGACAATGTCAGCGGAGCGGTTGCCGGTATCAATGTTCCGGCACAGACATCTTACAGCAGAACGGGGAGGCGGAAAGCGCCGCATAACGTGCTGGCGAGCGGCTCCGGAATCCTGAAGGATGTACAGCGGCTGGGATACAGCCAGACCTATCACCAGACCTTTAAGCCGAAATTTGTATTCATGCAGCCCAATGAGCTGGGAATGTATGCGGCATATCCTACCGTGACCCAGATATATCCGGGCGGCACGACCGCCAACAAGAAGAACGGCTACAGCCGCGTGCAGGCGCGTTTTGTATATGAAAACGGCAAATACTATCGTTATCAGTATGGTAAGAAGCAGGTGGATGAAAAGACCGGCCAGCAGATAGCATACGACAATGTGATACTCCAGTATTGCAACGGCGAGGTCCGGGATAAAAATGACTATCTGGCATTCGGCTGCCATGGCGATATCGGCGCTCCGGTTCAGGTGTTTACTCAGGGCAAAGCGATAAACGGCACATGGACACGTCATGCGGACGGAGACCCGGCAGTTTATGTGGACCAGAACGGACAGCGGATAAAGCTGACTCCCGGAAAGACATGGATATGTCTGGTATGGAACGATTATGCAGGCGATGTGGTCCTGAAATAAGATGATAACTTAACCTCCCTGCGGCAAGTGGTCTGACTTGCCGCAGGGAGGTTATTTTTAGTTGAATAGAAAGAAATAATACTTGCCCCGCTCCCGCGGCTTTGCTATACTTATTCTGATAAATTGGGGAATTTATGTAACGTTACGAATTTGTTATTTTCAGGGAGAATAAAAGTACATGGCAAATATAAAGCAGAGCAATATCAGGAATTTTTGTATCATTGCCCATATCGACCACGGCAAATCCACGCTGGCAGACCGCATCATCGAAATGACGGGGCTTTTGACGAACCGGGAGATGCAGGAGCAGGTGCTGGACAACATGGAGCTGGAACGGGAGAGGGGGATCACGATCAAATCCCAGGCGGTCCGCACCATATACCGGGCAAAGAACGGGGAAGAGTATGTCTTTAATCTGATCGACACGCCCGGACACGTTGACTTTAATTATGAAGTGAGCCGCGCTCTGGCGGCATGCGACGGCGCGATCCTTGTGGTGGACGCGGCGCAGGGCATCGAGGCGCAGACGCTGGCAAACGTATATCTGGCGCTGGATCACAATCTGGAGGTTTTCCCGGTCATCAATAAGATCGACCTGCCGAGCGCAGAGCCGGAGCGGGTAAAAGAGGAGATCGAGGATGTGATCGGTCTGGAGGCGCATGACGCCCCGCTGATCTCTGCGAAAAACGGCTTGAATGTGGATCAGGTGCTGGAACAGATCGTGGAAAAGATCCCGGCTCCCGGCGGAAGCAGCGACAATCCGCTCAAGGCGCTGATCTTTGACTCCCTTTACGACCCTTACAAGGGCGTTATCGTCTTTTTCAGGGTAATGGAGGGACAGATCAAAAAAGGCACAAAAATCAGGCTGATGGCGACGGGCGCGTCCTTTGACGTGGTGGAGGTCGGCTATTTTGGCGCAGGGCAGTTTATTCCGAGCGAGGACGGGCTTTCTGCGGGCATGGTCGGCTATCTGACCGCTTCCATCAAAAATGTGAAGGATACCCGCGTGGGCGATACGATCACGGATGCGGCAAACCCGTGCGCAGAAGCGCTGCCGGGCTACAAAAAGGTCAATCCGATGGTGTACTGTGGCCTGTATCCGGCGGACGGCGCAAAATACCCGGATCTGCGCGACGCGCTGGAAAAGCTGCAGCTAAACGACGCATCCCTGTTTTACGAGCCGGAGACGTCCGTGGCGCTGGGATTTGGATTCCGCTGCGGTTTTCTGGGGCTTCTGCATCTGGAAATCATTCAGGAGCGTCTGGAACGGGAGTATAATCTGGATCTGGTGACAACGGCTCCGGGCGTTGTGTACCGCGTGCACAAGACAAACGGGGACATGATCGAGCTGACAAACCCCTCCAACCTTCCGGATCCTTCGGAAATCGAATATATGGAGGAGCCTGTCGTTTCTGCGGAAATTATGGTGACGACGGAGTTTATCGGGCCGATCATGGAGTTGTGTCAGGAGCGCAGGGGCATTTATCTGGGCATGGAATATATGGAAGAAACCCGCGCGCTGTTAAAATACGACCTGCCGTTAAATGAGATCATTTACGACTTTTTTGACGCGTTGAAATCCCGTTCCAGAGGATATGCGTCCTTTGATTATGAGCTTAAGGGCTACGAGCAGTCTGAGCTTGTGAAGCTGGATATTCTGATCAACAAGGAAGAGGTGGACGCCCTTTCCTTTATCGTGCACAAAGACAGCGCCTATGAGCGCGGCAAAAAGATGTGCGAGAAGCTAAAGGACGAGATCCCGCGCCATCTGTTTGAAATCCCGATCCAGGCGGCGGTGGGCGGCAAGATCATCGCCCGCGAGACGGTGCGCGCGATGAGAAAGGACGTGCTGGCAAAGTGCTACGGCGGCGATATTTCGAGAAAGAAGAAGCTTCTGGAAAAGCAGAAGGAAGGCAAGAAGCGGATGCGTCAGGTCGGCAACGTGGAAATCCCGCAGAAGGCGTTCATGAGCGTATTGAAGCTGGACGACAGATGACGGGGGCAAAAAAGACGCTGGAACTGTATCTTCACATTCCTTTTTGTAAGCAGAAGTGCCTGTATTGTGATTTTTTGTCCGCGCCCTGCAGCGCAGGGACGATGGACGCCTATGCTGACGCGCTGAAACGCCAGATATACAGCGAGGCAGCGCATTACGGGGACTATGAGGTAAGCACGGTTTTCTGGGGCGGCGGCACGCCGTCCCTTTTGCGTGCCGGGCAGATCCTGCGGCTGATGGAAGCGGTGCGGAGAAGCTTTTTGGTGCGGGAGGATGCAGAGATCACGCTGGAATGCAATCCGGGCACGCTGGATGAGGAAAAGCTGGCGGAATACAAAAGGGCGGGGATCAACCGTCTGAGCATGGGGCTGCAGTCGGCGGACGACCGCGAGCTAAAGGCGCTGGGCAGGATCCACGATTATGCGGCATTTGAAGAAAATTTCCGTCAGGCGCGTCGGGCGGGCTTTGAGAATATCAACGTGGATCTGATGTCCGCCCTTCCGGGGCAGAGTACAGAGAGCTGGGAAAGGACGCTCCGGAGGACAGCCGGGCTGGGCGCAGAGCATATTTCGGCATACAGCCTCATCATTGAGGAGGGGACGCCCTTCTGGGAACGCTATGGGGAGGAAGGCAGCCGGAAAAAGGCGGACGGCAGCGGCGGCGAGACGTTTCCGGCGCTTCCCTCCGAGGACGAGGAGCGCCGGATGTATGAACGGACGCAGGAGATTTTGCGGGAATACGGCTATCACCGGTACGAGATTTCCAACTATGCAAAAGAGGGGCGGGAATGCCGACACAACGTCGGCTACTGGCGGCGTGTCAATTATCTGGGGCTGGGGCTCGGGGCTTCTTCCCTGATCGAAAATGTGCGCTGGAAGATGACGTCTGAACTGGCAGAATATCTGGATGCCTTTGGAGGCGGCAGGGCTTTGGCACAGGGCGCTGCAGGAAAAAGCGTCCCGGACTGCCGGGAGGAAAGGCAGGAGCTTTCCGTTTCCGAGCAGATGGAGGAATTTATGTTCCTCGGGCTTCGGATGACGGAGGGCGTGAGCACAGAGGAGTTTGAGGCGCAGTTTGGGCGCAGCTTTTTTGAGGTATACGGGGAAGCCGTTAAAAAGCTGGAAACAGAGGGGCTGATCGTTTTTGAAAAAGGAAAAAACAGGATAAAGCTGACGGCATACGGCACGGATGTGAGCAATTATGCGCTGGCGCAGTTTCTGTTGGATTAGAGGAGGATCATGAGATACGAATTTGCACCGCTGGAGGGGATCACCGGCTATATTTACCGAAACGCCCACCACGACTTTTTTCCGTCCATGGACACATATTATACGCCCTTTATCACGCCCAAAAAGGGAAAGAGCTTTACGGCGCGGGAATGGAACGACGTGATCACAGAGCACAACGGAGGAATGCGCGTGATTCCGCAGATTTTGACCAATCAGGCAGACGGCTTCTGCATGGTGGCGGAAAAATTAAAGGAGCTGGGCCACCGGGAAGTAAACTTAAATCTGGGCTGTCCGTCGGGGACGGTAACGGCAAAGAAAAAGGGCTCCGGCTTTTTGGCATACCCGGATGAGCTGGACCGTTTTCTGGAAGGGATCTTTGAACAATGCAGTCTGGATATTTCAATCAAAACGCGGATCGGGGCAGACAATCCGGAGGAGTTTGAGGATCTGCTCCGGATCTTTAACCGCTATCCGGTCAGGCGGCTGATCGTGCATCCGAGGGTGCAGAAGGATTTTTATAAAAATAAGCCCCGGACAGACAGCTTTGCGCTGGCGCTTCGGGAGAGCAAAAACCCGCTTTGCTATAACGGCGACCTGTTTTGCCGGGAGGACGTGCATAAGATCATGGAGCGTTTCCCGCAAAACGACTGTCTGATGCTTGGCAGGGGGCTTCTGATCGATCCGGGGCTTGTGGAAAATATCCGGCAAAACCGGGAGGAAGCTACGGAAACGGCGCGCATCCGGGCTTTTTACGAGCGGCTTGTACACGACTATTCGGAGGTTTTGTCGGGCGAGCGGGACGTGCTTTTTAAAATGAAGGAGCTGTGGTTTTGGCAGGGACAGTTTTTTGAGGATGCGGAAAAGTATTTAAAAAAGATCCGCAAGGCGCAGCGGCTGTCCGAATATCAGGCGGCGGCAAACGCGCTGTTTGAAAGCTGCCCGCCCAAAAGCGGACGGATCGCGCTGTAGCGCGCGGCAGGCATGATAAAATGCGATATAACATGAATAAAATGCGATATAGCATGATAAAATGCCATATAATAGGATAACAGGAAATCAGGCAGACGCCCGGACTTTATAAAAAAGGTTCCGGGTGTCTTTTTATGCGCACCTTTCTTTTGACGCCCATTTTTTACAATTATTTTAGAAAACAGAACGCTTTGGGAACGCTCGCGGTCTGCCGGAGGAACTGGGGGGCGCTATAATCGGTATCAACAGGCGCTTGCCCTGTGCAACGGGCAAAGCGGACTGAAACTATTTTTTTGGAGGCATGTTATCATGTATTTTGACGCGATTGCAAAAATTGTTTCGGAGCGTACAGGCTGTGAGGTTTCTGCGGTAAAGCCGGAAAGCAAGTTTTCGGAGCTGGGCATTGATTCCCTTGATACGGTGGAGCTTCTGATGGAGCTGGAAGACGAGCTGGGCATCGAGATCGAGCTGGATCAGAAGGTGGAGACGATCGACGATCTGGACAAATTCATCCAGAGCAAGCAGGGGTAAGGCTATGATCAGGTCAGCAGTTTGTGAAATGCTCGGCATCCGCTATCCTGTATTTCAGGGCGGAATGGCGTGGATCGCTGACGGTAAACTGGCCGCTGCCGTATCAGACGGCGGCGGTCTTGGCATTATCGCGGCGGGAAATGCCCCGGGAGAATATGTGAGGGAACAGATCCGGAACGCGCGGCAGCTTACCGACCGTCCGATCGGCGTCAATATCATGCTGATGAGCCCTTTTGCAGATGAGGTGGCAAAAGCGGTAATTGAGGAAAAAGCGGATGTGGTGACGACAGGAGCCGGAAATCCGTCGAAATATATGGAAGGATGGCTGGCGGCGGGCATCCGGGTCATTCCCGTCGTGGCTTCCGTGGCGCTGGCAAAGCGGATGGAGCGCATGGGCGCGTCCGCACTGATCGCAGAGGGCGGCGAAAGCGGCGGCCATGTGGGGGAGCTGACGACAATGGCGCTCGTTCCCCAGATCTGCGACGCGGTATCTGTGCCGGTGATCGCGGCGGGCGGCATTGCGGACGGCAGGGGCGTCGCCGCGGCTTTTATGCTGGGGGCGCAGGCGGTTCAGATGGGAACCCGTTTTTTGAGCGCGCAGGAGTGCAGCATCCATCCGGTTTATAAGGAAAAGATCTTAAAAGCCACCGACCTGTGCACGATGGTGACGGGAAAACGGCTGGGGCATCCGGTCAGAAGCCTCCGGACGGAATTTGCCAGAGATTATGCGAAGGCAGAATACGGCGGGATGCCGGACGAGGAGCTGGAAGCGCTGGGAGCAGGGGCGCTGCGGCGCGCCGTTGTGGACGGAGATACGAAAAAAGGATGCTTTCTGGCAGGGCAGGTCGCTGCGATGGTCAAAAAGGAGCAGCCAGCTGCCGAAATCGTCCGGGAAGTGGCACAGGAAGCGGAAAACATCCTCGGGAGGGTGCTGCAATGGGTAAATTAGCGTTTGTATTTTCCGGACAGGGCGACCAGTATCCGGGGATGGGAAAAGAGCTTGTAAAAAAAGAACCCGCCGCGGCGGAAGTATTTGCATGGTGCGACGTCCTCCGTCCCGGCACGTCGGGGCAGTGCTTTGACGGAACAAAGGAAGAGCTGAAGGAAACGAAAAATACGCAGCCGTGCCTGTATGCGCTGGAGCTTGCGGGAGCGGCTGCGCTGATGCAAAAGGGCGTCGTGCCGGACTGCGCAGCGGGATTTTCGCTGGGCGAGATCGCAGCGGCGGCGGTAAGCGGGCTGTTTGACAGCCGCACCGGATTTTTGCTTGTGTGCCGCAGGGCAGAGCTGATGCAGCGGGAAGCGCAGAAGCAGGATACGTTTATGGCGGCGGTGCTGAAGCTGTCCGAAGAAAAAACGGAGGAGATCTGCGGCCGTTTCAGGAGCGTGTATCCGGTCAACTATAACTGTCCGGGGCAGATTTCGGTTTCCGGCGGGGGAGCAGAGAAAAAGGAATTTCTGGAAGCGGTAAAGGAAGCGGGCGGCAGGGCGGTCGTACTAAACGTCTCCGGCGCGTTCCATTCCCCATTTATGGAGCAGGCGGCGAAAGACTTTGAAGCAGAGTTAAAAAACGTGCCCTTTCAGGAAACGAAAATCCGGCTCTATTCCGATCTGACCGCAAAACCCTATGAGGGCGATCCGGCAAGGCTTCTTTCGCAGCAGATCTGCAGTCCGGTGCGGTGGGAAAGGCTGATCCGGAATATGGTTCTGGACGGCGCAGATACGTTTGTGGAGATCGGGCCGGGCAGGACGCTGGCAAACATGATCCGAAAGATCAGCCCGGATGCAGCGGTTTTTTCAATGGAAGAATATCTGGCGGAGGTGGAAGGATGCTGAAAGGCAAAACGGCGGTGATCACCGGAGGCTCCCGGGGGATCGGGGCTGCGGTGGCGGAGCGGTTTGCGTCGATGGGAGCCGATCTGGCGCTCATCTATGCGGGAAATACGGAGGCGGCGCAGGCGGTCTGCGAAGCCTGTCAGAAACAGTATGGCGTGCGGGCAAAAGCCTACCGGTGCGACGTGGCGGATTTTGACGCCGTAAAGGAAACGGCGGCGAAGATCCGGAAGGATTTCGGGACGGCGCACATTCTTGTCAACAACGCCGGGATTACCCGGGACGGTCTTGTGGCGATGATGAAGGAGGCGGATTTTAACGCGGTCGTGGACACCAATTTAAAGGGCGCTTTCCATATGATCCGCCATCTGGCAGGAATGCTTCTGCGCAGCAGGCAGGGCTGCATCATCAATATTTCGTCGGTTGTGGGGCTTACGGGAAACGCCGGACAGTGCAATTATGCCGCTTCAAAGGCGGGGCTGATCGGGCTGACCAAAGCCGTGGCAAAGGAGCTTGCGCCAAAGGGCGTGCGCTGCAACGCCATCGCGCCGGGCTTTATCGAAACGGACATGACGAAGGATCAGAAGGAGAACCCGATGATGGGGATGATCCCGCTTGGCAGGATGGGAAGCGCGGCGGACGTGGCGGAGGCGGCGGCATATCTGGCGTGCGCGGACTATGTGACCGGAGAGGTGCTGCGCGTAGACGGCGGGCTGGCAATGTGAGGAGAGAGAAAATGGGAGAACAAAGAAGAGCGGTCGTGACCGGGATAGGGGCGGTTACCCCTCTGGGAAACGACGCAGCGCAGACGTGGGAGGGGCTGAAAAGCGGCAGAAGCGGCATCGGCCCGATCACCCTTTTTGATACGGAAAATTTCAAGGCAAAGCTGGCGGCGGAGGTTCACGGCTTTGACCCGAAAGAATATATGGAAGTAAATGAGGCGCTGCGCACCGACCGTTACGCGCAGTTTGCGGTGGCGGCGGCGCAGCAGGCGGCAGAGGAAAGCCGGATCGAAGGCGCAGTGGAGGCAGAGCGCTTTGCCGTACTGTTCGGTACGGGCATCGGCGGCATCACGACCTTTGAAAAGGAGCATACGAAGCTTCTGGAAAAAGGCGCCCGCAGGGTATCGCCCCTGTTTGTGCCGATGATGATCGGCAATATGGCGGCGGGGCTGATCGCGATCCGCCACGGCTGTCAGGGGCCCGCCATGCCGGCGGTGACCGCCTGCGCGTCCGGCTCCAATGCCATCGGGGAGGCGCTCAGGCTGATCCGGCACGGCTATGCGGACGCGGTCATTACCGGCGGGGCGGAGGCGGCGATCTGTCCCTCTGCGGTGGCAGGCTTTGCCAATATGCAGGCGCTGTCCTGCGCAGAAGACCCGGAGGCAGCGTCCCTGCCCTTTGACAGGCGGCGCAGCGGCTTTGTAATGGGAGAAGGGGCGGTCGCCCTCATTCTGGAAGAGTATGAGCACGCAAAGGCGCGGGGCGCAAGGATCTACGGCGAGGTGTGCGGCTATGGCTCCACCTGCGACGCCTACCACATCACGTCTCCCCGTCCGGATGCGGACGGCGGCGCGCGGGCGATGATGCAGGCGATGCGGGAGGCGGGCTATACCGGGCAGGATACGGTGTATGTCAACGCCCACGGCACGGGAACGCCGATGAACGACGCGCTGGAAACGATCGCCATTAAAAAGGCGCTGGGAGAGGACGCGGCAAAAAGGGCGCTTGTCAGCTCCACAAAGTCCATGACGGGACATATGCTCGGCGCGGCGGGCGCGGTGGAGGCGATGGCGTGCCTGTTTGCCTTAAACGAGGGCGTGATCCCGCCGACCATCCATTTAAAGGAGCAGGACGAGGCGTGCGATTTAAACTGCGTGCCCGAACGGGCGGTCAGCGCAGACATTACGCTGGCGCTTTCCAATTCGCTGGGCTTTGGCGGACATAACGCCTGCCTTGCTTTCAGAAAGGTGTAATTTGTATGAATGAAACGGAGATTCGCAGATACGGGGAGCTGATGCGGGAGCTGGGGCTGACCGGGCTGGAGATCACAGAAGATAAAAATAAAGTCCGCCTGGAACGCATGGGCGCTGCGCCGAAAGAGCAGACCTATGCTGTGGCAGGAAAGGAAGCGGGGGATACGGAAACGTCCAGAGAGGCAGGCGGCGCAGCAAAGGACTGCGTCAGCGTGACGTCCCCAATCGTGGGGATTTTTTATGCGGCTCCCGCGGAAAATGCAGATCCGTATGTGGCGGCGGGCGAACGGGTAAAAAAAGGCCAGACGCTCTGTATCGTGGAGGCGATGAAGCTGATGAACGAGATCGTGGCGGAGGAGGACGGCGTGATCGCAGAGGTGTGCGCCGCTGACGGACAGGTAGTGGAATACGGGACGGAGCTGTTCCGCATCAGGAGGCAGGAAGATGAATAAAGAAGCGCTTATGGAGATCCTCCCGCACCGGGAGCACATGCTTTTGCTGGATGAGGCAGAAAAACAGGACGATGAGGCGGTGGGGCATTATACCGTACGGGGGGACGAATTTTTCCTGAAAGGGCATTTTCCGGAAAATCCCATCGTCCCCGGCGTGATCCTCTGCGAAATCCTTGCCCAGACCGCCTGCGTGCTTTTGCAGGGAAAGCAGGAAAAGGGGACGCTTCCGATGTATACCGGTTTGGATCAGGTGCGGTTTAAAGCGCCGGTGCGCCCCGGCGACAGGATCGAAACCAGATGCCGGATCGTGCGGCACAAGCATCCCTTTTATTTTGCGGAAGGGACGATCAGCGCAGGCGGCAGGCTCTGCGTGTCCGCCCGTTTTTCCTTTGCGATGACAGGAGTGGAAATATGTTCTCAAAAATCTTGATCGCCAACCGGGGCGAGATCGCCGTCCGCATCATCCGGGCGTGCAAGGAGATGGGCGTTTCGACGGTGGCGGTCTACTCCGAGGAAGATAAAAATGCGCTCCATGTGGCGCTTGCTGACCAGAGCTTCTGCATCGGAGGCGCAGAGGCGTCCGAAAGCTATCTGAAAGAAGAGCGGATCGTGAGCGCCGCCATGCTGGCGGGGGCACAGGCAATCCACCCCGGCTATGGCTTCCTTTCGGAAAACGCCCATTTTGCGCGGCTGTGCAGACAAAACGGGATCGTTTTCATCGGGCCGGAGGCAGACAGCATGGAGCGGCTCGGGGATAAGGCGGCGTTAAAGGAGCTGGCGCAGGAAGCCGGGCTTTGCACGATCCCGGGCACAAAAGCGCTTTCCGGGATCGAAGAGGCAAAGCGGGAGGCGGAACGGATCGGCTACCCGGTCATGTTAAAGGCGTGCGCCGGAGGCGGCGGGCGGGGCATCCGCCTGATCCGGTCAAAAAAGGAGCTGGAGGACGCCTACAGACAGGCGGCAGGCGAGGCGCTTTCGGCGTTCGGGGACGGCAGCCTGTATGTGGAAAAATATATTTTCCCGGCGCGGCATGTGGAGTTCCAGATCCTTGCAGACGAATACGGAAACGCCGTGTGCTTAGGGGACAGGGACTGCTCTTTGCAGCGCAGGAACCAGAAGCTTTTGGAGGAAACGCCTTCTCCGGCGGTGGACGCTTTGCAGCGGGAAAAAATCATGGAGCTGTGCACGAAAGCAGCCCGAAAGCTCGGCTATGTAGGCGCAGGGACACTGGAATTTTTGCTGGATGCAGAGGGCAGGTTCTGGTTTATGGAAATGAACGTACGCCTGCAGGTGGAGCACTGTGTGACGGAGATGCTGACGGGCTTTGACCTTGTGAAATGGCAGATCCGGATCGCGGCGGGCATCCCGCTGAATTTTGCGCAGAAGGACGTGCGGCTGGCAGGCTGCGCCATCGAATGCCGGATCAACGCGGGAAGCTGCGGCACGCTGAAAATGCTCCATGTGCCGGGCGGCCCGTCCGTCCGGTTCGATACGTGCCTGATCGAAGGCACGGCGGTTTCGCCCTACTACGATCCGCTTTTGGGAAAGCTGGTCGTCTATGCGAAAACGCGGGAGGAGACGCTGCGCAAAATGCGGGCGGCGCTGTGCGAGCTTGTGATCGAGGGCATTGCGACCAACATCGAAGAGCAGCTTGCGATCGTGGAGGACGAGCGGTTTGCGTCCGGCAGCTACGATCTGACTTTTATGGGAAACAGGTGAAAAAATGGCATTGTTGAATTTTTTGAAGCCGAAAAACAAATTGGAGGAGGGCGGGCGCAGCTTCGCCCCCGTGCAGCAGGACGACGGGGAGCCGCAGAAAAAGTGCCCCAACTGCCGTAAGGAAATGCCGCTGAGCTACCTTTGGGGCAACCGGATGGTATGCTCCTGCGGATACCATTTCAGGATGAAGGCGCGGCAGCGCATCCAGATGATCGCGGACAGGGACAGCTTTTGCGAACGGGACGCAGGCGTAAGAGGCGGCAACCCGCTGGATTTTCCGGGCTATGCAGAAAAGCTGGAAACGGTGCGCGCCGCCAGCGGCGAAACGGAGGCGGTGGTATGCGGGACGGCGCGGATCGGCGGGACAGAATGCTGCCTGTTTGTGATGGAGCCCTATTTTATGATGGGGAGCATGGGAAGCGCCGTGGGCGAAAAGCTCACAAGGCTGTTTGAGCACGCGGTCGAGCGCCGGCTGCCGGTCGTCGGGTTTACCGTATCGGGCGGGGCGCGGATGCAGGAGGGGCTTTTGTCCCTGATGCAGATGGTAAAAACGAGTGCGGCGGTCAAGCGCCACAGCGACGCCGGGCTTTTTTACATGGCGGTGCTGACCGATCCGACGACCGGAGGCGTGACCGCCAGCTTTGCGATGGAGGCGGACATAATCCTTGCAGAGCCGGGCGCGACGGTGGGCTTTGCGGGCGCGCGGGTGGTGGAGCAGACGACGAAAAAGCCGCTGCCCGAGGGCTTCCAGAAGGCGGAATTTGTTTTGCGGCACGGGTTTATCGATGACATTGTCAGCCGGGAGCGGCAAAAGGAATATCTGGCGCAGATGCTTTGCATACACAGCGGGAGGGCAGTCTGATGGGAACATCCTACGAGCGGGTCAGGCTTGCGCGGGACGGCAAAAGGCCGACGGGGCTTGACTATATCCAAAATATTTTTGAGGGCTTTTTCGAGCTGCACGGGGACCGGCACTTCGGGGACGACGAAGCGGTGGTGGGCGGGATCGCCCTGTTAAATGAAAGCCCGGTGACGGTGATTGCAATAGAAAAGGGGCATACGGCAAAGGAGCGCAGCAGGCGCAATTTCGGCGCGCCCATGCCGGAGGGCTACCGCAAGGCGCTGCGGCTGATGAAGCAGGCGGAAAAATTCGGCAGGCCGGTAATTTGCTTTGTGGACACGTCCGGGGCAAACTGCCAGGTCGGTGCAGAGGAGCGCGGGCAGGGGCAGGCGATCGCGGAAAACCTGATGGAGCTGTCTACCCTATGTGTGCCGGTGATCTCTGTCCTGACCGGGGAAGGCGGCAGCGGCGGGGCGCTTGCGCTGGCGGCGGCAGACCGGGTATGGATGCTGGAAAACGCGGTCTATTCGGTCATTTCCCCAGAGGGCTGCGCAAGCATCCTCTGGAAGGACGCCTCCATGGCGCAAAAGGCGGCGGAAAGCCTGAAGCTGACGGCAAAGGACGCAAAAGCCCTCGGCGTGGCGGAACGCATCCTTTCGGAAAAGGAAATCGGGAAAAAAGAATTTTATGACCGCATCAAAGGCCTGCTTGTCAAAGAGCTGGCAGGGCTTTCGACGGACGTAGACCTGGTCGGGAAACGCTATGAGCGGTTCCGCAGGATCGGGGCAGCGACGGTCATGAAGGAGCAGGTATGAGCATATATCAAAATTTTTGTCGGGAGATCACCGATGAATACGGGAATCTGAAAAGGCTGACGCTGGATTATCCGGAGAATTTTAATTTCGGCTATGACGCGGTGGACAGGATCGCGCGGGAAACGCCCGATAAGCGGGCGATCGTGTGGTGCAACGTGGAAAATGAGGAGCATATTTTTACGTTTGCGGACGTAAGGGCATACAGCAACCGGATGGCGAACGTATTTTTAAAGGCGGGCATCAAAAAGGGCGACCGGGTGATGCTGATTTTAAAACGCCATTATGAATACTGGTTTGCGGCGATTGCCCTGCATAAGCTGGGGGCGGTCATGATCCCGGCGACCCATATGCTGACCGTAAAGGATCTGGTATACCGGATCAGCGCTGCGCAGGTAAAGGCGGTCGTTTCAACGCCACAGAACGAAACGCCCAAAAAGGTGCGGGAGGCGGTCAGGCAGTCCGGACTGGACGTTAAGCTCTGGTGCGTCCAGCAGGATGCGGACGGCTTTGAAAATATGACCGCTGCAATGGAAAAACAGCCCGACCGGATGGAGCGGATCGCGACGCTTGCCACAGATCCGATGATGCTTTATTTTACCTCGGGTACGACCGGGAATCCCAAGGGCGTGATCCATGACCACACTTATCCGCTGGCGCACATCGTCACGGCGAAATACTGGCAGCAGGCGGAGGAGGACGGGCTGCACTTTACGGTGGCGGAAACCGGCTGGGCAAAGGCTTCGTGGGGAAAAATGTACGGCCAGTGGCTTGTGGGCAGCGCCGTGATGGTCTATGATTTTGACAATTTTGACCCAAAGCAGCTTACCGCGGTGATCAACCGCTACGGCGTAACGTCCTTCTGCGCCCCGCCGACCGTCTACCGGTATCTGGTGCGCAAGGGGATCCCGGATATGCCGGGCTTAAAGCACGCTTCGACCGCCGGGGAGATGCTTTCGCCCGAGGTGTTCCGCAAATTTACCGAGCGGACAAAAATTCCCCTGTGCGAGGGCTACGGACAGACGGAGACGACGCTTCTGATGGCGAATTTCAAAGGCAGCCGGGCGGTGGAGGGCTCCATGGGGACGCCGTCGCCCTTTTACCGGATCGCGCTTCTTGGAAAGGACGGAAAGCCGGTAAAAACGGGGGAGATCGGGGAGGTCGTCGTCATTCCGGAAAAGCCGGGCAGACAGCCGGGGATTTTTACCGGGTATCTGGGCGATGAAAAGCAGTACGAATATGTATGGCGCGGCGGCGTATACCATACGGGCGACGCCGCCTATATGGACAAAGAGGGCAGGTACTGGTTCCACGGGCGCTTTGACGACATCATCAAAACGGGCGGCTTTCGGGTCGGGCCGTCGGAGGTGGAAAACGTCCTGATGGAGCATCCGGCAGTCATGGAATGCAGTGTGATCGGCGTGCCGGATACGCTGCGGGGACAGGCGATCAAAGCGGTGGTCGTGCCGGGGCCGGGCTATTTGCCCTCGCGGGAGCTGGAGCTTGAGGTGAAGGAGTTCTGCAACAGGAGGCTTGCGGAATATAAATGGGTGCGGATCGTGGAATTTGTGGAGGAAATGCCCAAAACGATCAGCGGAAAGATCAGAAAAACGCTGCTGCGCCGCCAGACCACAGCATCCTGACGCTTTGCGGACGGGTGCGGCAAAAGGGCTGTCCAATACGATGGAACGCCGCAACGTAATATGGAACGCCGCCGAATCATATAGAACGCTTCCAAATACTGCCGTTTCCTGTCTTGTCAGAAAACGGCAGTATTTGATATGATGGGATGGAATGCAGGAGGTGTATATGGGAAACGATTTAGAGGAAATTCTGGACTGTCAGGTCAGCGGGTTTCATCAGTACCGTCTGGATCCGCCCATCCATCTGGAATATGTCAGCCGGAGCCTGTGCAGGATGACCGGGTATGAAAAGGAAGAGCTGACGGATGGGGACAGGGATCTTTACGAGCGGCTGGTGCATCCGCAGGACCGGGACGTTTACCGCAGCTTTTTAAGCGCCCTGTCAAAAAAGGAGCAGACGCTGACGTTGGAATACCGCCTGATGGCAAAGGACGGAACCGTGCGCTGGGTCAGGGACACCGGCGTGTCAAAGCGGGAAGCGGACGGAAGCGTTCTGGCAGGCTGCGTTCTGACAGACATTACGGATTTGAAAAAAGAGCAGGAGGAGTTCCGGTTTTTAAACGAGACGCTGCCCTGCGGATGTTTAAAATATACATGTGAAGCACAGCCGCGCGTCACCTATCTGAATGAGGCGATGGCGGACATCCTGCGTTTCCCGGAAAAGGAAGAAGCGCAGGCGCAGGGGCTGTATGAGGCGAGCGTATTTTTGCTGGTCCCGATGGAGGAACGGCAGCGGTTTACGAAATATCTGGAACGCGTCCGCGCGGCAAACGCCCCGGTGGCAGGGGAAATGACGCTTCTGCGCTGTGACGGGACGCGCGTCCGGGTGTTCGGCTGGGTCACAAAAACCACGGACGCTCAGGGAAGGGAAGAGTTCCAGAGCGTCTGCATGGACGTGACCGAACGATACCGCGCCAAAAAGAACGAGGAGGAAAAGCGGTATTTAAAGGCGCTTTCCAGAGTGTACGATAAGATTTTTGAATTTAACAAAAGCGCCAACACCGTAAAGTGCCTGTACTGCGAAAGCGGCTCAGGGTTTAAGCGGTTTGAGGGCGTTTCGATGCAGATGGACGAGGCGCTGGAAAGCTGGATCATGGATGCGGCGGCAAAGGAGGATCTGGACAGGGTGCGGGCGTTTTTTGACGATTTTTTCCGAAAGGGAAGCGGGGAAGAGGCAGCGCTGCCGCAGATTTCCTACCGCGCGAGGTCGTCGGACGGAAAATACCGGCAGTACGACAGCATCCTGATCCCGGTGGACGGGGCGGTAAGCTTTTTTTGCTGCCGGGGCGTGCAGGAGGCGGAAGAAACAGGGCTTATGCGGACGGTAAAGATCCGCACCTTTGGCTATTTCGACGTTTTTGTGGACGAAACGCCTATCGCCTTCCGCAATGAAAAGGCGAAGGAGCTGCTGGCGCTTTTGGTGGATCGGAAAGGCGGGTATGTGTCCTCTCAGGAGGCGATCAGCTTTTTGTGGGAGGACGATCCGGTCAATGCGGTGACGCTTTCCCGGTACCGGAAGGTTGTGCTGCGGTTGAAAAATACGCTGGAGGAATACGGCATTCTGGACGTGATCGAGACGGTGGACGGCAAGCGCCGGATCGTCCCGGAACGGATCCGGTGCGACCTGTACGAATATCTTTCCGGCAGGGAGGAGCACGCGCAGCTTTTTAAAGGAAGTTATCTGACAAACTACAGCTGGGCGGAAACGACGCTGGGCGAGCTGGCGGGATCGGCAGACTGTTTTCGGTCTGCGGACTGAGAAAAGCCTGCGGACTGAAAAAGGGACAGTTGGAAAGGCACAGGGCAGAAAACGCGCACATACAATAGAGTAAACTGTTGGAGCCGGAGAGAAGCTCCGGTCGGGGAGCTATGTGTGAAAACGTTTCAGAAACCCCTGTCAAAAGAGGAGGAAAGGCTTTGCATACAGGCATTGAAGGACAGCGATGCAGGAAGAAAAAGCGAGGCGAGACGGCTCCTGATCGAGCGCAATCTGAGGCTGGTGGCGCACATCGCCAGAAAATACGGCAGCGCAGACGAGGATATGGAGGATCTGATCTCTGTCGGGACGATCGGGCTGATCAAGGCGGTGGAAACCTTTGACCCGGACAAAAAGATCCGTCTGGCGTCCTACGCGGCGCGCTGTATCGACAACGAGCTTCTGATGCTGCTGCGCAGCCGGAAAAAAATATCGAGGGAGGTTTCCCTGTTCGAGCCGATCGGAACCGACCGGGAGGGAAACGAGATCAGCCTGCTGGACGTGGTGGAGCAGGAGCAGCCGGATCTGGTGGAGGAAATGGAGAAAAAACGCTGTCTGGGAGCACTTCCCTGCCTGATGGCAGAAGCCCTGACAGAACGGGAATGCTGCGTGCTGACTTTGCGCTACGGCTTAAGGGACGGCAGGGAGGCGACGCAGAAGGAGGTCGGGGAGCGGCTGGGGATTTCAAGAAGCTATGCGAGCCGGATCGAGAAAAGGGCGCTTAGCAGGCTGAAGGCGGCATACGAAAGGATGGAGCGCCCGCCGGAGATGGGAAAATAAACCATGCAGCGCCGGCGGCAGAAGCCGTGCAGCCGCCCGGCAGCAAAAGAAAAATAAGAAAAAGATTGAAAAATACCGGCGGATTGTATATAGTAAAGATTGTGTTTATAAAATTTTTACATATGAGGAGGATTCTCATGGACAAGAAGTTCGGTATCAAACATGTGGTAGCAATCGGTATCGGCACGGCGCTGTTCATCGTGCTGACCAACGTACAGATTCCGCTGGGATTCATTCCCAACACGGCAATGCAGACCCGCGCGGCGGTCCTGGCATTCTTTTCCGCAGTATTCGGTCCCGTTGTAGGCGGCGCGATCGGCCTGATCGGACATGCGCTGGGCGATGCGGTATTTTACGGAAGCGTATGGTGGAGCTGGGTGTTCCCAGATGCGGTATTCGGTATCATAGTAGGTCTGTTTGCTGCAAAATACAGGGTAAAAGAAGGCAGCTTTGGTAAGAAGGAAATCATCCTGTTCAATGTCGTTCAGGTAATCGCAAATGCCGTGGCATGGATAGTGGTCGCTCCTGTTCTGGATATCCTTATCTATGCTGAGCCTGCTAAAAAGGTATTTGCACAGGGCGTGGGAGCTACCATCGCAAACGTAATCATCATCGGTATTCTGGGAACTCTGCTGCTGGCGGCTTATGCGAAGGTCGGCGCGAAGTCCGGAAGCCTTTCAAAAGAGGACTGATCAATGACTCCAATCATCGAGTTTAAAAATTATACTTTTAAATATCGATCACAGTCTGAGCCTACGCTCCGGGATATTGACTTAAAGGTCTATCCCGGGGAGAAGGTTTTAATCGTGGGACCGTCCGGGTCGGGAAAATCGACACTGGTGCACTGCATCAACGGAATGGTTCCTTTTTCATTCCCCGGGGAAAGCAGCGGGACGCTGACGGTAGGCGGCAAAGCGCCTGCGAAAACGGGGATTTTCGGCATGTCCAAAATCGTCGGGACGGTGCTGCAGGATACGGACGGGCAGTTTATCGGGCTGACCGTGGCGGAGGACGTCGCCTTTGCGCTGGAAAATGACTGTGTCGCGCAGGACGAAATGTTTCGTCTGGTGGACGAGGTGGCGGAAGTGGTGGATATTAAGACGCTTTTAAGCCACGCGCCCACGGAGCTGTCCGGCGGGCAGAAGCAGCGGGTTTCCATGGCGGGCGTTTTGGTGGACGACGTGGACATCCTTTTGTTTGACGAGCCGCTGGCAAATCTCGATCCTGCTACGGGCAAGCGGGCGATTGACTTAATCGACCGGATCTGCCGGGAGCGGGATAAGACCGTAATCATCATCGAGCACCGTCTGGAGGACGCGCTGTACCGGGATGTGGACCGGATCGTGGTGATCGGGGAGGGGCGCGTTGCGGCGGATATGACCCCGGACGAGCTTTTAGCGTCGGATATTTTGGAAAAAGAAGGCATCCGGGAGCCGCTGTATGTGACGGCGCTCAAGCATGCGGGCTGTCAGCTTAGGGCGCAGGATAAGCTGCAGCATGTGGAGACGATGGACATCGCCCCTTACAGGGAGCAGGTGCGGGCATGGTTTGAAGAGGTGAGCCTTCCGGAGACGAAGGCGCGCAAAAATGCGGCGCTTGAAGTGCTGGATCTGGATTTTTCCTATATCACGGGAAATCCGGTGCTTTCCAACATTGATTTCCGCATCGGAAAGGGCGAAATGCTTGCGATCGTCGGCAAAAACGGGGCGGGAAAGAGCACGCTTTCCAATCTGATCTGCGGGTTTATCAATCCGGATAAAGGCAGGATCTTGTTAAATGAATCCGATATTTCAACCAAATCCATCAAGGAGAGGGGCGAGGTCATCGGGCTTGTGATGCAGAATCCGAACCAGATGATTTCCAAGCCGATGATCTTTGACGAGGTGGCGCTGGGTCTGAGGGTGCGCGGAGTGCCGGAGGACGAGGTAAAGGAGCGGGTCTATGAAAAGCTAAAGATCTGCGGCCTGTATCCGTTCCGCAACTGGCCCGTATCGGCGCTGAGCTTCGGGCAGAAAAAGCGCGTCACGATCGCCTCCATCCTTGTGATGGATCCGGAGATCCTGATTCTGGACGAGCCGACGGCGGGGCAGGACTACCGGCATTACACGGAGATCATGGAATTTTTAAAGCAGCTCAACGAGACGTTTGGCATCACGATCATCATGATCACCCACGACATGCACCTGATGCTGGAATATACGGACCGGGCGATCGTCATTGCGGACGGGCAGCTTATCGCGGACGATACGCCGGCAAACGTCCTGACAGACGAGGCGGCTGCAGACCGTGCCTATTTAAAAAAGACGTCGCTTTACGATCTGGCGGTACGGTGCGGGATTGAGGATGCGTCGGGCTTTGTGGAGCGGTTTATTCATTATGAAAGGCAGGTGAGAGCCGATGGCGGGCAGACTTCTGACCTATAGTCCCAAGGATACCTGGATTCACCGGCTTTCCGGCGTTTCCAAGCTGACCTTTTTTCTGCTCTGGTCGCTGACCGGAATGCTGACCTATGACACGCGGGTGCTTCTGGTCATGCTCGTTTTGAGCGCGGTTATTTTTGCGGTATCCAAGGTGGAATGGAAGCAGGTCGGGACGGTGTTCTGGTTTATTTTGCTGTTTTTATGCATCAACCTTCTGGCGATCTGGATCTTTTCGCCCAATCAGGGGACGGAGATCTACGGGACGGAAACGGTGCTCGTGCGGCTGTTTGGCAGGCACAATATTACAAAGGAGCAGCTTTTTTACGAGTTTAACGTCATGCTGAAATATTTCACGGTGACGCCGGTGGTGCTTTTGTTTATCGTGACGACCAACCCGAGCGAATTTGCGGCGAGCTTAAACCGGATCGGCATCAGCTACAATGTGGGCTATTCCATCGCCATCGCGCTGCGGTATGTGCCCGATGTGCAGTCTGATTTTACGAAGATCAAGCACGCGCAGGAGGCGAGGGGCATCGAAATGAGCAGCAAGGCGTCTTTGTGGGAACGCATCAAAAAGATGAGCTCGATCATTTTCCCGCTGCTGTTTTCGAGCATGGAGCGCATCGACGTGGTCAGCAACGCGATGGAGCTGCGCGGCTTTGGCAAAAACAAAAAGCGCACGTGGTACATGGGAAAAAAGCTGGAACGAAATGACTTTTTGACGATCGGGTTTGCGGTTTTATTTATGGCGGCAGCGCTGGCGGTCACCTATGCGGACGGAAGCCGTTTCTGGAATCCGTTTGTGTGACCGGGAGGGCATGCAGGAGTTTGCCGGAAAGGAAGGGTATTATGATCTATACGCTGGAAAATGAACGGTTAAAGGTACAGGTAAACAGCCGGGGCGGCGAGCTGTGGTCTGTGCAGACAAAGGACGGGCACGAATATTTATGGCAGGGGGACGCAGCCTACTGGCAGGACCGGGCGCTGAACCTGTTTCCCTACATTGCGCGCCTGACGGACGGCAAATACACGCTGGACGGCAAAACCTATGAAATGCCGATCCACGGATTTTTAAACGCTTCGGAGCTGGAAGCAGAAAAGCAGACGGCGGACTGCCTTGTGCTGAAGCTTTCCGACAGCGAGGAAACGAGAAAAATGTATCCCTTTGCCTTCGTATACCGCCTGATCTATGAGCTGGCGGACAATACGCTCCATGTGACCTTTGCGGTGGAAAACCGGGACAGCTCTATGATGTATTTCGGCGTGGGCGGCCATCCGGGCTTTATGGCGCCGCTGGAAGAGGGGCTGTCCTTTGAGGATTACTGCCTTCAGTTTGACGGGGAGAAAAATCCCGTGCGCGTGGGCTTTTCGGAGGACTGCTTCGTAAACGGGGAGGACGCAGAATTTGCGTTGGATAACGGGAAGCTTGCGTTTTCCCACAAGATGTTCGATCAGGATGCGATCGTCCTGCGCGATATGGCGAAAGCCGTGACGCTCTGTTCGGAAAAAGGGACGAGGGCGGTGCGCGTGTCCTATCCGCAGATGGACTATCTGGGAATCTGGCATATGCCGTTTACGGACGCGCCCTATGTGTGCATCGAGCCGTGGTCGTCGCTTCCTTCCCGCAAGGGCGTGATCGAGGATCTGGCAAAGCAGCCCGGTCTGGTGCATCTTCCGGCAGGGGAGACGTATGAGAACCGGTGGAGCATCGAGATCAGATAAAATCGTTTGTGCCGAATAAAAAAGAGGCGTCATCTGCAAAAAGCTGCGGATGGCGCCTTTTTTGGTGCGGTTATTTTGCCGGAAGGCTTATCCCTGAACTGCCAGCGTTTTTAACTGTCCCATAACCTTTTTCATCGGAGGGAGCATGAGGATCACGATCGTGATAAGCGCCTCCGCGCCCAGATACAGTCCGTTGTATACAAGGGAATATACGGGAGCGGACATGCCGTAGTCGGCGGCATAGGTTCCAAAAAAGATCATGCCGGACAAAAAGGAGAAGAAATAGCGGCCGAGGACGCCGATGGCATAGCCCTTTACCAGCCCGTTTTTGGATTTGGAGAAAATGCCGGATAAACCGAGCGCGCCGAAGGCAAAAATGTAGTCGGTCAGCATCTGCGGGATGCTCATGATGTAAGGGTCGATGATAAGCTGCAGAAATCCGTAGGAAATGGCGGTCATCAGACCGGCGCCCAGGCCGTACCAATAGCCGATCAGGCAGATGAACAGCATGGACAGAAGCGTTACGGAGCCGCCCATCGGCATATCGAACACCTTGATCATGGAAGTGACGGTTCCCGCGGCGATCGCCATTGCGGAAAAGACGAGCTGGCGCGTGGAAAAGTGCGGTTTCTTCACGGAGCCGCCGATAAAGCAGGCAAGCAGAAGGATCGCCAGCATGAGAAGCACCAGCGCAGTATAGCCCGCGGTGGTGAGCTGATAGGTTGTGCCCCATTCATCTGTGATGGGGACTGCAAAAAATGAAAGCATAAAAAAACCTCCTTGTATGCACAGGAGGGGTATCTTTAGTCCTTATAAATACGGGAAAGCGCAGACGCGCAAGAGACGCCCGCCTTCCATACATTTATAAAAACTGCCTCCCTCCGCCGGTATTATCCGGTTCAGGTGTGAGGGTCAGAATCCGTTAGGATTCAGTCTCAGCAATAGCTCCCCTGGCATTTCTTTATTTTGTTCCTTTTTACTATAAGCCCCGGGAAAAGGGATGTCAAGAAAAAATGAAATTTTCAAAATTCCCCTTGTATCCGGGCGCGTTTCAGAATATACTAGAACAGATAATGTGGAAAAACAAAGGAAAAGGCAGTGACGCAGTGAAGAAACAGGATTTTAAGAAATGGACATTTGGACTGGCCGGTGGCTTTGTGGTGATCGCAGGAGCGCTGGCCAGTTGCTTTTATCTGACATACGGGGAGCTGGACAGCAGACTGGCGGAGGCGAATGCGAAGCTTTTAAACGCGCAGAAGCAGGTGGAGACGCTGACGGCGGAAAAGGAAGAGCTGGAAGAAGAGGCGGGGATCGTGGCGGCGATGGCGGAAGAAAATGCGCTTTTAAAAATGGAAAAGATCCCCTTTGAGGTGGATCTGTCTGACTGGAACTATGTGCTTGCAAACGAGCTGAATATGCTTCCGCAGGATTTTGAGGTGGAGCTGGAAAAGACATATAACGGGCAGCGGGTGGACAGGCGGATCCGGAAGGATCTGGAAGCGATGATCGACGCCGCGAAAAAGGAGGGGCACAATCTGATGATCTGCTCTTCTTACCGGGATTACAAAAAGCAGGATCAGCTGATGGACGAGTCGATCGCTAAGTTTGTGCGCAGGGGCATGAGCTACAAGGACGCCTTTTTTAAGACAAAGGAGCAGATCGCGCTGACCGGGGCGAGCGAGCACCACACGGGGCTGGCGGTGGACATCGTCGGCAAGAACCACCAGAGCCTTGACGAGTCCCAGGCGGACACGGAGGAGGCAAAATGGCTGGCGGAGCACGCGGCGGAATATGGATTTATCCTGCGCTATCCCAAGGACAAGGAAGAGATCACGATGATCTCCTTTGAATCGTGGCATTACCGTTATGTAGGAAGGGAAGCGGCAGAATATATGAAGGAGCATAACCTGTGCCTGGAGGAATTTGTGGAGCTTGTACAGATCCAGCAGGCAAAAGAGGCGTTAAAAGCAGAAGCGATGGCATGAGCCGGGAGGAGAACATGGAACCGTTAAAAACAGGAAGCTGGGAACAAAATGTGCGTAAGGTCGTGCCCTATACGCCCGGGGAGCAGCCCAAAGAAAGCGGCGTCATCAAGCTGAACACGAACGAATGCCCGTATCCGCCGGCGCCTGCGGTGCAGGAGGCGCTGGCGCGTTTTGCGGCGGACGATCTGCGGCTTTATCCGGATCCGGAGGCGCTGGAGCTGACGGAAGCGCTGGCAGCTTATTATAAAGTGGAAAAGGAGCAGGTATTTGTGGGCATCGGCTCGGACGACGTGCTGGCGATGGCATTTCTGACTTTTTTCAACGGAAAAAAGCCGGTGCTGTTTCCGGACATCACCTATTCGTTTTACGACGTGTGGGCGCAGCTTTACGGGATCCCCTATGAAAAAGTGCCGCTGGATCAGGATTTCTGCCTGAAAAAAGAGGACTATATGCGGGAAAACGGAGGAATCATCTTCCCGAACCCGAACGCGCCCACCGGGCTTGCCCTGCCGCTTGAGGAGGTGGAGGCGATCATAGCCGCCAACTTGTCGTCCGTGGTGATCGTGGACGAGGCATATGTGGATTTCGGGGCAGAGAGCGCCCTGCCGCTTGTGGAAAAATATGAAAACCTGCTGGTGGTGCAGACCTTTTCCAAATCCCGCGCGATGGCGGGGATGCGGATCGGCTTTGCCATCGGATCAAAGAAGCTGATCGGATATTTGAACGACGTGAAGTTTTCTTTTAATTCCTATACGATGAACCGGGTAACGACCGCCTGCGGGAAGGCGTGCGTGGAGGCGGACGCTTATTTTAAAGATACGGTGCGAAGGATCGTGGAAACGCGGGAGCAGACGAAGAAGGAGCTGAAGCGGCTGGGATTTTCCTTCCCGGATTCGGCGGCGAATTTTATTTTTGCAAAGCATGAGAGGATCGCCGCAAAGGAGCTGTTTGCCGCGCTCAGAAAGGCGGGCATTTATGTGCGCTATTTTGAGAAGCCCAGGATCGACGGCTATCTGCGGATCACGATCGGGACAAAGGAGCAGATGGAGCGGCTGACCGGATTTTTGGAGGACTATTTGCAGCATGGAGAAAACAGTGGAGATGTATGAGGACTTTGCCGAGGTTTACGACCGCTTTATGGATGAAACGCCGTATGGGGAATGGGCTGATTTTGTAGAGGAGACGTTAAAGGGCGCGGGCATCCGGGACGGCCTGGTGCTCGATCTGGGCTGCGGCACAGGCTCGGTGACGGAACTTCTGGCAAAAAAGGGTTATGACATGATCGGCGTGGATCTGTCCGACCGGATGCTGGACATCGCCATGGAAAAGCGGGCAGCGTCGGGGCTGGATATTTTATATCTGCAGCAGGATATGCGGGAATTTGAGCTTTACGGCACGGTGCGGGCGGTGATCAGCCTGTGCGATTCCGTCAATTATCTGCTGGAAGAGGATGGGCTTTTGGAGACATTCCGGCTTGTGAACAATTATCTGGATCCGGACGGGCTGTTTTTATTTGATTTTAATACGGTGTACAAATATCAGAACGTGATCGGGGACAGCACGATCGCGGAAAACAGGGATGACTGCAGCTTCATCTGGGAAAATTATTATGATGAAACGGATCAGATCAACGAATACGACCTGACGATTTTTGTGCGTCAGGCAAAGGGGCTGTTCCGGAAGTTTACGGAGACGCATTTTCAGAGAGGCTACACGCTTCCCGTGATCAAAGCGCTGGTGGAGCAGGCGGGGCTTCGGTTTGTGGAAGCGCTGGATGCGGATACCCACGGTGCAGTGCGCAAAGAGAGCGAGCGGATCTATGTGATCGCCCGGGAACAGGGAAAGCGCTAAAACAGGACGGCGGAGACGAAAGGCTTTCGTCAGGAAGGATGGATATGACAGATTATATGGTAAGGGCGACCGCAGGAAACGCGCAGATCCGCGCGTTTGCGGTAACGACAAAGGATACGGTGGAAACGGCAAGACAGGCGCATAATACAAGCCCTGTCATAACGGCGGCGCTGGGACGGCTTTTGACGGCGGGCGTCATGATGGGCAGCATGCTGAAAGGGGAAAAGGATCTTCTGACGCTGCAGATAAAGGGCGACGGGCCGGTGCGGGGGCTTACGGTAACGGCAAACGCGCAGGGCGAGGTCAAAGGCTACGCAGAGGTGCCGGATGTGATCCTGCCTGCCAACGAAAAAGGCAAGCTGGACGTAGGCAGGGCAGTCGGGAGAGGAACGCTCAACGTCATCCGGGATATGGGCTTAAAGGATCCTTATGTGGGACAGACGGAGCTGATCACCGGCGAGATCGGAGACGACCTGACCAACTATTTTGCTGCGTCGGAGCAGACGCCTTCCTCCGTGGGGCTTGGCGTTTTAATGGAAAAAAACAATACGGTGCGGTGTGCGGGCGGCTTTATCATCCAGCTCATGCCCTTTGCGGAGGAGGAAACGATCGCAAAGCTGGAGCACAACCTGTCGCTGATCAATTCTGTGACGGCGCTTCTGGATCAGGGGCTTACGCCGGAGGAGCTGCTGGGGCGGGTGCTGGACGGCTTTGACGTGGAGATCACAGACCGGATGCCGTGCAGCTTTTCATGCAGCTGCAGCAAGGAACGGGTGGAAAAGGCGCTGATCTCCATCGGGAAAAAGGAACTTCACGAAATGATCGAGGACGGCGAGCCGATCGAGGTAAACTGCCATTTCTGCGGAAAAAATTATGTATTCAGCGTAGACGAGCTGCGCAGGCTGGAAAAAAAGTCGGGCAGATAAAAGAGTCAGACAGATAGAAGAGTCCGGCAGAGAAAAAGGTATGTGCCGGGACGCAGGGCAGAGGAGGACGTATGAAGGACGGTTTTTTAAAGACGGCGGCGGCAGCGCCGAAGGTCCGCGTGGCAGATCCGGAGTGGAATGCGGCTGAAATCTGCCGGGTGCTGGATGAATGCAAAAAAAAGGGCGCAAAGCTGGTCGTGCTGCCGGAGCTGTGCATCACGGGCTACAGCTGCGGGGATCTGTTTTTGCAGGAGCGGCTTTTGGAAGAGGCGCTGGACGGGCTGCGCACGGTAGTGTCCCACACGAAAGGATATGACGCGCTGGTGTTCGCAGGGCTTCCGTGGGAAAAGGACGGCAAGCTTTATAATGTGGCGGCGGCGGTCTGCAACGGGGAGCTTCTGGCGCTGGTGCCGAAGCAGAACGTGCCCAATTATGGGGAATTTTACGAGCTGCGTTATTTTGCGCCGGGAAAAGGGAGCGTGACGGAGACGGTATTTGACGGCAAAAGGATCCCCTTTGGCGCAAACATCCTGTTTTGCTGCGAAACGATGAAGGGGCTGACCGTAGGCTGCGAGGTGTGCGAGGACGCATGGGTGCCGGACACGCCGTCCACGGGGCTGGCAAAGGCGGGCGCGTCGGTGATCGTCAACCTGTCCGCCTCCAATGAAACGGTGGGAAAGGACGAGTACCGCAGAAAGCTTCTTTCGGCGGCGAGCGCGCGGCTGATGTGCGGCTATGTGTATGCCAGCGCAGGCGAGGGCGAATCCACGCAGGATCTTGTTTTTTCCGGCCATAATATGATCTGGGAAAACGGGACGCTGCTGGCAGAAAACGGACGGTTCAGCCAGGAAGCGGCGGTATCGGAGCTGGATGTGTCCTATCTGATGCGGGAGCGGCGCAGGATCAGCACCTTTGTGCAGGAGGGCGGCGAACAGTATCTGAAGATCCCTTTTTCCCTGAAAGAAGAAGAAACGAAGCTGACGCGCTGCTTTGACCCGATGCCCTTTGTGCCCGCAAAGGGGCAGGAGCGGCAGGAACGGTGCGCCCAGATTTTAGAGATTCAGGCGCACGGGCTGAAAAAACGTCTTTCCCATACGGGAGCGCAGACGGCGGTGATCGGCGTGTCCGGCGGTCTGGATTCGACGCTGGCGCTCCTTGTGACGGCGCGGGCATTCGACCTTCTGGAAAAAGACAGGGCAAGGATTTTGGCGGTGACGATGCCCTGCTTTGGGACGACCGACAGAACCTACGACAACGCCTGCCGTCTGGCAAGGGCGCTGGGCGCAGAGCTGATGGAAGTGAATATCAAAGAAGCGGTAAGCGTGCATTTTAAAGACATCGGGCACAATCCTAAGGTGCACGACGTGACCTATGAAAACGGGCAGGCGCGGGAGCGGACGCAGGTGCTGATGGATCTGGCGAACCAGAGAAACGGCATGGTGATCGGCACGGGCGACTTATCGGAGCTTGCGCTTGGCTGGGCGACCTATAACGGCGACCACATGTCCATGTACGGGGTAAACGCAGGCGTGCCAAAAACGCTCGTGCGCCATCTGGTGCAGTACTGCGCCGACCGCGCAAAAGAGCGTGCAGGGGAGTCTGCGGGAGAGCGTGCAGGGGAGTCTGCGGGAGAGCGTGCAAAAGAGAATGCAGGGGAATGTGCAAAAGAGCTTCACAGCGTCCTTTCAGATGTGCTGGATACGCCGGTCAGCCCGGAGCTTCTGCCGCCGGAGGACGGAAAGATCAGCCAGCGGACGGAGGAGCTGGTAGGCCCCTACGAGCTGCACGATTTCTTTTTATACTATATGCTGCGCTGCGGCTTCGGACCAAAGAAAATATACCGGCTTTCGATGGAAGCCTTCGCAGGGCGCTATGACGGGGAAACGGTAAAAAAATGGCTCAGGATATTTGTGAGAAGATTTTTTGCGCAGCAGTTTAAACGCTCCTGCCTGCCCGACGGGCCGAAGGTGGGAAGCGTCGCGGTATCGCCGCGGGGAGATCTGCGGATGCCGTCGGACGCGTCCCGGGCTGCGTGGGAAAAAGAACTGGATTTTTAAAGAATGGAAAATCCCCCGCAGAAACGCTGAAACGGCACAGCCCTTCAGCGTTTCCGGCAAAAGAAGATCAGGGCGCAGCGGGTGTCGGCAGCGCCGCTTTTTGTAAGGCAGCGTCCACGGCGCCGATCAGAAGCTGGGAAGTATATTTGTTTTCATCGGGATAGACGATGTCTGTCAGAGACTGCTTTTCACAGATCTGATCGGCAATGGTATCCATGCAGGGCTCCATCAGAGGGTACATGGTGGAGACAACCTGCGTCAGATTGACGAGACGCACGGAGGTAATGTTTGACTGATCGACCACGACCTCCACATCCACGCTGCTTTCCCCGATCTGCAAAGAGGTGGTATATTTGCCGGGGACATAGATGGATTTTTCCTGTGAAAGATCGGGCTTTTCCCCGGTTTTTGCAGGCATGAACATGAGCGCCATGAGCACGAGAAACAGGATGCCGAGCAGTGCGAAAATGCCGGTATATATCAATTCCTTTAAATGAAGTACGACGATTTTGGTTTTGGAATTCATTGCGATCCCCCCGCCTGGTTTGTTATTCCAATGTACGCACCGGGCAGTGGGAATATGACTGGAAAACCGGAAAAGAGGAGAAGAAATTGAAGATCAGATTTACAAAAATGCAGGGCTGCGGAAACGATTATGTCTATATCAACGGCTTTGACGTAAAGATCCCACAGGAGAAAAAGCCGGATTTTGTGCGGTTTGCAAGCGACCGCCATTTTGGGATCGGCGGCGACGGCGTGATCTTTATCAATCCGTCGGACGAGGCGGATTTTGAGATGGAAATGTACAATGCGGACGGAAGCCGTTCGGAAATGTGCGGAAACGGCATCCGCTGCGTGGCAAAATATGTGCATGACAGAGGGCTGACCGATCGGGAACAGTTTACGGTCATCAGCGGCGGCAGCATCAAGCGGATGGAGCTGACGGTGGAAAAGGGCGAAACAAGGTCGGTGCGCGTGGATATGGGCGAGCCGGTTTTTGAGGCGGAAAAAGTGCCCGTGCTTGCGGACGGGGCGCAGGCGGTGGACGAGCCGATTGAGGTCGGCGGCAGGGAGTACCGGATGACCTGCGTTTCCATGGGAAATCCCCACGCGGTCGTATTTGTGGACGATACGGAGCATTTTGCGCTGGAGCAGACCGGACCGCTGTTTGAAAACCACGAACGGTTTCCGCGCCGGACCAATACGGAATTTGTGCAGGTGCTTTCCAAAGACCATGTAAGAATGCGCGTCTGGGAGCGGGGAACCGGGGAAACACTCGCCTGCGGAACGGGCTGCTGCGCGACGGCTGCGGCATGCTTTTTGAACGGACATACCGGGCGGACGGTGACGGTGGATGTGCTGGGCGGCTCCATTTTAGTGGAATGGGAGGAAAAGAGCAACCATATTTTCATGACCGGGCCGGCGGAGTTTGTGTTTGACGGGGAGCTGTCTGTTACCTGTTTGTGAAAAACATCTTGCCAATCAAAAAAGGGATGTTATACTGTAGCGGCTGAAAAAAATAAGGTTGACATGAAAAATGTGCGCATTTTGCTACGCGCATTTTTTATGCGCAAAAGTCGGCAATCGGGGCTTCCCCTGAATGAAAAAGAAAAGGAGAGGTTATATGAAAAAAAATAACGGCATGGCTGTTGGCTGCAGCGTTATCCTTTGGCAGTGTGCCATCGTATGCAGCGTCGGCAGACCGCTATGATTTTGGGCTGACAGAAAATAGCGGCGCAAAAATGCTGGAATCGGAAGCGGCAGGACAGCAGCTTTACGAGGAAACGGAAAAGCCGCAGGCAGAAGCAATAGAGACAGAGGCGGAAAAAGAAAGCCGTCCGGAGTCGGACACTGCGCCGAAGGAAACGGAGAGCGCAGCGGAAACGGAGCCGGCTTCCGAAAGCGAAAGCGCGGCGGAAACAGAGTCGATGCCCGGAACGGAGAACGGTTCTGAGACAGGGACGGAAACAGAAACCGGGACCGAAGTGGAAACGGAAACCGAAACAGAAATCGGAACTGAAACAGAAAACGGAACCGGTCGTTTTGGACGGGCTGGCTGCCGGAACCTATACACTGCTTGTGGAAGCGGACGGCTTTGCGGATTTTGAGCAGGAGATCGAGGTGGACAGAAATATCCGCACCGCCGAGATCTACGCGGGTTTTCTGGATCTGGAATATGAGGCGGACAGCGTCCATCCGGGAGCGCTCCTGATCGGAGATGCAGACGGAAACGGTAAGCTGGACGAAAAGGACAAAGAATTTTTGATTGATTCGATGTCGGCGCATCAGGATCCGGGCGCGGAAGCAGAGGATGCAGGAAAGGAAAACGGGACGGCAGATCTGAACCGGGATCAGGCCGTAGACCTTCTGGATCTGCAGTATTATGCGGTAAGCATGGGAAAGATCCGGGAAAAAGCAGATGTGAAGGCGCGGCTTACCACACGGGCGGCAGCGGATGCGGCAGGCATCGGAGCCGGAAAGAACACGCAGGTGGAAGGAAGGCTGGAGGACGTTTTAGCTTCCGAAGGCAGCATCACGCTGTCGGCAAAGGACGGCGGAGAGATTTCCGAGGAGACGCCGGTAGAAATCGGTATCGCGTTTGCAGCTCCGGAAGCGGAAGCCGGCGAAGGCGTCCTCATGGACGAGCTTTTGATCGAGGCGGAAGGCATTGAGGAAGGAACGATCCTTTTGGAGACAGAGGACGGGACGATCACAAAAACGATCGAGAACGGCAAGGTTGTGGAAGCTTCCGGAAGAAGCGGCAAAAAAGGAAGCGCCCTTGTTGTTGACCTGGGCGGTCAAGTTGCGGTAAAACGGGTTACGATCCGGGTAACGGCGGCGCAGAAGGGCAGCAATAACCTTGTGGAAATTTCCAAGGTGGAATTTTTAAACGACATGGAAAACCGCATTCCGGAGCCGGATATGAATGTTCCGGGAAATCTCCGTGCGGAGACGGAAAGCAAGGCGTTTACCGTTTTGTGGGACAAGGAGACAAACGTTACCGGTTACGAGGTCGAGATCGAGCATGACGGAGTAACGGAGCGGTTAAGAACTGCGGCAAACAGCCTGAAGGTGCAGTCGTTCCAGAAAAAGAAGCTCGTAAACGGCGAAACATATAAAGTCCGCGTGCAGTCGGTAAACGGCGCATGGGAAAGCGGATTTTCCGATTGGATAAACGTCGTTCCCAAAGCGGGGGGCGTGCCGGACGCGCCGGATTATGTGAAGGCGGAGGGCGGCTACCGGAGGATCAGGGTAAGCTGGAAAAAGATGGAAGACACGGACAGCTACTTTGTATATTACCGGGAAAAAGGACAGGATACCTACAGTAAAACGGAGTCCGTTGAGACAAACAGCTATGAGATCACCGGATTAAAGGACAAGACCCGCTATGAAATTTATGTGACGGGCGTAAACGATCTGGGCGAGCGCGCGCCCTCCCTGCTTTCCGAGGCGGAGACGGTGGCGGTTACGCCGGCGAAGATGCCGAAATATAAGCTGATCAATGAGGCGGACGGTCAGGGAACGCTTACCTCCCATATTGAGTCGGTAACGCATGGGCGCGGAAAGATGGTAAACAGCCCTCTGGATAAAGACAGCACAAGTGCTTTAGGCGCAGCGGACAACGATTACAGCTCTTATTATCAGATGGAGGACTGGGACGACGGCGTAGCGTATCCGGGCGAAGGAAAGGGGCTGACCTTTACCTTTGACAAGCCTTATAAAATGGACTATATCGCCTTTGCGGAGGCGGAGGAGCTGGGCAGCTACAGCAATGCTTCGGTGTTCTGGTACGATGAGGAAAATCCGAAGGGAAAACAGGCTTCGGTAAAGTCCTTTTTAAAGAAAAAGGATGAAAACGGAAGAAGCTACTATGTGATCAAACTGGCAGAGCCGATTGAAGCAGAGAAAGTCAGGATCGGCTTTACCCGCAGCAGGAACTATCGGAATGTTGTCGTTGCGGAAGTGAATTTTTACCATTATGACAGTCTGGAGGACGATATTCTGGCGCTGTATGCGGACGACCTCCATACGAGCTTAAAAGACAGCGTGAAAAAGGAGGACATCGACGCGCTCCAGAAGCGTCTGGATACAAAGGACGAAAAGAGCGGGGAATACCATCCGGAAAAGGAAGCGCTGCAAAAAGAGCTGGACAATGCGAGAGGGCTTCTGGATTCTTCCCTTGGAAAAACGCTGGAGATCATCCCGCAGATCACGGCGGCAAAGGACAGTCATCTGGGCTTTGGCGGCTTAAATGCATGGCAGCCCCTTGGCGTGACCGCATATGAGGGCGAGCAGCTCGTGATTTATGTGGGACACAATAAGCTCAAAACCGGTCAGAACACTTCCTTAAAGCTGATCGCGACACAGCACCATGCGGAATCGAGATCGCTGGCGGCTGAGGTGGCGACGCTGAAGGTCGGACGCAATGAAATTACCGTGCCGGGGCTTCACAGCCTTGCGGAAGAGCACGGAGGGGCGCTGTATATCCAGTATACCGGAAACAATCCGGACGACCGCTATGCGGTGCGCGTCAGCGGCGGGGCAAAGGAGCCGGTGCTGAACCTGTACGGCGTGACGGATAGAAAAGAGCGTGAGGCAAAGATCCTTTCCTATGTGGAAGAGCTGGAAGAGCATGTGGCGCAGCAGGAGAAGCTGCATAAGGAGCTTCATGAGACAGCCGGGGAAAACAGCAGCGTAAACCGGAAATACGATCCGAAAAACTGTATTCTCGGAGCGACGGAGATCATGCTGGAGCCGATGATGTATTCGGTAGCCGGCGAACAGATCCTGAAAAAGCTGGGAAGCGGAACGGCGAAGGAAAAGGCGGAGCGTCTGGATCAGTCCCTGCAGGCGATGGAGCAGATGATGCACCTGTTTTATCAGCATAAGGGCTTAAATGATACGGAATCGACGCCGGCAAAGGACAGGCTGCCTGCGCAGCACTTGAATATCCGTTATATGCGGATGTTTAAAGGGGCGTTTATGTATGCGGGAGGAAACCATATCGGCATCGGGTGGGATTCCGTTCCGAATCTGGCAGGAAGCGTTCCCGTGAAGCTGGATGAAAACGGCAAATATGTGAGCGGCAGCCTGTTTGGATGGGGCATCGCCCATGAGATCGGGCACAACATCAATCAGGGCGCTTATGCGGTCGCGGAAATCACAAACAACTACTTTGCGCAGCTTACGACGGCGAGGGATACGAATGAATCCGTCCGCTTCCGTTACGAGGACGTTTATGAAAAGGTAACGTCCGGCACGGTCGGAAGATCCGAAAACGGGGCGGTTTCACTGGCGCTTTACTGGCAGCTTCATCTGGCATACGACAGAGGCTACAATTTTGAAACCTATGACAGCTATGAGGAGCAGCTGAAAAACCTGTTCTACGCAAGAGTGGACGCTTACGCAAGGGATACGTCTAGAGCGCCTTCTCCGGGCGGCATAAAGCTTGTACTGGAAGGGGATGCGGACCAGAAGCTGATGCGTCTGGCATGCGCGGCGGCAAATGCCGACCTGACGGAGTTTTTCACCCGCTGGGGCATGGTTTTGGACGAAGGGACAAAGGCGTATGCATCCCAGTTTAAGAAGGAGCCGCGTGCAATCTACTATCTGAACGATGAAGCCAGAGTTTACGAGATCGAGCACGGAACCGGCGCGTCGATCGAAGGAAAAAATGTGGTAGGAGCTTCCAGCAAGGTAGCGGTCAATGAGGATGTGCCCAATGAGGTAACGATTTCCATTGAAAGCTCTGTAAACCCGGAAGTGCTTCTGGGCTATGAAATCGCCAGATATACATATGAAGGCGGTAAGGAGTCCAGAAAGGTCGTGGGCTTTACAACGGACAGCCAGTGGAAAGACCATGTGACGGATTTAAACAACAGGGCAGTCACATATGAAGTGACCGCGGTGGACCGCTTCGGATATTATTCCGCGCCCCAGAGGATCGGGACAGTGCGGATTTCCCATGACGGCAGCCACGGCAAATCCATGTGGACGGTTACGACAAATATGGTATCAAAGGCGGATGAAACGCCGCAGGCAGACGAAAACATGCCCTGCGAGCCGCAGACAGAATCTGCGATCGACAGGATTAAGGACAATGATTACCAGAAAAATACATACACCGGAGTGAGCAGCAAGACGGATGCGGCGGTTCTTTTGCAGTTCGGCGAGGTGCTTTCCGTATCTGGCATAAAATATACGGTAACCTCCGGAAATGCGATCGGCGCGTTTGCAGCAGAGATCAGCACCAACGGAAAAGACTGGACGACGGTGGCAGAAGGAGAGTTTGATCCGGGTAAAAAGACCCAGACAATCTATTTCCGGAATGAGGCAAATGACCCGTGGGTAGCGACCTACGATGCGGCATATGTGCGTCTTAGGGCAAAAGGAAGCGCCGGACAGGAAATTTCGATCACGGAGCTGGATGTTTTAGGACCTTCCGGGGACAGCATCTGGTTCGGCGTGGAGGACGGCAGCAGAAACAGCGCGGTCGGCATTCTGGCAAAAGAGTATGAATATGGGGAAGGGCAGGCAATTCCCGCAGGTTCTCTGGTATTCATGGGCAGATACAAAGGAAACCCGGCATACAATGTGGTGCTTGTTTACGACGAGGAAGGAAACATCGTCGGCGGAGTCGATGAGGAAGGGGCAATAAACGCCTCCCAGATCATTCTGGCGGATGTGCCGGAAAACGGTCTGCTCGGAGAGGTCAGCGACGGTATCTGGATCTACTGGATCGAGCCGGACGCAAAAGGAGAGCTTCCCGTACTTTCCGGAAACGTGAGGGCAGAGCTGTACCGCGTAGACAATGCGCTGACCAACGAAGGACAGCGGCTTGTCAGCGATACGCTGAAGATGCGCCTTCCGGATGAGCTGGGAGAAATTGAAATTGTTGGAAACGGGAAATCCGGTGCAGGAGAATGAATGTGAAAAAATGGACAAAGAGGATAGGCACGGCGCTCTGCACGCTGTGGCTTGTCCTTCCCATGCCGGTGCTGGCAGCCGGGAAGGACGGCATAACATTTGAAAAAAGGGACGGCGGCAGCGTTTCCGTAACCGTCAGTGCAGACGGCGCTTCGGCAGAGAAGGTAACGGCGGCAGAGGTGCAGCTCAAGGTTACGGTCACAGAAGGACAGGCGGATATTTCGTTTGAGTTTGCGGAAAAAATCCCGGCAGATGTGACGGGAAGCCGCTATGAGAATGGAATCCTGTATGTATACGCAGCTTCGGATGAACCGATATTCGACGAAAAGGACGAGCTTTTTCTCGGAACCGTTGTAATGGAGGCAAAAACGGAGCATGCGCTGGCGACGGTAGAAGTGATTTCCGAAACGGTAAGCGACGGACAGGGACAGGAGGACGCAGAGAAAGGCTATTCCTTCCAGACAGCAAATACCGCCTACGGAATGCAGGAGCGCATTTCCGATGAAATCCCGGAGGCGGCAGAGCTTTCGGCAGGCGAAGGCAGCAATGGCGGCGAAGACGGAAACCATGGAAACGGCGACGGTAACGGCAGTGAAGACGGAAACGGCAACGGCAACGGCGGTGCAGACGGCAATGGTGGAAACGGCAGCGGTTCGGAAAATAACGGCGGCTCAGGTAACGGCGAAAATTCGGAGAACGGCTCCAATCAGGGCGGTGCGGATGGAAGCCACGGAAATGACGGCGGCAAAGACGATGCTGACGGCGGCTCTGAAAATATACAGCAGGGTCTGAACGACACGACAGTGCAGCAGGTAACAAATCCGGACGAAGCGGTAAAGATCCCGACAACGATCGTTGCGGGGACGCCGGAAAAAGCGCCTCTGCCGGATCTGTCCCAGAACGCAGCGGCAGAACCGGGCGCAGGAAAGACACAGGGCAGCAAGGATAAGGTAACGGTTGTAAAGCCTGCCGAGGGACCTTCTGCAATTCTTGTGGAAGAGGACGTGCTGGCAGACGGCAAAACCGAAGCCGGGGAACAGGAGATTTCCGGAGAGGAAGAAACGGCGGCTTCCGGTAAAAATGAGATCGCGCTGGATCAGGAAAACGGCGGCACGCTGGACGACACAAAGACGGACAAAATCCCCCTGATTGCGGCAGGCGCAGCGGCTGTAACAGCCGTGGCAGGTGCGGCGGCAGGTTTGGCGCTGTGGAGAAGGAACGCTTCCGCCGGCAAAAAGAGCGGAAAGCGCAAAAAGAAATAAGCGGCAGTGAGTAAGCTGCTGCGGCAAGACTTATAAAAAGCAGAGAAAGATTTGACATTATGCCGCATATTGGTTATAATATGCTTAACAGGAAAGCCGGAAAGTAACTGCTACTTACCCGATCCGGCGAAAATCAGTTATTAAAAAATAGCCGTTGACCCGCCAAAGTCAGGACGGCTATTTTTTATTTTTCAAATTCAGAATCGCAACGATCAAAAGCGCAACGCTTACAATCAGGCTTAATTCCTCATATGTACTCATAAGCACCACCTCCGAACAGGCTCGGAACGGGTGCAGCACGTCCCCCGGCTTCCCGGTTAAACATATTATATTTTGTTTTTCTGTACCCTCAGTGTACAAGGGGACGTATGCCCCTAGTACACTGATAATAGATTATAAAAGGTAAAAAATGAAGTCTGGAAAAATGAATATGAGCCCAAAAGGCTCTATGCGGTCAAAGATATGTGCCGACGGTCAGACAGCCGGTATATAGAAAAATGGAAATCATTGAAGCTCAATGGTTTCCATTTCTGAAAGCAGATGACGGGAATCGAACCCGCCTCCTCAGCTTGGGAAGCTGATGTTCTACCAATGAACTACATCTGCATGAATTGAATTATAGCACAGCTTTTTCAAAAATGGAACCCCCATTTTGCGGAATTTTAAAAAATCCTAAAATTTTTAAAATTTACAATTCTCTCCTTTTAGAGATTTTTCACTTTCCGTTCCCCTGAAATTATGCTATACTGTCAACATAAAGGTCGTCCGCAGAAACGGCGGGCGATAGATCAACAAGAGGGTCTGGGCAGCGTGGCATCCATTGTCTGCGCAGGCGACGGAAGGTGGTAGGATGCAGAGGATATTATTGAAGTTAAGCGGTGAGGCGCTGGCCGGCGAGAAGAAGCACGGTTTTGATGAGGATACTGTCAGGGCGGTTGCCCTGCAGGTAAAGCAGCTGGTGGATGACGGCATTGAGGTCGGCATCGTGATCGGCGGCGGGAATTTCTGGAGAGGGCGCACGAGCGAGCACATCGACCGCACGAAGGCGGATCAGATCGGCATGCTTGCGACGGTGATGAACTGCATTTATGTTTCGGAGATTTTCCGTTCGGTCGGAATGATGACCAACATTCTGACGCCTTTTGAGTGCGGCTCCTTTACGAAGCTGTTTTCCAAGGACCGTGCGAACAAATATTTTGAGAAGGGCATGGTAGTCTTTTTTGCAGGCGGTACGGGACATCCTTATTTTTCAACGGATACGGGTGTGGTGCTGCGCGCGATCGAGGTTGAGGCGGACGTGATCCTCCTAGCAAAAGCGATCGACGGCGTATATGACGATGATCCGGCAAAGAACCCGGCGGCGAAGAAGTACGATGAGGTATCCATTCAGGAAGTGATCGACAAGAACCTGCAGGTAGTGGATATGACGGCGTCCATTCTGGCGCGCGACAACAAAATGCCGATGTGGGTATTCGGCTTAAATGAAGAAAACAGCATTGTGAATGCGGTAAAGGGAGACTTTGCCGGTACGAAGGTCACAGTATAAGGAGGATATGATGGACGAGAGATTACAGCAGTTTGAGACAAAGATGGGAAAGACCTGTGAGTATCTGGCGGAGGATTATCAGACGATCCGTGCAGGCCGCGCAAATCCCCACGTTCTGGACAGGATCCGCGTGGAGTATTACGGAACGCCCACCCCGCTTCAGCAGGTCGGCAATGTGACGGTTCCCGAACCCCGCATGATCCAGATCTCCCCGTGGGAGAAGTCCCTGATCAAAGAGATCGAGAAGGCGATCATGATGTCCGATCTGGGCATTACCCCTTCCAACGACGGCAGCGTGATCCGTCTGGTGTTCCCGGAGGTAACGGAGGAACGCCGTAAGGCGCTTGTGAAGGATGTGAAGAAGAAGGGCGAGGAGGCAAAGGTTGCGATCCGCAATGTGCGCCGAGAGGGCAATGATTTCTTCAAGAAGCTGGCAAAAGAAGATGTTTCCGAGGACGAGATCAAGGAGCTGGAGGAGAAGCTGCAGAAGTTGACCGATAAATATGTCAAGGAGATTGACAGCCTGATCGAAGCAAAATCCAAAGAGATCATGACGGTTTAAGAAAGGAAGGAGGCATGTTTGCCTCCTTTTTTCCGAAGAAAGCGCTGACAGCTCAGATTTTTCTTCGGAAACGGTTCAGACAGGTATTTCAGGAGGAAACGCCCGGTACAGGGCAGTTTTTTGAAAAACAGCCGCGCAGGCGGCAGAATGAGAGGACACGATGAATATTCCGAATCATGTGGCGATTATTTTGGACGGCAACGGGCGCTGGGCAAAGGCGAAAGGGATGCCGAGGAATTACGGTCATGTGCAGGGAGCAAAGACCGTTGAGAAAATTTGCGAGGAAGCGTGGAGAATGGGGATTCATTACCTGACGGTCTACGCTTTTTCTACAGAAAACTGGAACCGTCCGGCGGACGAGGTGGAGGCGCTTATGTCGCTTCTGCGCAATTATATGAAGACCTGCTTGAAAACGGCTGCAAAAAACAATATGTGCGTGCGCGTGATCGGCGATAAGAGCCGTCTGGACGACGACATCCGCAGGCGGATCGGGGAGCTGGAGGAATCCACAAAGGACAACACCGGACTGCATTTCCAGATCGCGCTCAATTACGGCGGCAGGGATGAGATCCGCCGCGCCGTGGCAAAGCTTGCGGAGGAAGTGCGGGAGGGGCGTTTATGGCCCGAACAGATCACGGAGGATGTGATCAGCGATACGCTGGATACGGCGGGGATCCCGGAGCCTGATCTTTTGATCCGCACCTGTGGGGAACAGCGGATTTCCAATTTCCTTTTGTGGCAGCTGGCGTATACGGAATTTTACTTTACGCCTGTGGCGTGGCCGGATTTTTCAAAGGAAGAATTGGAAAAGGCGGTAGAGGCATATAATCGTAGGGACAGAAGATACGGTCTTGTAAAGGAGGAGTAGGGATGTTCTGGAAAAGACTTGCCAGCAGCGCGGTGCTCGTCGTACTGGCACTGATATTTCTGATCTGGGGCGGCGCAGCGCTCGGCATTTTGTGCACGGTGCTTTCCCTGATCGCGTTCCATGAGCTGACAAAGGCATGCCATGTGGCTGAAAACAAAGAGGCGGGGGCGCTGATCGCAGCAGGGGACGCAGGGATCGTTTTATTTGGCGCTGCGATGCTCCTGACAAAAAATATGCTCTGGGGAATGGGCGCGCTGGTGCTGATGTTTCTTGCGTGCATGTTTGTCTATGTATTCCGTTTTCCCAAATATCACGCAGATCAGGTGATGACGGTATTTTTCTGCGCGTTTTATCCGGGCGTTCTGTTTTCCTTTTTGTATCTGACAAGGGAGCTGACCTGGGGCGTTTATCTGGTGTGGCTGATCTTTATCAGCTCGTGGATCTGCGATACCTGCGCCTATCTGACCGGAATGGCGATCGGCAGGCATAAGCTGGCGCCTGTTTTGAGCCCGAAAAAATCGATCGAGGGCTCCATTGGCGGCGTGGCAGGCTCTGCGCTTGTGGGCGCGCTGTTTGCGTGGATTTTTCTGCTTCCGCTTACCAACCAACCGGAGACGGTATGGGCGGTTGCCCTGATCAGCGCGGCAGGAGCGGTGATCTCTCAGGTGGGAGATCTGGCGGCATCTGCGATCAAGCGCGATCATCAGATCAAGGATTACGGAAAGCTGATCCCGGGACACGGCGGCATTATGGACCGGTTCGACAGCGTGTTGTTTACCGCTCCGGTCATTTATTATCTGTCGGTGCTTCTTTTAGGGGCTGTCCATTAAAAAGGAGTGTGAGGATTTTATGAAAAAAGTTGCAATTTTAGGCTCCACAGGTTCCATCGGGACACAGACGTTGGAAATCATCCGGGACAACAAAGACCTTTGCGCGGTGGCGCTGGCGGCGGGGCAGAATGTGGATCTGATGGAAGCCCAGATCCGGGAGTTCCAGCCGCTGATCGCCGGAATGTGGAGCGAGGAGGCGGCAGGGGAGCTTCGCCGGCGGGTTGCCGATCTTCCCGTAAAAATCGTCAGCGGCATGGATGGACTTTTGGAGATCGCGTCCATGAAAGAGAGCGACGTCGTGGTAACGGCGGTAGTCGGCATGATCGGCATCCGTCCCACGATCGCGGCGATCGAGAGCAAAAAGACGATCGCCCTTGCAAATAAGGAGACGCTTGTGACGGCAGGCCATCTGATCATGCCCCTTGCGGAAAAGATGGGCGTTTCGATCCTGCCGGTAGACAGCGAGCATTCGGCGATCTTCCAGTCCCTGCAGGGGGCGGGAGACAACCGGATCCATAAGCTTTTGCTGACCGCCTCGGGCGGGCCGTTCCGCGGCAGGAAGAAGGCAGAGCTGGAACAGATGACGCTTGCGGATGCGTTAAAGCACCCCAACTGGTCGATGGGAAAAAAGGTGACGATCGACTCGGCGTCCCTTGTAAACAAGGGGCTGGAGGTAATGGAGGCGCGCTGGCTGTTTGACGTTTCTCTGGATCAGATCCAGGTGGTCGTACATCCTCAGAGCATCGTGCATTCGGCGGTAGAATACGAGGACGGCGCAGTGATCGCGCAGCTGGGGCTGCCGGACATGAAGCTGCCGATCCAGTATGCCCTTTTATATCCGGAGAGGCGTCCGATGAACGCGCCACGCATGGACCTGTTTTCCATCGGGCAGCTGACCTTTGAAGCGCCGGACATGGAGACGTTCCCGGGACTTTCTTTGGCGTACCGGGCGGCACGCGAGGGCGGAAGCATGCCGACTGTTTTTAATGCCGCCAATGAGATGGCGGTAAAGCTCCTTCTTGCAGAAAAGATCCGTTTCGTGCAGATCCCGGAGATTTTGGAGATGGCGATGAATAATCACAGGATCATTGCAAATCCTGATCTGGAGGAGATTCTGGAAACGGAGAGGCAGACCTATGAACTGATAGAGCGGGAGATGAAACTTTGATCGGAACAATCCTGATTTTTTTATTGATATTTTTTATCATTGTGCTGGGGCATGAGTTCGGGCATTTCCTGATCGCGAAGGTAAACGGGATCCGGGTCAACGAATTTACGATCGGCATGGGGCCAAGGATCGCCGGATTCCAAAAAGGCGAGACGGAATATGTGCTGCGGGCATTTCCGCTGGGCGGCGCATGTATTTTTGAAGGTGAGGACGGTCTGGAAAGCGCAGAGGGCGTCAGCGACGAGGGCAATTTCCAGAATGCGCCCGTCTGGGCGCGGATCGGCACGGTGATCGCGGGGCCGCTGTTTAATTTTTTACTGGCGTTTCTGTTTGCGGTCATGGTGGCGGGATATGCCGGGGCGGATATTCCGGTGCTTGGCGGCGTGACGGAAGGCTCTGCGGCAGAAGCGGCGGGACTGCAGGCGGGAGACAAGATCGTAAGGTTTAACAGCAAAGTCTGTCTGGCGCGGGAAATTTCTCTGGAGATGGCGCTAAACCGTGACGGCAGTCCGGTAGAGGTCGCCTATGAGCGCGACGGCAAAACCTATGAGACAGTGCTGACGCCGAAATACGACGAGACGCTGGGGCGCTATCTGGTCGGCTTTGAAAATTATGCCATGTATCAGGAGGCAAAGGGCTTTAACCTGTTCCGCTACGGCTGGTATCAGCTCCGCTTTTCCATTAAAAATTCCGTAACAAGCGTTACCGCCCTCGTACAGGGAAAGCTGACACGGGATGATGTGGCGGGGCCTGTGGGGATGGCGCAGATCGTGGATGAAGTCAAGGAGGCTTCTGCACCGGGCGGCCCGATGCTCGTATTTATGAACATGGTCAATCTGGCGATGCTTTTGTCGGTCAGCCTCGGCGTAATGAATCTTCTGCCGGTTCCGGCGCTGGACGGCGGACGGCTTGTGTTTTTGCTGATCGAAGTGATCCGGGGAAAGCCGGTTTCTCCTGAAAAAGAGGGAATGATACATTTCGCGGGATATGTGATGCTGCTGATCGTGATGGTGTTCGTGCTGTTTAATGATATTCAGAGGCTTCTGCGCTGAGAAGGTGCAGAAGCGGCAGTGATATGCCCGGGATGTTTTTTGACCGATGTGGATATGAAAAAAGGTGTACGCCTTGGCGTACACCTTTTTTTATGGACCCGATGGGATTCGAACCCACGGTCTCTGCGTTGCGAACGCAGCGCTTTCCCAGCTAAGCTACGAGCCCGTAATTGCCTGAAAACAGGAAGTATAACTGGAAGCAAGGGGGCTCGAACCCCTGACCTTTCGCGTGTGAGGCGAACGCTCATCCCGGCTGAGCTATGCTTCCGTTTGCTGACAAGGTTTATTTTACCACTTTATCAGAAAGAATCAAGCCCTAATGAGAATTTTTGTTATATTTTTTCAGATTTCAGCCCAGCCCATATCCGGACATGCCGATATGGGCCAGACGGCTACGCTTTCGGGTGTTTGGAATGGCGGTCGTTTGCCTCGGGCGCGGGGGCGCAGGTGTCGATCAGCTTTTCGATGAGCAGTTTTTTGACATAAACATCGAAGCTGAGCATGCAGATAAAGGAAAACGTGCGGAGAAATTCCCGGTCCTTTTCGGGCGCATCCTGAAACGTTTCCTGTGCCTTGTCGTATTTGCGGATCACGTCCTTCTTTAAGAAATCGACCTCTTCTTTTTCAAGGCTGAATACCTCGTTGTATACATCCTCCAGCTTAAAGCCGTCCTCTTTTCCGAAAAAGGAGTCGGTCACGGGTTTTAAAACGGTCTGGATGTCGCTGATGGAGAGGATGCCTTTATAATAGTAGATAAAGATCAGCAAAAGGATATGTTCCCGCGAATATTTCTTTTTGACGGGCGGCGGGAGCAGGTCGTTTTTTGCATAGTTATTGATCATCGTTTTGGTCAGGATCTTGTCCTTGTGGGGATTGCGGGTGGATTCCCTGAGGCGGGAGTCCATGAGGGTCGTAACCTGATCCATGTACAGTTCTATATCTGGGATGTCATCGGGGCGGATGTATTCGATCCGGTCGAGGCTGTCCAGGATGCTTTGCAGCAGATCTTTTGTTTCCAGTGTCATAACAAATCTCCTTTCGGTATGGACAGGCGGTCAACGCTGTCACTCTATAGTATATAGTATTGAAAACTATATGGCAAGGTTGAATTGCTGTGATCCTAAGGGAACAGGAGCCTAAAGAGCGGCATAAGATATAGCAACGCTGTATGCTGGAGCATGATATGAAAAGAAAACTGTTTGGAGCTGTGATGGCGCTGACCTTGTTTGCAGTAGGGCTGGCAGGATGTACGGGAGACGGCGCAGGGGGAGAAGGGGACAAAAAGCCTCCGAAGGATGCCGTGGAGGTAACGCTCAACGAGGTGGCGCATTCCATTTTTTATGCGCCGATGTATGTGGCGATCGAGGAAGGTTACTTTGCGGAGGAGGGGATTGATTTAACGCTGGTGACCGGATTTGGCGCTGACAAAACGATGACCGCCCTGCTGTCCGGGGAAGCGGACATCGGTTTTATGGGCTCGGAATCGACGGTTTATACCTATCTTGGCGGGAATGAGGACTACGCCGTCAATTTTGCGCAGCTGACCCAGCGCGCGGGCAATTTCTTGGTGTCCAGAGAGCCGGTGGAGGATTTTAAATGGGAAATGCTTGCCGGAAAAAAAGTGCTGGGCGGGCGTGCGGGCGGCATGCCGGAGCTCGTTTTTGAATATATTTTAAAACAGCACGGTCTGGATCCGGCAGAGGATGTGAGCATCGACCAGAGCATTGATTTTGGATCGACGGCAGCGGCGTTTTCCGGCGGGCAGGGGGATTTTTCGATCGAGTTTGAGCCGCACGCCACGGCGCTGGAACAAAAAGGCGACGGATATGTGGCAGCGTCTCTCGGGGAAGAGTCGGGCTATGTGCCGTATACGGCTTTTTCCGCGAAAAAAAGCTATCTTGCAGAGCACCCCGACGTGATCCAGTCGTTTGTGGACGCGCTGCAAAAGGGCATGGATTATGTGGCGCAGCACAGCCCGGAGGAGATCGCGGAGGTGATCTCGCCGCAGTTTGAAGAGACGGACCGGGAAACGCTTACGGCGATCGTCAAGCGTTACCATGAGCAGGATACGTGGAAACAGGATCTGGTATTTGAAGAAGATGCGTTTATTTTACTGCAGGATATTCTGGAAGAGGGCGGGGAATTAAAAGAGCGGGTTCCCTATGAAAAGCTGGTGAATACGGAATTTGCAAAAAAGGCGCGCGAATAAGGAACGTTCCTGTCGGATAAAAAAATACCGGGAGACAGTCTGAAATGCTGTCTCCCGGCATAGCGCCGACCAACAGGAATGCCCCCTCCCGCAAACCGTCTGACCGGCAGGCATGTGTGATCAAAGGCATGGTCATTGGTCCTTTGCAATCCTGCCAAATACGAGGTCATAACCGTCGCTGCCGTAGTTTAAGGAACGGTTTACGCGGCTGATCGTCGCGGTGGAAGCGCCTGTTTTTTCGGCGATGTCCAGATAGGTCTTGCCTTCTTTGAGCATTGCGGCCACTTCAAAACGCTGGGAAAGCGAAAGCAGCTCGTTCACGGTGCACAGATCTTCAAAAAAGGCATAGCATTCTTCCTTGTCCTCCAGACTCAGAATCGCCTCAAATAGATGATCCACCGCTTCTGTCTTGATTTTTTTGTTCATTGGAATTACCCCTTTGCAAAAATAAACGGACAGTCTCTGTCCTCACATATCAGCATTTTAACATACTAAAGTCCGAAAGTAAAGAGAAGAGACGCATATTTCTGGACAGGCAGTCAGGAATTGCCGTCCCTCCCTTGTGCGCCGCCCTAAAATCTGATAGAATTGAGGTCACGGCACAAGGAAGGAATTCAGGTAACGAAGAGAGAAGCGTTACGGTTTTGTAAGAGAGGGACTATGAGCATTTACGATACGTTAAACGACAGACAAAGAGAAGCGGTATTCAGGACAAAAGGGCCGGTGCTGATCCTTGCGGGAGCGGGCAGCGGCAAGACGAGGGTGCTGACGCACCGGATTTCATATCTGATCGGGCATGAGGGCGTGCAGCCCTGGAACATTCTGGCGATCACCTTTACGAACAAGGCGGCGGGGGAGATGCGGGAGCGCGTGGACGATCTGATCGGGCATGGGGCGGAGGCAGTCTGGGTTTCGACGTTCCATTCGACGTGCGTGCGGATTTTGCGGCGCTATATCGACAGGATCGGATACGACACGAATTTTACCATTTACGATACGGACGACAGCAAAAATATAATTAAGGAGGTCTGCAAAAAGCTGCAGATCGATACGAAGAAGTATAAGGAAAGGACGTTTATGTCCGCCATTTCCTCGGCAAAGGACGAGCTGATCTCCCCGACGGAATACGCGCTGAACGCGATGGGCGATTTTACCCAGCAGAAAACAGCTTCTGTGTATCAGGAATATCAGGCGGCGCTGAAAAAAAACAATGCGCTGGATTTTGACGACCTGATCGTAAAGACGGTGGAACTGTTTCGGACGTGTCCGGATGTGCTGGACTATTATCAGGAGCGGTTTCGGTATATCATGGTGGACGAGTATCAGGATACGAATACGGCGCAGTTTGAGCTGATCCGGATTCTGGCGGATAAATACAGAAACCTCTGCGTGGTGGGCGACGACGACCAGTCTATTTATAAGTTCCGCGGCGCGAACATCAATAACATTCTGGATTATGAAAAATTTTTCCCGGAGGCGGCGGTGATCAAGCTGGAGCAGAACTACCGCTCGACCCAGACGATTCTGGACGCGGCAAACGAGGTGATCCGCAACAATGTGGAGCGTAAGGTCAAGGCGCTCTGGACGGATAAGGGCGAAGGAAGCCTGATCCATTTTAAGCAGTTTGACACCGCCTATGAGGAGGCGGAGTTTATCGCGGCGGACGTGTGCCGCAAAAAACGCGCCCGCACGGCGGATTATCAGGACTGCGCGGTGCTTTACCGGACGAACGCCCAGGCGCGTCTTTTGGAGGAGCGCTTTATCGTGGAGGGCATTCCCTACGATGTGGTCGGGGGCGTGAATTTCTATGCGCGCCGGGAAATCAAGGATATGCTCGCGTACTTAAAAACGGTGGACAACGGGCAGGACGATCTGCAGGTGCGGCGTATCATCAACGTGCCGAAGCGCGGCATCGGCGCAACGACCGTAAGCAGGGTGCAGCAGTATGCGGATGAAACCGGCATCAGTTTTTACGACGCGCTGCGTCAGGCGGATCAGATCCCGGGGCTTGGCAGGGCTGCGTCGAAGCTTGTGCCGTTTGTGACGCTCATCCAGTCGCTGCGGGCAAAATTGGAATATTATACGTTAAAACAGCTTCTGGACGACATCATCGAGGCGACGGGCTATGTGAAGGAGCTGCAGGAATCCGACGACGAGGACGCGGAGGACCGGATCGCCAATATCAACGAGCTTGTCAGCAAGGTGGTTGCCTTTGAGGCGGTGCATGAGGACGCGACTTTGAGCAGCTTTTTGCAGGAGGTCGCGCTGGTGGCGGACATCGACGGCGTGGAGTCGGACAACAATAAGGTGCTTTTGATGACCCTGCATTCTGCGAAAGGTCTGGAATTCCCGGTCGTTTATCTGGCGGGAATGGAGGATGGGATTTTCCCCAGCTATATGAGCATTATGGACGAGGATCCGACTGCCATCGAGGAGGAGCGCCGTCTGGCGTATGTGGGCATTACCCGTGCAAAAGAGGATCTGACGATCACCTGCGCGCGCCAGCGGATGATCCGGGGAGAGACGCAGTACAATCCGGTAAGCCGCTTTGTCAAGGAGATCCCGGCGGAGCTGATGGACGGGAAGGCTTCGGGGGCGAAGAAATTTTCTTTTGCCGCAGAAAAAGAGGATTACAGCGGTTTTTCCGGCTTTTCGGGATTTTCCGGTTTCTCGGGCTTTTCAGGCGCTTCCGGTTCCGCAGGTCAAAAGGCGGCGGAGGTCAAAAAAGAGGGCGGCTGGGGGAATTTTGGCAGCGCAGGCTCCTTTACCGGCTATGCAAAGCCGAAGGCGGTCGTAAAGCCCAAAAAGACTTCGGAGGACAGGAAGCCTTTCATCGCGCAGGGGCTGGGAAGCTTAAACGCAGCGGGGATCTCGAAGGGGACGGCAAAGGCTTCCGGTCTGGAATATGGCGTGGGCGACCGGGTGCGGCACATGAAGTACGGCGACGGGACGGTGAAAAATATCGTGGACGGCCCGCGGGATTATCAGGTCACGGTGGAGTTTGACGGCGCAGGGCAAAAGATCATGTACGCGGCTTTTGCAAAACTGAAAAAATTATAAAATTCTCAAATTTTATAGTAAAATACCCGGATCGGTGGTATGATAGAGATAACAAAAAGGGGAGATTTTTGCCCTTTGGGGCAGGAAAACGACATCAGAAAGGAAGGTTTTTAGTATGGCAAGACTGGATGAGATTTTAGATGTGATCAAGAACAACGAGATCGAGAAGAAAAAAGAGAATAAGAAGAACTGCCTGTTCTGGATTCTTGCGGCGATCGGCGCAGTCGCTGCGGTTGCAGCGATCGCATATGCGGTTTACCGTTATATGACGCCGGATTATCTGGAGGATTTCGACGACGACTTCGACGATGATTTTGAAGACGAGGATATGGACGAGGAGCCTGCGCCGGAAGCGGCAGCGCCCGCCGGGGAGACGGCAGAGGACGCAGAGTAAGCAGACAGATCCGGGCGCAGCACCGGAACAGTAAAAGACGGGATGCTCTGACAGGGGGACGGATTTTTTCCGGCCGGCCGGGGCATCCCGTTTTGACGCCGTTTACATATGTACGGGATAAAGCGTTTGAGATGAGGAGGAAGCTTGTGAAAAAAGGACAGATCAGGACAGGGATCGTGGAAGAGGTAAAATTCCCGAACCGGGCGATGGTGCGGCTGGAGCCGTCAGAGGGCGAAGAAAGCGCGCAGGGACAGGCGGAATACTGCGAGGTAAAGGGCGCGCTGCCGGGGCAGCGGGTTTTATTTGCGGTAACAAAAGTACGCAAGGGAAAAGGAGAAGGGCGGCTGAAGGAGATTTTGGAAAAAGCGCCGGAGGAAACGATGGACGCAGACAACGGCGGCTGCCGTTATTTTGGAAGCTGCGGCGGCTGCAGCTATATGTCCATGCCCTATGAAGAGACGCTTAAGATCAAGGAGCGGCAGGTGCACAGGCTGCTGGAGCCGGTGCTTGCAAAGCAGGAGACGGAATGCCGGATCGAGCCGATCAAGGCAAGCCCGGTCTGCTACGGATACCGGAACAAGATGGAATTTACCTTCGGGGACGAGGTAAAGGACGGCCCGCTGGCGCTTGGAATGCACAAAAAGGGCAGCTTTTACGACATCGTGACGGTGGACGGCTGCCGCATTGTGGATGAGGATTACAGCCGGATACTGGCGGCGACCCTTTCTTATTTTGAAGAGAGAAAAACGCCCTTTTACCATCGCTTTACCCATGAGGGGTATCTGCGCCATCTGCTCGTGCGCCGCGCGTCCTATACGGGGGAAATCCTGGTGGCGCTGGTGACGACAGGGCAGCAGGGACCGGATCTGACCGGATGGAAGGAAGCGCTTCTTTCCCTGCCGCTGAACGGAAAGCTTGCGGGAATCCTGCATATCGTAAACGACGCGCTGGCGGATGTGGTAAAAAGCGACAGGACGGAAGTGCTGTACGGACAGGATTTCTTTTATGAGGAGCTTCTGGGGCTGAAATTCAAGATCTCGACCTTTTCCTTTTTCCAGACGAACACGAAGGGCGCGGAGGTGCTGTATGAGACGGCGCGGGAATATGTCGGAAGCCTGTGCAGGGAAGGGGAAGCGCCTTCCAGCGTGGTATACGACCTTTACAGCGGCACGGGAACGATCGCGCAGCTGATGGCTCCTGTGGCAAAAAAGGTGATCGGCGTAGAGATCGTGGAGGAGGCGGTGGAGGCTGCCCGCCAGAACGCAGGTCAGAACGGGCTTGAAAACTGTGAATTTATTGCAGGGGATGTGCTGAAAGTGCTGGACGGGATCGAGGAAAAGCCGGATTTTATCATTCTGGATCCGCCGAGGGACGGCGTGCATCCCAAGGCGCTTTCCCGGATCATTTCCTATGGCGTGGAGCGGCTTGTATATATTTCCTGCAAGCCTACGAGCCTTGCGCGGGATCTGGAGGTATTCATTGAAAACGGATACGAGGCGGTGCGGTGCGTGCCGGTAGACCAGTTCCCGTTTACGACGGGGATCGAATGCGTGGCATTGCTGCAGAAGACGGGTCTGGATGGCTGACTGAACGGAAGATTCTGAAAAAATGAGCCTTTACATACGCAGGCTTGTATGATATACTCAACGGGTATGAGATTCAGCCGGTGCTCAGGTGTGGGACACTCCGACCCGTCCTTAGTGCCAGGCGTTTAAAAAACAAGGAGGATTTATCAATGATTTCCAAAGAGAAGAAAACAGCGATCATCAAAGAGTATGCAAGAACAGAAGGCGACACAGGTTCACCGGAGGTTCAGGTAGCGGTTCTGACAGCAAGAATCCAGGAGCTGACCGAGCACTTAAAGAGCAACCCGAAGGATCATCATTCCAGAAGAGGTCTGCTGCAGATGGTAGGTCAGAGACGTGGTCTGCTTGACTATCTGAAAAAGACCGACATCGAGAGATACCGTACTCTGATCGACAGACTGGGCATCAGAAAGTAATAACGGATGGAACAGGGCGGAGAGCTAAGCCGGCTTTTTCGCCCTGTTTTGATACCTGCAAGCTTTTGTATGGGAAGGCGTGCGCCGGAGGCGTTTGTCGAGACCACTGATAAGGACACCGGAAAGCAACAGCGTTTTTATCAGTAGTTTCGACACCTGGGCGTCCGTACTTGGCATACATTTTGGAGAGCAGAAAAAGAAGAAAAGGAGAGACAAAATGTACAGGACATTTTCCATGGAACTGGCCGGACGCACTTTAAGCGTTGACATCGGCCGTGTTGCCGCACAGGCAAATGGCGCGGCATTCATGCATTACGGCGATACCACTGTGCTGTCCACTGCGACTGCAAGCGAGAAGCCGAGAGAGGGAATCGACTTTTTCCCGTTATCCGTAGAATTTGAAGAGAAGCTGTATTCGGTCGGCAAGATCCCCGGCGGCTTCAACAAAAGAGAAGGCAAGGCGAGCGAGAATTCCGTGCTGACAAGCCGCGTGATCGACCGTCCGATGCGTCCCTTATTCCCGAAGGATTACCGCAATGACGTAACCTTGAACAATCTGGTGCTTTCCGTAGATCCCGAGTGCCGTCCCGAGCTGGTGGCAATGATCGGTTCTGCGATCGCAACCTGCGTTTCCGATATTCCGTTTGCAGGCCCCTGCGCGATGACACAGGTTGGTCTTGTGGACGGCGAATTTGTGATCAACCCCTCTCAGGAGCAGTGGAAAAAGGGCGACCTGCAGCTGACAGTCGCTTCCACAAGCGAGAAGGTTATCATGATCGAGGCGGGCGCAAACGAGGTTCCCGAGAACGTGATGATCGACGCGATCTACAAGGCGCATGATGTAAACCAGACGCTGATCGCCTTCATCAATCAGATCGTGGCAGAGGTTGGCAAGGAGAAGCATTCCTACACAAGCTGCGCGGTTCCGGAAGAGCTGTTTGCGGCGATCAAAGAGATCGTTACGCCGGAAGAGATGGAAGAAGCTGTTTTCACAGACGTAAAACAGGTTCGTGAGGAGAATATCCGTCAGATCACGGCGCGTCTGGAAGAGGCGTTTGCCGATAAGGAAGAGTGGCTTGCCGTTCTGGGCGAAGCCGTTTACCAGTACCAGAAAAAGACTGTCCGCAAGATGATCTTAAAGGATCATAAGCGTCCGGACGGCCGTGCAATCAACCAGATCCGTCCGCTGGCGGCAGAGGTTGACCTGATCCCGAGAGTACACGGCTCCGGCATGGTTACCGGCGGTCAGACACAGATCTGCAACATTTGTACGCTGGCTCCTCTGTCTGAGGTTCAGAAGCTTGACGGCCTGGACGAGCACGAGGTTTCCAAGAGATATATGCACCATTACAACTTCCCGTCCTACTCCGTAGGCGAGACGAAGCCTTCCAGAGGCCCCGGACGCCGCGAGATCGGTCACGGCGCGCTGGCTGAGAAAGCGTTGCTTCCGGTAATTCCTTCCGAGGAGGAGTTCCCGTATGCGATCCGTACCGTTTCCGAGACGTTTGAGTCAAACGGTTCCACCTCTCAGGCTTCCGTATGTGCATCCACCCTGTCCCTGATGGCGGCGGGCGTTCCGATCAAGAAGCAGGTTGCGGGTATTTCCTGCGGTCTGGTAACGGGCGACACCGATGACGATTATGTTGTCCTGACAGATATTCAGGGTCTGGAAGACTTTTTTGGCGATATGGACTTTAAGGTTGCGGGTACGCACGACGGTATCACGGCAATCCAGATGGATATTAAGATCCACGGCCTGACAAGACCGATCGTGGAAGAGGCGATCGCAAGGACAAAAGAGGCGAGAGAGTATATCATCAACGAAGTGCTGACTCCCTGCATCGCACATCCCAGAGCAACTGTGGGCGAATATGCGCCGAAGATCATTTCCATCAAGATCGATCCGGAGAAGATCGGCGATGTGGTAGGTCAGAGAGGCAAGACGATCAATGAGATCATTGCCCGCACAGGCGTAAAGATCGACATCACAGACGACGGCAACGTATCTGTCTGCGGTACCGACAAAGAGATGATGGATAAGGCGGTTGAGATGATCAAGATCATCACAACAGAGTTTCAGGCAGGTCAGATCTTTAAGGGAACCGTTGTAAGCATCAAGGAGTTCGGCGCGTTCGTGGAATTTGCACCGGGCAAGGAAGGCATGGTTCACATTTCCAAGATCGCAAAAGAGCGGATCGACCGTGTGGAGGACGTGCTGACCCTGGGCGACAAGGTGACAGTCGTTTGTCTTGGCAAGGATAAGATGGGCAGAATGAGCTTCTCCATGAAAGACGTGGCTCAGATCTGATATAACCGATAACATACGCTCCAAAACCGCATGGGCTGAAACACAGTCCGTGCGGTTTTCATTTTCCTTCCGCCGCTTGCATATGGTCGGAAAAAGCACTTCCTATTTAAAAAAAGATATGTTACAATGCTGATAAGCAAAAGAAGAATACTGTACCCTTTGTCTGATGAGGGGACAGGCACATGAAGTCCTGCCCAAGAGAGAAGCGGGCATTTCTGAGATCGGGATGTTCTATTGCATTTCAAAAGGAAACAAATTCTCCGACGATTCGGAACAAACACCAGAGGCGAATCAAAAATTGACCGGAAAAAAGGAGCATAAGGAATGATGAGAGAAAAGTATGAATCATTGGCACTGCATGATCTGAAGGAAATTGCAAAAGCCAGAGGGATGAAAGGCATTTCCGCCATGAAGAAGGCGGAGCTTGTGGAAGCGATGCTGGCGCTGGATGAAAAGGAGGCGTCGGAGAAAAAAGGGAAGGAAAAAGAAAAGGAAAAAGAAAAGGAAAAAGAAAAGGAAAAAGAAAAGGAAAGAGAAAAAGCAGCCCCGGAGTCTGCTGCGGTGCGGGAGCCTTCCGGGGAATACCGGGAATCGGACGGCGACCGTGAAAACCGCCGTCCCCGTCCGGCGGGCAGGTATCAGGATCGCTACAACAGCCCGTATAACAGGGGAACGACCCCGATGACGTCGGCGGAGGAGGACAAGTTTCCGGCAGAGCTGGACAGCGGCGTAACGGTCGGGGGTATTCTGGAGGTAATGCAGGACGGGTACGGCTTTATCCGTTCCGACAATTATCTGCCGGGAGAAAACGACGTATATGTGGCGCCCAGCCAGATCCGCCGGTTCGGCTTAAAGACGGGCGATATTCTGGAAGGAAACACGAGGGTGCGGACGCAGAACGAGAAATTTTCCGCCCTTTTATATGTAAAGTCGATCAACGGATATACGCCGGAGGAGGCGTGCCGGAGAAGCAATTTCGAGGATATGACGCCGATCTTTCCGGACAGCCGGCTGAAAATGGAACGGAGCGGTTCCTCTACGGCAATGCGCATTATGGATCTTTTAAGCCCCATCGGAAAGGGGCAGAGGGGCATGATCGTTTCGCCGCCAAAGGCAGGTAAGACGACGCTGCTAAAGGAGGTGGCGCAGGCGGTAAAGCAGAACTACCCGGAGATGCACCTGATCATCCTTTTGATCGACGAGCGTCCCGAGGAAGTGACGGACATGAAGGAGACGGTGGAAGGCCCGAATGTGGAGGTGATCTATTCCACCTTTGACGAGCTGCCGGATCATCATAAGCGCGTGTCGGAAATGGTTATCGAGCGGGCAAAGAGGCTCGTAGAGCATAAAAAGGACGTAATGATCCTTTTAGACAGCATCACCCGTCTGACACGGGCGTACAATCTGGTCGTTCCGCCCAGCGGAAGGACGCTTTCCGGCGGTATCGACCCGGCGGCGCTGCATATGCCGAAGCGCTTTTTCGGCGCGGCGCGCAATATGCGCGAAGGCGGAAGCCTGACGATTCTGGCGACGGCACTGGTGGATACCGGCTCCAAGATGGACGATGTTATTTACGAGGAATTTAAGGGAACGGGCAACATGGAGCTTGTGCTCGACCGGAAGCTGTCCGAGAAACGTCTCTTCCCCGCAATCGACATCCCCAAGACGAGCACGCGCCGCGAGGATCTGCTTTTGACGGCAGAGGAGATGGAGGCGATCAATATCGTGCGCCGCGGCTTAAACGGCTTAAAGCCTGACGAAGCGGCGGACAAGGTGCTGGATCTGTTTACGCGCACGCGCAATAACGGCGAATTTGTGCAGATCGTGAGAAAAACGCGGATGATCTGAGAGACAGGCTTACCGCGCGCAGTCCGCAGGATGAAAAGATACACAATCCGCAGGATGAAAAAATCCGTTGACATCCTTCCTGCAAAGTGTTATCCTACCGTTATGCAAATTTCCCTGTGAGGGAGTAGCAAGCGCGGATTGCCGCGTAACAAGTCAACATCCCCGATCCGACTGGATCTGGCTTGTTTTAAATTGCGAGACTCATGTACAGCCCTTTCAGAGCTGCGGAGTCTTTTGATTTCTTATTATAAAAACAGAGGACTCAGCGGCAGCTTTTTGGAAAGCTGTAACTGGGTCTTTTTTGTATGATAGGAAAGTGTATTTCCTATCATATAAAAAAGCACGTTTATGCGCACTCGCGCGAAATGTAGGAATTGCCTGACGGCAAACGCGCTCGGCGCAGGTATGCGCCAAGGCGCACACTTTTTATTCCTTCCACAGGGAACAGCTACAGATAAGGAGGCAAAAGAATGCGGTATTATTGTGAAGGCAAAGAAGAAGTCTTAAAGCAGGTACAGTCTTCTGAAAAAGGTCTTTCCACACAAGAAGCACAGAAGCGTCTGGAAGAAAACGGCAGAAACGCTCTGGAAGCGGCAAAGGGCAAGTCTTTGTTCCGCCGTTTTCTGGAACAGCTGGCAGATCCGATGATCATCATCCTTCTGGCGGCGGCGCTTGTCAGCGGCGTTCTGGCGGTTGTTGAAAACGACAGCTTTGCGGACGTCATCATCATCCTGGCGGTAGTTATTATCAACGCGGTGCTGGGTGTGTATCAGGAAAGCAAGGCGGAGAAAGCAATCGAAGCCCTGCAGAAGATGTCGGCAGCGACTTCCAAGGTTCTGCGCGACGGTAAGGTTTCCATCGTTCCCAGCGAGGAACTGGTTGTAGGCGACGTCGTCCTGTTAGAGGCGGGCGATGCGGTTCCTGCGGACGGACGTCTTTTGGAGAGCGCGAGCTTAAAGATCGAAGAGGCTGCGCTGACAGGAGAATCGGTTCCGGTAACGAAGCTGATCGATCTGATCAATTTAAAAGAGAATGAAAAGGACGTTCCTCTGGGCGACCGTAAGAACATGGTATACATGGGCAGCACGGTTGTTTACGGACGCGGCAGCGCGGTGATTACCGGGACAGGCATGAACACCGAGATGGGTAAGATCGCGGACGCGCTGGCTCAGGCGGAAGACGGCCAGACCCCTCTTCAGAGAAAGTTAAGCCAGCTGTCCAAGATTCTGACATGGATCGTGCTGGGAATCTGTATCGTGGTATTCGGCGTCCAGCTTTTCAGAGCCGGAAGCTTCCACTTTGACGTGATCCTCAACTCCTTCATGATCGCGGTATCTCTGGCGGTTGCAGCGATCCCGGAGGGTCTTGCTGCGGTCGTAACGGTAGTGCTTTCCATCGGCGTTACGAACATGTCCAAGAGAAACGCAATCATCCGTAAGCTGACGGCGGTTGAGACGCTGGGCTGTGCGCAGATCATCTGCTCTGATAAGACAGGTACGCTGACGCAGAACAAGATGACTGTCGTTGATTTCTTCGGCGAGGATGAAAAAGAGCTGGCAGCGGCAATGGCACTGTGCAGCGATGCGGAGATCGACGAGAACGGAGAGGTTACGGGCGAGCCTACGGAGGCTGCGCTGGTAGCATGGTCCGGTAAGCTGGGTCAGGATAAGAACCAGCTGAAAAAAGAGCGCGCCCGCGTGATGGAAGCGCCTTTTGATTCCGGACGTAAGATGATGTCTACCGTCCATGAAGTAAACGGCAGCTACATCCAGTACACAAAGGGTGCGCCCGATGTGGTTGTGACCAAGTGCGCGTACTATTTAAAAGACGGCAAAGCGTGCCCGATGACAAAAGAGTACGAGGCGGAGATCTTAAAGGCGAACAAGGCGATGGCGGACAAAGCCCTGCGCGTCCTGGCATGTGCGCAGCGCGTATGGAAGGAAAAGCCCGGCAGCGCAGAGCCGGCTGATCTGGAGCAGGATCTTTGCTTTGCAGGCCTGTGCGGCATGATCGACCCTGTCCGGCCTGAGGTAAAGGCGGCGATCGTGGAGTGCCGTGAGGCGGGGATCCGTCCGGTTATGATCACGGGCGACCATGTGGATACGGCGGTTGCCATTGCGAAAGAGCTGGGGATCATCACGGAGACGACCCATGCGATCACAGGCGCGCAGCTGGATCAGCTGGATGACGCGGCATTTGAAAAAGAGTTCCGGAACATCAGCGTTTATGCCCGCGTACAGCCCGAGCATAAGACAAGGATCGTCAACGCGTGGAGAAATGCGGGTTATATTACCGCAATGACAGGCGACGGCGTAAACGACGCACCGTCCATCAAGGCGGCTGACATCGGCGTCGGCATGGGCATTACCGGAACAGACGTAACAAAGAACGTTGCGGACATGGTTCTGACAGATGATAACTTTGCAACGATCGTGGGCGCGGTAGAGGAAGGCCGCCGCATTTACGACAACATCAGAAAAGCGATCCAGTTCCTGCTGGGCTCCAACATGAGTGAGGTGCTGAGCATCTTCTTTGCAACGCTGATGGGCTTTACGATCCTGCAGCCGGTTCACCTTCTGTGGATCAACCTCGTAACAGACTGCTTCCCCGCTCTTGCGCTTGGCATGGAGAAAGCGGAGCCGGATATTATGAAGCGTAAGCCCAGAGATGCAAAAGCAGGCATTTTTGCAGGCGGCATGGGCGTGGACATCGCATATCAGGGCGCGCTGATCACACTGCTGACATTAGGCTCCTACTTTATCGGCCACTACATGGAAAGCGGCGTATGGGAGATCACAAACAGCGCGCACGGCACGACGATGGCATTCGTTACCATGTCCATGGCGGAAATTTTCCACAGCATGAACATGCGCTCCCAGCGCGGCAGCATTTTCAAGCTCGGTTCCCACAACAAGGTTCTGTTCTGGGCGGCTCTTGGTTCCCTGCTGGCAACGACGCTCGTATGCGAAGTGCCCTTCCTTGCGGCAGCGTTTGAGTTTACTTCCGTTGAGCCTGCAGAGTATGTAGCTGCACTCGTAATGGGCGCGATGATCATTCCGGTCGTAGAGCTTGTGAAGTTCATCCAGCGCAAAATGAGCAAAGAGGATTAAAAATAAACGTAAAAAGGTATTGCATCCTGTAAAAAGCTATGCTACAATAAATAAGCTGTCCGTGGATTACTGCGGACAGCGAGCGGATGAGAACGAAAAAGCAGCAATCAACAATATAGAACGAGGTGAAAGAACATGAAAGAGGGAATCCATCCTAATTACTATCAGGCAACTGTAACATGCAACTGCGGCAACACATTCGTGACAGGCTCCACAAAGCCTGAGATCCACGTTGAAGTTTGCTCCAAGTGCCATTCTTTCTATACCGGCCAGCAGAAAGCGGCTCAGGCTCGCGGACGTATTGATAAGTTCAACCGCAAGTACGGTGTGGCAAGCAAATAAGAATTGCGTAAGGTTGAGGTTTGTATAAATCTCAACCTTAATTTTTAGGTACGGTTCACCCATGCATGGCGCGGGCGGACTGTGGAAGTTCACAGCAAGGGATAAGAGTATGAGCAGGAAAAAGAAGAAATGTTACTGCGGCATCGGCGGACAGGCGGTGCTGGAAGGCGTAATGATGAAAAACGAGGACCGTTATGCAGTTGCGGTGCGCAAGGCTGACGGCAGTATTGAGATCAAGAAGGAAGATTACAAAGGGATCTGGGGCGGCAAAAAAGTGACGAAGATTCCTTTTTTAAGAGGAATATTTAATTTTCTGGATTCGCTGATCCTTGGGATGAGCACGCTGACGTGGTCGGCGCAGTTTTTCGAGGAAGAGGATCCGAAAGAAGAGAACAAAAGGACGGCGAAGCAGAAGAAGCAGGAGAAAACGCCGGGAAGCAGCGCAGATAAGCTGGCGACAGGGGCAACGGTGGCGTTTTCCATCGTCCTTGCGGTGGCGATCTTTATCGCGCTGCCGTATTTTCTGAGCCTGATCTTTGCAAGATATATTTTGAACCAGTCGCTTCTGGCAATCGTGGAGGGCGTCCTGCGCCTGCTGATCTTTGTCGGTTATGTGGCTGCGATCTCCGCCATGAAGGACATCCGGCGCGTTTATATGTACCATGGGGCAGAGCATAAGTGCATCAACTGTATTGAGCGCGGGCGCGAGCTGACGGTAAAAAATGTCCGCAAAAGCTCCCGGCTGCACAGGCGCTGCGGGACGAGCTTTCTTTTGTTTGTCATGCTCGTGAGTGTTGTGCTGTTTATGTTTATCCGGATCCCCAACCCGGTGGCGCGGCTGATCGTGAGGATCCTGCTCGTTCCGGTGATCGCGGGGATTTCCTATGAGATCATCCGGCTGGCGGGCAGAAGCGACAACTGGCTTGTGCGGATCATTTCCGCGCCGGGGATGTGGCTGCAGAAGCTGACGACAAAAGAGCCGGACGATTCCATGATCGAGGTTGCGATTGCATCCGTGGAGGCAGTTTTTGACTGGAAGGCATATTTAAAAGAGACGTTCGGCTACGATGTGGACGAATGGGAGCGGGAAGAGGAAGAAACGGCAAGAGAAGAGGCTGTGGCAGGAGAGGAAGCTGCGGAAACCATGGAAGCCGCAGAGGAAAGCGGTGAAGCAAAATGACCTACCGGGAGCTGTATGAAACGGGGCGCGCAGCGCTGGAAGAGGCAGGGACAGCGGAGGCTTGCCTGGATGCGCGTCTCCTTTTGGAGTTTATCTGCGGCACGGCGCACAGCGACCTGCTCGTACACGGGGACCGGAGCGTGGATGCAGAAAAAGAAATGCGTTACCGCAGCCTTATCGCAAAGCGGGCGGCGCATATCCCGCTGCAGCATCTGACCGGGGAGCAGGAGTTTATGGGGCTTTCCTTTGCGGTAAACGGGGATGTGCTGATACCGCGTCAGGATACGGAGATTTTAGTGGAGGAAGTGATGCGCAGCATCAGCGACGGCTTTCGGATACTGGATGTGTGCACCGGCTCCGGCTGTATTTTGCTGAGCCTGCTGCATTATTCCAATGGCTGCATGGGCGTGGGGACGGATATTTCGGAGCGGGCGCTGGAAACCGCCCGTCTCAATGCAGAGCGGCTGGGTGAAACGAATGCGGAATTTATACAGGGAGACCTGTTTGAACATGTGGAAGGCAGATTTGAGATCATTGTGTCGAATCCGCCTTATATCGCGTCGGAGGTGATCGGCGGGCTGGCGGAAGAGGTGCGCCTGCACGAGCCGATGGCAGCGCTGGACGGCGGGGTAGACGGGCTTTTGTTTTACCGCAGGATCGTTGAAGAGGCAAAAGACCATCTGTGCGGCGGCGGACGGCTGTTTTTTGAGATCGGATACGATCAGGGAGCGGCTGTATCGGAGCTGATGCGCGCCGCCGGATACCGGGATGTGGAATGCGTGAAGGATTTTGCGGGGCTGGACCGGGTTGTTTCCGGTACGCTTTACAGCAGCGATATAGAAAAGATGAACCGGATAAATGAGGACAAAATAGGAAAGGATTAAGATGTTTGATAAGCTGGAGGATCTGCTGATCCGTTTTGAAGAGATCATGGGCGAGCTGAATGAACCGGATGTGACGGCAAATCAGGCGCGTTTTCGGACGCTGATGAAGGAGCAGAGCGATTTGACGCCCATTGTGGAAGCGTACCGGGAATATAAAAAGTGTACGCAGGACATCGAGGACAGTCTGGCGATGCTGGAAGAAGAGAGCGATCCGGAGATGAAGGAGATGCTCAAGGAAGAGCTGGGCGCAGCCAAGGTGCGGGTTGGAGAGCTGGAGCAGGAGTTAAAGATCCTTCTTTTGCCGAAAGACCCCAACGATGAGAAAAACGTCATCGTGGAGATCCGGGCAGGCGCAGGCGGCGATGAGGCGGCACTGTTTGCCGCGGAAATCTACCGGATGTATGTGCGCTATGCGGAGCGGCAGCGCTGGAAGGTGGAAACGATGGACGTGGAAGAGATCGGCATTGGCGGCATGAAAAATGTGAGCTTTATGATCTCCGGCCAGGGCGCCTATTCCCGTTTGAAATATGAAAGCGGCGTACACCGGGTACAGCGCGTGCCGGAAACCGAGAGCGGCGGGCGTATCCATACGTCCACGATCACGGTGGCGATCATGCCGGAGGTCGAGGATTTTGACGTCCAGATTGATATGAACGACTGTAAATTTGACGTGTTCCGCGCATCCGGCAACGGCGGCCAGTGCGTCAATACGACGGATTCTGCCGTCCGGCTGACCCATCTCCCAACCGGAATTGTGATTTCCTGTCAGGATGAAAAGAGCCAGCTGAAAAATAAGGATAAGGCGTTGAAGGTGCTGCGCGCAAAGCTGTATGACTTAGAGCAGCAGAAGCGCCATGACGAAGAGGCGGAGCTGCGCCGCAGCCAGGTCGGCACGGGCGACCGTTCCGAGAAGATTAGGACGTACAATTTCCCGCAGGGACGTGTGACAGACCATCGGATCAAGCTTACTTTGTATAAAATCGACGCGATCATGGACGGCGACATCCAGGAGCTGATCGACCACCTGATCGCCGCCGATCAGGCAGCGAAACTGGCAAAGTTGAATCAGAATGGAATTGCCTGATCGGTTCCGATCAAGGCAGCAAAGCTTGTGAAGTTGAATCAGAACGAAATTGCCTGATCATTACCGACTCTGTTCCAGTTCCAGCAGGAATTTTTTGACCTGATCGCCGCAGGCATAGCCGCCAAGGTTGCCGTTTTTATGGATGACCCGGTGGCAGGGCACAAGGATGATGAGCGGATTGCGGTTGTTTGCCTGACCGACGGCGCGGACGGCTTTGGGGCTTTGGATGGAGCAGGCAATGTCCTGATAGCTGCGCGTCTGCCCGTAGGGGATCGCGCACAGGGCGTTCCAGACGCGCAGCTGGAAGGCAGTTCCCCGACAGCGGATGGGAAGCTCGAAAGCCCTTCTTTGTCCGGCAAAATATTGTCCGAGCTGTTTTTTTGCCTGTCTGAAAAGTTCCGTTTCCAATCCGGGAGCTGCGGAGGGGCAGCGAGGGTTAAAGCTGCCCGGAATATCGGCTGCTTCCCGCAAAGACAGCTCCGTGATAAAGCCGTTTTCCTCCGTCATGGACAAAAGCCCGATGGGGCTGGGAAAAAGATGGCGAAGGATCATTGCCGGCTGTCCCTTTTTTTGTAAAGAAGGAGTTCAGGATCGCTTCCGTTGCAGCCGTAGCTGCATACGAGCAGCATATCCGTGTCCGCCACGACGCCAAGGCATCTGTCGCTGCCGGGAATTTCAATCTGGTTTCCGAAGTAGATCCGGTTGTCTTCCAGAAATTTTACGGAGCTTTTGTCCGGAAGGGGATACGCCAGATTCACATAAAAACCGTTCAGCAGATTCAAGCCGTCTACATGGAGATGCAGGATGCCGAGAGAGTTGATTTCGTCGATCAGCTCTTTTTTTAACGCGTGAAAAGCGTCAAACCCGCCCTGCCGGATACGTTCGGCGGCAACACAGGTCCCGCCGAAGGGGCGTCCGTCCGTTTTGATACAGCCGCCGCACTCTGTCTGGCGGGGGCATTCGGAGCAGCAGTCAACGCCGCAGATAGATAACATAACGATACCTCCTGAGAAAATGTTTTTTATGGGAAAATTATACTACGTTTAGGGGGAGGCTGTCTATCCGGATAAAGCAAGGCAGCGTAGGTTTTCTTTCCGGAAGGGTATTGCATTTTGACAGCTATGTGCGTATAATATAACCGGAGTTAGTCGTATAAAGCTGCGGTTTGGTTACAGCTTAAAAATAGGCGAAAAAAGTAGAATCAGAGGAAGAATCAATGACGTTAAAAGAGTTACCGATCGGGAAAACGGCGACCATACGGACTGTGGGCGGAGAAGGCGCGCTGAGGCAGCATTTTCTGGACATGGGGCTGATCCCGCAGGGCGATGTAACAATGGTAAAATACGCGCCGATGGGCGATCCCATGGAGCTGAGGATCCACAGCTACGAGCTGACGCTGCGTCTGGCGGACGCGGAGAAGATCGAAATCGAGAATGTGCGGGATGCACAGCGGCCGGACGGCAAAAAGCTTCAGAAGCCGATTCCGCATCCGGGGCTGGGGGAAGAAGGAAAATACCATCAGAAGGAGCATGCAAATCCGCTTCCGGACGGGGAACTGCTGACGTTTGCGCTGGCGGGCAACCAGAACTGCGGAAAGACGACGCTTTTTAACCAGCTGACGGGTTCCAGCCAGCATGTCGGCAATTTTCCCGGCGTGACGGTGGACAAAAAGGACGGGACGATCCGCGGGAAGAACAATACGCTTGTGACGGATCTGCCGGGCATTTATTCCATGTCCCCCTATTCCAGTGAAGAGATCGTGACGAGAAATTTTTTGCTGGAGGAGCATCCGAGAGGGATCATCAATATCGTGGACGCGACCAACATCGAGCGCAATCTGTATCTGACGATGCAGCTGATGGAGCTGGACATCCCGATGGTGCTGGCGCTGAACATGATGGATGAGGTGCGGGAAAACGGCGGCTCGATCCTTGTCAACGAGATGGAGGAGCTGCTTGGAATTCCGGTCATTCCGATCTCCGCGGCAAAAAATGAGGGAATCGACGAGCTGGTATCCCATGCGCTCCATGTGGCGAAATATCAGGAGCGACCGGTGCAGGTGGATCTGTGCGACAGCAAGGATGACGGCGGCGCGGTTCACAGGTGTTTGCATTCGATCATGCATTTTATTGAGGATCATGCAAAAGAAGCCGGGATCCCGGTGCGTTTTGCGGCGTCCAAGCTGGCGGAGGGCGATCCGCTCATTCTGGAAAGCTTGAAGCTGGATCAGAATGAAAAGGAGACGCTGGAGCATATCATTTTGCAGATGGAGGCAGAGCGCGGGCTGGACAGGGCGGCGGCGATCGCCCATATGCGGTTTGATTTTATCCAGAAGGTGTGCGAACAGTCCGTGGTGCGCCCCCGGGAGAGCAAAGAGCATATCCGCAGTGAAAAGATCGACCGCATCCTGACGGGAAAATACACGGCACTGCCTTGCTTTGCCGGGATCATGGGACTCGTGTTTTATCTGACCTTCGGCGTGATCGGAAAGTTTCTGGCAGATCTTCTGGATCTGGGGATCACGGCGCTGGGAGATCTGGCGGACCGGCAGATGGCGGCATGGAATGTCAATCCGGTTGTGCATTCGCTTGTGATTGACGGGATTTTTAACGGCGTGGGAAGCGTGCTGAGCTTTCTGCCAATCATCGTGACGCTGTTTTTCTTTTTGTCGATGCTGGAGGACAGCGGATATATGGCGAGGGTGGCGTTTGTAATGGATAAACTGCTGCGCAAGATCGGCTTATCGGGCAGGAGCATCGTGCCGATGCTGATCGGGTTTGGATGTACGGTTCCGGGCGTCATGGCAAGCCGGACGCTGCCGTCTGCGCGGGACCGGAAAATGACGATCCTTTTGACGCCCTTTATGAGCTGCTCTGCAAAGCTTCCGATCTACGCCTTTTTTACGGCGGCATTTTTCCCCGAGCACGGGGCGCTTGTGATGATCGCGCTGTATTTCGGCGGCATGGCGGCAGGGATTTTGGCGGCGCTTCTTTTGCGGAAAACAATGTTTGGCGGGGAGGCTGTCCCGTTTGTGATGGAGCTTCCCAATTACCGGATGCCCGGCGCAAAAAATGTAGGACATCTGCTCTGGGATAAGGCGAAGGACTTTTTGCAGCGGGCGTTTACGGTGATCTTTGGAGCGACGCTGATCATCTGGTTTTTACAGACCTTCGATATGCACTTAAATATTGTGGCGGATTCCAAGGACAGCATACTGGCGATGGCGGCGGGGGTGATCGCGCCTGTCTTTACGCCGATGGGCTTTGGCGACTGGCGGATCTCGACGGCGCTGATTACCGGATTTATGGCAAAGGAGAGCGTGGTATCCACGCTGTCGGTGCTGTTTGGCTCCACGCAGGCGCTCACCGCCGCCCTTTCCCCGCTGTCTGCGGTAAGCCTTCTTGTATTCTGCCTTTTGTATACGCCGTGTGTGGCGGCGGTGGCTTCCATCAAAAGGGAGCTGGGCGCAAAATGGGCGGCAGGCGTCGTTGTTGGTCAGTGCGTGATCGCGTGGATTGCAGCGTGGGCGGTATATCTGGTTGGAAATATTTTCGTATAAACGATTGACAACCATTTTGACTTCGTTTAGAATAGAGCCGAGTTGAGAAGTTATCAACCCATAAAATCAGGCGGGATGTTTTCTGAAAAGAGGGCGTCCCGCCATCCCCCCCCCTTGAGTGCGACGACCGCCGGTTTCCGGCGGTTTTTTTGCGTCCTGCTGATTTTTATGGGACAAAAAAACTTTTCCGTCCGCTTGTAACGGCTTTTCAAATCCGTTATACTGAAAGAAAAAGGATGTCTTTTCAGACAGGAAGGGAGGCTTTTATGAAGGGACAGATGATCATTACGATCGGAAGGAGCTTTGGCAGCAACGGCAGGGAGATCGGGGATCAGCTTGCGCGGTCCTTGGGGATCGGCTTTTATGACCGCAACCTGATCGACATGGCTGCCAAAAAGGCGGGCATCGAGAGAAGCGTGGCGGGAAATGCGGATGAAAAGCTGATCGGGCGTTTTCTGGAGCTGTCGCCGGGGCTGGATCTGATTCAGGAAAGCCGGAATGAAAAGATATACAGGGCGCAGGCGGAAGTGATCCGCTCGATCGTAAAAAGAGGGGAATCCTGCGTTTTTGTCGGAAGAGGGGCGGATTATGTGCTCCGCAACCGTCCGGAGGTATTGAAGGTATTTATTTATGCGCCGCTGGAAAGCAGGATCCGGACGGTCATGAAGCGCTACAGCTTCAGCGAGGACGAGGCACAGCGGGTAATCCGGCACATGGATAAGACGAGGCGCAATTATTATGAATATTTTACAGACCGCAACTGGGATCAGAAGGAAGGCAAGGATCTTTTGCTGGACAGCAGTGAATTCGGCGTCCGGGGCTGTGTGGAGCTGATCAAGGCTGCGGCGGAAATAAAAATGGAACGGGATTGGGACGTATGAAAAAAGAAACGCTGGAGCTGACTGGAAAATGCCGGATTTCCTGTTTTGAAGAGGAGATGCTGGAGGAGCGGATGGAAAAGGAGGCAGAGCCTTTTTTACAGAAGATCCGAAAAAGCGGCATAATGAAACTGTCCGGGGACAAGGGGCTGTATTATGAGCTGTATCCGCAGAAGGACGCAAAAGGGACGATCGTGATCAGCTATGGATTTACGGAATCCTGTTTGAAATATTATGAACTGATCTATTATTTTTACCGGGAGGGCTATCAGGCAGCGATCATGGACCACCGCGGGCACGGGCGTTCCATGCGGGAGGTAGAGGATATGACGGTTGTGCATATCGAGCTGTTTTCCCGTTATGTGAAGGATCTGCATCATTTTGTGGAGACGAAGGTAAAGCCGATGGCAAAGGAAGGCCCGCTCTATCTGTTTGCGCATTCAATGGGCGGCTGCATCGGGGCTTTTTATCTGGAGCAGTATCCGGATGATTTTAAAAGGGCGGTCCTGACGGCCCCGATGCTTGGCGTAAAGCTGGGAGGCTGTCCGGCGTGGGCGGCACGGGTGCTGTGCGACGTGGAGGTGCTTCGCGGAAAAGGGGACAAGCGGCTTTTTACGCAGTCGGCGTTTGACCCTGAGGAGCGCTTTGAGGAGTGTTCCGCAAGCTCTGAGGCGCGCCATGCCTGGTATATGAAAAAACGGCGGGAGGACGAACGCTATCAGACCTCGTCGGGCAGCTATTACTGGGGCAAGGAGGCGATCAATGCGGGGAAATTTGTCGTCAGCAGACGGCAGGCAGAGAAGGTAAAGGCTTCCGTGCTTTTGTTTCAGGCAGAACAGGACAAGCTTGTGAAGGCAGAGCCGCAGGAGCGGTTTATTTCACGGATCGCAGACGGCAGGCTTGTATTTGTGCCGGGAGTGCGCCATGAGATCTACCGGGCGCCTAATGAGGTGCTGCAGCCGTATCTGGAAGAAATTTTCCGTTTTTACGAAGGCGCGGGACAGCCGGTAACAAAGGAGGCGCAGGCACTTTTAACGGCGGGGATCGAAAACGCGCGGGAGCTTGGCGGCTATGAGGCGGCGGACGGGCGGCATGTGAAACGGGGGCTGTTGCTGCGCACGGCAAAGCTTTCGGATGCGCCCAAAGAGGAGCTGGCGGCGCTTAAGGATCTTTATCATCTGGGCACGGTGGTGGATTTTCGGACTTCTTCGGAGCGTGATGCAGCGCCGGATCCTGAGATTGAGGGCGTGAAAAATATCCATATAAAGGTGCTGGAGGAGGACATGGATTCGGCGGCAGGAGCAACGGTAGCGGGAATTTACGAAAAAGGGGATGAAAACCCGGTGTCCGTTCTTTTAAAAGTCGTAAGGAGCGGATTTGTTTCTGACCGGATGTATTCAGACATCGCCTTTTCTGCGGCGGCAGTGCAGGGATACCGCGCATTTTTCAGGATCCTGCTGGAAAACGGCGGGGAAAGGGCGGTTTTATGGCACTGCACCGGCGGTAAGGACCGGACGGGAGCGGCGGCGGTACTGCTGCTTTTGGCGCTGGGCGTAAACCGCGAGACGGCGCTGCGGGATTTTGAGCTGACCAATGAATTTTTCAGGGAGCAGATCGAATATATGGGAAGCTGCGCGGCAAAACTGACCGACGATCCGGAAGAAATCGCGTGCGTCCGGTATCTGACGGGGGTAAATCGGAGCTATATGGAGAAGCTTCTGGATGCGCTGGAAGAAAGATACGGCTCGGAAAAAGGGTATCTGACGGAAGGGCTGGGACTGAGCGAGGCAGAGTTAAAACAGCTTCGGGATATGTATCTGGAATAGGAGGTGCGGTGTCTGCCGGATAAGCTTTTGCTGATAAGAATGAAATGGGCTCTTTATATCTAATTTTCGATTATCCGCATAAACACTATACTTTCAAGTATTTTGAGGTATAGAAAACCATTTATTTTACCACGAATTTCCCACGATAGAATGAGCCTTGACATGACCTATAGAATAACACCCAAAAGACATCATTATACCCAAATGGTGTCTTTTTAAAAAGCAGTCAATCCTAAGACTAACTGCTTTGTGTGTAGGGGTGTGAAATTGCAAAACTGTGGATTTATAAATCTTTTGTATTAGTTTGCACAATATTAAAAAATTCTTCTGGCTTTTCTTTTACAGACCAATGTTTACAACTTTGAAGGATATAAACTTTTGCATTAGGCAAAATTTCTTTTATTCCGTCTAAGTATTTAATAGGAACTAAATTATCACATTCTCCATTTATAAAAATAACAGGCATTTCCAGTTTGTTTAACTCATTTTTATAAAAAGGAATCGTTCTATTTTTATCACAAGAACTTCTTTGGTAATCTTGCATAGATTTTCCTGCATTATCATTCTTACAAGCTTTCCAAACCTCCTCTACAATTTTAGCAGTGATTTTCTTTTTATTTCCAATTAAAGAATATCCTATAAACCATTTCGCCAGCCATTTATTTTTAGCAATCCATTTATACTGAGATATTGTAAAATTAGTTTTATGAATATACCAATATGAAAGACGATGAAAAGGCAATGTAGGAGAAATCCCCCATGTATCAACAGGAAAAAGTGCTTGCACTTGTACGGGATAATTTAAAGCGTACCCAATCGCAATCGCTCCGCCCATTGACAAGCCCGCCAAAATAAATGTTGCCAATCCCAACTGCTCTGTAACTTGTTTGATTGACTGAATATGAATATTATAAAATTTTTCACCGCATAAGTTAGTGGGTTTATCGCTCTTTCCATATCCCAACAAATCAGGAGCATAGATTGTATATTCGTTATTAAAATTCTGTATAACTTCAAACTGTCATTTATTATTTCTGTTTTGCTCAAATCACTTCGCCATAAGTTATATTTATCAACAGTTAAAACAATGTTCCAAACTTTTTGAATATCATTATTGATAATTGTAGTTATATTTGAAACTGCCACTTTTTCATCCCCCTTTAATTTACCGTTTATCGTTTTTATCTATACACATTATAACATTCCTATGTCAACACTACAATAAAGAACATATATAAATACGCTAAACAGTACGAATGAAAAATTGCAAAATTATAAAAACCCCGCGTAAATACAACAAAAAACCGCTGAGTCATAAAACTCAACGGTTTTCTTTCAGTCGGAGTGACAAGACTTGAACTTGCGGCCTCTTCGTCCCTAACGAAGCGCTCTACCACCTGAGCCACACCCCGATTCTGCCTGGCTGTCTCAACCGGACAAGTGATATTCTACTGCAAGAGTTTACAAAAGTCAACACTTATTTAAAAAAAATTAAAAAAAATTTCCTGTTTTCTTCCTTGAGTTCCGAGAACAAATCGACTATAGTAAACGCAGATGGAGGAGCTTATGAAATATGTATGGTTGACGATCAAGAAAATGCTGAGGTATCTGTTAAAGCCGCTGTCCTTTGTACCGGCGTTGTGCGTGATGTATCTGATCTATTCATTTTCGGCGCAGGCGGGGGCAGAGTCCGGGGAGCTGAGCATGAAGGTGAGCGGCAAGATCGTAGAAATCGGGGCGAGGGTGCTCAACCGGGAGCTTACGGCGGCGCAGATTGCCCAGTATGCGGCAGAAATCCATTTTTGGGTGCGGAAGACGGCGCATTTTTCGGAATATATGCTGCTTGGGATTTCGGTGGCGCTGCCGCTGTATGTGTACCGGGTGCGGGGAATCTGGCTGGTTCTGGCAGCAGGGCTTTTCTGCATGGCGTTTGCGGGGCTGGACGAATATCACCAGTCGTTTGTGGCAGGGCGCACGCCGGCGCTTAAGGATGTAGCGATTGACAGCGCCGGAAGTGTGACCGGAATTTATATTACGCGGATTTTCGGTTTTATCGGAAGGAAAACCCTGTTTGCGCCGCTGTCGATGGAGCGCAGGAGAAAGCGGTAACCGCAAGCGGCTGACAGTGACCGGAAAAATAAAGAAGAAGGAAAGAGAAGAAGCTATGGAAACAGAGACAACCGGCGGGATCAGCCGGATCATGGAAAAACAGCGGGCGTTTTTTGAATCGGGAAAGACCTTTGACCTCGCTTTTCGCAGGGCAGCGCTTGTACGGCTGGAGCGGGCGGTGGCAGCCCATGAAAAGGAGATCTGCGAGGCGCTTTATCAGGATCTTGGAAAATCCGAAACGGAAGGTTATATGTGCGAAGTGGGGCTGACGCTGGGCGAGATCCGGGAGATGAGAAAGAAGCTGCGCCGCTGGAGCCGGACGAAACGGGTAGGGGCAGGGCTGGCGAATTTTCCGGCAAAAGGGTATATCGTGCAGGAACCCTATGGCGTTGCGCTCATCATGTCGCCGTGGAATTATCCGTTCATGCTGACGATAGAACCGCTGGCAGGGGCGATTGCGGCGGGCAACTGCTGCGTGATAAAGCCGTCCGCCTATTCCCCGGCGACCTCGGCGGTGATCACGGGGCTGATCCGGGAGATTTTCCCAGAGGGGTATGTGACGGTAATCGAGGGCGGCAGAAAAGAAAACGCAGAGCTGCTGGAACAGAAGTTTGACTATATCTTTTTTACGGGGAGCGTGTCGGTCGGGAAGCTGGTAATGCAAAAGGCGGCGGCGCATCTGACGCCGGTTTCTCTGGAGCTTGGGGGGAAGAGCCCGTGCATCGTGGACCGCACGGCGAAGCTTTCCCTGGCGGCACGGCGGATCGTGTTCGGTAAATTTTTAAACTGCGGGCAGACGTGCGTTGCGCCGGACTATGTGCTTGTGGAAGAGTGCGTAAAGGACGAGTTTTTAAAGGAATTGATCCGGTGGACGAAAAAAATGTACGGCAGCGCGCTGGAAAACCCCGATTACGGGCGGATCGTGAATCGGAAGCATTTTGAACGGATCAGGGGGCTGATCGATGGCAGGCGTCTGGTATGGGGCGGAGAGGTCAAGGAGGAGACGCTGCAGATCGCGCCTGCGATCCTGTATCCGGTTTCCGAAACGGACGCGTGTATGCAGGAAGAAATTTTCGGCCCGGTCCTGCCCGTCCTTCCGGTAAAAAATATGGAGGAAGCGAGAGCGTTTGTGAAAAGCCGTCCCCATCCGCTTGCCTGCTATGTGTTTACAGCCAGCAAAAAGACGGAGCGGATGTTTTTAAAGGAGACTGCCTTTGGCGGAGGCTGCGTCAACGATACGATCATGCACCTGACGCCGTCGGGGCTGCCCTTTGGCGGCGTCGGAAGCAGCGGCATGGGCGCTTACCATGGCAAAAAGAGCTTCGAGACGTTTAGCCATGCAAAGAGCGTGCTCAAAAAATCCACCCTTCTTGACGTGACCGCGCGGTATCAGCCTTACACCGGCTGGAAGCGCCGGCTCATCCGGGCAATCGGAAACCGGTAAGCAGAAAGGCGCCGGGCGGCAAAACGATCTGGCATACCCTGTCCTTTTTCCGCATAGGTATTAAAGAAAAATGGGACAGGGAGCGGGAAGATGTTTGAGACAAAATCAATCCGGGAAACGTGCAGCGAGCTAAAGGCGGATGCACAGGCAGGCCTGACGGAAGCAGAAGCCTGCCGGCGGCTTTTGGCGGACGGGACAAATGAATTAAAAGAAATGAAAAAGAGAACGGCGGTGCAGGCATTTTTGGAGCAGCTCAACGATCCTTTGATCTATGTGCTTCTGGCTGCGGCGGCGATCTCTTTTTTGCTGCGCGAATACAGCGATGCGGTGATCATTCTGGCAGTGGTGTGCCTGAATGCGGCGGTGGGCGTATTGCAGGAGGGAAAGGCGCAGAAGGCGCTGGATTCCTTAAAAAAGCTGACCCGCCCGAAGGCGTTTGTGATCCGGGACGGGCAGGAGAAGGAGATCGAGGCGGCAAAGCTTGTGCGCGGCGACCTTGTGTGCCTGAGCGCGGGCTGTCAGGTGCCTGCAGATTTAAGGCTGACGGAGGCGGAAAATATCAGGACGGAGGAATCGGCGCTGACCGGGGAGACGGTTCCCGTGCGCAAGCACACGGAAGAGATCAGGGGGACAGGCAGAAAGGAAATCCCGCTGGGCGATCAGAAAAACATGGCGTTTATGTCAACGATCGTGACCGCAGGGCGGGCAAAGGGCGTTGTCACGGCGACCGGCATGGAGACGCAGATCGGCAGGATCGCCGCCATGATGAGCGAGAGCAAAGAAGAGATGACGCCCCTGCAGAAGCGGCTGGGGGAGCTGGGAAAACTGTTAAGCATCCTTTCCCTCGGCATCTGCGTCGTATTGTTCGGGATCGCGGTATGGCAGAAGCGGGATGTGTTCGAGATGCTTCTGACGGCGATCTCTCTGGCGGTGGCGGCGGTTCCCGAAGGGCTTCCGGCGGTGGTGACGCTCTGCCTTGCCCTGAGCGTGACGCGGATGGTAAAGGTCAACACCATCGTCCGGCGGCTCCCGTGCGTGGAAACGCTCGGGGCGGTGAGCGTGGTCTGTTCGGACAAAACGGGGACGCTGACGAAAAACCGGATGACGGTGGAGCGCTGCTTTGTGGACGGCAGGGAGGGGGAAGCTGCCGAAAGCCCGGTCTGGCAGGAGTTTTTGCGGGCGATGGTTCTTTGCAACGACGCGTCGGCGGGCAGGGAACGCATCGGGGATCCGACAGAGCTTGCGCTGCTGGACTTTGCGGGGAAAAGCGGCGTTTTCCGGGAGACAGAGGAACGGGCGTTTCCGCGCCGGAAGGAGCTGGCGTTTGATTCCGACCGGAAGATGATGACCACCATCCATAAAGGGAGCACAGGCATTGTGTGCTATACGAAGGGCGCTCCCGACCGGGTATTAAATTGCTGCTCGTTTATCATGGAACGGGGCAGGAGGGTACCGATGACAGAGGTGCACAGGCGCGCGCTGGAGCGCTGTGTCCGTCAGATGGCACAAGAGGCGCTTCGGACGCTGGCGATTGCCAAAAAAGAGCCTGCATCCGAATCCGGGCAGACAGAGCCTTTGGCTGACGCTGAAAGAAACCTGACCTTTTTAGGCGTGGTGGGGATGAAGGATCCGATCCGCCCCGAGGCGCTGGAAGCGGTGGAGACTTTCCGGCGGGCGGGCGTAAAAACGGTGATGATCACGGGCGACCACGCAGGGACGGCGTTTGCCATCGGCAGGCAGCTGGGGCTTGCGTCGCGGGCGGACGAGTGCATGACCGGGGAAGAGCTTTCGGGGCTGTCGGAGGAGGCGCTGGCAGAGCGGCTGGACCGGGTGCGGGTATTTGCGCGGGTATCGCCGGCGCATAAGGTACAGATCGTAAAAGCGTTCAAAAAACGGGGGGACATCGTGGCGATGACCGGGGACGGCGTCAACGACGCGCCCTCCCTGAAGGCTGCGGACGTGGGGATCGCCATGGGGAAGGGCGGGACGGACGTGGCGCGGCAGGCGTCCGATCTGATCCTGACAGACGACAACTTTGCGACGATCCGCAGGGCGATCGAAGAGGGCAGGGGCGTATATGAGAATATCAAAAAATCGGTCATCTTCCTGCTTTCTTCCAATCTGGGGGAGATCATGACGATGTTTGCGGCGGTGCTTTTGGGGCTGCCGTCCCCGTTAAAATCCAGCCATATCCTGTGGATCAACCTGATTACCGATTCGCTTCCGGCGCTGGCGCTGGGAGTGGACAAAAACGACGGCAAAAGCCTGATGTCGCAAAAACCGCGGCAGGCGTCGGAGAGCCTGTTTGCCGGAGGGGGAATGGTGAGAACCTGTTTTTACGGGGCGCTGATTTCGGGCATCAGCCTGACGGCGTTTTTTACCGTGCCGTGGATTTTGTTAAAACAGGCGGGAATCCCCTTTCAGCCGGAGCGGATCAGGGCGCTTTTGGAAAACGGGGAGATCCTGATGCGCGCCCAGACTTATGCCTTTACGGTGCTGGGCATGTCCCAGCTGTTTCACGCCGTAGGGATGCGGGATGTGAAAAGATCGGTATTCCGAAAGGATCTGTTTGAAAATAAACTGATGCTTATTGCCTGCGCGGCAGGCTTTTTACTGCAGGCGGCGGTAACGGAGATCCCGTTTCTGGTAGGAATGTTTTCGACGGTGCGCCTGGCGGGGAAGGAGTGGGCGTATCTGGCGGGGCTTGCGGCGTTCCCGTTGATTGCGCACGAGCTTTTTGCGCTGTTTTCAGAGGAGGAGGAAGCAAAAAAGAAACAGTCATATCCAAGCGGGACAGACCATATATTGAAACATGACCGGGACATGCGCCCGGGAGACGGCAGACAGGAGGGATGGATGTGACAAGAGGGATACAGGAGCAGGTGCTCGGGCTGTTTCCGGAATATCTGCGGTTCCGCTGGAAACGGGCAGCGCAGGAGGCGGCAGGGCTGCAGGAGATCCGGCTGCGGGCAAAAAAGCCGGTCATTCTTTTGATCCGCGGGAAAGAGTGGTTCATGGAGGCGTCCGGGGAGCTGACAGAGGATGTGAAACGGGCGCGTGCCCTGCCTGCAGAGGAGTTGGAAGCGGTGTTAAAGCACATCTGCAAATATTCGCTTTACGCCTACGAGGAGGAATTTTCAAAGGGCTTTGTGAGCGCGGACGGGGGCTTTCGGGTTGGGATCGCGGGCGAGGTGATCATGCGGCGGGACGGGACGGTGAAAAATATCCGCAGCGTTTCCAGCCTGAACATCCGCGTGGCGCACGAGGCATGCGGCACGGGAAAACGGGCGCTTCCTTATCTATATGAAAAGGGGCTGCCCGTGAGCACGCTGATCGTGTCGCCGCCGGGCTGCGGCAAGACGACGCTTTTGCGCGACCTGATCCGGCTTGTGTCGGACGGCGACAGCGTCCGTGCCGGCAGGACGGTGGGCGTGGTGGACGAACGCTCGGAGCTGGCAGGCTGCGTGCAGGGAATCCCGGCAAACGATCTGGGCTGCAGGACAGACGTGCTGGACGGCTGTCCGAAGGACGTCGGGATGATGATGCTTCTTCGGTCGATGTCGCCGCAGGTGGTGGCGGTGGATGAGCTGGGAAGCGAGTCGGACGTGCGGGCGCTGGAACAGGTCATGAAATGCGGCTGCAGTGTGCTGGCGACGATCCACGCGGGATCCTATGAAGAGCTTTGCCGGAAGCGTTTTATGGAACGGCTTGTGGAGGGCAGGGCGTTTCGGCGGTATCTGATGCTTGGAAAAAAGGACGGGCGTTTCGGGATCGAAAAGGTGCTGGATCAGGACGGGGCATGTCTGGCGGAGGCGCTGTGATGCTGTCGGCGCTGGGCGCGTGTGTGACGATCGCAGGAAGTGTTGGGGCAGGGTACTGTTTTTGCCGGGAAAAAAGCGCGCGGGCGCGGCAGCTTTTTTTGCTGGGGAGGATGTTTGAGCTGGCGGCGGGCGAAATCGGTTACAGTCGGAGCTTTCTGCCGGAGATCTTTGCAGGGACGGGCAGGCGGCTTTTTCGGGGCGGGCAAAAGGAGGCAGAAGCCCTTGGAAGCGTCCTTTTGCGCGTCGGGGAGCGGATGCTGGATGAAAAGGGACAGCCTGTGGAAACGATCTGGGAAGAGGAAATGGGCGCTTTTTTAAAAACGCTTTTTTTGACGGAACAGGAAAAGCAGGAGGTGCTTTCCTTTCCGGATGCGGTCTGCTATCTGGACGGGGAGCGCCAGAAGCAGGCGGTGGAGCGTTTTGCGGCGGACTTTTCGGAACGGGCAAAGGACGCGCGGCAGAAGGCGGGGCAGGAAAAAAAGACGGTGATGGCGGTGAGCATGGCGTGCGGGATGATGGCGGCGCTGCTTCTGGTCTAGGAAACCGGTTTACAAAGCGCTGTCCGGACAGGCAGCGGGGGCTGTCAGGGGGCGGCAGAATCAAAAGGAAGGGTACGGGAAAGGCGGATGGAAGTCGGGCTGATCTTTAAAATTGCAGCGGTGGGGATTCTGGTAACGATCTTAAGCCAGGTGTTAAAGCACAGCGGCAGGGAAGAGCATGCGTTTTTGCTTTCCCTGGCGGCGCTGCTTTTGGTGCTTGGCTGGATCGTTCCTTATATTTATGACCTGTTTTCGAGCATCCAGACGCTGTTTTCTTTATGAGGGCAGAGGAGGAAAGGATGGAGTTTGTGCGGGTAGGGGCGGTCGCCCTTTTGGGGGTAATGATCGCCGTTTCTTTTAAAGGGGGACGGCAGGAATACGGGATTTATCTCGGGGGAGCGATCTGCCTGCTGATCTTTACCTGTACCGTGGCTTATATGGGGCAGGCGGAAAGCCAGCTGGGCGTATTGTGGGGACAGATCGCCTCCGGCGGCCGTTATGCGGCGCTTTTGTTAAAGGTAGTCGGGATCACATGGATCTGTGAATTCGTGGCGGGCATTTGCAGGGACAGCGGATTTTCGGCGGTGGCGTCGCAGGTGGAGCTGTTTGGGAAAATTGCGATCCTGTTTGCCGGAATGCCCGTTTTTCTGGCGCTGGCGGAAACGATCGCCGGATTTGTGGGGTGAGTATGGAGCATTATCTGGAGCAGCTCAACCTGACGGAAATGATGGCGGAGCTGGACGGGTATTTTACGGATTTTTCATGGGATCTGACGGAGATTTTCGGGCAGCTTTTAAAAGGGAATTTCAAGGAAACGCTGGGGCTGATCGGCGGAGGGCTCCGGCAGGGCTTTCTGGCAGAGATCGGGGGGCTTCGGGGGCTTTTTGCTTCCCTTCTTGTTCTGGGGCTTTTGTCCGTCCTTGTGTCGGTTTTTATGACAAGCTTTGAAAATCATCAGACGGCGCAGATCGCCCACTACATTTTTTATCTGCTTTTGATGACGGTACTTTTAAAAATCTTTTCGGCGGGATATGAGCTGGCGCGGCACAGCCTGACGGCAATGACGGGGGTTTCAAAGCTGACGCTTCCGGCGCTGTGTCTGTCCCTTGGCCCGGCGGCGGGGAGCGTCACGGCGGCAGGATATTATGAGCTGGCGCTTCTTTTGATTTTTCTGGTGGAGACATTCCTTTTGAAAATCTGCCTGCCGCTTCTTCCGGTGTTCATGCTGCTTCTTTTGATGAACGGCGTGTGGGAGGAGGGGCGGCTGTCGCTTCTTTCCGCGCTTCTGGAAAAGGGGCTTCGGGCTGCGGCAAAGTTCTGCCTCGGGGCGGTGACGGGGCTGGGCGTTTTGCAGTCGATGGTCGCTCCGGCGCTGGACGGCCTGAAGCGGACGGCGGCGCAGAAAGCGGTTTCTGCGATCCCGGCGCTGGGGGATCTGGCGGAGGGGACGACGCAGGTTTTGATCGGCTCGGCGGTGCTGGTAAAAAACGGCATCGGGCTGTTTGCGGTGCTTTTGCTGGCAGCGCTTTTGGTGGTCCCGTTTTTCAAGCTGTTTGCATACGGCGTTTTGTTAAAGGCGGCGGGGGCGCTTGTGGGGATCGTGGCGGACAAAAGGCTTGTGGGCTGCATCGAGCGCACGGCGGACGCCGTATTTTTGACGCTCAGGCTGGCGGCGTCCGGGGCGGCGTGCTTTCTGATCCTGATAGCGGTTGTGATCTGTCTGGTGCGGGGAAGCTAGCGTAACGGTGCTTTGAAGTGGGGATGAAAATGGAAAATTTTCTGCAGCTTTTAAAGGATACGGCGGTGTTTCTGCTGGCGGCGCAGATGCTCATGCATTTTCTGCCCGCAAAAAAATATGAAAAATACGGGAAATTGATGGTAAGCCTGATCGTTTTGTCGCAGCTTGCGCTTCCGATCCTTTCCATTGGAAAAAATGACGCGGCAGGGCAGTTTTGGGGCGCTTTTGAGCGGATGGAGGAGGAAAACGAGATGTTTTCGGGAAGGCTTTCCATGCTGGAGGAAACGGGGGAGGATGCGGTCAAAAGCGGGATCCTTCGGTCGGTGGAACAAAAGGTGGAGACGGCTGCGGCAGCAGCGTCGGTGGAGGTGGCGGACGTGCGTCTGAGGGAGGACGGCGTCGTGGTGATCGAGGTCAAAAGGGAAGGGGCAGGACGTCCGGTAAAGATCGAGCCGGTAAAGCGGGTCGCCATCGGGGATCAAAAAACGGGGGAAGCGTCCGTTTCGGCAGGCGGGAACGCTTTGAAAGGAAGCGTCCGCACAGATCTGTCGGCGTCATTTGCGGAGGCGCTTTCCATGCAGGAGACGGCGGTGGAGGTGGTTGAGATTGAGTAGGGCTTACGAATGGTGCAGGGCGCGGATGACGAAGGAAAACATGATCGTGCTGGCGCTGTCGGGGGTGCTTTTGATGGTGGCGGCAATTCCGGCAGACGGCGGGAAGAAGGAGCCTTCGCAGGAGGCAGCGCTGTCGGACGTATCAGAGGACGGGGAGCGGCAGGAGGAAGAAAGCGCTGCAGGCGGATTGGAGCGGCGGCTGGAACAGTTTTTGTCCTGCATGGACGGTGCAGGAAAGGTAAAGGTGATGATCACCTATTCTTCCTCGGAGGAGCAGGTGGTGGAAAAGGATGTGCCCTCGGGCAGCATTTCCCAGACGAGTGAGAACGACGGGGCAGGCGGTGCAAGGAGCGCGGTAACGAAGGAGGCGCAGGAAAGCACGGTCTATGTGACCGGGCGAGACGGGACGCAGTCGCCTTATGTCTCGAAGACGCTTGCCGCAAAGGTGGAGGGCGTGACCGTCCTTGCGCAGGGCGGCGGATCCCGCGCCGTACAGAAGAACATTACGGATGTGATCGAGGCATTATTTGGCATCGAGGCTCATAAAATTAAAGTAGCAAAGATGGCATCCCCGGATCCGGAATGATCGTTGCCGGATCGGTCTTTAGTCCCCGCCAGCGAAGCGTCTGGCAGGCGCTTCGCTGGCGGGGACGCAAGACGGAAGGCAAAAAAATCCGGATCCGGGGAGGGAGCCATTGTCAAATTTTAACGGGGAAGCAGAAGGGAGCAGAAATTGAAAAACATGTTCAAACGCAATCAGGTCATGATCACGGCGCTGGCTATTATGATAGCGGTCGCAGGGTATCTGAATTTTGCCGGGACACAGATCGGGGAAGAGGAGCTTGTAAGCGCTGGGGCAGAAAATACAGACGGGGATATGGAGGCGCTTTTGGAGCTGTCGGACGAGGATCTGGCGGCGGACATCCCGAGCCTTGATTCGGATACGGAGGGGCTTGCCGCCGAAAATTATCTGGACGCCGATATGCAGGCGGCGGACAGCGCAGACGTGTCGATCGTGACCGATTATATCGACGAAGAGGCGGCGGAGGCAGGCGCAGAAGCGTCGGCACAGGAAGCAGAAGTGCCGGACGGGGAGATTCCGGGCGAGGCGGTTTTTACCAATTCGGAGGGGTTAAACAGCCTGTCGGGGGCGCGGCTGTTAAAGGAGCAGACCCGTGCGAAAAATAAGGAGACGCTTTTGGAGATCATCAATAATGCAAACATCGCGGAGAGCCAGAAGCAGGAGGCGGTGGACAATATGATCGAGCTGACAGACGTTGCAGAGCGGGAGACGGCGGCGGAAATCCTGCTGGAATCCAAGGGGTTTGCGGACGCGGTCGTGACGGTGACGGAGGATTCGGCGGATGTGGTCGTGGGGATTTCGGCGCTGACGGACGCGCAGTGCGCCCAGATCGAGGACGTGGTGGCAAGAAAGACCGGGGTTCCGGCTGAAAATATCGTGATCAATCCGCTGGCGGGGCAGTGATCCTGAAAGACGGCGTCCTGCGGCGGCATGTGTCCCTGTCCGGGAGCCCCTGCACAGCGCAGTCCTCCCGGCAGACGCTTTTGCAGGGCAGGGACCGGCAGACGCAAAAAAGAAATGCGTGCGAAACGGGAAAAAGTGTGTTACACTAGTTCTGATTGTACTGAGACGACAGGAAATGTACATTATATAAATGAAGCAACTGAATCGCTATGAAAGGAGATACGCAATGAAGAGAGTGTTTTTGATCGTACTGGACAGTGTGGGCGTAGGCGCGATGCCGGATGCGGCTTCCTATGGGGATGCGGGAACAAATACCTTAAAGGCGGCTGCCTCCAGCCCTTATTTCGATGTAAAAAATATGGCGTCTTTGGGCTTGTTTCGGTTAGACGGGATCGACTGGCATGAACCGGGCGCAGAGTTGTCCGGCAGGATCGCGCGGATGGCGGAAGCCTCCAAGGGAAAGGATACGACGACCGGGCACTGGGAGATCGCGGGCATCTGTTCCGAAAAGCCGATGCCGACTTATCCGGATGGTTTTCCGCAGGAGGTGCTGGACCGGTTCAGCGAGGCGACGGGCAGGGGCGTTTTGTGCAACAAGCCCTATTCCGGCACGGACGTGATACGGGATTACGGCGACGAGCATGTGCGCACCGGAAAGCTGATCGTCTATACTTCGGCGGACAGCGTGTTCCAGATCGCGGCGCACGAGGACGTAGTTCCGGTGGAGGAGCTGTACCGCTGCTGCGAGATCGCCCGGGAACAGCTGCAGGGCGAGCACGGCGTCGGCAGGGTAATCGCGCGCCCGTTTACGGGAGAGAGCGGCAATTATACGAGGACACCCAGACGGCACGATTATTCGCTGCTTCCGCCGTCGGTGACGATGCTGGATCAGCTGAAGGCTGCCGGAAAGGACGTGATCGGCGTCGGCAAGATCCGCGATATTTTTGCGGGCAAGTCGATCACGGAATATGTGACGACCTCCGGCAATGAGGACGGCATCGCAAAGACGATCGAATATATGAAAAAAGACTTTGACGGGCTCTGCTTTGTCAATCTGGTGGATTACGACATGCTTTACGGGCACCGCAGGGACGTGGACGGATACGCAAGGGCGCTGACTTATTTTGATGAAAAGCTGCCGGAGATGCTGGCGCTTTTAAAGGAGGACGACGTGCTGATGATCACGGCGGATCACGGCTGCGATCCCTCTTATACCAAAACGACGGATCATACGAGGGAATACACGCCGTTTCTGATGGCAGGTCCGTCCGTTGTGCCCGGCAATCTGGGAACCCGCAAAACCTTTGCGGACATCGGGGCGACCGTGCTTGACTGGTTCGGGATCACGCCGGAATTTGAAGGAAAATCCATGCTGCCGTAAAAGGCGGGGGCATCACACAAGAAATACTGTTTTTACCGCATAAGAAATACCATTTTTACCGGAGGAGATTTATTTTGGGCAATCTGAAAGAAGAAATTAACAGAAGAAGGACATTTGCGATCATTTCCCACCCCGACGCGGGTAAGACGACGCTGACGGAGAAATTCCTGCTGTACGGCGGCGCGATCAATCTGGCGGGTTCCGTAAAGGGAAAAGCGACGGCGCGCCACGCGGTGTCGGACTGGATGGAAATTGAAAAACAGAGAGGTATTTCAGTCACTTCTTCCGTTCTTCAGTTTGAATACGACGGCTACTGCATCAACATTTTGGACACGCCGGGACATCAGGATTTCTCGGAGGACACTTACCGGACGCTGATGGCGGCGGATTCCGCGGTCATGGTCATCGACGCGAGCAAGGGCGTTGAGGCGCAGACGCGCAAGCTGTTTAAGGTGTGCGTGATGAGAAAGATCCCGATCTTTACGTTTATCAACAAGATGGACAGGGACGCCAACGACACCTTCGACCTTTTGGACGACATCGAAAAGGAACTGGGCATCGCCACCTGCCCGATGAACTGGCCGATCGGCTCCGGAAAGAGCTTCAAGGGCGTATACGACAGGGAAAAACGCTGCGTGATCACCTATTCCGACACGGAAAAAGGAACGAAGGAGGGCGAGGCGACGGAGATCCCGGTGGACGAGCTGGACAAGCTGACCGGCTTTGTGGGCGAGAACCTGAAAGAAAAGCTGATGGAGGAGATCGAGCTTTTGGACGGGGCGAGCGCGGAATTTGATCTGGAACAGGTGCAGGCGGGCGAGCTGACGCCGGTATTTTTCGGGTCTGCGCTGACAAACTTCGGCGTGGAGGACTTTTTGCAGCACTTTTTACAGATGACGACGACGCCCCTGCCGCGCCGCGCGGACGTCGGGCTGATCGACCCGACGGAGCATGCGTTCAGCGCCTTCGTGTTCAAGATCCAGGCGAACATGAACAAGGCGCACCGCGACAGGATCGCGTTCATGCGCATCTGTTCGGGCAAATTTGAATCGGATATGGACGTAAAGCACATCCAGAGCCAGCGCGTGATGCGCCTTTCACAGCCCCAGCAGATCATGGCAAACGACAGAAAGATCCTGACGGAGGCGTATGCGGGAGACATCATCGGCGTGTTCGACCCGGGCATTTTTTCCATCGGCGATACGCTGTGCATGCCCAAGGAGCAGTTCCAGTATGAGGGGATCCCGACCTTTGCGCCGGAGCATTTCGCGAGAGTGCGCCAGATGGATACGATGAAGCGCAAGCAGTTTGTAAAGGGCATCAACCAGATCGCCCAGGAGGGCGCGATCCAGATCTTCCAGGAGTTCAATACCGGTATGGAGGAGATCATCGTGGGCGTTGTGGGCGTTTTGCAGTTTGACGTGTTGAAATTCCGTCTGGAAAGCGAATACAACGTGGAGATCAAGCTGGAGCCGCTTCCTTACGAGCACATCCGCTGGATCGAGAATAAGGAAGAGGTGGATCTGACAAAGATCGTGGGAACCTCCGACATGAAAAAGATCAAGGATCTCAAAGGAAACCCGCTGCTTTTGTTTGTCAACGCATGGAGCGTCGGCATGGTATTGGACCGCAATAAGGGTCTGGTCCTTTCGGAATTCGGGAAAAACTGACGGACGGCAGCAGCGCAGGCGGAAAATAAACCTATGCAAAACAGACAGATTTTGTTATAATACCCTCAGTGGATAAGAAAGCTTGGATAAGCATAAAGGAGGCGCCATTATGGAGAAGGAAACCAAAAAGAATACCTATGTACTGCAGGAGGATGAGAATATCGGCACCGTGCAGATTGCGGATGAAGTGGTTGCGATCATTGCGTCCTTAGCCGCTACGGAGGTGGAAGGCGTTTCTTCCATGGCCGGCAACATCACCAACGAGGTAATGAGCAAGGTGGGCGTAAAGAGCCTGACAAAGGGCGTTAAGGTAGAGGTGTTTGGCTCCGACGTAAAGGTTGGGCTGGCAGTTTTGCTTGAGTACGGATACAACATCCCTGCGACCTGCCAGAAGGTGCAGGAGCGCGTAAAAAATGCGATCGAGAATATGACGGGCTTAAACGTGACGGATGTGGACATCCGCATTGCGGGCGTCAATATGAACACGGCGAAGCACTGAGAAATACAGGTAGGAGAGCAGATGAACAGAACAGAGCAGAGGGAACAGATTTTTATGCTGCTGTTCCGTGTGGAATTTAACCGGAAATCCGACATGGAAGAGCAGTGCACCCTTTTTTTTGAGGAAGCGGAGACGGAGATTTCCGAAAAGGATCAGAATTATATCCGGTCCAAATATGAGAAGATCGCAGAACGGCTGCCGGAGATCGACCGTCTGATTAATGAGACGGCAAAGGGCTGGGATACGCAGCGGATGGGCAAGGTTGAGCTTGCGATCATCCGTCTGGCAGTCTATGAGATCAAGTTTGACGAAAGCGTGCCGACAGGCGTTGCCATCAACGAGGCGGTGGAGCTGGCAAAGAAATTCGGACAGGACAGCTCCGCCGGTTTCGTAAACGGCATTCTGGCAAAATTCGCATGAAAAATGTCTATACGGTAGCCCAGGTAAACTCTTATATCAAGAATATGTTTACCCAGGATTTTTTACTCCAGTCCATTCTGGTGAAAGGCGAAGTGAGCAACTGCAAGTACCATTCTTCAGGGCATATTTATTTTACCCTGAAGGATGAAAAAGGTGCGATCGCATGCGTGATGTTTGCCGGCAACCGGAGCGGACTGAAATTTCATATGCGGGAAGGGCAGCAGGTAGTCGTCGCCGGGACGGTGGACGTTTACGAGCGGGACGGCAAATATCAGCTCTATGCAAGGGAGATCATCCTGGACGGGGCGGGGCTTTTGTACGAGCGCTTTGAACAGCTCAAACGGGAGCTGGAGGACAGGGGGCTGTTTTCTTTGGAATACAAACGGCAGATCCCGAAGTTTGTGAGGCGTCTCGGCGTCGTGACCGCCCCGACGGGGGCGGCGGTGCGCGACATCATCAATATCGCGAGACGGCGCAACCCTTATGTCCAGATCATCCTTTATCCTGCCATCGTGCAGGGCGATCAGGCGCCGCAGAGCATCGTCAACGGGATCCGCGCGCTGGAACAGGCGGGCGTGGACGTGATGATCGTCGGAAGAGGCGGCGGTTCGATCGAGGATCTGTGGGCGTTTAATGAAGAAATCGTGGCGCAGGCGATTTTTGACTGCAGCGTGCCGGTCATTTCGGCGGTGGGGCATGAGACGGATACGACGATCGCCGACTATGTGGCGGATCTGCGCGCGCCTACGCCCTCTGCGGGGGCAGAGCTTGCCGTCTATGACGCAGCCCTTGTGGAAGCGCAGCTAAAGGAGGCGGAGGCAGGGCTTACGCGCAGGATGAAACAGAAGATCGCCGCTGTGCGGATGCAGCTGCAGAACAGCCGGACGCGCCTGCGGTATTTAAGCCCCATGGGGCAGATCCGGGAAAAAAGAAACTGGCTGTGCCAGACGGAGGAGAGGCTGCAGGACAGGATGGAGCGGAGGCTTCAAAAAAACCGGCATACGCTCTCTTTGTATGTGGAGAAGCTAAAAGGGCTTTCCCCGCTGGAAAAGCTGAATCAGGGCTTTTCCCATGTGGCAGACAGGGCAGGCAGGACGGTAACGGACGTAAACCGCGTGCAGCCGGGCGAGCTTTTGACGATCCATGTCAAAAACGGCAGGATCATCGCAGAAGTGAAGGAGAAGGAACAATGGAAGCAGTCAACAGGGAGCTGACGCTGGAAGAGGCGTTTGCCCGTCTGGAAGAGGTCACGAGGACGCTGGAGGATGAGGGGATTTCCCTCGAAGAGTCCTTTGCCGTGTATCAGAAGGGCATGGAGCTTTTGAAATATTGCAATGAAAGCATCGACAAGGTGGAAAAAAAGGTTCTGGTTTTGAATGGGGAGGGAAAGCTGGATGAATTTTAAGGAGGAACTGGCGCAGCGTACCGCAGAGGCGGAAGAGGTGCTGAAACGGTATCTGCCAAAGGAAGAGGGCTTTCAGAAACAGGTAATAGAGGCGATGAACTACAGCGCCCTGGCGGGCGGGAAGCGGCTGCGCCCGATATTGATGGCAGAGAGCTTCCGGCTGTGCAGCGGGGAAGGGACGCTTGCAGAGCCGTTTATGGCGGCGCTGGAGATGATCCACAATTATTCCCTCGTACATGACGACCTTCCGTCCATGGACAACGACGAGTACAGAAGAGGAAGAAAGACGACATGGACGGTATACGGGGAAGGCATGGCGGTGCTGGCGGGGGACGCGCTTTTAAATTATGCCTTTGAAACGGCGGCGCAGTCCTTTGACCTTGTGGAAAAAATGCCGGAGGACAGACAGGCGGCAGCTTTCCGCGCCGTGGCGCGGGCAATGCAGATTCTCTCTAAAAAGGCGGGGATCTTCGGGATGATCGGCGGTCAGTGCGCCGACATCTGCAGCGAAAGCCTTCCGAAGGAGCAGGCAACAAAGGAGCTTTTATGGTACATCCATAAGAACAAAACGGCGGCGCTGATCGAGGCGGCATTTATGATCGGGGCGGTGCTGGCGGGAGCGTCTGACGAGGATACGGCAAAGCTGGAGCAGGCGGCGGAAAATATCGGGATCGCCTTCCAGATCCAGGACGATATTCTGGATGTGACAAGCTCTCTGGAAGTGCTGGGAAAGCCGACGGGCAGCGACGAGAAAAACCATAAGGCAACGTATGTGAGCTTAAACGGGCTGGAACAATCCCGTCAGGATGTGAAGGCATTGTCGGAAGAGGCGCTTGGGATTTTGCGCGCATTTCCGGAGCGGAACCTGTTTTTGGAGGAGCTTGTCACGACACTGATCAACAGGGAAAAATAGAAGGAGGCTTTGCATGCTTCTGGAACAGATACAACAGACAAATGATATTAAAAAAATAAATCCGAAGGATTATCCGAAGCTGGCGGAGGAGATCCGTCAGTTTCTGATCGAAAAGATCAGCACCACGGGCGGGCATCTGGGCTCTAATCTGGGCGCAGTGGAGCTGACGATGGCGATGCATCTGGCGCTGGATCTGCCGGAGGACAAGATCGTGTGGGATGTGGGACACCAGTCCTATACCCACAAGCTTCTGACCGGGCGCAGGGAGGGTTTTGACCAGCTGCGCAAATACGGCGGGATGAGCGGCTTTCCAAAACGCAAGGAGAGCGACTGCGACAGCTTTGACACGGGACATTCCTCCACCTCGATCTCGGCGGGTTTAGGGCTTGTGCGGGCGCGGGACATTCAGGGAAAGGACAACACCGTGATCTCGGTCATCGGGGACGGCGCGCTGACGGGCGGCATGGCGTATGAGGCGCTCAACAACGCGGCGCGGATGGATACGAATTTCATCATCATTTTAAACGACAACAACATGTCCATTTCGGAAAACGTGGGCGGCGTATCAAAATATCTGAACAATATCCGCACGTCCAATACCTATCTGGACATTAAGGATAATATTTACGACGGCATCCGCAGCACCCGCTACGGGGACGGCGTCGTAACCGGCGTGCGCCGGGTAAAAAACAGCCTAAAGCAGCTGGTGATTCCGGGCATGTGGTTTGAGGACATGGGGATCACCTATCTGGGGCCGGTGGACGGGCACGACGTAAACGGGCTCGTACGGGTCATTAAGGAAGCCAAGCGGCGCAAAAACTGCGTCCTGATCCATGTGCTGACCCAGAAGGGCAAGGGCTACGGGCCGGCGGAGAAGCATCCGGCGCGTTTCCACGGGGCGGAGCCCTTTGACGTGGCGACGGGCGTTCCGTTAAAGAAAAAGACAAAGGCGAACTATACGGATATTTTTTCGACGGTCATGGTCAAGCTGGCGGCGCGGCATGAGGATGTGGCGGCGATCACGGCGGCGATGCCGGACGGCACGGGATTAAAGCGGTTTAAAAGCGCCTATCCGGAACGGTTTTTCGACGTGGGCATCGCAGAGGAGCACGCGGTGACCTTTGCGGCGGGGCTGGCGGTCGGCGGGCTGCATCCGGTGGTGGCGATCTATTCCTCCTTTTTGCAGAGGGCGTACGACCAGATCCTGCATGACGTGTGCTTACAGAACGTGCCCGTGATCTTTGCAATCGACAGGGCGGGGCTTGTAGGCAGCGACGGGGAAACCCATCAGGGCATTTTTGACCTGTCCTATCTTTCATCGATCCCGAATATGCACATCATGGCGCCCAAGAATAAATGGGAGCTTTCCGATATGATGAAATTTGCCTATGCCTATCAGGGGCCGATCGCGATCCGCTATCCGAGAGGGGAAGCCTTCGACGGCCTGGCAGAGCACAGGGCAGAGATCCGGATGGGAAAGAGCGAAATGATCTTTGAAGAAAGCGGCATCGCCCTGTTTGCCATCGGCAGCATGGTAAAGACGGCGATTGAGGTGCGGGAGGCATTAAAAGAAAAGGGAATTTCCTGCACGCTTGTAAACGCGCGCTTTGCAAAGCCCATCGACGAAGAGATGATCCGTTATCTGGCGCAGAACCATGGGCTGATCGTCCCGATGGAGGAAAATGTGGCAAGCGGCGGGCTGTCTGAAAAGGTGGTCACGCTTGTCAATCAGGAGAAGCTTCCTGCAGAGGTTCTTCCCGTAACGATCCCGGACGAATATGTGGAGCACGGGAACGTGGACATTTTAAAGGATGAGATCGGCATCAGCACGGCAAAGATTGTGGAAAAAATAGAGAGGTTGTTACAGCACAGATGAAGGAACGGTTGGACGTCCTGCTCGTAAAGCAGGGGCTGGCAGAGTCCAGAGAGAAGGCAAAGGCGGTCATCATGGCGGGCGAGGTGTTTGTCCAGGGACAGAGGGAGGACAAGGCGGGCGCGATGTTTGACGAGACAAAGGTTCAGATCACAGTGAAGGGAAGCTCCTTAAAATATGTCAGCCGGGGCGGCCTGAAACTGGAAAAGGCGATGGCAAATTTCCCGATCGTCCTGACGGACAAGGTGTGCATGGACATCGGCGCTTCCACCGGCGGCTTTACGGACTGCATGCTGCAAAACGGCGCGCAGAAGGTGTATTCGGTGGACGTAGGGCACGGGCAGCTTGCGTGGAAGCTTCGGCAGGACGAGCGGGTTGTCTGCATGGAAAAGACGAATTTCCGCTACCTGACGCGGGATCAGATCGCAGACGACTTAGACTTTGCTTCCGTGGACGTTTCTTTTATTTCCCTGACAAAGATCCTGCTTCCGGCGCGGCGGCTTTTAAATACGGGCGGCCAGATGGTGTGCCTGATCAAGCCGCAGTTTGAGGCGGGCAGGGAGAAGGTCGGCAAAAAGGGCGTCGTGCGAGAAAAGAGCGTGCACCGGGAAGTGATCGCAAAGGTCATGGATTTTGCGGATCTTCTGCAGTTTGAGGTGCTGGGGCTGACCTGGTCGCCGATCAAGGGGCCGGAAGGGAATATCGAATATCTGATCTTTCTGCAGAAAAAAGACGGCGGAGCCGTTCCGGAAACGGAGCAGGAGGCGGAGGCTCTTCTGAAAAGGGTGCAGGAGGAAAAATCCGGCATTTCCGGGCAGGAAGAGAGAAGGCTTCTGATCGCACAGACCGTGGAAGGCTCGCACGGAGAGCTTCAGGAGTAGGCGGATGAAACATTTTATCATTATTACGAATAAGCCGAAGGATCCGGCGCTTGAGCTGACCGGGAGGGTGCGGCGCTATCTGGAAGAAAACGGCGCGTCCTGTATCGTCTGCGCGGACGAAATGCCGAAAACGGCATGGGATGCGCTTCTTTTAAAAGAAGCGGGACGTACCGACGCGATCCTCGTGCTGGGCGGCGACGGGACGCTTCTGCGGGCGGCAAGGGATACGGTCGGCAGCGGGATCCCGATGCTTGGCATCAATATCGGGACGCTGGGCTTTCTGACGGAGGTGGAACCGGCAAATCTGGAAGAGGCGCTTAACAGGCTTCTGGACGGCAGGTTTTGCGTGGAAGAGCGGATGATGCTAAGCGGCGCGGTGCTGCGGGAGGGCGTGCGGCAGGAGGAAAACTGCGCGTTAAACGATATTACGATCACACGCTGCGGGCATCTGCGGATGCTGTATTTCCAGATCTATGTAAACGGCAAGCTGTTAAAGGAATACCATGCAGACGGCATCATCATCGCGACGCCCACGGGCTCGACCGGCTATAACATGTCGGCGGGCGGGCCGATCGTGGAGCCGGGGGCGCAGCTGATCGTACTGACGCCGGTATGCCCCCATACGCTGCAGACAAGAAGCGTGATCCTGCGGGCGGAGGACGAAATCTCCATCCGGATCATCGGCAAGGCAGGGATGGAGGAAACCGGGATCGAGGCGTGCTTTGACGGCAGCAGGAATATTGAACTGGGCGCAAAAGATGAGGTGCGGGTAACAAGGAGCACGCAGACAGCTTCGGTCATCAAGATCAGCGAGGCGTGTTTTTTGGACGTCCTGCACCGGAAGCTGAGCGAATAAGCGCCGTAAAGAGGAGCAATGGAATGAAGCAGAACAGACATCAGAAAATAGCGGAACTGGTATCGCGCTATGAGATAGAAACGCAGGAGGAGCTTGCCGAAAAGCTGAAAGAGGCGGGCTTTTCCGTGACGCAGGCGACGATTTCCAGAGACATCAGGCAGATGAATCTGTCCAAGCTCCCGGCGGGAAACGGCAGACAGAAATATGTGATCTTAAAGCAGGAGCACGAGCTTTTGTCGGACAACAAATATATCCGTGTGCTCCGAGACGGTTTTGTTTCCATGGATATGGCGCAGAATATCCTTGTGATGCGCACGGTCGCGGGAATGGCGATGGCGGTGGCGGCGGCGCTGGACGCGATCCATTTCGGGGAGGTGGTCGGCTGCATCGCCGGCGACGATACGATCATGATCGCGGTGCGTTCCGCAGAGGATACGAAGATCCTGATGGAAAAAATCAGGGAGCTGATTAGCAAAGGGGAAAAGGAGTAAAAGATTGTTAGTAAGCCTGCATGTGAAAAATCTGGCTTTGATCGAAGAAACGGAAGTTTTTTTCGGACAGGGATTGAATATCCTGACCGGCGAAACCGGTGCGGGAAAATCTGTGATTCTGGGCTCGGTGGCGCTTGCACTGGGACAGAAGGCGGATCGGGACATGATCAGGACGGGCGCGGAGTACGCCCTGATCGAACTGAATTTTGAAGTGACGGACGCAGTGCGGCAAAAGCTTTTGGAGCTGGACATCCCTGTTGAGGACGATCAGGTGATCCTCCAGCGCAGGGTCATGCCAACAAGGAGCATCTGCCGCATCAACGGGGAAACCGTAAACGCGCGGGTGTTAAAAGAGCTGGCAGGGCTTTTGATCGACATCCACGGACAGCATGACAGTCAGGTGCTCCTGCAGACGAGGAGGCATCTGGAAATTTTGGACGGTTACGCGGGAGAGCAGCTGGCAGAGGCAAAAGCCGCTTATCATAAGGCGTGGCAGGAAAAAAATGCCATCGCGAAGGAAATTTTAGAAAACGGTCTGGATGAGGCGGCAAGAAAGCGGGAAATCTCCCTGGCAGAATTTGAGCTGGAAGAGATCACGGACGCAGCGCTTACGGAGGGCGAGGACGAGCAGCTGGAAAAGGATTACCGGAAAATGGTAAACGGCCGCAGGATCGCAGAAACGCTGAACCTCGTCCATGCGCTGACCGGATATGAGAGCGCAGAGAGCGCGGGAGAGGCGGCAGGACGCGCGCTCCGGGAGCTTTCCGGCATCGTTTCCTATGATGAGAATTTAGAGGAGATCTACCGCCAGCTTTCGGAGGTGGACGGGCTTTTAAATGATTTTAACCGGACGGTTTCGGACTATCTTTCCGATCTGGAATTTGACGAAGAGACGTTCCGGGCGGCGGAGCAGAGGCTGGATACGGTGAACCGGCTGAAGGATAAATACGGAAGGAGCATTTCAGAGGTGCTCCTTTATGCAAAAAAGAGACAGGAGGAGCTGGACCGGCTGAACCATCAGGACGAATGGCTGGCGGCAAGGCGGGAAGCGCTGTTTCAGGCGCAGGAGAAGCTTTCCGGTCTGGCGCAGAAGCTTGGAGCGCTGCGGAAAAAGGCGGCGCAGGCATTTACCGCCGATATGCAGGCGGCGCTGCAGGATATGAATTTTTTGCATGTGGAGTTTGAGGTTTCCTTAACGCAGAAGGAGGAATGCGGCCCGGACGGCATGGACGACGCCGTTTTCCTGATCTCTACCAATCCGGGCGAGCCGGTAAAGCCGCTGGCGTCCATTGCCAGCGGGGGCGAGCTGTCCAGGATCATGCTGGCGTTAAAGACGATCACCGCCAGACAGGAGACGATCGGGACGTTTATTTTTGACGAAATTGACGCCGGGATCAGCGGAAAGACCGCATGGAAGGTGTCGCAGAAGCTGGGAATCCTTGCAAAGACCCACCAGATCATCTGCATTACCCATCTGCCCCAGATCGCGGCGATGGCGGACCATCATTTTTATATCGAAAAAAAATGCGGTGGGAGCTTCCACGGCGACCACGATCCGCAGGCTTTCCGGGGACGGCAGCTTAGAGGAGCTGGCGCGGCTGTCGGGAGCGGCAGAGCTGACGCCGTCCGTTTTGGCAAATGCGAAAGAAATGAAAGAATTGGCAGAAAAAAATAAATAAAACCGAACATACTAAGGAGGACGCGACGGTGCGTCCTCCTGTTTTTTTATTGCAGAAAAAAGCCTGTGTCAGGAAAGAAACATTGCCCTGCAGGATGCTTTTTCACAACGGGGGAGCGCGATTTTGGGAGAAAGGAAGGGATGCTGGTGAAAAAGAGGAAACGGGGCTGCCGGATACTTGGCTGGTCGGTCTTTTCAACTGCCGCCGCAGCGCTTTTGGGCAGCTGGCTTTTTTATACATGGGAAAAAATCCCGGCTTCCATCAGAATAAAAGCGGGAAGCGAGCAGGAATTATCCCTGAATGTGCCCGTCATGGGAGAAATTTATTCCTCCTGCCCGGAAAAGGAGGCGGTAATCCCGGTCAATTTAAGCAGGCCCGTCACGGTCATGGCAAACCGGACTGAGGAATACACGATGGATGTGAAGCTGTTTGGCGTCATTCCCTTTAAAACGGTAAATGTGCAGGTAATCCCGGATGAAATGCTTGTGCCGGCGGGGGTTCCCATCGGGATTTATGTGAAAACGGACGGGATCCTCGTGATCGCGCAGGGGGATTTTGAGGGGATGGATCATGCCAGAAAGGAGCCTGCAAAGCATCTTTTGCAGCCGGGCGATTATATTTTGAAGGTGGATCAGAAGGAAGTGGAGTCGAAGGCGGATTTTACGAAGCTGGTTTCAGAGTCGGGAGGCAGGCAGCTGGTGCTCACGATCCGGCGGGAGGAGGAAATTTTTGAAGTCAGGGTGCAGCCGGAGCAGAACGCGGACGGCGAATATAAGCTTGGCATCTGGATCCGGGACAACGCCCAGGGCGTCGGGACGATGACCTATCTGGAAGAGGACGCTGCCTTCGGGGCGCTGGGGCATGGCATCAACGATACGGATACGGCGCTTTTGATGGATGTGAAGGGCGGAAGCCTTTACAAAACGGAGATCATCGCGGTCAAAAAAGGACAGGACGGCACGCCCGGAGAGCTGACCGGCGTGATCGATTATAATTTGTCCAATAAGATCGGGACGATCGACACCAACTCGGTGGAAGGGATATTCGGGACGGTAAGCAGAGCGGAAGCGGAGGCGGTGCAGGCAGAAGCGATGCCGATCGGCTTAAAACAGGACGTGAAGCTTGGAAAAGCGCAGATTTTGTGCTGCGTGGACGGCGAAAAGAGCCCCAAAAGCTACGAGGTGGAGATCCGGGCGGTGCATCTGGATCATGACAATGTAAACCGGGGGATCGAGCTGGAGGTAACGGACGCTGCGCTGCTTGAGCAGACCGGGGGGATTGTGCAGGGGATGAGCGGCTCGCCGATCATACAGGACGGAAAGCTGGTGGGGGCGGTAACGCATGTGCTGGTAAATGATCCGGCGAGAGGGTATGGGATTTTTATTGAAAATATGCTGGGGCATTGAGCAATGCAGCAGACATAAGCGGAGCGGATTGCGAAGTCAGCGTGAGTTTACTCACAGGCTGGTCTGCTGTTTTTGATTTCTATTTGGCGAAAGCCAAACACCTCGAAAAGCGGAGCTTTTCGAGGTGGGTTTGGACGGGAGTGGAGGGAGGGGCAAGTTTGCTTTTTTAGGTCTTTTTTATCTATATAAGTTTGAGCACTTATGGTACAATGGAGTTAACAAATTGGAAGTTATCTTTCCAGCATACGGTATGGGTATAAGATTTATTGGAAAGGTGGTAGAGAATGTGATAAACGAAGCGGTATTAAGCAATAACAAAGAATTTACATCTTTTATGTTTCATGGGCATAATATACGTTTTAAAACATCTCCAAGGTTGGAACGATATACGAAAGTAGTTGAATGGGATCATGGTTATATCGTTGTTATGGCAAAATATGAGGGATGCGATGAGGAAGAAGAATATATTGATTTAATTCCAATTCTTAATAATTTGTATATTGATGTGGAAGAATTTTTGAAGCCGATTCAGAAAGTGAGGATTGAATATGTGTAATATTAAAGAAGTGGCAGATGCAGCGGAAATGATTATAAATGGATATGCATTTACAAAAGATGGTGAAAATGTAAGAGTCCTTAATTTGAATAATCCATATAAAGCAGCGTATTTAAGCAGAATGGGAGAAGTGCTGGAAACAAGTATGGATGATATAGAGTTGGAAATCGTATTGGAATATTATCAGAAAAATCATAAATATATGGAGGAATAATATATGCCCAAATATTATGAATATAAAGTATGTGGGTATTATTTGTATTATACCTCGCATTGTATAATTGAAGCTATGCATGTACATGCAAGTGACAGAAAGCTTACAGAAGCAGGATCTGCAAAGTTTTTTGTGAAAAAAGACGGTGAAACAACAATAGAGGATGAAGGTCAGCTGACTGATAGAGAAATCAGAATGGTTCGTGAATTTATAAAAGATAACTACAAGGAAATGTATATGAAATGGGCACAGAAAAGTGATAACGAATTTTATGGAGAATAAAATATCATTCCTGATAAAAAAGCGAAAGATTAATAGCAGTTATGTTTATCACACATGGCAGTTTTTTGTTTTAAATGTTGTCTCTAATGATAATCACTCGTGAGCGGATCGCCGATCATACAGGATGGAAAGCTGGTGGGGGGCGGTAACGCATGTGCTGGTAAATAATCCGGCGAGAGGGTATGGTATTTTTATTGAAAATATGCTGGGGCATTGAGCAATGCAGCATACATAGGGAAAGTCGATATGGGAGCTTGCTCACGATATCGACTTTTTCTTCTTGCTGATATACGGCAAAAGTCGTATATCAGCAAGAAGCGGAGCGGATTGCGAATGCTGCATTGCGAAGTCAGCGTGAGTTTACTCACAGGCTGGTCTGCTGTTTTTGGTTTCTATTTGGCGAAAGCCGTCCGGAGCGGTTTCAAAAAATGAAAAAAATTCAAATTTTGAAACCAGACGATTGAAGTCTTGTGCAGAAATATGATTTGCCGGACACATTAGTTTTACAGCCCTGAGAGCAAATGAAACAGCAACGAACCATGTCACAGTTGGCAGATATATCAAGTATCTGTGCAATGCTTTCGTCTTTTATGATGTTAAGCGTTATAACATTCATGGCAGGAAATAGCTTGAAAGCTCCGAGAAATTTTATTTGTGTGATACCGGTATTCGTTATGCTGTCCTTTGCACTAGAAATATGGATTACGGCAGAGTATATGAGAACATCGTTTGTATTGAACTGCTTCGCAGGGGATACGATGTCTATGTTGGAAAGCTTTATCAAAAGAAAGTTGACTTTGTTGTTCAAAAAGGCAGCGAGAAAATTTATATTCAGGTGAGTGATAATATTTCCGGACAGGAAACCTTTGAACGGGAATGTGCTCCATTGTTTCAGATCAGGGCTGCTTATCCGAAGATGATTATTGCCAGAACGAAGCTTTATACGGTTATCCTGATTTGTAAGCGTTTCTTTATTGTCTTGCCTGTTTTTTAGGATTTTTCTTGATAGAAAAGTTTGAGTGCTTACGGTATAATGGAGTTAACAAATTTAGAATTGACCGAGCTGAAAGCGAGGGATGCTTCTTGTCCGTAGGGCAAGAAGATGGAAGCAGAAAAAACTTGAATTTATAAAGGAGGGGATATAAAATGGAAACATTAAAAAAATTCAAAAGAAGCTTTTGGCGAGTTCCCTTGATTTCACTGATAGCAGGACTACTCTATAATCCGTGCTATATCCAAATTGTGTTACATTTTGGTGTGATTGAGCCGGGTGTTATAGATAGCAAGATTGCTCTTTTGACGAGTGGTGGGCTGATGATTGTATTCTTGTTTCTTGGTGGGATTGTGCTGCTGCGTAATGAAACTCGTTTGGAAATCTTTGTTTCATCATCTATTGTTGTTGTATATGGGATTTTACTATTGGTAATTCAAGTCCTTTCTGGAAGCATGACAGGTTCTGCCGCCGTAGTTTTTATGCACTTGGGGACACCTTTAGAATGGATGTGTTTTCCATCATCACTTAGCCTTTATTTGAAGGAGCAAATGTCGATTACTGTGCCTATTGGATATTTGCGTTTCTTTATCCCATGGTTATTCGTCCTATTTGGGAAAAAGACCAGCGTTAAATAATAAAATAAATCCCAGTTTTCAAGAACCCAATATCATCGGTACATAGCAGCTGTGCATCTCATGTTTATGGCTGTTTTGCTGTTTTAGATTTCCTGTTATTTATTTTGAATGGGATCAGGGTTATATCATTGCTATGGCGGAATTGATTTATCATTAACATTTTTACTGGTGGCATATATTTGGCTCATAAATAGGATTAGAATATTGTCGGAAAAATCGTAAATACATGGAGGGCATTTGAGATGTTCGGATTTGGAAAAAAAGAAAAGAAACCACTTTTCATTAAAACAAAAGATGTATTTTCAATTATGAAATCAGATTATGATAATGGAGTTGCTTTTGACTTGATTGATTTTAATTTGGAAGGTAAAACCTACACAATGGGGTCAGTACTTATTCCGGACAGCAAAGAAAAAAAGGAAAATATATATTTTGTTTTTGAAAGTGAACGGTACAATACATATGAAGAATTTGCAGAGGGAGTTGAGATTGGAGGGGTTAAACTTTTCAATGCAGATACAGTCATTGAAATTTTGCGTGCCGGGATTATTGATGGCGAACCGATGATAAAAACACCTTGGGGAGATACCAGATTGGCAAAACTGGCAATCCAAAACTTCAAGAGGGATTAGATAAAAGCGGAAGCTGCGGATTTGAAAAATTTAGTTAATACAGAGGAGAAAGTCAGTTATGTACGAATATAGGGAATTTGGTTCGGAATTAGTTGAAGAGGTAAAAGAAATATATAGGCAGGAAGGATGGTTTGCATATCTTCAAGATGATGAAGCGCTTGTGAAAGCATATAAAAATTCAATTTATTGTTTAGGAACTTTTGAAAGCAACAGGCTTGTGGGATTTATCAGATGTGTTGGAGATGGTGAACATATCATTCTAATTCAGGATTTGATTATATCACCGGCTCATCAGCGGAGAGGAATTGGAACAAAGCTTTTTAAAATGGCAGCTGAAAAGTATTCTAAGGTTAGGATGTTTCAGGTCAATACTGATATAGAAGATGAAAGAGACAATCGGTTTTATCAGAAAATGGGAATGAAGCCAATCATTGAGGGGGATATGATTTCGTATTTCAGGTAAATTAACGGCAGGTAAAAAGTGTGAGAAAAATTGCGTGCAAGAATTATCAGGGAGCGGCTTTTAATGAGTGAAAATATCGTGATTGGAGTATAGTGTTGACTTCAGAATTTTCCGGAGGATACTATTTTGAATAAAAAGCGTTTATTATATGTGCTGATATTACTTATATGTACTACTGGTGCGCTTCTGTTATCAGGTACATTGATGAAGGAGAATACCATTGAAAGCAGGGAAGAATTATTGGAGAATGCAATTCCAGGAGGCGATGACTGGACTATTTCAAAAGAAATTGAAATTGACAGCTACATCATTAGCTGTGCTTATAGTGTAAATGGAAAATCAACGGTTGCGGTATTTGAACCGACATCAAATGGAAGGTATAAGTTTTCAACATCTGTAAACGGGGAGAATAAAAATATTATTATTGGCGGAGCAATCATAAATAATGAATGGTATGATTTGATTTGGTTTAATGGTGCTCAAACTGAATACGCAGAAATCATCTATACGATAAATGGTGTGAGAAAAGAACCATTAAAATACGACACAACAAACATGGATTTCATTTATATCAAAAACCCAGAAAAAGAGTATTCTATAGATGTTTACTATTATGATGGTAAGGGAAACAGATATGGATATTATTTGGATGACATATCGTGGGAGTTATGACGCCTGCTATTATGTGCTATGAAAACCAGAGCGTTAAACAGGATTATTTACAGAAAAAAATTCGGAGAGAACAACCTTGAAAGAAAACAAAACCGCAAAGCCGGATAGCCGCTGCGAAGCGCCGCAAAACATCACCGCATATTACCACCTTCCCGGGCTGTTTGAGTTTTACGAATTATATCGCGTATTTCTGCCTCTGTTTTTTGAACACAGGGAATATTTTTACGATTGGTGTGAAATCGGCTCCCTATACGGCGCTCCGGCAGACTGTATCTGGGGCGGAGGGCGCATCGGAGGGGAGGGATGCAGCCCGCGGGAGGCGCTGGGGCTGGCGCGGGAGTATGGGATTTCAGCCAGGCTGACGTTCAGCAATTCACAGCTGACAAAGAAGCATCTTGACGATGTCAGATGTAATGCGCTCTGTGCGCTTTTTGAGGGCGGGGGAGGGCGGCAGAACGGGATCATTGTCCATTCGGAGCTGCTTTTGGAATACCTGCAAAAAAGGTATCCCGGATTTTATTTCGTTTCTTCGACGACGAAGGTCCTGACGGAATTTCAGGATCTTTTGGACGAGATAAACCGGGAAGAATTTCGGTATGTCGTGCCGGATTTCAGGCTGAATCAGTCTTTTGAAAAATGGGATACGCTGTCTGCCAAGCAGAAAAGCAAGGTGGAATTTTTGTGCAACGAATGCTGCTGGTATGGCTGTCGGGACAGGAAACGCTGCTATGAGGCGGTAAGCCTTAAAAATCTTGGGGAGAATGCAGCGCATCGCTGTGCTGCGCCCGGCGCTCAGGGCGGCTACCGTTTTTCAAAGGCGATGGAAAATCCGGGATTTATCGGGATCGGGGAGATTACGGGGACGTATCTGCCGATGGGATTTTCCGATTTTAAAATCGAAGGAAGGGGGCTTGGCAGCGCGCTGATCCTGGAATTTTTACTTTATTATATGACCAAACCGGAGTATCAGCTTCGGGTCAGGGAAGAAATCTATCTGGACAATATGCTGGATCTATTCTGATTCCTCTTATGGCTGCATATACATAAACGAAAACGGTCTGCACGGCTGGCAGAGGCTGGCGGCAGCCGTCTGTATGCAGCTGTGGAAAACGGGGGGGAAGATGGGACAGATCAATGAAATAATAAAAGCGGTCAGCGGCAGCCTGTGGAATTTTCCGATGCTGGTACTTTTGGGCGGTACCCATCTGTATTTCACATTCCGGCTCGGGTTTATCCAGAAAAGGCTGCCGGAGGGACTGCGGCTGAGCATTTCGGGAGAAAAGGGAAACGGGAAGGAAAAAGCATCCCTTTCTCCGTATGCGGCGCTTTCTACGGCACTGGCGGCAACGATCGGAACCGGGAATATCATTGGGATTTCGGCGGCGATCGCGGTAGGGGGGCCGGGAGCGGTATTCTGGTGCTGGGTCAGCGGCGTATTCGGCATGGCGACCTGCTACGCGGAAAGTATGCTTTCTGCAAAATACCGCCTGAAAAGACCGGACGGAAGCGCCTACGGCGGCCCGATGTATGTGATGGAGAGGATTTTACATAAAAAATGGCTGGCGCGCCTGTTTGCCTTTTTTGCGGTGCTGGCTGCGATGTGCGTGGGAAGCAGTGTGCAGGCGCATTCGCTTACGGCGGCGGTCGTTTCCAACATCCCGGTTTCGCCGCATCTGGTCGGGATGGGCGCAGCACTGCTGGCGGGCAGCGTGCTCGTGGGCGGCTCCAAAAAGACGGCGCAGGTCTGCACTTATCTTGTCCCGGTCATGAGCGTTTTATATCTGGGCGGGTGCGCCTATGTGATCGCGCAGAATGCCGTGTGGGTTCCGGAGGCGCTGCGGGTCATGATCGTTTCGGCATTTTCGGGAAGGGCTGTGCTCGGCGGGGCTGCCGGGGGAGCGGTTATGACGGCGATCCGCACCGGGATGGCAAAGGGGCTGTTTACCAATGAGGCGGGGATGGGATCGATGCCGATGACCGCCGCCGCAACGGAAACGGGATCGCCGGTCCGGCAGGGGCTGATCTCCATGACGGGGGTATTCTGGGACACGATCGTGATGTGTGCGGTGACGGCGCTTGCGGTCATGAGCGATATGGTAAAAAATGCGGCGCCCTATATGGACGCCGCGCAGGATGAATATTGTTTTGTGGCATTTTCCGGGCTTCCCTTTGCGGGAACGGAAATCCTTTCCGTGTGCCTTGTCCTGTTTTCCTTTGCCACGATGATCGGCTGGAGCTTTTACGGGGAATGCGCCGCCGGCTACCTGTGGGGGGAAAAGGGCGTCAAGGCATTTCAGATATGCTATATCGTATTTGTTTATATCGGATCGGTGCTTTCTTTGGAGCTGGTCTGGAACCTGTCGGATGTATGCAATGCCTGCATGGCGCTTCCAAACCTGCTTTGTCTGTGGCTTTTGCGAAAAACGGTCATCCGCCAGACAAAGCAGGAATGCCGGAAAACGTCCGTCAGTCGGCAGGCTTTTCCCGGTGGATCTTCTTTTTGGTAAAGCCGGGGCCGCGCACCTCGTTGGCGTCGCTGATCACAAGAAAAGCGTCGGGATCAATGTCCATAACGAGCTGGTCAAGCGCCGCCATTTCGCGGCGGGAAACGATCGTCATAAGCACCGGCTGATCGGTTTTTAAGTAGCCGGTGGTCGCCCGCAGGAGGGTGCAGCCGCGGTCGAGACGGTCAAAAATCGCCTGCCGGATCTCTTCGTAATGGCTGCTTACGATGTCTACGCGCGCCTGATGCTTTCCGATGACGAGCACCTTATCGAGCACGAACGTATAGATCATGACAAGCAGGATGCCGTACAGGATTTCCTCCACGTTGGAAAAAAACATCTGGCAGATCAGGATGCCGACGTCAAACACATAAAGGGATACGGATACGGAAATACCGAACTTTTTTTTCAGGATCAGGGGCGGGATGTCCATGCCGCCTGTGGAAGCGCCCGCGCGGATCACGACGCCGATGCCCGCGCCGATCATGAGGCCGCCAAGCACGGTGCAGAGCATGGGATCGTCCGTAAGGGACGACAAAGCGGGGAACTGCTGCCAGAACGTCAGCGCCACCGGATAAAAAAAGGTACTGATGAGCGTTGTGAGCGCGAATTTTTTGCCGAGGATGAGAGCGCCCAGAAGAAACATGGCGAGGTTGAAGGCAAACACAAAAATGTTGAGGGGGATGTTGAAATAATGCTGGGCGGAAAGCCCGAGTCCCGTCGTGCCGCCGGTGATGATGCCGGAGGGCAGCAGGAACGATACGACGGCGAGGGCATAGACCGCGTTGCCCAAAAGGATCAGGAGCACGTTGCGGACAAGTTTTAAGGTGCGGTGGTTTTTTGTCATAGATGCAGTTCCTTCTTTCAATGTGATAGTAAGTTAAAGCGTCAAAAAAGCGGGACACATGGTTTCCCACACATCCCGCTTCCCGAATCAACAATATAGATCCCCCTTTTCCATAGAGGGGATAACAATGCGTAAATATTATAATACAGCTCCGAAAAAAAGTAAATGAGAAAATTGTGACTTTGTTACAGAAAAAGGAGATCGGATTGGGTATACTAAGCCCATAAACAAAACAACAACCGTTCCCCAAAAGAAACCGGGGACACAGAGCGGACAAAAAGGAGATTATATTATGGCAAAGACATTTACAGCACAGAATTTTGAAGCAGACGTATTACAGGCACAGGGACCGGTTCTGGTGGATTTCTGGGCGACATGGTGCGGGCCGTGCCGGATGCAGGGGCCTGCGATCGACAAGCTGGCGGAGGAAGGCTACAACGCGGGCAAGGTCAACGTGGATGAAGAAGAGGATCTGGCGGCGCGCTACCATGTCATGAACATCCCGACGCTGATCCTGTTTAAGGACGGGAAGGAAGTAGACCGTATGGTCGGCGTGCAGAGCAAGGAGCTTTTAGAGCAGAAGATCAGAAATCTGCAGTAAAAATCATATCCGGGGCAGGAAGCAAAGGCTGCGGCAGCCTTTAGCCGGGTGAGCGGACGAAAAATGCGCTGTTTCCATCGTGGGGACAGCGCATTTTTTGTCCGCTATGCGGTGTACGTCGCTTTAAAAAAGATGCGGCATGGCTTACATGCCAAGCTTCTGATACAGCGCGTTTTTATCGAGGATCTGGATGCAGCCCCGGGAAAGGGCAACGCTTCCGTCTTTGGAAAACTGCTTTAAAATGCGGCTGACCGCCTCCCGGGCGCTGCCGATCGCCATCGCAAGCTTTTCCTGCGTAAAGGGGATGGAGGGCGTTCCAAGCTCCGCCGACTCGTCGATCAAAAAGGCGGCGACCCGCTGTTCCAGCGTCATAAAGAAAATGCGTTCCATCGCGCCCATGACGCTGGAAAAATGCTCGGTCGTCATCCGGTAAGCGAAGGCTTCCAGATAAATATTTTCCCGCATGAGCTTGGAAAAAAAGACGCTGGGGATGAGCAGGAGGTCGCAGTCGGTTTCAGTATCAATCAGTACGTCAAAGGTAATGGCGGACAGGGCGCAGGAGGCGGAAAGCACGCACGGTTCGCCCGTATGCAGCCGGTAAATGGTGATCTGCCTGCCGTCCTCTGCCTGCAGATAGATCCGGAGGGTTCCCCGCAGGATAAAAAGCATCCCGAGGCAGTCGCTCGTTTCAGAAACGACGGGCTGACCGCTGCCATAGCGCACCTGTCTTGCCTGTTCCAAAAGCGCCGTTTTCTGCGCAGCTTCCAGATGCTCCCAGAAGGGCTGCGCCTCAAAAAAATGTTTCAGTTCTTCTCTTGTCATATGTCAAAACCTCCCTGCGGTCTGGATTTTTAAGAAAATGGGGCATTGCCGGCATAACGCCTCTTTCATTGTAAGGCACAAAAGGAGTTCTGTCAAAATTTGCACAACAAGATTGTGAAATTCTTTCGGGAGTGATAAGATAAGGAAAAGGCACAAAAACAGCGGGGGATCGGAATGAAGATCAGTGTGGTATCGTTTACCAGGGCAGGCGCGGAGAAAAATTTGGAGCTGACCGGGCTTTTGCAATTAAAAAACCATCAGGCAGCCAGCTACAGCTGGCACACATACACGGGCAGAAGGCTGATTCCGTTTCGGTCTGCAGAGCTTTTGTTTGCGGATCTGTGGGAGGGGCAGGAGCTCATTATCCTGCTGGGCAGGATGGATCAGGTGATCCAAAAGATCGCGCCGCTGATCGGCGGACGAAGAAAAGGGCCGGCAGTGGCTTTGATGGATGAGGACGCCAGATTTCTGATCCCCCTGCTGGAAGGGGCTTTTTTCGGATTGGAGGAATGGTGCCGCTGGTTTTCGGCGCAGTGCTGCGCATCGTGCGTCTGGACGATGGGAACGGAGCGGGAGGAGCGGTTTGGGGCAGAAGCCTTTGCCAAAAAAAATGCCCTCTGCATTCAGGATCCCTTCCGGATCGGGGCGGTTTCAGCCTGCCTTGACGCCGGGATCCCGGTCGGGATTTACAGCGATTACCCGATCGAGGGCGTGCTTCCGGAGGGGCTCATCCCGGTCGGGGGCGCAGGCTTTGCAGGGATGAAGGTTTCGGCGTCGGTTCCGGAAACCGGGATTTCCGTGACGGACGACTGGGAAGCGCCGCATTTTATAAAGGAGTGCAGGATGTTCCCCAAAAATCTGGTCGCAGGCATGTACTGCACAGACGGCGCTGTAGCGTCCAAGGCAGAGCAGGCGCTGAAAAAGGGGCTGGCAGAGAACCATCTTTCCAGAGAGCGGCTTTTGAGCCTGCACGGGGTAAAAACCCACGGCTTTGAAGCGGTAAAAAAAGCGGGTAAGCTGCTGGGCGTCCCGGTATTTTTTCTGGATGAGGACAGCCTGCCGCCGGGGGAAAAGCCGGTCTGGGAGCGGGTATGCCTGTCCGGGAAGGAAGTAGCGACGCTGCTTTTTACATGCAGAAATCAGGAGCAGACCGCTTTTTCCATCTACGAAAAAAAGACGGTTCTACATTTTTGACTGAAAAAGGAGCATGGGAAAATGAAGCTGGAATTGGGAATCAACACAGATTTTGAAAAGGAGCATGATCAGATCGAAGAGCTCCAAAAGGAGCTGCGTCAGATCGCGGATGCGGGATTCACACATATCCACTGGTGCTTTGAGTGGGATGGGGACTATCTGTATTCCCGTTCGGAAATGGAGCAGATCAGAAGCTGGATGGATGAGTGCGGCTTAAAGGAAAAATCGCTGCATGCCAGCAAGGGAAGCCGCCGGGCGGTGGAGGAATACGGCAAGACGCATTACCGCAAGGATTACACCTCCGATCTGGAGCCAAACCGCATCGCGGGCGTGGAGCTGATCAAAAACCGCGTGGAGCTGACGCATGTGCTGGGCGGAAACGAGATCGTACTGCATATGTACCTTCCTTATAAGAGCTTTGAAACAGATCCGGCGTCCAAGGAGCTGTTTTATGCGCAGACCTTAAAATCGCTGGATGAGCTGCAGCCCTTTTGCAAAGAGCGGAATGTGCGCATCTGTATGGAAAACCTGTTTGAAGCGCCCAAAGAGCTGCAGATCGAGCAGTTTGACCTTTTGTTTGAGCGTTATCCGGCGGACTATATGGGCTTATGTATTGATACCGGACACGCGAATCTGGTTGGCGGGAACGAATTTGTGCAGGAGCTGGCAACCCGCTATGCAGACCGCCTCTATTCTTTGCATTTAAACGACAACATGGGCTGGGGCGATGAGCCCGGCTGCGGCGACGCGCACCGCCTGCCCGGCGAATGCAGGGTGGACTGGGAAACGCTGATGCCCCTGATCAAGGCGTCCGCTTACGAAGAGCCTTTTGTGATGGAAGTGATGAAGCCGATGGGCGAAGATGTGGAGCAGTATTTGAAAAGAGCCTACGAAGCAGGCGTATGGATGGCTGGGCTGGCAGAAAAGTAAGCCTGAAACGGCGTTATGCAGGGCGCAGGCGGGAAACCGCCTGCGGAGAGGAAGCCGGAAAAGGGCGGAAGGAGGGCATATGAAATACGCGGAAGAGGGAATGCAGTACCATCTGCAGATCAGAAACGGGGACGTGGGAAGATATGTGATCCTGCCGGGAGATCCGAAGCGCTGTGAAAAGATCGCGGCATATTTTAACGATCCGGTTCTGGTTGCGGACAGCCGGGAATATGTGACGTACACGGGCACGCTGGACGGGGAGCGGGTATCCGTTACTTCCACCGGGATCGGCGGGCCGTCTGCGGCGATCGCGCTGCAGGAGCTGGTAAAGGCGGGGGCGGACACGTTCGTGCGCGTCGGTACCTGCGGCGGCATGGATACGGCGGTAAAAAGCGGGGATCTGGTCATTGCGACGGGAGCGGTCCGGGCGGAAGGGACGAGCAGGGAATACGCGCCGATCGAATTTCCGGCAGTGGCGAATCTGGATGTGGTATGCGCCCTGCGGGAAGCGGCAAAAAAGCTTGCTATGCCGTTCCACACGGGGATCGTGCAGTGTAAGGATTCTTTTTACGGGCAGCATGAGCCGGAGCGGATGCCGGTGGATTTTGAGCTGCTGAATAAATGGAACGCATGGTTAAAGCTGGGCTGCAAGGCGTCGGAAATGGAATCCGCGGCGCTGTTTGTGGCAGCGGACTATTTAAGGGTGCGCTGCGGATCGGTCTTTTTGGCGGTGGCAAATCAGGAGCGGGAAAAGGCCGGGCTGGATAATCCGGTCGTGCACGACACGGACAGCGCGATCCGCACGGGCGTGGAGGCATTGCGGATTCTGATTTCAGAGGATAAAAGATGTGGAAACGCATGAGAAGCAGACGGAAAGTAATCTGAAAACAACGGCAGTCACGTGGAAGGAAGAAGCCGACAGGCTTTGGTCGCTTTTGAAACAGCGGCAGGGCGAGACTTTCTATACCGCAAAGCGTCTGCCCTTTACTTATGTGATCCGGGGCGGCGAGCTGTTCGTAGACCGCCGCTTAAAATCCATCACGCGGGCAACCTTTGACCGGGCGGTGGAGAAGCTGGTCTGCGACCGGGCGCATGAGATTACCGGCCCAAAGGCGCTTTGCTGCTTCGGCGCACCCTATCTGTGGGCGCTGTATCAGGCGCTGCGGCAGGAGGAACGGGCTCCGGGAGGAAAATCATAAAAAAGCCTTGAAGCTCATTGCGGCGAAAGTTTAACAAAAAAGAGCCTGACTCCTGTGACGGTGGAAGTCAGGCTCTTATAATTCGTGAAAAATTAAGCGATTTCGTTTACAGCCTTCGCCAGACGGGAAACCTTGCGGGAAGCTGTGTTCTTATGATATACGCCCTTGGAAGTTGCCTTGTCGATCACTGCAGTTGCAGAAATCAGAGCAGCCTTTGCAGCTTCCTTGTCCTGTGCCTCGATTGCAACGCGCACTTTCTTAACAGCGGTCTTAACAGAAGACTTGATCGCCTTGTTTCTGTCAGCCTTGGTCTGGTTTACTAAAATTCTCTTCTTCGCAGATTTGATATTTGCCACGATAATACCTCCATATAAATTCACCATAAATGCTGTATCATGTTACATTAAAGCCGGACACGGACGATCTAATGCAAACATACAATATGTATTCTAGGATAAGTAATCGGTTCTGTCAATACATAATTTGTTTATTTTTGCAAAAAATAGGGACAGCATGGCAGCAGTGAAAGCCCTCCGCCAGCGTCCGTGCAGTGCCCGGCTGCCCTCCGGCGGCGCTTTGGCGCAAGCTTCCGGTCTCGCTTACAGAGAATTTGGATCAAACAGCACAGGGTGTCCGGCATTCTGTCCGGTCAAACTCGCCCGGCATACGCCGTGCTCAGACAAGTCCCTGACAGAATGCCGGACACCCCGCGCTGCTTGCAAATTCTCCTTCGCTCGCCAGTCGGCTTGCGCCAAAGCGCCGCCGGAGGGCAGCCGGGCACTGCACAGACGCTGGCGGAGGGCTTTTACCGCTGCATGGCGGAAGAATAGAAGAAGCAAGAACCGGAGGGAAAGGAAATGAGCTGTTTTACGGTGAGGACGGATCTGGCGCTGGAGGACGGGGAGCGTATCCGGGAGTCGGGGACGGAGGTTCACGGCGTTGTTTTGGAGGAAGAGGAAAAGGAAGAGACGGGAATCCGCATCACGCGGGTAAAGATCGAGACAAAAAACGGGGCGAAGATCATGGGAAAGCCGGTCGGGACTTATTTGACGCTGGAAGCGGAAGGGCTGACGGAGCAGGACGAGGAGTATCAGCGGGAGGTTTCCATGGAGCTGGCAAGGCAGCTTCGCAGCGTTATCCCGGACTGGGAAAAGGAAAAATCCATCCTTGTGGTGGGGCTTGGAAACCGGGAGGTGACGGCGGATGCGCTGGGGCCGCATGTGGCGGAGCAGCTTTTTGTAAACCGCCATGTGATGCTTCAGTTTGGAAAGGCGGCATACCGTAAGGAGCGGATGCATCAGATCAGCTGCCTTGTGCCGGGCGTGACGGCGCAGACGGGGATGGAGAGCGCGGAGATCGTGCGGGGCGTGGTGGAGCAGACAAAGCCGGATCTTTTAATCGTGGTGGATGCTCTGGCGGCGCGCAGCACGCGGCGTTTAAACCGGACGATCCAGATCAGCGACTCGGGGATCGCGCCCGGATCGGGCGTAGGAAACCACAGGAATGCGCTGACAAGGGAATCGCTGGGCGTCCCGGTGATCGCGGTGGGCGTGCCGACCGTGGTAGATGCGGCAACGATCGTGGGGGACGCGCTGGAACGCATGGAAAAGGAATGTAGTGTCCGCTTTATGGCTTCCCGGGAGCATCCGCAGGCGCTTTCGGAGCTGAACAACATGTATGTGACCGGAAAGGACATCGACGAGATGATCCGGCGGCTTGGCGACACGGTTTCGGAGGGGATCAATATGGCGCTGGAGCTGGACGGATAAGCGGGGCGAGACAGACAAGGGAAGGCGGATGGATAGGAGGCAGGGATAAAGAGGAAGCGCGCCGCATATATTTTTTCATGGGAAAAAGAGACAAGGGCGGCAAAATTGTATATCGGACGGCGGTTTTCGGGCTGGCGGCGGCAGTGATCCTTCTGGGGATGCCGGAGCGGACAGAAGGCGGGATGGGACAGGCGGCGGCAGACGCGCTCACAAACGGCGTGCTGCAGGGAGGATGTCCGGCTGTTTTTTATGTTTCAAAGCCGGCGGAAAGGGGACTGTGGAGCGGCAGGGGAGGGCAGTTCCCAATCCTGCGTTTTTACGGAAGCCGGAAAAAAACACAGCTTCTGGCGGAAAATCAGACGACCTATGAGGACATCATCCGGGCGGAGGGGCAGGACGAGTCCGCACAAAAAAAGGTGGAAGGCGGGATGGATACGCCGGAAAGCTCGGCTGGGCGCGTGAAAGTGGAAGGGGAGCTGGCAGAACGGCTAAAGGAGGAAAACGGACAGCCGCAAGAGCAGGAGACAGCGCAAAAGGGCGCTTTAGACAGCGCTTCCTCAGAAACCGGGGACACAGCAGAGACCGGAGAGCCGGCAGAAGCAGGGGATGAGGCAGAAAATGGGGATTTGGCAGAAAAGGGCGGTCAGGTTTCCGAAAACAGCGCGGCAGCTTTGGCGAAAAAGGAAAGCTACCAGTGGGAATATTTTGAAAAGTACGACGCGCTTGTGCGGGAATTTTATGCCATCGACCAGAGCACGGCGGCGGACGAAAGCCAGCTCAATCTGGACGCGCTGTTAGGGCCGGATCTTTCCATTGAAAAAAGGCAGGACGGCCTGCCGCAGATTTTAATTTATCACACCCATTCGCAGGAGGATTTTGTCAATTCCGTCGCGGGGGACGAGCGGACGACGATCATGGGCGTGGGCGAATTTTTGGCGGAGCTTCTCCGGCAGAAGGGTTATAACGTGATGCACCACATGGGGAAATATGACGTGGAAAAAAGGGATTACGCCTATTCCGCTTCCCTTCCGGCGCTGGAAGAGCTGCTGGCGCAAAACCCGTCCATCGAGGTGGTGATCGACCTGCACCGGGACGAGGTGGCGGAGGGGACGAAGCTTGTTACGGACATCGACGGGAGGCCGACCGCGAAATTCATGTTTTTCAACGGGCTGTCCCGCACGAGAAAGCACGGGGACATCGACTATCTGCCGAATGAAAACATCGGGATGAATCTGGCGTTTTCCTTCCAGATGCAGGCGCTGTGCAACGAGTATTATCCGGGGCTGACGAGGCGGATCTACCTAAAGGGCTACCGCTATAATATGCATCTAAAGCCCCGATATCTGCTGATTGAAATGGGGGCGCAGACCAATACATACGAGGAGTGCTACAACGCGTGCATCCCGCTGGCAAACATGCTGGATACAGAGCTGTCCGGGGTTGATTTTTATAATCCCTCATAGTAAAATAGAGCAAATGCGTACAAATGAGGGGAAGTTCATGAAAAAAGAACGGATCAGTTGGAATGTATTTTTTCAGGCGGTGGTAACGATCGCCCTGCCGATCGCATTCCAGAATTTTTTATCCACAACGGCGAGCATGGTAGATACGATCATGATCGGCAGCATGGGCGAGCTGTCGGTGGCGGCAGTCGGCATCTGCTCCCAGATCTCGTCGCTGTTTTTCTCCTGCTATTTCGGCTTTGCGGGAGGGGCGCTTTTGTTCTTTTCCCAGTATTGGGGCGCCAAAAATGAAAAAGGAATCAACCGGACGTTCGGGCTGTCCATGAGCCTGCTGCTTCTGGTGGGCGTGCTGTTTGGCGGGATGGCGGTAATAAAGCCGGAGTTTTTGCTTGGGATCTATACGGATAAGCAGAATATCATCGACGTGGCAGTGCCCTATATCCGCATCGTGGGCTTTGCCTATCCGCTGCAGGTGCTGGGCGTGATCGCAAGCTTTCTGATGCGCGCCACGGAGCGGGTAAAGATCCCGCTGATTGCGTCTCTTGCGGGCCTGATCACGAACTTTTGCTTAAACTGGGTGCTGATCTACGGACGGTTCGGCATGCCGCAGATGGGAGCGGCGGGCGCGGCGGTGGGAACGCTTGTTTCCGCAGTCGTCAATCTTTTGATCCTCGCGGCATTTTTATGGAAGGATCAGAAAACGCTCCGCCTGCGCGTAAGCGAGATGTTTTCGTGGGGCGACGGCTTTGCGAAGGTATATTTGTCAAAATGCCTGCCGATCATCTGCAACGAGCTTTTTTACGGGATCGGCCAGATGCTGATCAATGTGGTAATCGGGCGGCAGTCGGAAAGCGCGATCGCGGCGATGGCGGCGTTCCGCGTGCTGGAAGGCTTTGTGTTCGCGTTTTTCGGCGGTCTGGCGGACGCAAGTTCCGTTGTGGTCGGAAAGGAGATCGGCGCGGGACGGCATATGCGCGGCTATCAGTATGTAAAGGGCTTTTCCACCCTCTGTCCGGCGATCACTTTTGTCATCTGCCTGACGGGCGTTTTGTTAAACGAAACGCTTCTGTCGCTGTTCGGGCTGGGGCCTGAGGCGATGTATTACGGAAAATACATGCTGCTGATCTATCTTGTGGCGGGCACGGTCCGCACGTGCAATTATATCATGAACACCTGCTATCGGGCAGGCGGGGAGGCGGTGTTTGGCACGGTGCTGGAAATTACCTGCCTGTTTACGATCAGCGTGCCTGCCACATGGATCGCCGGAATGGTGCTGCACCTTCCGTTTCTTGCGGTATTTTCGTTTTTGTATACGGACGAGCTCATCCGGCTTGTGTTCGAGCTGTGGTATACGAAAACGGGCAAGTGGGTCAAGCCTGTGACGGAGGAAGGAAAGGCGGCGCTTCCTGAGTTCCGGGAGCAGATGAAGCATAAAAAAATGAGAGTGTGAGGAAAGGATGTACAGATGAGAAACTGGGATAAAGCGGTGATCGTACCGGAATTTTGCGAGCAGGGAGTGGCATGCTACCGGCTGGACGGAGAGGAATATCTGAACGAATATTATATCGTTTCTGAGGCGGAGACGAGAAAGCTTTTAAGCAAGCCGGAGATCGTGGGATACGAGGTGTATAACTGCCTGATCCCGTCCACGTCGCAGATGCTTTATTATCTGAAGGAACAGAAAAAAGTGACGACGGCGAATATCCTGTCGATCTTAAGGGGGGCGCTGAATTATCCGCTGGAGGAGAGCTGCTACCGGGAGCATATCCGCGTGCATGACATCAGCTTTTTATCCAGCGAGCGGGTGTTTGCCAACGAGGAGATTGCGGGGCTTGAGATCAAGTACAGCAAGCTGACGATGGTTCCGGACTCCACCCTGATGATCGGGGACATCATCGCCAGCGGGGAGACGCTGATCCACTGCCTGCGCTATGTGACGGATTTTTACAGAAGCCACGGGGCAAAGCTGAGAAATATCATCATCTTTACGATCGGCGGCACGAAAGCGATCGAAATCCTGGAGGATTTAACGCGGGACATCCGGGCGTTCTGGCCGGAGTTTGAGGGCTTTATTACCGTTTATTATGAAGGGATCTTTTCCACCTATCAGGACAAGGGCGTGTCCGGCATCAATCTGCCGGATGTGGATTTTTTCTGGAAGGACGGCATCGTTGCGCCGGAATTTAGGCGGGAGGCGCTGTCGATGTGCAGCCCGCTGTTTGAAAAGTGCATCATCTATGACGGCGGCGCAAGGCGCTATGAGATCCATGAGCATGTAAAAGAGGTGCTGGAATTCTGGGAAGGCATTTTAGAGCGCGCCGACAGGATCGATTTTGAAAAGCTTCTGGAAGAAAAGCTGGGCTATCCGCTTCCGGTCAGCTATGAGGAATGGATCGCCTTAAACCATTACGATAAGATCCGCCCGGAGGACGCGGGCTGGCTGTACCGGCAGGAAAAGGGCTTTGTGGAGAGCATCAAGACGATGACCTTAAAGGAGCTGGCGGAGCAGAGGATCGCAGAGTTTACGGGCGCGCTGAAAAAATATATGCTGTAAGGCTTAATTTCGGACAAAAAAGGAGAGGGAACAGCTCCCCCTCCTCTTTTTGTCCGTTTTTATTTCATGGACTCTTCCTGCTTCTTGATCATTCTGCGGACCATTTCGCCGCCGATGGAGCCTGCTTCCTTGGAAGTCAGGTCGCCGTTGTAGCCTTCCTTTAAGTTGACGCCAAGCTCGGACGCAACCTCGGTCTTAAAGCGGTCAAGCGCTGCCTTTGCCTCGGGAACCTCAACTCTATTGGCTTTTCCAGAACTGTTTGCCATTTTAAGTCACCTCCATAGATTTTTTGCATTTTTGGTTGTTGTACGGTAAAGAGGATGCCATGCATAAATGATACAGAGGGCGCCGGTTCTTTGCCGCGGGATAAGCGCTGTCATCAGATGCGCTTCCCGCTTTACGTCCCGGCTCTGCAGATGCCCTGTAAACCGTTGCGCGCCTCTGTGTCATCACTTATCTTGACCTTAGTATGTACCTGCAAAAAGAAAATATGATGGAAACTTATGGAATCGTGATAATCTCTGATTTTAAAAGGGCGGCATCCGTTTTGTCGTGGGTGGAAAAAAGCAGGATCGCATTTTTTTTGGATTCTAAGATGAGGTCTGCAGCAGCCTGCTTTGCGGCAGCGTCCATGCCGGTAAAGGGTTCGTCCAGCAAAAGAAAATCAAAGGAAACGCAGAGGGCGCGCAGCAGGGCGAGCCTTCTTTTCATGCCGCCGGAAAATTCAAAAACCGGTTTTTTTAAGCTTTCCGGGGGAAGGAGGCGGGATGCAAAGATAAAAAGCTGCTCGCGGGATTTTGTCTTGTCGGCAACGAACTTTAGGTTGGTAATTGCGTCATAGCCTTCCAGCAGCCGGTTTTCCTGAAAAACGGCTGAAATTTTTTTGCCGGAAAGCCCGCTTATCGTGCCCGAGTCCGGATGCTCCAGCCCGAGAAAAAGCTGAAAAAGCGTCGTCTTTCCCGCGCCGGAGGGAGCCATCAGGCAGTAGGAGCCGCCGGCGGCAAGCGTCAGGGAAAAGTCGGAAAGGACGGTCTGGTTTTCATAATTTTTTGAGAGACCGGAAACGATGATGTCAGACGAAGGCTTCATAAAGCAGGATTCCCCTTTCCGGCGGCAAGCGTTAAAAGCCGCAGCAAAATTTTTTCAAAGAGGACGGACAACAGGATGATCGTCAGCGTCCAGGAAAACAGCGAGGCGGTGTCTAAATAGATCTTTGCCTGATAAAGCCCTTCGCCGATGGAGCCCGTCGGGACGCCGATGACCTCGGCGGCGATGCCGGATTTAAAGGCAAGGGCGAGGGCAGTTTTGCAGGCGCTGATCAGATAGGGAAACAGCGCCGGGCGGTAGATGTAAAAAAGGCGCTTCCACAGGGGGACGCGGAATACAAAAGCCATTTGGAGCAGCTTTTTGTCGGCGCTTTTAACGCCTGTCTGTGTGCTGATGTGGATCATGGGATAAACGACTGCAAAGGAAATGAGCACGGACAGGTTGCGGGAGCCGGTCCAGATGAGCGCCAGAATGACAAAGGACGCCACGGGGATCGCCTTCATAAGCTGGATCGGCAGCTCCAAAAGATCGCCGATGAGCCGGAACCGGCAGGAGAGCGCTCCCGTTGCCAGCCCGGCAAAAAAGGCGAGGAAAAACCCGAGGCAGATCCGCCCGAAGGAAAAGCCCGCCGCCTGCCAGAAGGACGGGGTAAAAAGCTGGGCGGCAAATACCTTTACGGTTTCGGCAGGGCCGACCAGCAGGATGGGATTGTCCAGCTTCAGGCAGACCAACTGCCAGATCGCCAGCCAGAAAAAAATGACGGCAGTTTTTTTGAGCCAGCCGGGATATTTTTTTTGCTGGCAGGGATGTTTTTTTGGCATGGGGCAGGGCTCCTTTTCATAAGGGGAAGGGAATTGACATTACGGCAGGTAATAAAAGGCGTCGTCGGGAAGCGAGCCGCCCACTGCCTTTGGCTCCTGCTCAAAAAGGACGGAGAGGTAGCCGTTTAAGGCGTCCTTCATTTCCTGTCCGTCCAGATAGGAAATATTGCAGGCGGGCAGCGCTTTTTTGGCGATGGCAGCCTTGGCGACGATGCCCGCCTTTTCGATCAGGGCAGCGGCGTCGTCGGGCTCCTCTTGGGTAAAGAGAATGGAAGCCTCATGCTCGGTTAAAAAGGCGTCAACCAGATCCTTGTGGGCAGCTAAAAAGTCGTTGTTTACGATCGTGACGCCGGTAACAAGGCGGCTTTTGCCCTCCTCATCCTGCAGGCTGTCCCAAGCTTTTGTCAGGTCGAGCACGACGGAAAGCTGTTCGTTCTGCGAAAGGGCGGCGGTCACAAAGGGCTGGGGCAAAAGCCCGACGGCGTCCGGATCCTGCGCGAGCACGGAAGCGACCTCGGCAGCCTCGGATTTAAATTCCAGCGTTACCTCGTCTTCCGAAAGCCCGGAAGCAGAAAGCAGGTAGCGCAGCACATATTCGGGCGTAGTGCCTTTGCCGGGCAGATAGACCGTCCTGCCCGAAAGCTGCTCCAAGGATTCGATGGAAGGGTCGCCGGACACGAGGTAGAGCACGCCCAGCGTGTTAATGTCGATCACGGAAATGTTCCCGCCTGTTTTGTGATATAAAACGGACGCCACGTTTGCGGGCAGCAGGGCGATGTCCACGCTGCCGTTTGCCACAAGACCGGTCAGCTCGTCTGCGGCGGTGACCATTGTAAATTCATAGCTGTTTTTGGAAACGCCTTTTTCGGCGTCGTCCATGAGCTTGACAAGACCCATCGTGGTGGGGCCTTTTAAGCCGCCGACGCGGACGGTGGTTTCAGACGCAGTGCCGGCATCAGACGACGGTGCTTCGGATGCAGCCATAGTTTCGGATGCCGCAGTAGTTTCAGCTGCATCCGCAGCCTCGGATGATGTAGCAGTTTCAGATGAAGCCGAGATTTCGGGCTGTACCGCGGTTTCGGATGCCGCAGAGCCGCAGCCGGTAAGCAGGCCGGCAGATAATACTGCCGCCATCAGCAGAGAACCAAATTTTTTCATAGAAAAATCCTCCTATTGCTTGGAATAAATGGTTTTCGTGCTGATCCCGTCAAGCATGCCGAGCTTGCCGGAGAGGGAGCTGATCTGGTTCATAGGCGCGTCAACGACGATGCTGATAATGGACAGGTTCCGTTCCCGGTAGGGGATGCCCATGCGCCCGATGATATAAGCGCCGTATTCATGAAGAAGCTGATTCATTTGTCCGATGGAATCGGGATTTTCGACCATGATACCGATCAGGGCTACGCGGTTGTCCATAAATACCTCCTGTTTACGCCTTCTCCCGCAGAAAAACATGCGATCTTTGGGGTCAGCACGGAAAAACTGTACTCCAAAGATAGCATAAAACCGTTGTGATGTCAAAAAAAACTGGCATTTTGGGATGGGGTATGCTATAATCGTACAATGACTGTTGGTATGCCCGTATTTCAAAAAAAGCATGCCCTGCCGGAACCATCCGGCAGACGAAAAAACACATAAGAAATTCAGGAGGAATCATACAATGAGTTTACAGGTTGAAAAACTCGAAAAGAACATGGCGAAACTGACGATCGAAGTTTCCGCAGATGAATTTTCCAAGGCAGTAGAGGAAGCTTACCAGAAGAACAAGGGCAAAATCTCTGTTCCCGGCTTCCGCAAGGGCAAGGTTCCCAAGAAGATGATCGAGCAGATGTACGGCAAGGCTGTATTTTATGAAGACGCTGCAAACGCACTGATCCCCGGCGCATATGAGAAAGCTCTGGAAGAGTGCGAGGAGACGATCGTTTCTTCCCCGAAGATCGACGTAACGCAGATCGAAGAGGGCAAGTCCTTCATCTTTACCGCAGAGGTTGCGTTAAAGCCCGAAGTGACACTGGGCGCATACAAGGGCGTTGAGGTGGACAAGATCGAGGTTTCCGTTACCGACGAGGAGGTTGAGGCTGACTTAAAGCAGCAGCAGGAGAACAATTCCAGAGTCGTTTCCGTTGAGCGTCCCGTTGCAGACGGCGACATCGCTGTGATCGATTACGAAGGCTTTGCAGACGGCGTTGCATTTGACGGCGGCAAGGGCGAGGACTACAGCCTGACCATCGGCTCCCACTCCTTTATCGACAACTTTGAGGAGCAGCTGATCGGCAAGAATGCGGGCGAGGAGTGCGAAGTAAACGTAACCTTCCCCGAGGAGTACCATGCAAAAGAGCTGGCAGGAAAGCCCGCTGTTTTCAAGGTAACCGTAAAAGAAGTAAAAGAAAAGCAGCTTCCTGAGCTGAACGACGAGTTCGCGGGAGAGGTATCCGAATTTGAGACCCTTGAGGCTTACAAAGAGGACATCCGTAAGAAGCTTACCGAGAAGAAGGAAGCTGAGGCGAAGAATCAGAAAGAGGACGCTGTGATCACCGCTGTGATCGAGAATGCCCAGATGGAGATTCCCGAAGCAATGGTAGAGACACAGCAGAGACAGATCGTTGACGAGTTCGCACAGAGACTTCAGATGCAGGGCCTGAGCATGGAGCAGTACTTCCAGTTCACCGGCTTAAGCTATCAGCACATGATGGAGCAGGTAAAGCCTCAGGCGGAGAGAAAGATCAAGTCCAGACTGGTTCTGGAGGCGGTTGTTGCAGCAGAGAACATCGCAGCGACAGAGGAAGATTACGAGGAAGAGATCAAGCGCATGGCGGAAGGCTACAGAATGGAAGCCGACAAGATCAAAGAGCTGATGGGCGAGCAGGGCAAGAAGCAGATCATGGAAGATCTGGCTGTCCGCAAGGCGGCAGAGTTCGTTGTGAACGAAGCAAAAGAGAAATAAAAAGCCTATCCTTAAATATTTCTAAAATATCAGCAGCTTTTATTGCAAAAAGAAACGCCGTGAGCTAAGCTTTTAAAGAAAGCAAAATCCAGCGAACACAGGGAATCGGCCGGGGGCATCTGCTCCCGGTCTTCACGGCGGTTTTGATTCCGTTTGAAACAGGAAGAAATTTCCGCATACATTCCCCAGTTAATAATAGAAACCGGAGGTTATATTATGAGTTTAGTACCTTATGTCATTGAACAGACCAGCCGCGGAGAGCGCTCTTATGATATTTATTCAAGACTGCTCAAGGAGAGGATTATTTTTCTGGGAGAAGAGGTAAACGACGTTACGGCGAGCCTTGTAGTGGCTCAGCTTCTTTTTCTGGAGTCTGAGGATCCGGATAAAGACGTGCATCTTTATATCAACAGCCCCGGCGGTTCCATTTCTGCCGGCATGGCGATCTACGACACGATGAAATTCATCAAATGTGACGTTTCCACCATCTGCATCGGGATGGCAGCCAGCATGGGCGCATTTTTGCTGGCAGGCGGCACGAAGGGCAAGAGAATGGCGCTTCCCAACGCGGAGATCATGATCCATCAGCCTTTGGGCGGTGCGCAGGGACAGGCGACTGACATTGAGATCAATGCAAGACATATTTTGAAGATAAAAGAGAGAATGAACCGGATTCTTGCAGAGAATACCGGAAAAGAATATGAGGTGATCGCGGCGGATACCGAAAGGGACAACTGGAAGACCGCGCAGGAGGCTGTGGATTACGGCCTGATCGATATGATCATCACCTCCCATGACAACATGTGAATGAGATAGGAGAATGAAATGGCAGGCAGATTTTCTGACGACCAGGTAAGATGTTCCTTTTGCCATAAAACGCAGGATCAGGTCCGCAAGCTGATCGCGGGACCGGAAGGCGTATATATCTGTGACGAATGCGTGGACATCTGCGCAGAGATCATCGAAGAGGAGAGCGAGGAAGAGGAAGCGCAGCTTGACCCCGCGGAGATCAATCTTTTAAAGCCCGCGCAGATCAAGGAGTTTCTGGACGATTATGTGATCGGTCAGGAAGAGGCGAAGAAGGTGCTTTCCGTTGCGGTATACAACCATTACAAGCGGGTAACGAGCGGGGACGACGGAGACGGCGTGGAGCTTCAGAAGTCCAACATTCTGATGCTTGGGCCGACAGGCAGCGGCAAGACGTATCTGGCACAGTCTCTGGCAAAGATCATCAACGTGCCGTTTGCGATCGCGGACGCGACGACGCTGACAGAGGCGGGCTATGTGGGCGAGGACGTGGAGAACATCCTGTTAAAGCTCATTCAGGCGGCGGACTACGACGTGGAGCGCGCGCAGCTGGGCATCGTATATGTGGATGAGATCGACAAGATCACGAAGAAGAGCGAAAATGTTTCCATTACAAGGGACGTTTCCGGTGAGGGCGTCCAGCAGGCGCTTTTAAAGATCATGGAGGGCACAGTTGCCAGCGTTCCCCCGCAGGGCGGCAGAAAGCATCCCCAGCAGGAGCTGATCCAGATCGACACGACGAATATCCTGTTTATCTGCGGCGGCGCTTTCGACGGCATCGAGCGTATCGTGGAAAACCGTCTCGACAGAAAGAGCATCGGCTTCCATGCGGAGATTACCACGAAGGCGGAGCGCGAGGCGGGAGAACTCTATGCGGAAGTGACGGCGCAGGATCTGGTGAAATTTGGGCTGATCCCGGAATTTGTCGGACGCGTGCCGATCAACGTATCGCTGCAGGGGCTTGACAGGGAGGCACTGATCAAGATCCTGACAGAGCCCAAGAACGCGCTGATCAAGCAGTATCAGAAGCTGTTTGGCTACGACCACGTTAAGCTCGTGTTTGAAAAGGAAGCGGTGGAAGCGATCGCGGACAAGGCGCTGGAGAGAAATACCGGGGCGAGAGGCCTCCGTTCGATCATGGAGAAGGCGCTGATGGACGTGATGTTCCAGATCCCGTCGGATCCCAGCATTACCCAGTGCATTATCACGAGGGAGACTGTGGACAACAGCAGCGGGCGGATGCTTGTGCGGCGCGAGAAGCAGGGGCTTCTGGAAGGCTTCAAAGAGGCAAAATAAAGTGACAGCATTGTGCGCCGCCCGATCGTTTGGGCGGCGTATTTGATAAAATGAGGGGAGCAACCCGTTTATATATTGGAGTGTTATGGAAAGATTTGAACAGATGCCGGCGGTCGCCCTGCGGGGAATGACGATCCTGCCGGATACAATGATACATTTTGACCTTGTCCGGGAAAAATCCATCCGCGCGGTGGAAGAGGCGCTTAAGGGTGACCGGAAGGTATTTCTGGTATCCCAGAAAAAAACGGAAACGGAGGATCCCGTCAGGGAGGATCTTTACAGCGTCGGCTGCATCGCGTCGGTCAAGCAGGTGACGAAGCTGCCGGATCATCTGGTGCGCGTGCTCGTGGAAGGGATAGCGCGCGGCAGGGTCGTTTCGCTGGAAGAGGAAAACGGCTATCTTCTGGCAGAGGTGGAAAACACGCAGGCAGCGCTTTTTGACGAAGCGGACGAAACAGACGAAGAAGCGGCAGAGCGTATGGCAGACGGCGCTGCCACAGCGGAAAATACCAGCGAAGAAGAGGCGATGAAACGCAACATTAAGGAGCAGTTTGCCGCCTACTGCAAGCTTTATCCCAGAACCGGGAGGACGCTTCTTAGGCATATGGAGGAAATTTCGGACGCCGGGAAGCTGATGGATCAGATCGTGGAAAATATTCCCGTGGACTATACGGTAAAGCAGAGCGTTTTGGAGGCGGTCGGTGTGGAGGAGCGCTACGAGACGCTGGCGGGCATTTTGTCCGGGGAGATCGAGGTGGCAAAGATCCGCACGGAACTTTCCGAAAAGGTCAAGGAGCGTGTGGACAAAAATCAAAAGGATTACATCCTGCGCGAGCAGATGAAATATATTCAGGAGGAGCTGGGAGAGGACGATCTTTCCGAGAGCGCAGCCTTTGAGAGCCGTCTGGAGCAGTTAAAGGCGGGCAGGGAAGTAAAGGAGAAGATCGGAAAGGAGATCGCGCGGTTTAAGCGGCTTTCCGGAAACAGCGCGGAAGCGGGCGTGCAGAGAAGCTATATCGAAACGCTTTTGGAGCTTCCGTGGGAGAAGGCGTCGAAGGACAATACCGACATCGTCCGGGCGGAAAAGATCCTCGACCGGGATCATTACGGTTTGGAGCAGGTCAAGGAGCGGGTGCTGGAATTTCTGGCGGTGCGCGCGCTGACAAAGCGCGGCGACAGCCCGATCATCTGTCTTGTGGGGCCTCCGGGAACCGGCAAAACGTCGATCGCCCGCAGCGTGGCGGAAGCTCTGAACAAAAAATATGTCCGCATCAGCCTCGGCGGCGTCCGGGATGAGGCGGAGATCCGCGGCCATAGGCGCACCTACATCGGTTCGATGCCGGGACGCATCGTGGCAGGCTTAAAGCAGGCGGGCGTGAAAAATCCGCTGATGCTGCTGGACGAGGTGGATAAGGTTTCCAGCGATTATAAGGGCGATACGTCGGCGGCGCTTTTGGAGGTGCTGGACGGGGAGCAGAACGGGCATTTCAGGGATCATTATGTGGAGATCCCGGTGGATCTGTCGGAGGTACTGTTTATCGCGACGGCGAATACGACGGAGACGATCCCGCGTCCCCTTTTGGACCGAATGGAAGTGATCGAAGTCAGCAGCTATACCGCCAATGAGAAATTCCATATCGCAAAGGAGCATCTTCTGGCAAAGCAGCTTTCCAAAAACGGAATGGAGGGCAGGCTGGAAATCGGGGACAGCGCTTTAAAAGAAATCATCGAAGCCTATACCCGCGAGGCGGGGGTGCGAAGCCTCGAAAGAAAGCTGGGCGAGGTATGCAGAAAGGCGGCGCGCGAGCTTTTGAAGGAGAAAAAGGAGAAGATCCGGGTGACGTCCCGGAATCTGGAAAAGTACCTTGGCAGGCGCAGGTTTTCTTCGATCAAAGCCAATAAGACCGACGAGGTCGGCATCGTGCGCGGGCTTGCATGGACGAGCGTGGGCGGCGATACGCTGCAGATCGAGGTCAATATGATGCCCGGAAAAGGGGAGCTTGAGCTGACCGGGCAGCTGGGCGACGTGATGAAGGAGTCCGCCATGACGGGATTGAGCTACATCCGTTCGGTAAGCGCAGGGTACGGGATCGCACCGGAGGTATTTAAGGAGAACGATTTCCACATCCATATCCCGGAGGGGGCGGTTCCAAAGGACGGCCCTTCGGCGGGCATTACGATGGCGACGGCGCTTTTGTCGGCGCTGACCCATACGCCGGTGCGCGCGGATCTGGCGATGACCGGAGAAGTCACTCTGCGCGGCAGGGTGCTTCCGATCGGCGGCTTGAAGGAAAAGACGCTGGCAGCCAAAAACGCGGGCATCCGCACCGTCCTCGTCCCGGGGAAAAACCGTCCGGACGTGGAGGAGATCCCGGTGGAAATCAAAAACGGGCTGGAGATTTTGTTTGTGGAGACGATGGACGATGTGATTTCCCATGCGTTTGTCAAAGGAGAGGAAAAACAGAATGGTAATTAAATCGGTAAATTTAGAGACGGTGTGCGGCATTACGAGCACGCTGCCCGACAATACGCTGCCGGAGATCGCCTTTGCGGGAAAGAGCAACGTAGGAAAGTCCTCGCTGATCAACGGCATCATGAACCGCAAGAGCCTTGCCCGCACGTCCTCCCAGCCGGGCAAGACCCAGACGATCAATTTTTATAATGTGAACGGCACTTTTTATCTGGTGGATCTGCCGGGCTACGGATACGCGAAGGCAAACCAGCAGGTAAAGGCGCAGTGGGGCAAGATGATCGAGCGGTATCTGCACAGCTCCAAAAAGCTTAAGGCGGTGTTTCTGCTGGTGGACATCCGGCACGATCCTTCCGCCAATGATAAGCAGATGTACCAGTGGATGCGGCATTACGGCTATCATCCGATCATCATTGCGACGAAGCTGGATAAGATCAACCGCAGCCAGATCCAGAAGCATGTAAAGGCGATCCGGGTCGGGCTGGAAGCGGAAAAAGATACGGTTGTGATCCCATACTCTTCTTTGTCAAAGCAGGGAAGGGAAGAGATTTATGAGCTTTTGGACCGCCTGCTGGTTCCGGAAACAGACGGGGAAGAACAAGCCGACTAAAGGAGGCAAGGCAATGCGGGAATCTCAGAAAAAATATGTGAAATGTGTCCTGAACTTATTGACTGCTGTAGTCATAGTATTGGCTGTGGTGTTTCTTGTGCCGCGGCTGCTCGGGTTTTTCATGCCCTTTGTGATCGGCTGGATCATCGCGGCGGTGGCAAACCCGCTCGTGCGGCTTTTGGATGAAAAGCTAAAGATCCGCAGGAAGGCGGGATCGGCAATCGTGATCGTGGCGGTGATCGCCGCCGTGATCGGGATTTCCTACTGGGGCGTCAGCCTGCTGGCAGAGCAGCTTGTAGGTTTTGTGCATGACCTTCCTGTGCTGTGGCGGGAGCTGGGCGAGGACGTCCGCAATGCGGGAAAACTGCTGGAACGGTTTACCCAGTACCTTTCGCCGGATATTCAGGCGCAGATCGCATCGGTTACGGAGAGTTTGACCGAATGGGTCAGCGAGATGGCGAATCAGGTAGGAAGCCATACCGTGACTGCGGTGGGCAATTACGCCAAGAATATCCCTTCCATCCTGGTCGGGGTGATCATGTGCCTTTTGTCCTCCTATCTGTTTATCGCACAGCGGGCTGAGGTGATCGCATTTTTAAAAAAATATGTCCCGGAGAGCTTTCGGAGTAAATGGATGGTCATGTATCAGAGCATGACGGGAGCGGTCGGCGGATATTTTAAGGCGCAGCTAAAGATCGAGGTGTGGATTTATTTCCTGCTGCTGATCGGCTTTATGGTGCTGCGGGTAAAATACAGCGCCCTGATCGCGCTGGGAACGGCGTTTTTGGATTTCTTCCCGGTGTTCGGGACAGGGGCGGTGCTTTGGCCGTGGGCGCTTGTAAAGGTGCTGGGCGGCGATTACAAGATGGCGCTGGGGCTTATGATCATGTGGGGCGTAGGCCAGCTGGTGCGCCAGCTCATCCAGCCCAAGATCGTCGGGGATTCCATCGGGGTCCCGGCGCTGCCGACGCTGTTTTTGCTGTTCATCGGCTACAAGATGGGAAGTGTTGTGGGAATGATCCTGGCGGTTCCGGCGGGCATTATCGTGGCGAATATGTATCAGGCGGGATTTTTTGATACGACGATCGCCAGCGTGAGGATCCTGATAGAAGGGTTCAACCGGTTCAGGCGTCTGGAAGAGGATGAAATTCAAACGCCGGGGCAGAAGCTGTGAAACGCTTTTGAGAAAGAGGAAAGGAACAGGGATTTTGCGCAATTTCAAAATCGTGATTCAATATGAAGGAACCCGCTATCAGGGATGGCAGCGGCAGGGCAGCACGGACAATACGCTGCAGGGCAAATTTGAGACGCTGCTTTCCCGGATCGCGGGAGCGCCTGTGGAGATCGACGCCTCCGGGCGGACGGACGCGGGCGTGCATGCTTACGGGCAGGCAGCGAGCTTTCGGATGGATATCGGGCTGTCGCCCGAAGAGCTTTTGGCAGAAATGAACCGGTATCTGCCGGAGGATGTGGTAGTGCTTTCCTGTGAGGAAGCGCCGGAGCGGTTCCATGCGCGCCTGAACGCGACGGGAAAAACCTACCGCTACCGCATCTGGAACGGGACGGTAAGGAACGTATTTGACAGGCGCTTTGTCTGGCAGATAGAGGAGCCGCTTGATCTGGAAGCGATGAAGGAGGCGGCGCAGGCGCTGGTTGGACGGCATGATTTTGCGTCCTTTACGTCTGCAAAGAGCAAGAAGAAGTCTACGGTCCGGACGGTGTCTGAGATCGGGATCAGAAAAGAAGGCGGCGAAGTGGTGCTGACCTTTACGGGCGACGGATTTTTATACCATATGGTGCGGATCCTGACAGGGACGCTCGTGGAAGCAGGGCTTGGAAAGCGCCCGGCAGACGGGATGGAGCGGATCCTTGCGGCAAAAAACAGACAGGAAGCGGGAATGCTTGCCCCTGCCTGCGGTCTGGCGCTGATGGAGGTCTATTATCCGTGAAAAGTTCGCAGAATGGGTGAGGGGTTTTTATGAAAATATGGGACACACTCAGGCACAGCCTTTGGACAGAGGATGAAAGCGGCAGAAAGACGGGGCGCATCTTAAAGGCTGTGTTTTTTCTTTATATTCTTGTGCTCCTTCGGGTGATCGTATTCAAATATCCGCTGGAACGTCTGGAAGCGATCACGCGCTCGTGGAGCAAAAGTGTCGTGCTGGAAGGACTGGGGACGGCGAATTTTACGTTTTTTAAAACGATCAAAATGTATATCCGGTACTGGGGACGGCTGAACAGCTTTGAAAACCTGTTTGGAAATGTGATCGCGTTCATCCCCTTCGGATTTTTGCTGCCGTTTGTGCAGAAGGAGAGCCGCAGATGGTGGGTGATGTTTCTGGATTCGTTTGTGCTGGTGGCGTGTATCGAGCTGTTCCAGCTCTTTACGGCGTTCGGCGCGTTTGACGTGGACGACATTTTGCTAAACTGCGCCGGGGCGATGATCGGATACGGCATATTTGCGGTTGGATTTCTCCGGAAACGGTGAGCGCAGAAGGAAAAGAGTTTGGTACGGCGGAGGAAGAGCGGAATGAAAAAGCTGCTGTGTTATTTAAAGGGATACGAAAAGGAAACGGTGCTGGCGCCGCTGTTTAAGATGCTGGAGGCGCTGCTGGAGTTGTTTGTGCCGCTGGTAATGGCGGCGGTAATCGACGTAGGCATTGCCGGCGGGGACAGGCGTTATATTGTGAGGATGTGCCTGCTTTTGGTGGCGCTTGGCATCATCGGTCTTGTGTGCTCGGTCACGGCGCAGTTTTTTGCGGCAAAGGCGGCGACCGGATTTTCCACAAAGCTGCGCCATGCGCTTTTTTCCCATATCCAGAGCCTGTCTTATACGGAGATGGATCAGATCGGCACATCCACGCTCATCACGCGAATGACAAGCGACGTCAATCAGGTGCAGTCCGGCGTCAACCTGTTTCTGCGCCTGTTTCTGCGCTCGCCCTTTATTGTATTCGGCGCGATGGTCATGGCGTTTACGGTGGACGTCAAGGCAGCGCTGGTGTTCGTGGTAACGATCCCGCTCTTGTCCGTGGTCGTATTCGGGATCATCCTCTGGACGATGCCACTTTATCAGAAGGTGCAGGGGCGGCTGGACCGGGTGCTGGGGCTGACGCGGGAAAATTTGAGCGGCGCGCGCGTGATCCGCGCCTTTAATAAAGAAGAGGATGAAAAAAAGCGTTATCGGGAAGAAAACGACGCGCTGGCTGGCGTCCAGAAATTTGTGGGCGGCATTTCAGGGCTGATGAACCCGGCGGCTTACGTGATCATAAACGGGGCGGTCATCGCCATTTTGTACACGGGGGCGGTGCGGGTGGACATCGGATCGCTGACACAGGGCGAGGTGATCGCCCTCGTCAACTACATGTCCCAGATCCTTGTGGAGCTTGTAAAAATGGCAAACCTGATCATTACGCTGACAAAGGCGGTGGCGTGCGGCAACCGGGTGCAGGGCGTGCTTGAAACAAAAAGCAGCATGGCGTTTCGCGCTGCGGGAACGGATGAAAGCGCCGCAGGCGAAGGAAATGCAGGCGCAGGCGCTCCGGCGGTGGAGTTTCGGCATGTGTCCCTGACGTACGCGGGGGCGGGCAGCGAAGCGCTGACAGACATCAGCTTTTCCATCCGGAAGGGCGATACCCTCGGCATTATCGGCGGCACAGGCTCCGGCAAAACAAGCGTCGTCAGCCTGATCCCACGTTTTTACGACGCGACGGCGGGCACGGTTTTGGTGGAGGGCAGGGACGTAAAGGAGTACGGAGAGGAAGAGCTGCGCAAAAAGATCGGCGTCGTTCCCCAGAAGGCGGTTTTGTTTGCGGGCACGATCGCTGAAAACCTGCGCTGGGGAAAAGAGGACGCCTCTGATGAAGAGCTGCGGCGCGCGCTGGAAATTTCCCAGGCGGCGGAATTTGTGGAGAAAAAAGACGGCGGGCTGGACGCGCCCGTTTTGCAGGGCGGCAAAAATCTGTCCGGCGGCCAGCGCCAGCGACTGACGATTGCCCGCGCCCTCGTGCGCCGTCCTAAGATCCTGATTCTGGACGACAGCGCGTCCGCTCTGGATTTTGCGACGGACGCGGCGCTGCGCAGGGCGCTTAAGACGATGGACGATGCGCCGGCGGTATGTATCGTTTCCCAGCGCACCTCGTCGATCCGGTATGCGGATCAGATCCTTGTGCTGGAGGACGGGAAGGCGGCGGGGCTTGGCACGCATGAACAGCTTTTAAAAACGTGCCCGGTCTATCAGGAAATCCACTATTCCCAGTTTGATGAAAAGACGGCGAAGGGAGAGATGTGACATGGCAAAAAAGATGGATGAAGCACAGCGCCGGACGCTGAAAAAGGTGTTTTTATATATGAAGCCGTACCGCTTTTTTGTGCTCCTTTCCCTTGTGCTGGCGGGGATAACGACAGCGGGAACGCTCTATCTTCCGCTTCTGACCGGAAAGGGGATAGACTGCATTGCAGGGCCGGGAAGCGTGGATTTTGAAGGCGTGGGCCGGGTGCTTTTTCAGATGGGGCTTGTGATCGGCGTGACGGCGCTTTCCCAGTGGCTTATGAACGTGTGCAACAACAAGCTGACCTATCAGATCGTGCGGGACGTGCGCAACGAAGCCTTTGAAAAGCTCGGCATCCTGCCGCTAAAATATATTGATTCCCATCCGCACGGGGAGATCGTAAGCCGGGTAATCGCGGATGTGGATCAGTTCGCAGACGGGTTATTGATGGGATTTACCCAGCTTTTTTCGGGCGTGATCACGATTCTGGGAACGCTCGGTTTTATGTTTTCGGTCAATATAAGCATTACGGTTGTGGTCTTGGTGGTAACGCCGGTTTCCCTGCTGGTGGCTTCTTTTATCGCAAAACGGACGTTTAAGATGTTCCGGGCGCAGTCCGAGACGCGCGGGGAGCAGACGGCGCTGATCGAGGAAATGATCGGCGGGCAGAAGGTCGTGCAGGCGTTCGGGCATGAGGCAGAGGCGCTGGAACAGTTTGACGAGATCAACGGCAGGCTGAAGGACTGCTCGTTAAAGGCAATCTTTTTTTCGTCCCTGACCAATCCGGCGACCCGCTTTGTCAACAGCCTCGTATATACGGGCGTGGGGATTTTCGGCGCGCTTGCCGCCATACAGGGACGGCTGACGGTAGGGCAGCTTTCCAGCTTTTTAAGCTATGCAAACCAGTATACGAAGCCCTTTAACGAGATTTCCGGCGTGGTAACGGAGCTGCAGAACGCGATCGCCTGCGCGGGGCGGGTATTTGAGCTGATCGGGGAAGAGCCCCAGACGCCGGAAAGGGAGGACGCCGTAAGCCTTTCTGATATAAAAGGAAGCGTGGAGCTAAAGGACGTGTCCTTTTCCTATTCCAAAGAGAATAAGCTGATCGAGCATTTCAATCTGGATGTAAAGCCGGGGCAGCGCGTCGCCATCGTGGGGCCGACAGGCTGCGGAAAGACGACGGTAATCAACCTGCTGATGCGTTTTTATGATGTGGATGAAGGCAGTATCCGGGTGGAGGATACGGATATTCGGGAGCTGACAAGGCGCAGCCTGCGCGCCGGATACGGCATGGTACTGCAGGAAACGTGGCTGCGTGCCGGGACGGTACGGGAAAACATCTCGATCGGAAAGCCGGATGCGTCGGACGAGGAGATCGTTGCCGCAGCAAAGGCGTGTCATGCCCACAGCTTTATCATGCGTCTGCCGGAGGGCTATGACACGGTAATCGGGGAGGACGGAGGCGGGCTGTCCCAAGGGCAGAAGCAGCTTCTCTGCATTACCCGCGTGATGCTGTGCCGCCCGCCGATGCTGATTTTGGACGAGGCGACCTCCTCCATCGACACCCGAACGGAATTAAAGATCCAGAACGCTTTTGCAAAGCTGATGGAGGGACGCACGAGCTTCATCGTGGCGCACAGGCTTTCAACGATCCGCAGCGCGGACGTGATCCTTGTGATGAAGGACGGAAAGATCATCGAGAAGGGAAAGCATACGGAGCTGCTTGCAAAGGGCGGATTTTATGCGGAGCTGTATAACAGCCAGTATGCGGGGTGAAAAGAACAAGCCGGATGCAGCCAAAAAGAGGGCTGTGGGACAAATACGGGAATGAGGATTGACTCGGGATATTTGGGCGCAATATAATAAAAACAGGTATTGGGAATAAAGCATGCGTAAAAAAACGGAGGTGACAGCGGTATGTGTACAAGGCGGCAGCTGGATAAAATAACGGAACAGATGAGGGAATGCTATTTTTCAATATACGGTACAAATGTTGTAAAGATCGTGCTGTATGGTTCTTATGCGCGGGGAGATTTTGACGAAGGATCGGATATTGATATTGTGGCGATCGTGAAAGGAAAGAGGGAAGAGCTGCAAAAGAAGCTGAGGCAGATCTGGGATCTGTCTGCGGATCTGGGATTGGAAAATGATGTGGTTGTTTCTCCGATGGTTATTCCCTATGATGAGTTTATGCGGTACAGGGAATCGCTGCCATATTATAGAAATATAGAAGAGGAGGGGAGAAAAATTAGATGATCTTGTGATACACCGGATGAATACTGCGGCGGAAAAATTAAGGTCGGCACAGATTTTATTAAAGGAGGGGCAGTACAGGGATTCGATCGGGCGGTCGTACTATGCTATTTTTTCGGCAGTAAGGGCAGTTCTTGCGACAAGAAATATGGACTTTTCAAAACATGCGGCAGTAATTGCTTTTTTCAGAAGGAGTATATTAAAACAGGAATTTTTGATGTGAAGTATTCGAAGTATGTTCAGAATGCTTTTCAAATACGGAACAGCTGTGATTATGATGATTTTTTTATTGCTTCAAAGACGGATGCCGAGGAACAATATGAGAACGCAAAAGAACTTTTTATAGTAATAAGAAAATATTTGGAAAAGAAACGGGGAGATGAAAAATGTCTGTTTTAGTAATTCTTTTTTCCATCCTGCTGGCTGTGTGCACGGCGGTAAAGCCGATATGGCTGCAGGATACGGTCGACGCCTGCACAAACGGCGGGACGGGGCTTTTGTACAGCTTTTGCCTGTATATCGCAGGGTGTGTCGGCATCGTGGTATTTGAAATGCTGCGGCAGCTTTTTATGACGAAGTATCAGGCGGATAAGGCGGCTTTTTTGAAAAAAAGGTATGTGGAGCGGATCGCGCGGATGCCGATGAAAAAGTTCCGGGAGGAAACGGAGCAGAATTACCTGACGATTTTAAGTCAGGAGATCGATATGCTTGTGGAAAGCTATTTTGTGGAACGGCTGGAATTTTTGTACAGCATTCTTGTGCTGGTGACGAGCATTGCTGCGCTGTTTTACATCAATGGAAAGCTGGCGGTGCTGATCCTTTTGTTTACCTTTCTGCCGGTGCTTGCCTCGAGTCTGCAGGGAAAGCGGATGCAGCGGCGCACGGGGCTGTATGTGCAGAGCCTGGAGCATTTAAACATGATGATCCGCAACTTTATTTCCGGCTATTACACCGTCAAGGTCAATCATGCGGAGAACCGGATGCGGGACGCGGTGGAAAAAAGCAACCGGGAGACGGCGGCGGCAAAGCTTGCGGAAGGAAAAACGCGGGTCGGGATCAACCTTTCGATCAGCGGGCTGGCATACCTTGGAGAGATTGCGCTGGTGGGAGCAGGGATCTGGATGATCGCGGCAGGAGAAATGCAGCTGGGGGCGCTTGTTGCGGCGCTGCAGCTGTCGGAAATGCTGGCAATCCCCAGCAACAGCATCGCGCATACCAGCTAAACGACATGAATTCTGTCAAGGACATCCGCAAAAAGATCCTGCATGAAAAAAACGGTTCCGGGGCGGAGGATTCCGCGAAAAAGACATGCGGGAAGATCCGTTCCATCGAATTGAGAAACGTTTCTTTTTCTTATGGGGAAAAAGAGATTTTCCGGGATGTGAACGTTACCTTTGAGGCGGGCAAAAAATATCTGATCCGCGGGGAAAACGGGAGCGGAAAGAGCACGCTGTTTAAGCTGATGAGCCGGATCGAGGACGGCTATGAGGGAGAGATTCTGATAAACGGGACGGAATTAAGGGAGCTGGATGACAGCTATTTTGACCGGATCGGGATCCTTTTGCAGACGCCGTATCTGATGAACGCAACGCTTTTGGACAACCTGACGTTTTATGAACCGGACGGGAAAAAGCAGGAGGCGGAAGCGGTCATGAAGGAGCTGGGAATGGGGCGTTTTCTGGAAACGCACAGCCTGACCGAAGCATACCGGGACACGCAGGAAAATATTTCCGGCGGGGAGCGCCAGAAGCTGTCGCTGGCAAGGGTGCTTTTGCGGAAACAGGATTTTATCCTGATGGATGAGGCGACGTCTGCCGTGGATGCAAAGAGCAGCCGGGAGATCGAGGAATGGATGCTGCGGGATAAGGGAATGACGGTGATCAATATTGAACATAAGCTCATTCCGGAGCTGATGGGCTGCTACGATCAGATTCTGGAGGTAAAGGACGGGAGGATTACTGTATTGTAAAGAGATATTTTTTCCATTATAAAGAGCTATTTTTTATGATTGCGTCCGCCCTGTTTCTGTGATACGCTGTATATGAGCATAAATTTCATGAAAAATCCGGGCGTTTAAGCCATCTTTGACATCTTATATCTTTTCGGAACTCTATGCTTGAAATTACCTATTTATAACAGGCAGGAGGGACGGAAAGTAGGAATGTCAGTAATTGTTCCGTATGACGGCATTCCGGACATAACGGCTCTTCCTGCAGACACAAAAGGCAGATATGCGGGAAGGAGCGGTTTTATGAAGAAAGACAGCATGCAGTATGTGAACAGGGAGCATAAGGATACGGTATTCAGGCGGCTGTTTCAGGAAAAGAAACATTTGCTGGAGCTTTATAACGGATTGAACGGGACGAGCTATGAGAATGAAGAGAATCTGGAAATCACAACTCTCGACAGCGCGATTTATATGGGGATGAAGAACGATATTTCATTTATTTTGATGTCGGAAATCAGCCTGTATGAGCATCAGTCCAGCATTAACCCGAACATGCCGCTGAGGGATCTTCTCTATATTGCGCGCCAATAAGGGTACTGCAGATCAATATTAACGACGGTTATAACAGAGAGCTGATGGAACGAGGCAGGACGTTGAAGGAGTATAGCCAGTTTATTTCATGTGTACGCCGCTATAAAGAGACGGAGCGGATTGAGGATGCGGTAGACCATGCGGTAACAGAATGTATCCGGAAGGGGAAATATCGGGAATGATACGTACTCTGGCAGGGCTTGTCCGGGAAGGAGTCCTGAATGTCCGGGATGCTGCGGCGCATGCCGGTATGTCCGAAAGCGATTTTGAAGCGGAATTAAAAAAATTAGATTGCCGGATGAAAAACGAGTCCGATCTGAAAAAACAATAATATCTTGTGCTTTCGTTTCTGCCCTGCTATAATACGGATTTGTAGCAGGGCATTTTCATGCCCAAATCTTAAAATCAGATTGCAGAGTAGGTTCGTATGCGTTAAGTGCCCATGGGACAGAGAGTTGCTCACGGGACGAAAAGCGCCGCGTCAGGCGGGCGCTTGCGGTATGCGGGCCGCATCTCGCTGCAGCAGAAGATGAACCGCAGAAAACAGACAAAGGGCAGGCTGCAAAAAAAAGCAGGATGCGCCTAATCGTCTTATAAAACTGCGGAAAATATCTCCTTTTGCAGCGTGAGGTCTGTAGAAGGAGGAATTGCGATGAAGAAATTTGCAGCCCTTTTTACGGATTCCGCGCGGGAGTTCAGGCATATCCGCACGCTTACAGCGTGCGGGCTTTTTGCCGCTCTTGCGCTGATCCTGAACTCATTTACGATCCGGCTGGGGCCTTATCTGAAGGTCGGCGTGGCGGGTCTGCCAAACGAAATGGTGGATGTGCTGTTTGGCCCGGTCGTGGGAAGCCTGTTTGCGGGAATGATGGATATTGTGAAGCTTTTTCTGTATCCCGACGGCGCATGGATTCCCGGGCTGACGTTAAACTGCCTGCTGGCGGGGCTGATCTACGGGTGCTTTCTCTACCATAAGCCGACGAGCTATTGGAGGATCCTTGCGGCGGAGCTGACGGTGGCGCTGTTTGTCAACGTGCTGCTGGGGACGTTCTGGCTTTCTTCGGTGTATGGCAAAGGATTTTTGGCGATGCTTCCGGCGCGCCTGATCAAAAATATCGTGAAAACGCCGATCGATTCCCTGATCCTTTACACGGTGCTGAGCGTGCTGGAACGCGCGGGCGTATTCCGGATGCTCAAAATCTTCCGCCCCGCAAAGCGCGCGCGGAATAAAAATTGAAAAGCTGAAAAATAAAAGTCCTCTGCGTTTCCAAGGATGCTTTTCTTTGGAGACGCGGAGGACTTTTTCCTTCTGGCGGCCGTTTCCTTTTCTGCCGGCAAAAGCCCCTGTGAGCGAAACGGAAATCCTTTGCCCTGCGCCCGTCTCTGCCTGCCTTTCTCTGAAACCGAGATCTCCCCCCTCTTTAGAAAATCTTCAGAAATTCTTTGCCCTTTTTTCGGGCGTTTTTCCGGGAACTATCGTTGACAAATAATATTATACAGAATATATTATTGGTAGAAACAATATTATACGAGATATACCTTTGTACACGGAGGGTAGCTTCTGAAAAGAAGCAATTTTGTCAGAAAGGAAGCGGTCAGATGGTTTTTAACACAGGAGCAGCCCTTTTGGATGCGATCGTTTTGGCCGTCGTTTCCCGGGAAGAGCAGGGAACCTACGGCTACAAGATCACGCAGGAGGTGCGTCAGGCAATCGGGCTTTCGGAATCCACGCTGTATCCGGTGCTGCGCAGGCTGCAAAAGGACGGCTGTCTGGAAGTCTATGACATGGAGTGCGGCGGACGCAACCGGAGATATTATCAGATCACCGGGAAAGGCAGCGTGCAGCTGGGGCTGTATCGGGAGGAATGGAAAAAATATTCCAAAAAGATCACGGCTCTGTTTGAGGGAGGAATTTATTGATGGAGAGAAAAGAATTTATGCGCCGTCTGGAAGCCCTGCTTTCCGATCTGCCGGAAAACGAGCGGGCAGAGGCGCTGCAGTATTATAACGATTATCTGGACGATGCGGGAGTTGAAAACGAGGCTGCGGTGTTGGAGGAGCTGGGAAGCCCCGACGGGCTGGCGGAATCGATCCGGCAGGGATTAAAGGAGGACGGCGGCGAAAGCGGGGGTTTTTCGGAAACCGGCTTTCAGGAACAGGAGCCCCGCCGGGAAAGCTTAAAGGAGCGTTACCACGGCGGCAAAAAATCAAAAATGTCGGGGGGAATGATCGCGCTCATTGTGATTTTGTGTATTTTTGCAGTGCCTGTCGTGATCCCGGTGGGAATTTCCCTTTTGGCGGTCGTTTTTGCGCTGACGCTGACGGCTGTGATCCTTCTGGGCGTGATGTTTTTGGTGGGCGTTGTGTGCGTCGCCGCAGGGATCTGCGCGCTGGTCGCTTCTGTTGTGGACGCGGCAGCGTTTCCGGCGGGAGCGGTGCTGGGCGTGGGGATGAGCCTTGTGACGATCGGGCTTGGCGTTTTGTGCGCCCTGCTTTTTGGCTGGCTGATCGTAAGAGTGTGTCCGAAAGCCTTCCGGGGCGCGGTAAATGTGTGCAGCAGGCTGCTGCGCAGAAAGGGGGATGGAAAGGATGAATAAAAAGGTAAAAACCATACTGATCGCAGCGGCAGGCTGCATCGGGGCGGGCGCAGTCCTGATGGGGATCGGCTCCGCCATGGGAGGCACGTTGGAGCTTGGAAGGATGAACGCTTCGCCGGACTGGGCAGACGTCGGCGATTACGACGGGGAGGAACCAAACATGGAGCAGGAAGTATTCAGCGGGGATTTTGAAACAGAGATCGTTTTTGATGAAATGCCGGAGGCTCTGGACGCCGAGATCGGCGTCCACGGTCTGAAGATTACAGAGGGAGAAGCCGGGAGGATTTCCCTGAAAGGAAGAAATGCAGACCGGATTCAGTGCTATGTGGAAAACGGGACGCTGTATTTAAAGGACGTGGGACAGCACAAAAAATATAAAAAGACAAACGGCAGGGAACTGACGCTTACCGTGCCTGCCGGAACGGAATGGAAGCGGGCAGCGCTGGACGCGGATCTGGGATATATATCTGCGGAAACGCTGTCGGCAGAAACGGTGGTGCTGGACGCGGAAATGGGCTCGATCGAGCTTGGGAGGCTGAAAGCGGATACGGCGGAGACCTCTGGCGAAATGGGAAATGTAGAGATCGCAGAAGGGACGCTGAAGGGGCTGAAAGCGGAAGCGAACATGGGGAACATCGTATTTGCGGGAACGATAGAAGGCGCTGTGGAGGCGGACTGCGAGATGGGAAATGTGACCCTTAAGCTTTCCCAGAAAAAGGAGGACTTCCAGTATACGATCCGCTCGGAAATGGGAGAAATCAGCATCGGCGGCGAAAAATACGGCGCTGCGGACGGCAGGGAAAAAACGGTCAGCTATGGCGCTGGCTGGCAGATGGATCTGGAAACTTCCATGGGCAGTATTGAAATTTTATTTGAATAGGGGTAAGATAACAGGGAAAGAAAGGAATGAGAAATATGAATCAAAAAAAATTATACCGTTCCAGATCGAATCGGATGATCTGCGGCGTATGCGGCGGTCTGGGAACCTATCTGGGAATCGACGCGACGGTGGTGCGCGTTTTATACGCGGTGATCAGCCTTGTGGCGGGCGCGGGATTTTTGGGGCTGGTGCTCTATTTTATCCTGTCGGTGATCATTCCGGAGGACGACGGCATCGTGGACTGACGCAGCTGCGTATGGGAAAAAGGAGGCTGGAAGAAAATGTTTCAGGAAATTTCGCCTTATGAATTAAAGGACAATGCTTTTACGATGATCGGCAGGGACTGGCTTTTGGTTGCGGCGTCCAAGGACGGCAAAAGCAACGCCATGACCGCCAGCTGGGGCGGCGTGGGCGTGATGTGGGGCAAGCCCGTGGTATATGTGGTAGTACGCCCGCAGCGCTACACAAAGACGTTTCTGGACAGCGCGGAGCGCTTTTCCGTGAGCGTGTTCCCGGAGGAGCTGCGCAGCATGATGAACTACATGGGAACCGTATCCGGCAGGGACGAGGACAAGATCGCAAAAAGCGGGCTGACGCAGCGGCAGGAGGACGGCGCGCCGGTATTTGAGGAGAGCCGTCTGGCGCTTGTATGCCGCAAGCTGTTTGCGCAGCCTATGGAGGAAGCGTCGTTTCTGGACAAAGCGGTAACGGAGCGCTGGTATCCGGAGAAGGATTTCCACACGCTTTATATCGCAGAGATCGAAAAGGTATTGGTAAAGGAAGAGGCATAACGGAAAAAGAACCGGGCGCAGGGAATTGGATGCACCCGGTTTTTTGCAGAAAGGGAACCGCATGATAAAGGGATGGCAGCGTTTATATGACAGGGTCAGAAGGAGGCTGACGGAAGAAATCCGGCAGAAGGCGTACTGGCTGCGGAAATGGGAGGTCACATGGAAAAATACGCTGGTGACGGCGGCGATCCTGGCGGCGGCGACTGCCGTGTGCCTGATCTATCATTTCATTTCGGACGGGACGGTAAATATCATCATGTTTTATACGATCGCCCTGATCTTTATCCCGCGTTTTACAGAAGGCTATGTGCCGGGCATCGCGGCGGCGATGTTCAGCGTGCTTTTGACCAACTATTTTTTTACGGAGCCGTATTATGAGCTGGATCTGTCGTCGCCAAGCTACCGGATCACGTTTTTTTGCATGCTTGTGATCGCGGTTGTGATCAGCGCGGCGACCTCGTACACAAAGAGCCAGTCAAAGATCGTAGCGGCGCAGGAAAAGCGGCTGATGGAGGCGGAAAAGGAGACGATGCGCGCCAACCTTTTGCGGGCGGTGTCCCACGACCTGCGCACGCCGCTGACCGGGATCATCGGCGCAAGCAGTTCCTATCTGGAAAACGAGGCGCTGCTGTCGCCGGAAAAAAAGCGGGAAATGGTGCGCCATATCGGGGAGGATGCTGACTGGCTTTTGAACATGGTGGAAAACCTGCTGACCGTGACGCGGATACAGAACGGGACGGCGAGCGTGAACAAATCGACGGAGCCGGTGGAGGAGGTCATGCTGGAGGCGATGCAGCGCATCCGCAAGCGGCTTCCGGAAATCCGGGTCAACGTGAGCTTGCCGGAAGAATTTATGATGATCCCGATGGATCCGCTTTTGATCGAGCAGGTGCTCATCAATCTGATGGAAAACGCCTTTTATCATGGGCGCAGCGATAAGAGCATCGAACTGTTTACCCGAAAGGACGAAAAGGAGATCTGCTTTTTTGTAAAGGATTACGGGCAGGGCATCCCGAAGGAGCGGCTGGAAACGATTTTTGACGGGGAAGGCCAGACGGGCAGCAGGGAGTCGGACAGCCACAGGGGAATGGGCATCGGGCTTTCCATCTGCAAGACGATCATCACCGCCCACGGAGGAAGGATCTGGGCGCAGAATCATGAAAACGGCGCGCTTTTGTGCTTTGCGCTGCCGACGGGAGAGGAGCAGGAATAAATGCAGACAAAGGAAACGGTACTTTTGATCGAGGACGAGGAAAATATCAGCGATTTTATGGCGACGAGCCTTAAGGCGCAGGGATATAAGGCAGTGTGCGCCAAAACGGCAGCGGAAGGGATCGCCCTTTCCGCCTCCCTTTGTCCCGACCTGATCCTGCTGGATCTGGGGCTTCCCGACCGGGACGGCGTGGACGTGATCAAAAGCGTGCGCAGCTGGTCGATGCTTCCGATCGTGGTAATTTCGGCGCGCAGCCAGGAAAAGGATAAGGTGGAGGCGCTGGATCTGGGCGCGGACGATTATGTGACAAAGCCGGTGGGCTCGTCGGAGCTTCTGGCGCGGGTGCGGACGGCGCTTCGGCACGGCGCGGTGGCGGCGGGTGCTCGCCAGCCGTCGGAGGTGTTCCGGGTAGGCGCGCTGGAGCTGGATTTTGGAAAGCGGCTTTTGAAGGTCGAGGGGACGGAGGTGCATCTGACGCAGGTGGAATATAAGATCGTGGCGTTTCTGGCGCGGAACGCGGGGCGCGTGATGACCTATGACGCGATCATTTCCCATGTGTGGGGGCCTTATATGGACGACAATAACCGGATTTTACGGGTCAACATGGCAAATATCCGCAGAAAGCTGGAAAAAAATCCCGCCGAACCGGCATATCTGTTCACCGAGATCGGCGTGGGATACCGGATGGCGGAAGAGGAAAACAACGCGTAAAGGGCAGCTGCGTGATCAAAGGCAGCTGTCCTTTACGCGTTCAAAGAAGCAGTGTGATCAAAGCAGCTGCTTTATGCGTTCAAAGCAGCTGCCCCAGCAGATTTTCAAAGCAGACGCCCTCCGGCTCGGGGATGCCCAGACGGTCGGAAAGGCGGATGCAGTCTGCGATAAAGCGCGCTGCCTTTTGGACGGAGGCTTCAAAATCGACGCCCTTTACCGCGTCGGCGGAAAGGATCGCCGCGAAAATATCGCCCGTCCCGTGGCGGGACTGACCGGCGGAAGGCATTTCACAGCGGGAAAAACAGATCGTGTCCTCCTTTTTTACGGAGAGGAAGTTTAAAAACCCGCCGCCCGTCTGTGCAGAAAGGGGAAGCCCGGTAATGACGATCTTTTCAGGACCGAGGGCGTGGAGCTTTCGGCAGATGCCTTCCAGCTCGCAATCTGTCCAGCCCCCGTCTTTCCACGGGGTATCTGTCAGAAGGCAGGCTTCAGTGATGTTTGGTGTGACGATGTCTGCCAGTGCCGTAAGCCCTTTTAAATCAAGACAGTGCTGTTTGGTAACGGTGCGGTAGGCTTTTCCGCCGTCGCCCATGACGGGGTCGATGAGGACGGCAGGAGAGCCTTTTTCTTTTTGGCTTCTGATAAAGGAAGAAACCACTGGGATCTGCTCTTTTTTGCCGAGAAAGCCGCAGAAAATACCGTCAAACACAAGCCCCATCCGGTTCCACTGATCCAGATAGCCGGGCATCTGGGCGGTCAGATCCTGACAGAAAAAGGACGGAAAGCCCGTGTGGTTTGAAAAAACGGAGGTGGGCACGGGGCACGCCTGCACGCCCATCACGCTTAAGATCGGCAGGACTTCCGTTGTAGAGCAGCGCCCGTAGCCCGCAAAGCTGTTGATCGCTGCAACTTTCGGCGGGATGCGGTGCGTCATGCCTTTGTCCCCTCCTTCCCGATCCGGAAGAAGAGCCCGGATTTTTTGAGGGCGGGCAGAAGCGCCAGATAGACGAGCACGGAAATGATCGCAGACAGCACGGTATTGATGGACGTGGAGGCGATATTCCAGGCAAGCGCCACATCGGCGGCGGGCTTGCCGAGGATGAGGATCTTGTAAAGATAGCCCACAAGCGGATCAAAGACCGTATTGAACAAAAGCCCGCCGATGGCGGCAAGCGCTGCCCAGCGCGCGATTCTTGCCCGGTCGGTCAGGTGGGTGATGTGCCCGAAGCGGTGGGCAATCGTGCCGGTGATCAGGCCGATGCACAATTTCAATAAAAAGGTCTTGGGGGCGTAGATCACATAGACCGGATCGAAAAGATCCCCGATGGTCATACCGATGGCTCCGCCCAGCCCGCCCAGAGGGCCTCCGAGGATGAGCGCGCCGAGCACGCAGACGGCGTTTCCTAAATGGATCGAGGTGGCGTCCCCTCCGGGGAGCGGGATCTTAAACTGCAGAAAGGTAAACACAACGTAGGAAAGAGCGGCGAATACGCCGGTCATGACGGTTTTCTGGATTTTTTCATTTTTCATGTCGGATACTCCCTTACTGTATTCTTTTACGGTATCTTTGCGGCAGCGGGCTGCCGGTCCGAATACTTTATATGATGATACGCAATGAATGGACTGATTGAAAGTGCCATTTTATGATTTTTTTACCATACCAGTATGCGTAAGGCAGAAAAAATTGACGAATTTTTGGTAATTTATCCATATTGACGGAAAAACAGCCGCTCCGCTATAATGAAACTAAATGAAAGCGATTTCAAGAGAGGGGAAGATCGCTGGGAAAGCGCAGGAAAGGCGCGCTTTTCAGAATGGAGATTACGATGCAGACGTCAAAAGGAAATGAAGGCAGCAAGGTCATAACGATCTATGACATTGCGAAGGAAGCGGGGGTTTCCGCCGCGACGGTATCGAGGGTGCTGACAAAGAGCGCCAACGTGCGTCCGGAGAAAAAAGAGAAGGTAATGGAGCTTGTCAGGAAATACAATTTCAAGCCAAACGCCCTTGCAAAGGGGCTGGCGGATACGAAGAGCAAGGTGATCGGGATCCTGACGGCGGATGTGAGAAACCCTTATTATGCAGAGCTTTTTGTAGCGTGCGAGCAGGCGGCGAGGAAGGCGGGCTATTCCGTGCTTTTGTTCAATACGATGGGCGAGCTGGAAATGGAAAAGCAGATGCTGGAACGGCTGCAGGCGCAGCAGGTGGACGCCATCATCCAGATGGGCGGCAGGGTGGACGACCTTATTTCCAATATGGAATATGTGGAGCTGGTCAATCAGGTAATGGCGAGCGTCCCCGTGGTCGTGACCGGAAAGCTGGAGGGGACGCAGTGCAGCATGGTGCGGATCGACAGCATGGCGGCAATGGATCTTTTGATGAACCATCTGGTAGGGCTGGGGCATGAACGGATCGCGTTTCTGGGCGGACGGATGGACGTGCTTTCTACCTATGAAAAGATCCTGCGCTACAAGCTGATCCTAAAGGAGCACAATCTTTCCTACGACCCGGAGCTTGTGATGGAGGGCGGTTATGACGAGAAGGACGGTTACAATGAAAAATGCGGCTACGAGCTGATGAACCGGCTGTTTGACAAAAAGATCCGGGTGACGGCGGTAATCGCGGTCAACGACTTTGCGGCGGCGGGGATCATGCGCAGCATTCTGGAGCACGGGCTTAAGATCCCGCAGGACATTTCCCTTGTCAGCTTCGACAACACCTACATCGCGGATCTGATGATCCCGCGCCTGACGAGCACTGACTATGATTATGAGGAATTTGGGAAGGCGCTTGTAAACCGGGCAATCGAGGAGATCAACGGGGGAGAACGGCGGCAGCTGATCACGGTGACTCCCTCGCTTGTGAAACGGGAGAGCAGCGGGGCTGCGCCAAAGGCTGTCTGATACCGAATTCAGAAAAAAGAGGACACAGGGCTGTGCCGAAAGAGGCACGGCTCTCTTTTTTTACACCTGTATCAGTAAAAATATACAAAACTGCCATTTTGAAATTGTAAAAATGTCCGAAATTGGTAAAAAGTGATAATTACAAGTTGAAAATGTTAAGCGATAGTGCTATTATACAAATATGAAATCGGTTGCAAAATAGCAACTCAGATCAACGAGGAGAGTGAGGTTGAATGATGAAAAAGCAAAAGTCAAAAAGTGATCTGACCTTTTTCCAGAAGGTAAAGCGGCACAAGACCCTTCTTCTGATGTGTACGCCGGCAGTGCTGTTCTTCTTTGCCTTTAACTATGTGCCCCTGCCGGGCATCTATGTCGCGTTTGTAAAATTCAATTACCGGAAAGGCATTTTCGGCAGTAAGTTCGTGGGGCTGGACAACTTCGAGTTCCTGCTAAGCTCCGGGAAGCTGTGGGATCTGACGCGGAACACGGTGCTGTACAATCTGGCGTTCATCCTTTTGGGAAACCTGCTTGCGGTGTTCGTGGCGATCCTTTTAAACGAAATGAGATGCAAATGGTTCAAGAAGGTATCCCAGACGATCATGTTCCTGCCCTACTTTATTTCACAGGTTCTGATCGGACTTCTGGTATTCAACCTGTTAAACTATGATACCGGTTTCGTAAATAACATCCTCGTAAGCCTCGGGATGGAAAGATGGCAGCCCTATTCGGAACCGGGCGTGTGGCCGGTAATCATGGTGCTTGTGTATTTGTGGCAGCAGGCGGGCTATCAGTCAGTCGTTTACTTCGCGGCGATCATGGGTATCGACGGAGAGATGATGGAGGCGGCAAAGGTGGACGGCGCAAACGGCTTCCAGAGGATCCGCTACATTATCCTTCCTTCCCTGAAACCGACGATGATCATCCTGCTTTTGTTCGCGCTGGGCGGCATCGTAAGAGGCAACTTCGGACTGTTCTACAACATCGTCGGAACAAACCCGGTGCTCTACAATACGACGGACATCATCGAAACGTATGTATACCGTGCGACCATGACAGACTTCAACTTCGCAACGGCGTCTGCAGTCGGTCTGTATCAGTCGGTGGTCGGCTTTATCATCGTTATGACGGTCAACTATATCGTGAAAAAAATAGAACCGGATTATTCCCTGTTCTGATCGGGATCGGAGGTTAAAATCATGGCAAAAAAACAGGACAAAGATATGATGGATTCCGGTGCGAAGGTAAAGATCGGCACATCGGACAGGATCATCAGGGGCTTTGGATATGTATTTATGACAATATACGCGGTCTGCTGCCTCATTCCGTTTATTATCATCGTCAGCACTTCCTTTACGAGCGAGACGACGATCCGCGCGGAGGGCGTTCAGCTTATCCCGAAGGATTTTACGCTGAAAGCGTATGAAATGGTTTGCAAGGGCGGCGCGATCTGGTGGTCGTATGCGTTGACGATCGTAATGACCATTATCGGCACGCTGATCGGTCTGACGATCATCGCAATGACCGGATATGCGCTGCAGAGAAAGGACTTTCCGTTCCGGAATGGGATTTCCTTCTACATTTACTTTACGAGCCTGTTCTCGGCAGGGCTTGCGCCGTACTATCTGGTAATGGTGCAGTGGTATCATTTAAAAGACAACTACCTGGCAGTGCTTCTGCCGCTTCTGATGTCGCCGTGGCTGATCATCCTGATGAAAAACTTTGTCAAGGCGATCCCGCATGAGATCACGGAATCCGGAAAAATCGACGGGGCGGGCGACATGAAAATTTTTACGGCGCTGATCCTTCCGATGTTAAAGCCGGCGCTGGCGACCATCGGGCTGTTCCTTGCTCTGGCATATTGGAACGAATGGTATCAGTCCTCCCTGTTTTTAAGCTCGAAGGTGGACATAAAGCCCCTGCAGTACACGCTTTATGAAATCGTCAATAAAACGCAGGCGCTGAAAAATTCCGTGGCAGGACAGTATATCAACCTGTCCGACATCCCGCAGGAGTCCGTAAAAATGGCGAACGCGGTGCTTGCCACAGGCCCGATCGTTTTACTGTATCCTTTCGTGCAGAAATACTTTATCAGCGGCATCACGGTTGGCGCGGTCAAGGGCTGACGCGCCGGAAAACAAGGAAACATGGTTATTCACCCGCTGGGACGGGAGAAATAATAAATTTTATTTTATGAACGGAGGTTTTTTATGAAAAAGAGAGTTCTTGCACTGTTTCTGGCAACGACGATGGTGACAGGGCTGACCGCATGCGGAGGCGGCGCAGAGGAGTCCGCTCCGGCGGCAGGCAATACTGCGGCAGAGGAAGACGCTTCTGCGGGCGGGGAGACAGGAAGCGCAGCAGCGTCCACAGGGGACGCGTGGGATGCCTGGTCGGAGATCGACACATCCGAGCATGTGGTGATCAATTACATGACAACGGGCGACAAGCCTTCCGGCGAGCTGGCTGCCACAACGGATGCGGCGCTGGCGGAATTAAACGACATCCTGACGGAGAAGATCAACGCGGAGCTGCAGATTTACTACATCTCCTGGACGGATTATCTTTCCAATTACAACCTGACGCTGGCACAGATGGACGGCTCCGTGGATCTGGTGGGAACGGCTTCCGACTGGCTGGATGCGTGGCCGAATGCGAAAAACGGCGCATTTTTGGAGCTGTCCGAAGAGATGCTGCAGACCTATGCGCCTAAGACATGGGCAAGCGTTCCGCAGGAGCACTGGGATCTGTGCAAATATGACGGCGAAATTTATCTGATCCCCGAGGATAATTACGCGCAGTGGACGAACCACGGCTTCATTTACCGCCTTGACTGGGCGAAGGAAGCTGGTCTTACAGACGGCGTCCAGAGCTGGGAGGATATGACGACCTACTTTAAATATGTAAAAGAGACTTATCCCGACATCATCCCGTGGGATTCCGACGGCACGCAGTACGGTCAGCTGGTAAGCGGATGGATTTCTTCCCATTCCGATTATGTTTCGATCGACGGTATCAGCGCCAACGCAATGTGGGGCGGCACAAAGGACGACCTTTACACAATCTATTCCCCGTATATGACAGACACGGATTCCCTTGTGGAATTTGCAAAGATGATGAAGGAATGGGATGAAATCGGCGTATGGCAGACAGACGTGCTGAATAATACTTCATCCACAAACCGTGACGATTACAGGGTCGGCAAGGTTGCGGCAGAACAGCACCACACCCAGACATGGACGGATCTGGTAAGCAAGACTCCCCAGAACACGATCTATGAAACGGATGAGGATGCGGAAACAGGCTTCTTCTATTTTGGTCAGGAGACAGGAAACGTAGTTGCGTTAAATATCACACACGGCGCGATGGCAGTTTCCGCAGGCTCTGAGAACCCGGAGAGAGCGCTGATGGTTTATGATATGCTGCGCAACGATCCTGAGTGCTACCAGCTTCTCTGCTACGGTCAGGAAGGCGTGTCCTGGGAGATGACCGAGGACGGCATGAAGACCACTCCGGAAGGCTACAACGCAGATACTCAGAACGTAAACGCCGTTACCAACTTCTGGTGGGGCAGAAACGATGATCTGGAGATCAGAGACGCTTCCAGAGACTGGGAGAAGATCGACGCGCTGTATGCAGAATACGATGGGATTAAGATTGACTATCCTTACGGACAGTTTATCTTAAACAACGACAACATCCAGTCCTATATCGCAAATATCAACGAGATCCATACAAACTACATGAAGCAGATTTCCTTTGGTAAATACAGCGGAACTGCAGAAGAGATCGTTGCAGAATATCAGCAGGCATTAAAGGATGCGGGAATCGACATCGTAACGGAAGAGATCCAGAGACAGATCGACGAGGTTTACGGCGAATAAGCCGGAAAGGACGGTAAGCGTAAGGCTTCCGCAAAGAGGGGGATGGGCCGTCAAAAGTCCATCCCTCATTTGCCCCCAAAAAGCCGGCGGGATCTGCCGGAGGGGCTGCGCCAAAAGGCGCGTGAAAATATGAGGAAAGGCAGGCTTTCTGAAAAGCTGTATGGGTGCAAGTCAGATGGGACATACATTTGAAATAAAGGACGAGTTTTATCTGGACGGGGAAAAAATGAAGATCATTTCCGGCGGGATGCATTATTTCAGGGTGCTCCCGGAATACTGGCAGGACCGGCTGGAAAAGTTAAAGGCGCTGGGCTGCAATACGGTGGAAACCTACATCCCGTGGAATCTGCATGAAAAGGAAAAAGGAAAGTTTGATTTTTCGGGGATGCTGGATATTGCCCGTTTTGTAAAGACGGCGCAGAAGCTGGGGCTGTGGGTGATCCTGCGTCCTTCGCCCTATATCTGCGCGGAATGGGAGTTCGGCGGCCTGCCGTGGTGGCTGTTAAAGGAGGACGGCATGAAGCTGCGCTGCATGTACGAGCCTTATTTAAAGCATGTGCGGGAATATTATGAAAAGCTGTTCGAGGTGATCGCGCCGCTGCAGATCACGCAGGGCGGTCCGGTCATTTTGATGCAGATTGAAAATGAATACGGCTATTACGGGGATGACAGCGAATATCTGGAATACATGAAAAAGCTGATGATAGACTGCGGCTGCAGCGTCCCGCTTGTGACCTCGGACGGGCCGTGGGGCGACGCCTTTGACTGCGGAAAGGCAGACGGCGTTTTGCAGACCGGGAATTTCGGCTCCAAGGGAAAAGAGCAGTTTGGGGTCATGCGCCGGAAAATGTGCGGGAAGCAGCCGCTGATGTGCATGGAATTCTGGGTGGGCTGGTTTGATCACTGGGGAGTGGAGTGCCATCAGACCGGGGACATTGCAGGGCATGCGAAGGATCTGGACGAGATTTTGACAGAGGGCAGCGTGAACCTGTATATGTTCATCGGCGGGACGAATTTCGGCTTCACGAACGGCTCCAACTATTACGACGTGCTGACGCCGGACGTGACTTCCTATGATTATGACGCGGTGCTGACGGAGGACGGGCAGCTGACGCCAAAGTACGAGGCGTTCCGGAAGGTGATCGCAGAGCACGCGCCGGTCCCGGAGGTGGAATTTTCAACGGACATCAAACGCAGGGATTACGGAACGCTGACCGTAAAGCGGCGCGCGGGGCTGTTTGAAAATTTGGACAATCTGGCAAAGCCGGTTGAAATGATCGCTCCGAAGTCGATGGAACGGCTGGGACAGGGCTACGGCTATATTTTATATGAAAGTGATTGGAAGCGCGGAGGTGATATGGAGAAGCTGCGCCTCTACGGGGCGAACGACCGGGCGAATGTGTTTGTGGATGAAACGCCCGTGGCGACGCTGTATGACAGGGAGCTTTTGGAAGCGCGCACCTTTGAGCCTCCCGTGAAAAAGGGGGAAAAGCTGTCGATCCTTGTGGAAAATATGGGGCGCGTCAATTTCGGCCCCGCGCTGGAAAAGCAGAGGAAGGGGATCGACCAGTGCGTGACGATAAACGATCACCAGCACTATCACTGGAAGGCGTACTGCCTGCCGATGGAGGAGCTGTCGGGGCTGGATTTTTCAAAGGAGCCGAAGGAGGGCACGCCGGGATTTTATGAATTTACATTTGAGGCAGAGGAAACGGGGGATACGTTCCTTGATTTTGAAGGCTGGGGCAAGGGCTGCGCTTTTGTCAACGGCTTCAACATCGGGCGGTTTTGGGAGATCGGACCGCAGAAGCGTCTGTATATCCCTGCCCCTCTCTTGAAAAAAGGTGAAAACAAAATTCTCCTGTTTGAAACGGAAGGCAAAGCGCCGGGCACGATCGCGCTGCGCAGCGAGCCGGATCTGGGATAAGGGAGAAGCGCGTTAAAAATGCGGCAGGGAGGGCGTTGTGCCTGACCTGCCGCAATAATTTTCATGCATTTCCGTACAGAGACTACCGTAATCATTTTTCGTTAATTCCATATTTTTCTTCAATGCCTCCTGCGCTTCTGCGCTATCAGTCAATTCACTTGAATAAATTGTAGCATAAAGACATGGACAAGGCTGGCCGCATCTGCAAAACGACTGCATCTGCAAGCCGGTGGCGCCGATATGCGCCCTTCTCACGGTTCATCCTGCTTTGCGGGATTTGATCTGAAAAGAGATTGCTTGCCACAAGATATTAGATAAATATGAAACATTATATTTGGCAATTATAAAATGTAGATGTAAGATAAAAATAAAATTAGATATATAACAAATATAAGTGACAATAAAATTAGTTATATATCTAATAAAAATATATTCCGTCTATGATAGAATCCGGATTGCAGGCCGGATGCGCGGAAGGGGAGGCTTATGTACAGGAAATTTTTTCAGAACAGGGATTTTATGAAGATGACGGCGGCAAACGTGATCAATACGTTTGGGGACAGCGTGGACGGGGTAGCGTTTACGTGGCTGACGTATGAGATCAGCCAGAGCGCGTCTTTGAGCGCCCTTGTGGCGGCGCTCAACATTTTGCCGACGGCGCTGTTTCAGCCGATTGCAGGCCCGATCGCGGAACGCTGCCAAAAAAAGCGGGTAATGATCCGGGCAGACGTGGTGCGCGCGGGGATGGTCGGCGTCGTGCTGGCGCTGTTTTTGACGGGGGAGCTAAAGCCGTGGATGCTGCTTTTGACGACGTTTCTGATGAATACGGTGGAAGCGCTGCGGGTTCCCTGCGGATCCTCGTTTGTGCCGCAGCTTTTAAAAAAGGAGGAATATGACAGCTGTTTAAGCCTGTCCCGGACGCTTTCGATGATTTTTCAGGTGGCGGGGATGGCGCTGGGCGGCATTTTGACGGCGGTGTGGATGGCGGGAGCGTTCTGGATCGACATGGGGACGTATCTGATCTCTGCCGTTTTGATCCGCAGCATCCGTTATGAGGAGCTTGCAAAAGAGCGGGAAAAGTCGGATAATCTTCTCGGGAAGCTGAGGGAGTACGCAGAGGAGATGAAAGGCGGCGTCCTGTATCTGCGCAAAAACGACCTGTTTTTGCTGCTTGTCATTTCGGCGCTTTTGTTCAATATGATCGGCGGGATGATCGGGGCGCTTCAGGCGCCGTATGCGGCGCGGGTATTCGGCGGAGCGGGCGAGGTGATTTCGATGATGGGGATTGCCCAGACTGTAGGGATGATCGCAGGGATGCTTCTGTATCCGAAGCTGGCAGAGAAGCTTGGCGGTCAGAAGATCATTATGGCGGCTTATACGGGGGAAGGGCTGTATGTGATCCTTTTGCTGGCGGTGGCAGGGCTTGGAACCGGAAAATATGCCGGGCTTTTTCTTGTTTCCGCAGCCGTGGGCGTCTGCACCGGTCTGATCAGCAATCTGTTTAATGTTTTGTTTGTAAAAGCGGTGGACGAAGGCTATATGGCGCGGGCAACGGGATTTTTTAATTCGGCGGTAACGATAGCGTCGCCGGCGATCTCCTTTCTCGTGGCGGCGCTGGTGGAGCACATGGGCGTAGAGGGAATCTTTACGGCGGCGGCTGTCGGGGCTTTTGGCTGTGTGCTGCTGTTTTCCCGGTGGAAAACGGCGGGGCTTTTGCAGACGGAAGGAAAAGAGGACGGCGGGGAATGAGTTTTTGCATAAAAAAGGAGGCAATTTAAAGTTGAAGCTTTTAAAACCGGACGTATACGAGGAGGCGGCAGCGCTTTTGATGGAGTGCAGCCGCCCGGAGGACAGAAATTACGGCGCGCTGCGCAAAGGGCTGTTTCGGCGCAGCCGCCTGCAGAAGGCGCAGGAAATATTGGAGGTCTGTGAAAAGATCAGGCGCATGGTCAATGAAAAGGAGCCGCTGCAGGACGGGCTGTTTTCCTTTTCTCTCAGGGAATCCTGGCAGATCGGGCAGCTTTTGTGGCTGCTGTACCACGATCCGGGAAGCGACAGAAAGCCTTCGGAATATTTGGAAGAGCGATTTTTGAAGGACGAGGGCATGAACTTTGTGAAGATGGCGCTGGGGATAGAGCCGTCGGAGCAGATGGAAAGGAAGGCGGTGAAGGAAGCGCTTTTTGCGGCGGAGATTTCAGAAATGGTAAAATACCGGATATTGGAGGTGTGGCTGAATCCGCATCCGGTATTGGAACGGCTGTGTGCCATGGTGGAACGGGCGGCAGAGCTGATTGAACCCTGTCTGGAACAGTATGCCCATCTGTTTGACTATGCGGGTCAGTTCCTGGAACAGCCGAATGCAAAGGAGCGTCTGGGAAAGCGGCTGGCGTTGGAAATACCGGAGGGGACGGAGATCATGCCGCTTTTGCTGGGGCTTAATATGAGCTGGGATTATGAGGACGATTATGGGGATTCACCGGAAGGCTGTCCGGAAAGGGGAAAGGAGGTGCTGGGCGTCGGGCTGCTGTTTTTTGTCATGGACAGTCTGGAAGGAAGCGGGACAGAGGATGCAGAGGGGCTGACGGCGCGGCTCAAATGCTTTACGGATGAGACAAAAATGAAGATCCTGTTTCTTTTGGCGCAGCAGGACTGCTATCAGGCGGAGATCGCCCGCCGGTTAAAGCTGACTCCGGCGACGATCTCGCATCATCTGGACATGCTCCATAACAATGGGATCATACAGAGCGTGATGCGGGACAACCGCTATTTTTATCATCTGCAGCGCGACCGGGTTTCGGCGATCGCGCGGGCGCTGGACGAGGCGCTGGGGGAGCAGCAGAAGCGGTAAGGCAGGAGTGATTTAAGGGGCTATTTCTATAAAAAGGTCAGTATTTTCCACTTCTTATGAAAAGAACTTTGATATAATCTGAGATGAAAGAAGTGCCCGGGCATATAGGACAGGCGTCGCCCTTGCGCCCGCCGCCTGTCTCTGTATATTTTGAGGCACACATCATCGAAATGGAGGATAGTATCATGGTATTTACACCGAAAACGCTGGACTTTGATTTAAGCCCGTACACGGGGCTGACACGGGAAAGCTGGATCGAAGCGGGAAAATATCTGTTGGAGGGGATTTTTGAAAATATCGCATCGTTTGACGATCCGGTGGTGATGCCGCGCAAGGAGACGAAGGTAACGTATCCGCACAGCAAAGACGCGGTATGGGAATTTAAGGCAGAATATTTTGAGGGGCTGACGCGGACGCTGTTTATCGCCGCGCCGCTGATCCATGAGGATCCAAAGCTGACGGTCGCCGGGTATTCGCTGCGGGATTATTATAAATCGCACATTCTGCGGTCGTGTATGCCGGAGGATGAGCAATCGGTCGGAACGTATGAGCAGCTGCAGCGGCTGACCGGCGATCCGCTGCGCGCGTTCCAGCAGACGGTGGAAACGTGCGCGCTTGTCATCTGTCTGTGGATCTGCCGGGAGGAGATCTGGGACACTTACACAAAAGAGGAACGGGATCTGATCGCTGGCTTTTTGAGCGGGTATGCGCATGGAAATACGGTTCCGCAGAACTGGCGGCTTTTTAACATGCTGGATATGGCGTTTTTACATATGGAAGGCTATCCGGTGGACGAGGGGATCATGTTGGAGCACGCAAAGTCGGTGCTGGATTTTTACGCGGGGGACGGCTGGTACAGGGACGGCCACTGCTTCGATTATTATTCCTGCTGGGCGTTCAACGTCTATGCGCCGATCTGGAATCTGTGGTACGGCTATGAGCACATGCCTTATATTGCGGGGCAGTTTGAAGCGCATTCCAATGCGCTGATGGAATCCTATGCGGAATTTTTTGACCGGGATGGCTTTACGAATATGTGGGGGCGCAGCAATATTTACCGGAATGCGGCGACGAGCGCTTTTGACGGAAATATGCTTTTAAAAAATGCAAAGGCTGATCCGGGGCTGGCAAGGCGGATTTCCTCCGGCTCCCTGCTGCAGTTTCTGACGAGGGAGGATTTTCGGTTTAAGGGCGTTCCGACGCTTGGCTTTTACGGGCAGTTCATGCCGCTTGTGCAGGGCTATTCCTGCGCGGAGTCGCCGTTCTGGCTGGGAAAGGCGTTTTTGTGCCTGCATCTTCCGGCAGACCATCCGTTCTGGACGGCAAAGGAGCACAACGGCGTATGGGAGGAGCTTTCCGAAAAGGAGACAAGGGTAACGGTGCTGGACGGCCCGGCGCTGTGTTTTTCCAATCATCAGGCAAACGGGGAAACAATTTTAAGGAGCGGAAAGGTCGTCAAGGGAAAGGACGACATTCACGGCATGTGGAATTATTCCAAGCTGTGCTTTAATACAAAATATCCGTGGGAGGCTGCCCCCAAGCTGGATGACAGAAAGATGACGGCAGGGGAGGTGGAAGCCCAGCAGTATGTGATCCGGGACCTGACGCGCAGCGGATATGCGCCGGATGTGCTGGAACGAGCAAACGCGACGCTCTGGCACGGGCAAAGGGACGGCGTGCTGTATCGGAGACAGTTTTTCGGATACGAGGCGGGAAAGGAATGCCACTGGATGAACGCCCTTGACCTGGCGGATTTCCCGGTTCCCTATGGCGTCATGCGGGCGGATAAGCTCAGGCTGTACGGTCATCCGGTTTCGGTAACGCTGGGCGCTTACGGTTTTCCGGATAACGGCACAGAGATCACATATTTGGAAAAGGACGGCGCAAAGGCTGTCGTTTTGAAGGGGCATGATTTTTGCGGGAAGGAAAAACAGCTTGCCATGACGGTTTACGACGGCTGGGACGAGCTGTGCCTGACCCACAGCAGCGGGACGAACCCGGATTCTGAAAAATCCATCGTGCTTTACGCAAAAACGGCGCGCAGGGAGCACTATCATTTCGGCCCTTATGTGCTGATCTCGCAGGTGATCACGAAGGAAAGCCTTGAGGATTTTGAAGAGGACGAGATCTTTCCGGTCAAAAAAACGGACTACGCCGATCCGGAAGGGCTGGGAAGCTATGGAGCCGTGCGGATCTCTTTAAAGGACGGCACGGTGCGGACAGTGGATTTTGCAGGCATGGAAGGAAATCTGCAGCTGTAAGGGGGAATCTGGCATGAGAGCGCTGAAGATCACAAAGGAAAGGCTGACGGAAGGCGTAAGGCTTTTGGAGGAGAGGGAAAACGGAGCAGCCCTTCTTCTTCCGGCAAAAGGAGGCGGCATCACTGTGCCGGAATGTCTGGAAAAAAGCGGAAGGTATCTGACCTTTTTCCTGACGGTTCAGGAAGCGCACAGCATGGCGTTTAACTGGAACTTTTACAAAAAGGGGGAAAAGGAGCCGGCATTTACGACGCGGTTTGGGATTTTGGGCGGCGTGCGGGCGAGGATCTGTCTGGATTTAAACTGGACGGACGCCCACGCGCTGTTTCCCGAGGCGTGCGCCGGGCAGCAGAAGATCGTCTGCCACGGCTGCCGGGTGGAGCTTTCGGAGATCGAACGGATAGAGCTTGTGGGGCTTTCGTGCTTCCATGACGTAACGGCAGTTTTGGAGCAGATGGAGCTGACGGACGAATATCCGTCGGACTTTGCACTGGATACGCAGAAGCGGGTGGACCGTCTGGGGCAGAACTGCCGGAAAACGTGGGAAGGCAAAACACAGGATGAGGCAGAGCTAAAGCGCAGGCTCAACGAACAGCTTAACAGGGCGGGGGACGGCTATCCCTTTGAAGCGTGGACCAAATACGGCGGCTTTGGGAAAAAGAAGCTGACCGAAGGGACGGGATATTTTTCCAGCTGTAAAAAAGACGGCAGATGGTGGCTGACAGATCCGGACGGATATGCGTTTTTTTCGCTGGGGCCGGACTGCGTGAACGTAAACGGGGACTGCCGGATAGACGGTGTGGAACAATGGCTGGAATGGCTGCCTGAAAAAGATGATCCGGAATACGCAGGCTGCTACCGGCACAATCCGAATTGGCCGCCCAGCGACAAGGCGCGCAGGGACTGTACGCTGTTTTCCTTCGGACAGGCAAATCTGTACCGGGCGTTCGGGAAAGACTGGTATGAAAAGTGGCAGAAAATGACGGTGGGGGAGCTAAAGCGCTGCGGCTTTAATTCGCTGGGGAACTGGAGCGATGAAACGCTGTTTGGAAAGGGCATCCCCTATGTGACGAGCCTTGCAGAGTTTCCGAAAACAAAGCAGATGATCTTCCGGGATTTCCCGGATGTGTTTTCCAAAGAATATGAAGAAGAGGCGCAGCGCTGCGCAAAGTCTTTGGAGGCGCGCAGCGCCGACCCGTGGATGATCGGATATTTTTTGAGAAACGAGCCGTCGTGGGCGTTTGTGGATCATCTGGTGCTGGCGGACGAAGTGCTGTATCAGGCAGAGCCGACGGAGTGCCGCCGGGAGCTGATCCGGTTTTTAAAGGAGCGGTACGGCTGCTGTGAAAAATTAAACGCCGCATGGAAAACGGCGTTTGAGGGCTGGGATGCGCTGGAAAAGCCGATGGAGAGGATGTCGGAGCGCTTTGAGGGCGCGAAGGAGGATCTGAAGGAGTTTTCCCGCCGGATGCTGCGCGCCTATGTGGAGATCCCGTCAAGGGCGTGCCGGAAGGCGGATCCAAACCATATGATCTTAGGCATGCGCTGGGCGTGGATCTCCGATCCGGATCTGGTGACGGGCTGGGAAAACTTCGACGTTTTTTCAATCAACTGCTATGCGGAGGATCCGACGGCGGCGATCGACAACATCGTTCGTCTGGGCGTGGATCTTCCGGTGATGATCGGGGAATTTCATTTCGGGGCGTTGGATGCAGGGCCGGAAGCGACCGGGCTGGAAGGCGTGATGACGCAGAAGGACAGGGGGACCGCCTACCGGTTTTACTGCGAGCAGGCGGCGGCACATCCCTTCGGCGTCGGATGTCACTGGTTTCAGTGCTACGACCAGTTTACGCTGGGGCGTTTTGACGGGGAAAATTACAATATCGGAATGTTCGATATTTGCCTGCAGCCCTATCCGGAGATGATGCAAAGCGTGACCGCGTGCAGCGGCGGCATTTACGAGGTGGCGGACGGACAGAAGGAGCCCTTTGCAGAGCGGGCGGCATTTGTGCCGATGATCGCGTATTGAGCGGGACAAAATAAGGGATAAAAGAAAAACCTTCCTTCCGGCGGGGATATAAAGCCTGCCGGAAGGAAGGTTTTTTAATATACGAACACCTTTTTAAAACTTTTTCCACGTATCGGGGACAAACAGAAGCAAGAGGGGGAACAGCTCGAGGCGTCCCGCCAGCATGTCAAAGGTCAGCACCAGCTTGGAAAAATCGGAAAATACCGAAAAATTCCCGGTGGGGCCGACCAGTTCAAGGCCGGGCCCGATATTGTTTAAAGTGGCGGTCACCGCCGTAAAGTTTGTGGCAAGATCCAGATTGTCAAAAGCGATCAAAAGGATCGAAAAGGCGAATACGAGAACGTAAATCCCCATGAAAACATTGGTGGAGCGGACGACCTCGTGCTCCACCGCCTTGCCGTCGATCTTGATCTTGCGGACGCTGCGGGGATGGAGTAGCTGGATCAGCTCTTTTTTTGCCGCCTTCATCAGAATCAGGAAGCGGGACACCTTGATGCCGCCGCTGGTGCTTCCCGCGCACGCCCCGACGAACATGAGCATGACGAGGATCGTCCGGGATACCTGCGGCCAGAGGTTGAAGTCCGTAGTGGCATAGCCCGTGGTGGTGATGATGGACGCCACCTGAAACGCCGACTGCTGGAACGCCTGCCCGATGCTGTCAAACATCCTGCGGATGTTCCATGTGATGACAAGGATCGCCGAAAGGATGATCAGAAGATAGGCGCGTACCTCCTCGTTGACGGACGCCTGCCGGAATTTTTTGAGCAGGAGCAGGAAGTATACGTTAAAGTTGACGCCGAACAGGATCATAAAAATCGTGATCACGACCTGACAGTAGACGGAATATCCGGCGATGCTGTCGTTGCGGATGCCAAAACCGCCCGTCCCGGCAGTGCCAAAGGAGAGGGTAAGCGCGTCAAAGAGCGGCATTTTCCCGATTAAAAGCAGGATGATCTCCGTGACCGTCATGACAATGTAGATCAGATACAGGATCTTTGCGGTGGACTTTACCTTCGGGACGAGGCGGCTGACGGAAGGCCCGGGGCTTTCCGCTTTCATCAGGTTCATGTGGCTTCCGCCCGCAAGGGGCAGCAGCGTCAGCAGAAAGACGAGGACGCCCATGCCGCCGATCCAGTGGGTAAAGCTGCGCCAAAACAGCAGGCAGCGGGGCAGCGCCTCCACGTCCGCCAGAATGCTTGCGCCGGTCGTGGTAAAGCCGGATACGACCTCAAAAAGCGCGTCCACGGGATTTTTGATCCAGCCGGAGATTACAAAGGGGATCGCCCCAAAGCAGCTCATGACAAGCCATGAAAGCGCCGTGGTAACAAAGCCTTCCCGCAGGTAAAAGACCCGGTTCTGCGGCTTTTTGCGGACGAGCGGCAGACCGATCAGCAGGCAGAGCAGGACGGCAGCAAGGATCGCCCAGCCGTCTTTTTCGCCGTAAATGACTGCCACAATGCAGGAGGGGAACATAAAGGCGGCTTCCAGATTCAGGATCCAGCCGATGATATAAAAAATAATGGAATAGTTCATGGTTTTGCCCCTTACCTTTTCAGAATGTCGCGGATGTCGCGCAGCCCTTTTAAGGTCGTTACGATAATGACCGTATCGCCCACCTGGATCGTATCCTGTCCGCGGGGGATCCACGTTTTGCCGCTGCGGTTGATGCAGCCGATCAGGATGTTCGGCAGAAGCTTCAGGTCGCTGAGCGGGATGTCCGTCACGTCGGAGCTTTCATGGATGGCAAATTCCAGCGCTTCTGCGCGGTTGTCAAGGATCTGATAGAGCGTTTCCACGTTGCTGCCGATGGAGTTGGACATGGCGCGGACATACTGCAGGATATAGTCGGCGGTCAGATATTTCGGATAAATGACGCTGCCGATGTCCAGATTGTTGATGATTTCCGTAAAGGCGATCTTTGTGACCTTTGTGACAAGCTTTGCATTGGAATTTGCCTGCGCGAACAGGGAGAGGAGGATATTTTCCTCATCCAGCCCGGTCAGTGTCACAAAGGCTTCCGCCTGAGAAAGCCCCTCTTCCAGCAAAAGCTGCTTGTCCGTACCGTCGCCGCAGATGATGGTGGCGTCCGGCAAAAGAAGGCTCAGCTCCTCGCAGCGGTCGCGGTCGTTTTCCACGATGCGCACGTCGATATTCATGTCCAGCAGCAGTTTTGCCGTATAGTAGCCGATCTTTCCGCCGCCCACGATCATGGCGTTTTTGACCTGATGGGTTTGAAAGCCGATATGGCGGAAAAATGCCGCCGCGTTCTGCGGGGAGGCAATGATGGAAAGCAGGTCGTTGCTGTGCAGGACAAAATTCCCGTCGGGAATAAAGATTTCGTCGCCCCTTTCGACCGCGCAGATGAGCACATTGCTGTTGGCGTGTCCCGCGATATGGCTGATCTGCATACCGTCCAGCCCAAATTCGGGACGGATGCGGAATTTAAGAAGCTCCACGCGCCCCTTTGCAAAGGTGTCGATCTTGATCGCGGAGGGAAAGCGCAGAAGCCGCGAAATCTCCGTGGCTGCGGTCAGCTCCGGGTTGATGATCATGGAAATGCCGAGCTTGACCTTGATGAAATCCAGCTCGTTGTTGTAAACCGGATTGCGGACTCTGGCGATCGTATGGCAGCTGCCGGCTTTTTTGGCGATCAGGCAGCAGAGAAGATTTAATTCGTCGGAACCGGTAACGGCGATCAGGATGTCGGCAGTCTCCACGCCCGCCTCGATCTGGGTGTTGATGCTGGCGCCGTTTCCGAGAAGCCGCAGGGCGTCCAGATCCTCCGGGATGGAGGAAAGCCTGCGCGAAGATTCGTCTACCACAACGACGTCGTGTTTTTCGGCGGAAAGAAGCTCCGCCAGGGTAAGCCCGACCTTGCCGCAGCCGATAATGATAATATTCATGGTATCCTCTTTCTATATAAAAAAGTATAAGCCGGATTCGCGCAGTTTTGGCAGAATCCGACATATCACAGCTATTATAGCATAGAAGAAATTTATTTCAATTCAAATCTTAACAAAAATTTTATATAATTGTAAAAATCTTAATTTTTTACTAATGCGCAAAAATGGATCGCCGTAAGTCTGGGGAAGGTCAGAAAAATCCCTTGACAAAGCCCCGTTTTTTCCATATAGTTATGTCATGAAATTGCAAAAAGATGCAGAAGAAGAGGAGTACGCATCCCCTGACTGACAGAGAGTACGCCCCGTTGGCTGGAAGGGCGTTTCAGATACAGAATGCGGAAAGTGGCTTCGGAATCGGAGAGCCCAACAGGAGCGTCCTGCGCTTCTATATAAGCTTTCACGGATGTCCCCGTTACAGGACGGCAGGAGAGCCCGGATTTTTTGCGCCGGGAAACAAAGGTGGTACCGCGTTTGGAACAGACGCCCTTTGATGAGCTTTCGGCTTGTCAGAGGGCTTTTTTATTCGATGGGAAAGTTCCTTTTCTATCAAATGAAAAAACACGATTATGCGGACGCCTCTGCAGACAGAAAGGAGAACAGATGGGTAAGGAACTGGCAAAAACATACGATCCCCATGGGATCGAGGACCGGCTGTATCAGAAATGGCTGGACAAAAAATATTTTCATGCGGAAGTGGACGAGACGAAAAAGCCGTTTACGATCGTGATCCCGCCCCCGAATATCACGGGTCAGCTCCATATGGGACACGCGCTGGACAACACGATGCAGGACATTCTGATCCGGTTTAAGCGGATGCAGGGCTACAATGCGCTCTGGCAGCCCGGAACGGACCATGCCAGCATCGCAACCGAGGTCAAGATCATCGAGACGCTCAAAAAAGAAGGGATCGACAAGCATGACCTTGGCAGAGAAGGCTTTTTAAAGCGCGCGTGGGAGTGGAAGGACGAGTACGGCGGCAGGATCATCAACCAGTTAAAAAAGCTGGGTTCCTCCTGTGACTGGGACCGCACCCGCTTTACGATGGACGAGGGCAGCAACAGGGCGGTTACGGAAGTATTCTGCCGGATGCATGAAAAAGGCTGGATCTATAAAGGAAACCGGATCGGCAACTGGTGTCCGGTGTGCAAAACGTCCATTTCCGACGCAGAGGTTGTGTATGAGGAGCAGGCAGGCCATTTCTGGCACATCAAATATCCGCTGATCGAGGAAGACGGCAGCGTGAGCACGACCCGCTTCGTGGAGTTTGCAACGACCCGTCCCGAGACGATGCTGGGCGATACCGCCGTTGCGGTCAATCCCGAGGATGAGCGTTATCAGGACCTGATCGGCAAAAAGGTGCTGCTTCCGATCGTAAACCGTCAGATCCCGGTCGTTGCGGATTCCTATGTAGATATGGAATTCGGAACCGGCGTTGTAAAGATCACGCCTGCCCACGACCCCAACGACTTCGAGGTTGGAAAGCGTCATAACTTAGAGCAGATCAATATTTTAAACGACGACGCGACGATCAATGAAAACGGCGGCAAATTTGCCGGGATGGACCGCTATGAGGCGAGAAAGGCGATCGTTAAGGAGCTGGACGAAATGGGGCTTCTCGTTTACATCGAGGATTACAGCCATAACGTCGGAACCCATGACCGCTGCGGCACGACGATCGAGCCGATGATCAAAAAGCAGTGGTTCGTAAAAATGGACGAGCTCATTAAGCCTGCGGTGGAAGCGGTTCAGAATAAGGAAGTCCAGCTGATCCCCGAGCGCATGGAGAAGATTTATTATAACTGGACGGACAATATCAAGGACTGGTGTATTTCCAGACAGCTCTGGTGGGGACACCGCATCCCGGCTTATTACTGCGACGAGTGCGGCGAGACGGTGGTTGCCCGTGAGACGCCCGGCGTATGCCCCAAGTGCGGCTGCACCCATTTTACGCAGGATCCGGATACGCTGGACACATGGTTTTCTTCCGCGCTGTGGCCTTTTTCCACGCTGGGATGGCCGGACAACACAAAAGAGCTGGAATATTTTTATCCGACAGACGTGCTGGTAACAGGCTATGACATTATTTTCTTCTGGGTTATCCGCATGATCTTCTCCGGCTATGAGCAGATGGGCAAAAAGCCGTTCAAGACCGTGTTGTTCCACGGGCTTGTGCGCGATTCCCAGGGACGCAAGATGAGCAAATCCTTAGGAAACGGCATCGATCCGCTGGAGATTATCGACAAATACGGCGCGGATGCGCTGCGCCTGACGCTGATTACCGGAAACGCGCCCGGAAACGACATGCGTTTTTACATCGAGCGCGTGGAGGCGAACCGGAACTTTGCAAACAAGGTATGGAACGCTTCCCGGTTCATCATGATGAACATGGACGGCAAGGAAATCCCGGCGGATGCAGACAAGCATCTGGAGCCTGCGGATAAATGGATCTTATCCAAATTAAACAACGTGGTGCGCGAGGTGACCGACAACATGGAAAGCTTCGAGCTGGGCGTTGCGGTTCAGAAGGTTTATGACTTTATCTGGGATGAGTTCTGCGACTGGTATATCGAGATGGTAAAGCCCCGCCTGTATGCGGCGGATGATGCGGACAGCCAGAATGCGGCGCTGTGGACGTTAAAGACCGTCCTGATCGACGCGTTAAAGCTGCTGCATCCGTATATGCCGTTTATCACGGAAGAAATTTTCTGCACCCTGCAGTCCGAAGAGGAATCCATCATGATCTCCTCCTGGCCGGTTTATCAGGAAAGCCGCCGCTTTGAAAAAGAGGAGCGGGAGACGGAGATCATCAAGGAAGCGGTGCGCGGCATCCGTAACGTGCGCAGCGACATGAACGTTCCGCCGTCCAAGAAAGCCCATGTATTTGTTGTCAGCGACAGACAGGAGATTCTGGATACGTTTGAAAGAGGGACGCTGTTCTTTGCATCGCTGGCGGGCGCTTCCGAAGTGACCTGTCAGGCGGATAAAAACGGCATCGCAGACGACGCGGTTTCCGTTGTGATCCCGAATGCGACGCTGTACATCCCGTTTGCAGAGCTGGTTGACTTAAATAAGGAGATCGAGCGTCTGGAAAAAGAAGAAAAGCGCCTGCAGGGCGAGCTTGCCCGCGTAAACGGCATGCTGCACAATGAGAAATTCATGAGCAAAGCGCCGGAGGCAAAGGTAGCGGAGGAGCGTGCAAAGCTGGAAAAATACACGCAGATGATGGAACAGGTGCAGGAGCGTCTGGGACAGCTTAGAAAATAAGGAAAAAAACTTTCCTATCGGACAAAGAAAACAGACAGCCCGGAGGCGCGTTTTGAAAGCGCTTCCGGGCTGTCTGACAAAGCGGGCAGATCCGTCCGCATTTTTGTTTTCGGGCGTTGGACTTCTTTTGGGGAAAGTACAGCGCTTTTGCCGCAAAAAGTCGAAAAATCCAGTTCCCTTTTTCAATTCCGGGAAAAATTCGATTGATTTTTTGCCGGAGTCTGCGTATGATAGTGATATTAAGAAAAATGCACATGAAAAAGTAACCGGACAGAGACCGCGCATAACCTCGGCGGACAGCAGACCGGACGGTTACGGCAGCCGCAGGGCTGTGGACGATATGGAGGATACACATGATCAATTTTGAAGAAGAACTGAAAAAGTTTCATCCAAGCCTTGAGATCGACGAGGCGGAGGATGTTATCATAAACCACAATTTAACGGATTTCACGGACATTCTGGTGGAAATGGTCAAGGAGCAGGAAGAAAAGATCAAAAACAGCGACAAGACCGAACACGAAGAATAAAGGGGTGAAGTTATGCAGTGCTATAATTGTGGCGCAGATCTGACGGAGAAAAATTTCTGCACGAATTGCGGGGCAGATGTGGAACGGTACAAAAAGCTCATCAGCTTTTCAAACTATTATTATAATGAAGGTCTGGAAAAGGCGGGCGTGCGCGACCTTTCCGGGGCGCTGGACAGCCTGAAGCTGGCGCTTAAGGTAAACAAATATCATATTGACGCGAGAAACCTTCTGGGGCTTGTATATTTCGAGATGGGAGAGGTTGTGCCGGCGCTGTCCGAGTGGGTGATCAGCAAGAACCTGCGCCCGGAGAAAAATGTGGCGGACGACTACATTGATTCCGTCCAGAAAAGCCCGTCCCAGCTGGAATCCTTTACCCAGATGAGCCGCAAGTACAATCAGGCGCTGTCTTACTGCTATCAGGACAGCAAGGATCTGGCGCGCATCCAGCTGAAAAAGGTGCTTTCCGACCATCCGAATTTTGTGCAGGGGCATCTGCTTCTGGCGCTTTTGTACATGGATATGAAGGAATGGGAAAAGGCGCGCAAGGAGCTGAACCGCTGTCTGCGCATCGACCGTGCCAATACGACGGCGCTTCGGTACATGAAAGAGGTGGAGGCTGCCCAGAAGGCGGAGGACGACGGCGCAAGGAGCCGCAAAAGCTCCCGGGCAGACGAGGTAATCAAATATCAGAGCGGAAACGAGACGATCATCCAGCCGGTCGGGCATATGATGGAGCCAAAGAAGAATATCGGATGGCTCTGGGGGATCCTGGGCGGTCTTGCCGTAGGCGTTGCAGTTTCATGGTTCCTTATTTTGCCGGGCAGGGTGTCTCTGGCGCAGAAGGAGTTAAACAGCAAGCTGACGGCAGTGGGCGAGGAATCCGACAAAAAGAGCGCGGAAATCGTGAGCCTGACGCAGCAGGTGGAGACGCTGACGGCACAGAATAAGGAGCTGACGGCGCAGAACGAGGAGCTGACCGGGGCGGATGGAAGCACCGGGACGATGGAGGCGCTTCTGGACGCGGCTTATCTTTATATGACAAAGCCCGGCGACACGGCGGCGCTTTCGGAGGCAGTGGACAAGATCGACCGCGGGACGATGGAGAGCGCGGATACCGCGGAGGCTGCAAGAAAGCTTTATATGCAGCTTTTGGAGGAGACGGGAACGGATCTTGCTTCTTCCTATTATGATACGGGCTACAAGGCATATAAGGCGCGGGACTATGAGACGGCGATCGAAAACCTGACAAAGGCGGTTTCCTATGACGCAGAAAACAGCGAGGCGCTGTATGCGCTGGCAAACGCTTACCGGGACAACGGCAACAAGCGTCAGGCACAGGAGACGTACGAGAAGGTGATCGAGCTTTTCCCGGATACGGAGAAGGCAAAGCAGTCACAGCGCGCGATCGACCAGCTGGAAGAATAAAATCAAATAAAAAGACGATTACAGAAGAGGACAGGAAATGCAGGCGCGTTTCCATGTCCTTTTTTGCTTGATAGGAAAGTTCGTTTCCTGTCACACAAAAAAGCACGTTTATGCGCACGTTTTTTTATACAAAAATCAAGGAGGACGGGTATGGAGGAATATAAGGTTATCGACCATTATCTGATGATACGGTTACCGGAGGAGATCGATCACAACAGCTGCAAAAATATTTCGCGGCGGGCGGACCATATGCTTTTGGACAGCGAGGTAAGCCATGTGGTGTTTGATTTTTCGGACACAAAATTCATGGACAGTTCCGGCATCGGGGTGCTTGTGGGGCGTTACCGGAAGATTTCGTGCTTTGGCGGAAAGGTTTATGTGATACATGCGGACAGCCGGATCCTGCGCATTCTGAGGATGTCCGGGCTTGAAAAAATAGTGGAAATCATGGAGTAGGAGGAGCGGGATGAGAAACAGGATGAAAGTGGAATTTGAGGCGCTGCCGGAAAACGAGGGCTTTGCGCGGGTGGCGGTGGCGTCCTTTATCACGCCGGTCAATCCGACGGTAGAGGAAATTTCGGACATCAAAACGGCGGTTTCAGAGGCGGTCACAAATGCGGTGATCCACGGCTATGAGGAAAAGGGCGGGATCATTTCAATCCTCTGCGTGCTGGAGGATAACGTGCTGCATATGGAAATCGAAGATTTCGGAAAAGGAATCGAAAACGTGGAGCAGGCGATGGAGCCGCTGTTTACCACGCGCCCGGATCTGGAACGGTCGGGGATGGGATTTGCGTTTATGGAGGCATTTATGGACGGGCTGGAGGTGGAATCCGAGCCGGAAAAGGGGACGCGCGTCGTCATGGAGAAAAAAATAGGAAGCATGCCGTGGGCGGAAGAGGAATAGCCCATGGAAATATCCGCATTGATTCAAATGGCACAGTCGGGCGATGAGAGCGCCAGACGGACACTGATCGAGGAAAACCTTGGACTGGTTCACCATATTGTGAAGCGGTTTGCGGGAAGGGGATACGATGCGGAGGATCTGTTTCAGACGGGGACGATCGGGCTGATGAAGGCGATCGACCATTTTGATTTAAGCTATGATGTAAAATTTTCTACCTATGCGGTCCCGCTCATCGCGGGGGAGATCCGGCGGTTTCTGCGGGACGACGGCATGGTAAAGGTCAGCCGTTCCTTAAAGGACGCCGGATACAAATTAAGGCAGGCGGAAAATGAGATCCGGACAAAGGAGGGAAGGGAACCTTCGCTGGACGAGCTTTGCCGGGAAACGGGCATTTCGCGGGAAGATGCGGTAATGGCGCTGGATGCCGCCGCTGAAGTGGAATCCCTTTACAAGCCGGTATATGAGGGGGATGGAAAGCAGATACAGCTTTTGGATCAGGTGGCGTCCAGGACAGAGGACGGACAGTGGGAGGATACGGAAAAAAACAGGCTTTTGGACCGGATGCTTTTGAGCCAGCTTTTGGACGAGCTGCCCGAAAAGGACAGGCTTCTGATCCGGATGCGCTATTATGAGGACAAGACGCAGACGCAGATCGCGCGGCAGATGGGGATCAGTCAGGTGCAGGTAAGCCGGATGGAAAAAAGGATCCTGATCCGGATGCGGGAACGGTCGGGGGCGCGGTAAGGAGGGGGACATCAGCGTTCAGGCTTTCGCAGCCTTGGGGCAGCTTGGGCGGGGCAGCGTCCCGGTGGCAGATTCCAATCTCGCTTACGGAGAATTTGAATCAAATGACAGGGAACTGTCCGGGACGCTGGCAGAAACGGTACGTTATCAGAGGAGGCGGTAGCCGGTTATTTTTTTACAAATACGGATTTCGGCTGTCCGCACACCGGGCAGGCATAGTCTTTAGGCAGCTCTTCAAAAGGCGTTTCGCCATCGTACACATATCCGCAGACGCTGCACACCCATGCGGATGTTGGGGCGCTGTCCTCTTCGGGAAGGTAGGTCGGCGCGTTTTTGGGGCTTTTGCCTTTGACGACCTTATGATAGTAGGCATAGGTCATGGGCTCCTGACCGCTTAACAGGTCTGCGTCCAGCACCCTGCCGAGGAATACGGTGTGGGTATCGGTTTCCATTTTATTGATGACCTCGCAGCAAAGGAACGCGCAGGCGTCCTGAACGACGGGCATATTCTCCCGTATTTCAAAAGGGACGGCGTCAAATTTATTGACGTCCCTGCCGGACTGGAAGCCGAAAGTGCCGATAATGGAAGGGTCGGACTGCTCCGAAAGAATGGAGACGGTAAAGCGCCCGCTCTCTGCAATACACTTGTTTGTGTAGTTGTTGTGGTTGATGCTGACTGCGATCGTGGCGGGATCGGAAGTGATCTGCATCGCAGAGTTGGCGGTGCAGCCGGTGGGACGTCCGTTGTCCCATGCGGAAACGATATAGACCCCGTAGGAAAGTTTTCGGAATGCGTTCGTGTTCATGTGTAAAATCCTCCTGTTTATAGTTTACCCCTTTTCTTTAGTTTATAAAAAAATCTAGGATCCGTCAATGCAGGCGGGAATTTCGGCGCGGGCGGGAATTTTGGAACGGGGATTTTGCGGGGAATATGCTGTACGGGAATCATGGAAATGTGTTATACTGAAAAAAATCAGAATCTGATGAGATCCGTAAGGGGAGGAAAGAAGCAGTATGGCGGCAGATCCAAAGAAACGTAAAAAGGCTTCGGCTCAGGGCAGGAAAAGAAAACGGCGCAAAAAAAGGATGCGTCCGGCAGAGCTGATCCTGATCGTTATTTTTGCAGGCATTTTTTTATTCAGCGCAGGGCAGCTTCTGATGATTTTTCTGGAATATCATCAGGGAAGCGCAGAGTACGGGGCACTGGCAGAAACCTATGTGCAGTATGGGAAAAGCGGCAGTGAAACGGAAGACCAGCCGGGGGGATTCCCGGAGATTTCGGTGGATTTTGAGGCGTTGGAGGAGGTCAACGGGGATTTCAGGGCATGGCTTGTGATCCCGGCGCTTTCCGTGGAATATCCGGTGGTGCAGGGGGAGGATACGTCGTATTATCTGACCCATACGTTTGAGGGGGAGGAAAACAGTTCCGGCGCGATCTTTATGGATGAGGGCGCGTCGGCGGATTTTTCGGACCGGAATACCTTTTTGTACGGACACAACATGAAAAACGGAAGCATGTTCGGCAAATTAAAGCAGTTTGTCCGGGACGAGGCGCTGTGCGAAAGCGACCCGTATTTTTATCTTTTTACAAAAGAAGGGGCATACCGTTACCGCATCGTCTCCTATTATGTGACGGAGGACGGAAGCGACACCTATGTGCTGCCGGACAGCGCAGAGCAGGCGGCGCAGTATTTGGAAAGGGTGCGGGCAAAATCCCCCTACCGGTGTGAGGACGCGCTGCCGGAGGGCGCGCCGGTGGTAACGCTGTCTACCTGCTACGGGGCGGCGGGCAGTACGCAGCGTTTCGTGGTACACGGCGTACAGGATAAAAAAATGGAATATTGAGCCTTCCAGCCGTCCATACTATCCATGAGAAAGAAATGGACGGAAGGAATGGGAATATGCAGAAGGAAACGCTGTATCTGAAGCTGGAACGGAACGTAGAGCTGCCCTCGGAAGAGGTGTGCATGAAGGATCTGGGAAAATTTTACTGCCGCAGCGAGCAGATCCTTGCCCGGATCAAGGTAATGAAGGTCTGCCGGTTTCGGGACAAAGACGGCGGCAGAAGGGTGATCAGCGCGCTGTATGTGATACGCCTTTTGCAGCGGGAATTTCCCAATCTGGAAATAGAAAATATCGGGGAGGCGCAGGTGGTCGCAGAGCTTGTCCGGGTGGACAAAAGACCGGGGATTTTGCAGTATGGAAAGATACTGTTTGTGTGCGGCATCTGTTTTTTCGGGGCGGCGTTTACGATCATGGCGTTTCATAACGACATCGGGATCCGGGAGGTGTTCGCACAGGTGTACCGGCTGATTTCAGGGGAGCAAAAACAGGGGATTACAATTTTGGAGCTTTCCTATTCGGTCGGGCTGGCGCTGGGGATCATCGTCTTTTTTAACCATATCGGAGGGCGGCGGATCACGAAGGACCCGACGCCGATTGAGGTGGAAATGCGGAACTATGAGGACGATGTGAACAACGCGCTGGCAGAAACCGCCGGCCGGGAGAAAAAGACGCTGGACGTAGAATAAAACGGAATACCGTAGAATAAAAAGGAAACGGAAGAATAAGAGGGAGGAACAAAGGAAATGTATACAATCGTGATAGCGGACGACGAAGAGGAGCTGCGCAGCGCGATCGTGCGGCGGATCAACTGGGAGGAGATCGGCTTTTTGGTCGTCGGGGAGGCGGAAAACGGGATCGAGGCGCTGGAGATGGTGGGCAGGCTGGAACCGGATCTTTTGCTGACGGACATCCGGATGCCGTTTATTTCCGGCATAGAGCTGGCGCGGCAGGTGCGCGAGGTGCGTCCCGCGACGCAGATCGCCTTTTTGAGCGGATATGATGATTTTACCTACGCGCAGCAGGCGATCCAGTACAATATCATCAGCTATCTGTTAAAGCCGATCACGATGGCAGAGCTGACGGCGGAGCTTGTGCAGATCAAACGGCGGCTGGATACGATCTTTGCGGAATTTGCCCAGCGGAAAAAGGAGACGGGAGGGGCAGAGGAATTTCTATTGCCGCTTCTGATGGATTCCTTTCAGGACAGCGCGGACAAAGAGCGGGAGGAGCGGCTGTATAAGACGGCGCGGGAGCTGGGGCTTGTGCAGTCGGCAGAGCGGGTAAACCGGTTTGTGGTGCTGACGGTAACGCTTCTGGACGGGGACGGGACGAACCGGACGGAGACAGGGCATGTGCACGCGGTGGACACGATCCTTGAAAAATATGTGCGCCATAAGGTCTTTTTTGCGGAGAACAGGATCGTGGCGTTTCTGATCGCGACCCCCGCCGCCTTTGAAAAATATCTGCACATTCTGGGAGACGATATTTTGCAGAGCGTAAAAAGGATTCTGGGGCTGAACTGCTGCATGGGCGTAAGCCGTGAGACGGCGGCGCTTACCGGCGTCAACGAGGCGTATCGGGAGGCGGTCAACGCCATGCGCTATGCGGGGCGCACGGGAGGCGGGATCCGCTATATCGCGGACGAGGAGCCCTTCGGCGGAACCGATATGGAAGAGGTTATGCGGATCGCGGCGCTGGCGGAGGATTTTCTGCGCGCGGGCAGGCGGGAGGCGCTGGAAGAGCTTTTGAACCGGGAGTTTTTAAAATTTTCTGTGGAAAAGACGGCGCGGGAAAAAAGAAGCTACCTGCTTTTGGAACTTTTGTCGGCGGTGTGCCGGGTGCAGTATGCGGTTTCCAGCGAAACAGAAGGGGCAGGGCTGTCCGGGGATCTGCTTTCGCGGCAGCTGACCCTTCTGGACAGACCCTTCCCGGAGGCAGCGGAGGCGTTTAAAAAATTCTGTCTCATGTCGCTGGATCAGATCGATCAGGAGAAGCAAAAGAGCAGTATGGACGCCTGCGACCGGGCGCTTCTGATGATTCGGAGCGAGTTTGCGGATCCGGAGCTGTCGCTCGTTTCGGTGAGCGCGCGCATCGGCGTAAGCCCGAACTATTTAAGCGCGCTGATCAAAAAAAGGACGGGCTCGAGCTTTGTGGACTATCTGACCGGGCAGCGGATGGAGGAGGCGCGCCGGCAGCTGTTACATACGGACAAAAAAATCCGGGAGATTTCAGAGAGCTGCGGCTACAGCGACCAGCATTATTTCAGCTACTGCTTTAAAAAATTTGAGGGAGTATCCCCCAATGCGCTGCGCAGGCAGACGGCGGAGCGCGCTGCGGAGGGCGTATGAAAAAAAGACGCAGGAGAAAAATTTCAAGCTCGGCGGTCATGATCTGTCTCGTCATGGGGATGGTGTCTTTGTCCCTTCTTGCCGGGCTGACGGTATTTCTGGCGGTATACCGGAAAAGCATTACGGAAAACGCGCGGATTTCCGGGGAGCAGGCGGTCAAGCAGGTTTCCGGTATCATCGACAATTATATGGCGGAGCTGGAGGACGGCATCCGTCTGGTAGAGGGCGTTTTTTCGCAGGAAGAGGGCAGGGATGAGGAGCTGAGCCATCTGGTTTCAGCGCGGACGGACGTGGTGGCGGTCATGAGCTACGATCTGGAAACGGGGGAGCTTGTGGAGAGCTGGACGGGACGGCAGAAGCAGAAGGAGACGGTTTTGGAAAATCTGTCCTGGGACGCCGAAATGGTGCGGCAGACGGAGGGCGGCAGGATGTACGTTTCCAAACCTCATGTGGAAAGCCTGCTCATCAACTACTATCCGTGGGTCGTTTCGGTGTGCCGGAGGATGAAAACGCCGGACGGGACAGAGCGGCTGGTAGTCATGGACGCGCGGTTTTCCGCCATTGCCGGATATGTGGACAACGTGGGGATCGGGCGGCACGGCTACTGCTTTATCATGGACCGGGACGGCAACCTGATCTACCATCCTCAGCAGCAGCTGATTTACGCCGGATTAAAGCAGGAGCAGTGGATGAGCCTGGAATCCTATGAGGGCGGGACGCTGACGAAAAACGGGGCGATCTGTACGGTTTCTGCAGCCCAGAAAAACGGCTGGAAGGTGGTCGGCGTCAGCTTTGTCAGCGAGATGGTAAACGACAAGCTGCGGGAGGTCACGACGCTTCTGGCGGCGCTTTTGCTGGCGGTTTTAACGGCGGCGTTTGTCAGCAGCCTTGTGCTGTCGCGGATGATCTTCCATCCGATCCGGGGGCTTGTGTCTGCGATGCAGCAGTTTGAGTCGAACGCGGAGGACTTTTCCTATCAGCCGGTGCGCGGCGCGAGCGAGATCGAGACGCTTTCTGTCTCCTTCGCCCATATGGTAAGCCGGATCCAGAAGTTGATGGAGCGGGTCAGGAACGAGGAGATCACGCTGCGAAAAACCGAGCTTCGGGCGCTGCAGGCGCAGATCAATCCGCATTTTTTATATAATACGCTGGATTCGATCGCATGGATGTGCGAGGAGGAACGCAGCCGGGAGGCGGTGGAGATGGTAAACGCCCTGGCGCGGCTGTTCCGCATCAGCATCAGCAAGGGGCACGAGCTGATCCCCATTGAAAAAGAGGTGGAGCATGCCCGCAGCTATTTAAAGATCCAGAATTACCGCTATAAAAACCAGTTCACCTATTCGTTTGAGGTGGACGAGGAATGCCTGCCCTATTACTGTAATAAGATTACCCTGCAGCCGCTGATCGAAAATGCGATCTATCACGGGATCAACCGGATGATCGACGAGGGCGAGATCATCGTAAGGATTTATGCGAAGGGAGAGCAGGTGATTTTTGAGGTAGAGGACAACGGCGTGGGGATGACGCAGGAGCAGTGCAGCCAGATCCTGCACAGCGAGCCGGGGGATAAAGCCGGGATCGGCATCAAAAACGTAAACGACCGGATCCGGATCTATTTTGGGGAGCAGTATGGGCTTTCCATCGAAAGCGAGCTGGACGAGGGGACAAAAATTATCATCAATATGCCAAAGATCAGGGAGGATACGCTGGAGTGAACAAAAAAAGAGCGGGAAAGCTGGCTTTGACGGCGGCAATGCTCGCCGCCTGCGCGGCGGCGCTGTTTTTGTATGTGAGGGAAAAAAACGGGCAGCCGGCGGAAAAATACAAGGTGGCGGTGATCGCAAAATCGACGGAATCGGCGTTCTGGAAATCGGTTTTTGCAGGCGCGAACGCGGCGGGGACGGAATATAACGTGGAGCTGACCTTTCAGGGGCCGGAGACGGAGGAGGATTACGAAGCCCAGAACCGGATGATCGGGCAGGCGGTAGAGGACGGCGCAGCGGCGATCGTTTTTTCGGCGGTGGATTACAGCGCCAATGCGGCGGCAATCGACGCGGCGGCAAAAAAGGGCGTGCGGATCGTGGTGATCGACAGCGACGTGGATTCGGATGCGGTGGAGTGCCGGATCAGCACGGACAATTACGCGGCGGGGCAGATGGCAGGCAGGGCGGCGCTTTTGTGCCCGGATGAAAAGCTGTATGTGGGGATCGTCAATTTCGATGAAAAAACGGCGAACGGACAGGAGCGGGAAGCGGGCTTTCGGGACGTGGTGGAACAGGACGGACGGGTGGAATTTATCGAAACGGTAACGTCTCTTTCGACGACGGAGGACGCGCGGGACAAGACCGTAAAGCTTTGGCGGGAGCGCCCGGAGATCAATGTGATCGCGACCTTTAACGAGTGGACGAGCCTGGGCGTGGGCTGGGCGGTGCGGGATCTGGGCATCCGGGACAAGACGACCGTGGTGGCGTTTGATTCCAACGTGGTCAGCGTCGGGATGCTGGAAAGCGGCGAGGTGGACGCGCTGATCGTGCAGAACCCTTACGCGATGGGATACCTCGGTGTGGAAAAGGCGTATCAGCTTCTGACGGGGCAGAAGATTTCTGAAAAAAAGGTGGACACGGCGACGACGATGGTAAACCGGGACAATATGTTTTCGGAGGAGTGCCAGAAGATATTGTTTGCGTTTGACTAGGGAAGAGAGGAAGCTTTATGGGACATACATGGAAAAACAGACCCCGCAAAATAAAATTGAAACGGAAAAAATCCACATGGGGAGCGGCTGTCGTCTCTTTTTTGAAAGAGTTCTTTTTAAACAGCGGCGATATTGGGGTGCACTGGGAATATGAAGAAAATCTGGCAGACGAGGGGAGTCGGAAAAAGAAACTGATCTGGGCGGTGATCTTTGTTCTGCAGGGGATCTTTTTTGCGAGCACGATCATATGGCGCTGGGATGTGTATGCAGAGCATCCGTTTGCGGGAGCTGTCACGGAGGCGCTGGGGATCGGGATGATCGTGTGGGGAGTTATGGAGTGGAGGAAAAACAGACGCCGGCATTGAAGGGCAGGTATAAAAAACAACTCCCTCATCCTCCCTACAGGAGATTTTTGAACAAAATATTTCCAAAATATGAACAAAGCATTGAAATTTATAAAAAAGGTTGTGGATTATTCAATTTACTTTTTTTTATACAATTTTTATAATATGACCTGTAAGATGCAAGAAACGGAAACGACATCTTACAGGTCATATTGTTTTTGATACGCCAAGGCGCGCACCTTTTGATACGCGCAGGGCGCACAGCTTTCAAAAAACAGCGGGAGACACCCGCAAAATAGCAAGGAGGACATTATATATGAAAAAGAAGGTTTTGGCACTGGTAATGACAGCAGCCATGGTAATGGGTCTGGCAGCCTGCGGCGGCGACACGCAGACGACCGGCGGCGCAGCTTCCACAGAGGCAGGCGCAGAGACGACGGCTTCCACGGCGGCAGGCGAGGCTGAGTCCGTAGCAGAAGCGGTTTCCGAGGCGGCTGAGAACGTGGAAGACTTAAATGTAGGCGTATTCTACTACACATACAGCGACACCTATATCACAAGCGTCCGCACCGCGCTGGACAAGGCTTTAACAGACGCAGGCATCACATTCCAGAACTTTGACGGCAACTCCAACCAGACAACGCAGAACGAGCAGATCGACACCGCGATCGTTCAGGGCTGCAACCTGCTGGTAGTCAATATCGTAACCTCCGGCTCCGTTGACGCTTCTCAGGCGATCGTTGACAAGGCGAGCGCGGCAGGCATCCCGGTTGTATTCTTTAACCGTGCGGTAGAAGGCGATGAGGACGAAGGCAAGGTTCTGGGCAGCTATGACAAGTGCGCGTTCGTTGGTACAGACGCTCCCGAAGCAGGACATATGCAGGGCGAGATGATCGGCAACTATCTGGTAGAAAATTATGACACCGTTGATTTAAACGGCGACGGCAAGATCAGCTATGCGATGTTCATGGGTCAGCTGGGCAACGTGGAAGCGATTTACAGAACCCAGTACGGCGTTGAGGATGCGAACAAGATCCTTGTTGAGAACGGCAAGCCCGAGCTGGAATACTTCGACGCTTCCAACACAGACTGCTATCAGGTTGACCAGGACGGCAACTGGAGCGCTACCGCTGCAAACAACTACATGAACACCAATCTGGCTCAGTACAATGAAGAGAACGGCAACATGATCGAGCTGATCATCTGCAACAACGACGGCATGGCAGAGGGCGCGATCTCCGCTTTAAACGACAAGGGCTACAACCTTGGCACGGAAGACTGCACAACGATCCCGGTATTCGGCGTAGACGCAACCGACGCTGCAAAACAGCTGATCGCTGACGGCAAGATGACAGGTACAATTAAACAGGATGCAGAGGGTATGGCAAACGGCATCGCTCATCTGGTAGGCAATGTAGGCGCCGGCAAAGAGCTGATGGCTGAAACAGACGATTTCAACATCTCTGAAAAAGTAAGCAACAAGATTTTCATCCCTTATGCGGCTTATACAGGAGAATGACCGTAAGCTTCTGCTGAAGGATGAAATAGAAGAACGGCTGTCGGAGTCGGCAGCCGTTCTTTTATAGGATAGGAAATTTTTTCCTATTTTATAAATACGCACTTTTTTATGCAGAAAGGAGGCGCATTTTCAATGGGACAGGATATTTTGCTGGAGATGAAAGACATCTGCAAGGAGTTTCCGGGTGTAAAGGCGCTGGATCATGTATCCCTCACGGTGAGGCGGGGGACGGTGCATGCGCTGATGGGAGAAAACGGAGCCGGCAAATCCACCCTGATGAAGTGTCTGTTCGGGATTTATCAAAAGGACAGCGGACAGATTTTGCTGGAGGGGAAGGAAGTTAATTTTAAAAATTCCAAGGAAGCGCTGGAAAACGGCGTTGCCATGGTGCATCAGGAATTAAATCAGGCACTGAAAAGAAACGTGATGGACAACATCTGGCTTGGCCGCTATCCGAAGGTGGCAGGCGTGATGGTAAATGAGAAAAAAATGTATCAGGATACCATGGATGTGTTTCAGGAGCTGGAAATCGATGTGGATCCGAAGCGGATCATGAGCACGATGCCGGTTTCCCAGAGGCAGATGGCGGAGATCGCCAAGGCGGTTTCGTTCCATTCCAAGGTTATCGTGTTTGATGAGCCGACCTCTTCGCTGACGGAGCAGGAGGTAGAGCATCTGTTTAAGATCATCAACATGCTCCGGGACAGAGGCTGCGGCATCATTTATATTTCACATAAAATGGCGGAGATTTTGCGGATCGCGGACGACGTGACCGTTATGAGAGACGGCACGTGGGTTGCGACAAAGCCGGCGGCAGAGCTGACGACGGAAGAGATCATCCGTCTGATGGTAGGGCGCGAGTTAAACAACCAGTTCCCTCCAAAGACAAACAAGCCCGGAGAGGTTGCGCTGGAGGTCGAGCATCTGACGGCGCAGTATTCTTTGTTAAACGACGTATCCTTCAAGGTAAAAAGAGGGGAGATCGTCGGTCTTGCGGGGCTGGACGGCTCCGGCAGAACCGAGACGCTGGAAAATATTTTCGGCATTGCCACAAGAAAGAGCGGCACGATCCGCTTAGACGGTAAAGAGGTGAAAAACCGCAACGCGCGGGAATCGATCAAAAACGGCTTTGCGATGCTGACGGAGGAGCGGCGTGCGACAGGCATTTTCGGCATTCTGGACATCCGGGAAAATACGGTTATTTCCAGCCTGAAAAAGCATCTGCGGGGAGGCTTTGTTTTAAGCGATAAGTCGATGGCAAAGGATACCCAGTGGTCGATCGACGCGATGCGCACAAAGACGCCCACACAGCAGACAAAGATCCGGTCGCTTTCCGGCGGCAATCAGCAGAAGGTAATTCTGGGGCGCTGGCTTTTGACCGAGCCTGAGGTGCTTCTTCTGGACGAGCCTACAAGAGGCATCGACGTGGGCGCAAAATATGAGATTTATCAGCTGATCATTGATTTGGCGAACAAAGGAAAGATCGTGATGGTGGTATCCTCCGAAATGCCGGAGCTTCTGGGCATCTGCGACAGAATCCTTGTCATGTCCGGCGGCAGGCTTGCCGGCGAAGTCAACGCGGCGACGACCTCTCAGGAGGAAATCATGACGCTTGCCGCAAAATATGTATAAAGGAGGTTTTTCAGGATGAATGCGATCAAAAATATGCAACTGAAATACAGCAATTATAAAAGCCTTGACGCTAAGGACAAAAGGACCTTCTGGAAAGAGACGGCGATCAACAACGCGATGTATGTGCTGCTGCTTATCGCGATCATTTATACGTTTACACAGAATCCGAAATTTTTGTCCACCAACTCGATTGTAAACATCATCAGCCTTTCTGCGGCAAACCTGCCGATCGCCTGCGGCATCGCGGGCTGTATCGTGCTGACGGGTACGGACCTTTCCGCAGGACGCGTGGTAGGTCTGACGGCATGTATCAGCGCATCCTTGCTGCAGTCACTGGATTATGCGTCCAAGATGTTCCCGAACATGAAGCCCCTGCCGATCCCGGTCGTAATCTTGGTCGTTGTGGCGGTCGGCGCGATCGTGGGCTGGGTAAACGGATTTTTCGTGGCGAAATTCCAGCTGCATCCCTTCATCGTAACGCTGGCAACGCAGCTGATCGTATACGGCATTCTGCTGATGTACATTATGATCAACGGCAACAACGGACAGCCGCTTTCCGGTCTGGACGATTCCTTTAAGCAGTTTGTAAACGGAAGCTTTTTGAAGGTAGGCGGAGTTGCGATCCCGAACTATGTGTGGATGGGTCTGGCGGTAGTCGTTTTGATGTGGTTTATCTGGAATAAGACGACCTTCGGCAAAAATATGTTTGCGGTAGGCTCCAATCCGGAAGCGGCAAACGTATCCGGCGTAAACGTAATGCGCACGACCATTCTGGTGCATATGCTGGCAGGCATGATGTACGGTATCACGGGCTTTATCGAGTCCGCGCGCATCGGCTCCAATACGGCTGCAACCGGTTTGAACTATGAGTGCGACGCGATCGCGGCATGCGTCATCGGCGGCGTATCCTTTGTCGGCGGTACCGGCAAGATCAGCGGCGTTGTAATGGGCGTGTTCCTGCTGCGTATCATTTTCGTGGCGCTGAACTTTTTGTCCATCAACATGAACATGCAGTATGTGATCAAGGGTCTGATCATTCTGGTTGCATGCGCGATCGATATGAGAAAGTATCTGGTAAGAAAGTAAAATGCAGGACTCCGGGAAATGCCGCTGTGCAGGTTCCGGAGTCTGTTTGACGCAAAAAAGGAACAGACTGGAGTTTGACAAAATGAGCTTAAAAGAAAACGGACTGGAAGAACTGGAAGAAAAAAGCGTCCCCGAAGAAAATCCGATGGTCAAAAAGCGCTGGTTCGGGCGCGGGATTTACGGCAGCAAGGACGTGCCGATCCGCCTGCTGGACGGGTTTATTGCGGTCGTAATCGTTGTGATCGTCGGGATGATCACCTTTTTTACGGTAACGGGGGGCTTTTATGTAACCTTTGACACGGTCGGCGGAAGCGAGGTCGCGCAGCAGAAGCTTCGTCACGGAGAGCTTGTGGCAGAGCCGGAAGCGCCGATGAAGCCGGGCTACGAGTTTGGCGGCTGGTCGCTGGGAGGGGAAAAGCCGCTTTTGTGGGATTTTAGCCAGGATAAGGTGCAGGGGGACATGACGCTGACCGCGGTATGGACGCCGGCAAAGATTCCGGTACGTTTTGACGCGGATGGAGGGATGGTAAACGGCTCTGAGGAGGCAGGGACGGCAGAGGTGGTTTTCGGGGAAACCTACGGGGAGCTGCCGGTTCCTGAAAAAGAAGGAGCCGAATTTGACGGCTGGTATTACAGCGGGGAAAAGATCACGGCGGAAACGGTCGTGACGATGACCGGCGAGCACGTGCTGACGGCGGCATGGAAATAAGAAAAGAACAAACGGCAGCTTACGGAGAAATCCGGGGCTGCCGTTTGTTTCATTTACGGGCTGGCGCTTTTGGGTTCGCTGGGGAGTTGGCTTTCGCGACGGCTAAGCCAAAAGCGCCGTTGGGTTTGGGCGGGACTGTGCGCCCTGTTAGATTTCGCTTCGGCTGCGCGTCCCGCCGCCGAGCCTTCGGAAGAGCGCAGAGAGGGCAGCGGCAAGCAGCAGCCCGATCAGCGCGCCGGAAACGTCGATGCACACATCCCGGAAAGAAGGGCTTCTTCCAAAGGAAAAGCGCTGATGGAACTCATCCAGCGCCGCATAGAAAAGGCAGAAGCACCACGCGCCGAGGCAGGGACGGGGAATGCGCCAGAGCCGCAGCGGGAAATACAGCGCTGCCGCAAGGACAGCGTATTCCGTCATATGCGCCAGCTTGCGCACGAGGGAGTGGTAGATTTCAGAGGCGGCAGCCAGTTCTGCGCCGGAAAGCCCCAGTGAAAAAATCCGGTCGATGACGCCGACCAGCCCTGCCGTGACAGGATAGCTTAAATTGCTGGAAAGGGCGGCGTTCTGGCTGGAAAAAAAGAAGATGAGCCCCATGACAGCCAGCGCCGGGACAAAGGACAGCGCCATGAGGGCAGCCCTGCCGGAACGGGAGGATGAAATTTGCAAAATTTTTGTTCGGATATCATTCATAATGCTGCTTCCTGTGTGTTCGTTTTATCAATCAGTATGGGCAGATGTAACGCTTATCATAACGTGCCGGAGAAGGTTTGTCAATTTTTTGCGTGCGCATAATTTTTGCATGCATATAATTTTTGCATGCGCATAATTTTTGCATGCGCATAATCGGGAGCCGCACGGCGCATACTGGAAAAGAGGAAACACAGTCAAAAAGGCGTGCGCAGGGTTTGCCTTTTTGGGCAGGCGGAGCGTAGGAAAGGGCTGGAAAATGGCGGATGCAGGAATATGGCGGCTGGCGCTCATGGGCGTCGTCGGGCTGGGATCGGGGATTTTGGTTTCGGCGGGCGTGTTTACGGTGCTGCTTTCCGTGGGGCTTGTGCCGAGATTTGCGGGAAAGACGCACACGGGCAGGAAAATTTTTTTATATGAGGAAATGGTTGTGCTGGGAACGCTGACCGGCTGTCTGTGGAGCGTGTATCCGGAGCTTTCGCAAAAGGGCTTTCGGCTGCTTCAAAAATGGGCTGGAAGCGCAGCGCTCTGGGAAAATGCCGCGGGTGTTCTGTATGTCCTGCTGGGGCTGTTTGCGGGCGTGTTTGTGGGATGTCTGGCGCTGGCGATCGCGGAAATGCTGGATTCGATCCCGATTTTGACCCGGAGGATCGGTTACCGGCATGGCTTGGGGCTGATGGTGCTGGCGATCGCGCTGGGAAAGCTTGCCGGAAGCCTTCTGTATTTTGGATGCCGGATTTTTACAGGAGGCTAAGCCGCCGGGAATGGTAAGGGAGCAACGCATGAAACCGGATTTTGGATGCCTGTGTTGTTCCGGAAAGGAAAAGGAAAATGGAAGAAGAAATTCAGAAGCAATATCAGGATTATGTAAAACAGGTCACGCCTACCCACAGCCTGCCAAAGCAGATGCTCCGGGCGTTTGTGACGGGCGGGGCAATCTGTGTGACCGGGCAGGTCATTTTAAACCGGGCGGCGGCGATGGGAATGGAGCAGGACGCGGCAGGCAGCCTCTGCTCGCTGATTTTGGTGCTTTTGAGCGTGATCCTGACGGGATTTAACATTTATCCGTCGATCGTGAAATGGGGAGGCGCGGGGGCGCTTGTGCCGATCACCGGCTTTGCCAATTCCGTGGCGGCGCCTGCCATCGAATTTAAAAAAGAGGGGCAGGTATTCGGCGTGGGCTGCAAAATCTTTACGATCGCGGGACCGGTGATTTTGTACGGCGTTTTTACGAGCTGGGCGCTGGGAGTGGTTTACTGGATCGGGAAGGTTGTGAGGTAGCAGAAGATGGGGATGCTGCCGGTCAGACGCAGGGACAGGAAGATTTAAAAAGAAAGCCGAAGGCGTTTGACCGGCAGCGGGAAATCAACGCAGATAAGTAGGAAAGCTTTGGCAGACGTCAGGAATTGTCAGGGGCTGCTCCAACATAAACATGCTGTACAAGGGGCGGATACATAATATACCATCGTTCTTTAAAGCATACCGGATAGAGGGAGAACGGGGAATCAGAATCCGTCCAGCAGATTACGGCATGAAAGGCGCCGTCGGGCGGATATTCGGGAAAAGTACGCGCAATCTCTGTCTGGGAAAGCTCCTGCAAAGAAAAAATGGTATATCCCTCAAAGGAGTTTGTTATGGCGGATAAAGCCTGACTCTGGGCATATTGCAGCTTCGCGGGAGTCGTATCGTAATGCTTTGCCGCGCGGGAAAATGATTCGGGGGGATAAATGGAGCTCAATGCGTCGGCATCTTTTTGGGAAAAAGCGTTGAGATAGGCGTCAAGGGCAGCCTGAGGGGTGGAAAAGCCGGCTGCAGCGTCAATCTGATATACGCCGATCATGCAAAAGAGAACGGCGGCAAGTATAAAAAGGCAGGCTGTGATCCGAACAGGGACCGAAAATTTTTTAGTTTTCATAATAGCGGTTATCCTTTCTTCGAGAGCGGTACGGCAAAAGCCGATGGATAAAGGAGAAGGGGCGTATTTGGATTCTTCCATGGAAATGAGAATCCGGGCGTAACAGCTTTTTTGGTTCATGCCAAAAGCTTGAAGGACGGCTTCGTCACAGGCAAGCTCGATGTCGCGGTTTGCCAGAAAATACATTGTCCAGACCAGAGGGTTAAACCAGTGCAGGCAGACCGAAAGGGTCAGAAGGAGCTTGAAAATAGGATCGAAGCGCCGGATATGGATATATTCATGTTCCAGAATATAAGAAAGAAAGTCTGTATTATCCCAATCAGTATTTTGCGGCATATAAATAACGGGGCGGAAAATACCGGCAGTAAAGGGGGAAGAAGCACAGGAAAGCTGCCGGACAGAGAAGGGGCGTTTTAAGGAATGGGTGCGAAACCAGTTTTTAAGAAAAACATTGTCAACAGGAGCAGAGCAAAGAAAGCTGCGGCGGAATTTGATCCATAAAAGAATAAAAAACACGGAAAAACCGATAAATCCGGCAAGCCAGATCATGAAAACAGCAGAAATATGCGTGGATGGAATCAGAGAAGAAAACACGCGGTGAGAAACAGAAGGCACAGCGAGGGGAAGATCCTGACCTGTTAAAGGGGAAGCGGGGGATGGAGCATAGCCGGAGGGCATGGGGATTTTGGAAATAAGGGAATAGATGCTTTGCCCGTAGGGCAGGGAAAAGGGCACAATCAGTCTGACGGCAGCGATCAACCACAAAACAGTGAAAGTCCGTTTGGGAAAGCGTCGGATCAATAAAAGGCGGAGAGTCAGAATTGCGGCAATCAGGACAGCACCTGAAAAACTCATCTGTATCAGTGTCATACATTTCACCTCATTCCAGTTCGTTTACAATATCTTTGAGTTTCTGGATCTGTGCAGCGGAAAGCTTTTTACGCCCGAGCAGTGAGGCAAAAAGCTTATCGGCGCAGCCGTCATAAATCCGGTCGATCAGTTCGTCTGTTTCAGCCTGCTGGATTTCCTTTTTGGAAATCAGCGCATGGCATAAAAAGCCGGGTTCGCGGCGCTCGATTGCGCCTTTTGAGATGCAGCGCTTGATGAGCGTATAGGTTGTATTGACGTTCCAGCCAATATCTTCGGTAAGGATGGAAGCAATCTGCCTTGCAGGGGTATCGCCCCGTTTCCATAGGACGTCCATTACTTTTAATTCGGAATCAAAGAGTTTCTTGTTCATGTGGATCCCTCCCTTACTACAGCAGTAGTATCTATACGTTTATACTACTGCTGTAGTAGAGAAATGTCAATAGAAAAGTCCGGCTATGGATGGTATAATAGTTACGGTTCAACGGCAATCTAGGGAACAGTGATGATACAAGGGGGCATACATATGAACGGCAAAAAATTATGGTATACAAAAGCGGCGTCTGAGTGGACGCAGGCGCTTCCGCTGGGCAACGGGCACATGGGGGCGATGTGCTACGGGGACGCGTCCGGGCGCTATGACCTGTCGGAAAATACGTGCTGGTCGGGAAAGGAGGGAATCACTCCGCTGAGGGAAAATGCCGCAGCCAGCATGAGTCAGGCGCGGCAGGCGCTCCTTGACCGGGATTATAAAAGGGCGGAGGCGCTTCTGGAAAATTGTACGGGCATAAAAGAAAACTACGGGACGCAGGTTCCGATGGGGAGGCTGATGGCAGGCGTGGAGGAAACACCCCTGCGCCTTTACCGGGAGCTGGATCTGGAAACGGGGACTGCATCGGAAACGCTGGAATTTGAAGAAAAGACCGTGACAAGGGAGAGCTTCCTTTCCAATCCGGACAGAATCATGGGCGTGCGGATACGCGCACAAAAAGGGATTCCGGCGTGCTGCGTCTGGGTGGAAGGTTGGAGCCAGCCGTCCAATACAAAGTGGGATCCGAAAGGGCAGACGCTCACGGTGCATGGCAGGGCGCTGGAAAATATCCACAGCGACGGATTAAGCGGCGTAAGCTATTCGATGCTTCTGCATTATGAGACGGACGGGACGGTAAGCTGGAACCGCAGGGGGCTTGTGATCGAAGGCGCGTCAAAGGTGACGGTCTGGCTTGCCGCTGCCACGGATCTGTTTGAAAAAGACCCGGATGCAGCCTGCTTAAAACAGGTGCAAAGGGCGTTGCAGAAGGGATGGGAGGCAGTCCGCAGGGATCATCTGACAGAGTATCAGGCAGGCATGAAAGCAAGCTCCTTTTCCCTGCCGGATGTGCGCGCCAATCTGCCGACGGACGGACGGATCCGGGCGTTTGCCGAAAACGGTGGGGACGACGGCGGGCTGATCGCATTGTTTTTTGAATACGGAAGGTATCTGCTGTTTAGCTCCAGCCGGAAGGACAGCGCGCTTCCGGCGGCGCTGCAGGGCGTGTGGAACGACGACCGGGCGTGCCGGATGGAGTGGACGGACGATATGCATTTGGACGTCAATACGCAGATGAATTATTATCCTGCGGAAAATACGGGGCTTGGGGACTGCACGGCTCCGCTGTTTGGCTGGATCAAAAATACGCTTGTCCCTCACGGCAGAAAGATCGCAAAGCAGCTGTATGGGAAAAAGGGCTGGTGCGCCCATACCGTTTCCAACGCCTACGGGTTTGCGGCTCCGGGCTGGGACGTCGGCTGGGGACTGACCGTTTCTGCGGGAGGCTGGGCAGCATACCAGATCTGGGAGCATTATCTTTTTACGAAGGACAGGGCGTTTCTGGAAGAGTATTTCAGCGTGCTTTATGAAAATGCGGAATTTTTGGCGGGAATCCTGATGGAAGATCCGGAGACGGGAATGCTTTTGCCTGTGCCGTCCTATTCGCCGGAAAACAGCTTTTTATATGAAGGGGAGCGCTTTTGTATGACGGCGGGGGCTTCCTTCGATGTCACGGTTGCAAAAAGGAGCTTTCAGATCGTGCGCTGCGCCGCGGGGCTTCTGGGGCGGGAGGATGCGTTTACGGATTCCTTAAAAGAGATTTTAGAAAAGCTGCCGCCCCTGCAGACCGGCGCGAAGGGGCAGATCATGGAATGGTTTTTGGATTATGGGGAGGCTTACCCGGATCACAGGCATACGAGCCATCTGCTGGCGCTGCATCCGTTTGGGCTGATCGATCCTGCAAAGGACAAAAAACTGGCGGAAGCGGCGCGCGTTTCGCTGGATCTAAGGCTTGGGGAAAACGCACAGGACATCGTGTACGCCAACTGGGCGGGGGCGCTTTTGATCCTGTATTATGCGCGGCTTTTGGACGGGGAAAAGGCGGGAGAATTTGTAAAGCCGATGATTGCCTTTTTGAGCAGGGAAAATATGATGATCACCCATCAGGGGGAAACCACCTCCGTGACGGGCGGGATTTATGAGCTGGATGGAAATACCGGATTTACGGCGGGCGTGGCAGAGATGCTCGTGCAGGGGTACAGCGATGTGATCCGGATTTTGCCGGCGGTTCCCAAAAGCTGGAAAACGGGGGCGTTTGAGAACCTGCGCGTATACGGCGGGCATCAGGTATCCGCAGCCTGGGATGAAACAGGCGTTTCAGTGCGGATCCTTGCCGGGACGGACGGGGAAATCCGAATAAGCTGTCTGGGAAAGGAACAGAAATTTTATGCGGAAAAAGGAGAATGCTTCCGGCTGTTTGTTGTCAATTAGGCTATTTGTTTTCAATGACCTTATGATTCAGCCATTTGCGGGAGTGGAAGCGCCAGGAAAAGACGACGGCGCGCACAGACCAGTCCGCAAACATGCCGATCCAGACCGCGATGGGGCCAAAGCCGAGCGCGCGGCACAAAAAGATGCAGAGGCTGACGCGGCACAGCCACATGCTTAAGCAGGAGGTGATCATGGAAAACTTCACGTCCCCGGCTGCCCGCATACCGTAGGCGGGGATAAAGGAAAGCACCCATGAGATCGGCTTTGTGATTGTGATGAATACGACCATCTGGAAGCAAAGCTTCGCGCTTTCTGCCTCCATGCCGCCGATGACAGTGATCGGCTTTGTGATGGCAAGGACAAAAAGGCAGCAGACGATAATGACGATTTCTGCCAGCCAGGACAGCTTTTTGATGTAGTAAACCGCTTCGTCTTTGCGGTTTGCGCCGATGCACTGGCCAACGACGGTCATCAGCCCGATGCCGACGCCCATTGCGGCGACGCCGTTTAAGGCTTCCAGAATATTGGTCATCGCCTGGGCTGCGATCGCGGCGGTCCCGAGGGTGGAAACGGTGGACTGGATCGCCAGCTTGCCGAACTGGAACATGCTGTTTTCAATGCCGGAGGGAACGCCGATCAAAAGCACCCGCCGGATCAGCGAAAAATCAGGACGGATCTTTGCGTAATAGCGCACGCTGATGGGCTGCAGCGGGCTTCTGAGCTGCCAGAGCACGACTATGGCGCAGAAAATGCGGGAAACCAGCGTAGAGATCGCCGCGCCTGCAACGCCCATGTCAAAGCCGAAGATCAAAACCGCGTTCCCGGCAATGTTCATCAGGTTTGAAATGACGGAAATGACCATAGGCGTGCGCGTGTTGTTCTGCGCCCGGAAAATGGACGCGCCCGCGTCGTAGAGCCCGATGAAGGGGAAGGAGAGCAGGGTAAATAAAAAGTAGGTGCGGGAGTTTGCCATGACGTCCGCATCGACCTTGCCGAAGATGAGCCGCAGCATCGGATCGCGCAGCACAAGGCAGATGACCGACAGGGCGGTGGAAAGCGCCGCCATGACAAGCAGCACCTGGCCGGCGGAGCGGTTTGCTTCCTGCGTATTTTCGCTGCCGACATACTGGGAGCACAGGATCGCGCCTCCTGCCGCGAGGGCGGACAGCGCCTGAATGACTAAAATATTGATGGAATCCACCAAAGAGACGGCGGAAATGGCTGCGGAGCCGACATTGCTTACCATCATGGTGTCGATCGTGCCCATCAGGGAGGACAGAAGCTGCTCCACCATGATCGGGATCAAAAGCTTTCTTAAATCTTTGTTGGTAAAAAGATGCTGGGAACCGGATTTCACGGGAGGACTCCTTTCGCATGCTGATTTTATGTTAATGAATTAAAGCACTAAAAGAATACGCCCGGACAGGCGCGATGTCAAGGCTGCAAATTGACATTTATATTGGAAATGGTATAATGAAAAACGGCTGTGTGCCAGAAAAAAAGAATCAGGGGTACAGTGTGGGGAGCATCCTGATGGAATGGAGGGGCAATGAACAGGGAATATGACGTGATCATTATCGGCGCGGGGCCGGGAGGGATTTTCTGCGCCTATGAGCTGATGAAGCAAAAGCCGGAGCTAAAGGTTTTGATGATCGAAAAGGGACGTCCGATCGAGAGGCGTCAGTGCCCGAAGCGGGTAACAGGCAAATGTGTGGGCTGTAAGCCGTGCTCGATCACGACGGGCTTTTCCGGGGCGGGCGCTTTTTCGGACGGAAAGCTGAGCCTTTCGCCGGATGTGGGCGGCAACCTGCCGGAGATACTGGGCTATGAGGAGACGTTAAAGCTCATCCACGAGTCGGATCAGATCTATCTGGATTTCGGCGCGGACAAAAATGTGTACGGGGTCGATAAGGAAAAGGAGATCCGGGAGATCCGCCGGAAGGCGATCGGCGCGAACTTAAAGCTGGTGGAGTGTCCGATCCGCCATCTGGGGACGGAGGAGGGCTATAAGATTTATGAAAAGCTCCAGCATCATCTGGAAGAGAGCGGCGTGACGCTTTTGTTCCATCATATGGTGGAGGAGATCCTTGTGGAGGACGGCAGGGCTGTGGGCGTTGTAACCGACAGACAGGAGATCTTCCGGGCAAAGGAGATCGTTTCGGCGGTCGGCAGGGAAGGCGCGGACTGGTTTAAGGATAAGTGCAGCCAGATCGGTATCGAGACGACGCCCGGCACGGTGGACATCGGCGTGCGCGTGGAGGTGCGCGACGAGATCATGCAGTTTCTGAACGAGAATCTATATGAAGCAAAGCTCATCTACCATACGCCGACCTTTGACGACAAGGTGCGGACGTTTTGCACCAATCCCTCCGGCGAGGTGGCGGCGGAATACTATGACGGCGGCCTTGCGGTAGTCAACGGGCACGCCTATAAGGCAAAAGAGCATAAGACGAACAACACGAACTTTGCGCTGCTTGTTTCCAAGAATTTTACTCAGCCCTTTAAAACGCCGATCGAATACGGCAAAAAGATCGCGGAGCTGTCCAACATGCTTTGCGGCGGGAAGATCCTTGTGCAGACGCTCGGGGATTTTAAGAGAGGGAGAAGGACGACGCCGGAACGGCTGTGCCGTAACAATCTGATCCCGACGCTTAAGGACGCTGTTCCGGGCGATCTTTCGCTCGTATTCCCGCACCGGATCATGGTGGCGATCGCAGAGATGATCGAGGCGCTGGATAAGGTGACGCCGGGAATCGCGTCGGACGAGACGCTTTTGTACGGCGTGGAGGTCAAATTTTATTCAAACCGCGTGATCGTAAACAAAGATTTTGAAACAAGCATCCGGGGGCTTCGGGCGATCGGCGACGGCGCGGGCGTGACGAGAGGCCTGCAGCAGGCGTCTGCCAACGGGTTAAGCGTGGCAATGAGCATTTTAAAAACGCTTGGATAAGCGTTTGACGCAGCAGATAAAAACGGGGCAGAGCGCCCAAGAAACATAAAAGAGGTATTATGACGGAAAAGACAGGAAGAAAAACAGGACGGAAACAAAAACTTGCAGGGATGGCGGCATGGGTCTGCGCGGCAGCGATGTTGCTGTCTGCTCTGGCAGGCTGTAGCGACGGCACGAAGGTCGTTCTGACCGCCGGGCTGAAAAAAAACGAGGTGTTCCGGATCGAAGGCGCGTCGTGCACGCTGCCGGAGGCGATGGTCTATCTGACAAATCTGCAGAACCAGTATGAAGCCGTTTACGGAAGCGGGATCTGGGAGGCGAAGGAGGACGGAAAATCGCTGGAACAGGAGGCGAAGCAGCAGGTTTTGACGGAGCTGGCGCAGATCAAGGTAATGAACCTTCTGGCAGAGGAAAAAGAAGTGGAGCTGGATGAAAAGGAGCAGGAGCGCGCGGCAGCGGCGGCAAAGGAATATTTTTCTTCCCTGAATGAGACGGAGGTTTCTTCCTTAAACGTAACGGAGGAGCTGCTTGCAGAAATGTACGGGGAGTACGCGCTGGCGGCGAAGGTTTACCGTCAGATCGTGGAAAATGTAAACCCGGAGATCAGCGACGACGAGGCGCGCACGATTACCGTGGAGGCAATCCGCGTCAGCGACCGAACAAAGGCGCAGGAGCTGTGCGGCAAGGCAAAAGAGGAAGGGACGGATTTTGAGGCGCTGGCGCAGGCTTCCAGCGAGGATCCGTATGTGACGATGTCCTTTGGGAAGGGCGAGGTAAGCCCGGTGCTGGAGGAGGCTGCGTTTGAGCTGGGAAAAGATGAGATCAGCGGCGTAGTGGAGGACGGCGGCAGCTTTTATGTGCTCAAATGTATCAGCACCTTTGACGAGGCGCAGACGCAGGCAAATAAGGAAAAGATCCTGCAGCAGCGCCGCAGCGAAGCCTTTGACAGCGAATACAAGACGTTTGAAAGCACGCTCGTGCGCCGCTTGAACGAGGAGCTGTGGAACAGCGTGACACTCATCCGTGATGAGAACGTGACGACCTCTTCCTTTTTTGAAGTTTATAATACCTATTTTCAGGTGGAGCAGTATTAGTTCATAAAAAGTTTATAAATGCCGCAAAACCAGCAGATAAGCGGGTTTGACGGGACTTGTTAGCACTCATTTAAAATGAGTGCTAATTTATTGTTGACTTTTTGGAGGGTTGGGGCTACACTGGGGATAAAGCCTGAACGGACAGGCGCATGCACAGAAAGAAAGGATCGTGATTTTTCATGGCAAATAAGCATGGAGCATTATCAATCAACAGCGAAAACATTTTTCCGATCATTAAGAAGTGGCTTTATTCCGACCACGACATTTTTTACAGGGAACTGATCTCCAACGGCTGCGACGCTATCACCAAGCTGAAAAAGCTGGACATGATGGGCGAATACGAGCTGCCCGAAGGCTATCAGGCGAAGGTTCAGGTGATCGTTGACCCGGACAAAAAGACGATTCAGTTTATCGACAACGGCGTTGGCATGACCGCGGACGAGGTGGAAGAATACATCAACCAGATCGCTTTTTCCGGCGCGACGGATTTCATCGCAAAATATAAGGACAAGACAAATGACGACCAGATCATCGGGCATTTCGGCCTGGGCTTTTATTCCGCGTTCATGGTGGCAGACGAGGTCCATATCGACACGCTGTCCTGGCAGAAGGACGCAAAGCCGGTTCACTGGGAGTGTGACGGCGGCACGGAATTTGACATGGCGGACGGCGAGTGGGATCAGGTCGGAACCTGCATCACGCTGTTTTTAAACGAGGACTGCCTGCAGTTCTGCAACGAATATAAGGCGCGGGAGGTCGTAAAGAAATACTGCTCCTTTATGCCGGTTGAGATCTATCTTTCCAGAGCCAACACGACGGATACCCAGACGATCCTGTTAAGCGAGAAGCTGGATACCGACCAGGTTGTGGAAGAGGTGAAAAAGGAGAAGGACGAAGATCCCGATAAGGTGAAGATCGTAAAGCGTCCCGAGCTGATCAACGACACCCATCCGCTGTGGATGAAAAATCCCAGCGAGTGCACGAAAGAGGATTACGTTGATTTTTACCGCAAGGTATTTATGGACTACAAGGAGCCTCTGTTCTGGATCCACCTGAACATGGATTATCCGTTTAACTTAAAAGGCATCCTCTACTTCCCCAAGATCAACATGGAGTACGAGTCCATCGAAGGCCAGATCAAGCTGTACAACAATCAGGTATTTGTGGCGGACAACATCAAAGAGGTTATCCCGGAATTCCTCCTTCTGTTAAAGGGCGTGATCGACTGTCCGGATCTGCCGCTTAACGTTTCCAGAAGCGCGCTGCAAAACGACGGCTTTGTGAAGAAGATTTCCGATTACATTACCAAGAAGGTAGCCGACAAGCTGTCCGGCATGTGCAAGACCGACAAGGAAGAGTATGAGAAATACTGGGACGACATCGCTCCGTTTATCAAGTTCGGCTGCTTAAAGGATGAGAAGTTCTGCGAGAAGATGACAGACTATATCCTCTTTAAGAATCTGGACGGCAAATATATGACGCTGCCCGAGTGTCTGGAAGTAGGAAAGACCGATCCCGACGAGGCTTCCGAGTCCGCTGTAGATGAAAACGGCGAAAAGGTGGAGGCAGAGGTCGTAGACGATAAGGCTGAAAACGGCGAGGCTTCCGAGGATGGCGAAGCGTCCGAAGAGAAGAAGGAAAAGACGATCTACTATGTGACCGACGAAAAGCAGCAGAGCCAGTACATCAATATGTTCAAGGCTGCGAAGATGGATGCGGTCATGCTGACAGAGCGGATCGACCAGCCCTTCATCTCCCAGCTTGAGGCAAAAAATGAGGGCATCCATTTCGCGCGCATCGACGCGGATCTGACAGAGGCGTTTAAGGCAAAGACCGGCAAGAAAGCGCAGGAGGAGTTAAACGCTCAGGCGGAGAAGGTGGAAAAGCTCGTTCAGAAAGCGCTGAAAAACGACAAGATCAAGGTTAAGATCGAGAAGCTTAAAAATAAAAAGGTATCCTCTGTCCTGACCGTTTCCGAAGAAAGCCGCAGGATGCAGGATATGATGAAGATGTACGGCGCGGGTATGGATACAGACATGTTTGCGGGAGAGGGCGAGACGCTGGTGCTCAACGCAAACCATCCGCTCGTAAGCTATGTGACAGAGCACGAGGAGGACGACAACACGAAGATGATCTGCGAGCAGCTCTATGATCTGGCAAAGATCCAGAACGCTCCGCTGTCTCCCGACGCGATGACTAAATTTGTGGCGCGCTCCAACGACATTATGCTGCTTCTGACAAAATAAAAGCGGCAAGGGTATCCTTGCTGAGGGTAATGAAATAGGATACAAAAAAGGGTGCGTCCCGGCGCACCAAAAAGCCTCCCCGACACGGCAAAGCGGATGTCGGGGAGGCTTTTGCGTGTTTTTTATTCATCAGGAAAGTTCCTTTCCTGATGAATAAAAAATACGGTTATGCGCACTCGCGCGAAGGGAATATATTGCCTGACGGCAAACGCGCTCGGCGCGGGTGTGCGCCAAGGCGCACACTTTTTATTTGATAGGAAAGTTCCTTTAAGCGTTCCGGGCTTTGGCGCTGCCATGCGCCGCAAGATAGTCCAGCGCTTTGCCGAAGAGCCACGCAAAGACGAGGGCGTAGACGGCTCCCAGCGCGTTGTTGAAAATACGGAAAAATACCGCGCCGGGAAGCGTCAGAATATCGGCTGCCACATAGATCGCGCCAAGGGAGTTAAAGACCGACTGCCAGCCATAGGTCGCGGAAAATCCGACGCCGACGCCGCCCAAAAGCCCGATGAAGGGATGCAGTGAGGCAGGCATGACGGAATAGATCACGCAAAAGAGCGCGCCGCCCGCCAGATTGCCGGGAATTCTGGCGTATGCCCTTGCCTTCTGATCCTTGCGGAACGGGGCGAGGACGGACATGGCGGCGATGCCTGCCCACATCGGGCGGGGAAGCCCGGTAAGCTGCGATACAAAAAGCAGGGTGGACACGCCGAAGGTCAGCGTCAGATACCAGCGGGTACGGGAGGAGGAAAGGTCGAACTCGTCAAACAGGTGGGAAAGATTCCTTTTATAGGAGGAATTTTTGTGGTTGCGGTAAAAAACTGCCGCAGTCAGCAAAAATCCGAGCAAAAGCCCTGCGAGACGGTACAGGTAGGAAGTCCCGGAAACATCATAGCCAAACAGCAGCAGATAGGACAGCACGAGGGTCGCATGGTTGAACATAACGACGTTGTGGCAGCCTAAAAACATGAGCGTAAAAATACTTGCCAGATGGATCAGGAAGGACGGAAGCGGCGCGGTCACAGCCGCCGCTTTCGGGGCAAAGGCGAGGATGCCGAAGATGACGGCGAGAGACAAAAGGGAATGCCGGGCGTCGATGCCTAAGTCCGCCTGACGGAAAACGAGGATGCAGAGCAGGACGACGACGCCCACAATGCTGTTGTCATTTTGGAACACCGCGCCGTATGCCATGACAAATACCATGCAGAAAGCGACGGTAATCAAAACCTTAAACAGATAGATCAGGGAATGGCGCAGCTTATCCCTGCGGCTTTGCGCCTTTTTGATCAGCTGCTTGGAACCTGCCTGGTTGAGCTGCAGTTCATCATAAACGTTCATAGAAATTTCTCCTTTATACGATTCAGTTAAAAACCCTGTCAGGGACAGAGCGGAGAAAAATTATACAGACAACCGGCGGTGCTGTCAACTGCGTTCAATTCTAAACAATCTATAAAATTTTACCTCTCACGTCCCCGGTTCCGCAATGCGCGATACCGCCACATAGACGTTGGAGATCTGATACCATGTGGGATAATCCGCAACGCCGGTGGGATTTAAGCCGAAAATGCGCTGGAAGGCTTTTACGGCGTCCAAAGTGCGCTGGCCGTAGATTCCGTCCGGCGTGATGCGTGGGATCGCGGGATAGTTGCGTGCGATCCGGTTTAACTGCTCCTGCAGCTGGCGCACCTTTCCGCCGGATGCGCCGATCCCCAGATCATAGCCGGGCCATGAGGAAGGGACGCCGCTGATGGCGGTGGCGGAATTGATATACATGTCGTTTCCATAATAATAGCGGATGATTTCGATGGCGGAGTAACCCTGCTCACCGAGATATTTGGAGCCCCACTGGGAAAGCCCCTGACAGGTAACGCGGTCGCCGTCGCAGTAGCTTGTAAAAATGGGCTGCCGGACGCCGGGGCGCGACAGGTAATTGGCAAAGATTGAATCCACGAGGCGGCTGATGTTCCGGTAAATATTGCGGCCGTAAATAAATTTGTGGTCGTAGGCGGTGGAAGAGGTGATCGTGAAGGGGTAGCCCTTGGAACGGTACCATTCCGTATAGACCCGGTTCAGCGTAAAGGACTGGATCGCCAGAATATTCGCGTAAATGGCGCTTTCCGGCCAGGTCGCATAGATTTCGGAGGAAGCCACGTTTTTGATATAGTCCTTATAGCGCACATAATAGTTGGGCGCGGAGGTATCGTCGGGAACGCCGTCATGGACGACGATGTACTCCGGAATGACGACGCGGCTTAAAACGATCTCGCCGGTTTCCGGGTCGGTCTTTATTTCGGCTTCCGGGATTTTGGGCGGATATTCCCCATAAAGGGTGTGGTCGGGGATGTTGATGTCCTCCTCCGCCTGATCGTCGGAAACCTCCAGCGGATTCATTGTAATGGGCTGGATGCTTAATTCGTCCGGCAAAAGCTCGGAGCCGGTCACGCGCACCGGTTCAAAGCCGGGAGCTTCCACCTCGATGGTATAATCCGTATAGGGGCGGGGCTGGTTTGGCTCCTGAGAATATTCCGGGTTGGGGGCGGGAAGGGTGACGGGAGCAGTCTGCCCCGATTCGTCGGTCAAAAGCTGTTCGATCGTCTGCTCCGGTGTGCTGCTGTCAGAGATCGTGATGGAAGCGTCCGGAACAGGGACGAAGCCGACAGAGGACGTGACGTTGATCTGTAAGGTTCCGGTATAGGAAAAAGAGCCGTTTTGGGCGGCGTGAAGATGAGCGGACATAAAAAAACCTCCCGCAGTCTGGATTTTAGCAGTCAGAAGAATGCTCTGACGGCGTCTGTGATACCAGTATATGCGGGAGGCTTTTAAAGGTGCATGGAGGCGTCAGTCCAGATTCAGGCTGCGCCGCATGATATAGTCACTTAAAAAGAAGGAAGCTGCGCCGCAGATCACGGAAACGGCGGCAGACGCCCAGAAGATCCCGCACATGGCAGGAGAAACGGCAGCGGCAGGATTCTGCGCCAGAACATCCGCCTGTGTGATCACAAGACCGCCCATCACGGGGAGCATAACGATCATGGAAACGGTGGAAACAAGGGCGTTTAATCCAAAGTAGCACAAAATTGACGCCATCACCTTATGCCGGGTAAAGAGCTGCCCCAAAGAAGCGGCGGCATAGAGGAGCAGGACGGAAAAGGCGCTGGATACGAGGGTAAACGGGACTGCCAGCAAAAATACGGCAAAGGGGCTGTCCGCCATAAAAAAGGATGATAAAAACGCGCCGAACACATCCGCCGCCTCAGGCTCTATATATCCGATCTTGGGAAGGGCGGTGCGGATGATCAAAAAGCAGGAGCCGACCGTAAGGAGGGTGGAAAGATAGATCCACAGCGTCCCGATCACGGTCTTGGAGGCAATCAGCATCCAGGGCTTTACCGGAAGCGTGTGCATCAGATACCCTTCGTCGGTGTAGAGATTTTTGTAAAAGCGCACCGCAAAATAAATCTGTATGATAACGGAAAAGGCGGTAAGAACAAGCGTGTAGGCAACAAAAACAAACAGGACGCCCAAATTGATCTCGACGCCCTCCGGCGCGTCCGGACGAAGCCCGAAATAGACGAGGCATACCGCAGACAGCGCAAAAAAGATGCCGAAAATAACGGCGGGAATCCTCCATGTATCGTTCCATTCGTGGCGTATGAGCTTAGTTAACATGAGAACACCTCCCGGAAATATGCGTCTACCGATTTGTGCTCGGTATCGCGGATGTCTTCCACGCTGGAAGTAAGAAGCAGCCTGCCTTCCTTTAAAAAGATCACGTCATCGAGGATCGGCTCGATGTCGGAGATCAGGTGCGTGGAAAGAAGCACGGATGCGTCTTCCTGATAATCCTGAATGATCGTCTTTAAAATGAAATCCCGTGCGGCGGGATCGACCCCGGCGATCGGCTCGTCTAAAATATAGAGCTTTGCGCGGCGGCTCATGACCATGATAAGCTGCACCTTCTCGCGGGAGCCTTTGGAGAGCGTCTTTAACGGGCTGTCTGGCGAAAGGCGGAGTGTATCCAGCATGGAGAGCGCCTTTTGCCGGTCAAAATCCGCATAAAAATCCGAGAAAAAGGAAACCAGCTCCCGGATGCGGACGGTGTCGGGCAGATAGGTGCGCTCCGGCAGATAGGAGACGCAGGACTTGGTAAGGATACCCGGCGCGTTCCCGGCAATGAGGATCTGCCCGTCGGAGGGCACCAAAAGCCCGCACAAAAGCTTGATAAGCGTGGATTTGCCGCTGCCGTTTGGCCCTAACAGGCCGATGATGCGCCCGGCAGGGATGTCTAAGTCCAGATGGTCAAGCGCCGTCTTTTTGCCGTATCGTTTGGTCAGGCTGCGGACGGACACAAGGCTGTCAGAAGAAAGTTCCTTCATGATGATTCCTCCTCCTTTTTTTCGGATAAAAGCTGTATGATCTCTTCCCTGTGAAAGCCGAGGCTCTGCATCTTTGTCAGAAACAGGACGATCTGTTCTTCGGCAAGTTCCATGCGCGCATTGAAAATCATTTGTTTATCCTCCGTAACGATCCTCCCGCTGGTGCGCTGGGTGATGATGAGCCCGGTGCGTTCCAGTTCGGAAAATGCCTTCTGCATCGTGTTAGGGTTGACGCCGGCTGCGGCGGCAAGCTCCCGGACGCTGGGAAGCCTTGCGCCCGGCGCGTAAAGGCCGGAGACGATTTCCAGCTTTAGGCGCTCTACGATCTGGGCGTAGATGGGGCGGTCAGAATCCAGTTCCCATGCCATAATGTTCTCCTTTCCTCCGCACAGGCGGAAAAAATATCTGTATCATTGAGTTAATACAACAATACTACGGAAAGTCCGTGCTGTCAAGCCTGTCTTGCGCGATAAAGTGAAATAGGGTAAAATGGAGCTGAACATTTGGGATCAGAAAGGAGCGTTCCGCGCTGTGAGAAAACTGGAAGAACAGATTTTGGCAGAGGGCTACTGCAGAATAGAGGGAAAGCTATATTTTTCGGTGAAGCAGGCGGAGCTTTCCGTGCGTCCCGGGGAGACGGCGGAGGGCAGCTTTGCGGTAGCGGCGGGAGCGGAGAGGGCTGCGGTCGGCGTCGTGTTTACGAAGGATGAGCGGATGACGTGCCCCTCGCCGTGGTTTAACGGGATGCAGGAACAGATCGCCTACCGCTTCGACGCGTCCGGCATGGAGCCGGGGGAGAGCCGCAGCGGACGTTTTTTTGTGCTGTCCAATTACGGGGAATATGAGATCTCGTGGCAGGTTACGGTGCGGGAGGAAGCGGTAAGCTCCTCGCAGGGGGAGATCCGGGATATGACGGAGTTTGCGGGTCTTGCCCGCAGCAGCTGGCAGGAGGCGGTACGGCTTTTTTATACGAAGGATTTTGCGCGCCTGTGCAGGCGGGAGGATGAGGAAACCGCCCTGCTCTACCGGGGGCTGTCCGTAAGCTTTGGCAGCGAGGAAAACGTGGAGGAATTTCTGGCGGCGCTGGGTAAGAAGCAGCCGGTGGGCTTTTCTGCGGTAAAAAGCAGGATCCGGATCGCAGAGGTAAAGGATACGGTGAGCGAAGAGATCCAGATCCTGAAAAACGGCTGGGGGCCGGTGCAGCTGTCGGTGGAGGCGGAAGGGGACTTTCTGACGCTGGAAAAAAGCAGGATCGGGGAGGATGATTTTTTAGGGAACCTGTGCCGGGTACCGGTCTTTTTCTGCGAAGAGCGGATGCACGACGGCAACAATTTCGGCCGGATCCTTTTTCGGTGGAGGGGCGGAAGCTTTGCAGTGGAGGTGGAAGCGCGCCGCAGCACGATGCGGCAGAAGGTGCAGGACCACAGGCAGCGGGAGCTTAAAGCGTGCATCCTGCAGCTAGTGACGCTGTATCAGCAGTTCCGGATGAAAAAGACGGACGCTGCCTCATGGCAGGAAAAAACGCAGGAATGCGTGGAGAAGATAGCGCATTTTGACAGGCAGCACGCGGTATCGAAGCTGTTTTTGGCACAGCTTCTTTTGACACAGCAAAAGACGGAGGAGGCGGGCTGGGTTTTAAAGCAGGCAAAGCCCTTCGCAGAAAACGCCGGCGTCGTGGCAGGCTGCTATTATCTGTATCTGGTGTCCCTTTATAAGAAGGATGAGGAATATACGCGCCGGGTATGCGAAAAGGTGGAAGAGGTGTTTGCGCGGCATCCGAAGGAGTGGCGGATCGCGTGGCTTTTACTGTTTTTGTCGCGGGATTTAAACTACAGCGCCTCCCGCAAATGGCAGTTTCTGACAGAGCAGTTTGAAAGGGGCTGCAAAAGCCCGGTCATGTATTTGGAGGCGATGCAGCTTCTGAATGCGGAACCGGCGCTTCTGACGGGGCTTGACGGGGTCGTGAAGCGGGTTTTGGCATACGGGGCAAGGCAGGGGATCTTTTCGGAAAATCTGGCGGGGCAGCTGGCGGAGCTTGCGGGCCGCGAAAAATATTTCGACAGGACGCTGTTTGAGATCCTTTGCCGCATCTGGGAAAAAAATCAGGACGCGGACATCCTTTGCGCGGTTTGCACCCTTTTGATCAAGGGCGGCGTCCGGGAAAAGGCGTATCATGTGTGGTATGCGCGGGGTGTGGAAAACCGCCTGCGGGTAACGCGGCTGTACGAATATTATCTGATGACGATGGAGCTTTCTGCGCGGCAGGCGCTTCCCAAAAGCGTGCTTTTGTATTTTGCCTATCAGAGCAATCTGGACTGGGAATACGCGGCGTATCTGTACGCCTGCGTGGACGGGCGCAGGGAGGAGGATCCGGAGCTTTACATTACCTATAAGCCGCAGATCGACCGCTTTTTGGCGGACTGCCTTTATAAAGGAAGGATCAACAGGGATCTGGCATTTTTGTACCGGCGCAATTTAAAGGACGGGGCGCTGGCGGACGGCCAGGGCAGGATGCTGGCGGCGCTTTTGGGCAGCAGGGAAGTCTTTGTGCCGGAAGAGGCGGACGCTCCCCGGCGAAAAAAGCTTGTGGCGCTGCATAGCCGGTTAAAGGGCGAGGAAGTGTGGATGCTGCAGGAGGGGCGCGCCTGCATCGGCAGCTATGGCGGGGAAACATTGCTATTTACGGAGGACGAAAATCAGAACCGCCGTCTGCTGAGGGGCGGCAGGGCAGAGGTTACCCCGCTTTTTGAAAAAGAGGACGTTCTTTTTGCATGGAGTGCGCAGGAGCTGGCAGAGTGGGGAAGGGACTGCCTTTCGTTCCGGCTTTTTGCGGCAGAACAGCAGGAGGTGTGCCCGGAAAACGAGGCGTGTTATCTGGCGCTGGTTTGGGAGCCGCGGCTGGAGGAGGCGTATGCCCGGACGCTTCGCGGAAGGCTGCTTTTCTATCTGGAAAAAGAGGGCAGGCAAAAGGAGCTGAAAAGCCTGCTGAAAGGGCTGGAAAAGGATCAGCTTGATCCTGCCGGTTCTTTGGCTGCGGCAGGAATGCTGGTGATGCAGGGCTTTTATGAAAAGGCTTACGGCTGGCTGGCGGGCGAGGATCTGTCCCGTCTGGATCCGGGGATTTTATTGCGCCTCGGGACAGGGCTTTTGGAGCAGGGACTGTTTGCCGGGCAGCCGCGGATGACGGCGCTGTGTGCGCAGGCGGCGCTGGGCGGCAAATATGACGGACGCATTTTACAGGAGCTGACGGACTGGTACGAGGGCAGCTGCGCAGAGCTTGAGGTGATAAAGCGCGAGGCAGAAGGCTTTGGCGTGGACACATGGCAGCTTTGCAGGCGGATAATGGCGCAGATGCTTTTTGCCGGGATGGACGTGACGGAACGGATGGATCTTCTGCGCCAGTATATGAAGGGCGGCGGGCACGGGCGGCTTTTGGCAGCGTTTCTGCACCGCTGCGCCTACAGCGGCACGGTGGAGCATATGCCGGTGCACACGGCTGCGATCCATGCAATTTTACAGGAGCTGGGGCAAAAGGAGCCGGTCAGCGACCTGTGCCGGATCGCAGTGCTGGAACATTATGTAAAAGACCGCCGGCTTTTTTCGGAAAAGGACAGAAGCATCCTGAAGGAAACGGTAAACGTGCTGTTTTCCAAAAACTGCATCGTCCCGGTGATGAAGGAGCTGGGGGATCTGAGCGTGCAGGCGGGGCTTTTGCAGGATAAGACGTTTGTGGTTTATTATGGAAAAGAAGGAAAGCGGCCGCTTTTGCACTGGCGCACGGTTTTGGGACAGACGCCCGCCGGGGACTATGAGACAAAGGAGCTTTTGTGCGCCGGGGGCTGTATTTATACGGCGTGTTTTATCCTGTTTCCGGGCGAGAACCTGCAGTATTTTGTGACGGCGGCGGATGAGCCGGGGACGATTCTGGAAAGCGGGCTGTTAAAGGCAGAGAGCTGCCCGGTATCCGCGCAGGAGAGCCGTTACGGCCAGCTTTGCAGCATCGCGCGGGCAGGGCTGTCCCACAGCGGGCAGGAGGCGTCGGAGGAGCTTGTGCGCTATCTGTACGAGGATTTTTGTGCAGAGAGGCTGTTTGGCATTTTGGAATGAGGAGTTGGAAACATGTTTCTGGATTACAGGGAAAAGCACCGCAGTGAAGGGAAAAAAAGCGCGGACGTGACGGCGGCGGGCATCGACCTGACGGACGGCTGCGCCCAGATCAGCTACTGCCTGCCGGGCAGGCAGCCGGAGACGGTAAGCTGCCGGGCAGACGGGGAGCAGTACCGGATCCCGATGGTTCTGGCAAGGTGCGCCGAGCGGGACGCGTGGATGTTTGGGGAAAAGGCGCTGGAAGCGGCGCGCGAGGGCGGCGCAGTTTTGGCGGACGGGCTGCTGGAGGGCGCGCTGCGCCGTCAGGAGGTATCGGTCGGGGAGGAACGCTTTGACCCGGTTTTTCTGCTGTCCCTGTTTTTAAAGCGGGCGCTGTCCCTGATTGCGCCGTCGGTGCGGGCAGAGCGGCTGGATGCGCTTGTATTTTCGGTGGAACAGGTGACGCCGCAGATTTTGGAGGCGGTCGGCGAGGCGGCAGGGCTTTTGGAGCTTCCAAAGGCGCGGGTCTATGTGATCGGCAGGGCGGAGAGCTTTTTTTATTATAATATCAGCCAGCCGGAGGAGCTGTGGCGGCGGGACGTGCTTTTGTGCGATTTTACGGGAAGCCATCTGCGGACGCTTCTGTTTACGGCAAATAAAAAGACGACGCCCGTGGCGTGCTTTGTGGAAGAAAAGGACTGGAACGAGGTGCGCCCCTTAAGCCGGGAAAAAGAGCCGGAGGACAATGAAAAAATATTTCTGGACAGGCGGTTTCTGGGCGCTGTGCAGGAGACGCTTAAGGAGCGGGCGGTAAGCTGCGTCTATCTGATCGGGGACGGCTTCGAGGGCGAATGGTATCAGGAATCGCTGCAGTTTTTGTGTCAGGACCGGCGGGTGTTTTTGGGAAGCAACCTTTACAGCAAGGGGGCGTGCTATGCGGCGCGCCAGCGGCTCGTGCCCGGCGGCATTTCGGGCGAATACGCCTTTCTGGGCAAGGATATGCTGAAAGCAAACGTGGGCATTCCGGTGGCGGTTTCCGGGCAGGACCGGTATCTGGCGCTTCTGGACGCGGGGATCAACTGGTACGAGGCGTCTGCGGAAACGGAATTTCTCTTGGAGGATGAGGAAAGCTTTTCGCTGCGGATCACCCCGCTGGACGGAAAATCGGTGCGGGAAGTGCTCGTAACGCTTTCGGATCTTCCGAAGCGCCCGAAAAAAACGACGCGGATCCGGCTGAAAGCGGATATGACGGACGTTTCGACGGTGCGCATCAGCATGGAGGATCTGGGCTTCGGGGAATTTTTCCCGGCGACCCACCGGTTCTGGGAGGAAAAGATCGAGCTGTAAAAAAGAAGCGCGCCAATGGCTTTGGCGCAGCAGAGGACAGGAGTGCAGGATGGGACGGGTTTATCTTTGTCTTGGAAAAAACGCAGAGCTTCCGTATTTTTTTGAAAAAGCGAGAATCCACGTCTGGAACGTGGAGGAGCTGTGCTATTTTATCAGGGAAAATGCGTGGCTTTTGGAGCCGGGCGTGCTGGGGGAAGAGCTGGCAGAGTGGATCGGGCAGCAGTGTATGCTCAAAAAGCTGGCGCTTTCTTTGAAGGAGGCGATCCGAGGAAACGATCCGGTCGCAGCCTTTGTGGAGCGGCTGTTTGCCTATACGGGATATTACAGCCAGGAAGAAGCGGCGCAGGTAAAAAAGGCGCTTTTGCTCAATGAAAACAGCAGCGCCGAGGAGCGGGCAAAGGCGCGCGGCGACTATTTTCTGGAAAACGGGAAATATATGCTGGCGGTTCAGGAATATGAAACGCTTCTGGAGGGGCTGACCGGGGCGAAGCCGGAGCTTGTGGGAAAGGTCTGCCACAATGCGGGGACAGCCTATGCGAAGCTGTTTTTGTTCCGGCAGGCGGCGTCCTATTATGAGCGGGCGTGGAAGCTTCTCAGGGATAAAAGATGCGCAAAGCAGTATATGGCGGCGCTTCGGATGTGCGTGTCGGAACAGGAATATGTGGATTTTTTAGCGCAGCACCCGGAGCTTTACGAGCTTTCGATGGGGCTTGAGGAGGAGCTGAAAAACTGCCGCGCCGAATGGGAGGCTTCCAAAGAACGGGCGCTGGCGGCAGAGATTGCGCGCTGGGAACAAAACGGGGAGACGCAAAAGGTATTGAAGGCGGTGGAGGAAAATAGCGCCGCCCTGCAGCAGCAATACAGGGAGTATGTGGCGCTGTAGGGCGGCTGTACGAAAAAAGGCGTGCACAGGGGGCACGCCTTTTTGAGCCTTTAGAGTTTGTGAAAGACCGGCGTCCGTTTTTCAAAGGTGCAGTAATAGTCAAAGCCGCATTCCTTTAAAACGTCCGCTGCACGGTCAAAGTGCCGTCCGATGTCTGCAGGGCGGTGCGCGTCGGAGCCGACGGTAATGATCTCGCCGCCCCTTTTTTTGTAGCGGCGCAGAAATTCGGTGCAGGGGTGCTGTTCCCTCAAACCCTTGTCAAGCCCGCCGGTATTGATCTCGATGCCTTTGCCGTTTTCAACGAGGGCGTCGATGATCCGGTCAAAAAGATCGGCATAGCGGTCATAGCAGTAGCCGTTATCCTTTTCCTTGCTGTAGCGGATCACATAGTCGATGTGTCCGTAAATGTCAAAATTGGAAAAACAGCAGACAGAATCGAGGATCTCCTGAAAATAGGCGCGGTAGCCTTCTTCCGTGGTAATACCTTCATAATAGGAAGGATAGCCCGGATCCTTATGGTTTACGATATGGGTGGAGCCGATGATAAAGTCAAAATCATAGCCTTTGGAATAGGCGGCGATCTGACGGGACAGATCCGGCTGCAGCCCAAGCTCGATACCGAAGCGGATTTTGATCTGACCGGCAAATTTTTGACGGCATTTTAAAAGCTCATAGAGATAGGAATCGGTGTTGACCTCGAACATCCCGGCGGGACATTCGGCGGATACTGGAAATCCGATGTCCATATGCTCCGTAAAGCACATTTCCGAAAAACCAAGGGAGACTGCGCGCCGGATCATCTCCTCCATTGGCGCCTGGGAATCTCCCGAAAAAGAAGAGTGCAGATGATAATCAGCCTTGACGGGCATGGCAAAGATCCTCCTGTAAAAATAGTATGGCGGGCAAAAAGCCGCCCGGAAAGGGAGCGTGGGCGGGCTTTTTTGTTCCTGTCGTCAAGTATAGCACAAATTCGCCGCTGTTTTCCAATTATTTTGATTTTACATCTTGATATTTTGGAGCAAATTAGGTAGAATAACTGTGTTGATAAAATTTTGTCAAGCACTCTGCCCATTTTTGGACAGCCCCGCATGGCGAAAGAATTTTCAAAACAATTTTAGGAGGAAACTAAAATGGCAGTAAAAGTAGCAATCAATGGTTTTGGCCGTATCGGTCGTCTGGCTTTCAGACAGATGTTTGGCGCAGAAGGATTTGAGATCGTTGCAATCAACGACCTGACATCTCCCGCGATGCTGGCTCACTTACTGAAATATGATTCTACACAGGGCAGATATGCACTGGCTGATAAGGTTGAAGCAGGCGAGGATTCCATCATCGTTGACGGCAAAGAGATCAAGATCTACGCTAAGGCTAACGCTGCAGAGCTCCCTTGGGGCGAGATCGGTGTAGACGTAGTTCTGGAGTGCACAGGCTTCTACACATCCAAAGCAAAAGCTCAGGCTCACATCGATGCAGGCGCTAAGCACGTTGTTATTTCCGCTCCTGCAGGCAACGATCTGCCTACTATCGTTTACAACGTAAACCACGAGGCTCTGACAAACGAAGATACCATCATCTCCGCTGCATCCTGCACAACCAACTGTCTGGCACCTATGGCTAAGGCTCTGAACGATGCATTCCCGATCCAGTCCGGTATCATGTGCACCATCCACGCTTACACAGGCGACCAGATGACTCTGGACGGCCCTCAGAGAAAAGGCGATCTGAGAAGATCCCGTGCAGCAGCAGTGAACATCGTTCCCAACAGCACAGGCGCTGCAAAGGCTATCGGTCTGGTAATTCCTGAACTGAACGGCAAGCTGATCGGTTCCGCTCAGCGTGTACCTACCCCTACAGGTTCTACCACAATCCTGACCGCTGTTGTTAAGGGCAACCCTACAAAAGAAGCGATCAACGAGGCTATGAAGGCTGCAGCTAACGAGTCCTTCGGCTACAACACAGACGAGATCGTATCCAGCGATATCGTTGGCATGAAGTTTGGTTCTCTGTTCGATGCAACACAGACCATGGTTCTGCCGATCAGCGATGATCTTGCTGAGGTTCAGGTTGTTTCTTGGTACGACAACGAGAACTCCTACACAAGCCAGATGGTTCGCACCATCAAGCACTTCGGCAAACTGCTGAACGCTTAATTGTCTGAACGCTTCGCATAAGACATAGGCCATTGGAGGTCCGGTCTGATAAGGACCGGATCTCTTTTTTATTCGATAGGAAAGTTCCTTTCCTATCGAATAAAAAAACACGATTATGCGCACTCGCGCGAAGGGAGTCTATTGCCTGACGGCAAACGCGCTCGGCGCGGGTGTGCGCCAAGGCGCACACTTTTTTTATATTTTTAAATCAGGAGGTTCCTATCATGGGCTTAAACAAAAAATCCGTTGATGACATCAACGTAAAAGGCAAAAGAGTTCTGGTAAGATGTGACTTCAACGTTCCGTTAAAGGACGGCGTGATCACAGACGAGACCCGTATCGTTGCAGCGCTTCCTACAATCGAGAAGCTGATCAACGACGGCGGCAGAGTGATCCTTTGCTCTCATCTGGGCAAGGTGAAAAACGGCCCCAACGAAGGCGAGTCCCTGGCTCCCGTAGCTGTAAGACTGTCCGAGAAGCTGGGCAAGGAAGTAAAATTCGTTGCTGACTATAACGTGACAGGCGAGGCTGCTACAGAGGCAGTTGCAAACATGCAGGACGGCGACGTTGTTCTTCTGCAGAACACCCGTTTCCGCGGCAAGGAAGAGACAAAGAACGGCGAAGAGTTCAGCAAAGAGCTGGCTGATCTGGCAGACGATTATGTTTGCGACGCATTCGGTTCCTCCCACAGAGCGCATGCTTCCGTTGCAGGCGTTACCAAATTCATCACAGAAAAGGGCGGCTCCAATGTTGTTGGCTACCTGATGCAGAAGGAGATCAACTTCCTCGGCAATGCGGTTGAGAACCCGGTAAGACCTTTCGTAGCAATTCTGGGCGGCGCTAAGGTTGCGGACAAGTTAAACGTTATCTCCAACCTGCTTGAGAAGTGCGACACCCTGATCATCGGCGGCGGTATGGCATTTACCTTCTTAAAGGCACAGGGCATGGAAATCGGTAAGTCTCTGGTTGACGAAGAGAAGCTTGACTACTGCAAAGAGATGATGGAGAAGGCTGAGAAGCTTGGCAAGAAGCTGCTGCTTCCTGTTGACGCTGCTGTAGCTGACGGTTTCCCGAACCCCATCGACGCTGAGATCGCTGTAGAGTACGTTGACGCTGACAAGATCCCTGCTGACAAGATCGGTCTGGACATCGGACCTAAGTCCGCAGCTCTGTTCGCTGAGGCTGCAAAGACAGCTAAGACCGTTGTTTGGAACGGACCGATGGGCGTATTCGAGAACCCTGTGCTTGCAAAGGGCACGATCGAGGTTGCAAAGGCTCTGGCAGAGACAGACGCTACTACGATCATCGGCGGCGGCGATTCCGCAGCAGCAGTAAACCAGCTTGGTTTCGCAGCTCAGATGAGCCACATCTCCACCGGCGGCGGCGCTTCCCTTGAGTTCTTAGAGGGCAAAGAGCTTCCCGGCGTAGCGGCAGCTGACGACAAATAAGCAGAAAATAAGCGAAGCTTATTTTCTGCGCTACTTCTAAATTCTCGAAGAGAATTTAGAAGGTTCCCGTAAGGCGCTACTACTAAATTCTCGAAGAGAATTTAGAAGGTTCCGATAAGGGTGCGCAGGTTCCCATAAGGAAAGCGTATTTCATTTTAGTAAAACAAGGAGAGTGATTCCAATGGCAAGAAGAAAAATCGTAGCCGGCAACTGGAAGATGAACATGACTCCCAGCCAGGCTGTAGAACTGTGCAACACATTAAAGGATGTTGTAAAATCTGACGATGTAGATGTTGTTTACTGCGTACCCGCAATCGACATCATCCCTGTTGTTGAGGCTGTAAAGGGCACTAACGTAGCAGTAGGCGCAGAGAACATGTACTTCGAGGACAAGGGCGCTTACACCGGCGAAATCTCTGCTGAGATGCTGGTAGACGCAGGCGTTAAGTATGTGATCATCGGACATTCCGAGAGACGCGACTACTTCAAAGAGTGCGACTGCGTTCTGAACAAGAAAGTGAAGAAGGCTCTGGAAGCTGGTCTTGTTCCGATCCTTTGCTGCGGCGAGTCTCTGGAGCAGAGAGAAATGGGCGTTACAATGGATTGGATCCGTCTGCAGATCAAATCCGATCTGGCTGGCGTTACCGCTGATCAGGTAAAAGGCATCGTAATTGCATACGAGCCTATCTGGGCAATCGGCACAGGCAAAACCGCTACAACCGAGCAGGCAGAAGAGGTTTGCAAGGGCATCCGTGAGTGCATCGCTGAGATGTACGACACAGATACCGCTGAAGCAGTACGCATCCAGTACGGCGGTTCCGTAAACGCAGGCAACGCGGCAGAGCTGTTCGCACAGCCTGACATCGACGGCGGTCTGGTAGGCGGCGCTTCCCTGAAGGCTGACTTCGGCAAAATCGTAAACTACAAATAAGAATCACATGCTGAGGCGGGATCGTCTCTGTTGTGTGTGAAATGCAGAATGCCAGCCGGTTTTTCGGCTGGCATTTTAGCAGGATTTTTTCGGCGGATAAAGGCTGTTTATCCATATGTAAATATATGGGAGATTTTATAAACTGAAATTGTCTGTATTAAAACTCTTGTATATATATTTTTTCTTCAGAGCCCCAAGGAGCCATTTTTCGGTCTATTACACGAAAACCATATTTTTCATATAAATTCTCATGGTCGCTTACTATATACACTTTGTTATAGCCAATATTTTTTAAATAATCAATTGCATACCGAATTAGTTGCTGACTTAATCTATTGCCTCTATATTCTTCACCAACAAACATAAAGCCAATATAAGGTGTATAATCCACATCTGGAATACAGTCTGTTTTTGAAGCTGTACAATAACCACAAATTTTTTCATTATCTACTGCAATAATAACCCTTTCCCAATCGTTAAATCCATTATTATCCATAGCATTCGCTAATGCTTTTCCTGCTCCTCACGAGCAGCTTTCTGCATAATTTCGTACTTTGCACCACAATTCATCCGAAGATGTGATAGTTTTAAAATTCATATTTACCTCACTAAATCAAATTTAAGTTTTTTCTATTTCCATCTTCTTGCCCTTACGGACAAGAAGCATCCCTCGTTTTCAGATCGGTCAATTCCCGATTTTTCTGTTTTTTCTTAGTTAAGCTGGAAATTTCCTAGTTGGCAAATCGGGAGTCGCATTGCTGTTGCTTAACCCTCCACAGCCTTGCTTCTTGAAGAAATTTATCGATTAACTGCTGCTTTCCCTCTGTATATTGTTTGCGATCCTTTGGAAATTGAATGGCTAATTCTTGCTTTAACTCATCATATATCTTGGCTTTTTCGGGAAAAACATTCAGATAATCGCGAAAGTTGATATAATTATTCCATTCAGTACCGTTCCATTTTACCACATGAATATGATGTGTTCTAAAGTCTTTTTTAAAATTGCCTTTTACAAATAAAAGTTGATTAGGAACATCTTCTCCTCGAAAAATAAACCCGTTTTCCCCTAAGACATCAACATATGACATAATATCAGTCAAACGATATACACCTATCACAATATCAATAATGGGCTTTGCATGGATTGAAGCAATAGCTGTACTCCCAATGTGCTGAATATCAATAGCAGTATTGCCTAAGAGGTCTTTTAATTCTTTAATGGTTCGCTTTGCTTCGTTGTACCAATTATCTTGATGCATTACCAGTTTTACAGTACCTGTTTTTAAACCTATCATACAATTAAATTTCTCCCATCAATTCCGCTTTTTGTTTCATTTAATTCCCCTATAGACTGGAAGTTGTTAGTTGTTTGGAATCACTTCTCCATTTTCATCTAAAAGATAGATGGCATAAACCGTTCCTATCTGCAATGGATCACTTTCCATTACATCACCATTAAATACAACACGGATATTATCATCTACATTTAATTCCGGTGCTCCTCCTTCTGATACTACATCTTTTGTAACAGAAAATTCCTCATCAACAGAAATCCCACTATTAAATGTTTCTATACACCTAACATCAACATATTCTTTATTTACTTCCAAAACTTTTGCATTAAAATATGCTTGCCCTGCTTCATTTTTACATCCAGACAACGCTACTATACAGCCCAATACTGCTAAAATAGATAACCACCTTTTCATGATCAATACCTCTTTAAATTAGAAGTTATAAATCTTTTGTATTAGTTTGCACAATATTGTATATTCCATTTAAGTAGTGCACTTTTTCCGGGAATTCAGAGCACCTAAATCCGATATTTCAGAGCAGGTATTTCCGCCCTATAGTGCAATCACCTATAATGAATCCATGCACATAAAAATGTGTAAATTCATTACAGGAGGTCGATAACCATGACTGATTATCGAGAAATCATCAGACTACATAGTCTGAAGTTCAGCAATGTATCTATTGCCAACAGCTTATGCTGCTCACGCAACACAGTTTCAGAAGTGCTGAAGCTTGCTGAAACACATTCTCTGGAATGGCCTATTCCAGAAACTCTTTCCAACAAAGATATCGAGTATCTGTTTTATCCAAACAGAGGCAATAATGAGGGAAGAAGACTCCCTGATTATGAGTATGTTTACAATGAGCTGGCCAAGCCGGGTGTAACGCTCTCGCTCTTATGGGCAGAATACTGTGCCAAATGTGAGGCAGAGCATACGATTCCGTATCAGCATTCACAGTTTAATGACAAGTATCATGCCTATGCTGCATCAAAGAAAGCAACTCTCAGAATTAAGCGCAAACCAGGAGAAACAATGGAAGTAGACTGGGTAGGCGATACGCTTAAAGTTTATGATGCTGCCAGTTGCTGCGATATACCTGCATATATATTTGTTGCTGTTCTTCCATGCAGTTTGTATGGATATGCAGAAGCATTCCCAGATATGAAATCCAACCACTGGATAGAAGCTCATATCCATGCGTATTCATTCTTTGGTGGTGTAACACGTATTCTTGTACCAGATAATCTTAAAACAGGTGTGATTAAAAACACACGGGCAGAGCTTGTACTTAACCGTTCCTACCACGAAATGGCAGAGCACTATGGAACTGCAATTATTCCTGCCCGACCGGTAAAACCGAAGGATAAACCGAATGCGGAAGGCACTGTAAAAGTTCTTGAAACATGGATTCTTGCAGCACTAAGGAACCGGAAGTTCTTCACTTTTGAAGAACTCAATAAAGCCATCCATGAAAAGCTTGAGGAATTCAATGCAAAGCCTTTCCAGAAAAAGAAAGGAAGCCGGTTATCTGCATTTCTTGAAGAAGAAATGGACTTCCTCATGCCATTACCTGCTTCCCCGTATGAAACGGCTGTCTGGTCAACTGCCACCATACAACCTGATTATCTCATAAAAATCGGAGATTGCAAGTATTCTGTTCCGTATGAATTTATTGGCAAGAAGGTCGATATCCGCGCTACGGAAAACAGTATTGAAGTTTTTTACCATAGCAACCGTATAGCATCGCATGTGCGCAGGTCTTACTCTCCGGAACCGATTTATGTACCGGAGCATATGCCTGAAAACCACAGAAAATTTTTGGAATACAACACAGACAGTTTTCTGGACTGGGGAAAGAGTGTTGGCCATTCCACCCTTATTGTAGTAAAACATTTTTTATACATGCATAAGGTAGAGCAACAGGGATATAAATCCTGTGCATCGCTGATGAAGCTTGCTGACCGCTATGGTACGCAACGTTTGGAAAACGCCTGTATCAAGGCACTTAGTTACACACCAAGCCCAAGTTTAAAAAATATCAGTACCATTTTGAAAAATGGTCAGGATAAAGTGGCAGTAGCAAAGGTTGTTTCCAATACTGCCAATAAAGAGAGTTCCAAGTATGGCATCACCAGAGGTGCCTCCTACTACGAAGGAGGTGACCGTTTATGATTCGTCAGTCAACCATAGACAAGCTGCATGATATGCGATTATCTGCAATGTCAGATGCCTTTGAATGCCAGTGCAAGGATCCTGACACCTATCAGGGATTATCTTTCGAAGACCGGTTCGGTATGCTGGTTGATAAAGAATGGGATAAGCGAAAAAGCACAAAGCTGCAAAAACTTATCCGCAGTGCTGAATTTCGTTATCCCAATGCGTGTATGGAAGATATTGAGTATCATCCTGACCGAAATCTGGATAAAGGACAGATGCTGGAATTCTCCACCTGCCGGTATATATCTGATGACCACCATATCATTCTAAAAGGAGCATCTGGGAATGGAAAAACATATATCGCATGTGCGCTTGGAATCGCAGCCTGCAGGAACTTTATCAAAGTACGTTATGTGCGCCTGCCTGATCTATTGAATGAGCTGGCTGTTGCGCATGGGGACGGCACGCTGAAAAAAGTAATTAAAGCATATCAGAAGATTGATCTTTTGATTCTGGATGAATTCTTGTTAAGCCCCGTATCCACGGAACAGACACGGGAACTTCTTGAAATCATTGAGGCCCGTAGTGTGAAAGGCTCTGTAATCTTCTGCACACAGTTTGAACCGAAAGGCTGGTACAGCCGCATCGGAAATGACTGTGATGCCACTATTTGCGAAGCAATCATCGACCGGATCATTCATAATTCCTATGAGGTGATGCTTGATGGCCGCATATCCATGAGGGAACGTCATGGCATTCATGCTTCCCGGAAAGGAGCTGCCAATGACTGATTATTGTGCTTTCAGCAAAGACCATAAATGCGTTAAGTTTACGGATTATGAAATAACCCGCCACGAATTAGAAGAAGCCGATGAACTGTGTCATGGTAATTGGATAGAAATCCAGCATCTAAGAGAATACATTGACCGTTTACAGGCACTTCTTATAGAGCATGGGATAACTATTCCAGATGAATACTAATTAAATGACTGCACTCTGCTCCGGAAAGATATGCACTATTTTTCCGGAAAAGGGTGCTCTGAATTTCTGGAAAGCATGCACTATTGCATTGGAATACTCAACCGAGGAAGAACTGGAAAAATTTTCCACAAGCCTCCGGGAGGTATTGGGGTATATCAAATACTCCGGGGATAAAAAGCAGCTGCATTCATTTACAGAGAACAACCCGAGGATGAGGCTGGATGCAGATGCGGCGCGCGTGATCCGGACGGTAACGAATACGCCGGTGGAGATTCGGGAAGAAGAGGAGGAAGTTGACATGTGCAAGGCAATCGAAGAGATGATGGAAGATAGCAGGCAGGAAGGAATGCTGGAGGGGATACAGAAGGGGATACAGGAAGGAATACAGGAAGGAAAAAGGGAAACTGCCTGCGCACTGGCAGGAATGGGGCTTCCGGCAGAGCAGATCGCGTTGGCGGTTGGTATAGAGCTGGAAGTCGTAAAAGAATGGCTTTTGAATCGAGAATCTGTGTATCAGCCTGCGGATAAGCAACAACTTTGAGACACAGGGCAGCTTCCCTTGGCTGTTTCGGATAGCTTTTTGCTTTGAGTTCCCTCCTCCCGAAAAATTACGTTTTACCAGAATTGATTTTCAATGAAAAAACGTGTACAATATCTAATTGACTTCAATCATAATTTAGGGGAGTTGTGAGATGTACCAGAGAAAATCAAATTTGCAAAATCTAATCGTAATGCTGATGGACTGCGGGATTATCGCGGTCAGCCTGATGATTGCCAATTATATGCGTAACGGGCGCTTATTTGAAAGTGATGACGCGCGCATGGATTTTGGACTGCTTCTGGGGGCAAGCCTTGTCGTATTTTTGGCGTTGAACCTGTTTGGCAATCTGTATCGGGGAATGCTCGTAAGGGGACCGCTGCATGAATTTGCCTGCGTTGTGAGGAATAATGCGGTGATCTTTGCAGGGGCTGCCGTTGTGCTGTATTTTCTGGGGCGGCTGGATGCGTATTCCAGATTGGTGTTTTTCTATTTTATTTTGCTGGATTGCGTGCTGATGCTGATTGTGCATCAGCTATGGAAGCGGTTTTTCCCGTCGTTGTACCGTTTTTTCAGGGAGAGCAGAAGAACGCTTCTGGTGGCAGACAGCGCTTTTGCGGACGCGCTGGCGGAGGATATGAACGCGTCGAAGGGCTTAAGCTATGAGCTTCTCGGGATCGTTGTGATGGACGGGGCGCAAAAGGAGAGCGTCAGGGGGCTGCCTGTCGTAGCGCAGGGAAAGGATCTGATCGAGTACTGCAAGGGGGCTTCGCTGGACGAGGTAATTATTGCGGCGGACGATCCCCAGAAAAAAGAAATTCTGGAGATGATGGATATTTTATCCCAGATGGGAATTACAATCCATTGCCGGATCCCGGTTCCGGAGCTTTCCGGCGCGCATCAGAAGGCGCTGACACAGTTCGGACGTTTTTATACTGTGACGTATGCAAACCGGTTTGTTCCGGTGGGGCAGCTTTTGTTAAAACGGCTGCTGGATATTTTGGGAGGTCTGGCAGGTCTTGTGATTTTGGCGGTTTTGACGGTAACGGTAGGGCCGCTGATCAAAATTGAGTCTCCGGGACCGATCTTTTTTGCACAGAAAAGAGTCGGGCGCAACGGGCGGATTTTTAAGATGTACAAATTCCGTTCGATGTATGCGGATGCGGAGGAACGCAAGAAGGAGCTGATGGCGCAGAATGAGATGAACGGGCTGATGTTCAAGATGGAAAATGATCCGCGCATTACAAAGATCGGCGCGTTTTTAAGAAAGACAAGCCTGGACGAGTTTCCGCAGTTTATCAATATTTTAAAAGGCGATATGAGCCTTGTGGGAACGCGCCCGCCGACGCTGGATGAATTTTCCCAGTACAGCCCTTACCACAAGAAGCGCCTAAGCTTCCGACCAGGGCTGACCGGAATGTGGCAGGTAAGCGGCAGAAGCGACATTACGGATTTTGAAGAGATCGTCCGTCTGGATGTAGAGTATATCGACAACTGGTCGTTTATGCTGGATATTAAGATTTTATTGAAAACTGTGCTGCAGGTATTTGCGCAGAAGGGCGCGCGATAACGGCTCACAGTAAGGAGCTTTGATTGATGAAGAAAAGTTGGAAAGGCTGCGTAGCTGTTTTGGGCTGCGCAGTTGTTTTAGCAGTTTCAGGCTGCGGCAATACGTCGAATCCTAGCACAGCAGAAAATGGGGCGGGAGAAACCGCAGAAAGTGTGGGGACAGAAAGCGCGGAAGCTTTAGCGGAATCTGAAACGAGGCTGCCCACCGGCACAAAAGCTGCTGAGGCGATGGAAAAAGGGGAGACGATTTCTGAAAAGCTGGAAATGCTGCAAAGGATCAACGGGGATGCGTATGCGTGGCTGGATATTCCGGGCACAGACATAAGCTTTCCAATTTTGCAGGACAGTCAGGATACGGCGTTTTATTTAAGCCATAATGAAGATCGGGAGGCTGACGATGGCGGCTGCATTTACACGGAGTATGTGAACGGCAAAGAATTTACGGATAACAATACGGTAATTTACGGCAGAAACGTGAGCGGACGCTTCGGAAAGCTGCATCAATATCAGGATCGGGATTTTTTTGATAAAAACAGGAAGCTGCTGATCTATTTGCCGGAACAGACGCTGGAATATGAGATTTTTGCGGCATATCCGTATGACGACCGCCATTTGATCGCCTCTTTTGATTTTTCGGACGAGACGGTTTATCAGAATTATTTAAATGAGATTTTTGCGATCCGCAAAATGGATGCTTTTATTGATGAATCGATGGAAGTGACGGCAAAAGACAGGATTGTCACGCTGTCCACCGGCGTGACCGGGCAGGATGACCAGCGGTATCTGGTACAGGCGGTTTTGACTAAAGGAGCAGAATGAAACAGGAAAAGAAACGCAGAAAAAAGAAAAGGCGGTTTTCGGCAGGGCAAAAAGCCGGCATTGTTTTTCTGGCAGTGCTCGGATTGTTTCTGGCGGTGGGGATTACTGCAGGGGCGGCTTATATGGTAATGAACCGCAGCGGTCAGAACAGACTGGCGAAAAAGCAGGAGGCCATTCCGGCGCAGATGCAGCAGGAAACAGAAGCGCCCGAAGAGTCAGAAGAGCAGCTTGAAGCAGGGAGCATCCGGTATCAGGGAAAGGTCTATCGGTATAAGCAGGATATTATGACCTTTCTTTTTATGGGGATTGATAAAGGCGGAGAGGTAAAGGCGTCGTCCAATCTGTTTAAGGGCGGGCAGGCAGACGCCCTTTTTCTGGCGGCGCTGGATCCGGAAGAAAAAACGATAAGCGTGATCGGGATCAACCGGGATACGATGACCCCGATGGACGTATATGATGAAAATGGGCTGTATGCAGGAAAGCAGACGGCGCAGATCGCTCTTTCGCACGCTTATGGGGATGGGCTGGAGGAAAGCTGTGAAAATACGGTAAGGGCAGTTTCAGAGCTGTTTTACGGGCTTCCTATCCACGGTTACTGCGCGCTGAACATGTCGGCGGTGGCAGACATCAACGACGCGGTGGGCGGCGTTGACGTAGTAATCCCGGAGTCTGCCGCGGGTCTGGAAAAGGGATGGACAGCCGGTGAGACCGTTCATCTGGAAGGGGAAGAGGCGCATAAATTCATCCGTCACCGGGACACGAAAAAGGCGCAGAGCGCAGAAGAGAGGCTGGAGCGGGAAAAGCAGTATCTGACACAGTTTATCGCTCAGGCAAAAAAGGCGATGAAGCAGGATATGACCTTGCCGCTGACGCTTTATACGGCGATCACACCCTATATGGTAACAAATGTGACCGCAGATGAGGCGGTATATCTGGCAGGGGAAGCGTTGTCCTACAGCTTCGGGGCAGAGAATCTGCATTCGATGACAGGAACTGTGGAAATGGGAGAAAAGTTTGAAGAATTTTACCCGGATGAAACGGCGCTATACGAGCTGGTGCTGGATGTTTTTTATGAAGAAGTCACGGAATAACGCGAAAAAATGAAATGGGTATTGACAGGCGGGAAACCGCGTGTTGATATAGATAAAAAGAAGCCACACAAATTTTTCAGGAAAGGGGGATGATTGACATGAAAAAGAAAATGGCAATTATTCTTTCACTTATGCTTGCCTGCTCCATCGGGGCGACTGCAGTTGCAGCACCCAGCCCGACATTGGTGCAGACACAGACGCCGGGAACACAGATTGTGATCGACGGCACAAATGCAAATGCAAACGCAGCGGCAGGACAGGCTGCTACAGCCGGACCTGTGAACGGTCCTTCCAGCGCAGTAGCGCCCGGAACCTCCTTTACTGTAGACGGACAGCAGGTTGATCCTTCTGCAGTAGCGCTGATCGTAAGCCCTGTAAGCGCAGCTCAGGCGGCAGCATCCGTACAGGCGTTTTCCAACGCGCTGACTTCCGGAAAGACACAGGTATTTAACTTTACGGGAAGAAATGACCTGTCCCTGACAGATGCCCAGAACCGCGTGCGTGTTCTGAGCAACGTAGTTGTAAGCCTGCAGACAGCGGATGGCCGTAAGGTAAGCCAGAACGGCTCTATTTCCGTAACCCGCAGACTGGTGGACGTTTTAGGCGGCGTAAAGCTTGCGGCAGGCGAGACGATCCAGGCACTGTATCAGAGAGCGGACGGCACATGGGTTGCAGTTCCCGTTATCGTAAATAACGGTGTTGTATCCTTCGCCCTTCCTTCTTTTACAGGGGCGGTAAACGTGATCTTTACGGCTGCGGTTGGAAGCTCTGCTGCTGAGGCGGCAGCTGTAACCTCTCCCAGAACCTGATTGGGTTTGGGAATCTTTTAACGAAGCAATAACAAATCGTGTGGTTTCGTGCAGGGGCGCTGTCCTTTCTGAAAAGAGAGGACGGCGCTCTTTGCATATCCGGAACTGTTAAAAAGAAGGAACGCTTCCGGCAGCGGCGCAGAACTTTTCGAGATATTTCGTTATATTTCGAGAAAAATCGAGAAATTTCGAGACGAAAAGGGCAAAAACTTCTCGAAATTTCTCGATTTTTCTCGTTTTTTCACGATGTCAATTTCTTGCAGAAATTCCCAATTTGAGCCTATAATAAGCGTGCGAAAGAGAGATTTCGACAAACAGAGAGGATGGGTGCAGATATGGAGCAGCTTACAATGACAGCGGGAAAAGAGGGCGAAAGAGTGGTGCAGATCCTGACGGATCTGATGAAAAACAATAGAGAATTCCAGATTATGATCACGGTTCCGGCGGCGGAAGGAAAGACGGACGTACAAAAGACCGGTTTTCAGACGGCTCCGGCGGCAAAAGGAAGCGGCTTTGCGGTGCAGCAGGCGCAGCAGACGCGGCAGATACAGCAGACGCTGCGGGGGGAATCGCCGGCATTTTATGGCAGGGCAGGCGCTTACAAAGAAGGAGGGGAAGCGGAAGGCTACGATCTGGAAAAGGATGTGACGGAAATGATCCATGAGATCGGCGTTCCTGCCCATATCAAAGGCTATCAGTATCTGAGGGAGGCGATCCAGATGTCCGTTAAGGACATGGATATGCTGGGCTCCATTACAAAGACGCTGTATCCGACGATCGCGAAAAAGTATCAGACCACGTCCAGCCGTGTGGAACGCGCGATCCGCCATGCCATCGAGGTGGCGTGGAACAGGGGCAGGATGGAGACGTTAAACGCCCTGTTTGGCTATACGATCAACACAGGAAAGGGAAAGCCTACGAATTCGGAATTTATCGCGCTGATCGCGGATAAGATCCGGCTCCAGCACCGCATCTAAAAGGGGTCAGACCCGCATAAAAAAGCGCCGGACAGCTTTGCAATCGTGGCTGCCCGGTGCTTTTTAAACGCCCTTTTTTAGGATTAGGTATTTTTCAGGATCAGGTATTTTTCATGATGATCGTTCCCACGCAGTCCGCAACGTGCTCGCAGGCATCGGCGCAGCTTTCCATAATGTCGTAGATCTTGCGCCATGCGATGATTTCCAGCACGTCTGCAGAGGTGTGGCGGATCTTTTTGGTCGCTTCCAGATAGATCACGTCGCATTCCTCTTCCACGTTGTTGATGCCGATGAGCATTTCGCGCAGTTTTGCAGGCTTTTTGAAGTTGGGGAGCTCATAGAGCATGTCGCGCACAAGGGCGCAGCTTTCCGCCAGCTTTTTTGCAAAATGGATGCCGTCGTCGGTAACGGAGGAAACCTCGTCCATGTAAAAGCGCTGCAGGATCTCTTCGATGATGTCTGTCACGTCGTCGATATTCTGGCTGATAAGCGCCAGATCCTCGCGGTCGATGGGGGTAACGAAGGCGCGGGCAAGGGCGTCGGTCATTTCGTGCTTTTTGGTGTCGCCCTCATGCTCTAATTCGTGCATCGTATCGAGCATGCCGCGGATGGAGGAGGAGCTGTATTCGCTCAGGCATTTTACGAGAAAATCTGCCGCGCGGCAGGAGCATTCTGCGCTTGCTACAAGGTTGTCATAAAAAAAACGGTCTGCTTTGTTTGCCATGATAGGTCATCCTTTCTTGTGTTAAAAAATAGCCATGAACAGCTTTGTCATGATAAAGCCGATGAGTCCGCAGCCGGGGAAGGTTAAGATCCAGGTCATACCCATTTCCTTTACCACGGAAAAATTGATGGCGGAAATACGTTTTACCGCGCCGACGCCCATGATCGCAGTCGTTTTTGCGTGGGTGGTGGACACGGGGATTCCGAATACGGAGGAAATGAGCAGACAGATGGAAGCCGCGATGTCTGCGGAAAAGCCCTGATATTTTTCGAGCTTTACCATGTCCATGCCGACGGATTTGATGATTTTTTTGCCGCCGATGGAAGTGCCAAGCCCCATGACGACGGAGCATAAAAGCATGAGCCAGACCGGCATTTCGACGGATACGGAAGTGGGCTGCCCGTTTGCCAGAAGGAGGCTTAACAGGATAACGCCCATGAATTTCTGACCGTCCTGCGCCCCGTGCATGAACGCCATGCAGGCTGCGCCGAAGATCTGCGCCCCGGTAAAAAAGGAATTGGTCTTTCGGCGGTCGGCGGCGCGAAACAGCAGCGTGACGAGCTTGCAGACGATCCAGCCCATGCCAAAGCCGAGAACGACGGAAATCACAAGGCCGTAAATGACCTTGACCCATTCGGAGCCGTTGACGCCCGCAAGGCTGCCGTGCAGGGCGATGGCGGAGCCGGTCAGGCCTGCGATCAGGGCGTGGCTTTCGCTGGTAGGGATGCCGAACACCCATGCCAGCACCGCCCAGAGCACGATGGCAAAAAGCGCGGCGGAGAGGGCGACGATCGCCTGATGGGAATTGTCTCCGAAATCGACCATCTGTGTGATCGTTTCAGCGACGGTGGCGTTTAACATACTCATCAGGAATACGCCGAGGAAATTGAAGGCTGCCGCCATCAGGATCGCTGCGCGCGCCGACATACAGCGGGTCACGACGCAGGTTGCGATGGCGTTCGGGGCGTCGGTCCAGCCGTTTACCAAAATAACGCCCATGGTCAGGAGCACCGCCAGAAATAAGAGCGGATTGGACGATACCTGCTCCCAGAAATACTGAAATGATAAGTCCATGAAAAAACCTCCGGTTTTCGTATATTAAAACAGGCAAGGCTCCGGTTTTGCGGAGACAGGCGCTGCTTTTATCGGTTTGCCCAGTCGCTAAAGCGCTGGATGCCTTCCTTGTTGCCGGAGACGATCAGGATGTCGCCGGGCTGGAAACGATAGGTCGGGACGATGTGCTCCAAAACGTCAGGCCCGTTCTGGATGGCAATGATATTCAAATTGAAATGGGAGCGCAGATCAACCTCATGAACGGTTTTGCCGATCAGCGCTTCGGGCGTGAGCAGCTTTGAAATATTGATCTTTTCGCTCAGCTGGATAAAATCCAGAACGCTGTTGTTGACAAGGCGGTTGGCAAGGCGCTCTGCCATGTCCCGTTCGGGATAGACGACCTCCGCGCCCAGACGCGTGAGGATTTCGCCGTGCTCCGGGCTGGTCGCCTTTGAAATGACGGTGGGGATGCCGAGGCTGACCAGATTTAAGGTGGTAAGGATGGAGGATTCCATATGCTCGCCGATGCAGACGATCGCCACGTCGCAGTTCTGGATGCCCGTTTCGGAAAGCGTCTTTTTGTCGAGGGTGTTGACGACGAGGGCGTTTTCGGTCAGCTCGCGCATTTCGCGGACCCGTTCCTCATCCCGGTCCATGACGAGCAGCTCTGCGCCGGAGCCTGCCAGCTCACGGGCGAGGGCTTCTCCGAAGCGCCCCAGCCCGACGATGCCGTATGCGGTTACGTTTTTCTTTTTGCTTCCAAACATGATGATTCTCCTTTTCTGGATGGTGGTTATCCGATCGCGATATTGCCTTCGGGATAGCGGATGCGTTCGCCCTGGGTAAAATGCCACAGCGAGGCGATGGTCAGCGGACCGAGCCGTCCGATGAACATGATCAGGCTGGATAAAAGCTTGCTTTTTACGCTTAAATCGGCGGTAATGCCGGTGGAAAGCCCGACCGTGCCGAAGGCGCTGGTAATCTCAAAGAGGGCGTCCCGCAGCGCAAGCCCGGGCTCGAATACTACGAGCAGATAGGTTCCCGCGATGACGATAAAAAGCGCCAGCGCCGTAATGACGGCGGCTTTGCGGAAAGCGTCTTTGGGAAGGGAATTTTTAAACGCCTTTTCCGAATGGTTGGTGGCTGCGGAATAAATTCCCATAAGGAGCACGAAAAAGGTGCTCGTTTTGATGCCGCCGCCGGTAGAGCCGGGGGATGCGCCGATGAACATGAGGACGATCATGACAAGAAGCCCCGCGTTTGAAAAGTCAGCCAGCGAATAGGTGGAAAAGCCGGCGGTCCTTGCGGATACGCTGTTGAAAAATGCGCCCAGCCAGGTAATGTCCTCGGTACATTTTAAAAGGACTGTCCCGGCGATCAAAAGGGCTGCGCTCGTCGTCAAAACGACCTTTGCGTGCATGGAAAGCTTTTTCCAGCAAAACCGCTTTAAAAACAGCTCCCGGATCACGAGGAAGCCAATCCCGCCAAAAAAGATGAGCCCGCAGGTCACGAGGTTGAGCAGGACGTTGTGCTGATAGGGGATCAGGCTCGTCCCGCCGCCCAGATTGTCAAAGCCGGAGTTGTTGAAGGCGGCGACGGAATGGAAGAGGCTGACGCCGATGGCTTTTGGCAGGGGAAAGTCCTGAATAAATACAAAAAAGCTTAAAACCGCGCCCAGAAGCTCGAACGTGACCGTCGTTAAAAAAATCGCCTTGACGAAACGGACGAGCCCTTTTCCGGAGTCCACGTTCATCGCCTCCCGGATCAGGCGGCGGCCTTTTAAGTCCACGCGCTGACGGATGGCGATCATGATGCCGACGCCGATGGAGGTAACGCCCAGCCCTCCGATCTGGATGAGTGCCGCCAGAAAGAACTGTCCCAGCGGGGTAAAGGTATCCCCGGTATCGACTGCGATCAGCCCCGTGACGCAGACGGCGCTGGTCGAGGTGTAGAGGGCGTCGATGTAGCTGACGGAAACGCCGTCCTTAATGCTGCACGGGAGCATCAAAAGCAGGGAGCCGATCAGGATGACCAGCAGAAAGCCCAGCGAGATGATGCGTGCCGGGGACTGGCGTTTGACCAGTTGAAAAAGTTGCATAGCGGTATTCTCCTTTAGGAATCTTCATTGTACATACGGTAGCCCACGCCCAGCTCGTTTGAAATGTAGCGGTTGTCGCCGGGGGTGGAGCCAAGTTTTTTGCGGATGTTCGCCATATTGACCTGCAGCTTTTTGATGCTGCCGTCGTCGCCTGCGCCCCAGACTGCGCGGATGATGGCGCTGTAGGTAAGCACCTTCCCGGCGTGGGCGGATAAAAACGCGACGATGTTGTATTCGGTCTGGGTCAGGCGGATTTCCTGTCCGGCAACCGTGACGCGGCGGCTGTCATAGTCGATGGAAAGATCCGCGACGCAAAAGCTTTTGCCCGGCGGCGCGCCCGGCTCTGCGATACAGCTTGTGCGGAGGGCGGCGCGCACCCTTGCCAAAAGCTCCGCCGTGCCGAAGGGTTTTGTGATATAGTCGTTTGCGCCCAGATCAAGTGCCTCCACCTTGTCGGCTTCCGCAGTCCGGGCGGAAAGCACGAGGATCGGGGTATTGGAGGAGGCGCGGATCGACCGGATCAGTTCAGTGCCGTCCATATCCGGAAGCCCCAGATCCAGAATGCACAGATCGGGCTTGTGGGAGGAAAAGATCAGCTTTGCTTCGGTGGCGGTGCGGCATGCCAGCGGCTTGTAGCCGTTTGCCTTTAAAATAACGGAGATAAAGCTCCGGATCTTGGATTCATCCTCGATGATGAGGATTTTATATTTATTATTGCTCATTTAAGTCCTCCATCGGCAGGGAAAAGCGGAAAGTACAGCCGCCCTCCCTGCGGTTCTGGGCAGAAATATCGCCGCCGTGGGCGCGGATGATGGTGCTGCACACCAAAAGGCCGATGCCCATGGAGCTTTTTTGACCGTCTGCGGGCGTATTGCGGCGGGGAAGGCAGACGCTGAAAAGCTGTCCGAAAAGCTCCCGCGGAATGCCGCAGCCGTCGTCGCTGACCTCAAAGATCGCGCGGCTGTCCAGAACGAATACTTTTAATTTGAGCGTCCGCATCCCTTTTGCATGTTGGACCGCATTTTCTAAAAGATTGTTCAAAACCTGCTGGATGAGCATGGCGTCCATCGGGATGCTGACAAAATCATCCGGCAGCTCCAAAACAACCTGTTGGTCGGGATAGCGTTTGTGGAAGCGGATGAGCGCAGAGTCGATCAGCTCGTCCAGAACGGTAGGCGTCTTGATGAGATTGACGCCCTCTGAGTCGATGCGCGTGACCGAGAGCAGGTTTTCCACCATGCCGGTGAGCCATTCCGCATCCTCTTTGATCTCGTTTAAAAGCTTTAAATGCTGCTTTTTGGAAAGCAGGTCATAATTTTCGGCGGCAGCCATGCAGGAGCCGTAAATCGTCGTCAGCGGCGTGCGCAGGTCGTGGGAAATGGCGCGCAGAAGATTTGCCCGCATTTTTTCCAGATCGCTTTCTGCCCGCAGCTTTTCCTGACGGACAACGCGGGTTGTCATCATGCTCGTGGCAACGGAGATGATGAGCATGATCAGCGCCGAAAAAAGATTTTCCGGGATCGTAAAATCAAAATTATAATAAGGAAACGTAAAAATAAAGTTGACCGCAAGCGTCCCGGCAAGGGCGGCGGCAACGCCCGGCAGCCAGCCCTGCGTATACAGGGAAATGAGAAAAACCGCCAGAATAAAAATGGCGGGGATGAGCGTCTCCGTATGCAGCGCGTACCGTGCCAGAAACCCGGCAGCCAGCGCGAGTATGAAAATCCCTGCGGAAAGCAGGACGTCTTTTGCAGACAGCTTGTTTTGTTTCAAGGAAAATGCCTCCGGTATTCTGCCGGCGTTTTCAGACGACGGTGCTTTCTAAACACCTTTTTGTCGTCCGCGCTCCGGCACAAATAGCTACATACCCTATAGTATAATATATTTCGGGTAAAGATTCAGTAAAGAAATTGAAAAATTACGGCTGGCTGGCGGAAAGGGGCGGAAAAAGGAAGAATTTTGATTGTGGGGGAAATCGGGAGCTGGTATAATTGGGGGGGAGAAAAGATTTTTTGGGGGAGCGGTGAGTAAGATGATGAAGGAATATACTTATATCAATTTAAGGCAAAAGCCCGAATTAAAAAAAGAAGCGGCGGCGTGGTTTCATGATAAATGGGGAGTGCCGCAGGAAGCTTATCTGGAATGTATGGAAGCCTATCTAAATCATGAAACAGAGTACGGCTGGTATTTTTGTCTGGACGGCGGACGCATCGCAGGCGGTCTCGGCGTGATCGAAAATGATTTTCATGACAGGAAAGACCTTACCCCCAATATATGTGCGCTGTATACGGAAAAGGAATACCGGTGTCAGAAAATTGCGGGACGGCTGCTTGATATGGTTGTGGAGGAACTGAGATTAAAAGGAGTTACGCCGGTCTATCTGATTACAGACCATACAAGCTTTTATGAAAGATACGGCTGGGAATTTCTGTGCATGGTTCAGGGGGACGGCGAGGCAGAGATGACGAGAATGTATGTTCATAGATAACAGTTTGCCGGGCGGGCGTGGAAAGTGGGGATTTAGGGGGCATTCCCCCGCAGCCTGACAGGAAAACATCACAAACAGGGAGGTACTTTGATCCGCAATTTTTTAAACATTTTATTTCTGATCCTTCTTGCCGCCGCGGCGTGGAGCGATTTTCGGCGCAGAAGGATACCGGACGCCGTGTCGGCGGCAGTGGCGCTGGCAGGGATAGCGGCGGCGCAGGCGGCGCCGGAAATCGGCATGGCAGAACGGATCGCCGGAATGCTGGCGGTCAGCGCGCCGGTTTTTCTGGCTGCGATGATAAAGCCGGGGGCTTTCGGCGGCGGGGACGTCAAGCTGTTGGCGGCGGGCGGCTTCTTTCTGGGCGTCCGCGCAGCGTGGACGGCATTTGTTGCCGGGATGGCGGGAGCGGGCGTCTACAGCGTATTTCTGGTAATAAAAGGAAAAAGCCGGAAGGAAAAATTTGCGCTGGGGCCGTTTTTGTGCATGGGGATGGCGATCGGTCTGTTTTCGGACAAATTTTTGTGGAATTGATTCCAGGGAAGGGGCTTTACAAAAGCGGAAAAAGGTTGCTACAATAGAGGTAGAAAAAGAAGCGGCGAGGCGTGCAGGTGATTGTGCAGCCCGCCGCTGTTTGCGGGTAAGGACAGGAGTTTTTGGAAAGATGGCAAAGCGGAAAAAGAGAAGGAAAAAAGCGGGAAAGCAAAAGATTTATGCGGCGGCGGCAGCAGCGGTCGTAGCCGCGGCGGCGGGGAGCACGCTGATCTATCTGAATCTGCCGCAGACAAAGCTTGGGAGACAGCTGGATCAGGCGGTGGAATATATGCTGAATATGGATTATGTACAGGCAGAGGAGGCTTATCAGACGGCGCTTTCCATTGACGAAGAGAGCGAGCGGGCGTACCGGGGGCTGGCGGACGATTATGCCGCCCAGGGAAGAATGACGGATGCGGAGGACATTTTAAAACAGGGCTATGAGGCAACCGGCTCCGAAGTCCTTTTGCAGAATTACTGCGCGACCGTTTTAAACGAGGTGGTAAAGGCGGTCAATGAAAACCGGGCAGGCATTTCGGAGATTTCCCGCTGTGTAGATGTGCTGGAAGCAGACCCGGACAACGCAGACGCGCCGGAAATTTTGCAGACCTGTATCGGGCGCTTCTGGAACGGGACAGCCGGCAAACAGATCATGCTGGAAGGCGTCGGGGATTTTGCGGCGTATGAGGAGGGGGCGGATCGGCTGCTTTTGCTGGCGGAACAGGACGGCGCTTATAAAGCGGCGGCAGAAAGCCTCGTCGTTCCGGCGGGCGGACAGGCGTATTTAAGCCTTTCCAACAAAGAGGGCTATCAGGCGCTTCTGACCCGCGCGCAGGCGCTTGGCATGGAGGGGGCGGATCAGCTTCTTTGGTGTCTGGAAAAGCAGCAGGAGGTCAGCGATTATTTTGCGCCGATGTTTGCAGCGTTTGAAGCAGGGCAGTTTGAGCAGGCGAAGGACTTTATCGTGACGGAAGAATATCAGGCGATGCGGGACGCCTTTATCGGGGATACGATGGAATACTGGAAGGGCAGCACCTATGTGCCCGTGACCAAGGAGGCGATCGTATTTTCAAAAGGGGAAGCCGGATGGCAGTTTTCTTTTGTGGAAAACGACGCGCTGGCAGAGCCTACCGGGACGATCCGGGTTTTGGGCGAAAAGATGAAGGATCTGGGCGTCCAGAGAAGCAGCATTGAATATGTTCCGGCGTATGATCCCGAAAACTACTATCCCCATACGGAATACGAGATCGTATACTGGAATACGATGGTAAGCGGGATCGCTACGGATACCAGTCAGGCGGTTTCCCGCATGAATTACCGTTTTGCGGAAAAAATCTATACGCAGAGCGGTTCGGAGGCGAACATGATCTATGACTGGGGCGGGGCAAACGAAAAAAGACAGAAGGAGTGACCGCCAAATCCGGTTATCATAAAAAATGTGGAACATAAGCCGTCGGCTTACGCTCCGGAACGGAGAGGTTATGAAAAGATGCGTGATCGTAGGTGCGGGGGAGTTAAAGGCTTCGTCGATCCCGGTGGAAAAAGAGGATTTTGTCATTGCGGCGGACGGTGGCTATGCCTACTGCAAAAGGCTGGGGATCGTGCCGGATCTGATTCTGGGCGATTTTGATTCGGTAAAAGAAGAGGATGCAGGGCAGATCGCCCAAATCAGCCGGATCTGTCCGGACAGCGTGGTGATCCTCCCTGCCGAAAAGGACGACACGGATATGCTGGCGGCGATCCGGATGGGGCTTTCGGAGGGCTGCCGGGATTTCAGGATTTATGCCGCCCAGGGCGGACGGCTGGAGCACACGATCGCGAACCTGCAGTGCCTGATCTATTTAAAGGAATGCGGCGCGGCAGGCTGTCTTGTGGATGAGACGAGCACGGTATTTATCATTCGGGATGAGACGGTCTGGTTTCGGGAGGACGCGGCAGGCTATTTATCGCTTTTTTCCATGGGGGAAAAGGCGGAGGGCGTGACGATCCGCAATATGAAGTACGAGCTGGATGGGGCAGAGGTGACAAACAGCTACCCGATCGGCATTTCAAACGAGTTTATCGGGAAGAGGGCGTCGGTGACGGTAAAAAAAGGGACGCTGGCGGCGATCCTGTCGCACAAGGATTAAGCCCTGACGTCAGGAGGGAAAGCGCATTTGCACAGATCGGAGAACAAAAGGCAGAGGACGCCGCAAAATCATCCAATCAGATGATGGAGCAGCGTCCTCTGTTTTTGTTACATTACATTTTTAAATTGGCTCATATACAGATCGTAATAAAAGCCCTTCTTTGCCATCAGCTCCTGCGCGTTGCCTTCCTCGATGATCCTGCCGTCGTCGATGACGAAGATCCGGTCCGCCTTCTGGATGGTGGAAAGCCGGTGGGCGATGACGAAGGACGTCCTGCCCTTTAAAAGATGCTCGATGCCCTCCTGCACGAGAAGCTCGGTGTTTGTGTCGATGCTGCTCGTCGCCTCGTCCAGAATGAGGATGCGGGGATCGGAAACCATCGTGCGGGCAAAGGCAAGCAGCTGCTTTTGCCCGATGGAAAGCCCGCCGCCGCGTTCGGACAGCTCGGTGTCGTAGCCCTTTTCCAGCTTCATGATAAAGTCGTGGGCGTTGACCGCCTTTGCCGCCGCAACGATCTCCTCGTCGGTGGCATTGAGCCTGCCGTAGCGGATATTTTCCCGGATCGTGCCGGAGAACAGGAAGTTGTCCTGGGTCATGACGCCCATCTGATGACGCAGGCTTTCGATGGAAACCTTTTTCAGGTCGTAGTCGTCGATCAGGATGCGCCCCTTCTGGATGTCGTAAAAGCGGCTGATCAGGTTGACGATCGTTGTTTTTCCGGCTCCGGTGGGGCCGACAAGGGCGATCGTCTGGCCGGGCTTTACATGGAAGCTCACATGATCCAGCACGTTTTTCTCCCCGTCATAGGAAAAGGAAACGTCGTCGAAGGTAACGGAGCCCTCGATGGGAGGAAGCTCTGCTACATCTGCGCCGTCGGTGATCTGCGGTTTCGTATCCAGAATCTCAAAAATCCGTTCCGCCCCGGCGATATTGGTAATGATCTGGTTGTAAAAATTGCTCAGGTTCATGATCGGCTGCCAGAACATCCAGATATAGGAGCCGAAGGCGATGAACGTGCCGACGGAAACCCGGTCGGTGCCAAGGATCACGATGCCTGTAAAATACAGCGAGATCATGCCGATGCTCCAGCACAGGTCGATCACAGAGCCGAAAGCGTCGTTTAAGCGCACCGCGTGGATAAAGGAATCCCGGTGCTCGTCCGTAAGCTGCCGGAAGGTATTTTTGGTTTCCTCCTCGGCGGTAAAGCTCTGGATGATGCGGATGCCGGAAAGATCCTCGTGCACGAAGGCGTTTAGGTTGGAGGATTTTTTCCGGTGCGCCTGCCAGCGCTTATGGGAATACACCTGGATAAACCAGATGGAAACGATCATCAGCGGCAGGCTGATCAGGGAAGCTGCGGCAAGGATCGGATCCTTTGCAAACATGATGCCGACGACCGCGCAGATCGTGATAAAATCGGGGATCAGCGTCGTTACGCAGTTGCCCAGCACGTCCTTTAGGGAGTTGATGTCGCCGATGATGCGGGCGAGGATCTTTCCGGTAGGGCGGCTGTCAAAAAAGGAAAAGTCCAGCGTCTGGATATGGGTGTAAAGATCCTGACGGATCGTCACCAGAATGCTGTTGCACAGCTTTGCCATGATCCACATGCGCAGCTTTACGCCGAGGATCATGAGGATGTTTAAAAGGACAGCGGCGGCAATGAGCCTAAAAAGCCCGTTCCAGTTGCCCGCTGAAATATGTACGTCGATCGCCCGTTCCATGATGAGCGGATTGCACAGGCTGACAAAAACGCAGAACGCCATGATGGCGAGCACGCCGATAATCTGCTTTTTGTAGGAAAGCAGATAGGAAAACAGGCGTAGCAGCGTTTTCATTTTGCCGACCTCGACGCTTTTTTCGTCGTCTTTATAAGAATTAAACCCCATTATGCGGTCACCCCCTCAGTGGGCAGTGCGCCGTACTGCGCCTGCCATGTTTTGTAATAAAGCCCTTTTTGGGCAAGAAGCTGTTCGTGCGTCCCCCGCTCTGCAATCTGCCCGTCCTCTAAAATAATGATCTCGTCGGCGTGGCGGACGGCGCTGATGCGGTGGGCGATGATGATTTTCGTAGTGTCTTTAAGCGTCTGAAGCGTCTGCTGGATCGCAAATTCCGTTTCCATATCCAGCGCGCTCGTGGAGTCGTCCAGCACGAGGATCGGCGTATGCTTTGCCAGTGCACGGGCGATGGAGATCCGCTGTTTCTGACCGCCGGAAAGCCCGACGCCCCGTTCCCCGATCACCGTGTCGTACCGGCTGTCCAGACGGTTGATAAACTCCGCCGCCTGCGCATCTTCGGAAGCCTGCCGCACGTCGGAGGCGCTGACGCAGCCCTTTTTGCCGAGCACCACGTTTTCATGGATCGTATCAGAAAACAGGAACACGTCCTGCATGACCATGGACATGCTGCCGCGCAGCTGCTTTAAGGACAAATCGCGGATGTTTACGCCGTCTAAGTAGATCGCGCCGTCCGTAGCGTCGTAAAGCCGCTGCAGAAGCTGGATAACCGAGGTTTTGCCGCTTCCGGTCGCGCCCATGATGCCGATCGTTTTGCCCGGCTTTACATGGAAGCTGATGTCGTGCAGGATGTCGTGCATGTCCTCCTTGTGGAAGGAAACGTGCTCGAAACGGATGTCCCCCTGCACGGCGGGAAGCTCAGCAGGATCGTCAGGCTGGGTAATGGACGGCTTTACGTCGTAAATGCGCTTTACCTTCCGGTAGCTGCCGATGGCAGAAGAGAAGTCGTTGGAAAGCCAGCCGAGCATTTCCATGGGCCAGACGATGTTTGTGGAATATTCCACAAAGGCACTGAGCGCGCCCAGCGTCAGCTCGCCCTTCATGAACAGCCCGCCGCCAAAGAGCAGGACGAGCAGCGGAAGCAGCTTACCGATCAGGGAAAAGTACGGCGAATAGCGCACGAATACTTTGGACTGCTTCATGTTCAGGTCGTAGTAGCGCCTGTTGTGGGAAAGGAATTTGCCGATCTCGAATTTTTCACGGGCAAACGCCTTTACCGTGCGCACGCCCGCAAGGTTTTCTTCCGCGACGGTGTTTAAGGCTGCGTTTTCCTCGCTGATCTCCTCGTAAATATTGCCCAGCTTCTTTTCCATGAAAAGAGCCAGAACCGCGCAGACGATCATGCAGACGGTGGGCAGGATGGCGAGCTTCCAGTTTAAGCTGTACATGCAGAACAAAATGACCGTGACGTGGAAGGCCACTTCGAGGATGAGCATACCCACATAGCCGAGGGCGTTCCAGATGCGGTCGATGTCGTCCTTGACCCGCGCCATCAGTTCCCCGGTGCTCGTTTTGTCAAAATAATCCGCCGACAAGGACTGGATGTGGGAAAACAGGTCGCGCCGCATTTCGGTGGAGATGGTCGCGGAGATCTTGTCAAACATAAATTCCTTGGAATACTGGAACACACACCTTCCGATGCCGAACAAAAGAAACGCGCCCAGCAGGTATTTGAGCTTTTCCAGTTGCCCCCCGAGAATAACGTCGTCTACCATGAGCCGTTTCAGCTGCGGCGACCAGAGGTCTAAGCCGACTGCGGCGACCATGGAAAGGATGGCGAGCGTATAGCCGCCGATGTGCTGTTTTAAATAGTAAGACAGCTTTTTCATAATGGTTCATTCCCCCTTAAAAAGATAAAAATAAGTGTGCGCGCCCGGCGCGCATAAAAAAAGCCGCAGATAAACTCTGCGGCTTAAAGATCTGCCTGCGCCTGCGGCAAAAAAAGCCTCGGGCAATGGCAGGAACTCTCCTTGTACACGGTAAATTTGTGTAAAAAAAGGCCGCAGCGCAAGATCGCTGCAGCCCAAAAATCAGTACGGAAATACAAAACGTATGTCAGTCAAAAAGGCATAAGGCAATCTTACGGGATATGGAATCATCAGTTGCAGATAAAATCCTGTTACGCATTGCATTTGTGTTTCTCATGTAAGCTGCCTCCTTCCTTTCAAATTTTTGTTTGTCACAAGTGCATTTTTACCATAGCACCGGCGGAAAAATATGTCAATCCCTTTTTTGGTTTTTCTTAAACCTTGTCGATATTGATCACGCAGAAGTAGCTGCCGTCCAGACGGCGAATCTTTTCGGAGAAATAGGCGCGGATTTCCGCGTCGTCTAATTTAAACTGGAACGGAACCGCGGCGTCGAAGATGACGTTTGTATGGGTAGGGCCTTTTACGAGCCGCAGGTCATGGACGCTGACCGCAGGATCCAGCTCCTTTGCAAGGGTGGAAACGATGCCGTGCAGGCGGTTTGTTTCGGAGTCCTTTGTCAGGACCGGATCCATATGGATGACGGCGCTGCAGGAAAGGGACGTCTGAAGCTCCCGTTCGATGTTGTCGATCACGTCGTGGAGCGCCAGAAAATCGCCCTCTGCCGGAACTTCCGCATGGAGCGAGATCATCATCCGGCCGGGGCCGTAGTCGTGGACGAGAAGGTCATGGACGTCCAATACCTCGGGGTGCGCCAGGACGGTGGAGCGGATATGCTCCACAAAGGCGGGATCGGGAGCCTTTCCAAGAAGCGGGTCGATCGTATCCTTTGCTGCCTCGATGCCTGCGCGGAAAATAAAGACGCCCACGAGAAGACCGCACCAGCCGTCGATGGAAAAGCCGGTGAAATGGCCGATCAGGGACGCACAAAGCACGGCGGCGGTGGCGATGCAGTCGTTTAAGGAATCGGCGGCGGTCGCTTTCATGGCGGCGCTGTCGATCTTTGCGGCGATCCGGCGGTTATACAGATACATATAGAGCTTTACTGCGATGGAGAGCGCCAGGATAAAGGCGATCACCGGGGAAAAATCGGGCAGCGCCGGGTGCAGGATTTTGGAAAAGGACGATTTGACCAGCTCAACCGCCATCAAAAGGATGATCGCGGCAACGATCAGCCCGGAAAGATATTCGATCCGCCCGTGCCCGTAAGGGTGGTCGGAGTCCGCCTCCTGCCCGCTGAGCCGAAAGCCGATCAGCGTAATGACAGAGGAGCCTGCGTCCGATAAGTTGTTGAAGGCGTCCGCCGTGATCGCGATGGAATGGCTCAAAAGCCCCGCCAGCGCCTTTGCGGCAAACAGAAAAAAGTTTAAAAGGATGCCGACCGCGCCCGCAAGTACGCCGTAGGACTGGCGGACCTTCGGATCGGTATAGTCCTCATAATTTTTGATGAAGAGCTTTGAAAGAAGATGGAACATCGGAAATCCCCCTCGTAAAAATATTGAAAAAGTTTCTTCCTATTGTATCATCGGAGGGGGAAATTGCAAGAGAAAAATAAAGTGTTTTCCGGAAAGGCGATGTTCTTTCTTGACACCCCTGCACAGCGCATATAGAATAAGCGTATTGATATACTTAGTACACTTGTGACACGGCGTATATCGGGAAGGGAGCAGCATGATCATATTGGACTATCGGGACACGCGGCCTTTGTATGAGCAGATCGTGGATAAATTCCAGAAGCTCATTTTAAGCGGGGCGCTGGAACCAAACAGCAGGATGCCGTCGGTGAGAAGCCTTGCGGTGGAGCTGTCCATCAATCCGAACACGATCCAGAGGGCGTACAGCGAACTGGAACGCACGGGATTTTTATATACGGTAAAGGGAAAGGGCAATTTTGTGGCATACAGCGACAGCTTAAAGGAGATGAAGCGGGCGGAGTTATTCCGCAGGCTTGAAGATTTAAAGGAAGAGGCGCTGGCGGTCGGGATCAGCCCTGCAGAGCTGGAAGAGCAGCTTGGAAAGAAGGAGAGGGAGAGATGATCGAACTGAAAAATCTGACGAAATCCTTTGACGGGATTGAGGCGGTCAGGAATGTGAGCGTGAACATCCGGGAAGGGGCTGTGTTCGGGCTGATCGGGACAAACGGCGCGGGAAAGAGCACGCTTCTGCGGATGGCGAGCGGGATCTTAAAGCCGGACGAGGGGCTTGCGATCGTGGACAATATGTCTGTTTACGACAATGTGCATGCAAAGGCAAGGCTGTTTTTCATCGCGGACGAGCCGTATTTTTTCCCGGGGGCGGCACCGCGCAACGTGGAGCACTATTACAGCAGCGTGTACCGGAATTTTGACCGGGAGCGGTTTTATTTATATCTGTCCAGCTTCGGGCTAAACGGCAGGAGAAAGATCGGCACCTTTTCAAAGGGGATGAAAAAACAGCTTGCCATCATTACCGGGCTGTGCGCGGGGACAAAATATCTGTTTTGCGACGAGACCTTCGACGGGCTTGACCCGGTAATGCGTCAGGGCGTGAAGAGCATTTTTGCAAAGGAGATGCAGGAGCGGGATTTTACGCCGGTGATCGCCTCCCATAACCTGCGGGAGCTGGAGGACATCTGCGACCATGTGGGGCTTTTGCATCAGGGCGGGGTGCTGCTGTCAAAGGATTTGGAGGAAATGAAGTGCAGTATCCAGAAGGTGCAGTGCGTCTTTTCTTCCAAAGAAGAGGAAAAACGCCTGCTTTCGGCGCTGGACGTGGTAAAATGCGACCGCAGGGGATCTTTATTGACGCTTACGGTCAGGGGAAGCCGGGAGGAGATCATCGCGGTTTTTGCGGCGGCGGACTGTCTGTTCCACGAAGTGCTCCCGCTGTCACTGGAAGAAATTTTTATCAGCGAAACGGAGGTGGAGGGCTATGACATCAAAAAGATCATACTGGGTTAAATGGCTGGAAAATACGAAGCGCAGGGGCTGGACGTTTGTTTTGTGCGCGGCAGCGATGCTGATGTGGGGGCCGCTGTTTTTGGCGATCGACTTAACGGGGATTTCTAACAGCGCCGGCCTGTCTGCGCTGACGGCGGCGGAAATGGGAGAAAGGCTGCGGGCGGCATTTGTGACGCACATCGGGTTTTCGGCAGTGTGGGCGCTGTCTGCCCTCTTTTTCGGGGTGCTGTTTGCGGTGCAGGGCTTTTGCTGGCTGTACAGCCGTCAGAAAATGGATCTTTACATGAGCGTGCCGGTTTCGTCGGTCAAGCGCTATGTGATGATCTGGGGAAACGGCATTTTGTGGTATGCGGGCATCAGCTTTTCGGGGCTTATTTTGTGCTGGGCGGTCGGGGCAGGCTTTGGCGTGATGGGCTGCTATGCCGCGGCGCAGTCGATGGCGGCGTGGGCGTTTCATATGCTGGCGTTTCTGGCAATCTATCATGTGTCGCTTGTGGCGGTAATGCTGACGGGGAACGTGCTGACGGCGCTGCTTGGCTGCGCGGTGCTGTTTTCCTATGAGCCGGCGCTGCGGGCGCTGTACGATCATTTGAAAACGCTGTTTTACCACAGCTACTGCGCGGCGGATTCGGAGCGGATGATGGAGCTTCCGTGGCTGTCGCCCTTTGCAGGGACGCTGGACCTGCTGGGCAGGGTCTGGTACGAGGACGGGTATCTGGTGGGCTTTTCGGGAAAACGGGGGCTGAGCTGGCAGTTCGGGATGCAGGTGGGGCTTTTGATCCTGTGCGCGGCAGCGGCGGGGATTTTTGCCTACTGGCTGTACCGGAAACGGAAGACGGAAAGCTATCACAGGTCGGTGGCATTTCAGCCGCTGGCGACGGTTTTGGAGCTTGCGCTGCTCGTGCCCTTTTCCATGGCGGCAGGCATGGTGGCGGCGCAGACCTCCGGGGACAGCGGGCTGTTTTTGTTCGGCGGCTGCGCGCTCGGTGCGGTGTGCGGGCATGCGGCGATCCGCCTTGTCTATAAGAGGGAATTAAAGGCAGTGCTTGGCGGCAGGGCAGCGCTTTTGGCAAGTCTGACGGCAGCCGTATGCTTTCTGGGGCTGTTCCGGTTTGACTGGACGGGATACGACCGGTTCGTGCCGGATCCGGAAGAAATCCGGGCGGTGTCCGTATCGCTGGAATCGGATTATTCCGACTTTGGCAATTATGAGGAGCCTTTTATAGAGCGGGAGTCCGTAAACGTGACGGAGGCGCTTTTGGAATCCATGAATTCGGAAAATCCGGAAACGATCAAAAGCGTCGCAGCGCTTGCAAAAAAATGGCGGGACGACGGGATGCCCGGATCGGAAACGGGAATTTTTCATGACGGGATGATCCAGTATGCGGAAAACGAGGAGGAAAAGCAGGGGCTTACCTGCTGGACGGCATGCTATACGATGCGCAGCGGCAGGAAGGTATACCGGCGCTTTTATGTGGATCTGGCAGAGAGCGGCGGGGCAGTGGATACGATCATGCAAGATCCGGCGTACCAGAAGGTGCGGTATCAGCTTTTTTCAGAGGCGTTTGAGGAAAAGCTCGGGGAAATGAAGATCAGCTTTTCGGACAGCAGGACGGAAACCCTCTACACGGCGGAAAAGGAGGCGCTTTTAGAAGCGCTGCGCAGGGATTTTAAGCAGTATGGCTATTTCCTGATCTCAGAAAGCCTCCCGTCCGGCAAGTTAAGCTTTGAGTTAAAGGACACAGCGGACGCAGCGGATCCCGGATGTACATGGGAATTTCCCGTATATGAAAGCTTCCGGGAAACGGCGGAGGTTCTGGCGGCAAACGGCATCGCCGTGGGGGACTGGCAGAGCCTGTACCGGGCAGAAGAGATCGAGGAGATCCGGATCGGATACTACCACTATGAAGACCGGGAGGACGGGCTGTTTGAAGGGGAAGCGCTGCCGGAACAGCAGATCACGGCGGTATTTACGGACAAAGAGCAGATCGGCAGGCTGCTGGAAGCCCTTTACAGCGAGGAGTTAAGCTGGATCGCGGGCGACGAGCTTGGCGCGATGGACAGAGACGACCGGTATACGGTTCAGGTGATCCTGTCCGAGGAGGGCAGGAAGGCGCGGAAAAAGGAGCCTGGGCTGTGCCTGATCCGTTCGCTGGAGCCGGAATTTTTAGAGCGCGCCATCCGGGAAAACGCGGTTTATGAATAAAAAGCGGGAAAATATATGCTTCCGGATACGTTCTCTTGTTGTGCCGGCGGGAAAAATCCTGTATACTGGTGGAAAATGTTTTTTTGGAAAGGAGAATTTATCATGAAATTTAAAGATATGCCCTATGAACGGGTGGATTATGAGAAAACTGCCAAAAAGCTGCAGGCGTTGACCGAAAAGGTCAGAAACGCGGCGACGGGCGAAGAGCTGTGGGCGGTGCATCAGGAATATTATCAGGTATATAAGGATATGGCGGACGCCATGACGATCGCCCACATCCGTCACGATGCGGATACCTCGGACGAATTTTATATGGCGGAGCAGAATTACTACGACGAGACGGAGCCGAAGCTGTACAACCTGTTAAACGGTTATAAAAAGGCGCTGTACGAATCTCCGCTGCGCAGCTTTATGGAAGAAAAGATCGGCAGGGTGGCGTTTGCGACGATGGACAATGCCATTAAGAGCATGGACGAGAGCGTGATCGGGCTGATGCAGGAGGAAAACGCGCTGACGACGGAGTACAACAAGCTGATCGCCTCCGCCCGCATCCCCTTTGACGGGCAGGAATTAAACCTTTCCCTGATGCGCCCGTATCTGACAGACAGCGACAGAAGCGTGCGCCGCAGGGCATGGAAGGCGTACAGCGATTACTTTTTGACCGTGTCGGACAAGCTGGACGAGATCTATGATAAGCTTGTAAAAAACCGCACCGCGCAGGCAAAGGCGATGGGATGCGATAATTTTGTGGAGCTGGGCTACCGCCGCATGAACCGCAACAGCTACGGCAGGCAGGACGTGGAGAACTTCCGCCGTCAGGTGAAAGAGGTGTTCGTGCCCTTTGCGGAGAAGGTGCATGAGATCCGCAGAAAGCGCCTCGGTCTGGATAAGCTTTCCTATATTGATAACGAGGTGTATTTCTTAAACGGCAACCCTGCGCCTTTCGGCACGCCGGAAGAGATTTTAAAGAGCGGGCAGGAGATGTATACGGAGCTTTCCCCCGAAACGAAGGAATTTTTCGATTTCATGATGGAAAACGAGCTGTTCGACGTGTTCGGCAGAAAGACGAAGAAGCAGGGCGGCTACATGACCTACCTGTACAACTACGGATCCCCGTTCATTTTTGCGAACTTTAACGGGACGTCCGGCGACGTGGACGTGATCACCCACGAGTGCGGCCATGCGTTCCAGGGCTTTGTGTCCGGCAAGGATCCGGTCATCGAGCACGCGGACATCACGATGGAAACGGCGGAGATCCACTCCATGTCGATGGAATTTTTCACAAACCCGTGGATGGAACGCTTTTTCGGGGACAGAAGCGGCGACTTTTTGGCGATGCAGTTAGAGGATGCGATCCGTTTTGTGCCCTACGGCACGATGGTGGACGAATTCCAGCAGACCGTGTATGAAAATCCGGAGTTAAGCCCGGCAGAGCGCCGTCAGGTATGGAGCCGTCTGGAAAAAGAATATATGCCCCATCTGGATTACGAGGGCGACCCGTTCTTTTCCAAGGGCGGTTTCTGGCAGAAGCAGCAGCATATTTATAACAGCCCCTTCTATTATATCGACTATGTGCTGGCGCAGACGTGCGCGTTCCAGTATAAGGTATGGATGGAGAAGGATTACAAAGAGGCGTGGAAGAGCTATCTTGCCCTCTGCCGTCTGTCCGCAGGCAAATTCTATCAGGAAATGCTGCGCGAGGTGGGCTTGAAGGTTCCCTTCGAGGACGGCTACTTTGAAGAGATCGTGGCAAAGCTCTCCGAAAAGCTGGGACTGTAAGCTGCCGCAGAGGGGGAGTTTCGCAGGAAGGATAAAAGGCTATGGAAGAAAACAGGGAGCAGCCCGCCAAAAAGAAGCGGCGCAGGGCGTATCTGGATGATTTTAAAAAGACCGGGGAGGGGCAGTACCGTTATGAGGGCACGCTGTATCAGAGCGCCCTTCCGGAAAAGGAGCGCAAAAAGGCGGCGGGCTTGCTGGGGCTTTTTTGCTGCAGCGTGACAGCGCTGACACTGGCGGCGGGCTGCGTCCCCTCGGCAGGGATGCAGAACAGCGTCTATGTGCTGCTTCCTTACGCGGTGCAGATGGCGGCGGCGCTGAGCACGGTCTGGGCGTACGGGCGTATGGCGCGCGGCGGGAACCCTCTGCGGGAATATATTTATGAATCCACCGTTTTGAAGCTTCCCCTCAGGGGAGGGCTGACCGGATGTTTCGCCCTTGTGTGCGCGGCGGGAGAATTTATCCATTTGACGCTTTGCAGGAGTGAAATTTTGCCATCCGTGCCATTTCTGGCAATTCAGGTAATTACAGGCGTTATGGGACTTCTGATACCAAAAATAATACATAAATTATCATATTGTCGTGTATGAGCCACGCGGAAAAATGTTTTTTCGGTGCGGAATGGGATTGACAGACGCAAAAAAAAAGAGTAAACTAGGAAAACGTCAGCACCCTGCTTTTAATCTGGCAAGGCAAAGTGCTGAAGAGGAAAAGACTTTTGGGCATAAAGATCTGGTCACAATTTGAGGAAAGTCTGTTCCGCATCCTGCGGGATCGTCCCGCAGACATTGTTCAGAAAATCATGTAAAAGGAGGAAACACATGAAAAAGGCGAACAAAGCTCTTGCTGCATTACTCGCCGCTTCCATGGTGGCAGGTTCTCTGGCAGGCTGCGGCAGCAGTACGGCGACAGACGCAACCGGTTCTACCGAAAGCGCGGCAGCAAATGAGAGCACAACAGGCGCAGGCGACAGCACTGCAACAGGTTCTTCCGACACACTGGTGGCGGCAACGAACCATTTTGAAGGGAAATTCTCCCCGTTCTTCGCGGCAAGTGCGGAGGATCAGGACATCGTGGAGATGACACAGATGTTTCTGGCAGGCATGGACAGACAGGGCGCAGTGATCATGAACGGTATCGAAGGTGAGACCCGTCCTTACAACGGAACGGACTATACCTACTACAGCCCTTCCAACATCGTGATGACTGAGAACGAAGACGGTACGGTGTACTACGACGTGACCATCCGCGACGACCTGAAGTTCTCCGACGGCACGCCGGTGGACATCGACGACGCGATCTTTACCCTGTATGTATACGCAGACCCCACATATGACGGCTCTACGACGATCTACAGCCAGCCCATCGTAGGTATGGAGGAGTACAGAAGCGGTATGGCTACCCTGTCTTCCCTGATCGCGGCGGCAGGCGAGGACAACACAGATTTCTCCCTGTGGACAGAAGAGCAGCAGACGGCGTTCTGGGCAGCGGTAAACGACGGTGGCGTGAAGTTCGCGCAGGAGATCGTTGACTACATGACACAGAACAACGGCGCAACAGACGTTGTATCCGCAGCGGCAGGCTGGGGCTTCGAGCTTCCGGAAGGCGCGGATGCGAAGGCATTTTTCCTGGCAATCGGCGACAAGTACGGCTGGAGCTTTTCTGCAATGGAAGCTGAGACAGCAGGCTCCGCGCTGGCAGACCTGATCCCGGCTGACGTATATGATTTTGCAACAATGGGTATTGAGACAGGTACTTCCGCAGACCATATCGAAGGGATCCAGAAGACCGGCGATTACAGCATGCGTATCGTGACAAGCGAAGTATCCGCGAACATGATCTATCAGCTGGGCATTCCGGTTGCTCCCCTTCATTACTACGGCGACGAGTCCATGTATGATTACGAGAACAACAAGTTCGGTTTTGAAAAGGGCGATCTTTCCAAGGTGCGTTCTGTAACGAGCAAACCTCTGGGCGCCGGTCCTTTTACCTTCAACGAGTACAAGAACGGTATCGTTTATCTGGATGCAAACCCGAACTACTATCAGGGCGAGCCTAAGGTAAAGCACTTAAACTTCCTTGAATCTCTGGAAGACGATAAGGTAGTTGGTATCGAAGCGGGTACGATCGACATCAGCGAGCCTTCCTATACAACAGAGGTACGCAATCAGGTAACAGAGTACAACGGCGGCGACGACACTCTGGACGGCAGCAAGGTAACCATGAGAATGTATGATTTCCTGGGCTACGGCTATGTGGGATTAAGCGCAGACAACGTAAAGGTTGGCAACGATCCCGCATCCGAGGAATCCAAGGACCTGCGTAAAGCGATCGCAACCGTGATCTCCGCTTATCGTGACGAGGGTATCGATTCCTACTACGGCGACAGCGCTTCCATCATCAACTACCCGATCTCCAATACTTCCTGGGCAGCGCCTCAGGTAACGGATGACGGTTATCAGATCGCTTACTCCGTTGATGTAGAAGGCAACCCGATCTACACAGAGGGCATGAGCGCAGAAGACAAATACGCGGCGGCTCTGCAGGCAGCGCTCGGCTTCTTTGAGGCGGCTGGCTACACCGTAGCGGACGGCAAGCTGACAGCAGCTCCGGAAGGCGCGAAGTTAAGCTGCCAGATCAACATCGGTGCAAACGGCAGCGGCGACCATCCTTCCTTCCTGGTACTGAAGAATGCGGCTGACGCGCTGGCATCCATCGGCTTTACGCTGACAGTCAACGATATTTCCAATGCGGCAGAGCTGTATCAGAGCTATCAGTCCGGCGAGGCAGAAGGCTGGGCGGCAGCATGGGGCGCAACACCCGACCCTGATATGTATCAGCTGTACCACAGCGAAGGTTCTACCAACTACTACAAGATCAACGATGCAGACTTAGACGACATGATCGTTGCTGCACGTCAGTCTGTTGACCAGACCTACAGAAAGGGTCTGTACAAGGCTGCGATGGAGATTATCATGGACTGGGGTGTTGAGATCCCGATCTATCAGAGAAGCGAATGCTTCCTGTTCTCCAGCGAGCGTGTAAACACATCTACCCTGACACCTGATATGACTCCTTACTGGGGCTGGATGGCAGAAGTAGAGAAGATTGAACTGAACTAATTTCAGCAGTTTTGCTCAGATCTGACAGCACAGGCTGAGAGCTGGCGCCCCTGATCTCCCGCATTTTGCGGGGGACAGGGGCAAAGCTGTATATCAAGGAGCTGCCTGCAGGCAGGCGGCCGCTTGATATACAGCGGCCCGGCGTTATGCCGGGTACACCAACCAAGAAGGAGAAGAAGATACAATGCGAAAGTATATCATCAAAAGATTACTGTTGTCTGTGCTGATCTTATTCAGCGTATCCTTCATCATTTACACCCTGATGAGATGCCTGCCGGCTTCCTTTGTGGAAACGCAGGCAATGCAGCTTTCCCAGGGCGCGGGCGCGAAGTCCTTTGATGAATGGATGCAGCAGTTAAACGCTGCTTACGGACTGGACAAACCGATCGTGATTGGATTTTTCACATGGATCGGCGACGCGGTGCGCGGCAACTTCGGTGACAGCTGGAAATATACCGTTCCCGTGCTGGACAAATTCAAAGAGGTTATCTGGCTGTCATTTGTGATGGGCGCGGTTTCCTTCGTGATCCAGCTGATGATCGCGATCCCGCTGGGCGTGGTTGCGGCAACCAAGCAGTATTCCAAGGCAGATTATGCGATCACGGCGGGCGCGCTGGTGGGTATTTCCCTGCCGACATTCTTTTTTGCGACGATCTTGAAGCTGATCTTTTCCGTAAAGCTGGGCTGGTTTGATTTATACGGCCTGGTAGGACGCGATTATGCGCAGCTGGATGCATGGGGACAGCTCATGGATAAGGCGCACCATCTGGTGCTGCCGATCATTACGTTAGTCATCGTATCCGTCGGCTCCCTGATGCGTTACACGAGAACGAACATGCTGGAGGTGCTGAACGCGGATTATATCCGTACTGCCCGCGCAAAGGGACTTTCCGAGAAAAAGGTTATTTATCATCATGCGTTCCGCAATACGCTGATCCCGCTTGTGACGATCATCGGCGGTTCCCTGCCGGGACTGTTTTCCGGCGCGCTGATCACAGAGACGCTGTTTTCCATTCCGGGAATCGGCTATACCTCCTATCAGGCGATGGTTGCGGGTGACATTCCGTTTTCCATGTTCTACATGACGTTTCTGGCGGTGCTGACGCTTGCCGGAAACCTGATTTCCGATATTTTATATGCGGTGGTCGATCCCCGCGTGCGGATTGCGTAAGGAAGGAGGAGAGCCGAAAAAATGAGTAAGGAAAAAGACACTGCGGCAGAAAATACACAGGAACTGTCTTTGAACGACGACCGACGGGTCAAAGTGCTGTCCCCCGGCGCGCTCGTTGCAAAGCGCTTTTTCAGAAACCGTCTGGCTGTAATCGGCCTGACAATGCTGGTTTTAATGTTTTTGTTCTCCTTCGTGGGCGGCTGGATCAGCCCCTATGGCCAGGATGAACAGTTTTATGCCCATACCAAGCTGGACAAAGAGTATGTGGGCGTAGTCCAGAACAAAGACCTCCGTTATATCATCAACGACGGTCAGGAATTCAGTTCGATCGTGCAGGCGCAGTTTCTGCTGGCTGTGACGAAGAACGAGGAGAGCTTTACCTATAAGGATGTGACCTATGACATCGCAAAAGAGGGCGAAGACCTCTATGCGATCTCTTCCGGCGGTACGCTTCTGGCGCTGGCGGCAAAGGACATCATCAATGAAGAAGCGGCAGCGCTGACCTTTGAGGAAAAGCATGAGGCGTTAAAGGCACATGCAAACGGGGAAACTGCATTTTCCGCCGGCGGCAAGGATTATGCGCTGGATGCGGACGGCAACATCACGCAGGGCGGACAGACGCTGGGCTACATCAGCCGTTTTGTCGTTCAGCCCAAAGAGAACGGCGTTGTACTGACAAGAGATTATAAGGAAGCGCTGGAAGAGGCAATCGCCGCAGATCAGACAGAGTTTGTTTATACCGGCGAGGACGGGGAAGAATATACCTATAAGATCACTTACAATGCGGACGCGCAGAACTGGTCGGTACTGCAGTCCAAGGACACCTATGTATATGACCGCTATGCGGCTCCCTCCAAGACGCATTGGCTCGGAACGGACACCAACGGCATGGACATGCTGACCCGTCTGATGTACGGCGGCAGGGTATCCCTTGTCATCGGCTTTATCGTCGTGTTCATCGGCGCGTTCATCGGTATCGTGCTGGGCGGTATCGCGGGCTACTTCGGCAAATGGGTGGATAACCTGATCATGCGTATCGTGGATATTTTCTATTGTATCCCTTCCACACCGCTCTTGATCATTCTGGGTGCGGCAATGGATGCGATGCAGGTCGATCCGCAGATCCGTATGCTTTACCTGATGCTCGTGCTGGGCTTCTTAAGCTGGCCCTCCATCGCGCGTCTGGTGCGCGGACAGATCCTTTCTCTGCGCGAGCAGGAGTTTATGACGGCGACAGAGGCGTGCGGCATCCGCGTTTCCCGCAGGATTTTCCGCCATCTGATCCCTAACGTTATCCCGCAGCTGATCGTTACCTGTACGATGAGTCTGGGAAGCACGATCATTATGGAAGCGACGCTGTCCTTCCTTGGTCTGGGCGTTAAGTTCCCCTTTGCTTCCTGGGGCAATATTATCAACGACGTAAACAACGCATATGTTATGACAAATTACTGGTTCATCTGGGTTCCGGCAAGTATCTGTCTGCTGATCACGGTTCTTGGCTTTAACTTCGTGGGCGACGGTCTGAGGGATGCGTTTGACCCGAAGATGAAACGGTAAGAGAGGAGAGAATAGAATGGCAAAGAAACAGGCGGAAGGCTATCTCTCCGCAAAGGAATCCCGCAGGATTTCCAGAGAGAACCGCAAAATTACCAACGAGTACGAAAAGCAGCATAAGCGCAAAAACGTGCCCGAGTCCGAATATGTGACAAAGATGCACGATCCGAACAACGCGGTGGAATTTGATAATCTTCACACCTACTTCTTTACAGACGTAGGTGTGGTAAAGTCCGTTGACGGCGTAAGCTTCAACGTCCCGGTCGGCAAGACGGTCGGCGTCGTGGGCGAGTCCGGCTGCGGCAAATCCGTAACGAGCCTTTCTCTGATGCAGCTTCTGCAGCGTCCGCAGGGGCAGATCGTGGAAGGACAGATCCGCTTGAACGTGGGCGATAAGGCTTACGACATCGCAAAGACGCCGCTGGAGAAGATGCAGAAGCTGCGCGGCAATTTCATGTCCATGATCTTTCAGGAGCCGATGACCTCTTTAAATCCGGTATTTCGGATCGGAGAGCAGGTAGACGAGGTAATCGCCCTGCATGACGGCGAGGGAAAGAGCAAGGAGGATATTGCAAAGCGCAGCATCGAGCTGTTAAAGATGGTCGGCATCGCAAACAGCGAGGGCGTTTACAAGATGTTCCCCCACGAGCTGTCCGGCGGTATGCGCCAGCGTGTCATGATTGCGATGGCGCTTGCATGCAGCCCTAAGATCATCATTGCAGACGAGCCGACAACGGCGCTGGACGTAACGATCCAGGCGCAGATCCTCGATCTGCTGCGCACCCTGAAGGACAAGATCAATTCCTCCATCATGCTGATCACACACGATCTGGGCGTGATCGCAGAGATGGCGGACTATGTGGTTGTCATGTACGCGGGCCGCGTGGTGGAAAAAGGTACGGTGGAAGAGATTTTTGAAAATCCCTGCCATCCTTATACAAAGGGGCTGATGGCTTCCAAACCCGTGATCGGCAAAAAGGTGGAGAAGCTTTATTCCATCCCGGGCAAGGTTCCCAATCCGGTCAACATGCCCGACTACTGCTATTTCCGTGACCGCTGTGAAATGAACCTTCCCGAATGCGACGGGAAGTATCCCTGCGAGATCAGCATTTCCGAGACGCACAAGGTAAGCTGCTATCGCTATTACGACAAGAAGGCAGGTGAATGACATGGAACGGATCAAAAGCAATTTTACACCGGTGGAATATGATCCTCAGTACATTCTGATGGTCAACCACCTGAAAAAATATTTCCCGATCAAGGGCGGCATGGTGAGCCATACGATAGGCCATGTAAAAGCCGTTGACGGCGTTACGTTCAACTTAAAAAGAGGAACGACGATGGGTCTTGTAGGCGAGTCCGGCTGCGGTAAGACGACGACCGGACGCACGATCCTGCGCCTTGCGGGAGAAAAGACCGACGGTCAGGTGCTTTTTAACGGCAAAGAGGTTTATGACATTCCCAACAAGGAAATGCGCGAGTTGCGCACAAAGATGCAGATCATTTTTCAGGATCCTTTTTCCAGCCTTTCCCCCCGTCTGCCGGTAGGCGAGATCATCGGGGAGGCGGTAAGGGAGCACAACCTCGTTCCGAAGGCGGAATTAAACGACTATATCGATCAGGTCATGGACAACTGCGGACTGCAGCCGTTCCATAAGAGCCGCTATCCGCATGAGTTTTCCGGCGGACAGAGACAGCGTATCTGCATCGCGAGGGCGCTGGCACTGAATCCGGAATTTATCGTGTGCGACGAGCCGGTTTCCGCTCTGGACGTATCGATCCAGGCGCAGATCATCAACCTGTTAAAGGAGCTGCAGGAAAAATATAAGCTGACATATCTGTTCATTTCCCATGACCTCTCCGTTGTGGAATATATTTCCGACACGGTGGGCGTTATGTATCTGGGCAATCTGGTGGAGTACGGCACGACGGCGGATATTTTCCGCAACCCGCTGCACCCCTACACGGAGGCGTTGTTCTCCGCGATCCCTGTGCCCGACCCGAAGGCGAAGATGAACCGTATCGTGCTGGAAGGCTCCATTCCTTCCCCGGCAAATCCGCCTTCCGGATGTAAGTTCCATACCCGCTGCAAGCACTGTATGGAAAAATGTAAGACAGAAGCCCCCGTTCAGAAAGAGGTGGAGCCCGGTCATTATGTGGTCTGCCATCTCTACGATAAATAATGGGGAAAAAAAGGGAAGAAGCCAAAGACGACGGGCGCGTGATTGCCGACATGAGCGGGATCGACGCGCCGTCGGTCTTTTCGCCCTTTTCCCTTTCTAAAAAAAGGCGCGAAGGAGAAATCCCGGAGCCGGCTGAAAACGACCGCCCGTGGGAAGACGACGCCATGAGCCCGACAGAGCGCCGGATGTGGGCGCTGGGCGCCTTAAAGGCGGCGCTTCTGATCGGACTGACCTTTCTGGGCGGACTGGCGCTCGTGATCGTGCTGCTGCTGGTTGTGTGGGAGATTTTGTGATACAGGGGCAGCGTTTCTGAAACAACGGCAGATCAGCCCTCCAAGCTTTCGGCTTTGGAGGGCTGATCTGCTGTCTGGAATAGGAGAACGGCTCTTTTTTTGAAAAAATAAAGAGGAGAAATTAAAAGAAAGATAGTTGCTTTTTCGCTCACTTCGTGGTATGATTTTACTGTTTAACGCTGGGAGGTGTGAGAATGGAGTATTTAAGAATAGCTTTAACAGTGATTTTTATATTGGTCTGCGCTGCGCTGACCGTTCTGGTACTTATGCAGGAAGGAAAGAATGCCGGTCTGGGGTCGATCGCAGGCGGTGCGGAGACGTACTGGAGTAAGATCAAAGGACGTTCCAGAGAAGGGCTGCTGATCAAGATCACCAAGTGGCTTGCCGTTGGTTTTATCCTGCTTGCGGTAGTTCTGAACATTACAAGAATCTGGGGCTAAATGAAGAGAACGTTACAAAAGCACTCCGCATTGCGGGGTGTTTTTTGTTCGGCAGGAAGTTCTTTTCCTGCCGAACAAAAAACACGATTATGCGCACACTTTTAGGATTCAAATGGGAGGAGTATGGAAAATTTATTTGAAAAACGGAAAAAACTGATCTGCGAGCTGACAGAGGATCCGCGCTATGTGCCGATGAAGGAAAAGGAACTGGCAATTTTTATGCAGGTAAAGCCGGAGGACCGCAGAGAGCTTACGCGGACGTTAGAGGAGCTTTTGGCAGAGGGAAAGCTGGAGCAGACCAGGCGGGGCAGATATGTGAAGCCGGAAAAGAAGCTTTGCCGTGCGGTGGGCGTGTACCAATCCAGCGAGAACTTCGGATTTGTGATCCCGGATAACAGAAAAACGGTGCCGGATATTTTTATCGCAAAGGAAAAACGAAACGGCGCGTTTGACGGGGCGAAGGTGGTCGTGGAATATGAAGAGTCGCGGGAGGAGCGCAAAAGCCCGGAGGGGGAAATCATCGAGGTGCTGGGCGCGCAGGACGCGCCGGGGGTGGACATGCTTTCCGTTGTGCGCGCGCTGGGAATCCCGGAGGATTTTTCGGAAAAGGTGCTCAATCAGGCGCAGCGCGTCGCGGCAGCGGTGAGCGAAGGAGACTGCGCAGGACGGCGTGACCTGCGCAGCCTGTATATGGTAACGATCGACGGCGAGGACGCCAAAGATCTGGACGATGCGGTAAGCCTGACGGCAGAAAACGGCGTATGGCGGCTGGGCGTGCATATCGCGGACGTCGCCAATTATGTGCAGGAAAATTCCGCGCTGGACTGGGCGGCAAAGGAACGGGGGACAAGCGTTTATCTGGCGGACCGGGTCATTCCGATGCTGCCCCGGACGCTTTCCAACGGGATATGCTCTTTAAACGCGGGGGAAGACCGGCTGGCGCTTTCCTGTCTGATGGATATTGATGAAAAGGGAAATATAGGCAGCTATGAAATCGTAGAATCGGTGATCTGCGTCAACCGGCGCATGAGCTATTCCGAGGTACAGAAGGTATTGGACGGAGACGAAACGGCGCGGGAGGGCTGTATGGAGGCAGTCCCGATGTTAGAGGAGATGGCGCGGCTGTCGCAGGCGCTCCGCAAAAAGCGCAGGGAGCGCGGGGCGGTGGATTTTGATTTTCCGGAAAGTAAGATCAGGCTGGATGCAGAAGGAAATCCTGTGGAAATCGTGCCCTATGAGAGAAACGATGCGACGAAGCTGATCGAGGATTTCATGCTGGCGGCAAATGAGACGGTGGCGCAGCATTTTTACTGGCTGGAACTGCCCTTTTTGTACCGCGTGCACGATACGCCGGACGGCGACCGGATGAAGGAGCTGGCGGTATTTTTACAGAATTTCGGCTATCGGCTCCATCTTGGCGGCAGCGGCAAAAAAAAGGGCGGCAAGGGAAAAGGCGGGATCAGTGCGCAGGACGTGCAGGTTCATCCCAAACAGCTGCAGAAGCTTCTGGATCAGATCGAGGGAACGCCGGAGGAGGCGATGCTTGCGCGGCTGATTTTACGGAGCATGCGGCGGGCGTTTTATTCGCCGGAGTGTACCGGGCATTTCGGGCTGGCGGCTTCCTGCTACTGCCATTTTACGTCCCCGATCAGACGGTATCCCGATTTGCAGATCCACCGGATCATCAAGGAATTTTTGCGGGGGCGCTTAAACGGCGGGCGGACAGAGCACTATGCGGATATTCTGGACGGTGTGGCGCGCCAGTCCTCGGAGACGGAACGGCGGGCGGACGAGGCGGAGCGCATCTGTGAAAAAATCAAGAAGGCGCAGTATATGGAAGCCCATGTGGGAGAGGTTTTTGAGGGCGTGATCTCGGGCGTGACAGGATGGGGGCTTTACGCAGAGCTTCCCAATACCGTCGAAGGGCTGATCCCTATCGGAAGCATGACGGAAGATTATTTTATTTATGACGAGGCAAACTGCAGGCTTGTAGGCGACCGGACGGGCATTTTTTACCAGCTCGGGGAGAGCGTTACGGTAGAAGTGACCGGGGCGAACCGGTACGCGGGCACTGTGGATTTTCGATTAGTGAGGAAAGAGGACGATGGCGAAGACGGCACAGAAACTGGTAGCGAACAATAAAAAAGCATATCACGATTATTTCGTGGAGGAAACGTATGAAGCGGGGCTTGCGCTGGCGGGGACGGAGGTAAAGAGCCTGCGTCTGGGAAAGTGCAGCATTAAGGAGGCGTTTGTGCAGGAGCAGAAGGGGGAAATGTATGTCTGCGGCATGCACATTTCTCCCTATGAAAAGGGCAATCTGTTCAATAAGGATCCGCTGCGGGTCAGGAAGCTTTTGCTGCATAAGGCGGAGATCAACAAGCTGGCGGCAAAATGCAAGGAAAAAGGATACACGATCATGCCGCTGCAGGTGTATTTTAAGGACGGCAGGGCGAAGATGGAAATCGGGCTGTGCCGCGGCAAGAAGCTGTACGACAAGCGGGAGGACATCGCGAAGAAGGATCAGCGCCGCGAGGTAGAGCGGGAGTTCAAGGTAAAAAATTTGTACTGAAAAAGCGTCGCTGGAGCGCTCTGTAAAAGCTGCGCCTGTGTGCATGGCTGACCGCCCAAAGGGGCACTGCCTGCCTGCGGCGCGGCTTCCATTTTCGCTTACAGGGAATTTTCGCAAAACGCCCCGCCGCGGTCCGGACATACAGACTGTCCGGTCAAACTCGCGCGCCGCATGGCGCGCTCAGACAAGTCCCGGACAGTCTGCCGGACTGCGGCGGATCGTTTGAAAATTCCCCTTCGCTCAAAAAGTCATCCGCGCCGCAGGCAGGCAGCGCCCCTTTGGGCGGCCAGCCATGCACACAGGCGCAGCTTGCGAGGGAAGACCCTTTCGCCATACTTGCCAGCGGTGGGGCTCTGTGCTAGAATTGAAAAGATAGTTGGGAAAACAGACATCTCAATGGAGGACAGTGTGAAAAATTTAAAAGAATTGCTGGGACAACTGGAATATACCTGCGAACGGGGAGATCTGGAAAAACAGATCGAAGCGGTCGTATACGATTCCCGTAAGGTCACAAAAAACTGCCTGTTCATCTGTATCAGGGGCGCGAATTTTGACGGGCATGAGGCGGCATATCAGGCGGTAAAGGACGGCGCGGCGGCTGTTTTGGTGTGCAGGGACATAGAGCTTGCGGAAGATGCGGACGCGACGGTGATCCGGGTGGAGGATACCCGGTATGCGATGGCGTTTGTGGCGGCGGCATGGTTTGACCATCCGGCGGAGAAGCTTGTGACGATCGGGATCACCGGGACGAAGGGAAAGACGACGACGACGTATCTGGTCAAGTCCATTCTGGAAAATGCAGGGCGCAGGGTAGGGCTTGTGGGGACGATCGAAACGATCATCGGAAACGAGCATATCCACGCGGTCAACACGACGCCGGAATCATGGCTTTTGCAGGAATATTTTGACCGGATGGTAAAAGCCGGCTGCGATACGGTTGTGATGGAGGTGTCCTCTCAGGCGCTGATGCTGCACCGGACGCAAGGCTTTGTATTTGATTTCGGTATTTTTACGAATCTGGAGCCGGATCACATCGGCCCGAACGAGCATGAAAGCTTTGAGGATTATATGCGCTGCAAGGGGCTGCTGTTTCAGCAGTGCAGGGTCGGTATCGTAAACGGGGACGACGCTCACTGGCAGGCGGTAACAAAAGGGCATACCTGCAGTCTGGAAACCTACGGGATGTCCGAAAGCGTCGATCTTCGGGCAAAAAATATCACATATACGAACAGTCAGGGGCATCTTGGTGTGGCATTCCGGACGGAAGGGCTTCTTTCGATGGAGGCAAAAATCGCGATGCCCGGGCGTTTTTCTGTATACAATGCGCTGACGGCAATGGCGATCTGCCGGCATTTCGGCGTGTCGGAGGAGGACATTCAAAGGGCGCTTCTGGCGGCAAAGGTCAAAGGGCGCATCGAGATGGTCAAGGTTTCCGATGAATTTACGCTGATGATCGATTATGCCCACAATGCGATGGCGCTGGAAAGCCTGCTGACGACGCTGAAGGAATACGAGCACGGACGGCTGGTGTGCGTGTTTGGCTGCGGCGGCAACCGTTCCCGCGACCGGCGCTTTGAGATGGGAGAGGTGTCCGGAAGGCTGGCAGATCTGACGATCATCACATCGGACAATCCGCGGTTTGAAGAGCCGGAGGCGATCATCGCAGACATCGTGACGGGCATGAAAAAGACGGACGGCGCTTATCTGGAAATCCCCGACCGCAAAGAAGCCATTGCCTATGCGATCGATCACGGACAGCCGGGCGACATCATCGTGCTGGCGGGCAAGGGGCACGAGGATTATCAGGAGATCAAAGGCGTGAAATATTCGATGGATGAAAGAGATCTGATCGCGGATATTTTAAAGGAAAGAGGAATTTCTTTTTGAGAAAAGAGTTTGCAAATATCATTGTGGACATTTCCCATGAAAAGGTGGACCGTCCCTTTGGCTACCGCATCCCGGAGGCGCTGGCAGATCAGGTGCGCCCCGGCGTGCGGGTCAACATCCCCTTCGGGGCGGGCAATACGCTGCGGACGGGATATGTGATCGAGGTGACGGACCGGACGGATTTCCCGGCAGAGCGGCTAAAAGAGATCGCTTCGGTAATCCCGGGCGCGTCGGAGCCTTCCCAGCGGCTGATCATGCTGGCGGCGTGGATGAAGGAGCAGTATGGCTCCACGATGATCCAGGCGCTGAAAACCGTGCTTCCCGCCCGTCAGAAGGTCGGGGTGAAAGAACAGAAAAAGGTAGGGCTGGCGGTTTCGCCGCAGGAGGCGCGGGAGCTTCTTAAGCGGGCGCAGGCAAAGCACCAGACGGCGAAGGCAAGGCTTTTGGAAGCGCTTTTGGAAGAACCGGTCCTTTCGTGGGAGAGGGTAACAAAGCAGCTAAAGATCGCTGCCCAGACGTTAAAAAGTCTGGAAGCGGACGGCGCGGTGCGAATCGCCTCTTCTGTGATGTACCGCAATCCGGTGGGAAGCTGCGGCACATATGAAAAAAAGGTGCTTTCTGCAGCGCAGCAGGAGATTGCCGATTCCCTTTTGGAAAGCTTTGACCGGGGAGACCTGCGGACGGCGCTGATCCACGGGATCACGGGAAGCGGCAAGACAGAAGTGTATCTGGAGCTGATCGCGGGCATGATCGAAAGAGGAAAGCAGGCGATCGTGCTGATCCCGGAGATCGCCCTGACCTACCAGACGGTGCAGCGTTTTACGGGGCGGTTCGGCAGCCGGGTGTCCGTGATGAATTCCACTTTAAGCGCGGGAGAAAAGCAGGATCAGTGCCGGCGGGCGCAGAAGGGCGAGATCGACGTGATCATCGGGCCGCGCTCGGCGCTGTTTGTGCCCTTTCCGAATCTGGGAATGATCCTGATCGACGAGGAGCACGAGACGAGCTATAAAAGCGAAACAAGCCCGAAATACCACGCACGGGAGACGGCGGAGGAGCTGGCGCGCCTTTCGGGGGCGATGGTCGTTTTGGGCTCTGCGACCCCTTCGCTGGAAGCCTACAGCCGGGCAAAAAGCGGGCAGTATCAGCTTTTTACCTTAAAGGAGCGCCTGACCGGCGGGACGCTTCCGGCGGTGGAGGTCGCAGACCTTCGGGAGGAGCTGCGGCAGGGAAACCGGTCGATCTTTTCCCGGAGCCTGCAGGAGAAGCTGCGGCAGCGGCTGGAACGAAAGGAACAGTCGATGCTGTTTTTAAACCGGAGGGGCTACGCGGGCTTTGTGTCCTGCCGTTCCTGCGGCTATGTATGCAAATGCCCCCACTGCGACGTGTCCCTGTCGGAGCATCGGGGCGGGCGGCTGGTGTGCCACTACTGCGGCTATGAGCAGCCGTCGGTATCGGTGTGCCCGTCCTGCGGCTCCAAATATATCCTCGGCTTTAAGGCGGGGACGGAGCAGATCGAGGAGCAGCTAAAAAAGCTGTTCCCGGCGGCGCGGGTGCTGCGCATGGACGCGGATACGACGCGCACGAAGGAAAGCTATGAAAGGATTTTGTCCTCCTTTGCAAAAGGGGAGGCGGACATTCTTGTGGGAACCCAGATGATCGTAAAGGGGCACGATTTCCCGGCGGTGACGCTGGTGGGCGTGCTGGCGGCGGATCTGTCGCTGTCATTGAGCGATTACCGCGCCGGGGAGCGGACGTTCCAGCTGCTGACGCAGGCGGCGGGGCGCGCGGGAAGAGGGGAGCGCCCCGGCGAGGTGGTGATCCAGACGTATCAGCCGGAGCACTACAGCATCCGCTATGCGGCGGCGCAGGATTACGAAGGGTTTTACCGGGAAGAGATCCTGTATCGGGAGCTTTTGGCGTATCCGCCGGCGTCCCATATTCTGGCGGTGCAGTTTTTTGCAAAGCGGGAGGAAGAGGCGAAGGCAGGGGCGGAGGAAGCCGCCCGGTATGCAAGGCAGATCGCAGAACAGCAGGAAAGACCGGCGGGAGAGGGGACGCGGCAGCAGGATCTGCGGCAGGGCGCTGTCCCGGATACGGTCGTGATCGGTCCCGCGCCCGCGCTCATCGGAAAGATCAACGACGTATACCGCTACGGCGTATATGTGAAAAATAAAAATTACGAAAAGCTGGTAGAAATCAAGGACGGCATCGAGGCGCTGCGGGCGTCGAGGGAGCGGCTGCAGGGGCTGTGCCAGTTCGATTTCGACCCGGTTCACAATTTTTGATAAAATGCCGCACAGGCGGCGGAAAGAGGCAGAAAATGGCGATCAGAAATATCAGAACGATCGGAGATCCGATCCTGGAAAAAAACTGTAAGGAAGTCAAAGAGGTAACGCCCCGCATCAAGGAGCTGATCGAGGATATGTTCGACACGATGTATGAGGCAAACGGCGTAGGGCTTGCGGCGCCTCAGGTGGGCATTTTAAAGCGGATCGTAGTCATCGACACGACCGGGGAGGATCCGATCGTAATGATCAATCCGCGCATCGTGGAGACGTCCGGCGAGCAGACCGGGGGAGAGGGCTGCCTGTCCGTTCCCGGAAAAACCGGGACCGTAACGCGTCCCAATTATGTGAAGGCGGTGGCATTTAACGAAAACATGGAAGAGTACGAGATCGAGGGCACGGAGCTTTTGGCGCGTGCGATCTGCCATGAGACGGATCATCTGGACGGCCATCTGTATGTGGAGAAGGTGGAAGGCGACCTGATGAGCACCGACGATTATTATGCGGATCTGGAAGACGCAGAATGGGAGGAAGAATGAAGATCGTATACATGGGAACCCCGGAATTTGCGGTCGCGCCTCTGGAAGCGCTGATCGCAGCGGGGCATGAGATTAGGGCGGTGGTAACGCAGCCGGACAAGCCCAAGGGGCGCAGCGGCAAAGTGCAGATGCCTCCGGTAAAGGAGTGCGCAATAAAGCATGGCATCGAGGTGTTCCAGCCGGTCAGGATCAAAGCGCCGGAGGCGGTGGCGCAGTTAAAAACATATGAGGCGGATGCTTATGTGGTGGCGGCGTTCGGGCAGATTTTATCGCAGGAGGTGCTGGACATCCCGAGGTACGGGTGTTTAAACATCCACGCATCCCTGCTTCCCGGCTACCGGGGCTGCGCGCCCGCAAACTGGGTGATCTTAAACGGGGAAACACAGACCGGCGTGACGATCATGCAGCTGGACGCAGGCATCGACACAGGGGATATGCTGGCAAAAAAGACGGTTGAGATCGAAGAGACGGATACCGACGTCAGCCTGGAAAAGAAGCTGTCGGCAGCCGGTTCTGCGCTGATCGTGGACGTGTTAAAGGAGGTGGAGGCAGGGACGCTTTCGCCGGAGAAGCAGCCGGAGGAGACATGCTTTTATGCAGGGATGCTCACAAAGTCCATGGGAAAGATCGACTGGGAAAAGAGTGCGGTCCAGATCGGCCGTCAGGTGCGCGGTCTGTATTCGTGGCCGGGCGCATATACCTTTTACAACGGGAAGCTGTTAAAGATCTGGAAGGCAGTTCCGATGGAAGGAAAGGGACAGGAAGCGGCAGGCTGCGTGGAAGAGGTAACAAAGGACGCGGTGATCGTGAGCACGGGAGACGGGCTGTTAAAGCTTGCAGAGGTGCAGCTGGAAGGTAAAAAGAGGATGGCGGTAAAAGACTTTTTGCTGGGCTGCAGGATTGGAAAGGGTGAAAAGCTGCAATGATGACATTGGCATATTGGGGATACCGTTATTATTATGATCCGACCTATCTGCTCGTATTTTTAGGGGCGATCCTTTCCTTGATCGCCAGCATGCAGGTCAACGGCACATTCAGCCGCTACAGCAAAGTGCGGAGCGCCTCGGGCATGACGGGCGCAGAGACGGCGCGGCGGATCTTAGACCGGAACGGGCTGTATGATGTGAGGATAGAACATGTGCGGGGCAACCTGACGGATCATTACGACCCGCGCACGAGGGTACTGCGTTTGTCGGACGCCACTTACGGCGCGCGCAGCGTTGCGGCGGTGGGCGTTGCGGCGCATGAATGCGGCCATGCGGTGCAGCACAGCGAGGGCTATGCGCCGTTGAATATTCGTTCAAAGCTTGCCCCGGCGGCAAATTTCGGTTCCCAGTTCGGGCTTCCGATCTTTATGATGGGGCTGATTTTTGGCGCGAACGAGCTGCTGATGCAGATCGGCATCTGGGTCTTTCTGCTGGCGGTGCTGTTTCAGATCGTCACGCTGCCGGTGGAGTTTAACGCCAGCAAAAGGGCGATGGTGTTTCTGACAGATTACGGCATTTTGGGCGATACGGAGGCGGAAGGCAGCCGGAAGGTGTTGAAGGCGGCGGCAATGACCTATGTTGCGGCGGCGGTATCTGCGATCTTAAACCTGCTGCGTCTGGTTTTAATCGCAAGGGACAGGGATCGGGACTGATTTATGGATACGAGGGAGACGGCGCTTTCGCTGTTTATGGAAATGGAAAAAACGGGGGCGTACGGAAGTGCGCTCCTAAAGGATACGCTGGATAAATACGACTATGAGGATTCGCGGGATAAGGCGTTTTTGAAGCGCCTTGCGGAAGGGACGATGGAAAAGCGCATCACGCTGGACTGGGTGATCGACCGTTATTCCAAAACGCCCGTCAAAAAAATGAAGCCGCTGATCAGAAGCCTTTTGCGGCTGTCGGCGTATCAGATTTTATATATGGATTCGGTGCCGGACGCGGTAGCGTGCAGCGAGGCGGTGCGGCTTGCAAAAAAGCGCGGCTTTTCATCGCTTTCCGGCTTTGTAAACGGGGTGCTGCGCAGCATCGCGCGTGGGAAAAACGACATTGCATGGCCGGATCCTGAGCAGGAGCCGGTAAAGGCGCTGTCGGTAAAATACAGCCTGCCGGAGTGGATGATTGGTCTGTGGAGGCAGCAGTATGGTGCAGAACGCTGTGAAAGGCTGCTGGCTGCAATGGAACAGAGACGGCCGATGACGATCCGTTTTTCCGAAAAGCTGTCGGAGGCGGAAACGGAAGAAGCGGTGGAGAGGATCCGCCGGACGGGCGTTTTTGTGCGGCGGCATGACTTTTATCCAAAGGCATGGGTGCTGGACGGCTGCGAGGGCGCAGCGTCTTTGCCGGGCTTTGCGGAAGGGCTGTTTTATGTGCAGGACGTGAGCAGCATGACGGCGGTTTTGGCGGCGGGCATCCGCACAGGAATGCGGGTAATGGATCTGTGCGCCGCGCCGGGCGGAAAGGCGACCTTTGCAGCGCAGCTCTGCGCCGGGGACGGCAGCGGTAAGACGGGCGTTTCGGCGGCTGACGGGCAGCAGCCGGCAGGCGGGGCTGTCCTTGCGGGCGATGTGTCGGAGCAAAAGGTCAGGCTGATCCGGGAAAATGCAGAACGTCTCGGCATCGGCAATCTGGAGACGCGCGTCTGGGATGCATCCGTTTTCATGGAAGAATACCGGGAAACGGCGGACGTGGTGCTGCTTGACGTGCCCTGCTCAGGTCTGGGCGTGATGAACCGCAAAAAAGACATCCGCTACCGGGTGACAAGACAGGATCTGGATGATCTGGCATGCCTGCAGAGACGGATCATAGACGCCTGCTGGCAGTATGTGAAGCCGGGCGGGATTTTGCTGTATTCCACCTGTACGGTGGATCGTCTGGAAAATGAGGATATGGTGGATTATATTACCGAAAATTATCCTTTTACGGCAGAGAGCATGGATGGATTTGTGCCGCAGGCTTTTGTGTGCGAAGAGACGAAAGAGGGACGGTTGCAGCTGTTTTGCGGCGAAAAGGATACGGACGGCTTTTTTATGGCAAGATTGAGAAGGAAAGGGACAGATGGCTGAAAACAGGGATTTAAAGGCGCTGCCGCTTGCGCAGTTAAAGGCGGTCATGGCAGAGCTGGGCGAAAAGCCCTTCCGGGCGGCGCAGCTTTACGATTGGATGCATGTGAAGCTGGCGGAAAGCTATGACGAGATGACGAACCTTCCGGCAGCCTTCCGGGAAAAGCTCAAGGCAGAGTATCCGCTGACCGTTTTAAAGGCGGTGCGGGAGCAGACGTCTGCCATCGACGGCACGAAGAAATTTTTGTTCGCGCTGCCGGACGGCAATCTGGTGGAGAGCGTGTGGATGCAGTATAAGCACGGCAATTCGGTGTGCATTTCCTCACAGGTGGGCTGCCGGATGGGCTGCCGGTTCTGCGCGTCTACGCTGGACGGGCTGGAAAGAGGGCTTTTGCCGTCGGAGATGCTGGATCAGATCTACCGGATCCAGCGCATGACCGGGGAGCGGGTAAGCAACGTGGTCGTGATGGGAAGCGGGGAGCCGCTGGACAATTATGACAATGTGCTGACATTTCTTAGGATGCTGACGGATGAGCACGGACTGAATATCAGCCAGAGAAACGTGACAGTGTCCACCTGCGGCATCGTGCCGAAGATGTATGAGCTGGCGGAGGAAAGGCTGCAGATCACGCTGGCGCTGTCTTTGCACGCGACGACGGATGAAAAGCGGCGCAGGCTGATGCCGGTTGCGAATAAGTACCATATGGAAGAGCTGATGGCGGCGTGCCGCAATTATTTTGAAAAGACGGGCAGGAGGCTTACCTTTGAGTACAGCCTCGTGGGAGGCGTCAACGATACGCCGGAGGATGCAGAGGAGCTGATCGGGCTTGCAAAGCCGCTGGGAAGCCATGTGAATCTGATCCCGGTCAATCCGATCAAGGAGCGGGATTTTGTCCAGTCCAACCAGAAGGCGATTGCGGCATTCAAAGGGCGGCTGGAAAAGGCGGGCGTCAATGCGACGGTGCGCCGGGAAATGGGGCGCGACATCGACGGGGCGTGCGGACAGCTAAGACGCAGGCACATGACGGAGTGAACCCTTCATGTCCTTCGGGAGCGCCCGGCTCTGTGCAGTCTGGCTGCGGCGGCTCTGCTGCGTCC